>Ga0307476_10000008_pt1 | contig 450735 bp, 382 predicted proteins | sample atmos_gasesECM2C_2_FD_203314 | JGI IMG/M metagenome (GOLD analysis project Ga0307476, IMG submission 203314) | Hardwood forest soil microbial communities from Morgan-Monroe State Forest, Indiana, United States - atmos_gasesECM2C_05 | ecosystem: Environmental > Terrestrial > Soil > Temperate... | reverse complement strand
GGAGCGGGAGGTGCAGCACAAGGTGAACGGCGAGATGCAAACCGATATTCAGTATTATCACCGCATCGTCGTCGTAGTCTTGGTGAGCACAGAGTTCCCCATTCCCTTGGGTGTCCGCTTTCAGAAGAACGGCGAAGGCGAGGTCGCCTGCGCCCTGGCTCTGTTGCAAGACCTGGTCGGGCAGTTGGGCCGCCGCTTCCTGGATGTGTTGGTGGGGGACGCTCTGTATCTGCAAGCCCCTTCGTTCAAGAAGTGGAACGTCTGGGTCTGGTTTGGGCCTTCACCTTGAAAGAGAACCAGCCCGACTTATTGCGCGAGGCGGAGCGTCTCACCCAGGAATCTCCCACCGGCGTTCAGGAGGAACCGGACCGGGAGATTCGATACTGGCACTTGCGGGAGGTCGATTGGCCGGTCGCTGATCGCCAGATACGGGTGGTCAAAACGGTTCGCATCGAACAGCAGTGTCGGGTCACGGTCCGCGGAAAAGACGCTGCTCGAATGAAAGGCAAGACCGCGATCTTGCTCCCCAGCACTAACTTCTACGCTACCAATTTCGAACTGGGCTCGATCTCGCCCCTGTTCATTCATCAGCTCAGTCGCAGCCGTTGGCGAATCGATACCGAAGTCTTTCAGACCATCACCACCGATTGTTATCTCAAACACCCCGCGGTCCACCAAACCACCGCCCTGGTGGTGCTGACCATGATCCGGTTTCTGGCCTATACCCTGTCCCTGGTCTTCTACCACCGCCAAGTCCGCAGCCATGCCCGCCGAAAATGCGACACCTTTCATGCACTGGCCAAGCGCTTCGCCTACTGGTTCCTCGTTGTTTCGCCCAACACCAGCTGATCGAGCCGCCGTGCCTGGCCTTGGTCGTGTCCGGCAATCTTTCCGGGTGTCCGTCCTGACGCCCTGACGCCGTATTCCTTCCGACTCCAAAAATCAAGCGCATTCTCCATCCCGCGAGCATTCCAACTCGCTCCAGCTCCCTTGCCTGCCACAACCGGAGTCAAATCAGCGGCGTACTCGATGGGAACATGGCACTTTACGGAATCGCTGTTAGAACGGGGGCCACCATTGACCCGCGTCGCCCGGCCCTGCTACCGTCAAATGTTTGCCTTCTGGATGCAGCCCATTTGGGGGCGGCAAACCTGCCTTAGCAGCTCGTGGCGGAAGTCGGAAATTCAAAACCGGCGCCTAAGGCGTACTGATTTCTCGGCTTTTGCGGCACGCATGAATGCGTGCCCTGATAACGATTCGCACTTGCACCACGGGCCATTAGCGGATCGTCCAGGCCCACTTCACGGTTACGGAGACTTGCATGCCGGCCATCAAATTTCGTGGCGTCGATTTCATCCAGTACGATTCCCTGCTCACCGACGACGAGCGGCTCGTCCGCGATACCACGCGTAAGTTCATCGAAGAAAATCTTATCCCCATCATCGAAGAGTGCAACCGCGCCGGGCGCTTCCCGCGCGAACTGGTCAAGCCCATGGCCGACCTCGGTTTCTTCGGCGCATCGCTGAAGGGCTACGGCTGCGCAGGCATGGGCAATGTCGAGTACGGACTGATGACGCAGGAACTGGAGCGCGGCGACTCGGGCGTGCGCAGCTTTGTCAGCGTGCAGTCGGGGCTGGTTATGTATCCCATCTACGAATTCGGCAGCGACGAGCAAAAACAGACCTGGCTCCCGGCCATGCAGAAAGGTGAGAAACTTGGCTGCTTCGGTTTGACCGAACCCGATTTCGGCTCGAACCCCGGTGGCATGCGCACCCGCGCGCGTAAAGTCGGCAACGAGTACGTGATCAACGGCGAGAAGATGTGGATTACCTCGGGCAGCATCGCCGATGTCGCTGTCATCTGGGCGAAAGTCGAGAACGAGAATGACCTGATCCGCGGTTTTCTGGTCGAAACCAATCGTCCCGGCTTCAAAGCCGCCGACATTCACGGCAAATGGTCGCTGCGCGCGTCGGTGACTTCGGGTCTGTCGCTGCAGGATGTGCGCGTGCCGGAGGCGAACCTGTTGCCCAAGAGCGGCGGCCTGAAATCTCCGCTGATGTGCCTGAACCAGGCCCGCTACGGCATCGCCTGGGGAGCCATCGGCGCGGCCATGTCGTGCTACGACTGTGCCCTGCAGTACGCACTGCTGCGCAAGCAGTGGCGCGACCAACCCATCGCCTCCCATCAACTCGTACAGGACAAACTCACCTGGATGATCAGCGAGATCACGAAGGCGCAACTGCTGGTGTTGCAGGTCGGGCGCCTGAAAGATGCCGGCAATGTGAAGCCGCACCACATTTCGATGGCGAAGCGCAATAACGTGTGGATGGCTCTGGAGTGCGCCCGCCTGTCGCGCGACATTCTGGGCGCCAACGGCGTCGCCGACGACTATCCCATCATGCGCCACCTGATGAACCTGGAGTCGGTCAAGACGTACGAAGGCACGCATGACGTGCATTCGTTGATCATCGGGCAGAGCGTGACGGGGATCGATGCGTTCTAGGCCAAGCCAAGCGTAGGCACGTCCCCAGACATTGCTAATGACTCCAGAGAAAACGCGGCGAGTGGCGACTGCAGTCGGATTCCTTTCCGGTGTGCTCGCCTGTCTGGATGCACTGCGCGACGCCAGGATCTTGTGGCCTCCCGACGCGGTCTGGGAAGCTTTGCGCAATCCGCAGCGCGTGGAACTCGGTGGCGGCATCGCGTTGATGGTGGTTACTCTGGCGCTGACCATAGGGCGTAACTGGTTCGCTGGACCATCATGATTATTCCGCACACATCCTCTAACGCGGAATATGTTCTGTTTTCGTAACAATGCGAAACAAGCGACGGGCAGGCGGTTGAAGCGATTCGCTGCCTCATTTGTGTCGCACAAGGAACCAGGACGTTGTGAAGCCATATGTGCGGAATGCCCGTAACAAAGGGCCTCCTTGCTAATCCGTAACAACCCTTAACTTCCGCTGGACATTCGTTATCCGCAGGATTATCTTTCTGCCCAGCGAGGGTGACGAGCCTTTCCCCCATAGCGCCATCCCATGTCGCTCGTATCGTCCTCGGGGCGTGGTACCAACAAAAGTAGATTCAGCGGCCCTGCGCCGAAGTTTCGTCGCCCACTGTCGTGTGCTGACGGCAGAATTTACGTCCGCTCTCTGCCGGATCCCGGCGTGACCAGCCTCGGGCAGGGAGCGCCTCTGACGAAGAGAGCGGCGGAAAGGCGCGGATTCCGCAATGCAAACGAAAAATCCGAAAGAGACGATCCGGGTTCCAACAGAACCCTGATTGTCCTACCCGGAGGATTCAATGGCAGTCACTCGAACTCCAGCTACTGACAATCCTGGTGTAGTCAAGGTCGCACCGAGCAAAGGTCAATTTCTGCATTTCACTGTTTCCGTTGGTGGACCCGTCCCGATCTTCACGTTCGCCAGTAGCGCCAAGGGCGTGCTGTACGAAGCTAATGACCTTCCCGGCTTTCCAACGCCAAAAAGTATGAGTGGGACCACCTGAAGAATCCGTCCGACATTCAGCAATTGGAAGAACTGGAGTCACGCCTCTCTTTCTTCACCAATGCCAGCTATACCTACGTGGTTGAGTTGCGGGACGACTCAGGAGGCAGTTCGACTGTCCTTCAGATCGACTACAGCGGCGCGGCGATGGACACCGCGCCGGAATCATTCACGGTGGTGATCGTCTGATGAACACTCTCATCGCAGCGCTCACTCTGCTTCTGCTGTGTGTATCTTTGGTGTCGTGGGGCCAGTCCGAACCCGGCGTGAACGGGTGGATCGACAAACAGATCGACGCAACTCTCGACAACCAAAACGTTGGCCAGAACGGACAAGGATCAGACCGGCAAAAGGAATCTCCTTCCGCCGATCCCAGATCAACCTCACTGGTTGACCAAAGTTCTGCGACTGATTTCTTCAGCGTTGCGGCTGATGTTATTCCAGTTACTCCTGGCCTATCGCAATTCGTATCTTCTACCGGGTCGACGACGAGCGGCAATGGCACGGCGGGCTCGACGACCGCCACCGCGAGCCTCTATGCCCTGCTAGCCGGGCTGAACAAAACAGGCCCAATCGATCCCCAGTTCTGCGCAGCGCATGTGCCGTCCCGCCGGTTTTCCTTTACGATCGGAACAGCGGCGTCGACGCAGGCTACCGACAATACCACCACCCCCGCTACCGTGTATGGAGCGAAGGTTCTTTTGATCAACGGACGCGAGTTGTTCAAGAAAGCGAATCTCGAGAGGCTAAAAGCAGTTCAGGACGCAAATGCTAGGGCTGCCAAGGCTTCTGCAGCCCTGAAACTACAAATCAAAGAGCTGATCTTCGCATCACTGAACCCGGGCATTGTGAACGAGCGAGGTCAGCCGGCCAACAACAGAGATTTCGGATCGTTTATCAGCGACCACCTGGCGACCGACGCAGAATTCCAAGCTACGCTCAACACCCTCAGCCCTGATACCAAGAAGCGGATTCGAACCCTGATTGAGAACTCCATTGCGGCGTTTTCTCAAGAGCGGGCCATCCTTCAAGAAAAATATGACGAAATCAGCAAGGCGCAGCAGCTGTCGCTCTCCTACACCGCCGACATCCGCGATGCCAGAGGCAACAACGACCATCGCACCGAAATGATCTTCGATTACGGACTCAGTCCGCGAATCAACTGGACGGTCAATGCGAGTGGTGACTATACAGACCGCAAATCGGCGCCTGATGCAAAAGGAGGGAGATTGGCAACCTGCTTCCAGGGAAACCTTACGCAGCCCGACTCAGCTTGGGGAAAGACCCCGATAACACTGAGCTTCAGTGGCGAAGGCAAATGGGAAACCAGCCAGAAGCCGCAATACACTTTCGAAACCAAGCTGAACGTTCCTCTGGTTCCCGGCGTAGACCTACCCATCGTGTACAGGTATGCGAATCGAATTGCTCAAATCAATCAGACCGATTCGGAAGCCCGACTAGGGCTATCCGTCGACATTTCCCGCTTGGCACATACGTTCAAGTAAAGACCTTCTACGCGCAGAGCGGAAGCGGGTCACCCGTACAACTCCTCCAACAACTCGTACGCTCGCCGCAAATGCGGGATCACGATGCTGCCTCCCACGACCAGTGCCACGTTAAGCGACTCCTCCTGCTCGGCACGCGTCACACCCAGGCGGTAGGCCTGAACCGCGTGATAAATGATGCAGTCGTCACAACGCAGGCAGGCCGAGGCAACCAGTCCCATCAACTCTTTGGTCTTGGCCGGCAGCGCGCCTTCCAGGTACGTGTTGTGGTCGATATTGTAGAAACGCTTTACCAGGAAATTATTGGCCTTGTCGACGTTGGCGTTCAGTCGGGCTCGAGTTTCGATGAACCGGCGAGCGATCTCGCTCTTGTCGGCCACATATTTCTCGGTGAAGAGGTAGGTGGGTTCTTTTCGTTCCGGAGCCGGGCGCTCCGGAGCCGAGCGCTCTTCTGTCGCGAGACGTTCGTTGGGGGTCATGGGCAAATGGTAGCAGAGAGATAGCGGAAGAACGACCTCCTGTCATGAGTTGACACTCCGGCGTAGCGGCATGATGATGCTTGCAGAACCGTCTGGAAAAATAATCTGACGCAGCCGGACTGTCTCTCTGCCGCAAACTTTGCGCAGAATGACGGACGGCGAGGTTAGGAGCTCTATTGATGAAGCAGGCTCTGGCTTCGATTTTTCTTTTCCCGGTTTCTCCTCTTACATCTCTCGTCACCCAGCAGTGGTTGTTCATTCGTCGGCTGCTATTGCCGCTGCTGGGGATTTTCCTAGCAGCGACGGCTTTCGCCAGTGGCCCTACCGGCACGATCACGGGAACGGTAACCGATCCTTCCGGAGCAGTGGTTCCGAAAGCGCGGATCAGCGTGCGCAATGAAGCGACCAACGCCGTCCGTAGTGCGGAAACCAACGACGATGGCGACTTTACGGTCGCTCTGCTGCCGCCGGGCCGGTATCAAGTGACGGCCGAGGGGGCGGGCTTCCGCAAGAGCATATTCAACGATGTCACCGTCGATGTGGACCAGACGGTACGTGCTGATTTCGGGCTTGAGGTCGGCGCCGCCACGGAGGAGGTGCGAGTCAAAGACACGCCTCCGGCCATCCAGACCGACACCTCGACGCTAGGCCAGGTGGTCAACGATCGCCTGGTGCAACAGCTGCCGCTCAACGAGCGCAACTTCCTGAACTTCGCGTTGCTGGTTCCGGGAAGCCAACTGCCGGCGGAAGGTTCCCAGAACTCGACGCAGGGCGGTGCGCTCAGCGTCAATGGCGCGCGGGAGCAATCGAACAATTTCCTGCTCGACGGCGTCGACAACAACGATCCCTACATCAACCAATACGTCGCTCTGCCGTCGGTGGACGCGATTCAAGAGTTCAAGGTTCAATCCAGCGATTATTCAGCCGAGTATGGCCGCGGCGGCGGCGCCCAGATCAACGTGGTGTTGAAGAGTGGCGCCAACACTTTCCACGGCACCCTATTCGAATACTTCCGCAACCGGAGCATCGACGCCAAGAACTATTTCGACTTCCCCGATTGCACGCCCGCGTCGGTGCCGGGCGAGTGCGGAGGCATCCCAGCCCTGCAGCGCAACCAGTTCGGCGGCACGCTGGGCGGGCCGATTCGTAAGGACAAAACTTTCTTTTTTGTTTCGTATGAGGGACTGCGCCGGCGGCAGGCGAGCACGCGGCAAGCTACCGTGCCGAGCCAGGTGCAATGGGCAACGGCTCAGGCCCTGGCGCAACAATTCTTCGGGTGCCCCGTGAATCCGTCGTGCCGGGCGGGGACGAACGTATTGAATTTGTATCCGCAGGCTAACGTGGGTTCGGACTTGCTGAATTCAAATACGTTCCTGTCCGCTCCGGCCATTCGCGAGTCGGAGAATCTTTACTCGGCAAAGCTTGACCAGCACTTCAGCGCGACCGACACGGTTTCGGCCCACTACTCTCTGATCGATGGAAACACCTTCAATCCCTTCGATCCGGTCAATGCTTTTACTGCGCTGCCGGGTTACGGCAGCTTCACGCTGAATCACGGCCAAAATGCGGGTCTGGAATGGACCCGTATATTCCATTCCAGGCTGCTCAACGAATTTCGCCTGGGCTTCATCCGCATGAGGGCGACCGTGCTGCAGCAGAACCATGGCACGGACCGCAGCGCGCAACTGGGCTTTCCTGATGTTCTGACCAGCCCGGTGGATTTGGGATACCCAGACATCTCCCTTACGGGTTTTGACGGCATCGGCGAACCCGTCAACTACCCGCAAGATCGCCACGACACCACGCTGCAACTCGCCGACAACGTCGCCTGGACGGTTGGCCGTAATCAGTTCAAGATCGGAGTTGACGTTCACCGCATTCGAATCGACAACTATCTCGATTTTCTGGCACGGGGCGAGTGGCTCTTCCTGGGGTGCGTTCTTACGCAATCTGCTACCTGTACTCCGCCTCCGGGCCTAGATCTGCCAACTTTAGCTTTGGCCGAGTTGCTCTCTGGGATTGCGGACGCCGCCATTGGAGTGAGCGGCAACACGTATAACAGCCTGCGCAGCCACGGTGTCAGCACGTATGTTCAAGACGACATCCACGTAGTCCCGCGCTTCCTGCTCAACGTGGGCCTGCGCTATGAATACAACAGCCCGCCGGTCGAGGCACTGAACCGATTCAGCGTGCCCGACCTTAGCTCCAACTCCGCCACCTGCATGCCGGTTCCCGACTGCCAGTTCATTCGAGCGGGCACTAATGGAATTCCACGCGCGACCTACTCGCCGACCCGCACCGATTTTGGCCCACGCCTCGGTTTTGCGTGGCGGCCGCTGAAGACCGAACGATGGGTGGTTCGCTCCGCCTACGGCATGTTCTTTGATTCTTCGATCGCGAATATCAACATCTTTCCTCGGATCAATCCGCCGTTTTACCACCTGTCGTTCGTGCAGCAAAACCCGCTGGCATGTCCGGGTGGAGTGTGTACCGTGCAGGACATTCTGAGTCTGCCGGGAGGGCTGGTCCAGGACAACATGATTTCTCCCAAGTTTCGGGATGGGTACATGCAGCAGTGGAACACCGACCTGCAGTACGAGGTGCTGCCGAACTGGATGGTGGACGTGGCCTATGTCGGTTCCAAAGGAACGCATCTGAGCGATGTACTCGATCTGAACCAGGTGGACCCGAACACGGGGCCGCCGTATCCGCAGTTTGCTTCGATCCTCTTTGTGGAGTCCAACGCGAACAGCAATTACAACTCCCTGCAACTGCGATCCGAGAAGCGCACCAGCTACGGGCTGTCCTTGCTACTTTCCTATACCTACTCCAAGTCGTTGGATGACATCTCGTCGGTGTTCGGCGGCAGCGTCGGCTCGGGCTTGCCGCAGGACTCGCGGGATCTGGCAGCCGACCGCGGGCCGTCGGACTTCAACGCGGTCCACCGTTTTTCCGGCAGCTTCGTCTATGACCTGCCGCTGCACCGCATGTGGACTCACGGCCCAAGGCGGCTTCTGGACAACTGGCAGGCAGGGGGAATCGTGACCGCGCAGACGGGATCGCCTTTTACCGTGGTACTGGCCGGCGCGGCAACCTCAGCCGGGGCCGCATTCGGAAATCCTGCGCGACCGGATCTGGTCGCCAGCCCATTTCAACCCAGCACCGGTGCAGGCTGCACCAGCCAAGTCAGAACTCCGCAAGACTGGTTCAATCCGTGTGCCTTTGCGAGTCCTGCGGTGGGTGCTACCGGTCTTCCCCTGTTCGGGACTGAGGGCAGGAATGTTCTCACCGGGCCCGGATTCACGAATCTCGATTTCAGTTTGTCCAAAAGTATGGCGCTCGGCTCCGAAGACCGCCGCCTGCAGCTTCGCGGGGATTTTTTCAACCTGTTCAATCATCCAAACTTCGATATTCCGAGTCACGTTTTTGACTGCCCGCCCTCTCCACAAGTTTGCGGCTCAGCGACTTCACGCTATGGCGGACCGGGTTTCGGGAAGATTCTCTCGGCGAATTCCTATGGCAACAAACCGCCACGCCAGATTCAGTTGAGCGCGAGATTTATTTTCTGATGGAGCGGTGAGGAATGCCCGCTCCACACGAGCTAGGCGGTGGGCTTGTCGCGCGGAGGTTCAATCGCGAGAAATTCCTCCGCGAAGCGCTGAGCATAGTTCTCGAGCAATGCCGGAATTCGGTGCGGATCCGTTGAGCGCAGCACCAGGCCAGCGTGATGATGCTTCTTGATCCGGAAGTGCACTTCCGGGTCGTTGTAGGCCGACGTATCCGGATCCTCCTGCCGTGCCAGCGAGAGAATCACGCCGGCATACTCTTCGCGCACCGGCGGCAGCTGGTAACTGCCATCGCCACCGGCAATCTCGATGCGTGCCCATTCCCGCCACAGATTCATTCCAGTCGCGGCCTCGACCATCTCGTTGATGTACGCGCCGCCCACCCGCGCCGCACATTCGAGAAAGTAGAAATGCCCGTCGGCGTATGCCTGGATGAATTCCGCGTGCGCCACTCCGCGAAGCAATCCTAAAGCCGCGATCAGGTCACGGTTGACTGCCCGCAGGCCCGCATCCGCTTCGCTTCCCCGGTGCACGGTGCATGTTGTGAAGATCCCACCGCCCTGGGCCACGTTCATCGGCGGCTTGCCGTATTTGCTGACATTGGCGAAGACGACTTCGTTCTCCGATACCACCGAGTCGACGTGATAAACCTCCCCCGGCAGAAATCTCTCCAGCAAGAATGACGACTGCTTGTCACCGAGTTGCTCGAGAACCGGCCATAGCTCTTCCGCCGCGTGAACCTTCTTGATCCCGATTGCCGATGCTTCCTGCCGCGGTTTCAGCACCCACGGGCCAGGCACATGGTCCATGTAGTAGCGAATATCGTCGTGGTTCACCACGGGCACGAAATCAGGGACGCGCACGTTCCGCTCCAGCGCGCGCATACGCATGGCCAGCTTGTCGCGAAAATAGCGCATCGTGGTCAGCCCCATGCCCGGGATGCGCAGATGTTCGCGCAGGGTAGCGGCGGTCTCCATGTCGTATTCGTCGAGGGCGACGATGCGGTCGAGCTTGCGAGTGCGCGCCAGATGGGTGACCGCGTTCACGATGTCGGCAACCGAAATCTCTCCCGGAAGATAGAACGTATCGTCGAGGCTTTCACGCGGCCAGTCGGCATCACGGAGTTTTTCCGCCGTCAGCAACAGCACGCGGCAGCCCTGGCGTTTGCACTCGCTCATGAACTCCTGCCCCTTTTCGTAGGTGGTGATGCAGAGGAAAGTCAGCGGGCGTGCGTCGGGCATGAGCTTTGTTCCGAATCAGGGGTAGGAGGATACCACGGTCTGCTGGCGCTCGGGAGCGAATATTTTACTTGGCCGACCGATGCGATCTCTCGGCCACGGCATGCAGATGCCAGTTTCCAATTCAGCCCTGCGCCCGGGACGATCGCACCCACTCGGCGATCAGCGAGGCCATCACTACGAGCACCATTGTCCAAATCATGTAGAGAGCTTCCTGCTCGATGGCATGATGGAACTTCTCATTGACCTCGATACCCATGTTACGAAGCCCATGGTCCACGAGGTTGTGGACGCTCTCCATGGCTTTCCAAATCATGCTGCCGTCGCTGCGCAGACCGCTCAAACTGAGTCCGCCGAGCAGTCCGGTGGCGCCCGCCTGAAATCGCTCACTTGCTAGGGCCACGGCAACTACCGACAGGAGCGTGCCATTAACCAACCCGGCCACGAACGAACAAGTTCCTGGCCGCTGCATATAGATCCCCAGCGCCGCCAGGCCCACATTAAAGATGACCCAAAGGCCGCCCAACAGCGGAATCCACACCTGATCGGATGACGCCCGCAGGGGCTTTCCAACGCTTAGTGTGCTATCAGCCACAGCCGACATAAGACCTCCTGAGATCTCGCTGGCTCATAGTGCACCTAGGCGGAAATTCGTTTCACTGTCCCTGAGAGGCTCACCGTGCTTCTTTGCCCCTTTGCCCCTTACATGTCTTGACCAGCGCCTACCTGTTGGGGCATTATGCGCGGGGCCAAGGCAGCAAAGCCGCCCAGGGTCTCGGAGATCCGTATGTCTACACAAACTCGTCCGGAAGGCAAGGCCCGCAGTTTCGGGGAAAACATCGAGAGTGACCTGGCGTCGCGATTCCTGCGCGTGGTCGAAGTCGCGGCTATCGCCTCGGCCCGCACTATGGGACAGGGCGAGCGCAAGCTCAGCGATCACGTCGCTACTGAAGCGATGCGCAAAAGTATGGAGACCATCCCCATGCGCGGCACCATCGTCATCGGCGAAGGCGAACGCGATGAGGCTCCCATGCTCTACATCGGCGAGAAAGTTGGCGCCGAATTTCCCGACGGCAGCGATGTGCCCGAGGTCGACATTGCGGTCGATCCGCTGGAAGGCACCAATCTGTGCGCCACCGGCGCGCCCGGATCGATTACCGTCCTGGCCGCCTCTGAGCGCGGAGGCCTGCTCAACGCGCCGGACTGCTACATGGAAAAGATTGTCGTCGGCCCGTCGTGCAAGGACGCCGTTGAATTGGATGCTCCCGTCGCCGACAATCTAAAGAACATCGCAAAGCGACTGACCCGCGACGTGGAGGATCTGGTGGTGATCGTGCTGGATCGTCCGCGCCACGAGAAACTGATCGCGGACATTCGTGCGGCGGGAGCGCGTATCCGCCTGATCGGGGATGGCGACCTCTCTGCTGGAATCGCCGCGGCTGTCATCGGCACAGGGGTGCACGCCGTCATGGGATCCGGCGGCGCGCCAGAGGGCGTGATTACCGCCGCCGCCATCCGCTGCCTGAACGGATACATGCTCGGCCGCCTGGTCGTGAAGCCCGATCAGGAAGAGCGCCTCGCCCGCATGGGGATCAAAGACAAGAGCCGCATCTACGAAGCCGAAGATCTTGCCCCCGGCAAGCAATTGATCTTTGCCGCGACCGGTGTCACCGATGGCGCGCTGATGAAGGGCGTCCGGTTCTTTGGCGAAGGAACGCGGACCTCGTCGGTGATCATGACGCTACGCACCGGGAAGGTGCGCTTCGTGGAAAGCATCCACCTTGAGAAAGGGCCAGATGTGAAGGTGAGATTCTCTTAAGGGCAGTCGTTGGCCGATCGTCGGTGGTCGTTTGCGCTCAACCAGCGCAGCCCTTCGCATCTCGCTACTTCACGTAGACCGAATCCTTCTTCAAGTCCTCGGGAATAGTCGGCATCGGCGGCCAGTCCTGCGAGTATCCCTTAAGCAAGGGCGTAGTGACCTCGGAACGGAGGATCCCGTCATGCATCACGAATGTATGCGGATGCCCAGGAGAATATCCCTCCCACAAACACACGCCTGCATACGCGCCATCTTTGCGCAGGATGTAATAGGTCATGTCCATGTAGTGGAGCTTCGTCATGTCGCCGTTGTAGTTGCGGACGATGCGCTTGAGCGCGTCCATCCCGGCTTCCTGCGGCGTCATGCCATGGCGCATGTTCTCGACGATGGTGTGAGCGCCGGCGACCTTGATGTTCTCTTCCCCGGCGCCGGTCGCGCCGGCGGAGCCTATGTCCTGGTCGGTATAACAGCCCGCGCCAATGATCGGCGAATCCCCGCATCGGCCCGGCAGTTTAAAGGCCAAGCCGCTGGTTGTGGTAATGCCCGACATCTCCCCCTTTTCATTCAACGCCGAACAGTGAATCGTACCCGTGGGCGGAAACAGCACGCGCCGCACAGCCGCCGATTGGAATTCGGGCTCGATCCCGAGATCGGCCGCCCGCCGGTGCAGCCGTTGAATGCGCTCCTGCCAGACCGCGGCCTGCGGTTTCGATTCCTGAGCTGGCGGATGCCAGTGCGGATCGGCCATTCCGGGTCCCCACCAGTCCCGATCGGAATGGGTCTCTTTCCAGAGCAGCCAGATCTTGCGCGAGCGATCGGTCAGCAGGTTCTCGCGGGGCAAGCCCAAGGCCACGGCAAACCGTTCCGCCCCCTCGCCGACCAGCATGACGTGCCCCGTGTGCTCCATCACAGCCTTCGCCGCCATGGACACATTCTTGATGTTGCGCACGCCACCCACCGAACCCGCGCGCCGCGTAGGACCGTGCATGCAGCAGGCATCGAGTTCAACCACGCCTTCTTCGTTGGGCAAGCCGCCCAGGCCGACGGAATCGTCGTTAGGATCGTCTTCCGGCCCTTTCACTACGCGGATCGCCGCATCCAGCGTGTCGCCGCCGCTTTTGAGGAAGGAATACGCGGCATCAACATAAGCGTATCCGTTATGGGCGCAGATTATGATCGGACGCTTCGGAGCGTCGCTGCCTGAAGCATGGCCCTGCTGGCCGTTGCCGGCGCTCGGAACCTCTGCGCGCGCTCCCACTCCGGCGGCAACGGCCCCCAAAACTGACGTCTTCACAAAATCACGGCGCGAGAATGTCATGGACTCCTCCTGGGGAGATCGGTCGGTTCGATTGGCAAATCATCTTTTGAGACAGATCGTATTTCGAATGCCCGCAACCCATTGGCGCTTCGTTCACCATGAAGGGGTGGGGAGTGGCAGCGGACGGAACGCCGAAGAATATCACGAGCGCGGCTTGAGTCCGCCATCGACCGTAGCTGAGCGAACGAGTCGCGAATGATCGGTGAGTTGACTCCACTTATGCCGCTCGGCGGATGAGGGGTTCGAATGCACGGTCCAGGATACGATGCATCTCCGACTGTTCCCGGTCGAGAGCGGTTGTACCCGTCAGGAAGTTAGCGAAGGTCCCCAGCCAGTACGACAGATAGCTCTCGTTGATGATGGGAACCAGATGCGGACCCCAGTCGGCGTCGAAGTACCCAATAGCTCGGAGAGTAGTCTCGCCCACCCGCCGGCCAGTGTATTCCGGGAGGCGACGCGGAAATATTGGTGCGGCGGCGGCGCGAAAGTTCTCGTAACCCCGCCGACTCAGGGGAACGAGAATGATGAGCCTGTGGGGTTCCACCGTCTTGGCGCACTCTCCGATCTCCCACGACAATCCGGCCGTCTCGCCGGCCCGGACGATAACGAGTTTGGCCTGAGACAGTAATTTTCGGACACGCTCATGCCAGTCCCCGTCTCCCATGTAGATTCGCGCAGCGCCGTGGTAGGAGAGTTCCTCGCCCGGGCGCCCGATTGCGATCAAAGGTCCAACCGAACGCACGATTTCCGCGATCTCTCCCTCTTCGGTATTTACCTCCAGGTCCGCCGCAATCCCCAGCCGATTTGCCACTTTGGAGTCATCGGCGAACGAACGAAGATATACGACCGGTGGACGTGAATCCTGGGAAACACCCCAGACGCCGGAGCGGCATCAAACCGCTTCGCATATGCAAAGCAGCGAGTGCCCAACAATAGGAACACTAGAAAACCGCCATACAGGGCGAAGATGCCGGTTGCCGTCTCTCCTACCCCCAAGATGTCAATTTTCATCCATGCCAGGACTGGATCGAGTATTGGCAGGCCTCGCGCTTCCCCGGCCAGCACAGCCCCGCCCACAATGCAGGTCAGGCCAAACAGTCTTCATCGGCCGGGACGGGTTTGGGGATTCAGACCGGAGCGGCCCTGCCAGGTCGCCCCAACCAGCCTGGCGAAGAGGCTAACCAGCGGCCAAGCCACGAAACGGAAAAGCACGAAAATGAAGGCCAACGCGATCAGTAAGAACAGGACGACGACAAAGATGGAACTCATGGCGCCCTCAACAAAACCGCATTCGGCTCGCTCGACACAAATTCGAGCTGCGAGTCGCAGCTGCCCTTGAAACTATAGCTAGCCCCAGCTCAACGGCTGGCAAATCTGCGCAGGCGGCCCGGGTACGCGGCGCCCGCTTTCGCCAACTGATCCGCAGTCGTCGACGTTATGGGCTGTAGGTTCTCTGCCCGGAAGCGAAGAAGAGCGGCGATATTGCCGACCTTGTCGAATTCGGCGTCATCCTTGACGTAGAAGGTTTCAATTTCACGGCGAATCACCCAGGGCAGAATGGCTTCGCCCACGTCGACAATTTCCTGAGTGGCGCGGCCGCAGACCGGGCAGAAACTTACAATGTGCGCATCGAGATGGCCGCACCCGGCACATTCGACGGCGTGCGCCTGAAGGTTCTCGCCGATCAGCAGAGTCTGCACTTCTCCCATTTCGAGCGAACGCAGCACGCGGCGCAGGCCGGTGACGCCCCGCGCCTTGCTGCGCGCCTGGTCGAGCACCAACCCGACGAGTTCGCGGCGGCGATTGCTTTGCCAGCGGTCGACGATCTGCTGCGCGTGTGTACGAATTTCGTCGCGTGTGATGTGGACCGTGTCCGCCGAAAACCGTCCCGACAGCGCCTGGCTCACATAAGGATGCAGTTGCGGCTCCAGTTGCGCACGGTGAACGTCCTGGCAGCCCAGAATCCACTTCTCGAACACTCCTTTTTCCAAGGACTCCTTCAACACTTCGGCTACCGCCTTGAAATGATGGCGGGCCTCATCGTCGACGCGGCGCTGCGCGTGGCCGCCGTCGTACCCGGCATAGCCGTCACTGCGCCCTTTGCGCGATAACGGCTGGAACAAGCCCTCGCGCTCCGTCAATTCGCCCAGGCGAAGGTCGAAGAAGCGGGCCCGGTGACGGTCGACCAGCACCACTCCCAGTTGCGGGAACGCGCCCAGCATGTGCGCCAGTGGCTTGAGATGAAAGTGGCGGTCCACAAAAAGCTGCGTTCCGGACAGGGTCGGAGGCAATTCATATTCCCGCCACAACTTCTCCCCGGCGCAAGCAAAGACAGCTTTGGCATGAGTTCCGTTGCTTCGCAGTTCTCCCGACAGCCGTACGATGCGGTCCAGATCGGCGCGCACACCCTCTTTTGTTCCTTTACTCTCTAGCTTTCGGAGCGCCTCGCGGGCCAGGTCTTTGATCAGAATCGTGTCTTCCTTATGCGCCTTGTTGCGGGGGGTGGAGGGTTGAAAATAGAAACTCACGGCACAGGAATTAGAATCTTCGAATTCCGCCACTTCTCGGATTTGTTCGCGAGTAATACTCATGGAATGACCTCTCGGAAATTTGAAATCGGAATTAAGCGACGCCGGACGGGGCCAGCCGCTCGTGAAACTCGCGAGCCAGGCCCGGCGATTGGCGCAGGTGTTCGCGCGCGGCGGTGATGAAAGCGACGATCCGGTCGGTCGGAAGGCCGGTGATCCCCGCGATCTCTCCGATGCTGAAGCCTTCGATGGTGTGAAGAATGAAGGCCTCGCGCGGACCAGAACCCAGATCGCGCAGAGCGGAGGCAATCAGACGCAGCATCTCGTCGGAAGCCATGATTTGCTCCGGCGTGGCCACGCGCGAGTCCGCAATCACGGTAGCGCCCGTAATCGATTCATCGGGCTGATGAAACTGCAACTCCGGCTCGTCGCTGCCCTTGACGTTGGGCCGGCGCGCGGATTCTTCCAGACACACCGCGTTGCCGTTGCTTTCGTCGGTCCGCGATAACTCATCGAGTGCCTGCAGAGCCAACCGATAGAGCCAGGGTTCAAGCGCCAATCGCTCGGGCTTCTCCTCGCCGTCCCCCAAAGCGGCGGCGATGGTTTCATCGATCACTTCTTCCTTGCTCAACTGATTGGGGGCAACGGACTCCTGAGCCTCGCGGAAGTAGATCTCGCGCTCGACAAAGCGCTCCAGGCGGGCCAGATTGACGTTGACATAGGAGCGGATATCATCGGCCGAAACCGTCGGAGGGTATACGGCCGCAAGCGTCTGCTCGAACGGAACCTCGCGTACTGTCTGCGAGGGGCGGACGGTATTTCCGCGCTTTCCGCGCTGCCATTTATGCGACGAGCGCAGAATCTGCTTGTGCTTGTTCACTTGCTGCAGCAAGTCCTCAAACGCACCCTTAACTGCGGCGGCGGCGGTTGGAGCGTTCGTCTGCACGGCCATCTGGCCCGAAGGCAAGCGCAAGTTGAGGGAAACGCTGGTCCCCTCCCGCGCCGAGACCTCCTCCACAACTCCCTTCAGGTGGATGAGTTCGGGCCGGAAGACCTGCAGGCGTTTCCGCAGTTTTTCGATCTGATGTTGAGTTTCTTTTTCTACGGCGGGAGATTTATGAAGACGGTAACTGATGTGGACGTTCATGAGCGCCTCGGCCTTGCTAACGAAGTCGCGCAACCAAGTGCTTCCTAAGCCGAATTGTACACCCGGCTCAAAAAAGGCAAGCGCAGAATTGGATTCGAATTTTTCATGAAAAGAAGCTCATTCCCCGGAATGTACGAGGCAACCCGCCGTCATTTTTCGACAACCCCATCCGCCGACGCGTCTCGGCTATTGCGAGCCGTTGCATGGGCCGTTATCATCCCACTCCATGACTTCTGAAAGATTGCTGTTGTTGGCATCACTCACGGCGCTCGCCTTTGCTCAGGGTCCAACAGCTAAAGAAGTCGAGAGCGTCTACTCCGATGCCCATGGCCTCTACGTTGATTTGCACCAGAATCCCGAACTCTCGACGCATGAGACGCAAACCGCAGCGAAGTTAGCTGCTAGGTTGCGCACCACCGGTTACGAAGTGACCGAACATGTAGGCGGAACCGGCGTCGTCGCCATCCTGAAGAATGGCACAGGGCCAACCATCATGCTCCGCACCGAACTCGATGCCTTGCCCGTCGAAGAGAAGACCGGCCTTTCCTATGCCAGCAAAGTGCGTGCCAAAGACGACGCAGGACGCGACGTTCCCGTAATGCACGCCTGTGGGCACGATGTACACATGGCGTCTTTGGTGGGCACGGCCGAAGTGATGGCGCACAGCAAGGACACCTGGCACGGCACCCTCATGCTGATTGGCCAGCCGGCCGAAGAGACGATCGGCGGCGCCGAGGGCATGATCCGAGACGGCCTGTTCAAGCGCTTTCCGAAGCCGGACGTCGCCGTCGCCTTACACGTCGGCAACGAATACCCAGCCGGCGTGGTAGCCATCACCCCGGGTATCTACAACACGAATTCGGATTCGATTCGCATCACCATCTACGGCAAGGGCGGACACGGCGCGTCGCCGCACACCACCGTCGATCCGATTGTGATTGCAGCTCGAACGGTTCTCACCCTGCAGACCATTGCCTCCCGCGAAGTCAAACCGGGAGAGCTGGCGATCGTCACTATCGGCTATCTGCACGCGGGTCTAAAAAACAACATCATTCCCGATCAGGCGGAGATGGGCTTGACCGTTCGAACCTTCAAGTCCGACGTGCGCCAGCAGGTTCTGGCTGCCATCACCCGCATTACCAAAGCAGAAGCCGCGGCGGCCAGCGCCCCGCGAGAACCCTCGATTGACCGCTACGAAGGAACGGACTCGGTCTACAACGATCCCGCGCTGGCCCAGCGGCTCCGGGAGCCTCTTGAAGCCGCGCTTGGTAAAGATAAGATCGTAACTGGTGAACCGATCACTCCCTCCGAAGACTTTTCCTACTTCGTCGAACAGGGCGTCCCGGGTTTCTACTTCAGCCTGGGAGGAGCGGACCCGGAGAAGTTGGCGCAGGCCAGGGCCGCGGGAACGAGGCTGCCGTCGAATCATTCGCCCCTGTTCGCGCCGGATGTCGATCCGGCACTACACACCGGGATCACCGCCGAAGTCGCTGTACTGCGCAATCTGCTGAACACGTCAGCCGACGACCTGCATAAGCTGACCGCAGAAAAGCCATCTCACTAAGGTGGGACCGCGAAGGCTGGCAATGTACATACATATGTATTGACATCTCCCCCTGATTCCCAAGGATTCTAGAACCACTACGATGCCGGAAACGGCCATGCGCTTTGAATGGGACGAAAGCGTTTTGAGACACAGCGGTCTTGGCCTTCGACGATCCCTATGCCCTGACGCTGCGTGACGAATCATCGCACGATGAAGAACTGTGGATCACTCTTGGAGCCGTTGGTCCTGGGGCGGTTCTCTTAGTTGTTCACACCTGGTTCGACGCCGATGGCGAGGACGTGACTAGAATCATTTCCGCCCGCACCCGGAGTCGCATGAAAGGAGAGCTTATGAGGAGGCTAAGCAAGGAGCAAATGAGAGACATCGCCGCTATTGCCGCCAGGAGAGACGAAGACATTGATTTTTCCGATATTCCTCTAGTCTTGGACTAGAGCAGGGCCGAGATGGGCAAGTTCTATCGACCGCCGAAGAAGTCGTTTACGATCCGAATGGACGCCGACGTTCTGAAGTGGCTCAAGGGATAGGGGCGCGGGTACCAGACTCGGGTGAATATGCTCTTTCGCCATGCCATGACAAGTTCCGAGCAGGGCGGTCGTTTACGGCGGGAGAGGTCGGCTCGGGTGCTACAGTCGCGACTCTTGTCGACGGGCAGAAGTCCTACACCGCCACAGTAACTGATGTTTCAGTCCTCGTGACAGGCCTGTAGAGCGTGTCGCGCTCGATCGGCACGCGGCCGGCGGCGCGGATCAGGCGCTCCAACTCTTCGCGGCGCATGCCTTGCGGCGTGGTGGCGCCGGCGTCGTGGTAGATCTTCTCCTCGATCACGGTGCCGTCCATGTCGTCGGCTCCGAAACGCAGGGAGATCTGCGCGATCTTGGCAGTCATCATCTGCCAATACGACTTGATGTGCGGGAAATTGTCGAGCACCAACCGGCTCACAGCGATCTGCTTGATGTCGAGCATGCCGGTCGTCTTCGGCAAGTGCTGCAGCGGAGTGTTATCCGGATGGAAGGCCAGCGGAATGAAAGTCTGGAATCCGCCGGTCTCATCCTGCAAGGCACGCAGCTTGAGCAGGTGATCGACGCGGTCTTCGTCGTTCTCTACGTGTCCGTAGAGCATGGTTGCATTCGACTTTAAGCCGATCTGGTGGGCAAGCCGGGCCGTCGCAAGCCACTGGTCGCCGTCAATCTTGTGATCGCAAATAATATGCCGCACGCGGTCGGCGAAAATCTCCGCCCCGCCGCCAGGCAGCGAATCCACTCCCGACGCCTTCAGTTGCTCCAGCGTCTCGCGAATCGAGAGCTTCGCCCGCTTCGACAAGTACGCCACCTCAACCATCGTGAACGCCTTAAGATGCACCTGCGGAAAGCGCTGCTTCAGGCCAGAGCAGAGATCCAGGAAATATTGAAACGGCAGATCGGGATGCAATCCGCCGACGATGTGGAACTCCGTAACCGCCTCGGAGTATCCGGAAGCCGCAGTCTCGAACGCTTCCTCCAGAGCCATCGTGTAAGCGCCGGGCGCGTCTTTCTTTCGGCCAAAGGCGCACAGGCGGCAGGCCGCCACACAGACGTTCGTAGGATTGAGGTGCCGGTTGACGTTGAAATATGTCTTGTCGCCGTGCATCCGTTCACGCACGGAGTTCGCCATCCAGCCCACGGCGAGAATATCGCCGGTGCGGTAAAGGGCGAGAGCGTCGGCGGCATCGAGCCGTTCCCCGGCGATGACCTTGTTGTAGATCGGCTGAAGACGCGGGTCGTCGGTCTGAAATACGTGAGTCTGGAAGGGGCGCGGGGAAGCCATCCTTATGATGATATCGCAGGACAATGGGGGTCTGCCATTACCAACTCTGGCCAGTGAGCGCGGTTAGTGAGTCACGACAATGCGGTCCTGGATCTGAGCATACTCATCCCCGGACAGAACATGCCTGGTCACCAGTTGATGGGTATTCGCGTAAGGACGCTCGGCCACAATACGCTCCGCCTTCCGGGCAGAAATACCCGGCAGCGAGGAAAGATCTTCTTGCGAAGCTTTATTCAGGTCCACGGACTTCTTCCCGCTGAGCCCTTCTTTGACGCCTTCCGCCACAGCTTTCGTGTCGCGCTTGATGGCTGCCGTTTCCTCGGCCGTCTTCTGGCGTAACTGGTCGGGACTTTGATTCGGCGCGCAAGCCGCACACCCCAGCAACAGGGCAAAGCTCAGAAAGAAACAGAAAAAGAGGCGATTTTTCATGCTAATCCGATGCCATTCCGAGATTCGCGGTTGTCGAGCACAGCGAGATCTTGGCCCACCTTGCTGGCCTGAAACTGCATCTATTTACCCATAGGTTGCGCTGCCCTTCCGCCACTACACCTCGCCGGTTTAGCCGGCGCACAGGAGATCGAGAATGAAACACATTTTTGCCGCTGCACTGCTTACCGGCGCGCTGCTATTCGGATCGTCATTCGCGCAGAGTACAACGCCATCATCGACGGATCCAAGCGCTCCGGCGCCTCAGGATCAGTCGCCTCAGACCCAGCCTCAACAGCCACCACCCCCTCAACCGCAGGCTCAACGCTCCGCGTCGCCCGCGACGGGTGCGACCAAAATCGCGCCGGGCAGCGTGATTCCGGTGACACTGACGAAGACCATCGATGCCAAGAAGGTCAAAACCGGCGATGAGGTCGTGGCCAAGGTGAATGAGGACATGAAGACCAATAGCGGTGAGGTGCTTGTGCCCAAGGACACAAAAGTGGTCGGACACGTAACCGAAGCGCAAGCGCGCAGCAAGGAACAGAAGGAGTCCGTTGTAGGAATCGCCTTCGACCACGCCGTTATGAAAAGTGGGGAGGTGTCATTGCCGATGTCGATTCAAGCCATCATCGGCGCCCAGAGCGAAAATCCCAATGCAACCGCGGGCAACGAGCAGCCCTATCCGGGATCCACGGGCGGCTCGGGCGGCGCACCAACGGCCGGCGGTTCTGGAAGGCCCTCGGGAATGGGTGGGTCGACGACTCCCCCGCCGTCCGGTGCGGGCACGCCGAGCGACTCGCCAACAGGCACGCACGCGACTCCTCAAATCACATCACAGACACAAAGTGTAATCGGAATGTCGCACGTCACGCTTTCCCAGGGAGGCACCGGTACGCAGGCCTCAGTCGTAAGTTCCGACAAGAATAATGTGAAACTCGAAAGCGGCACATTACTGCTACTCAAGGTCAATCAGTAGTTAAGAGCCATGCACTGCGAAGATCGACGCCCGGGTGGACCTCTGAACCACCCAGGCGTCTGCCGGTCTTCGAGGGCACGGGGTACCTTGAGTCTTGAGCATCCACTCCCTCCCGATGCGGGAAGCCTTTTGCCAAATATTCACAATCGAGAAACCTCCCGCGGCGGCATCCGGGGTTAGAATCAGGCAGCACGACTAACCCAGTCGGCGCCGGGAAGGCGGTTTCCCGACTGTACGCAGTTCCCCTCGTAGTCCGTCAGCGGATTCCCAGCGGTTCGATCTGCGCACATGATTGAAACGCTGTCCTGTGCGACGACTCACCCACTTCTGAAAAACCAAGGCCCCGTCCAAATGTCTTGAAATCTGTGGAGGTAAACCCGATGGCACTCCGAGATGTAGCTCCTCCTTTGCAGTTCCCGCCACGACCTTTAACCTCACTGCCGAACCTGATTCGTATCCCTCTCAGCACACCAGCAATCCCGACGCTCCGCTTCTCATCCCTGGAAGACCGGGACCATTTCGGCAAGGCTTGGCGAACCGCGCCGCTCCTGGCCGATCCGACCTCTCCCGGTTTCTACCAGGTCGACGTCAGCACTCTGGGACTGGCCGATGGAGCTTACGAATATGAGTGCTTCATCGACGCCGATATGACCCAAACCGTACCCGATCCCGGCGCGATGGAATTGGTGAAGTTCGGCGGATACCGGTCCGTCTTCCACATCGAGAATGGCAAGCGAGTCACCGACCCCTTCTCCTGGGACGACGAATTTCCGGCGGGCGTCACTCTTCCCAACAACAACCAGATGGTGATCTATGAAATGCCCGTGCGATGGATGGCCGTGGCTTCTGACAATCGCGAGGTTGACCTGGGCACATTCGACAAGGTGATTTTCGAGCATCTCGACGATCTGCGCGCCCTAGAGATCAACGCCATCGAACTTCTGCCCTGCTTTGACTCGGCCGACACGCTGAATTGGGGATACGGCTCCCGCTTCTTTCTTTCTCCGGATTACGACATGGGCACGCCGATGGACCTGAAGTTTTTCGTCAAGCGCTGCCATCAATACGGCATTCGCGTGCTGCTGGACGTGGTCATGAACCACTCGCGCGAGTGTCCTCTGGAGCAACTCGCGCACGACTGGTTCTACCTGCGCGATGACGAGGAACCCGAGCGCAACGGCTGGGGTGGACAGCGCTTCCGCTACCGCAATCCCGCCAATGGCGGATATTTGGCCCGCGATTTCCATTACACGATGGCCAAGTTCTGGATTGGCGAATATCACGTCGATGGATTCCGCCTCGACGAATTCCGCGGTATCAACAACTGGGACTTCCTGCAGGAATTTCACGATCAGGCGTGGGCGGAACACGAGCGCCTCTTCCCCGACCGTCCTTTCCTGGTGATCGCCGAAGATTCCTCGCGAAATCCCGGGATCACCGAGGATCAGGCGTACAACGAGCGCACGCTGGTCGACTCCATGTGGAATTTCGATTTCCGCGACGAGGTCCGGCGGGTGATGAACAACAGCCTGCAGACGAACTTCGGCGAAGCCGCACGCCGCGACCGCATCCAAAACATGATTTCGGGCTACAGGGCATGGGACGATCTGACCCGCAGCTATCGCGCCGACGGCTTCTCCGACTTGAGCAAGGCCGTGAACTACGTCACCTCGCACGATGTGACGGGATACACCGAGCAGCGGCTGATGAATTTCTATCTCTCGGAAATTCTGACCTATGAGGGCAAGACTCCGCTGCCCGGAGAAACTCAAACCCAGATGATCCGCCGCTTGGTGGACAGCATCGCGAGCCAACCCGCCGACATCCAGGCGGGGCATGCGCAGAGCCTGGAGCGCATCGGCGGCACCTTCGCTCTCATGCTCACATCGCGCGGGATTCCGATGTTTCTCGCGGGCGAAGAGTTTGGCGATGTTCACGACACCGATCACACCGATCCCGGACTGAAGCAGGAGGATCCGGTCGACTGGACGCGGAAGGATTACCTGGGCCACCAGACCCTTTTCAATCGAATCCAGGACTTGATCGGTCTGCGAACCCGGCACCCTGCCCTGCAGCGCAATGAAGTGGAGTTCTTCTACTTTCATCCCACGATCGACGACAACCTGGGAGTACGAGTCTTTGCCTACTGCCGTACTGGCGGACAAGCGCTGGGAAAGACTGGCCAGGTATTTGTGGTGGCCAACGCCGGGGGCGACAACTTGCCGCAGTTTTATCTGCCGTGGGACCCATCATGGCCCGACCAAACTCAGCTTCGCGAATTCGGAGCGCCGGCGGGGGCACTGAATCCGCAAACTACAGGGTCATCCCTGTGCCTCTCCCTCGCGCCATTTCAAGTGCGAGTGTTTGCGACCTAGGATGGTTTCCGAGTTGCTGTGCGCGACCTAGCTTGTATTGTCATCCCGAGCCGGGCGATCTTTGCCCGGCGAAGGACCCGTGCAACCGGCGGGGAGTGCCTAGGTCCTTCGGCGCCAAAGAACGGCGCCTCCTAATGAACAGCTTCGATACCTGCCGCCTGTTCATTCCTCTTTTAACCCGCTCAAAGCGGGTCCCTGGCTCAGGATGACAAGACTTTGCGGTGGCAGAATTCCGGGCATGCCTTTCAAACCAAATGCTCTCAGTGCGAAACGGCTCTCAGAACGCGGTCTGATGGGAAGGAATATTCGATGTTCTAACGCAAGACGCGTTCGGGAGCGCTACATTACGGCCGCTAACTTCTTCTTTGCCAGCGGCCGAGCGAACGCATTGGTGGGGCTGTGGCCGTTCGATTCCAAAACCTTGCGGTAGAAATCCTTGGCCGCGGCCGCATCGCCGGACTTCTCATAAGCCTGGGCCAGCAACACGAGATTCAATGGATCGCGCTGGTCCGCTTTCTGCAATTCGGCAATCGCCGTCTTATAATCTCCGTTATAAAACGCGACGTATCCGGTGAGATACGGGAGGAACCGCTCCTGATCGGGATTCTTCGCGTTGGTGACTGCAGCTTTCGCGGCGGCTACATGCTGTTGTGCTTCGTTGGCCTGGCCGCGTCGCGCCGCTACCCGCGCCTGCGCGCTCTCCCACCGGAACAGCCATAGGTTCTTGTCGGCCCCGCTCAGGTCGGGCTTGCGCGACACGGTTTCGTATCCCATCTTGTACCACTTATAGGCGTGGTCTGGATCGCCCAGTTCCAGATAAATACGTGCCAGTTCGTTGCAGGTCTCAGCCGCGCCGACCGAATCCTTCTTCGCCAAACGCGCGTTGAAGACCTCGAGTTCGGGTTCCGAGGCCTTGTAAGCATCGCCTTCAAACACGTAGGAAATCGCCAGCGCGCGCTGCGCCTGCTGCCTGGAATCTGCGGAAGCGGCCTCGATGGCCTTAGTGAAGTGCTCCCGGGCCTCGGCGTATTCGCCTTTGAGATCAAGCGCCATTCCCGCGGCCAGATGCGCCTGGTAAAGTTCGGGAGACCGGTCGAGCGCCCGGCTGTAGAGGGCGAGAGCCTCATCCTGCTTCCCTTCCCGGCTCAGCTTCTGACCCTGCTGGACCAGGTCCGCAGGGCTCCCTGGCGTAGGAGCTTGCCCCGGCGCCGGCTGTTGTGCCAGAGAAAAAGCCGATAGCAGAATAAGAGCCCAACTAGTCCGAATCATAAGAATCCTCCAGTTGCGTTGCGATTATGGCACGGGAAACAACGGCGGGGTAGGAGTGAGCCGGCCCCTACTTTATCCTCTTTTATTTTATTTACGAAGCAGCAAATCCCCAGCGACGAATGCAAGAAACAGCACCGAGATGACCCCGTTCATGGTGAAGAACGCGGCGTTGAGCTTACTTAGATCGTCGGGTGAAACCAGTGAGTGCTCGTAGGCCAGCAGCACGCCCACGACAGCGACGCCGGCCACAGCAACCTTGCCCAGTCCAAAAAACCAAAGCAACGCGACCAGCAACCCCAACATGAGAACGTGGAAGCTCCGCGCTATCCAGAGCGCGCGAACGATCCCCAAATGCCGCGGGATGGAGTGCAGTCCGGTCTGGCGGTCGAAATCAAAGTCCTGACAGGCGTAGAGAACGTCGAAACCCGCGACCCAGAAGGTCACCGCCGCCGTAAGCAGCAGAATACGTGTATCCAGCGAGCCGCGCACCGCAATCCACGCCGCGGCTGGCGCAATTCCCAGGGCAAACCCCAGCACGAGGTGCGACCAGCGAGTGAAGCGTTTGGTATAGGAGTAGAGCAGCAACACGGCCAGAGCTACCGGAGAAAGCCACAACGACAGTCGATTCAACTGGCTCGCCGCTAGAACAAAGATCGCACTCGAGACCACCACGAATGTCGCGACAAACGCGGGCGTGAGATGGCCCACCGCCAGGGCGCGAGTTCTGGTACGCGGATTGGCCGCGTCGATGGCCGCATCGGCCAGCCGATTAAAGGCCATCGCCGCCGAGCGCGCCGCGACCATGGCCACGATGATCCAGCCTAGTTGATGGGCCGTGGGAATGCCTCCTGCCGCGAGCATGGCGCCGCACAGCGCGAACGGCAGCGCAAAGATCGAGTGCTCCCACTTGATCATCTCCAGCGTCAGGCGCAGGTTGTGCAGGACGGGCATCGGGTCGATTGTAAAGCAGGAACTGGCTGTTGGCTTTTGGCCCTTGGCTCTTGGCTTGGGTCCTAAGATCCAAGACCCGAAACCAACGGGACAAATCGGCACATCTCGCGCAGCGTCGTATGCGGCTGGCCGCCTCGCAAATGGATCAGCAGCAACTGCTGAGAGTCTCCGGGTCCGACCGGAATGACCATGCGCCCGCCTTCGGCGAGTTGTGCGAGTAACGCGGGCGGCACCTGGGGTGCGGCCGCCGAAACCAGGATCGCATTGAAGGGTGCGCCAGGAGGAAAACCCAGGGCGCCGTCACCCACAATTACCTTCAAGTTGGTATAGCTCAGGCGCGCAAGCAGTTCGGTGGCTCGCCCGGCCAGCGAGGGGTGGCGCTCCACAGAGACCACTTCAGCTGCCAGTTCGGCCAGCAGCGCCGTCGCATATCCCGATCCCGTGCCCACCTCGAGAACCCTGTCCGCAAGAGTAAGTTGCAGCGTCTCCAACATCAGCCCGACCATGTAAGGCTGAGAGATCGTCTGGCCCGCGCCGATTGGCAAGGGATAATCTTCGTAAGCCTGATCGCGATCTCCCTCGGCAACAAACTCATGACGCGGAACCTGTCCCATGGCCTGTAACACGCGCTCGTCCGCAATGCCACGGTCGCGGAGTTGGGTTGCGACCATGCGCGAACGCAAAGCGGCAAGCAGCGCGGCATCAGCAGTAGAAGTCATTCGCGGGTGGGAGGAAGTACGCCCCAGGGTTGATTTTATTTCTTTCGGCGCCGGATGCGAACATCGAAGCTGACCACGCCATTCTGATCCCGGGTGCCTACCGCGGAAATATTGCGGGTGAAGTAATACTCGCCTTGGATGATCTGCTGGGAACTCTGCGAAACGTTGGTGCTGTAGGTCAGAGAAACGTTATTGGCGAACTGTTGCTCGATGGTCACCTGCGGTCCCCGGGCCGTGGGGTTGGTTTCAGTGGTCAAGCCTTGCGGGTCTATCTTGATGCGGCTGACCCCGAACAGCTTTTGCAGCCGGCTGCTGACCGTTTGGTTGATCGCCTGATTGATGATCATTGCCGTCGCTTCGTCGGTGAACGGAGTCTGCCCGGATTGCTGCTGCAGTTGCTCCGATTCCTGGCTGGTGCGGCCCAGGGCCAGCAACGCGATAATGTCCGACTTGGGCAATGGCGGCTCGGACCGATAGTTCACGGTAAGGCGATCCGGAGTTCCGGTAACGGTGACGTCCAGATCGTAGTTGCGAACGTGCGTAGTGGCCTGCAAGTTGACTTGGGGTTCGATAGCGACCGGGTTGGCGAACGTGACGTCGCCGCGTTCCAACCGAAACTTGATGCCGTTAAAGGTTGCGTCTCCTTCCAGAATATCCGCCCGGCCGAGCACGCTAGGCCGCGCGACGGAGCCGCGCAGGTGCAGGTCGGCGTCGCCGGACAGCCGCGCCACCGCTGTCTTCATTTGCAACTCGGGCGCAGTGCTGACTGCCACGTCGAGCTTGACGTTGTACAGAGGCGAATTCGCCGGCGCGAGCGCGACCGACTGCCGGCTTCGCTCCAGATACGAGCCGAAGTCAAAGCCGGGTGTCACCGCCAACTTCGTGACCAGGATTTCGCCCGAAACCGTTGATGTCGAGCGGTTCCCCACCCAGTGCAATTCGGCATTGGCGGTGGAACTGACACCCGGCGGATAGCGCAGCCGCACTTCTTTGCCAACGGCGGTGAGGTTGAAATTAAGCTGCCGGTTGAACAAGGTCGCGTCGCCCCTCAGATCGAGCGTGCCGCCGCCCGTCCGCGCCGCCAGTTGCTCGATGTGAATGCTGTCGCGGGTGAAGGCCAGTGATCCATTCATTTCGCTCAGGCCGCTGGGCAGTCCCGCATAGTTGACCGCCCCGTTCTTGATCTGAATGCTGCCTTGCGGCAGAGGATCACTCAGTGTCCCTCCGACATTCATATGAATCGACACCAGACCGGAGCCGGTGAAGTCAGAGTTGATGCTGCCCAGCAACCTGAGATCAACCTGCCCATCGGCCGCGAGGTCAAGTTCCCGCGCACCCGCAAAATGGATCGAGCCGCTTCCGGTGACGTTGGTTCCCTCGCCCACCATGTGCGTTGGCGCGATGTGGGCGGTCTGCTGCCCGTAGGTAAACCGTACGGGCCCCTGATTGTGCAGCTTGGTGTATTCCGCCTCTATAGCAACGTCGGCCAGTTCGCCGTTGAGGGTCCATTGCCGCGGATAGCGCAATGGCCCCTGCATCGCAACCGTTCCGGCGACCGCAGAATGCCCCGTCAGTTGCCCGCCCAGATAGGCGCGCCAGAGAGCATCGAGATCGAGATGATCGAGACGCGCATCAATGTTCGCGGGATAATCGCCGCGCATGCCCACCGTGCCTTCCAGTGAGAGCTTTCCGCGTGTGAACTCCGAGCGCCCGGTCACGCGCAGTTCGCCATCTCTGGTTACGGTTTCGAGATCGAACCCGCCCGCCAGTTCACCATCCAGCGTGAGATCGCGAACATGAACTCCGGCGTTGATCACCGGGGCATCGAGCGTTCCAGATCCTCGCAGAGTAAAATCGGCACGGCCGTCCACCCGCAACTCGTCGAGATGAATCTGGCGCACGCGTGCCAAATCGAAATTCTGTCCTCGAAGGTCAAGCCGGAAGGCCCGGGTCTCAGGTGTAAAGGCTGCATCGCCGCTCATGGAAGCATCTTGATGGGTGAGCTGGATGTTGCTGAGCTCGGTTTCTCCCTCCACGGTGTGCAGATCGGCCTCGAACTTCTCGATTGACTCACCGTACGCCGAGGCATCCGCTGCGTGGATGTGTCCTTGCACGCGTGGAGCGGCCCGGGTCCCGGTAATCTGTAGCGAAACGTCGGCCGTGCCGGTAACGGGATAGTCGAATCCCGCCAGCGCTGCCGTCGAAGCGACGTCGACATGATGCAGGTTGATCCGCGCATTGTAAGGACTGTATTGGGTGAATTGTCCCTTTTGCAGCAATGCGCTGACATCAAAGTCGGCGGTGGTATCGCCACGCCGCAAGCTGCCGCCCCGCAGCGTAAGATCCCGCGAAGAAAACTGAATACTGGCCGCCAGCGAATCCCACTGCACCTGTTGCTCTGGCGTGCGTGAAGTCGCGGGAAGGGTGAATTCGAAATCTTGCGCCACCAGCGTCCCGGCCAGCGTTGGAGAGGAGAAAGTTCCCCCTGCTACGCCGTTGAACGCGGCCGTGCCATCCACCCGGAAGGGCAATTTTGTAGGGCCGCCCAGCACAGCCAGCAGCGGCCGCCATTCTTCGAGGTTCGTGGTGGAGACCGAAAAACGCAGCGACGACGAAGCCGACAGCGTTCCTTCCGCCTGCACTCGCGAGGCGGGGGTGGACAGATTGAATTGCGTAATCTCCAGCGCATCGCTCGCGCCGTGATACTTGCCTGCCCCGTGAGCCGTTAGCGGTAACTCGCCCGCAGCCGTTTTCGCGGGCGGGCTCACGTCGAGAACGAATGCAATCTCGACATCTTTCGTCGACCCCTTCCAGCCAGCCTCTACCGTGCCCGTGGCGATTCCGGCAGGACGAAACCGCCCCAGCGGATGTGCCGGCACATTCAGCGCAGCAGCCACGTCGGCGGCAGAAACATCGCGAGCACGCAGATGCACCACTCCGGTCCGCACCCCAGGGAGTTTGGGCCAGGGACCTTTCACACTTCGCGGGCGAGCCGCGCTAACTACTGGAAGGTTCTCATTGCCCTTTTTCGCCGTCTTGCCCACCGGCGGTGGTGGAACGTTGTGGAGCCAGTTATCCACCTGGACGTCTCCGGTGACGCTTCCTCCGAACAGCTTGCCCTGTAATTTCGACAACTTGACCTGCCCGTCCGTGATCGCGTAATCGGCAGTCCCGCTGGCTTTCCTGACGATGAACTGGTCGTCTCGCCAGCTTGCGTCACGCAACGCGAGAGCGCCGGAGGCAGAAAACTCATTCAAGAACCAGTGCCCGCTTCCTTTGAACTCGGCTACGCCCTCTTGAAGGTCGTGGCGTCGCCCAATGGCCGCGGCTTCCCCCAGGTCGACGTACGCGTCATAGTTGGCGTCGAGGCGAGGAGTGCGAAAATTGCTGATGCGTCCGCTGGCTTCCAGATGCGATCGTCCGGAGGTCCACTGCAGCGATTTAATGTCGGCGAAAGTAGTCGCCAGGCTGATGTCGACCGTGGTCCTCCAGGCAAACGGGCGCAAATCTTCGACCAGCGTGTCCACTTTGCCCAGGGAGAGATGGCTCTCGTATCGCCCCCGCAGGTACGAGTAGTCCATCTGCAATCCGGTATCGTCGACGTTGAAGTTGAGCGGAATTGACTGGTCAGCCCAGAGCAATTGCCCGTTCCGCACCGCCAGGTGATCAATCGAAAGTGCGAACAACGGCTGCAGCAGATTATTCTGGGAAGGCGCCGATAACACCCTCAGGGCGGGGACATTGGTCGTGCCGTCGGGAGCGACGGCGATGTGAACGACGGGATGCTCCAGGCTCAGGGAATAGAATCCGAACTCAGTACGGAGCAACGAGATGACTTTGACGTGCGCGATCAGATGATCCGCGTGCGCCAGCGGAACGTCGCCGGGCGCCTCCTTTCCATGCACGGTGATATCGCGCACCTCAACCTGCATGCGAAATGGAATGACATGGAAACTTCCAATTTCTGCGCGGCCGCCGGTGATTCGCTCCACCTCGGCGACCATCCGCCGTCGGACATAGGCTTGAAAGGAATCCGTGGTGACATACCACAGAGCGCCCAGCAGCAGGACGAGGCCGGCGCCGCCTGCGATCAGCAAGTATTTCCACCGGAGCCGCGGCCTGGTGGCTGGCTCAGTCACTGCGACTGTACTCCCTCGCTGGCAAACGCGTTTGCGACAGGCATGCTCACTTTACTTTCTGAGCGCAGGGTCTGCAGCCATGAAACCAGCAATTCGTTGACTTTTTCCTCAGTGAGCAACTCGCGAATCTTGCCCGAGACGTCAGCCAGGGAAACCTCGCCCGAACCGGACTGCTTCAACCGCGGAACGAACTTATCTCGGTAATAGGCCTCGATGGTCGTCGAGTCAATCTGCACCGCGGGGCGCAAGTGAGCATCGACGAGCCGCATGACGTCAACCTGCGTCTGGACGCGCGCGAGCAGATCTTTCTCCGCCAGCTGCAATCTCGACAACACCCTGTGCCAGCCCTCGTCGGTGGCGGCCTCCGGATATTGTTTTCGCGCCTCGGCGAGCCGGGCCGCCGCTTCATCCCCGGTGCAATGCTGGAAGGCCGCCGACTTCATCTGCTCCCCTAGCAACTCCTGATCGATCAGGCGATCGAGCACGGCGCGGCGTTCGTCCGCGGTGAACTCGTTGGGGGCGCGGCCGTTGAGTAGAGCCTCGTAGCGCAGCGCGTCGTCCCAATCGCTTTGCAGGATAACGTGGCCGTTCACGGTAGCTACGATGCGGTCGATCACCTCAGCCCGTGCAGCCGTAGAAAACGCAGCCGCGACCAGCAGCGCCGTCAGCGCTGCCGCCACGCCTGTCATCTTCGCCGGAATTCGTCTCATTAGAATGGCTGCCCTATGCTGAAAAATACGTTGAAATGCCGGCCGCGCTCCGTGGTATAGCCGGTCAACTTCTTGGTCGTTGGATCGAAGATACCTGTGAAAAAGCTGGTCGGATTCAAATTGTATCCGAAGTCAAACCGAAGCGGACCAATCGGTGTCTTGTACCGCACTCCCACGCCCAGGGCGTGCGACGTGTAATCATATCCCGATTCGTTGAATTTGTTGAAACACTGATTGGTCGTGGTACCACCTGTACTAACGGTCACTGGCAGACATAGACTCGGGTTCGCCTGGTGCCAGCGCAATACTCCCTTGAGCATGTCATGCGGCGCTGTAAAGACGTTTCCCATATCGTGAAAAATCGCAAACCCGAATCCCTCCCCGAAATACGGCAGAGTCAGCGGGGGCAGACGCAGTTCTGAATTGTTGACGAACAGCGCCGTGCCGCCGACCGGAAACCCCGAGGGCGGATCGCGCGGGCCTGCTTGATTCAACCCGAAACCGCGATGCGAGTTGCCGCCCCCGGCAAAAAACTCTTCGGGCAGCGGAATGGTAACAATGTCGGTGCACTCTAAGGTGGTATTCAGCGGGCACGCACCCGGGGGCAGCACCCTGGTTCCCCTCGCCGGTTGCTCCAGGCCAATGGTGGTGGAGCGGGCAAACACATACTGACGTCCGGCTTTGCCCTTCCCACCGAACGCGTGGTAGGTCGAATTTTGGGCCAGCGCCCTGCCGAAATCCGCTTGCGATCCGAAATAGCTGGAAGAAGCGAACGCGTCCAGCGTGAAGTAGTTTCCTTTTGTGCTTTCCAGTGGATTGTCCCGCTTGTCCCGAATGTAGGTGAACCCAGGCCCCCCGACCCTGGCCGGCAGCGAAAGGAGTGCAATCTCGCCGGGAGAGAAATCTGTCGCGAAGTTGCTCGCCTTCACCCGGCGGAAGTCGAAGCGATAGGTGATCGAACTTGGCCCAGGCCGCGTGCCGGGCTCCTCTCCGGAATTTCCAATCTGCTGGCGCAGGTCGATTTTTCCTTCCAGCCGTTGCGAGGTGAACGTCGCCACATCCAGACTGTTGTCGTAGAAGACGGTGTAGATGACCTTCCACTTGTCGCTGTCCAAAAGCTTGGGAACCGTGTAGCTCACCAAACCCCGCTGCTGCAGCCGCCCAACGTGCGACTGAAACGTCAGCGTCTGGTTTCTCCCGCCAACGTTCAAACGTGTCACATCGAAACCGACCCTGGGGCTCACGCCCGTGCTTCCCTGCGGCGCCGTCGTTCCCGCCGGCTGCCCGGTCTGGAATTCCAATCCCAAGCCATAAGTAAAGGTGTAGCGTTTCGCCTCCTGCATCTGCACCAGCACGTTCTTCTGCGGATCCGCCCCATCCGGATTCTGGACGGCCGTATCGACCTGGCTAAAGATGCCCAGATTGTAGAGACGGGTCTGAGTATCGAGCAGTCCCTCCTGGCTGAGAGGCTCCCCTGCCTTGACCTGCACTTCGCGCTCGACCACATAGTCGCGGGTATGTTCGGTTCCCGCCAGCATCACCCGATCGACGGTGAAGCCCTCGCCCTCTGCAATGGTGTAGGTTACGTCCTCACGATTGGGCTCCGCGGCCGAGTCTTTGGTGGTTATCTCAAGCGCGGCGTTGGGAAATCCGTGATTAAAGTAAAAGTTGAGGATTCGCTCCCGATCATTTGCCAGATCCTGCTCGGAATAAGGCTGCCCGGGCTGCGTGCTCAGTTCCGGCAGTTTCTCTCGCGCGAACTTCTGATTGCCGACCACGAGCACCTCTCCCACCCGCGTCCGCGGTCCTTCCTCAATCTGCAGATGCACGGCCAGGTGATTGTCTGCGCCCTGGTAGTCGTCCTCCACCTTGCTTTCGATCTTGACCCGGCGAAAGCCGTTGGACCGATACAAACTCTCCAGGGTCGAGACGTCATTCTTGAGCAGGGTGCCGCTATAGCGGCCATGGCTCAAGAAACGGCTGGCGGGCTGCATTTGCAGGTAGGACCGCAGCTTGGCCGTATCCATAAACTCCTTGTTGCCACTGATTTCCACCAGCACCAGCTTGTGCACCGCACCGGGATCGATGTCATACACCACATGCATGGTTTTGCCGTCAGATTTTTTGTGGATGTCGACCGTGGCATCAAAGTGGCCGCGCGTTTGCAGGTAATCCAGCAGATTCCGTTTGCCCTCGTTCAGAAGATCGTCGTCAACCGCATTCTCCTGATAAACCGGAATCTCTTTCTTCATGACCGAGCGGCTGATGTGGTACCCTTCCGCCGAAATCTGCACTACCGGGCCAGGATCAATCTGAAAAGTAAAATCCACGGCATTGCGCTCCTCGTGATATTCCTGCTGTGCGATCGAAACCTGAGCCAGGGCGCGGTTTTGCTTCTGAAATCTCTTGCGCAGATGCTGGAGCGAACCGCTGACCAGCGCCGCCGTCACGCGGTCCCCGCCGTCCATGTGGGCAATGCTCTGCACCTCCCCGGAGGTCAGGCCAGAGCTGCCGGTCACCTTCACTTCACCCACATGGGCCTGCGACCCAGGTGTCACGTGGAGCAAGATGTCTGCTTGCTGGGTGTCCGCGTTCGACGTGGTCTCGGCGGTGACCCGCGCCCGGTAAAAGCCGCCCTCTTGCATCAGTTGCCGGATGTTCTCCACCGCGCGGTTTAGCTTGTCGTGGCTATAGAGTTCCCCCAGCTGAAACTTGGTTGCGTTCACAATCTGATTGGGGGTGGGACGGGTCGGAGCACCCTCCACATTCACCGCGCCCACGAAGAAATTCGCCGAAGTGGTGAAGGTCAACGTAACCCCTTCGCCCGAGGGCACAGCTTCGGCCTGGATGTCGGCAAACCGCCCTGTCGCATACAGTGTGCGAATGCTGTCGCGCACATGGTCGCGATCCAGCCGTTGCCCGACCTTCTGGGCCAGCAACTGCAGAAAATTTTCCCGGTCGCGATCGGGCACTCCAGGTAGCAGGATCAGCCGCACCGTCTTTCCCTCATACCCGGAAACGCCGGCTGCGGGGGGGCGCTGTGGTTCTTGACGTTCGGACGCTTCACTCGCACTCGGGCGCGACACTGAACCCGCAGTCACCAGTGCCCGCGACGCAACCGATTGTGTGACGGCCCCCGACGACTGGACCGCACTGCACAACAGGATCGACGCGGTCAGCAATGTCGTGTACTGTCTCGGCAAAGGTGTCCTTAGGTTCCGGGCTCTGTTGATTTCGATGGAACGCGCCCGTTTCTCTGTTGTACGAATCTTCTCTGTGTACGAATTCTGTCGGGCTTGCGCTCTGGAACAGGGGCTGCGCGCTGCAAGCGACAGGTGCAAACGCCAACCACTTATGATAAAGGTTTTAGAGCGTTGTACTGGTTGACCTCTTTGGCACGCGAAACACAACCGACGCAACCGAGTGGCGGCGATTCGAAAGAAGATTCCGCAGGACAATCCCCAGCCCAACCTGATCGCTACTCCCGCCAGGTGCTGTTCCGCGGTATCGGCGCCGAAGGACAGCGGAAGCTGGCAGCGTCGCGCCTAGCCATGGTCGGCTGTGGCGCAACTGGCTCGGCGCTCGCCGGCCTGCTGGCCCGCGCCGGCGTCGGCACGATGCGCATCATCGACCGGGACTACGTCGAGCCCAGCAACCTGCAGCGCCAATCGCTCTTCGATGAGAAGGACGCGGCTGAGTCCCTGCCCAAGGCCATCGCTGCCGCACGGAAAATCGCCGCCTTCAATTCCCAAGTCGTGGTTGAACCCAACGTCGACGATCTGGTCCCCGCTAACATTGAAGTTTTACTTGAGGGAATGGATTTGATCCTCGACGGTACGGACAACTTCGAAACCCGCTACTTGATTAACGACTATGCCGTCAACGTCTCCTGTCCTTGGATCTATTCCGCCGCGGTCGGAAGCTACGGCCTGACCTTAAACGTTCTCCCCGCTCAAACTGCGTGTCTGGCGTGCATTTTCCCAGACTCGCCGCGAGGCATGGTGGAGACTTGCGAAACCTCGGGCATTCTGAATTCGGCGGTGAACCTGGTGGCCTCAATCGCCGCCACCGAGGCGCTCAAATTGCTGGTGGGCGGCGTCGCCGCGACTCATGTGCGCCGGACTCTGCTCTCGGTTGACGTCTGGACCAACGAGATAGCCGAGATTTCCGCCGCCACGCCGCGTCCAGGCTGCCGTGCCTGCGGTGAGCGAGACTTCGTTCATCTCGCCGGTGAAGGGCGTCCCCATATAACCCTGTGCGGCAGAAATTCGGTGCAAATCCATGAGCGGCAACGCCCCATTGACTTCGTCGAGATGGACCTCCGGCTTCAACCGCACGGCGTCGTCCGCCATAACGATTTCGTCCTCAAGTTCTGGCGTGACCCCTACGAGATGACGCTGTTCCCCGATGGAAGGGCCATCATCAAAGGCACCACCGACACCGGAGTAGCGCGCAGCCTGTATGCGAGGTACGTAGGGAGTTAAAAGTTGCGTTTGTCATGCTGAGCGGAGCGTCGAGGAGCGCGAAGCGATCCTCAACGCGGAGTCGAACCATCCCTACCCTCTTCCGACTTCATCCCCGGATCCCATTCTGAGGCCAGATCAACCCAGGGGGATTCCTCCGCACAATGAGCGCGATCTTATTAGCCCGCGTCCACCCCTTTACTTGGTCTCTCTCGGGAAAGTGCCTTGTGTACGTCGTCATACGATTCCCAGTAGAGTAAGCGCGTCACGCCGTACCGGTCAGTGAATCCCTCAAAATGATGGAATTTGTGCGGGAAGACGAGGCGGTGAAGATGGCCGCTGAACCCAATGTAGAGAGTGCGGGAGAGACAGCCCAAGATGCACACGCCATTGTATCTGGGATCCTCGGGCACGGAACATCGTCCGATGATCGGGCTGTGACCGTCTGTAAGGAACATCACATCGTGAACGAGCGATTCCCACGGCTGGAATCCTGTTGCAGGAGGGATGCTTCGACTCCGCGGGACGATCGCTTCGTGCTCCTCTCTCTCCGCTCAGCATGACAGTGGGCTTGGGAGCACCCAAGGCAAGGAGAGGCAAGCAGGGCAAGCAGCCAGCAGCTAGGAGCGGGAAGCTGAGTTCTGCTAATCTTCTCTGCTCGTCTTCGTCGGACTTCAATCTGCTCGGAAAAGGCCATTGATGCACCAAACCTCGCGTCCTCAACCGCCAGTGTCCTACCGCTGGGCGGTTCTGATCTTCGTCAGCGTGGCCATGGGGGGGAATTACTACATCTACGACAGCATCAACCCTCTGGAGCGGATCTTCATTGACCACCTCGGTTTCTCCGCCACCCAGTTCGGCTGGTTGAATGCCAGCTACAGTGTGGCCGCGGTTCTTACTCTTCTCATCGGTGGAATCATTATCGACCGCATCGGCACCAAGAAGGCAATGACCGCCTTCGCGCTCTTGTGCCTGACGGGAGCCGCCTTGACTGCGGCCGAAGGCAAGGCGCCCCTCATGATCGCAGGACGCACCGTTTTGGGCCTCGGGGCTGAGTCGATGATCGTGGCTGCCACCACGGCGCTGGCCAAATGGTTCCGTGGCAAGGAACTCAGCTTTGCCTTTGGCATCAACTTGACCATCGCCCGCCTGGCCTCGGTAGCCGCCGACAACTCTCCGACGTGGGCTCATTCGGTCTACTACCCAGCGGGTTCCAACGGGCCCGCCAGCTGGCAGGGACCGCTCCTGCTGGCGGTCGGAGCTGGGGTGCTGAGCGTGGCCACGGCCCTTGTTTACTGGGTGCTGGAGACACGAGCCGAAGGCAGATATGAGCTCGGCAAGGCCGGCGAGGTTGACAAGCTCGAGTTTCGCGGAATTTTCCGTTTCAACATGTCCTATTGGCTGGTCGTTGGCCTATGCTTCACGTTTTACTCCGCCATCTTCCCGTTCCGTACCTTCGCCATCGATTTTTTCACCAACAAGATCCTCGGAGCGCACGGCGGTGTGGCGGCCTCGGAAGCCATACGCGTGCTGGCCCATGAGAAGGCTGGCTTCTTCAATAGCCTGCTTCCCTTCTCCGCCATGATTGCCACTCCCCTGTTCGGCCTGCTGGTCGACCACGTGGGCAAGCGCGCCTGGTTCATGATGTTCGGCTCGCTCTTGTTGATGCCGGTCTATCTGATGATGGCTTACACCAACATTTCGCTGTTCGTCCCCGTGTCCTTGATGGGAATCGCGTTCTCACTGATTCCCGCCGTCATGTGGCCTTCCATCGCCTACATCGTAGAACAATCCCGGCTGGGCACGGCGTATGCTTTAATGACGCTCATTCAGCAGATCGGATTCTTCCTCTTGAACCTGCTGATCGGGTGGGCCAACGACTACGCTCACGCGAGCCTGGACAATCCCGGCGGTTACGCTCTGGGCATGTGGATTTTCTCGATCCTCGGATTCGTCGGAATGGCCCTTTCGATTCTTCTACGCATCCGCGAAACCGGACCCCACGGACACGGGTTAGAAACGATTACAACCGCCAAAAGTACGGCTTAGCCCGGGGGAGCGGTTACCAATTTGCGAAGAATCGGCTCTAATTTCGGGATCGGCTTTGACCTTGAAACACAGAGTCTCTCAAACCCGAGCAGTCAAAGGATTTCTGAGGCGTGGCGTGCGAACAGAGGAATCCAAAGTTCCGTAGAATGGCTCTGATATTCTGCATACGGACATTACCATAGTGTCGGCAACACGACTCGCAAGCCATACAACGCAAAGATAGTTAGCCGCATCTGAGCAAGTGCGGCCGGAAAAGACATCTTGACCGACCGAGTACAGCGACAGAACGAAGAGTTCAACGAAGCCGAGGCCATTGAAAGGGCCAAGCAGGGCGATGCTCGGGCCTTTCAGGAACTGTACGAGAAGCACAAGCGGCGGGTATATTCTCTCTGCCTGCGCATGACGGCGAACACAGCCGAGGCCGAGGATTTAACCCAGGAAGCGTTCCTGCAGCTCTACCGCAAGATCGCAACCTTCCGCGGCGAGTCGGCGTTCTCCACCTGGCTTCACCGACTCTCGGTGAACGTTGTGTTGATGCACCTGAGAAAGAAAAGCCTCCCGGTGGTTTCGCTTGAGGAGACCACGCAGGGCGGCGAAGAAGATTCACCAAAGAAAGATTTCGGGGCAGAAGACTTGGCGTTGGCCGGATCCATCGACCGGCTGCAATTGCAGAGAGCAGTCGATGATCTCCCTCCCGGCTACCGCACGATCTTTGTCCTTCACGACATCGAAGGCTATGAGCATAATGAAATCGCCGGTATCGTGGGCTGCTCCATCGGCAACAGCAAGTCGCAGCTGCACAAAGCGCGTATGAAGCTGCGTGATCTGCTCAAGATCAATCGAGCCGAAAAGGCTGGGAAGTCCTGAGCACCGTTTGAAAGTGTGGACCGTGTTTGAGCAGCAAAGAGAGCCAGCACAGACTGGCACCATCGGTAACCTCGGCAGGGGCGCAACAACGGCAAGCAAGCCGAAATCGGCAGTACAGTGATTTGGACAGTGCGCCGGTTCGGCAGAAGCTTGGGGAGAGAGCAGTATGAATTGTGTTGAGCTGCAAAATAGCCTGGCAGAAATCGAAGACGCCAGCAGCGCCGAACAACAGGCTCATCTGAGAACCTGCCGCCAGTGCTCTTCTTTGGTCGGGGAACTGAAACTGATCGCCGCCGCGGCGGCCGACTTGCGCGGCACCGAGGAACCTAGTCCGCGGGTGTGGAATTCCATTGAAATCGCCTTGCGGCAGGAGGGGCTTATCCATGCCCCTCGTACCGGCCGTTCGCTCATTCCCTCGCTCGGCAGTCGCTGGGCGTGGGCGCGATGGTTGGCTCCCGCCGCTGCCGCTTTGCTGTTTACGGTGGGAATTTATGTTCGCCAGCACTCCGTCTCGCCGCCAATTGCAGGGAGCGCGTCCCCGGCTCCCGTTTCCGAGCAACCCGTTTCCGATTTGGCCATTGCGGGCCTCGACGACGAAGACCTCCTGCAGGAGATCGCGCAACAAGCCCCCGCGATGAAAACCCAGTACGAAGACGATCTTCGCCGCGTCAACGAGTACATTTTCGATGCAAAAGGCATTGTCGCCGCCAATCCGAACGACGAGGAAGCCCGCCGCTCGCTAATGGAGGCTTACCAGGAAAAGGCCATGCTTTTCGAATTGGCCATGGATCGTTCTCTGCCATAATGTAGGATCTCGGGGAGTCACATGAGCGGGCGCACAGTCAAACTCGTAGCTATCGGCACGCTGATCGCAGGAACGCTAGTCGCCGAGAGCCGTAAGGAATATCACTTCAACGTGGGATCGAAGGCTGGTGTCTCGGTCAACAATCCCTACGGATCGATCTCAGTCAAACCTTCCACCGGAAACACTGTCGTCATCAACGCCGTGCTCCATTCCGACAAAGTTGAGGTCGACAACAACCAGAGCGGAAATCACATCGAGATTCAGTCCCACCTGCTGCCTGGGGCGGATGCCACCAGTGGGCGCGTGGACTACGAAATTCTTGTGCCCGCCGATGCCAGCGTCACTCTGCACTCCAGCACCGGTCCGCTACGCGCCGAAAAACTCCATGGTGATATGACCCTGGAAGGCGCCGGAGCGACCGTCGACGTCCGCGATGTCACCGCCGCCCACGTTCACGTGAAAACGGTCAACGGCCCCGTCACCCTTAGCAATGTGCAGGACGGCCACGTTGAAGTCGACTCCCTCAGCGGTGACATTACGCTTAACCAGGTCAACGGACCGCTGGTGCAGGTCGTGTCCACCAGCGGCCGCATCAACTACACCGGTGATTTCGGCCGCAGCGGCGAATACCGCCTGACCAGCCACAGCGGCGACATCGAAGCCACTGTGCCCGATGGCACCTCGGCCGATGTGAGCGCTCGCTCCGTCAAGGGCGAGGTGCATGACGACATCCCTCTCCAACCCAAAAGCCACACCTGGTTCCCCGTGCAGGAGGGGCGTGCCTTCATGGGTACTATGGGTCGGGCGGCCGTATCATCGACCGTGGTGCTGCGCAGCTTCAGTGGTAAAATCCACCTCAGAAAACGCTCTGCAAAATAGCAACGAAAAGAAATTCGAGTCGCGCGGAGAAGCGTCGTAACCGCAAGGTTGGCGCTCAAAAGCGTGCCAGTGTGCGGTCCGCGAACGGATCCACACGGGTTTCTTCGCTGCGCGGCGCCGTTTTCCTGGTCGGCTTCATGGGCGCCGGGAAGAGCACCGTTGGGCGCGCCCTGGGGCAGCGGCTGAATTGGCCGTTTGAAGATCTGGACGACCGTATCGAACGGCGCGAAGGGCGTCGCATCGCGGAGATTTTCCGGGATTCGGGCGAACCCGCATTCCGTCGGGCCGAGCGCTTGGCCCTGGAGCAGGCTCTGGCAAAATTGCGGGGTGGCGTTCGCAGAATCATCGCCCTGGGAGGCGGGGCGTATGCCCAGCGTGAAGTCGCTATGTTGATCGAGGCCTCGGGCGTACCGACGGTCTTTCTAGATGCGCCGGTCGAAGAATTGTGGCAGCGGTGCCGTCAGCAGGCTGCCGATACCCAGGCCGAGCGTCCGTTGCTGAAGGACATCGAACAGTTTCGCCAGCTTTACGATTCGCGGCGTCAGAGCTATCGAAAAGCATCGCTGCAGATTCAAACCGGCAGCCGCACCGTGGACGCGATCGCAGCCGAAATCGCCGAGAAGCTGGGCCTGGAGAGGATGCCTCTCCGGACGGAATCAGGAGAAGCCGAGTGAAGTCGTACACCGCAGCAGGCTGGGTTCTTGGTTTGGCGCTGGCCACTTTCCTGGCGGCATTTCCCGCCGGGACCAACGCCGCACCCAAGGACGACAAAAAGGACAAGTCGAAGCCTGCTTCCACACCAGTGGTCGATTCCGGTTCGTTCGGCGTCGTCATCAAGGGCCAGCGTGTGGTCACGGAGACGTTCAGCATCCAGCAGCAAAACGGCAACAGCATCATCAAATCGCAACTCAAGCAGACGGCCGGAGCCGAGGCCGGCAGCCAGAAGTCAGATCTCGAAATCACCTCCAGCGGCGAGTTGCTGCGTTACGAATGGAGCCAGGATTCGGGCGGCTCCTTAAATGTGCTGCCCAATAATGATTTCCTGATCGAGAAAATCACCGCCCCCGGATCCGCCAAAGCCGCCGAGCAGCCTTTCCTGATGCCCAGCTTGACGATGATTCTCGACAACAATTTTTTCATTCACCGCGAGGTGCTCATTTGGCGCTTTCTCGCCGCCGACTGCAAATCGGAAGGCGGAAACTGGAAATGCCAGCAGGATCCGGCGGAATTCGGCGTGCTCGTGCCCCAGGACCGCAATTCGCTGCGCATCCGGTTGGAACTGGTGGGCAAGGAAAAAGTAACGGTCCGTGGTGCCGAGCGCGAACTGCTGCGCCTGAATCTGACCGGAGAGAATTTTGTGTGGAACCTGTGGGTGGATCCGCAAGATCAGTTCAAACTAATACGGGTGGCGATTCCTGCCGATGATACGGAAGTAGTGCGGGACTGAGTGCCGTTGGGCGCGCAGGAATCGAAGTCGCTCCCGGGAAAATCTTTTGCTGCTGACTGACTCACGTACGGCTCGGTCGTTGGTCACAGCGCTTTTGTTCGCGCTGGGGTTGGGGTTTCTCTACGTCGCCCGCGCCACCCTGATCGCATTTCTGTTCGCCATCTTCTTCGCCTACCTAATGAGTCCTCTGGTGACCCATCTGGTGAAATGGGTGCGCCGTCGCGGTTTGGCCATCGCAATCATCTACACCTTCCTGCTGGCGCTCGTCGTGGTCTTCTTTGTAGCTGTCGGTCCGAAAGTAACGCGGGAGGGAGCGCGATTGGGGCAGGCGCTGCCCACACAACTAGCCCAGCTCAGTTCTGGCCAGCTTGCCCAACAGCTTGGGGAGCAGCATGGTTGGAGCCGCGCCAGCACCGAACTGGTCCAAAATTTTCTGGTGAGTCACAAGGATGAGATCACCGACCTGGCACAGCGCCTCGGCCTCCGCGTTGCTGACGTCGCCAAAGAGGCTTGGCTGCTGTTCGTGGTCCCTCTCCTCTCGATCTTCTTTCTGAAAGACGGGCGCGCCTTCAGTGATTTCCTCTTGTCCACGATCCAGTCGCGTCCCCAGCGCGAATTTCTGGAAAACGTGCTCAACGACCTCAACCATATGCTCGCGCATTTCATCCGCGCCCAACTCACTTTGGCCGCTCTCACCCTGGTCGTCTATTCCGCCGTCCTGTCGATCATGGGGGTACAGTACTTTCTGGTTCTGGGAACGGTCGGCGGACTGCTTGAGTTCATCCCCGTCGTAGGCCCACTGGCCGCGGGACTGATCATCGTGAGCGTGGCCCTGTTGACCGGTTACCCGCACTGGCTGGCTCTGGTCATTTTTCTTTTTGTCTGGCGCGGGATTCAGGATTACGTCTCTTCTCCGCGCATCATGGGCGAGAGCATGGAACTGCATCCCCTGGCCGCCATTTTCGGTGTCATGGCCGGAGGCGAAGTCGCCGGCATCCTCGGAATTTACTTGTCCATTCCTGTCATGGCCAGCCTGCGCATCGTATTCCGCCGCTGGCGCCTCTATGCCGAGAAGAAAAAATTCGGTCCCCTCACCGAATATGCGATCGGCAGTCAACCGGCGCACAGAAAATAGCTCTCAGCTCTCAGTTTGGGCAACCCGGACGGACGTTCCAGTAAATAGTCAGGGAAGGCGCGGTTTCAGCCGCGCCTCCGCGCCCTCGACGACAGTGGTCGAAAGGGTCCGTGTCGAGAACGAATTCGGGAGAGAGCGGTGCCAAAACCTTCCCAGCTCCAGCCGCGGAGCAGCGGCATAGTTTAGCCCAGGACGTAAGTCCTGGGTAGGCGCAGGGGGAAGGAACGAGTCCCGCAGTGACGGCACGGGTTCTCACGCCTTCAGCCCCCGGCCGGAAAGCGCCACTGTTCTCTACGTCCTCACTTAATTGCGGGTTCGTTTCGGCTCTTACTTTCCTGCCCCTGCTCCCAACGCCTTGTCCACCGCCACCTTGCGCAGGAAACTCCGCCGCTGCTTCGGGCAACACGCTGTTGATGAACATTCCCGACCCCAATTCAAATCCGGCCACGCGCCTCAGCCGCGGGATCACGCTCACGTACCCGTGAAAGTGCCGGGCACCGTTATATTCCGTCGGACCACTGCGCACGGTGTAGTTCAAATCAGGATTCTCCAGCCCCACATAAATCTTGGCCAGCAGAGTCCGCAGAACCCGCGCCAGGTCGGCGATCTCGAGGTCGGTGATGTCGCCGAAGCTGGCCATGTGGCGCAAAGGAAAGATGTGCGTGACAAACGGCGTGGGCGAGGCAAACACCTCCATGGCTACGAAGTGCTCGCCCTGGAGCACGACGCGAGTTTGATCTTCCACCTCCCGCTCTACCATGTGGCAAAACATGCACTCCTGGGCGTCATCATGCTGCAGCGCCTCATGCGAACGATGACGCACCTGGCTGGGGATTACCGGCGTCGCAATCAGTTGTAAATGCGGATGCTGCAGGCTTGCGCCCGCGTCGGCTCCGTGGTTCTTGAAAATCATAATGTGGTTCACCCGCCGGTCAATGCTGCGCGTGTTGTAGCGCTCCCGACACACCCTCAGAAGGCTGGCCACATGCTCATCCGGGAGCAGCGCCATGCAGCGCGCGCGTGGTCGGGACTATCGATAATCACTTCATGGAAGCCGAACCGGTTGATCCGCCGGCGCAAAGGCTGCAGGTTGCGCGTGGGCTGCACGTCGCTTGACAATACCGCGAATTGGTTGGGGATCACGCCGACGGCGCAAGGCTCGCTCACATTCGCCGACGATCGCAGCACCTCTGGCGGCGTCTTGCTTTCGTTCCCCGGACAGAATGGGCACGTTTCCACGAATGACGCCACCGGGGCGCCGCTCGATGTGTGGCCAACTCCTCGGCCGCTTGCCCGTCCCGCGGCGATGATGACCCATTCCTTGGTGAAAGGTTCTGGCGTAGCGCGGGCATAGAGTCCCTCCGTCCTTACTTATCGGCACACCAAACCGGGACTCCAGTGACTCAAGTGCGGGGCCGGTTTCCCAGATTGTTATAAAATTCGAACATCCGTATGAGCCCCAAAATTCCTATTGGTATTCTCGGTGCCACCGGCGTCGTCGGACAGCGATTTATCCAGATGCTGGAGCACCATCCCTGGTTTGAGGTGGCCTGGCTGGCTGCCTCTGACCGCTCCGAAGGCAAGGTTTACGCGGAGGCCGCGCGTTGGCGCCTGAAAACTCCGGTGCCCGCGCCCGTCGCCAAAATGCAGGTATCCCCCGCCACGCCGGAGGGTGCGCCCAAAGTTATCTTCGCGGCGCTCGACGCCTCCATTGCCGCCGAACTCGAACCTCGCTTCGCCGATGCCGGCTGTGCCGTGGTCTCCAACTCCAGTGCTTTGCGCATGAAAGAAGACGTGCCGCTGGTCATTCCAGAGGTCAACGGCGGCCACATCAAGCTCATCGATGTGCAAGGCTGGCGCAAGAAATCCGGCGGCTACGTGGTGACCAATCCAAACTGTTCTGCCATCGGCCTGGTCCTTGCCCTCGCCCCTCTGCACCAGCGCTTTGGCCTCGAGACCGTCATGGCCGTCACCATGCAGGCCGTCAGTGGGGCCGGATATCCCGGCGTCGCATCGCTCGACATTCTGGGCAACGTCATTCCCTTCATCCGCAATGAAGAAGAAAAAATGGAAGAGGAGACGCACAAGCTTCTCGGCCAACTGAACGGCTCGAAAGTCATCCCCGGCGCCTTCGCCATGAGTGCGCAATGCAACCGCGTCGCGGTCGAAGACGGCCACACCGAATCGGTCTCGATCCGTCTCAAGACCAAGGCCAAGCCCGAAGAAATCATCGCCGCCTGGAACAGCTATCGCGCGGAACCGCAGGAGTTGAAACTCCCCAGCGCTCCCGAACGCCCTGTGGTCTATGTCGAAGCCAACGACCGCCCACAGCCCCGTTTCGACGTCGACATGGGCGCGGGCATGACCACCGTCGTCGGCCGCCTGCGCCCCTGCGGCGTGCTCGACTGGAAGTTCACCGTGCTCTCGCACAACACGATCCGCGGAGCCGCCGGAGCTGCCGTCCTGAATGCCGAGTTGCTCAAGGCCAAGGGATACCTGGGATGAATCCGAACCCAGCCGCCCTTAGTCCCGGCGCAAGGACGCTACGTCGATGATCGTCATGAAGTTCGGCGGCACTTCCGTCGAAGACGCCAAGGCGATCGACCGCGTTGCCTCGATCGTCGAGGGCCGGCTGGCGCAGAAGCCAGTTGTCGTCGTCAGCGCGATGGCGAAAGTCACCGACACGCTCCTCACCATGGCCAAAGCCGCCGGTGCCGGAGAGCGCAAGACGGCCCTGAAGCTCTGCCGCTCTCTGCAGGAGCGCCACTACAACACCGCCAGCGAACTTCTGGGCACGGCGCTGTTCACCGAATTTCATTCCGAGCTCGGTGTGGAGTTCGAAAACCTCGACGAATTGCTGCGCGGCATCTCCGCCGTCGGCGAGATCACTCCGCGCACCACCGACCACGTCGCCGCTTTCGGCGAAATGCTCTCCAGCAAAATCGTAGCCGCCGCCTTTGCTGCCCGCGGCCTCAACGGAGCCCATGTCGACTCGCGCGACGTCCTTATCACCGACAGCGCCTATATGCAAGCGGTGCCACAGTTCGAGGAAACCAACGCCAAGCTGCAGGAGAGAGTTCAGCCTCTGTTGCACGAAGGGAAAGTACCGGTTATGGGTGGTTTCATCGGCTCGAGCCGCACCGGCATCACCACCACGATCGGCCGCGGTGGCTCGGATTTTTCCGCTGCCATTTTCGGCGCCGGGCTCAGCGCCGACCGCATCGAAATCTGGACCGACGTGGACGGCATCCTGACCACCGATCCCAGGATCTGCCCCGATGCCCGCCGCATCAAAGTCATTAGTTTCGACGAAGCCGCCGAACTCGCCTACTTCGGTGCCAAAGTTCTGCACCCGGCGACCGTCCTGCCCGCCATTCAGAAAAACATTCCCGTCTACGTTTTGAATTCGCGCAACCCTTCCTGCGAAGGCACCCGCATCACCACCCGCGCGCCCCAGGGCAAAAATATCTTCAAAGCCATTGCCGCCAAGAAGCGCATCACCATCGTCGACGTGGCCGCCCCCCGCATGCTTCTGGCGCACGGATTCCTCCGCTCCATCTTCGAGGCCTTCGACCGCCACAAAGTCGCCGTCGACGTGGTCTCCACTTCCGAAGTCAGCGTCTCGCTGACCGTGGACTCCAATCAGGCGATCCCCGCCCTGGCCGCCGATCTCGCCAAACTGGCCGACGTGAAATACGAAGGCCGCAAAGCCATCGTCTGCCTGGTCGGCGAAAAACTGCGCGACACGCCCGGAATCGCGGCTCTTGTCTTTCGCGAACTCGCCGACAAAAAGATCCGCATGATCTCGCAGGGAGCGTCCGAGATTAACCTGACGTTCGTCATCGAAGAAGACGAGGTTCCCGACGTGATCCAGCGCCTGCACAAGACTTTCTTTGCCGAGCTGGATTCAGAGGTCTTCGCATAAAGGCAAGAAGACTTTAAACGCAAAGAACGCCAAGATGACGCGAAGGCCGCAAAGGATTTTCTTCGCGTCCTTTGCGGCCGTCCTTCGCGAGCATTGCGGTTAAAGGTTCGTAAGTACTACACTGACAACAACCGGTCAAAGAAGGCCCGATACCTCTGCAGCGCCACGCGCAGATCTTCGGTCGAAACGCTGTCTCCGCGATCCCATTGCTGCTCCAGCCTGGATCGTTCTTCCGCGAATACTTCAGCCAGCCTCTTCATCGCTGAAGCCACGAGGCCGTCGGCCTGTTCCACAGCCTTCCGGGGCTCGTCCACAAAGGCCGTCTGAACCTCTTTCCACCGCGTGCGAAGCGTTTCCAACTCGTTACTCGGGAACAGTGGTTCGGTGGCTTCGGCGGTCGCAGAGGGCGGCTCGAAGCCACGCTCTGCCGCAACGGCTTGCGGGCCTCGCGCATCACTCACGGGCCGCTTTCCCTGAGCCAGATCGGCAGTTGTAATTTCCCCGTCTTGATTGAAATCCGGTTGTTCTTTCCTCAATGGCGTCGCCATCGCTATGCTCCCTTCCTTTGGGTTCGACGTTCGTCGAGCAGTTCTTGAAACAACACGCGATAATGCACCATCGCCTGTCGCAGATCTTCGGTGCTGGCCTGACCCGAGCTGTGACGTACAGCAATCCCATGAGCCGCGCGGTAGTTTTCCACCACGATGGGATGATCCACAGAAATGTCGGCGGCACGCTGATCAAACTCGCCAATCGGATATCCCCGAGCCTGCATCACTTCGGTCACCAGGGCGTCCGCCACGGTAACCGCACCTCGCGGATCATCGACGAAGCGAGCCTGCACTTCCCTCCACCGCACCGCAAAGCTCGACTTGTCGCTCTCCGACAGCGGACGGATTTTGAACTTTTCCCGGCGCTTTTCGCGAAATTCCAGCACCCCTTCCGCTTTTCGCCGGTCCCCTTCTTGCAGCAGCACCCGGTCGTACTCTGGCCCGAACCGCTCCCGCAGTTTCACGCTGCGGCGCTGCCGAGAAGTAACGAAGGCGATCGCCGCCACGACAATGACCGCGATGATGACCACCACTATCACCAAGAGTTGATTCTGATTCATGCACACTCTCCCGTTTCGCGGCGCTGCTATGGGATGCCGGGGTCATGGCTGCTGTTGTCGGAAGGATGGCGACAGGCTGTGGAAAGCACTCCGTCATGCGCTGATGTTGCGAGTCACTCCAGTATTCCCCGCAGGCGGGTTGCGCATGGGGCGACGCGCTGAGGTAATCTGTCTAAGTTCCGCTCGGTGAGAAACATGCGCTTACTTATTCTGGGACGAGGCAAAACCGGCTCGCTGGTCGCCGAGGTGGCCGCCGAGCGCAAACATCACATCGAAGTTGTCGGTGCGAAAGAAAACGCCGCGGGCGCCGCGCTTACCGACCAGAAGCTTGGCGACATCGATGCCGTCATCGACTTCACCGCACCCAACTGCGTCATCGCCCACATCGAAGCTTGCACCAAAGCGGGCAAGAACATGGTTGTGGGGACGACGGGCTGGTACGGGGAACGGGAGCGCATCCGGGGCATGGTCGAGCAGCACGGAACCGGATTCATCTACGCCGCTAACTTTTCGGTGGGAGTGAATCTCTTCTTCGATGCAGTTCGCGCCGCAGCCACGGCCCTGCGCCACGGCTATTCTGGTCAGATCTTTGAGCGCCACCACGCCCACAAGAAAGACGCCCCCTCCGGCACTGCCATCACCCTCCAGCGCCTGGTCCGCGAAGCCAGCGGCCAAAGAGAAGACGTCGAGATCATTTCCTTCCGCGAAGGCGAGGTCGTCGGCCTGCACGAACTCGTCCTAGAATCCCTCCACGACCGCATCTATCTCTGTCACGACGCCAAGTCCCGTCGCGGCTTCGCCAAAGGCGCCGTCCGATCCGCCGAATGGCTCCTGGGAAAAAAAGGCTTCTACGATTTCAACGACGTGTGGCGCCATCTGTAGAGACGTGCTACTTCCCGCAGGTCTCGGGCTCGAGGGAATCGGCCGAGTGAGGGAACTTCTCAACGTCGCGCAGTTTCTCCTCAGGCATGATACTGGTGAGCGGGTTCTTCCCGTGGTCATGCCTTCCGGTCGAAGAGTAAGCCCGCCACTGTTCACTGGTCTTGTTTAGCGGGGGTGGGTCTCGGAATTAGGGTGCGGTAACGGGGGGTAATTGTCTTCGAGCGATTATGTTTCATTTTGGGAAAGACTTCGGTTCGGTTCGCTAGTGAAATTGCACGACACTGTGGGACAATCAGCGCGGTAACAGCACCGCGCAGGGTTCATCAGCATTCGCAAGCCCATCGACGAAGTAGCGGATTTCTCCCACAGCGGCGGGTAAGCGCAGGAGGGTGATTGCACCCTCAGCAATTCCTCCTTACTCAATAGCGTATTGATGTTCGTCTCACATTGGACAGGTGGCTTGCCGACCCCACCTTAGCTTGCCCGATCAGTCCAAAATTTCCAGAACTCATGCTGGCAACATTTCTATGTCCACGTCGATTCCCTCCACCGAGTTTCCCTCGCCCCCCATTCGCGCTATCTTATTAGTTATGCAACTTCGCGGCTGCGGCACAGCCCTCGTAACTCCGTTTCATCAGGACGGCTCCATCGACGACCCTGCCCTGCGCAACCTGGTCGCCTGGCAGGTCGAGTCCGGCATCGACTTCCTGGTTCCCTGCGGCACCACCGGCGAGACCCCCACTCTCACCCACGACGAGTGGCTCCACGTCATTGACACGACCATCGAAGTCGCCGCCGGACGCGTGCCCATCATCGCCGGCGCCACTTCCAACTCGACTCACGAAGCCGTCGAGAAAGCCAAAGAGGTTGCCGCGCGCCCTGGGGTCAACGCCATCCTCACGGCGTCGCCCTACTACAACAAGCCCACGCAAGAAGGCCAGTACCGCCATTTCAAAGCCATCGCTGAAGCTGTGGGCGACAAGCCCGTCATTCTTTATAACGTCCCCAGCCGCACCGGCTCGAACCTCGAACCCGGAACGCTGGCGCGTCTGGCCGAAATCCCCAACATCGCCGCAGTCAAAGAAGCCAGCGGCAACATGACCCAGATTGCCGAAGCCATCAACGCCGTACCCGAGACATTTCTCGTCTTCTCCGGTGACGATGCCGTCACCTTGCCAGTGATCGCGCTGGGCGGAGTCGGCGTCGTGTCCGTTGCCTCGAACGAAATTCCGCACGAAATGGCCGCGCTCACCCGCGCCGCGCTCTCGAACGACTGGGTCACCGCGCGCACCCTGCAGCGCAAATACCTGCCGCTGATGACGGCCAACTTCGTCGAGTCCAGTCCCCTGCCGGTGAAGGCGGTCCTCGCGATGATGGGAAAAATCGAAGAAGTCTACCGCCTGCCGCTTCTGCCCATGCGCCGCGATACCCGTTCGCGCCTGCAGAAAATCGCCACCGAAGTCGGCCTGATTACCAGGCCCGCCGCCCCTGGGCCCGAAGCCGCAGAGTTTTACATTTACGAAAACTGGGCCGCCGGCCCGCACAAAATCGTCCTGCACCGCGGTTCCTGCGGCCAGTGCAGCCATGGCAAAGGACGTCCCTCTGGCCACGACGTAAACCACGCCCGCTGGCACGGCCCCTACACGACCGTTGTGGAGGCACGCGAAACCGCTCACGCCATGACCGGCATCCTCATCCGCAGCGAGTGCAAGTGCGTGTAACGCCGCCCACAATCCCGTCATCCCGACCGGAGCGTAGCGAAGCGCGCGAAGTGGAGGGACCTTGGTTGCTTCCGCTTTGACAAAGCAAGAATCGGCATCAACAATCATCCATTCCATGTCCTCCCTGAAATCATCCATCGAGCGTCTGGCCTCTTTAGGCGAAGTCGAGCACGATCCCGAAGCACTCCGCACGTTTCTCGATTTCCGCGACCAACTCACGCAGGGAAAAATCCGCGCTGCCGAAAGAATCGAGGGCCGCTGGACGGTCAACGCCTGGGTCAAGCAAGGCATCCTCCTCGGATTCCGCCTGGGCGCTCTCGTGGAAATGCCCGCCGGGCTCTCCTTCGTGGATAAAGACACTTTCCCCGCCCGCCGATTCACGGTTGCCGACCGCGTACGCCTAGTCCCCGGCGGGTCGTCCGTGCGCGTGGGCGCCTACGTTGCGCCCTCGGTCATTTGCATGCCGCCGATGTTCATCAACGTCGGAGCCTATGTCGACGAAGGCACCATGGTCGACTCCCACGCGCTGGTGGGTTCCTGCGCCCAGATCGGCAAGCGCGTCCATCTAAGCGCCGCCGCGCAGGTCGGAGGCGTGCTTGAACCCATCAATGCCGCTCCCGTAATCATTGAGGACGACGTGCTGGTCGGCGGCAACTGCGGCATCTTCGAAGGCACGCTGGTGCGGGCGCGCGCTGTCCTTGGCGCTGGGACGATCCTGACCCGCTCCACTCCGCTCTACGACCTGGCGCGCGGCGAAGTCTACCGCGCTACTGCTGATGCGTCGCTGGAGGTTCCAGAAAATGCAGTGGTCGTTCCTGGATCGCGCGCCGTGAAAAAAGGGGCCGCCGCGGAATGGAATCTCTCGCTGTACACCCCGGTCATCGTGAAGTATCGCGACGAAAAAACGGACCGTGGCATTGAACTGGAAGACTGGTTGCGATAGCTGTTGTGAGACAAAGTTTTTCCAATTTCACCGTCTATAGACCAAACCTTCGCTTTGCTCGTTCCGCTCGCAGACTCTTAAGTACAGTATGAGTGCTCGAGCGATTCTGGGGAGCAAAGGCGTCCACGATCTTATCCCAGTTTTCTGGATGATCCTCATATCGTCAGTGACGGAATGGCTACAACTCGAAGAAGAAACCAGTTCCGAACCGCCACTTATCAACTCTTGGAGTTCACTTGCGACCCACCACTGTTGAGCCCATGCAGCGACATCTGATATTTGAGCGCTCCACGCGTATCCTCTGTCCGCACTTACGCACACTGCAATTTTGTCATTTCCGTATGCTACCGTATCTCTCCCCCAGAGTGAGGCACAGGCCCCCGACACGCGAAATATTATGCAATCCTTTACTCCGAACAAATTCCTCCAACTCGGCGATACCTTCCGGCCACTCGATGGTCACAGCATCTCCACCGTCTAGCGTCACTCTCAAGCTCCTATATAGGTTCGATTGGGGAAGCGCGGCCTTGCACCGGCATCAACCGTCTTACCGACCCCCAAGCAGACTATCCGACCCGGCACCGATCCGACTCCCCTGCTTCGATAACCAACTTCCCTGCCCCATTCGAACTCACCCGAATCTGCGCCAGCTTTTCGATCACAGCATTTGCCTGCTGCAAAGACTCCGCCCGATACGTGCTCGTGAATCCCACCACCTTCATCCCGCCCGCGCGCGCCGACTGAATGCCCGCCGGCGCATCCTCGATTACGAGACACTCCCCCGGTGCGAACCCCAGCCCCTCCGCGCCCTTCAGATAGGGCTCCGGATGCGGCTTTCCCTGTGTCACATCGTCGGAGGTGACGAGAACTTCAGGAACCGGCAGTCCGCAATAGCGCAAGCGATTCGTGGCGAGTAGCCGCGACCCGGACGTGACCACGCCCCACCGCCCATCGGGAATCGATTTCACCAGATCGCCCGCTCCGGGCATGACCGTGACTCCCCGTTGATCGCCCGCCTCGTGATTCTCGATTGCCGCAGCCTCAGCCTCGGCATCCAGATGCGGCGCCACCCGCCGAATCACCTCAATCGTCCGCACGCCGTGAGCGATGGCCATGATCGCATCGCCATCAACGCCCTTGCGCGCGGCCCACTCGCGCCACTCGCGGTCCACCGCGCCCGTTGAGTCGACCAGAACGCCGTCCAGATCAAAAAGAATGGCTGAGCAGGAAAAGACAGGCATTGTTATTTTTTAACACAGAGTGGCGTGTGGCCCTCGAGCCACGAACATAAGGGATTCATATTCCCGAAACATTCGTGTGGGGACAGCCGCCCCCGGCTGTCCGCCGAGCGAAGCTCGGCGGCTTTTTGCCTCACGCCCAACCAGTCAGCGACTAACTCGAGGATGCCGGCAGACTCGCCTGGGCCGGCTGCGTGACCACCGCCTGGCGCGTGCGTTCCCGCAACAGCAAATGGCGCTGCCGAAAATGTGTCCTGGCCCGCTCGCCCCAGGCCCGCACGAACCAGTAATTCAGCCCCGCACCGATGGCAGCGCTGGCCAGCGGAATCACGCGCCCCGCCCACTTCTCCACCACTTCCGTGCTGGCCCGTGCAGCAATCCGCTGAATCACCCGGGGAACGAACTTGTTGACCACTTCTTTCTCCAGCAACTCGCGGCTGATGTCCACTCCCGCCGCGCTTGCCGCGGCAATCCAAAGCTCGGCGACCTCGTCGTCCGTGTTGAACTCGAACCCATAAATCAGGCTTAGCTTCTGGATGGTCCGCATCGTGATGGCGGAAAGAATCCCGAGGTCGGGAACAATTGTGATGAGTCCGCCCAACCCGAGGCCAGCTCCCTCGACGGCAGCAACCTTCATCGCGCTCCGAATAATAGACTCCGCCACCACGTCCAGTTCCCCCACCTCCAGGGAAAATACGCCGTGATATTCGCTGATCGGCACTCGATAAGCGGCACGCAGTTGCAGCAGAAACTTGTCCGGATCCACGCGCACCGTCTCGTATGCACGCGTGAATCCCTTCTGCAGAGCCGTCTCCGCCCGCCGCCGTAGCCACGATTTGCGTTCCTCAACCATTAACTAAACCTTACCGCACGGCCGAGCAGAAAGCCATTAGGAGGAAGCCTCAGTTTAGTTCTTAGTTCTCAGGTGTCTCCGGCATCGCGAACAGCATGTCTTGGGAAGGGCACGGCTTCAGACGTGCCGCACAGAGCAACAAAAATAACGCGAGCTTTAGCCCCTGAGGGTCCGCTCGCAACTCCGCACTCGCCACTCACTCCCTGTGCTAGCATCATCCTTACTCAATGCCAACTGGAAAACTGCAGATTATCCCCCTGGGCGGACTGGGCGAGTTCGGTATGAATTGCATGGCGGTCCGCTGGGGTGACGACATCGTCGTCATCGACGCCGGACTCATGTTCCCCGAGGCCGAACTCCTCGGCGTCGACATCGTCGTCCCCGACATCTCGTATCTCACCGAAAACCGCCAGCGCGTCCGCGGCATCATTCTCACCCATGGCCACGAAGACCACATCGGCGCGCTCCCCTGGATCCTCTCCGAACTCAACGTCCCGGTGTGGGGCACAGAGTTCACGCTCGCCTACGTGGAAGACAAACTCGACGAGCACGGCCTGCTCGACGCCGCCGACCTGCGCGAAATACGCCCCAACGAGCGCTTCAAGGCTGGAGCCTTCACCATCCATCCCATCCAGGTAACGCACAGCCTGGTCGATTGCGTCGCCCTCGCGATCCACACTCCGCTCGGCGTGGTGATTCACACCGGCGACTTCAAAGTCGATCCCACTCCGACCGACAACAAACTTTTCGACCTGCACACCTTCGCCCAGTACGGCAAAGAGGGCGTGCTGGTCCTGTTTCAGGATTCGACCAACGTGGAGCGCAAGGGATACACGCCCAGCGAGCGCGCCGTCCGCCGCAAGTTCGACGAGGTTTTCGCTCACACCAAGCGCCGCCTGTTCATCTCGTGCTTCTCGTCGTCGATCCACCGCATCAACCTCGCGGTCGAACTCGCGCACCAGCACGGACGCAAAGTCGCCTTCATCGGCCGCTCCATGAACAACTCGGCCGAGATTGCCGAAGACCTCGGCTACATCGAAATGCCGGAAGGCCTGGTCATCAATCCCGGCGAGATGAAAAATTTCCCTCCGGAAAAAGTCTGCGTGCTGATCAGTGGCACGCAAGGCGAACCCATGTCGGCGCTGTCGCGCGCTGCCGTCGACAACCACAAGCACGCGAAAATAGAAAAAGGCGACACGGTCGTCCTCTCGAGCCGCATCATCCCCGGCAACGAGAAAACGATCTACCGCATGATCGACCACCTCTTCCGCCGCGAAGCCCACGTCATCTACGAAGACGGAACCTCCCCGCCCGTCCACGTCAGCGGACACGCCAGCCAGGAAGAACTCAAGCTCATCATCAATTTGGTCAAGCCGCGCTACTTCATTCCCATCCACGGCGAATACCGCCAACTTAAGCTGCACGCCGAAATGGCCGCCGCCATGCGCGGTTCGGTCGGCAAAGTCATGCTGATCGAGAGCGGTGACGTCCTGGAATTCGACGAACTCGGGGCCCGCAAAACCGGCAAAGTCAATGTGGGCCGCGTCTGCATCGACTCCGGCAACCGCACCGACGTAGTCGAAGACCTCATCATCAAAGACCGCCGCCACTTGAGCGAAGACGGCATCGTGCTGCCCATTATCGCCATCAACAAAGCGTCCGGAGAAGTGGAATCATCCCTCGAGATCGTGACCCGCGGCTTCAACGTCGGCGAGGACGGTTTCATGGACGGCGCCCGGCGCATCGTAGAAGACACGTTGGTGCATTCGAGCGAAGAAGAAAAAGCCGACTACGGCGTGATCAAAGAAAAAATCCGCGCCGACCTGAAGCGCTATATCTCCAAGCAATCGCAAAGGCGCCCCCTGATCATGCCGGTGATTTTGGAGATCTAGTTGGCTACGGATTTTCACGGATTCACACCGATTCAGCTTTAGCCGGCTCTGTGGGGACAGCCCCTCGGGTGTCCAGCCGGGCGAAGCCCGGCTATTCACCAACATCCCGGATCAGCACCGAGTCCAGAAAACCACCCGCTTGATCGCGGCCCCATAGGGACCTCTGAAAATATCCCGCCACTTCCAGTGGCGGGAAAGCCGCCCCTGGCGATACCCTGTGCCATAGGCACAACTGAAACGTCCCCAAAGATGATCACAATATCCGATCTGCACACCGCCCAATCCCGTCTGAACGGCGTCACCGTCCGCACGCGCCCGATCGAATTTGATCACGCCGACCGCAGCCGCCGCCTCTACCTCAAACCTGAAAACCACCAACCCATCGGCGCCTTCAAGCTCCGCGGAGCCTACAATAAGATCGCTTCCCTCTCCGACGACGAACGCGAACGCGGCGTCATCTCCTACTCCAGCGGCAATCACGCCCAGGGCGTGGCCTACGCCGCCCGCGCGCTCGGCGTGAAGTCTGTCATCGTCATGCCCAACAACGCTCCGCGGATAAAGCGTGAGGCTACTGCCAAACTAGGTGCCGAGATCGTGCTGGTCGGCCGCGGCAGCGACGAGCGCAAGGCCAAAGCCGAAGAACTCGCCGCCCAGCACGGATACGTCGTCGTCCCCCCATACAACGACGAAAAAATCATCGCCGGCCAAGGCACCATCGGCCTCGAAATCCTCGAAGACCTGCCCGAAGTCGAAGCGGTCTTCTCGCCCGTCGGCGGGGGAGGCCTGATCAGCGGCGTCGGCACGGCCATCAAACTCACGAACCCCAAAGTCAAGGTGATCGGCGTCGAGCCCGAACTGGCCGCCGACGCCCAAGCCAGCCTGCGAGCTGGAAAAATCGTCCAGTGGCCCGCCGAGCAGGTCTCGCGCACCCTTGCCGACGGACTCCGGACCCAGAGCATCGGCGATATTAACTTCGAGCATATGCGGCGGTACGTCGACGACATCGTCACCGTGAGCGAAGACGAAATTCGCGAAGCCATGAAACTACTCGCCGCCAACCCGAAAACCGTAGCCGAGCCCAGCGGCGCGGTCGCCACCGCAGGATTCTTCTTCCGTCGCGATCAGTTGCCCAGCACCAAGCTGAACGTAGCCATCATCAGCGGCGGCAATATCGAACCGGAAATGCTGAAGGAACTGCGCTGATCTTGTTGGCAAATCCCCATCCCTTCCACTTCGCTCAGGTCAGGGTCTAGCCGCAAAGGGCGCGGCTAGGATGGGGCACCCGGATCTCGGACGATGGCGAGAGAGATGTTGCGCGCAACGTCTCTACAGCCAATAATCTAGACATGACACTTCGCCTCACCTTTCTTGCCGTTGTGGTCTTTCTGTGGACCAGCCTTGCCCCCGCTCACCTCGCCTCTGCCCAAGCCCAGCGCGGCACTCTGGTCCACGAGGAAACCATCCGCGTCTCCCCCAGCGCCGACACCGCCAAACTCGGCGAGGCTGGACGCGGACACGAGCTCGTCATCATCGACACCAGCCGCGACTGGACTCACGTCGAAGCGATTCTGCGCGAACCCCGCAAAGACTCCGACGAAGACGACGAGGAGTCCCAGGGCAAAACCATCACGGGATGGGTCTCCAACAAAGCTCTGGTGACGATGACCACCCCCAACGGAGACAAGATCATCTACGGCGAGGCCGCCGACTCCGAAGATCAGGCCAGCCGCCGCCGCGGACGTCGCGACGCCGCGCAAGACGCCATGCGTCTCTACTACCGCGTCTACGATCTGTTCCCCACCTCGCCGCTGGCGGCCGAAGGCCTCTACCGCGCCGCCGACATCCGCTGGCAGATGGAGCGCTCCGACGTCCTGACGCGTCCCTCGGCCCGCGAGCGCGATCCCTATATGCGCGGCCAGATCGGCGAAGAGTGGATGAAGCTGGTAATCAAGAAGTTTTCTGGTACGAAGTGGGCCGATCTCGCCGCCTTCCACCTGCTCGACAACAAACTCTGCGGCGATTGGCAGGGTGCGTCGAAGTGTCCGGAAAAAGAGGCCGACCTCTACGAAAAATACGCCAGCGAGCACGAGCAGTCCCCCGCCGCGCCCGAAGCGTTATACGACGCGGCCTGGCGCCGCTCCGCCCTGATCGAGATCTACAAAACCGAAGCCAACCAGAAAAAAGCCGACGAGTCGAAAAGCCGCGCCCTCGCGCTTGGACAAAAAATCGTAACCCAGTATCCCCAGAGCGATTGGTCCCTGCGGGCGCAAAAGCTGATTTTCTACGTGCAGCAGGGCGTTCCCACCTTCGGCAACGCGAGCGATTGAAGCAGCGCCGTCGTTCCGTTGGCCATCCGCATGGACTGACGCACACCTTCAGGAGTTTCGAATTCCGACCGAAGGGAGGAATCTGCTGTTGGCTGGCACCATTCGAGCCGCACGGGACAGCAGATTCCTCACGACTCCGCCGTTCGGAATGACAAGAATGGGGTGTCTCGCGCTGAGAGCGAGGCGCCTCTTCGACTTTCCATTAAGGCTTGCCTAAAGTTTTTCTGCGATACTGTTCCCTTACTTTTCCCGGAGGACGATTGAACGACTACCTGCTTTCCCTGATCTTAGGCATTGTCGAGGGTCTTACCGAGTTCCTGCCCGTCAGTTCGACCGCACATTTGCGCCTTTCCGAAGCGCTGCTGCACCTCAGCCTGTCCGACGGCTACTGGAAGATGTATTCCATCGTCATCCAACTGGGCGCGATCGCTTGTCTCCCCGTCTATTTCTGGAGCCGCATCACCAAATTTCTGGCGACCTTCCCGCGCGGCGAGAGCGTTAATCGCACGGCGTTAACCCATCCGCTCGGCCTCACCGCCGTCGCCTTCGTGGTTACGGCGATTCCATCGTTCCTGTTGACCAAAGTGATCGGCAAGCATCTCGAAAACATCATGATCATCGGATGGTCGCTGCTGATCGGCGGCATCGTCATGTGGATTGTCGACGCCATGCACGCCAAGGCCGAGGCCGCCGGCCCAAATGGCAACGGCCGCATTCACACCTGGAAAATGGAGGACATGAGCTTAGGGCAAGCGGTCTGGATCGGCTTCTGCCAGATCTTCTCGGCTGTGTTCCCTGGAACCTCCCGCTCCATGTCGACCATCGCTGCCGGGCAACTCGCCGGCATGTCACGCGCCTCCGCGCTCGAGTTCTCCTTCTTCGTATCCATTCCAACTATGGCCGCGGCCACGCTCTATACGCTCTACAAGTCGCTTCGCGGAAGAGGGGAGAACCCCATCGGCGTCTCGCAGATTGATCCCCATGGCTGGGTCGTGCTCGCCATCGGATTCGTCGTTTCCTTCATTGTTGCCTACGCCTCCGTGGCCTGGTTCATGACCTACGTGCGCAAACGCGGCTTCGCCCCATTCGCCGTCTACCGAATCATCGTCGGCGCTTTGGTAGTCGTGTACGCCGCAAAGCTCTCGTAGAGACGTTGCTTGCAACGTCTTTCTATCCACAGGCACTACTGCTGGCGCTGGCACAGACGTTCGAAGAAATGTCAGTACAGGAAACCCTGTAAGCAACCACCCTCGATTTCCGCATTGTCGGAACTCCCGCTTCTTGGCATAATGAAAAGGCTCTGGCCGATTACTGCACCTGTGTCTCCGGTGTGAATCCGGCCTAAATGGACTATTTGGCGATTTTTGTTCCCACCGGTAACCGGCGGCTCAACGAGCTGGTCGGCTTTCTGATGTGCGTCTTCGCGCTCCTCTTGTTCCTCGCCTTGGCTTCCTATTCTCCGCTCGATCCTTCGTGGAACAGCGCCTCGGTGCTCACCGGCTCGCATGCCGCCCGCAACTGGATCGGCGTCGTCGGCGCCTATACCGCCGACGCCCTGTTGCAGTTTTTCGGTGTCGGCGCCTTCCTGCTGGTGATCTTCCCTGCCCTTCTCGGCGCGCGCTGGTTCCGGTCAAGCAAAGTGCAATCGCCTCTGGCCAAGAGCCTGGGAGCAATCTGGTTGATGATGTTCGTCCCCGCCATGCTGGCGCTCTTGCCTACACACCTGCGCTGGGTGGACGTGATTCCCGTCGAGGGCTTGCTGGGCCGCGTCGTTGGCGATTTTCTGATTCACTACCTCAATCTTGTCGGCGCCTACATCGTGTGCGCCACGGTTTTGGCCGTCGCGCTGTACCTATCGACCGCGTTTTCCTTCTCGGCCATTCGGCTGTGGGCGCCGACGCGGTTTGCCTTCACGACCGCTCTTTGGAGTCGCTACAAAGACTGGCAGGAAGAGCGACGAAAGAAGCGTCAGCAAAAGGAACTGGAGCAGCGCCGCATTTCGAAGCCGCTGGTCAAGACGCAGTTCATCCAGTCGCGTCCGCCGGCGGGAGCGCAGCAGGTGGCGGCATCGGAACCGCGCCGCACCGGGATCGAGCGCATGATGGCCGAGGAACCGCCGAAACCGGCCACGCAGGCCGCGGCCGGCGAAGTTCTGGCAGAACTCTCTGCAGCGGGTCCTTCCGCGGAAGCGGCCCCCGATCCCGAAGTCGCCGAGCGGGGCGACAGCGGACACAAGGCCAAGACCACGATGCCACGCATCGCCGCCGGCGGATACAAGCTCCCCTCCAGCAGTTTGCTGCAGCGTCCCGATGAGCAGCAAGCCGTCGACGCGGACGAACTCAAGCTGCTGGCGCAGGTGCTCACCGAAAAGTACGCCGAGTTCGAAGTTCACGGACAAGTCACGCAGATCAACCCCGGCCCCGTGGTGACCACGTTCGAATTCAAGCCAGAAGCGGGCATCAAATACAGCCGCATCACCAATCTGGTCGACGACCTGTGCCTCGCGCTCAAAGCCGAGAGCATCCTGATCGAGCGTATGGCGGGCAAAAGCACGGTCGGAATCCAGGTACCGAACCGCCAGCGCGAAATCATCTTTCTGCGCGAGAACATCGAGTCGCAGGAATTCATGGGCTCGAAGTCGAAGCTCACCATGGCGATGGGCAAAGACATCAACGGCCGCATCGTCACCGCCGACCTGGCTGGAATGCCGCACCTCCTGATCGCCGGTTCGACCGGCGCCGGCAAGAGCGTGGCCATCAACGCCATGATCATGTCGATTCTGTACAAGGCCACGCCCGATCAAGTGCGGCTGATTCTGGTCGATCCAAAGCGGCTTGAACTCGGCAACTACGAAGGCGTCCCGCATCTTTACACGCCGATCATCACCGAGCCCAAACTGGCGGCCAACGCGCTGCGTAATGCCGTGCGCGAAATGGAGCGGCGGTTGAAGCTTCTGGCTTCCAAGGGTGTGCGCAATATCGATCAATACAATCGCCTGTTCGATAAGGGCGACACGCCGAGTCTGTTTACCGAAGCGGCCGACGACAAGCCGATTCCCTACATCGTGATCATCATCGACGAGTTGGCCGACCTGATGATGCTCGATTCCCACAACGTCGAGGAATCGATCACGCGGCTGGCGCAGATGGCGCGCGCCGTCGGCATTCACCTGGTGCTGGCGACGCAGCGGCCCTCCGTGGATGTCATCACCGGGCTGATCAAAGCAAACTTCCCGGCTCGCGTTTCGTTCCGCGTCGCCACCAAGGTCGACTCGCGTACGATCCTCGACGCCAACGGCGCCGAGGCCCTGCTGGGCAAAGGCGACATGTTGTATCTGCCTTCAGGGTCGGCGCGCGTACACCGCCTGCACGCTCCCTTCGTCACTGAGAAGGAAATCGCCGCCGTGGTCGAGTTCTGGAAGTCTCAGGCCATTGCCGAATATCAGGAGCAGTTCCTCGAAGCGCCACAGGAAGAACGCGACGCGGCGGCCGCGAGCGCCGGAGAATCTGGCCAGGATGGCGAGGCCGAAGACGATCCCATGTACCCCGACGCGGTCAAACTGGTGGTCGAGTTCGGCAAGGCCTCCACTTCCCTGCTGCAGCGCCGGTTGCGTATCGGTTACGGCCGAGCCGCGCATCTGATTGATCTGATGGAGCACGATGGCATCGTGGGCGCCGCCGACGGTCCCAAGCCGCGCGAAGTGCTCAAGCGCCCGGACTGGATTTCGGAAATCGAAGAGACGACGCGCTAGGAGTCCAGGCTTTCACCTGCTACAGTCCAAACCAATTCCAGAATCGATCCACCGTCTGTCGCAACGACTCGGGCACCCATCTCTTGTAGCGCAGCAGCACGGTTGCGTTCACACTTTTCGCTGCCTTGGGCGCGAACTTGTTGCTGAAAACCAGATAATAGATTCCCGCCCCGGTGGGAAACTCCGCCTCGACCGTGCCTTGAGACACTCTGCCACTCTCGTAGACGGAACTGGCCGCATATCCGTTTTGCCAGACGACGAAGGCCGGTTCGCTGAGCACGTAGACCTCGATGTTGCTGTCGGGGTCTTTGTCGGCGTTGTCTTTGTCCGCTTTCCGGTCGCCGCCACTCTTGTTGCCATCGCTCGAGGCGGAGAACTGGCCAACGATGGCCACGTTCGTCGATCCGGGAGGCAATGAGAATTTGTAATAGCGGAAGTTGTGCGCCGAAACGGAGAATGGAGTTTGCACGACGGCCTGATCGTGCTTCCACCCGACTAAATCCTGGACGCCCTGTGCATACGGGCTATCACTGGTCGCGGCCCAAAGTGTCGCGACCAGAAACAACGCTAGCGCCAGTCCCAGCACCAGTCGCAGCCTGCGTTTTGGTCGCGGAACCTGCGATGGAACCTGCTCCGGCGCGGCGGGCTTGGGGATAGGCGCGGTCTTCGCCGACAGACTCACTGGCTTTCCGCATCTCAAACAGAATAGCGCGCCTTCCGGCAGGGTTGCCCCGCACTTGCTGCACGCCAGAACAACGGTTGTCGCCGGCGGAAGTGCAACGGTCGTCGCCCACGCAGCACCCACAGGCTGCCCGCATTTCACACAGAACTGCGAACCTTCAGGAAGATTGGCGGCGCACTTGGTACACAACACGGCTGGCTCTTCTCCATGCGGGCTTGTCCATCCGGGTAGACAGCAGATATTAGCACAGGGATGGGCGCAGCTATCCCGCTTTCGCCGCGCTGCCGTCCAAGCCGAGTTCCGTTGCGATGGGCTTCATGGCTTCGATGCAAAACGCGATGTGCTCATCCAATTCAACCCCGAGATCGGCTGCGCCCTTAATGATGTCATCACGATTCACCTTGCGGGCAAAGGCTTTATCTTTCATTCTCTTTCGTACCGACTTGGCGTCGACTTCGGCCAGAGATTTCCCAGGTTTGATCAGGGCAACGGCTGTGATGAACCCCGCCAGTTCATCGCAGGCAAAGAGAGCTTTTTCCATCGCCGTCTCTCGCGTAACGCCGCTGTACTCCGCATGCGACATTATGGCGCGGCGGATTTCGTCGGAATATCCGCGCTCTTTGAGAATTTCGTTGCCCTTGTAAGGATGCTCTTCCGGGCTAGGCCAACGCTCGTAGTCGAAGTCGTGAATCAGACCCACGATGCCCCAGAGATTCTCGTCGTCCGGCGAACCGCCGCCCCACTTGCGCGCGCACGCACGCATGCAGGCTTCGACAGCTATTGCGTGCTTGCGCAAACTTTCTGACTGCGTGAACTCAGTTAGTAAACACCAGGCGAACTCGCGATCGATCATGGTATTGCCCCGGTTTTCTCGCTATTCTCGTGTGCCGTATCGGGTTTTGCCCGCGAAATTCGCGGGCTTTGTGCATTTTAACCTTGACTTCCACAGGGTAGATGCCGCAGATTGAGCCTGCTGCGGGAATCTTTCCCCCAATCGATTCCAGCGCTTAGCCGTAAGGAGCGCCCGCTCTGGCCCTCCCACAACTCGATGGCCACGACTCTTGCCCCGGTAGATTCAAGGGAAGTCGTTCGTTGCGATCACTGCCTGCTAGTTCAGTTCCGCACCGTCAATAACAATTGCCGCCGCTGTCACGCGTCTCTGGACGAGGAGCCGGAACCGGAGCCCATGCCGGTCGCGACTCCGGTGATGATGCCGGTTCCGGGCAACGGTCACGGACACCTGAACCTCGCCACCTCGATCCGCTCGCTGCGCCTGCGCAACGGGCTCAGCCAGCGGCAACTGGCCGGACGCATGGCCGTGCCCCGCACTTATGTTTCGAAAATCGAGAACGAGAAAGCCACGCCTACGCTGTCTTCCCTGGAACGGCTGGCGCGCGCACTGGAGGTTACTGTGCCCGAACTGCTCAGCGGCGGTGAACGCAGCCGCCAGGAAGAAATCAGCGAATTGATGAAAGACCAGTTTATCGCGGAGTTGCTGCCCTTTGTGTCGCAGCTGAACGGAATGCAGATGTCGAGCATCCTGACTCAGGTGCGGGACTTGACGGTGCGTCCGCGACGCAGCGCGTAACTCAAGTTCAAGACAGTCTGTGCCGATGGTGGTAAGTTCGGCGCAAAACTATTTTTATCCGGGCAACCAGCCAACTCTGATGCCGGGACCATTCTCATGGTCCCGGCTTTTTTTGCCGTCTCCATGGATACCCATGTAGGGGCAGCCGCCCAAGCTTGCCCTGAGCTTGTCGCAGGGGCTGTCCGGCGGAGCGAAGCTCCGCTGCCTGAATCCAACTTGGATCGATCGTCATCTATCCAGCATGAATCTGGAAGAAACCGGAACCGTATTTTCGGCAGCACCTGGGCAGGCGGCTCCCTTGAGCGATCTCGCCGACGTAGGCAGGTTGTCTGAAGAATCAGGACAGGGCACGGCCAGTCCGAACAATTCAAGCGACGCTTCCCTGCTCGATGCCTACTCAACCGCAGTCACGAGCGCAGTGGAGCGCGTCAGCCCGTCCGTGGTGCACATCGAAGTACATCAGGCCGCGGGGCGCGCGCGCTCTGGCGAGCCGCGCGAGCAGCGCGGCGGCGGGTCGGGGTTCGTATTCACGCCCGATGGGCTGATCCTGACCAATAGCCATGTCGTGCACGAAGCCACCCGCATCGCGGTAACGACGACGGACGGAAGGCGCATGCCGGCCACCTTGATCGGCGACGATCCGGCCAGCGACCTGGCCGTGATCCGAGTGGATGAGCCTGGGCTCACCGTGGCCCCCCTCGGCGATTCGCAGCGACTGCGTGTGGGACAGGTCGTGATTGCCATCGGCGCTCCCTATGGATTTCAGTCGACGGTGACAGCGGGTGTGGTGAGCGCGCTGGGGCGGTCGCTCCGGTCGTATTCCGGGAGGCTGATTGACGATGTGGTCCAGACCGATGCGTCGCTCAATCCCGGCAATTCAGGCGGGCCGCTCGTCGACTCCTCCGGACTCGTCGTCGGCGTCAATACGGCGACCATCCTGCCGGCGCAGGGGATTTGCTTCGCGATCGGGATCAATACGGCGAAGTTCGTTGCGAGCCGTCTGCTGCGCGATGGACGCATCCGCCGAAGCTACATTGGCGTTTCGGCGCAGACCGTGCCCGTGCATCGACGCGTGGTCCGCTTCTACGATCTGCCGAAAGAGACCGGCGTAATCGTGCTGTCGGTGGAAGAGGGTAGTCCGGCGCGGCGTGCAGGTCTGCGCGACGGCGACGTGATCGTGGCGCTGGAAGGCGCACCGGTGGCGGGCGTGGACGACTTGCATCGCCTGCTGACTGATGTCCGCGTGGGCGTGAGCTGCACGTTGACGGTCCTACGGTGGACGGAAAAGCTGGAACTTAAGATCGTGCCCGACGTCACTCCATCCGAATCATAAGCAGCCACCGGCGACCTACGGCCGAGCGTAAGCAGGACTATCCGGGTCGGGACGGTCATATTCACGCCCGTATTTGTTCTTGTGGGCCAACTCCACGTCAGAGACTGGCAGGCTGAGGGTTCCCAGAGAGCCATTGCCCGGACCGACCGTGATCTCGCGACTCTGCGCGCGGAGCGCGTCGGGCGCCACGGCGGAATGAAACACCTGCAGAGCGTACCGCCCCGGCGGAACATTGGGCAGAGTGAGTTCGCCCCGCGCATCGGAAATGGCGTAGTAGGGCGTGGCCAGCGTAATAATTACGGCGCTCATCTCCGCATGAATGTTGCAAAAGATAAACGACACTCCCGGCTTGTCAAACTGCACGAAGCGCGTAGTCCCGCTTTCATAAAGACCGAGATCGAAACGCTTGCCTTCGAACAGTGAGAACACGTTGTGAAAGAAGGGATCGTGGTTGGGGAATTCGACCTTGCCCCCCACCGGAACCACAATCAGCGACGGATGAAAGCTCTTGTCCTTTTGCACCAGCTTCGGAATCTCTGACGTCGGCTGCGGTGGAAGTTCGACCGTCCCGCCCACCGGAGACAGCCAGACGACAACTTTGGAAGCGTCTTTCATGCGATGACCATTCTTGGTCAACTCCACATGAGCCTGCAACGCCGATTGCTGAGCAGATGCGCCCACCGGCCCTATCATGACGCAAAGTAGGGCAAAGAACTCGGCCATAAACCAGCGCGCGACGAATCGGAACTGAAACAAGTGTGTCCTCAAAACAGGATCCCCATGGCTAGATTGACCTGACTGGTCGCGCTGCTGCTGCTATAGACGGGGAAGCTTTGTAATCGTCTGAGTTCCGCCGAAAACACCAGGTCGGAGCGAGGACGGAACACCAGGTTCGCGAAGGCCCCCCGGTTTCGTCCCAGGATCGGACGAAAATTGTTCTGATCGACGGCGAAGCCGCGAATGTCACTGGTAAGCGCGTCGTCCTGTGCGGCCACACCGTTCAACTCGAGTTTGGAAGTCAGTTGAAGCTTGAGCTGTGCCCATCCGCCGGCGGTGTTGAGGCCGCGAATCGGCGACGTCCTATACGCAGGATTTCCGCCGTACACAATCGAGCGTCCGGCGGACGCTCCCAGCCCCCCAATGCCGCGGCCTCGGTAGAACTCACCCGAGAGCGACAGGCGACGCACGATGGGAACCTGCCAGTCGGCCATCGCCGCCCACGCGTCGACGTAACGATCCCAGTTCCAGTCCTGACGCCCGTAGTACCCCGCTGCGCCAAAGCTGAGAGGACGTTGGTGTACCGGACGAGACCAGGCCGTGCGCACCGCGTACGCTGGCTGCCCAGACTGTTCGCCGGCTTGCGGGTAACGGTAGAATGGATCGGAGGGAAACTCCCAATCGAGGTTGTCCAGGATGCCGGCCTGCAGCGTCAGGGTCTGCTGGTCGGAAACCGAGAAGCGGTGCTCGACTCGAAGTTGCGGCGTCCATCCCCAGAGATTTCCGGCAAAAGCGAAGGCTGGAGTTGCCAGCGATGCGAACGACGTAGGCGACAGCGGCGAGACAAAGAGAGAATCCTGGCCCGCGACCACGGAGGTGTGTTGCCAATCCATTCGCAAGCTCGCGGTCTGCATTCGCACGATTCCGAAATTCACTCCGTTGCCGGTGGCCGCGAAACCACCGGCGAAATCGAACTGGACGTCCGCCGAAGTCTTAGCCCCGGCGAGGGCGGGCCCGAAAATCTCAAGACCGATTTCGGACTGGCGGAGGGTCGCGCCAAATGAGGCCTGCGGCGCACCCCGCGGAGCAAGCTGCGAGAAATCGGGGAAGTCGAGGCTATCGGCGCCGCCCACGTTGCGGAAGGCATTCATCAGCACGATACCGTGAAGGCGCGCTCGATACTTCGAAGCAGTTTCGACCTTGGTCTGATACTGCTCGTCGATCTTGGCACCAATCAGGGACGTGGAATCTTCCAGCTTCTGAATGCGCTCTTCGAGTCCTGCACTCGTCGTTGCTGCGACCGAGCCCGAGGCAGTCGTTGAGTTTTGCGCCGCGGCTTGCACACTGCCTTCTGCTCCCGAGGGGTTCCCCGCAGGCCGCTCCAGCAGAGCGCGCGTGGCTTGCAGGTCCTGCCGCAACTGGTGCATTTCGGCCCGCGACTGCACATTTTCGGAGCGCATTTCATCGACCAGGATCCGCAGTTGGCGAACCTGATCTTGCAGTTCACGCACGCTGGCGACGGTCTCACCCGCCGGGGGAGGGGCAGCCGGAGCAGGACCTTCCTGCGACCGGCCATACGTGCCAGATAAGATGAAGAAAGCGGCAACCGCCAAAGCGGCTCCGCGAACCGCAGAGGTTCTCAGGCTGTTCACAGCTTCCTCCTGCACATCATCCCAAGTTATGTACTCTAATCAGGGCACGCGATCAAGAAAGGAACCGCGTTTCTATGTCAGGCTGGGGAATCGAAGCACCGCCGGCGTCACCCCCCTGTGCGGGTACTAAAGCAGACAGTCCCTCATTATTCGCGTGCCGTATGGCATCCTGTTCCCGCCGGGGCAGCACAATGCGGAAGATTGTTCTGCCCTGGGCCGTGCGCTCCAGGGAAATCTCACCGCCGTGATCCTGGACGATCTTCTGTACGACCGCGAGACCGAGTCCGGTGCCGTTCTCTTTCCCGTGACTGACGAACGGGTGAAACAGCCGGTTGCGGATGGATTCTGCGACGCCTGGGCCGTTGTCGGCCACCGAGATCGTGATCGCGCCTCCGATTTCCGCGGCGGTGACTTCCACCTCGCCGCCGACAGCAGGCGCCGCCTCGCAAGCATTCAACAACAGGTTGTACAAAACCCGCTCCAGTTTGCGCCCATCGAACCAGCCCGAGACTGAGCCGCTGCACAACACGTCGATCGAGCGGGAATGATGCCGGGGATGCAGGCGAACCGCCTGCACCGCCCGCTGGATGACATCCGAGACATTGCCGTAGGACGGACTCAACGATTCTCGCGTACGGGCAAACTCCAGCAGTGAATCGATAAGATCGGTCATCAGATTCACGCCGGTGCGGACTTCCTGGTAGAGTTCCTCGCGCTGCGCGGGAGTCAGGCCGCTGTCGACCAGAAATTCGGAGTTGGCTACGATCGCCGCTAACGAGTGCCGCAGATCGTGCGAGATCGAACTGGCCATGCGTCCGATCGTCGCCAACTGCTCCGACTCAAGCAGATCCTGCTGGCTCTTGAGCAGGCTGGCGCGCATGCGATCGAAGGTGCCCGTGAGTTCCGCCACCTCGTCTCCGCCGCGAGGATCGAGCGGATGATGAAAGTCTCCAGTCTCCAGAGCGCGCACCCCGGCGACCAGACTCGCCAGCGGACGCGTGAATGTGTGCGAGAGGAAGAATACAAGGCCGCTTCCCACAACGATGGCAGCCAGCCCCAGCAACAGAAGATAACGATTGAGCTGATCGAGGAATTTGGTGGCCTGATCGTACGAGCCTAATACGCTCAGGCGAACGGGGTTCGTCTGCGAATTCGACAACTGCAGTGAAGTGGCCAGAAAACGCTCGTTGCCGATCTCGACATCGCGCGGGTCGCTCTGGGTCGCTCCCGGAATCAGATTCTGCGCACTTCGGCCTTGCATCTGCCCGCCGGTGAATGTCGTCGCCACGACTTCGTCGCCATACGAAATCGCCACCTGGCTGCCCGCAACCTTACTCACCGAGGCCGCAAGCCGATCGTTGATCTCGTAGCCAATGACAAGGAATCCGAGCAGCGTGCCTTCGGTCGCCGACCCCCGGTAAATGGGCTGAATGAAGGCCTGATAAAGATGACGCCCGTCATACCACCAGTGACTGCCCTCGTCCTGGTCGAGCGACTGCTGAAAGTACTTCTCGGCTGCCTCCCGGGTAAAGCCAGGAGTCTTCGTGTGCAGGGCCACCACTCTGCCGCTGCGATCGACCAGCACGAATAGATCGCTGCTGCTGCGCACGTGCTGCCAGACATCCTGCGACGCGTCCTGGATCGTCACGGGATCGGTGCTGGTCATAATGGCACGTGTGAGGGGGATGTCGGCCAGCAGCGCCACGTCGCTGGTCAGCATAGATTCCCGTTCCTGCCGGAAATCCTGAAAGGCGCTAACCGAGTTCCGCAAGTTGACGGAAATGCTTTGCCGCACATTGCGCTCGACGCTGCGCCGCACCAGCAGCAGACTGGTCGTAGTAAGCCCCGCCGTAATGACCAGCATCGAGAGCAGGAAGCGCGTCCGCAGGCGCAGACGCGGTAAAAGCCCGTTCGCAGCCACAGTCTCAGAGCCCGGCCCGGGTTGCGGTGATGGGTTCACGCGATTCAGCGTACGAACTTATATCCCATACCGTGTACGGTGCGGAAGTGTACCGGGCTGGATGGGTCCTTTTCCAGTTTCTGGCGCAGTTTGAGGATGTGGTTGTCGACCGTGCGCGTCGAAGGATAATTCTGGTAGCCCCACACTTCATTTAGCAGTTCATCGCGACTGATGACACGGTCGGCGTTCTGCACCAGAAACTGAAACGTCTTGAATTCCTGGGCGGTTAAAGTGACAGGCTTGCCGTCACGCTTGACCTCCATCTTTTTGAAGTCGGCGGAAATTTCGCCGAAACTGACTACCTTCACCTCGGGACTCCGCTCGGTGTGTCGCAGAGCAGCCCTTACCCGCGCCAACAGTTCGCGCGGACTGAAAGGCTTGGTCACATAGTCGTCCGCGCCCAGTTCGAGCAGCAGTACTTTGTCCGAGACATCGCTCGCAGCGCTGAGGACCACGATCGGCAAGGTCGGAGCCAGGGCCTTAATCTCCTTACACACGTCGCGTCCCGAAACCCCGGGCAGGCGCAGGTCGAGCACAACGGCTGCGGGCGCCGAGGCCTGAAAACTGTCGAGCGCCGCGCGCCCGTCCGATTGAGTCTCGACGGTGTATCCCTCAGTCTCAAACAACCGCCGCAGCGCCTTTTGCACGGCTGGGTCGTCTTCGACTACAAGGATGCGGCCCGCAGGCCTAGGCGCAACAGTCGGAGCCATCGTTTTGTCCGCACTGAAAGGAGTTGCCAGATTGCCCATAAGAAAGCTGTCCTCAGTCTCGGTGAGAATTCGCGCCACCCACGAAGCGCCTCCCCGCAAGATCGACCATCGAAGCTTACAACCATTTGACGGCGAAACCGCCCCGAAGCTCCGGCTTTTGACATATTATTTACAATTTCGAGACGATGTCACGAGAACCTGCGGAAGGCCACGTGCTCAAGAACGCCTTGTTTTTGCCCGGTTGGGCGCACGACGAGACCTGGACTACACCGGGCAGGACGCCCCTAGCCGCGCCGGACCAAATTCGTAACCGAGGTGCACCCATCGGAGACTGACACGCTTAGTCTTCGACGGCTAGACTGTCTATAATCATAAAATTCTGCAGGGGCATGCGAGTCCTTCGCGGAGGTGTGGTTGCAAGGTAAGACTGAACTGTTGGCGCGACTTCGCGGGATGCGCGTGAATACGAGCCCCGTTGCGAGCATCCGGCCGCGCACTCTGCGCTTCGCCCTCCTCGTAGCCGCGTTCTTGGCGTGCTTGTTTGGACCGCGCTCAGCAGCCTCGGCGCAGATTTCTCCCGGCCCCCTCGCCCGCCCGCACCAGTTCCTCAGCGGGTCTACGAATTGCGCCCAATGCCACAAGTTTGGTGGCGAGGCCAAGTTGAAGTGTGTGGAATGTCATACCGAGATTGGGGCCCGGATCTCTTCCCACCAGGGTCTGCACGCCACTTACAACATCCCGCCGGGTTCCAGTCAGGAGTGCGCCCGCTGCCACTCCGATCATAACGGTCTCGACTTCCCGTTGATCAAGTGGGACATCAAAACTTTCAATCATAAGGAAACCGGCTACGTGCTCGAGGGCAAGCACGCCGGTCTGGACTGCAACAAGTGTCACCTCCCCTCTCGGATCTCTCCCCAGGAACGGGCGTCCATCAAGATTAAGGATCTCAACCGGACGTACCTCGGTCTATCCACCTCCTGCGTCCCTTGCCACGAGGATTATCACAAAGGCCGCCTGGGCCCGAATTGCCTGCAGTGTCACAACTACGAAGATTGGAAGTCGCTGAAGATTGGCAACGAGTTCGATCACTCGAAGACGCGGTATCCGCTGACCGGTCTCCACGCCCAGGTGCAGTGCGCCAAGTGCCACACCAACGGGCCCGATGGCAAGCCGCGGTACGCAGGCATTCCGTTCAACCTGTGTTCCGATTGCCACCAGGACCCGCACCACGGCAGCTTCACCCAGGCATGTTCCTCCTGCCATAGCACCGGGGGTTGGAAGCGAATCTCGCAGCAGACGATGAACCAGAATTTCGATCACTCGAAAACCAAGTACCCGCTGGAAGGCAAGCACGCGACGGTCGGTTGCGAACAGTGCCACGCCAACGGCGACTTCAAGAAGCCTCTGGTTTTCAACAAGTGCTCGGATTGCCACAAGCCCGATCCGCACAACGGACAGTTTGCCAAACGTCATGGCGGTGGCGAGTGCTTCCCCTGCCACACCGTGCAGGGTTGGAAGCCTTCGACCTACACAGTGAAAGACCATGCCACCAGCGCCTATCCGCTCGAAGGCGGGCACGCCCGCGTGGACTGCGACAAGTGTCACATCCCCAAAGGCAAGGACACGCTCTTCAAAATCAAGTTTGACAAGTGCACTGCGTGCCACAAAGATGAGCACTCCGGACAGTTTGTCACCGCACCTTACTTCAACGCCTGCGACCAGTGCCACACTCTGGATGGATACAAGCCTTCGACCTTCTCTCTTGCCAAGCACAAGAAAACGCAATTCGCGCTGACCGGCGGGCACATCGCCGTGCCCTGCGCCGACTGCCATAAGGAGTCGGACGAACTCAAGCCAAAGTCAGCGATCTACCACTGGAAGAATCTCGACTGCACCAGTTGCCACGAAGATGTGCACAAGGGCCAGTTCAAAGAGCGCATGGAGCAAAAGCGCGCGGATGGTTCCCCGGCAGGCTGCGAGGCTTGTCACTCCACCAAATCGTGGAAAGAAATGTCGGCGTTCGACCACTCGAAGACAAAATTCCCTCTGCTCGGAGCCCATAAGGCGACGGCCTGCATCGATTGCCACAAGCCGCCTAACCTTGATACCAAGCTGATCCATGCGGATTTCAAGGCTGCTCCCACCGAGTGCGAGGATTGCCATGAGGACATCCACGGCAAGCAATTCGCGAAGGCCGATGTCACGCGCTGCGCCGACTGCCACAACAGCATCAAGTGGAAGCCTTCGACTTTCGACCATGACAAGCGGACCGATTTTCCGCTCCGGGGAGCGCACCAGAACGTGGGCTGCGCCGAATGTCACAAACTGACGAAAGTGGTGGCCGAAAAGACGGTTCTCTTCTACAAGCCGACGCCCAAGGACTGTGCCGCATGTCACGGCCCCACTATCCCCGTTCCAAAGAGCAAGCCGTCGGGCTCCTAGGCAGGGATTCCCGCAAATCGCTTTGGGCTATACGTTCAGAAAAGTGTACACACAGGGCTCATTGCGTTCAGAACGTTGTACACTCAGCCCTGTCGTGTTCGCAAGGTTGTACAACCTTTGTGTATCCTTCCACCGGGCGTTCGCGTTTTATAATGTGCCATTCAAAAGCCTTATATTTCTGCGCCGTAGCAGCCACCCGTCTTGTGATGTCCTCGATTCTGGGGCCCGATAATTTCTTGCAACTTACTTCGACAACTTTGAAAAAAGTGCTGGGTGGAGGGCAGAACTTACAATGGATCGATTCCAGCTTGGATTCCGATCAATGGCCCGACCGACGTTATGGACACGCACTAGGGTAACTTTTCAAGCTATACACGCGGCGCTTACCCTAAGTGGACGATCAATTGCTGGCATTTACATCACTCATTGTATTTTTTTTATTCACCTTCCTTCCTTCTGTTTGATGGGGAGAAATAAGCAGTAGGGACACTCAGGGTACAAGGGGCGAGTTTATGTTGGCTGCGGCGAGCATATTCAATCTGGTTGTGCTGCTAGCGCTTTCTGGATCTCCGGCGCGAGTGCCGGCGCAAGCGGCTGGTACTGCTGGTACGCATAGCCCCCACGGCAGTCTCACGATTCCTTGTCAAAATTGCCATACTGCGAGCGGATGGAGGCCGATCCGAGCGGTCCCCGAATTCGATCACAATCAAACCCGCTATCCTCTTCGCGGCATGCACCAGTCAGTAGCCTGCACCCAGTGTCACGAAAAGATGGTGTTCAGCAACGTGGGCCAGCGCTGCCAGGATTGCCACGCCGATATTCACCGGCGACAATTGGGGGCCAACTGCGAACAGTGCCACACGGTCCGCGGATGGAATGTCACGGTGCAGCAGATCCAGGATCACAACAACCGCTTCCCGCTCACCGGAGCTCACGCGGCGGTGGACTGTGACGCCTGCCACAAAAACGCCGCCAACAGCAAGTTTGAGACGATGTCGGTCGCGTGCTTCTCGTGCCATCAGTCCGACTACAACGGAGCCACGAATCCCAATCACGTTACCGCCAAGTTCTCCGTAACCTGCGATACCTGCCACAGCACCGACAACTGGCTAAACGCGAAATTCGACCACAATACAATGACGAATTTCCCGTTGACCGGGCTGCACACGGTGCCACCGCGCCAGTGCACCGATTGTCACGTCAACAATAACTACAATCTGACCAGCAACACCTGCGTCGGCTGTCACATGGCGGATTTCCAGCGCACAACCAATCCCAATCACGTGGCGGCGAGCTTCCCGACGAACTGCGCGCAGTGCCATACGACGGGCGGGTGGTCGCCGGCGAGTTTCGATCACAATACGGTGAACTTCCCGTTGACCGGCATGCACACGGTTCCACCGCGGCAATGTACGGATTGCCACATCAATGGGAACTACAACCTGACGACTACGACCTGCATTTCGTGCCACATGAAAGACTTCCAGGGCACGACCAATCCGAACCACGTGTCTGGAGGTTTCGCGCAGACTTGCGAAACCTGCCACACCACGAGCGCGTGGCAGCCCGCGACCTTTGATCACTCGAAAACCGCGTTTCCTCTGACCGGCAATCACATGGTGCCGCCGCGGATGTGCACCGACTGCCACGTCAACAACAATTACAGCATCACGAATACGGCCTGCGTTTCGTGCCACCAGACCGATTACAACAATGCGAACGCTCCCGTGGCTCACGCGTCGGCGGGATTGCCCACGACCTGCGAGCAGTGCCACGACACGAACCTGTGGACCGACGGGGTATTCAATCACACCTCCACCGGTTTTGCTCTGACCGGCATGCACACTGTGCCGCCGCGTCAGTGCACCGATTGCCACACCAATAACAACTACAACATCACGACGGGAACCTGCGTTTCGTGCCACCTGAAGGACTTCCAGGGCACGACCAATCCGAACCACGTGACGTCGAACTTGCCGCAAGCCTGCGAGACCTGCCATACCACGGCGACCTGGCTGAATGCGACTTTCAATCACGACACCACAGGCTTCCCGCTGACCGGCAATCATATGGTGCCGCCGCGTGCGTGCGTGGATTGCCACGTCAACAACAATTACACGATTACGAACACGGCCTGCGTTTCGTGCCACCAGACTGACTACAACAACGCGACGACTCCGGTAGCCCACGCGGCGGCGGCACTCCCGACCACCTGCGAGCAGTGCCATGACACCAACCTGTGGACCGACGGCAAGTTCGATCACGCCACTACGGGATTCAGTTTGACCGGCCTGCACACGGTACCGCCTCGGCTGTGCACCGACTGTCACGTCAGCAACAACTACAGTTTGAATAGTACGGCATGCGTCTCGTGCCACCTGAAGGACTACCAGGGCACGACCAATCCCAACCACGTGACGTCAAATCTCCCCCAGACCTGCGACGTCTGTCACATCACGTCAACCTGGCTGAATGCGACCTTCAATCACGACGCTACAGGCTTCCCGCTGACCGGCAACCACAAGGTGCCGCCGCGCGCGTGCGTTGATTGCCACATCAACAACAATTACACGATTACCAATACGGCCTGTGTTTCGTGCCACCAGACCGACTACAACAACGCGACCACGCCGGTGGCCCACGCGGCGGCGGGATTGCCCTTGACCTGCGAACAGTGCCACGACACCAACCTCTGGACCGACGGCAAGTTCGATCACGCGAGCACGGGCTTTACGTTAGCTGGCAATCACATGGTCCCGCCGCGGTTGTGCACCGATTGCCACGTCAACAACAACTACAACATCACAACCACGACTTGCGTTTCGTGCCACTTGAAGGACTACCAGGGAACGACCAATCCCAATCACGTCACCGCGAACTTCCCGCAGACCTGCGAACAATGTCACAGCAGCACTACGAGTTGGTTGGGTGCCACCTTCAATCACGACAGCACAGGCTTCCCGCTGACCAACAGTCACACGGTGCCACCGCGCGCTTGCACCGACTGCCACGTCAACAACAACTACACGATTACGAACACAACTTGCGTGTCGTGCCACCAGACCGATTACAATAATGCAACGACCCCGGTGCCGCACGTGGGATTCCCGACCACGTGCCAGAACTGCCATGACACGAACCTGTGGACCGACGGCACGTTTAACCACGCTACGACCGGCTTTACGCTGACCGGCCTGCACATGGTGCCACCGCGGCTTTGCACCGATTGCCACGTCAACAACAACTACAGTTTGAATAGCACGGCCTGCGTCACCTGCCACCTGAAGGATTACCAGGGCACAACCAATCCCAATCACGTGACGGCGAACTTCCCGCAGACCTGCAACCAGTGCCATTTCAGCACGTCATCGTGGCTGAATGCCAGCTTCAATCACGACAGCACGGGCTTCCCGCTGACCAACAGTCACACGGTGCCGCCGCGCGCGTGCACCGACTGCCACATCAACAACAACTACACGATTACGAACACAACTTGCGTGTCGTGCCACATGACGGACTACAACAACGCGACCACCCCGGTGGCGCACGCAGCGGCCGGATTCCCGACCACGTGCCAGAACTGCCACGACACCAATCTCTGGACCGATGGCACCTTCAACCACGCGACCACGGGTTTCAATCTGACCAACTTGCACACCGTGCCGCCACGACTGTGCACCGATTGTCACGTCAACAATAACTACAGTTTGAATAGCACGGCCTGCGTCACCTGCCACCTTAAGGACTTCCAGGGCACGACCAATCCCAATCACGTGACGGCGAATTTCCCGCAGACCTGCGACACCTGTCACACCACGGCAACTTGGCTGGGTGCGACCTTTAACCACAACAGCACGGGCTTCCCACTGACAGGAGCGCACACCGTCGGGCCGCGCGCTTGCACCGATTGCCACATCAATGGCAACTACAACTTGACCAGCACCGCCTGCGTAACCTGCCACCTGGCAAACTATCAGGGCACCACGAGTCCCAACCACGTGACGGCGGGATTCCCGCAGACCTGCGAACTGTGCCATGACACGACGGTCTGGACGGATTCGACGTTCAACCACAACAACACCGCATTCCCGCTGACCGGTGCGCATACCACCACTGCATGCGCACTCTGCCACGTCAACGGCAACTATACGACGCTGCCGACCACTTGCGTCGGCTGCCATCAGACCGATTACAACAACACGACCAACCCGGGCCACTCGGCACAGCCGCAGTTCTTCCCGACCACGTGCACGACCTGCCACACCACGGCGGCCTGGACCAACGCCACTTTCAACCACACCCAGTACACGCAGTTCTCGATCACGCACGGCGGGGCCAACGGTGTGTGCTCCACGTGCCACATCAATTCCAATAATTACGCGATCTTCCAATGCACCGCTTGCCACGGTGGCAATAACGCGAACAATTTCAACCACCCCAATGTGAACGGGTACGTCTACAACAGCATTAACTGTTATCAGTGCCATTCAAGCGGAAATGGCGGCTAAAGGCCGGCGTTTGGCCCGTAGCGTGCTATCTCAATAGTAATAAACGCCATCCCCCAGGCGGCAAGTGGGAGCGCCAGCGAGTGTTAGCTAAGAATGATTGGAGTTCAAAAATATCTTGCGATCCTGCTGCTCTTGGTGTCCTGGGCTGCGGCCCAGAACGGCACCTGGACCGCTTCGGTGCAACATGTGACTGCGGTGGCGGACGGCGCCGACCTGCGCGTCGAAGTCACGCTGACCTCTTCGGTGGACGTCGCGTCGGTCGAAACCGCGGTTAATCCCGACCGAATTCTCATCGACCTTCCCGGAACCACCTGCAACGCTTGCACACAAAACGTAAGCGTCAGCGCCGGTGGCATTCGCCGCGTGCGGACCGGCCAGCACAGCACCAAACCAATGATCACCCGTGTGGTCGTCGATCTTGACCAAGCGCATCCGTACACGTTGAGGACCGAGGGCAATCGGGTGATTCTTACCGTTGGCCCGGCAGAAAATGCGCATTTCCAGACCAACGGAGCGCCGGTAGCTGCCACCTCAGGAAACCTGATAGGGGTATTCCGCAGAAAGCGGGAGGCAGCGCCGCCGGTTGTCGATAACAAAGCGGCCTACGTTCCGCCTCCCACGCCGCCGCCGACACCGACGGGGCCGTCGTTCGAGCCATCGTCGGGCAACACCTCGGCCACTCCGCTTCCCGCACCGCCGCCGCAGGTGGCGCCCCCAGTCACGCCGTCGGTCGCGCAAAGCCATCCAGCCAGCGTTCCCGCGAAGAACCCCGCCCCAGCTTCGGCAGCACAGACTCAGATTGCCGCGGCAAAGCCAGCCGCCCCTGCGATGCCAGCCCCCCCGCCAGCTATTGCGGCGCGTCCCAGTGAAAGCCTGGCCAGTCCAAGAGTTGAGGCGTCCACGGCCCCGGTGGCTGCGAAACCCGCGTCAACCGGAGCCAGCGACCGAGCAGCGGTTAGCCCCAAAACTTCCGAGCCCGCAGCCCCGGTCACGGCTGCGGCCGTTCCTGAGCGCGCCACCAGTCCGGCTGTGACGAAGCCCAAAGTTGAAGTGGCCACGGTCCCCGCGCCGCCGGTGCCTGCGGTGCCATCTCTGGCGACCGGGATGGTGGCCGTAAACCGCCATCCTCCCGCGGCCATCGTTCTCGCGCCGGCAGTGCCTGCAGCACCTTCGCTGGCGAGCGGGACCGTTGCAGCCAACCGCCATCCTCCCGCGGCCATCGTTCTTGCCCCCGCCCCGACACCGGCGGCAACCGAGACACGGGAAATTGCCAAGGCTGGGGCCCCGGCTCCCGTGGCTGAGGCCGTTGCCGCCCCAGCGCCCGAATCCGCATCGCCATCCATCGTGGCTGAGACCGCGCCGAGCCCGAGCACCAACGAATCCGCGTCACCAGCGGATGCGGCACCTGAGGCGGCCTTGGTCATCCCCCGCTCCGACGATCCCAGTCTCCGCACCGTGTTCAAAGTGAAATACGTCGCCGAAGGCGTGGCCTATCTCGAGGGCGGACGCGGTCAGGGTCTTTCCGAAGGCATGAAACTGGAGGTTGAAGACTCCAACCTGCCGGCGCGACAGGGAGACAGCAAGCACGCGAATGATCCGAAAGTGGTGGCCGAACTGGAGGTCACCGCCGTGGCGGAATCTTCGGCCGTCACCGAGATCCACACTCCCAAGCGGCCGGTCAAAGTCGGCGACCTCGCTTACCTGTCGAACAACGACGCCGAGTCTCTGGTGCAACAGCGGGCGCTGAGCGCCACGCGGCAGTATCCAGCTGTGATTTCGTTTACCGAAGGTGACACCCTTGACGAGGAAGTGCGCGCCGAGGTACCCCGGCCACCCTTGCCTTCGGTCAACCGGGCGCGGGGCCGCATCGGATTCGACACGATTGAGACCATCAGCCATGGCCTCACCAGCGTTACGAGTACCGACGTGGCCGCGGTCTTCCGCGGGGACATGACTCGGATTGGCGGAACGTACTGGAACCTCAGCGGCTATTGGCGCGGACAGCTCACCAAGGAATCGGCGGCTTCACAGCAGACCTTGCAGAGCCTGCTGAATCGTACCTATCACTTGAACTTGACCTACGATAACCCCAACTCCGACCTGGTCGCGGGATTTGGTCGCCTGTTCCTCCCTTGGGCTCCCAGCCTTGACACCCTCGACGGAGGCTACTTCGGCTATCGGCTTTCCAGGGGCTCCGTGCTTGGGGTTTTCGGCGGCTCCACTCCGGACCCGTCGTCGTGGGATTACAGCCCCGACCGCGCGATCGGAGGAGCATTCATCAATTTCGAAGGCGGCGATTACAGCGGCTTCCACTACAGCGCCACTACCGGAGCCGGGTTGAGCATGATCAACTGGGCGGCCAACGACCCGTTCGTGTTCTTCGAAGATTCGGTTTCCTACAAACGCGACATTGCCGTCTACGAGTCGGCGCAGTTGGATAGTCCCAAAGGAAACTCCCAAACGCCGTCGCCCGGGGCCGGACTGGGACGCAACTTCTTTACCGTGCGCGTGAACCCTTTCTCCCGGCTCGAACTGGATGCAAACTACAACTACTTCCGCCAAGTACCGACCTTCAATCCGACCCTGATTGGCACCGGGTTGCTGGATAAGTATCTGTTCCAGGGATTTAGCGCCGGCGCGCGCTTCGAAATCTTCAAACAGGTCTGGCTCTCGACCAATCTGGGCCGGAGCAGCGGCACTGGTGACTCCAAGACTTCGCTCAATCAAATGTATGGCATTACCGTCAACCGAGTGCCCTGGATCAATTTGCGGGCCGATTTGCGTTACTCCCAGTTCAGTAGTTCCTTTGGCACCGGCTCCTATGACGCTCTTTCCCTCTCGCGCCAACTGAGCGACCGGCTGCGGATCGAACTTCTGGTAGGCCAGCAGGTCTTCGCTTCCCAGATCACCGCCAACACTCGCTCCAAGTTCCTGACCGGAACCTTCGAAACCACCCTGGGACCGCACTACTATCTGCAAAGTAACTTCACCACGAACCGCGGCGACCTGAGCTACGACCAATTAATGTTCTCGATGGGCTATCGCTTCGATTCCAAGAGGAGAGGTGAACGGCCATGACAAGCCTTACACAAATCTCCCGCCGCCTGTCAGGCGTCCTTGTTTTCACGACGCTGTTTGCAGCGGGCATATCTCAGGCGGGCACGACGCCCCCAGTTCCGGACGCGCAGAAACTGAACGATCTGCTGTCCCGCGCCGCCGGCCAGACCTCAGGATTTCTGGATCAGTTCTCGGATGTAAAGTGCACCGAGCAGGTCCGCCAGGAAAAGCTGAACAAGGACAACAAGGTCGAGCTCAAAGAAGAGTCCACCTATGACTACCTCGTGATCCTTACCAACAACGGCGGCGAACTCAACCTGTCCGAGTCGCGGATTCCCGTGAAGGAGGCCAAGCGGGATCGCCGCAACACCTCGATGCTGCTGAGCAATGGCTTCGCCACTCTCTTTCTCGTATTCCATCCGATCTACTCTGAGGCCTTCAAATTCACCCTGGCCGGTGAGGAGACCGTGGACGGCCACCGACTAGAGAAGGTCACCTTTCAGCATGTCCCGGGCATGAGGTCTCCCGCCGCCCTGGCCCTGCGCGGGAGGGAGTATCCCCTGGAACTGGGTGGCACCGCATGGATTGACCCCCAGACCGGCGCCATCGCCAAGATCGATGCCGGAATTGCAGACACGCTGGCCGATGTAGGGTTAAAATCTTTGGATTCGGAGATTGACTTTGCTCCCCTGCCTTTCCCTAACGAGAAGCAGGTTTACTGGTACCCGACCCAGGCGCGCGTCGAGGTTGAAACTCCCAAGCAACACTGGCGTAACTTGCACCACTTTACTTCATACAAGAAATTCTCGGTAAGCACCGAGGAGCAGGTGATTAAGAAATGAGCGCGAATGCCACCGCCACCGCAACCGCCCGCATTGCCGAGCATACGAGGGTCGTACCGGATGCTGAGAGACGCCATCGTGTGCGCCTCCACGCCCTCTATGTGGTCGCCATCGTCACTAACCTGGCCATATTCTTCTACGGCTTCGATTATTACAAACTGTCGGCGATCGACCGTCCCTTTTCAGCCAAGCACCACATGCTCCGGCCCAGCGGCCCGATTGGTCTCTACTTGGGATTTGTCGGGGTTGCGTTGTTTGTGGGCATTTTCCTGTATCCCCTGCGCAAGCACTGGACGTGGCTCGGAACCAAAGGCAGCACCCGTCACTGGCTCGATATTCACATCCTGATGGGGCTGACTGCGCCCTTCATTATTGCGTTCCACTCCACGCTGAAGTTCCGCGGCATCGCCGGCATGGCCTTCTGGATCATGTTTGCGGTCTCCGCCAGCGGAGTGGTCGGGCGCTATCTCTACGCTCAGATTCCTCGCAAGGTCACCACGGCTGAGTTATCGATGAAGGAAGTCCAAGAGTTACAGGAGCAGTTGTCGCTGGAACTGGCAAGGCAGAACGTGTTGCCGGAAGCGGACCTGCGCGCCCTGTTGCGCATGCCCGACGCAAACGCGGTCAAGCGACTCCCCATCGTGGTTGCCCTGGTATACATGATGATCCTGGACGTAATCCGCAAGTTTCGCGTCGCCGCGTTGCGCCGTCATGCCCTGGGCTTCGGAGAGTCGGCCGCAACACTGGGGGGCTTCCTCCGCACGCGGCATCGTGAACTCGAAAGAGCGATCCAGGCTGCCGCCGAGGAAGCGGCGCTGCTGAAGCGAATCCTGTTTCTCTCTCGTTCGCAGAAGGTTTTTCACATGTGGCACATCGTGCATAAACCGTTCAGCTACGCCTTCGCCGTGCTGGCGGTGATTCACATCGGGTTGCAATTCTTTCTGGGGTACTTCTGAGCCGCGCGCGATGGATAACATCATTACATTTGCGATTGGCGGGTTCATCTCCCTCATTTTTCTTCTGATCTATCTCAAAAACCTGAAGAAAAGGGAAATCCGTGCTCGCGAATCCGTGGAAAAAGGCAAGCTGTTTTCCGAGGGACCCAAGGCGCAGCATCCCCACATCGACACCAACTACTGCATCGGCTGCGCCACCTGTACCAGCGTTTGTCCGGAGGGTGACGTGCTCGCCATGATTGGCGCCAAGGCCGTCATCGTAAACGGGTACAAGTGCATCGGCCACGCCCTGTGTGCAGATGCCTGCCCGGTGGGCGCCATCACCATGGTGATGGCCAGTCCCAGCATGGCTGGTGACCTGCCATTTCTCACACCTGACTCTGAAACGACGGTGCCCAACCTGTTTATCGCCGGAGAACTGGGCGGACTGGCCCTGATCAAGAATGCGGTGAACCAGGGACGCGACTGTGTCGATCTGGTTGCCAGCAGGTTCAAGGAGAATGGTTCCCACCAGCCGATTCCCGGGGTTTACGACATTCTGATCATCGGAGCGGGCCCGGCTGGCATCAGCGCTTCCCTGCGCGCGATCGAGCATAAGCTTAACTATCTCACCCTCGAACGCGACGAGGTTGGAGGCACAGTCGCCAAATATCCCCGGCAAAAACTGGTGATGACCAGCCCGGTCGAGTTCCCCATGTACGGCAAGTTCAAGAAGCTCCAACTCTCCAAGGAAGCCCTGCTTGCCTTCTGGGACATGATTCTCAACCGGGCCGACTTCAACGTTTCCACTGGAGAAAAGGTGGATGACGTCCAGAGGGGTGCCGACGGCATTTTCACAATCGTCACCGGCACCAACCAATATCGCGCGCGGGCCGTGATCCTGGCCCTGGGCCGAGCGGGCGAACCGCGCAAGCTTGGCGTAAAGGGCGAAGATCTGCCCAAGGTGATGTATCGCCTGATCGAGGCGGATCACTACATCAACAAGAAAATCCTGGTCATCGGCGGTGGCGACAGTGCCGTGGAAGCCGCCATGGGCCTGGCCAGCCAGACCGGCAACCAGGTCACGCTTTCTTACCGCAGTGAGCGCTTCAGTCGTATTAAAGAGCGCAACACCAAGCGCATCGAAGATTTCATGCGCTCGAAGAAACTGAAAGTGTTGTTCAACTCCAATCCCGTCGAGTTTAAGCCCGAGTCTGTCATCCTCGATGTCAATGGCACTCACCAGGAAATTCCCAACGACTATGTCTGGATTTTTGCCGGCGGCACTCCGCCAAACGCCTTCCTCAAGAAAATCGGCGTCGGCTTCGGCGAGCAGGACGTGACGCTCACAGCCAGTAAAGAGGCCAAGCAAGCTGATTCGGAGCGCAAAGAACTCGTACATGCTGCGGTCGCCCCTGCCAACTGACGCACCGTTTGAGTGTTGTGTGGAGCGGGCACTCTTGCCCGCTTCTTCTGCACCGCTACAATAGCGGGCAAGAGTGCCCGCTCCACACTTTTCTCGTCCCAACCGGCCGCTATCGTAGAATTACCCCTTGCCTCCTGCTTTGGACGGTCTCGTCGTTGTGCTGGTGCGTCCGCGCAATCCCCTCAATATTGGCGCGGCGGCCCGCGCCATGAGCAACTTCGGCGCGCATCGGCTACGCCTGGTGAATCCCTACACCGTCGCATTTCGCGAGGCTCGCTCCGCCGTTGGCGCATCGGAACTGTTGCGAAGAGCGGAAGAATTCAAGACCATTGCCCTCGCCGTGGCCGACTGCGCGCTGGTCGTCGGCACAACCGCCGTGCGCAATCGCGTCCTGCATCATCCCTTACACGGGCTCGACCAAACTTCGGCCCAGACGATCCACGCCCATCTTCAAAGCCGCCGCGTCGCCCTCCTGTTCGGCTCGGAGAAAATCGGCCTCACCAACGAAGACTTCAGCCACTGTCACTGGTTATTGAACGTGCCCACCAGCGAAGACCACATCTCGATGAATCTGGGACAAGCGGTCGCCGTTTGCCTGTACGAGCTAGCCCGGAACCCTGCCCCAAAATCAGAGAAGCACCCCGCTGAACTGGCCACGGCAGAGGTCAATGAGCAAATTACCGAAGCTTTGCTCGACGCGCTACACCACAGCGGCTATGTGAAGCCGGGCACGGATGCCGTCACCGAAAAGAAAGTTCGTCGCTTAGTTCTGCGTCTCAAACTCGATGCCATGGACGCGAAAGTCCTTCTCGGCATGGCCAGGCAGATCGTGTGGAAGTTGCGCCGGACCGACAGAGATTAGAGCGGTTTCGCAATCGTGTATCTGGTGTGAAAAGGGCACGCCCGAAAGCTCTCTCTGGGCTCAGTCTCGCCATCCTGAGGCGCCGTTCTTTGGCACCGAAGGATGGCAATAGAAACTACGTCGCCAACCGCGACTCGGAAATCGCTCTAGCGCTTGAGTCGCTGCGACGCGACCTGAGTCCGCTTCCGCCCGATACGAAAAACCAGACTCCACGCACTCGCCGCCGGCTGTCCGGCCACTTCCGGCGCTGAGAATTCCCACTGCCGCGCCGCCTTCAGAGCCTGGTTGGCGAAGTACCTGCTTGGCCCCGACGAAGTAAGCTTCGCGTCCGTTACCTTGCCCGAGGCATCCACGTCCACTCGCAGGATAACCCTGATCTTGCCCCGGATCGTGTTCCGCGCGCTCGGCGAAACCTCAGGGAGAACCTGTCGCACGACTTGCCCCGGAGACCGAGCCTTAGCCGGCTTAGCTGGATTAACTGGCTCCGCCGCCGGCTTCGGAATGGACGCCGCGGGCGCCGGCAGCGGCGCCGCCGCAGCGGGTGTCTCGGGCGCGGGGTGAGTCGTGCTCGCAGGGCGTGATGGCCCACTTTTTCCGCCAGCGAAGAAGAAAATTAATCCCAGCACCAGGGCCGCCACCGCCACGCCAGCCGCGATCGGCCCCCGATTGATACGCCGTCGCGGAGCGGGCGGCAGCTCAGGTTCGGCGGGTACGGAGCGTCCCGGAGACTGCAAACGCGCGACGATATCCCCGACGGAGCACCGCCGCTTCGGATCGAAGCGCAAACACTCGCGGGCAATGCCGCGGAACGGCTCCGCCAAACTCTTGGGCAGCCCCGGATCGCCTTGCGATCCTTCTCCCGAAAAAGGCACGCCTTGCAGCAGGGCCGTCACCAGGGTGGCGCCAACGGACCATAAATCGCTCGCCGGCCAGACGATCCCAGCCGCCGTCTCCGGAGCGTCGTAGACGTCCCGCTGCGTTCTTCTGGAATGCGCGTCCGCCGCGGGGGCAACCTGATCCGAACTCAGCTTCAACTGATCGCCGACCGCCAGCACGTTCGACGGCCGGATGCGCCCGTGTACGAATCCTTTTCCGTGCAGGTAGGAAAGCGCCTCCAGCATGGGTGGCAGCAGGTCAGCCACTTCCGGCGAAGTCAGCGGTCGTTGGGGAAGAATCTGCGACAAGTCCTCTTCCGCAAACTCCATCACCGCGTAAAGAAGCGTCATGCCACAACGCCCGGTTTCAAAGATGCGAATCAGGTGAGGATGGGAAAGTTGCGCCGCGGCACGCCAGCGTGCCAATTGACGGTCCGCATCGCCAGCGTCCGCCGGAATTAACTTAAGGGCAGCTTTCTCGGTCCCTCGTCGTCCTTGCCGATCCGTGAGAAAGACCGCACTCTGCTCCGATCCGCCCAGCCACCTTCGAAGCGGAAACTTCCCCTCCACCACGCGGCCTTCCCAAGCTTTCCAAACTTCGGCACTGCTCATGAGCGGTCCCTGCGAACAAGATATTCTATGCCATTCTCCAATTCCGGCAGGAAAACGGAAGTTCGTCGCCGGGACCGCCCTTTTTCACCGGCTCTTATAGCTGAAAGTCACTTTTGTCTCTTCATCCAGCACCAGCGGCCGCACAAAACTGAACGACGTCCCAGCTCGTGGTACATCGATCGCCACCGGCAGCACTCCTGCCACCCGCTTTTGCAGATCTATCACGTTTGCGGACGCGCCATTTTGGACTCCGGGAGCGAGCGCCGCCAACTCGCCGGAGTTGCTACCGTGGAAGGCGAGGTTCTTGTCGCGTTTCTTGGCGGTGCCAATCAGAGTTGAGTCCGTTTGAAGCTGAGGCGATTCCGCTGTCACCTCGATGGTTTCCGACACGCCGCCAATCTCGAGCGTAAAGTTGTACATCGATGGCCGCTCGGCGTCATAGTTGAGGTTGAAAGCGTTGGCCTTGAAGCCAGGAGCCTCGGCTCGCGCTTTGTAGTTTCCCGAGGGTAGGCCGGCAATCACCCAACGCCCTTGAGAATCGGTCGTGGCCGCGTTCGTGCCTCCCGTAGCTGAGTTCGTGATCGTAATCCGCGAGTTAGCCATGGCCGCTCCGCCTTGATCCACAACATAGCCGCCCATCTCTCCAGGAAACGCCTGCACCTTCTGGTTGGGCACAGCTTCCTCCATTCCCGCTTGGTAATTCATCGTGACTCCCTCGCGAAATGCCGCCGGTACCAGGTTCGCTGCGATCACGTCCCCCCCGAAGTCCTTCACCTTATATTGCTGGGGCAGAAAAACTTCCCAGCTGAGCAAGCTGATCGGGATGTCCATGTTGGGCAGGATCAACTCCGCTCCGCCCTTCTTCGCAAAGGGAGCTCCGGAGTGCATGAACACAAACGAAACCGTGTAGGAACTTGTCGGACGGAATCCCGTACGCAACAGCGGCACGCGGTTTCCATCCGGTCCCTGCACCGGCTTGACGCGCTCGCCCGCCACATCGGCAGACAGAATGGTCGCCCCCGCGGGCAAAGCAACTTTCAGGAACGGCTGCGCCTGGTTCTTCAAAATCAGCTTCACTTCGGTGAGCGACTTACCCTCCGACGTGACCAGGGTTGTGACCACCGCACTCTCGGCCACGGCCGCCAGCACGCTGCCATCCGGGAACCGCACCCATTCCAGGGCCAGCGTTGGGGTTTCACTCGGCTGCCGGTGATAGCGAAACGCCGCCTGCGGGGGATAGTGCGCCAGTGATCGCAGGTACGGATTCGCTTCTTTGACGTCCATGCGCTTAAGGCCGCCACCTTCTTTCGCCGTGATTTCCATCGTCCCCGCGCCTTCGACCAGCACCTCGCCGGTCTCGCGCTGCGCACTCTTGAAACTGAGGAAAGGCGCGTCCGCTTCGAGCCCATCGATCGCCCGCTCCATCGAAATCAGGAATTGATGCGTCCGCTGCGCCGGCGCGTTGAGTTTCAGGATCAGCCCGCCAGGTTGAGTTTCGCTGGAGTCGAGCGTAGCCCCGGTCACGCCGGTGATTTGGTATCCGGTTGGAATCTCCAACTGAAATTGCGCCGGCTCTCCTTGCAGCACGTTCACATCGGCGAGCACGGCCACCCGCATCTCCGCCTCGCTCACCGAGACCAGTGTCTTCTCGTCGGCCAGAAATCGGACTTCGCGCGGCACCGCAGGCGCCACCACTTCGCGCGTCGCCCACCAGATGTTCGCCGATTGTCCCGGAACCAGCGTGGCGTCGATGGTGGTATGCCCATTCTCCGATTTACGGCTGGTGATCAGGCCGGGAGTGATGTTGGCCAGCGTATGTTCTCCCGGAATCACCAGCGATAACTGAACGCTGCCCGCCGCCGGCACTGGCAGACGAACCGAGGCCCGTCCAGCTTCGATCCGCAGCGGCAATCCAGTTTCGAGCGCGACCGAGAATTCCCCCGGCCCCGGCAGCAACGCCACGTGCGTGCCATTCTCCTGCTCCAGCGGGACGCTCTTGCCGTTTTGATGGGCGTCGAGCACGGTCATCCCGCTGGTCAGCGGAACTTTGCTGACGCCTTTGTGGAAGATCTCTCCGTCAAATTGCACCGTGCCACACACGCCGTCGTTTTCCACGTGCAGCTTCAAGTCGGCGTGCTGAATTGAATAAGGGAGCGGCGCAGTGTCCGGCTTCTTCGGCGGCCGGGCCGCGAGTTCGACCAGCTTGTTGTATTCGTCGAGAGTCAGCGTCACGTTGCCCGGATCGGGCAATGGCAGCGTGGTTTTTTCTTCCGCCAGGCACACACTGCACAGCAATAGCACCATCAGAAATCTGCTTTTCATCGCACACCTCCCTTTTTCTCGCGCTGGAAGCTGAACTCGGCGGCCGGACTCTGGTTCTCGCTCGTGAGTTCGGAAACAAGGAATATGGACGGTCCGAATGCGGGGAACGCCACATTGACCGGCAGAATGCCAGTTACCCTTCCCGCGCTGGATTTGGCACGGAAGGTGTCGAGGAGAGCTTGGGTCGCATCTTTTTTTTCATCGTCGGCTGACTTCAGTTTGGCGAAATTTTCCAGTCGATCGAACTGCTGGGGCGGCGCCGGCGTTGAAGATGGCGCACCCGATCCCGTCCCTGCGCCAGAGCCGCCAATTGCGCCGCTGACCGTCGGCACCAGCGCCGCCGAGGCCGGATTCACATACTCCTGCGTCCGAAACGTCCCCGGCTCCGCCGTCACCCGGAACAAAGGAGGGTAGTACAAGAGCAGTCCCGTCCGCGAAATGGGAAGATCGAGCGCAGGCAAAGTCACCTTCTCGCGCCCTTTGTCCTCCCAGGCCGGAGCCTTGGCCAGATACAGAATCTCCACCGCGAACGCCGGCGCGTCCTCTCCTCCACGCGACTTTTCCAGCGGCAGCAGCAGGCTGCCGTCCGGCGACTGACCGGGCCGAATCGGTTTCCCCTGTAGCAGAACGCTCCACACCGTCGCCCCCGCCGGCAACGTGACCTTCACGAAGTTGCGCTGGTTGTTGCGGACCGCGTACCGCGCCTGCACCAGTTCTTTCCCGTCGGCGCTCATCAGGACCTGATAGCGAGCCTCCTCGACATTGGCCATCAGAACTGACTGAGTATCGTAGCGTGCCAGATTCACGCTCAACGACCGCGTCGCACCTGCCGGCCCCGATCGCGCCCGAAACGCAACCAGCGCAGGCGACTGCCGGCTCGCTACCATTTCTCCAAGATCGGAGGCGTCGGCCTCCTCCAGCCCCTGCGATTTCTGGCCCTTGATTTCCCCCGCGCCCAGGATTTCCACCGCGACCCCCCCGTCGTCGCGCTCCGTGTTCAGCAACCGGAGCAACGGAATATCAACAATTCCATCACGCGGCAGCCGCATCTCTCCCGTGATCACAAAGCGCACGTTGTGCTCGAGCGGTTCGAGGAAGGTCACCGCGAGTTCGCCGTCTTTCATCTCCCAGTCGGCCACCATCGCCCCCGCGACTTGATTGATGGTGACATTTTGTGGAAGCTGGATCCGCGCCTGCTTGGCCGCTCCCTGCACCACCTCGAGATACGCTTCGGCGTACAGCGACGTCGAGTCTTCCGCCAGGCTCGTCAGTTGCGTCAGCGACCCGCGCATCCGCAGAGGCAGGTCGATGTGATGGTCCTCCGTCTTCTTGCGCCAGGTAAACGTCAACGCCTCGTTGCCGTGGCCATAAACCAGCCACTTCGTCTCCCCGGCGGTCTCCGATTTTTCCGACAACAGTCCTCCGCCGATTCTCAGATCCACTCCCTGCCGCGGAAGCTCGACCGCGGCCCGCGTTACCCCCGATTCCGTCGACGGCAGAGAAATACTCTCATCGCCCGCAGACGAGGTCACCGGCACATCCACGTCGAGCAGCAACACAAAGCGCCCGGCATGCGACAGAAGCGCCGCCAGGTGCGCCCCACCTTTGCCCTGCTCCCCCGGCACCAGCGACACCGGCTTACCATCAAGCCTGGCCTCGCGCACCAGCAGCCCCGCGGGCACCGGCACGCGCACCCAGCCATCTTTCAGCACGTCGACCGTGAGACTCGCGCGTCCCGTTGCCAGATCTCCAGGAATGCGCAGGTCATAATCCACGCGCGTCAGTGTCGCCTCCACCGGAGGCGGTTCCGGATCGTGCTCCACCGGATAAGCCTTCGCCCGCAGGACTCGATACTCCTCCACCGGAATAACCACCCAGCCTGCGGCATGTAGGGCGTCCGGGACCTTTTCTTGAGCTTGCGCGGCCGCTCCCCAGCAGAGCGAAGCAACCACAAGGCAAGTGAAAACTCGTCTCAGAGCAAATCGCCTGAGATGCCAGACAACGGACAGAATCGGATTTTTCATAGTTCAACCCTCACTCCAACTATTCTGGGGATGCACATAGGTTTCAGGGGGATGTTCCAGCGAAGGATTCATTCTCAGGAAGAACGGCCGGGCCGGCAAAAATTGCACCCGATTTCAAGGATCCGGGAGGCCCCAAGTAGGTGTTGGCCGGTTATCTTGGCCACATCACTCATCGACAACTACAGCATGGGAGGCGATCCCCTGCCCGGAATGCACCAATACCTGCGCATCTTTTATGTTGTCAAGGATGGCGAGCGCAGGAACACCGTCGTGGACGAGAAAACAGATCTCCGGCTGCCTTAGCAGCGCGGCAGCGCGTAGTCAAATAGTCGCCGAATCCACCTGAAAACGTCAATACAAGGACTTACAGAGCACGGACGGCGCTATAAGGACATGGAAGTACCCGGTAGTTCACGTTAAGTGATTGCAAAGTGATTGCAGATTTCGACGGCCTCAGCACCAGTGCGACCTCGCGCCGTCGCTTGCCGCACCGAAGCATGCCGCAAGAACTCTGTGGAGGTTATCCTGCGGTCTAGCCAACGTCCCGGCTTGTAGTTGGAGTATTGCTTGTCGAGGTTCAGAAACACCCGTCGCCCGAAGACATGAGGGCACGCGCGGCCAGCCTGCAACTCCGGAAGGATGCTAAAGAACTCGCTGGACTGTGGGCTTCAGTCTCGGATGACATGGACCATGTGAAGCAAGGCGTGTTATCGAAAGACGCGTTTGAGAAACTGAAGCGGATGGAAAAACTAGCCAAACGGGTGCGCGAAGAGCTGACTCAGGCCTCGACGACGCCCTGAAACGGGGCAACTTGAGGAACATTGTTCCCGCGCTGCGCTGGTCATTCGTCGATTTGTAGGCGATAAATTGCGATATTACTCATTGACCTCGCGGACACGGGGTTTGAGCGACTGATTACAGAAGGTAGAACCTTCGGCACTTTTGGCAGATCGAAGTGTAAATCAACTGGGAAGGTACGCTGCTCCAACTCGCCGTGACTTGAGCGTAGTTCTGTCCCGACAGAAGGATTAGTTGTTGTTCGCCGTGTTTTTCAGAACAAGGACGAGTATGCGTCCGTCGGAGTGAAACTCCCCGCCGGTAGCAGTCTTAGCAGTGGTGAGTGCATCGGCTGGCGTGACATGGTCCCGCTGCATCACAAGTCCGGTACCGGAGAGGGTGCCATTGACGTACTCGCGTTCGCCATCGATAGCGGGGTCAATTTTATGCGTGACACCGTTGTTCCGCTGATCCCGCTCGAATCCAATATCGTGCGTCGCTGCGATGCACCACAGTGGGCGTCCTTCGATCACGTAAGGCGATTTCCACACGCGTAGGTGATTCCGCGACATCGCGACTCTGACCGGCTCGGCGTGCGCGAACCCATAATCCTGGGCACGGTCGAACAAGAACAGGGTGCTCATCGGCATCGTCAGATAGTCTTTTTTTTCTAAAGATCCAACCAAAGCATTCAATGCCGTATTGCCGACCGTTTTGTCGACTTGTACCCATCCCGCCGCTGTGAATACTTGCACCACTTGGTCCTGCGTCCCCACAATCAGCACATTGACCATGTCGCCAGGGTTTTTGGCGGGATCGGAGACGCGGCGCGGAATCTTACTGAGCAAATCCGGAGTGATGCCTGCCACTCGGGTCTCAACCGGTCCTCCAACAGCCGCAGCTTCGCCCGAACCCTCTTTCAAAATCTCGACCTTGACCTCGAAGCCACCAGTCGCGACGGATGCGTCTTGTTCACTCTGATTGATTCCCAGGTACAGTCGGCCCGAAACCGGTACGTCGTATTCCTTACTAGCTCCGACCAGAAAGGCTTGGGCATACGACTCAGAACCAATGCGGCCGATGAGAGCCCCATGCCCTGCACTTCCAACGGCGTACTGGTGAACCAGGTCGGCGAATCCTCGCGGAAGCCCATCCGGGCCGAACGTTCCTGCTGTGCGCAATTTTCCACTGTAGGATTGATCGGCTGGGTATGTAATCTGTCCGCTAGCAGTGAAGCGGAGTTTTGCGCCCCCTCGCACATCGATGTTCGCGTCGACCCATCCCTTGGATGGTGACACTTCAATTTTGTGTGACTGAGTGTTGTCCTTCGCCTGGTCCTGTTGTGCCTGCGCTCCTATATAAATCACACTCGCCGCACTCAATGTCAGCACCGCCAACCTTATACTGCTCGTCAAAGTCTTCATGGCTCATCCCACAGTTTGATTTCTTCATGCATTCGATGCAATCAAGCTCTCAATTATAAATCCGCAAAATTGACGAAATGCTTGGCCGACAACTAAACGTCGTATGTCGCGAAAACGCTGCTTCTGCACGATTTCCCAGATGGACGAGGGTATGAGCGCGCAGTTACTGGCCGTTTGTTACGAGTTATCGCTGCACACTTGGCGTTGAGAAGGGACCGCTTCGACCGACGAACGGGTCGGCTCGGAGTAGGGAACATTTCAACCCGGCACGCGGCGAAAGCCGGCAACCTTCGTTTGAGCCGCCATGGAGCAAGGGTCGGTTTGGGAGGAGTTACGCTTCCTTCTTAATTGCCGGGCGAGATCCAAGTCAGGCTTTTTTCAGTAAGCGGGTAACCCAGACCAGAATCACCGCGCCAACAAATGCCACAATGATGGAGCCAATCATCCCGCTGCCATGCCAGATTCCCAGAAGCCCAAAGAGCCAGCCACCCACGATGCCGCCGAGGATGCCGAGAATGATGTCGACGATGATGCCGTAGCCACCACCCTTCATCACCTGGCCAGCAAGCCAACCTGCTATCAGCCCCACCACAATCCATGCGAGAAATCCCATGCCGATTCCTCCTCGGATCCGCCTTAAGCGGGCCGACCGAAATGTACACCTAGCCCTGTCAACGCTCAAGGAGAATCGAATCTAGCGGGAAATTGCGACCGATTTACCGCTGCAACATCGCTGTTTCACTCACTATCCGTCCCGAGGTTGCGGCGCTGGCGCGCCGCCTCGTAGAGCACGATGCTCCCCGCCACACCTGCGTTTAACGATTCCACGCGCGGAGAGTGCGGGATCGCGACCGTCTCATCCATTTGGCCCATGAACCCCCGCGACAGGCCCGCGCCCTCGCTTCCCACAAAAATTGCCGAGGGCTCGGTAAGCTTCGCCTGATCCAGCGGGGTCCCCTTGTGCGAAGAAGTCGCGATCAAGCGCACACCGTGTGCCCGGCACTTCGCGAAGATGCTCTCCAATTCCCCCGCCTTCTTCGCCACAATAACAGGCAGCCGAAAAACCGATCCCGCCGAACCCCGAACGACTTTTGAATTGAATAGACTGACCGTGCCCTCGCCCAGTATCGCTCCGGCGCTGCCAAATGCTTCGGCCGAGCGCAAGATCGTTCCCAGATTGCCCGGGTCCTGCAAACCAGCCACCGCGATGACCGGACCAACCTGCAGTCGTTCGAGCACATCATCGAGCGAGAACTCTTTCAGCTTTACCAGGGCTGCCACTCCCTGCGGCGTGTCGCTTGGCACAGCTCCGTCGAAGATCTTGTCGGGAAGCAGCAGGGTTTCCACGTGCGCCCCGATCTGCGGCATCAGCCGCGCGGTCAAAGCCTGCGCCGATTCGCGAAAGAAAACTGCGCGAAAACGCAGCCCGCTGCGGATTGCCTCCTCCACCACGTGCAGCCCTTCAATAGCGCAGTCGCCGTCCTCACTGCGCTCGGCGTGACCAAAGGCCTGCCGTAATACCTTAACCAAGGGATTATGGCGGCCTTCGATGCGGCGGAGTCGTCCTTGCGAAGTGAGCGGTTCGGGGTTTCGGTTCATCGGTTCGCAGCCGGGTATCGACTGCATGATACTCAATCCCGCCCCCTCACGCCGTTTTTTGCCGTATTATGATAGGTTTTGCAATCAAACCAGTAAAATCCTGAGGGGTCATTAGGAAGGGGGCGCTGTGCGCGCCGAGATCGTCAAAATCAATTGTGATAACCCTGAGTTGTCCCTGGTCAAGTACGCCGCCGATCAGATCCGCTCCGGCGAGGTACTGGGCATGCCCACCGACACGTTTTATGGACTCGCCGCCGATCCCTTTAACCTTCGCGCGGTCGACAAGGTCTACGACATCAAGACGCGTTCGCGCCACAAGCCGCTGTCGCTGATGATCGAGAGCGTGGATCAGGCTTCGGAACTGTCCAAGGACTTGCCGGATGAGTTTTACGCCTTAGCCCGCAAGTTCTGGCCCGGACCGCTGACCATCATCGTTAGAGCCGGATCGCGTCTGCCTCTCAAAGTCACGGCGAACACCGGCAACGTCGCCTTGCGCGTACCCAACGCCAGGATCCCGCGGGCCGTCGTCACCGCCGCAGCGATTCCGATCACTGCCACTTCGGCCAATCTCAGCGGCGCCTCCGAGTGCACGAGCGCCGAGCAGGTGCGCGATCAACTCCACGGCCGCATCAGCATCATCGTCGACGGCGGCACCTCCCCGCGCGACGTCGCCTCCACCATCGTGGATCTGACCGATCAGGCCGCGCGTTGGCGCATCATTCGCGAGGGTGCCATTCCCGCCGACGAGATTTCTACTTACTTTGCCCAAGGATGAACCACGCTCGAGGTTGAGCGCTACAGGATGAACTTCGAATAATGACTGACGGAAACACCAACCGGCATCCGCTGCGGCGCTGGTGGCTTCGTCTGCTGATCCTGGTAGTGTTGGCGGTCGCACTGTTTTTGACCGTCACCGCAGTCGAGATTGTAAACACCGCGTCGCTGCAGCAACTTCACCCCGCCGATGCCATTATCGTCTTCGGCGCGGCCGAATACTCCGGTCATCCTTCCCCCGTCTTGCGCGCACGACTCGATCATGCCCTCGACATTTTCCACGACGGAGACGCCCCAGTCGTCATCACGACCGGCGGCGCCGGCGCCGATCCCAGCTTCAGCGAGGGCGGCGTGGGTCGCGACTATCTCATGCACCACGGCGTTCCCGAGCGCAGCCTGATCGCTGAAACCCAGGGCCGCGACACCTCGGAATCCGCCGCCCGCGTGGGCGTCATCATGCGCGCCAACGGCCTGCATAGTTGCATCGCCGTCAGTGACGCCTACCACGTCTTCCGTATCCGCAAACTGCTCGAACATGAAGGCCTCGGCCCGGTCTACGTTGCCCCGCGGCAGGATTCGCGCCCCCGTGGCACCCTGCAGCGCGTCGTCGCGGTCCTCCGCGAAGCCACCAGCTATTCCTTGTGGAGACTGGGCATCACCTGAACGACTTGGCGAGTCTTAGCCGCGAAGCGGCGGCAGAATAAAGAGCCCACGGCGCAAGCCGTGGGTAGTGGTTCCAAATGATTCAGCCCCAGCGGGGCGAAAGAGGACTTCTTACACAAACTCTAAGCCCCTGAGGTCACCGACACCCTCAGAACTCGTCGATGTTGTTGGTGGTCCGAATCTTGAAAATGCAGATTCTGCATCTGCAGGCCGCTCCTGACTTTCATGAACGAGTGCTGAATGCGCACCGTCAGGTTGTTGTTCTTGGCCAGTTCCAGCTGATCGTTGCGCGCCCCTCGTTGTTCGGCCATTTGCCGGTTCTGGCATTGCCGGTAATCCTGGCTCTGCACGCACAGTTCGTAGCCGTTACTCATGTTCGCGGCGCGAGGCGTCTGGACGTCGAGGTTGACCCGAATGGCCGCCTGCAGCATCTCGTCGTACCGGTCGTACCAGATGTGCACTGCTTCCTCAGTCTGCTCCGGCGTGTGCGTCGTTTTGTACTTGCAGATGGCAGCCACTACCTCATCCGCGTTCTCCGCCCCCTCCATCTTCAACCGCGGCAGGGGCCCGGCAGTAGCTTCCATGTCTTCGTCGGTGAAGACCTTCTTGGCTTTCGCCGCCTTCTGCGCTTTGGTGCTGCGCGCGGCCGCAGCCGGAGGACTACTGCTTGTCTCGCCGCCAGAGGCGTCTGAAGTCGAGGCGGCAGGCTCCGAAGTCGTGGCCGCAGGCGGCGAAGCCTTCTGGGCCAAACTCAAGCCTGAAGACGCCAGAAGTACAGCTCCAAGCACCCAGCACAGAGTTGAAGAACTGGTCCGCATGTCAGCACTAGGCTATCGGGCAGTTGGAAAGCGCAAAAGATGACCTAAGTTTTCCCTGGACAAGAGTACCCCGCTACCATCCCTCACGATCACGCAGGCTGGCGATGTGGCTCACATGGTGGCGTCCGTGCCACGCGTACAAAGCAAGCGTCTTTTCCAGGGTCACCGTGCCCAGCTCAGGATGCCGGAAAGTTCTTTTCCAGTCTTCCGGCCCAAGCGATCGCAGCAACCGCACCCAGCGGTCGTGCAGAGACTCGAGTAGGGCCAAGGAGACTTCCACAGGAGTGGCCTTCGTATCTGCGAGTTCCGCCCAGCGATCCTCCGCATAGGGCGTGATGGTCGGTTCGTCCTCCGTAAGCGCAAGCTTGAATCGCACGTAAGAGTTCAAATGGCTGTCGGGCACGTGGTGAACGACCTGTCGCACGGTCCATCCTCCGGGACGGTAGGGCGTGTCAAGTTGAGCATCACTAAACCCCTTCACTGCTGCGCGCAGGTTCGCGGGTGCGCCCGCGATGTCGTCAAGGAAAGCCTGTTTCCGTTCCTCGTTGAGTGGTCCGTCGTAACTGAATTTGCCGATGGGGAATCTGGGGTCAGTCATCGCATCTCCGTTGATCAGCGGTCAAACGCCTGATCTACAGATGAGCGCTACGTGCAAAAGGCGCAGGAAGCGACACCAAATTTTGGAGGGCAATTTTCGCTTACGAAATCTCAAACACGGCTCCACAAATCGTTCCAGGTCACCGTTCCTCGCACCAGCTATTTTCCGGCACGCCCTGGCAGGGATCGTCCATTCCAGGCTCGCGGGGAATCGGCAATAGCTGTACTTGTGTCTGCAGAGGATACAGAGGCGGCGGCAACCCGGCGCTCGGCGCCCGACTGCGGCCGGGAAGGGTCCCATCCACGACGACAGCGTTCCGATGCATGCCGCGCAGGTGCAGTCCGGGAGTCGTCACCCACACGCCGGCCTCTCTGCTGCCCTGCCCGTGGTAGTCTCCCGGACCAATCAGGATCCAGTCTCCGGCTTTGCGGCATTCATGGCCGCCTGGATCGACGAAAAAGCCCCTGTTTTGCCGCGATAGGTGCCCACTTGCAGCACCCGGACGGCGCCGCTCCCCTTCGATCGGGAGGCAGTGCGGGAGGCTTCCTGGGCCGCGGCGCCAGCGACCAGTGCGCACAGGACCATCAGGCAGGGCACTAAGTTTGGAATGCAAGGAAAGGAAATAGCAGATTTTTCATGGATTAACCTTGGTTTCGGCGGCAGCCTCAACGACGCAAAGAGTCGCTGGCCCGCCGGATCGAACCTTGCTCGGGAAAGAGCGTCTAGCAAATGTGTCAACGATCTGCCGTAGGAACGCAGGAAGCCAATCAGTTAACTACAACCGGTGGTGCGGCCGCCATGCCCACCCCATCCCCTCCGGCTTGGAATTTCGGTTCCGCGCCCCCAACGTGCCACTCGCTTGATGCATCCAAACAGTGTTCTGAGCTAAACTCTCCCTGCTGTGAGGTTTAGCGCTTCCGTCCCGCAGCCCTTCCGGCTTCGGAGACGACTTCGAGGGGAACCATGCCATCGTCGACTTGGTCCGGTCACTTAACTTTCGGCCTCATCTCCATGCCCGTGCGTCTGTTTTCCGGCGCGCGCAGCAGCAGCATTTCCTTCAACATGTTGCACCGCACTGACAAGTCGCGGCTCAAGCAGCAATATGTTTGTCAGGCCGACGGTCAGGTCGTCGACCGCAGCGACATCGTGAAGGGCTACGAGTTTCGCAAGGACGAGTACATCGTCATCGAACCCGACGAGATCAAGAAGATCGAGCCGCAAACCGCCAAGACGATGGAGATTCTCGAATTCGTGAAGGAGAGCGAAGTCGACCCGGTCTACTTCGAGAGTTCGTACTACATGATGCCGGAAGAAGCCGGACGCCGCCCCTATGCCCTCCTGACCAAGGCCCTTGAAGAAAGCGAATACGTGGCGATCGCCAAGATCACCATGCACAACCGCGAATACACAGTATTCCTCCGCCCGCACGAGGGCGGCATGATGCTGCATACCATGTACTACTCGGAAGAGGTGAAGAAGGTCGAAGGCTTCGGCGCACCCGACGTGGAATTGAAAGAGGCCGAAGTAAAAGTCGCGCATCAGCTGATTGAAGCCTTGGCCGCAGACTGGGATCCGGAGAAGTACCAGGACACTTTCCAGGAAAACTTGAAGAAACTGATCGAGGCCAAGCTCGAAGGCGGAGAAGTCGCAGCTGTCGAGAAGCCCAAGAAATTGGCCCCGGTGGTAGACCTGATGGCGGCCCTGAAGCAAAGCCTGGCCCAGATGGAAGGCAAGAAAAAACCGGCCGCGACAGTCGACGAGGCCGAACCGCGCACCGCAGTTGCAAAATCACGCCGCGGACGCGGATAGGGCCGCTCGCTCTAAGTCGCCGGCAATCGCCCTTCGTTGCGGTGCATGTCGCGCCCCTGCCACCTTGGATTGACCAACGACTGGCCTCGGTTGTTCAACGAATACGGGAAAGTGCAGTGGCCTCCTGGCATCCAGTCGGCAATCTCTGCTCGGATCGTTCTATTGCAGAATCCCCGATGCAGCTTGCGCATGAACGTCGCTTCCGTCTTCTTATCCGTAGTCCGCAAGTCTCCACACTATGGTGTACAGGCCGTCGATATGTCGACGGGTAATTTGCCGGAAAAGCCGCATGGAAAGACCCCGGAGTCTTTGCCTTATGCCGGGGCGGACAGCGAGTTGGATCGGACGCTTCGCGACATATCCCCGCCCGCACGCCCACCGAGATCAATTGCGGTGCCGTGTCTCCACAACACCGCATGGTGATCCTGCGGTGACTGCGAACCGGGCAGGTCCGCCTTGCCGGCGATATCTCCGTTGTCATTGATCCAGTTCGTAACGCCCCTATCCCCCCCAAGCGTGCCGAGGTCCTGCATGCCACCGGACTTCGTCCATTAGGAAGGGATGGGAGATGAGGTCTCCCGCCAAGTTGGAAGCGCCGACCACGTGTCCGTGGTTGCTGAGGCCGCTTGGATTACCAATCGTGCCCCCCAACGTGCCGAGATCCGTCATCTTGCCGTTCTCTCAAAGAAACGGAGCGATTGTAGGGATCCCGGTTGTCGGATTGGGAGTCGAATTAGTGTAAGAGTTCCCGGCAATTTGTCCCCGCTCGTTGATAAGGATAGCGGTAGCGTCGTTTCCACCCAGCGTGCCTAAATCATGCATGGCACCGTGCTTCCAGAGAAACGCGCGCGACTGCGTTTGGGAAAAAGCCCAGACCATTGATGTTGAAGGGACCGGGAATCGTGTTCATCGCGAGGCCCACAACCTGGCCGCGGCTGTTCACGTTGCCGACGAAGCTCTCATATCCTCCTTCCATAGTTCCCAGATCAACGATCTTGCCGTCTTTCCAAAGGACAGCACGAAGTTCTCCCCAGCCCGGGAACAATGGATCAATTTCACCGTTCTGGGAATTTCCTGCTATCAATCCGTTCGCAGTGATCCAGAGAGCTTGGCTGCTGACGCCTCCGGGGAGCGTGCCCAGATCGGTCAGGATGCCCTTCTGCCATTGGAATGCATGAGAAACGAAACCGTCTGGGTTGAAGGGAAACGCAGGGAACGGATCGGGCGTGGACGTGTCGGCCCAGCCCACCGCCGTCCCACGCCCGTTGAGGATTCCATCAAACCCGTTTGAGAAGTAACTCACGGGTCCCCCGAACGTGCCGAGATCAAGAAACTGGCAATCATGGTGGTTGAGTTTGGCCTCCTTGTCCTGCGCGACGAGCTGAAGTGGGAGCGCCAGCAGAACGAACAACCCTATCGCCCTGATGCAGTTCATTTTTTCGGAATTTCATAATCCTCTCCTTCTAGGCCTCTGTGAGCATTGGCTTTTGCAGGGTGCGGACACGCCAATGCCGGCTCCGCCACGCAGATGCGCGGAACACGGCACTGCGCCAACGGCGCGGCTCATGCTTGAAGTGTGCTTGCTCGAAACCCACGGAAGAACGCGGCCCCAAGCTATTTTCGGAAGCCAAAGACCAGGAAGGGGAAAGAAGAGATTGGCTAGGAAAAAGCTTCTTCTCGCGATACTGCGGTCCCCGGAAACCCTGTCAAGGCCTATTTCGGTTCGCGTCCGAACTCAATTACCGCCAGCAGATCGAAGCTCTCGGCATTGCGCGGATCCAACTTGGTGCAACCTTCAGGCATCAGAGCGCTTGTCCCTTGGCGCGGATGGCCAGCAATCGTTACAATAGTCGCTTCTGTCTACAATCGTTTTGAACCAGAACTTCTTCTCCGGGGTGCCGATGAGTGTCCGACGTGTGGGCTGGCTGGCCGCAATGGCGCTGGCCGTTTTGCTGTGGGCTTCGTGCGGGCAGGTCTACCGCCCGGTCGTAATTCCGGTCAGCACCACTCCTCCCAATCCTGCAAATTTCCACGCCGTGTTCGGCATCAGCACCAACGTGCTCTCCAATCCCGGCACTGCCCTGCAGATCGATGTCTCCGGCGACAGCGACATTGGGGTCGCAAACATGGGCGTCAATCCCACTCATGCCGCCTCTCTTCCCAACGATTCCCGGATATTTGTGGCCAGCGCGGGCAGCGTAAATAGCGACGGCACCGTCAACGTGGGAGGAGTTGACATAGTCACTGGTTTCACTCCCGCGGGAGATAGCACGACAGCCACCGGTCTGGGTACGCCGACAATTTTCACCCTGCCGAACGTCGGGAATAATCAGTCCTCCGCCATCACCGCCATCTCCGAAGACAGCACCGGCTTGGTCACGGTCACATTGAGCGCTCCCCTGGTCAGGGCGCAGGCAGGAGGCGTCGTCATCATCACCGGCGTAGTCGTGACTGGCCCGAACCCCAACGCTTACGACGGAAGTTTCACAATTTCCTCGGTCAGTGGGACCACCATCACGTACGTCGATCCGGTACTTGGGCTGGCGACCGGCACCAGTGGAACCGCGACCATTCCGATTCCGCTCTCTTGTTCCTACCAACCGGACTTCCTGGCCACGGCCCAAACGAGCACCATTTACCTGGCCAACTACGGCTTCGAAAACGACCCGAACTGTCCCCTCACCAGCACGGATTCGGTCGCCGCGCTCAATCCCGCCCAGAGTACGATCACGACCATCAGCTACCTCGCCACCGCCGCCAACCCAATTGCGCACCCCGTTTCTCTGGCCGAGACTCCCGACGCGCAGAATCTCTACGTGGTCAACCAGGGAAGCGTCAATCCGCCGGTCGCGGGCACGATCATGGACCTCTCTCCTACCGATTTGTCGACGCTGGCTACGATTGCTCTTCCCGCGGGCAGCAGCACGCCGGTGTGGGCTGTGTCGCGCCCCGACAGCAGGTTTGTGTACGTTGTTACTCAGGGGGACGGACAGTTGCTCACCATCAGCACCGCCACGAACACCGTGACGTCGAGTCAGCCGGTGGGTGGGCCGGGCGCCAACTTTATCCTTTATGACAAAAGCCGCAACCGGCTCTACGTGACCAATCCCACCGCCGCGGCCGTTTTTGTCTTTGACGCGACCTCGGACGCGCCCACACTGCTGTCCGCAATCTCCATGACCACGGGCGCGAATGCCCCTTGTCCCAGCGGATGCTCGCCAGTCTCGGTCGCGGCGATGCCCGATGGATCCCGCTTTTACGTGGCCAGCTATCAGACGCTGAGCGCATGTCCGGCCGGTTCCGGTGTGTCGGGGGCATGCGTGATCCCCAGGCTCACCGTGTACGACGCCCGTAGCATGACCGTCAAACCCATTTCGTCGTCCACTTCCCTGCTGCCGCCGTCGATTTCCCTGCTGGGCCAGCCGCTGTTCGGGGCGACGCAGTACGCCGTGGCTCGCGTGTCATCCTGCGACCCGGCTCCAACCTACGCTCCCGGCACGACCCGCTTCCGCATGTTCGCCGCGGCCGCCGCCGACAGCAGCCACGTGTATGTGAGCATTTGCGACGCCGGCTCCATCGCCGACATCATCGCGACCACAAGCACTCTATCCACCGGAGGCACCAACACTCCAGATCAACTGGTCACCGATCTGGCCGCCCCCTTCAGCGCAGCCTCAGCCCCATCGGGCGGCCAGCCCCCGCCGCAAAATCCCATTTTCCTTCTGAGCGGCCAGTAAAGACGTTGCTTCGCAACGTCTCTGGGACCGGGTTACATGTGAGGCGGAGCCTTCGGTCCACAGGCTGTTACAAAACACAATGTTGAATGCGCTCGGCTGGGCAATTCAAGTTCCAGCCGCCTAGCGGGGGAATGTGAAAGCCCGGCACGGCAGTGCCGGGAAGCTGGAAGTGGAATAGATCGAGTCCGCTTTAGCGGACGGCACGAAATTCGTAACAGTCTCGATACCGCACGCGCAGCAGAAAGACGTTTGCCAGCAACGCCTGTACGAAGAGAAATGTGAGGTGGGCGTTCCCGTTCACTGCCGGGCAGCGACTTCGGCTTCCCTTGCCGCGTAATGCGAATCCACGTAGGCATCCAGGATCTCGATAAACTCCGCCACGATCCGATCCCCCTTCAGCGTCGTGAACAGCCGCCCGTCCACATAAACCGGAGCCTTGGGCTCCTCGAACGTTCCCGGCAGCGAAATTCCAATGTTGGCATGCTTCGACTCGCCGGGCCCGTTGACCACGCAGCCCATCACGGCCAACTTCATCTCCTCGACGCCCACATAGCGCCCTTTCCACGCCGGCATCTGCTCGCGCAGGTAAGACTGAATCTGCTCCGCCATCTCCTGGAAGAACGTGCTGGTCGTGCGTCCGCATCCCGGGCAAGCCGTCACCTGCGGCGTAAAGCTGCGAATCCCCATCGATTGCAGAATCTGCTGCGCCACCCGCACTTCTTCGGTGCGATCGCCCCCGGGCGCCGGCGTCAGCGAAACCCGAATTGTGTCGCCGATGCCTTCCTGCAGCACCACACCCATCGCCGCGCTCGAGGCCACCACGCCCTTCGCCCCCATCCCCGCCTCGGTCAGTCCCAAATGCAGCGCATACTCGCACCGCGCCGCCAGCGCCCGATACACGTCGATCAGATCCTGCACCCCGCTCACCTTCGCACTCAGGATGATCTGGTCCGCTCTCAGCCCATACTTCTTGGCCAGTTCCGCCGAATTCAGCGCGCTCACCACCATCGCTTCCATGGTCACTTCGCGCGCGTCCTTCGGTTCGGCGAGCCGCGAATTGTCGTCCATCATCTGCGTCAGCAGTGTCTGGTCGAGCGATCCCCAGTTCACCCCGATTCGCACCGGCTTCTCATTCTTCACGGCAACTTCGATCATGGTGCGGAAGTTGGAGTCCCCGGTCCGCCCAATGCTGGCGTTCCCAGGATTAATCCGGTACTTCGCCAGATTGCGCGCACACTCCGGATACTTTGTGAGCAGAACATGCCCGTTGTAATGAAAGTCCCCAATAATCGGCACGCGGACGCCCTGCTTGTCGAGTTGCTCGACGATCCGGGGCACGGCCGCCGCGGCCTCGTCGTTGTTCACCGTAACCCGCACGAGTTCGGACCCAGCACGGGCCAGAGCCGCCACCTGCTGCACAGTTGAAGGGACATCCGCGGTATCGGTGTTGGTCATCGATTGCACCACAACCGGTGCATCCGACCCGACGCGCACACCTCCGACAACGGCCGTAACGGTCTTTCTGCGCTGAATCGTAGCCATGATTTTCTTCTTAGTTTAAATCATTTCCGAACAACATGGAAACGGCGCGCGCTTGCCGCGCTTGCCGCCATAGCTTCAGACGAAAAGCAGATTCCCCAAATTGTTGGAAACAATAGAAATCAAAAAATGGAATGGAACGGCTGGAATAAATCATTCTGCGCCCAAGGCAGGTGCGCTACCAGCGCTGTCTGATCGGGTCGAGAACTTCTGATCGTTGCTTGCGGGTCAGACTTTGCTGCACACCCCCGTCGGGTAGTGCGATGAGAAAGAAGAACGACCACCGAGAATTCAGCGTCCATTAAGCGGCCAATAGAACGTGGAGTTGAATGGTCTTGCAGAATCTTGGAGGTTTGATATGCCATTCGCGCCTCCTGATTTGTTGATTTTGTTAGATGGTACTGGGTTTAGTTCCCACTCTCCGGAGAGTTCGAAACACCGAATAAGGAGGCAAGATTTCTTGCGGTCCAGAGAGTGGTCGCGTCAATCGCCAGTCCGTCACTGATCACGTACGGTGGGGTTATGCGCGCTACTCGGCATCGCTGGCTCCTCAGGCCGTCGTCGTCTACGACGCTTTCTCTCGAACTACTGCCGAAGAGGGTTCCATGACGATGACTTGGCTGTGGTTAGGGTGCTCACCGCTGATTTGCCAGTTAGCTCGCAGAAAATATCCTCTTAGCAGTTTCATTTCCAGCCCGTCGTGGTGGAGGTAATATGCCGTCCAACACTGCGGGCACTCGATCCTCATGTATTCTCGCACCAGCCCGGTTCGGCTAGGCGCGCCATCTGTTCGAACAGCCTCGACGTGCATCGTTTCCAATTCTAGCGGAGGTCTTGTGATTAAAATGGGGGACAATCGAAACAGGAAACACCATCCTGGACCTCCGCCTGCCTTACCAAGAGAGTGATGTCATCCGCTTGTGAGCAGCCCGCAGAGTGGGCCGACAGCTCATCCAACATCTGCCGGAGAATCTCCTGTGGATCTTGGTAGCCGCAAACGCAGAGGATTCGTTCCAGGCGTTCGTGCCCAAAGGGATTGCCGTCGGAATTCTCCGATTCTGTGATTCCATCGGTGTAGGCGACCAAGACATCTCCAACTTCGAGTTCAAATGCCGTTGATGTGTACCGGGAGCCCTGCAGGGCACCCACGGGAACGCTGTCGGGTTTCAGTGAAACGACCTCGCTCCGATTATGATTCCGACGAAGCATCTGACAAATCGGATTCGGGTACTTCTGGTGAGTTGGTTGCCGGACAGCTTCCGGTACCTGGTCATTCACGCTGAACGATATTTTCTAAGCGCCTCCTCATCGGTAAACACTAGCCGACTATTGCGAGTTGGAGATCTACAGCTGGGCAAAATCGGGTTCGACAGTTGCTTGTGCACTGGCCGGCGTTGCCACCAGGAACAGAAAGGGGCGGGCCGAGGGCCGCATGCTTCGGCAAGGCCGACGGCCAGCTCCGCTTCGCGGTAAGTCCCCTTCATTGCTCCATCTTCAGCACGAGGCACGATGAGGTTCCGGTGGCGTAGACCTTCCCATCAGGGCCAACGATGCGCCCCTCGGCGGTTACAGTTCGGTCTCCAGCGTGGGTTACATGTGCCTCCGTGTGTAATCGAGATACTGCCTCGGTTACGGCGCGCACGAACCGAACATGTAAATCAAGGGTGGTGAAGCCGCGACCTGCGGGCAGCACGCTTTGGACCGCGTACCCGAGCGCCGAGTCGAGTAGCGCGGAGAGCCATCCTCCTTGCACGGTTGCGAGCTGATTGTATTGCCACTCGGCCGGCGAGCCCTCGAAGGCCGCGCGGCCCTCGGCCGCATCTACAAGCGAGATGCCCAACGTGGCGATGATCGGTGGAGTCGGTAGCTTACCCTGCAAAGTAAGCAGCACCGTCTCAAGACCGCTCGTCGTTCCAACTACGGCGGGGCGTACAGGTTGATACTCGTAGGCACGGGTGACGATATGAAGAACTTCATCCACGTTTACCCTCCAAATGTTCTGTCTAACGCCAGCTCGGGGCCGACACGAAGATTTTCGACACTTTACACCTTAAGTTTGCTGACGCGTCCGTTTCAGGCCCAGCTGTCTTACGATCAACGTGTCGAGCATCCTCTTCGGCAGAAGCAGAGGCAAAGTCCAGTTCTTAAAGCGTTTTGTAATTACAGCGTAGCTTGTCTTGGGTCGCCGGGCGGTCAGTGCGACATGCACAGTTTCGCCCAGGCGTTCTGGTTTTAGACCCTTTCGGCCATCCTCAATCATGTATCTACGGAAGCGTTCAACTATCGGGCCGTAGATCGTGCCTTCATACGCACTGAGGTCCGTAGCCTCTCCCTTGTCCCAAATCGCGGTCGCAACCGGTCCAGGCACGACCATGATTACATCGATGCCGTAGATCATCATTTCGCGCCGGAGCGCCTCAGACATACCTTCCAGTCCATGTTTTGACGCAACGTATGCTCCCATGAACGGGATACCGATCTTTCCTGCGGTCGAACCGATGTTGATGATCCGTCCGGGTGCTCCCTGCCGAGCCAAGTCTGCACCCAGCAGAGGAGCAAAGACCTGCGTCACAGAAAGTGGGGCTGTCAGGTTTACTTCGAGCTGACGGCGATACTCTTCCAGCGGCAGATGAAGAAGTGGACCGGGAACTGCCACACCAGCAGTGTTGACCAATCCGGCCAGCTTGGAAGAGCCAAGCTGTACGCTCACTGTAGCTGCAGCCCGCTCTACGGCCTGTCTGTCCGTTACATCCGTGATCAGCGGAGTGAAGGCCTCTCCGAATTCACGCTGAAGCCGATCGGCGTCACTCTGCTGGCGCACACTACCAAATACCGTGAAGCCGTTCGCGATAAGGACCTTCGTGATGCCCCATCCGATTCCCGTTGAAACTCCGGTTACGACTACACTCTGTTCACCCGTCATATACCCTGCTCCTCACCCATCAGATCGTCGGTCGGACGAGGTACCCTTTTGTATTTCTTCGTGGGGTACAATCTGGGGTCATTAGACCAAACGTAAAAACTAGTATGGTAAGGAAGCGTTGCGAAAATCTGTCGCCTTCAGGAACTCAATTGCAATACGTTTTTGCAACTCGAATTGCTGGGTTTTCGCCCTAGTTGAGGTTCCTCTGCAGAGACGTTCATTTACGCAACGATCTTTGCAAAATAAAATGGGCACTAAGAATTCTGTAATCTATTCAAATGCTTTCCGAGTAGAATGTCCGTCGCCTTCTCCGCAATTGCGACGACGGCGGCGTTGGTGTTGCCGCGAACGACGGAGGGCATCACAGATGCATCGACGACACGCAGGCCTTCTATGCCGAAAACTCGAAGATCGGGGTCGACGACGCGTCCGATTGCACAAGTGCACGTTGGATGATAGTTGGTGCCAATCTGCTGCTCCATAAACGAGACGATGTCTGCTTTCGCATCGGATGCTGGAACGGAGAAGGGTTGGCGCTGCAACTTCGAAAGAACGGGCTGACGGAAGATATCCATCGCTAGCCGTACGCTACCGATGATTGTCTCCCGATCTTGCGCGGTCGCCAGATAATTGTGGTAGATACGCGGTTTCGCGTCGGGACGTGCCGACCGCAACGCCACCTTGCCACGGCTTGTCGGCTTAAGTAGAGTTGTTGTCATTGAGAAGGCGTGATCGGAGGGCGCGGACAACCCTTCATTGAAGTACATCGCGGGCGCCATTTCGAATTGGCAGTCCGGCACACTCTCATCCCCTGACGTTGACAGGAATACTCCACCCTCGGCGATGTTAGAGGTCAAAGGGCCGCGACCTTCATTGTAGAGCGCCACGTCTTCAGGTGATCCAGCATCGAAGAGCGATCTCTCGTCAGTGAGATAGCTCATCGGCAGTAGCGGATGATCCTGAAGGTTTGTCCCGACCGGAAGATCGACGACCACCGGAATACCAAACGGGTCGAGTTCGTCGGCCAGCCCGATGCCCGACAGCATCAGGATTTGAGGCGAGCCATAGGCGCCTGCCGCGAGGATGATTTCTCTTTCGGAGAAAAGGGTTTCTGTCTGGCCATGACGATGGATTGAGACGCCGGTAGCGCGGCGACCCTTCAACAATAGCCGCAGCACGAGGGTGTCCGTGAAAAGTTGCAGGTTCGCCCGTTCGCGCGCGGGGTGGAGATAAGCGGAGGCGGCGCTGCAACGAACTCCGCTCCGCTGCGTGAGCTGAAAGCGCCCGACCCCCAGTTGCAAGGCCCCGTTGAAATCGTCATTCAGGCGATAGCCCGATCCCACAGCAGCCTCAATCAGGTGATCCACCAGCGGATGCATGGAGCGGCCGTCCTGCACAGTCAGCGGACCCGAACTTCCATGGAAACGTGGGTCACCCCGCTCGTTGCCCTCTGACCTGATGAAGTAGGGCAGCATCTCACGGTACGACCAGCCCGGTGCGCCTTCGTCCACCCAGCCATCGAAGTCAACTACGTTTCCGCGGATATAGATCATAGCGTTCATCGCGGAACTGCCGCCGAGTGTTCTGCCGCGAGGCAGGTAAATCCGCCGCTCCCCGAGACCCTGCTCCGGCTCGGTCGAAAAGTCCCAATCGTACTTGGTCTTGAACAACTGGGGAAAGGCAACAGGCATGCTGATCTCGGGTGCGTCGTCCATCCCTCCCGCCTCTACCAGGGCCACTCTAACATTCGGATTTTGGCTGAGGCGCGCCGCGACTACGCATCCGGCCGAACCAGCCCCGACTATTATGTAATCAAACTCTCGTCGCGCGTTTATAACTCCATCGCCCATTAAATTCTCCCCTGCGGAGGAGAACAGCTCAGTTGACTCATTCGGATCCTCCTTTTGGCTCCGTATGAACTTGAAGCGTGATCCATGGGCGTCTTCGCGCCCCGAACCTCGGGCCAATAACTGAGGAAACCACATCGCCGAAATTTGGTTGTGTCTGAATATGCGCCGTTGGACCTGATCTTGCGAGATTCTCGACGGACTTCAGTCGACCTAATTGCTAGACTGGCTTGTCGAAGAGGAGGCTAAGAGAAGGCGCCTGTGCAACCCTTTTCCCGCAGATTGAGTTCCGCCTGAGAGACCGGCGAAGATGACATGATCGATCAAAGCTCCAGACCAACCTTCATTACACGAGGGGGATTTTTCCAGGTCCGAGGCCTCGACTCTTAAAACCACAAGAGTGATACCGTCTGCTTGAGGGACAGCCGGCGGAGTGAGCTGACAGCTCATCTAGGACGAGCTGAAGAATGTTGTGGGGATCTTTCATACGGCAATCACCAAAGGATTCGTTCGAGCCGTCGATGTCCAAAGGCGATGCCTGCGAAATTCTCTGGTTCCGTGACTCCATCCGTGTAGGCGACGAAAATATCGTCAATTTCGAATTGAAAGCGGTCGATATTCCGCGTAAACAAGTGGTGCAAAGAAGTGCTGCGGAGAGAACTCCCAGACCAATCGGTTGACATCGGTTATCAGAGTCTGAATGTCAGATCGGCTTTGCAGGACCTGCACTCGCAATGATCCTTGAAGATTTGCCATCACGAGGGCTGCAGCGATTCCTTTACCGGACACATCGTCAACGGCTATACCCCAAGCGCCCTTCGGCAAGGCAAGAAAACCGTAATAGTCCCCTCCAATGCTTCGGGCCGGCCTATAGAAGCTGGCACACTTCAAACCTGGAATGGCCGCAGGTTGTTGCGGGAAAGATGCCCTTTGCACTTCTCTCGCAGTTGCTAGGTCCCGATGAAGGCTGACCAAATCGAGCTCGGACTTCGTCGATAAACGAGATTTCGTGACTTTGTCCGATGGTGCGGCGCAGGACACTGCTCGTAGAGATTCTTCCGAATCTGAACCACCAAGGAATGTCATGATTTATGAGATCCTCTAAACAGAATTCGTTTTTCGTTACGGTCTCGGGTGGGAATCCAGACGGTAATTGAATGTCTTTTGTACTATGCCATCGAGATTGCCTTGTGCCTGAAAATCTGTCAGCGGGTCGAATTGTGTGGATTTTTACTGATAACGCGCTTGGCGTTTAGCGCAGCTTACGCACTTCTGCATTGCGAATCAGCTCATAGCTTGCATGCTAAGGTAGGAATTCGCTCCGATACTCCAAGGGGCTAGTCCCGCACACCTGACGGAACACGCGTGCAAAGTGCTGCTGCGTTTTGAAGCCGCAGGCTATGGCGACGTCCAGGACGCGCGCCTCGACGCTGCGCAACATCTCTTTCGCTCGCTCGACCTGGCGCGAGCGAACAAACTGATGAGGACTCTGGCCGGTGGACTTGCGAAACATGTGACAGAAATGACCGGTGCTCAAATCAACTGCTCGTGCCATCTCCTGGATGGTCAAGCCATCTTCCATCTTCGCACGCACCAACTCTTTGACTTTTCGCAGGCGAGCGGGACCGAGTCCACCTCGATACGTTGGCGCAGATGACGTCCGTACTGCATAGTTGTCCACCAGTGCTACGGCAAGCGCCTGCTCGACGGCGTCCAAAAATAACGGACCGCTCGGAAACCCAGCTATCCTCTCTGCGTTGACGGCGGTGACCAACGCCCGCAGGCGCGGATCAACCAGTTTTGGCTGGTAGGAGAGTTGTACGCCTTCGACTCCATTGCTGGCGGCGGTCAACATGCCGTCAGAAATGCCGAGTGACAAAAGCGTCACGCCGTCTGTTCGAATCCAATGTTCCACGCGACGGTGGCATAAGATCATTTCGCCCGCATCGTAGTTAATATTTGTCAACTCAGAGGGGCGCAAGCCTCCTTCAATAGAGCCTGGCCGGAGCAGCATCACAAGAACCTGATCATCGTGCACAACCATACGCGGCTCTTCAATAGACCCAAGGACATCAACTGCAACCTTCATCTACTCCCTCCAATGTTCAGTATTTGGCTTGAGACCAGGCGATGAATGACTTTATTGGCGCGAACCAACATTGCAAAAATTGTGATTCGTATAGAAGCCGGGATACATCGAATGCATAAGCGTGGGTTTCAAGCTCGTTCAGCCTAAGCTGGTTCTGCCGGCCACTAATTTCGTCAGGTTCGGCCCGATGATGCTTTCCCTGGAGCGGGAGCCGGACTACTAGCCTGCCGTGTCGCAGCGAGATCAAATTGAGAACCGGTCCCCGATGTTTTCGCTGAAAATTCCTCTAGCTGAGATTGGACATACAAAGCTTGCCGCATGGTGGTCAAGATACGGAATGCGACGAGTTTTTGTGTGAGGTCTGCGTGGAGTTTCCGTTGAATTTTTGTTACGAGGACGATCAACCCGCAACTGACGGAGAAAACATGATTTACAGATTTCAGTCGACGAGGGCGGTAAGAACACTCAAGAGGCGTCCCGCGTGAAGTTGTTCAAGGAATTCCGCCTGGACACGACAAACCACATCCTGTGGTGCGATCAAGAGCGTGTGCTGCTGGCGCCCAAGTGCTTCGACGTATTAGCGTACCTGGTCGAGCACGCCGGGCGAGTGGTGACGCAGGATGAAATCCTTGACGCGGTATGGTCGGAGACGCATGTCAATCCAGAGGTCCTCAGAAAATACATACTGGAAATCCGAAGGATTCTGGGCGACCGGCATGACAAACCGGAGTTTATTGAAACGGTACCCAAGCGTGGTTACCGCTTTGTTGCTGGTGTAACGGATGCGAACGTCGCCGAACCACCGAGTCTAGCCGGACCACATGACGCAGACGCCAAAGCAACGGAAAAGGAAGTCAGATCTGAAACTCCGGGGTCAGACCAGGAGATTCCTTCGGCCAAGGGCACGTTGTGGAAGGTGGTGATCGTGCCTGTGCTGGTGTTGGTTGCAGCGGCGGGGATCGGCGGCTTCCGGTTTGCACACAATGGAGCGAAACCTACGTCGTTGAACGATCCTTCTATCGCCGTGTTGCCCTTTGCGGACATGAGCCCCACTAAAGATCAGGAATATTTTTCAGACGGACTCGCCGACCAATTGATTCACGACCTTGCCAAAGTAGCTGGCCTCAAGGTCGTTGCTCGGTCGTCCGCTTTCCAATTCAAGGGCAGGAATGAGGACGTACGCGACGTGGGACGGAAACTCGGTGTCGCTAATGTCCTTGAAGGAAGTGTGCGCCGCGACGGCAATCATGTACGCATTACTGCGGAATTGATTAAGACCGATGATGGCTTTCATCTTTGGTCACAGACTTACGACCGGGAGATGAATGACATCTTTGCCGTCCAGGACGAGATCGCACAGGCGACGACGGAGACCTTGCAGCCCAAGTTATTGGGAAGCAATGGCCGGCCTGTTCCTGCGAATTCCCGCACTGCCAATCCGGAAGCCTACCAGGCGTACCTGCAAGCCAATTACTTCAGTGTGCGGGGACTCGGTAAGGAAGATCTTGATAAGGCGCTCGCGTATACCGATACGGCTATTAAGTTCGATCACCAATATGCACCTGCCTGGGCTTTGCGAGCGTCGGTCGAGAACCTGATGTCTGAGGGTGGATTGACCAGTTTGGCCGAGGGGTTTCGACGGGCGCGCGACGACGCCGAGCGTGCCATAGCACTTAATCCGAATGCAGCATCGGGCTATCTGGCTGTGGCAGAGACGCAAATCTACTACGACTGGGATTGGGAGTCCGCCAATGCCTGTCTCACGAAAGCAGCCGCCCTGGAACCCGGTAGCGCGGAGGTCTTACTAGTCCGCTCACACCTATCGAGGGAGTTGGGCAATCTCGACGTGGCTATCAAGTTATATAAACAGGTACTCGAGCTTGATCCTCTTCGTACCGATTCGCACTTGGGATTGGGATACATGCTATACGTGGCAGGACGTTATGACGGGGCACAGGCCGAAGTGCGAAAGGCTTTGGACTTGAATCCCCGGGCGGCGCTTGCCCACCTCACGCTGGGTAAAGTTCTCATCGCAACGGGAAAGCCGCAGCTGGCACTTGCCGAGGTTGAGAATGAAACACTGGAATGGGGCAAGCTTACTGGCGAGGCGTTGGTTTACCACGCGCTTGACCGTGAGCAGGATTCGACTTCGGCGATCGCAGAGCTTATTGCGAAGTACAGAACCGACGGCGCCTTTCAGATTGCTCAGGCGTATTCGTTTCGCGGAGAGACCGACAAGGCATTTGGATGGTTAGAACGTGCCTATGAACAGAGGGATGCCGGGCTGCCCGAGGTGAAGACCGATCCGCTGTTCACAAATCTTCATCGTGACCGGAGATACACGCAACTCCTCAAGAAACTACACCTTTTCACCTAACTCTCAACGGTCTAACAATAAGCCGATGCTGCTCTTCAGCTTTGAAAAGGAACATCAGCCCAATTGACAAGACAGCAACAACCGCTCATTATGTTGCTCCTGGGCACGATCGTTGGATCGACCCTCATTTCCCTGGATCCAGTCGCGTTCAAATATGAAAAGAGTGCGTCATGAGGAACGGATCAAACTCGCGCCGCTGCGATAGATGCACCCGACCGCCATTTCACGACACGACCACCTACGATCCTCCGATTGAGATACCCCGGTGCGACTGTGGTGGGCGGATTCGCCCGCCCCGACATCTGCTGGTTCGGTGAAGTGCCGTTCGAATTGGATCGCATTTTCACCGCACTGGACGAATGCACGACTTTCATGGCGATTGGGACTTCGGGAGTGGTCGAACCCGCCGCCAGCTTCGTTGCTTAGGTTGCTGGTCGCACTCGAACGATTTACGTGGGAGCGGAGGAGCCTGCGAACGTTTTAGCATTCACAGAATGCCACTTGGGGAAAGCAGGCGAGGTTTTGCCGAAACTTTTCGCTCAATCCGGCTAGTCGTTGCCGCTTTGCGGAATGCTTAGTTCACACGTTCATAGTTTTCTCAAGACCTTTATTTGGTAATGCCAACGCCCTGAGCCGCCCTGATCTAACTCATCTGTCAGTGTCGACCGTTCACGGAAGTAGTTCATATCGGCTTTGTCGTGCGGGAACAAATCTCCGATGACGAAATACCCTCTCGGTTTGAGCGCGTCGAAAACGGTTTCGTATGCTTTGAATCGCTTTTTCCCCATATTATGGAACACAAGATTTGATACTGCGAGATCGTACTGCTCGTCTGATTTCAGCGGCTTTGTCAGATCATGCCTGAGGAATGAAGTTTTGGAGTCGATCCCCAAAGACTTCATATTCTTGACTGCCTTATCCATCGAAAGCTCGGACACGCTGCCATGCCTGAATAGGTCAACGCCTGTGACGCTCGCCTTCGGAAAACGCTTGGCAGCAATATAGGTCACAAAGCCCAATCCACATCCAGCGTCCAGAATCCTGAGAGCGGCACGGGAACGATAGAGTGGTCGCAACAGCTTCGAGAACGCCTTTTCAGCATCCTCCCTGATACGTCTTGATTCTTCTGGCGTCGAATGATGATACGTCCCGAAATCTACATCCGCCATCGATTACACCCGCCTCCGTTCATAATTTTATGTGATTCGTATGATGGAATTTTCTTGCTGTAGGCTTCGAACATGAAACGCGCAGTCATTTTGGGTCGTGGCGGGTCAGGCAAATCGACGCTTGCGGCGAAATTGAGCGAGATTACGGGATTGCCCGTGATCGAGTTGGACAGAATTTTCTGGCAAGCCGGACTCCGGGCTATGCCGCCCGCCGAATGGGTGAAGACGCAGCGGAGGCTTGTGGAGCAAGAGAGTTGGATCATGGATGGAGACTTGGGGCAATACGACGCGGTCGAAGTAAGATTGGAAGCGGCGGATACGATCATCCTGCTCGACTTCGCGCTGGTACGTTGCGCATGGCGAGCGTTGCGGCGACGGCGTGAGCGCATCGATTTTTGGCAATGGCTGGTCGCATATCGAAAGCAAAGCCTGCCTGTGCTGATGCAGGCGATCAGCAAATTCGCGTCCGATGCAGAGCTTCATCTGATTAGGAATCCAACGGAACTACGGTTGTTCATTATGGGAGTTGAGCGGAACTCCGCAAAGCAAGACTAGACTTTTGAGAGTTCCATGTACTCGTCCGCACCCACGATCCTCAACACGATCCGCACTGGGAACGGGAATCGCCGGCGCTTAGGATCATGCACGACCTTCGGTGCGGTAAGCTGATATTTCTTCCCACTAGTCTTTAGTTCGCAGCCGCCCGCCGCAAGGACGTTCTTCACCCACTCCGATTGGCTGCTGTAAGTGAGCGCGATGATGAAGCCGTTCGACCCACGAAAGACATTCACTGGGGTTCGGTAGACCTTTCCCGACCTGCGACCCACGTGGGTGAGAATGCCGAACCCCGGAAGCCAACCTGCGAACAGGCTGGTGATTCGGTTCGTGAAAGCTATATTGATCTTCGCGAGCCATCGCTTCCTAAACCGCATCATCAAAACGCCTACGGCGGCGATGACGATGATTATGATGGCTCCGGCGTTCATGGCTTCTCGCCTGATTTGGCGCGAACCTTGCCTCCATTCGAAGCCAGCGCGTCTGACAGTTCATACGCTTCCTGAAGCCAATCAGTAATGGGTGACTCCACTTCATCCCGGTGCCTGATGTGAATGAAATGTACGGCCTTGGACTTTGACGCCCGGTCGATTCGTCGCACTTGAGGAGCCTTCAGCGTGCGACCGAGGAACACGCAGAGTTCGAGAAAGTTCCTCTTGGGACGCACGAAGAAGTAGCAGGACTTGCGCGAGAACATGATCGATTTGTGCGAGGCGTAAATCCGCTGATCGCCGAAGGAAACAGCGATCTCGCGCAGCCGCTCCCAAGCGTCCCGCAGATCGTCCGAGAGTTCCTGCGTCAGAGCAGCTTCAGTGGTTGTCCAACAGTCGTGCTCTTCTCCGTCCTCGATCCACTGCTTGCAGTGGTAGCACTCTCGACCGGGCATGCTTCAGAATTGTACTGGCGATTGTCGAGGAACTGGCACCGCCCGCCTGCACACCGCGAAATCAACATCGGATCAACAGGAGTGATTCGTCGCAGGAAGTTCCAAATGGCAGGAGATCGTTGCTAGTCCGAAAGGGTACGGATTTGCGGCTATCCGAAAACATGCAACTTCTGATTTTTCAATACGAGTGTTAGAAGATGGTAAACAGCCGACCTGTCGGAACAGAACTATACCTACGAACCAGCTAGCCTGACCGCATCGGAGGGTCGAGATCGCTGACGTTCAACACCGTTAAAGTTCGCAGACTGACGGAAGGTCCTGTTGGCGCTTCCCAGCAACACCTCCCAGTTCGTGCACGCTCCTGGCTGGATATCGTTCCCAATGGAGCAGGTGTAGTAGGTCACCAGCAGATCGGTGAAACCGTCCTGATTCACGTCTACCGGTGTCGCGGCTATGCCAAACTTCGAGCTCTTCAGTAGCACGGCGTTGAAAGCGAAGCCGCCCGTGCTCCACATCAAGTAGAGACCGGCTCCGTCGCTGAGTTCAATGTCCGTTCTTTCATCGGCGTTGAAATCGCCTATCCGAACTTCTTGCAATGGCGTTTGCGTACCAACTTTTATCGAGGCCGCCTGAGTGAAAGTGCCATTCCCTGCGCCTTTATAGATAACCAACTGATTCAGCGCGAGTGCCAGATCGAGGTGGCCATCATTGTTGAAATCGCCCGTAGCGATTGACCTTGGACTCGTATTTGCCGGGAGATTGATAGTCTGACCTTTCCTGAATGTCCCGTCACCGCTGCCAAGCATGATTTGCACCACAGATTGCGTCGGGCTGACATATCCGGCCAAGGCGACATCCAGCTTCCCGTCGCGGTTGAAGTCCCCGACAGCCATGTCGAATGTGCCCACACCCAGTGCGCTGTTTTTCGGACTCTGAAATCTCCCGTCGCCAATGTTAGCCGAGGCGGACCAGATCTTTAATGCAGATCCTCTGCGTCGCATTCCGACGAAGGACCGCACTATCCCCAATAAGAGGCGGTACAAATTCGACAAAACGATCTTCCCGATCGCCACCAGACTTCCATCTACGCCCGCGCAAGATGCCTGCAGAAGACCGGGTGGTCTACCTGACTGGCTAGATTTTCGGCAAACAAGAACTAATCCGAGCCGCCTGGTCGGTCTCAATTTGACGAGAAAGTCCCGATATCATGCGCCAACCGCGAGTCAAAACGGTTTTCCCGCGCTGTTCACCTGTGATCACGCTTGTTTTCGTCAGTGGAGAAACCAGATCGTTAGCGGAGTTAATTCGATTGAGGGGCGACTCAGGAGGAATCGAGCCACCGTTAGAAATATCTTGTAACGGCGGCCCGAAAAAGAACAGCCCTATTCGTGCTCCTTGCCTTCCTCCATCCCTTTGTGCTTCTGCATCTGCTCTTGCCTCATTTGCTTAAACTTAGTCTGCTGCTCGGGTGTGAGTACAGCGTTGATCTGGTCATGTAAGGATTCGTGAATCGATTTCATTTTAGCCCGCTTTTGCTCCTCGGAAAGAGAACTGTCCTCGCGGGCTGCTTTCATCTGCTGCATCTGATCTTGCAAGACAGGTTTTAGTTTTGCTTTCTGGTCGTCGGTAAGGTTGAGCCTCTCGGAGAGCATCTGCAGATGCTGATCCGCGCTTTCTTCGTGCTGCATTCCAGCATGCTTGTCTGGTGTTGGAGCTTGCGATTGCTGTGAAGTCTGCGCAAACGTCAGACCGGCAGCCAACAACGCTACGATAGTGAGAATTGACCAACGAGAGTTCGACATCTTGCCTCCTAGAAACTGATTTCTCGAAGTGGTCGAACACGCCCTGCAAATACCGAACATGCTACTCCTTAACCAGACTTCGTTCCACTTTGTAAAATGGCCATCGAGCACCCGAGAGCGTTCAGAAGGGGGCACTTCAGTCAGGTATCTATTGAAATATCTCTGTTACACCTTGTTTGCTCCCACTCAGCCCCTGTTGTTTGCGAGTCAACTTTTCAAAATCGGCCCGCCATTCCTACATTGCCGATGAAGTACTCTTTAACATCGCAACATTGAAAGCATCTGAGTATGGACCAAGGCGGTCTTCCAGCAGATAAAGCATGTGATCAACAAACCGCCTCACATCCTCGAAGAATTTCCTCGTCGCAGCGCGTCCTTCCTTTTGAAACCGTTCAATGTCCGACATATCCAACCTCCCTGCTGCAAGGATCGCCTCTCACCGCCCTGATGGGGCCGGGCCTCGGCGGCCTCCGGGGGTAATTGGTTAAGGCCACGGCTCAAGCTGCCAATGTGCTGAAATATTCTTGCACCTCGGCAGCCGTGGCGGGTTCGAGTAATTCCACAGGGACGATGAGGAAGTTCCCTGCCGCGAATCGGACTAAGGCTGTGCCGTCGTCGAAGGTTTTTATGTGGTGGGCCGGAACTCCGTAGAGCATATTCCGGGCTTGACGAACAAGAACAACGGGCGTCGAAGTGGTCGCAGTCGCCATACCGTCTCCTGCAAAAACGTGTTGCGCATGCGCAAGAGTGAACACTTTTCCGCACTCCTTGGAAATACGTGTTTTGCTGTACTTTTATCCAAGGTATTTCCTTGGAGAAGTCAAAATCGCCGTTTCACGCATTGACCGGTACTACCATTTCTCGATGAAGGAAACGCCTGACCGCAATCGTCAGTCAGTACACGTGCCACTCTGGCGACCATATCTTTTCCAGCGTGTTCAAACGCCAAGCTGACTGGGACACGAACCTTTGGCTCGTCACCGCGCTCTTCCTTTTCCACAGCCATCTACGAACAAAAATTCCTGTGACACACAACCTTGACTGTCATGTAGAACGCTCGGAATCGGATGGTGAGCGAAAACTTCCATCAGCAATCCCCGAGTGAAGGAACTTGGGAGTTTCACCGCGTATCTGCGTATCTGCCCCTAACTCCTTAGTCCCGGAATATTTTGCCTTTAAGTCTATGCGACTCAATATTTTGCCGGCAGCGCGACAGATCCGACAGGCATAACTATAATGGAATCATAGATTTACAGCGAACGTGATAGAAAAATTGTGTGCGATATCACACGCCCCTATTCGAGAATTCGGATTCTGTAACGGATTGCTCTCTCTTGGTCTCTGTGAAATCATCGGACCTTATCATTCCATGGGGCAGTAAGAACGCTGGGCCCACCTCTGGCGAAAGACGGGGCTGTAACGTGCCGCCTCGATCCCTCACCATCCTATGTCCGTAAATGGAGGCGTTTAATGAATCACCGCATCAAGGCAGATCACTCCCAAAAGAAAACGGTCGCCATCAAGCGTGACACTCCGGTCGCGCCCGCATGGCCCAGCTACCAGGGCACCTCTGAATTCGTGGGAACCAGTCCCAGCGGCCGGGTCACCGTGTACGTCGACCCCTCGCTCGGCGCCCCCGCACTGCAGAATGCTCAGGATCTGGTGAACGACGCCGATCGCGTCGCCACAAACAATGACGGCATCTTCGGCACCACGGGCGGCCCGGTCAGCGTCATCGTCTTCGCTCTCGGCGGCGCCACCGATGGCACCGGCGGAGCCGATCACATGGGCTGCGACTACGTCAACGGCGCCGCCATCGAAGTCTGTGCTTCCTTCGGCAACTCGATGCGCGTCTCCGCCCTGTTTGAAGCGGAACTCAGCGAGTGCTCGATGAATGGAAACCTTTGCGGCCTGAGCACCGGCGAAGCCCTCTCCCGCTGGTGCGCCATGGTCGTCAGCAACAATGCCCTGTCCGACTTCGCCACTGCTCCGACGTGGTTCAACGACGGCGCGCCCGACTTCGTCGATCAGACCGACAACACCGACCAGAACGCCGACAGCACCGGCTGCGGAATGGCGTTTATCTCCTGGCTGATCAGCCAGGGCCACACCCTTGAGCAGATCGCTCCGGCCATGGTGAACCTCGGGGACGCCGGAACCCTGTCGCAACTCTACGCCAACCTTACCAGCGACTCTGCCAGCAACGCGTGGCCGAACTTCCAGACCGCCATCCAGAACCTGCCGAATGGCATTATTGATGACGATCCCTTCGGCGGACTTGCTCAGCCCGTGCGGATGTCCCACCTGTCTCCTCAGACGGCAGAACTGGTCGGACGCGTGTTCGCGGCCATGATCGCGGAGATCACTGCAGGACGGCAGCCGGAGCAGATCGCGGCCAGCGTACGCGCCGCCTTGCTTCCGGCTGTCAGGCGCAAGACACCCACGGCTTGCGCCGCGGGATCGAAGCGTCTGCTCCCACCGAACAAATCCCAACGCACCACCAAAAGCGCATAAGAAAAAGCCGGCGGCTGATCTCAGCCGCCGGCTTTCATTTCACAAACGTTAAGGGCTACGGCAGCCTTTCTGCCAGCCCCGGAATCGTCTTCATCAGGTCGTTGTAGATGACCATCACCGCAAACAGCACCAGGAACACGAACGCCGCCTGATACACGCGCTCTTTGATGTTCATGCTGATATCGCGCCGCATCAGGCCTTCAATCAGCAGGAACAGGATCACACCGCCGTCGAGGATGGGAATCGGCAGCAGGTTGAAGATACCCAGGTTCAGGCTGATCCCGGCCGTCAGTTCCATCAGCGGCGTCCAGCCCTTTTGCTGCGCGGCATAACCGGCATCCTGCGCAATGCCGATGGGGCCGGAAATGGCCCGCATCGAGATCTTGCGCTGAACCATCTTCTTTGCCAGTTCCAGAATCAGCAGCGAGTACTTCTTGTTCTGTTCCAGCGACAGACTCAGAGCTGCCGGGAACGGTAGCTTGACCACCTTGGTCACACCTTTATTGACGAATCCCAGCCTGTATCTCTGCTCTTTCGGATCCTCGGTCGGCGACAATACCGGCTGCAGGTGAAAGCTCAGGGTCTGGTCGCCCCGAGCGACGGTTATATCCACCGGCTGATCCTTACTCTGCTGCAAGCTCTCAATCATGCTCTCGATCGAGGGCACCGGCTGCCCGTTCATGGCAATGACCTTGTCGTTCTCTTTCATACCGGCCTTAGCTGCCGGCAGACCGGAATCGAGCCGGCCGATCACCACCGGCTCTTCGGGGAACCACCCGGCCGATCCCACTTCCGAGGTGGTCACCGCCTTGGGCATCAGCGTCTTTTCCAAAACCTGGTCGCCGCGACTGATCGTAACCGCCAAGGGCTGATTCGGACTCATCCAAACCCGCGGCTGCACCTGCTCCCACGTGGGATCGGGATTGTCGACACCTTCGATCTTGACAATCCGGTCCCCAGCCTGAATTCCAGCGCGGGCTGCAGGTGAATCCTTGCGCACGCCTTGCACGACCGCCGGTTTATCCAGATAGACAGGATACTCGTAATGCACCATGTAGACGGTGGTGAGCAGGAAGACGGCGAGGAGAATATTCATCACCGGCCCGGCAACGGCAATCAGGAACCTGTGCCAGCGCGAGTGGTTCAGGAATTCCCGGGGATCGTCGGTGCGCTCGTCGATCGGGTTCTCGCCGCTCATCTTGACGTAGCCGCCCAGCGGGATGGCGGCGATGCGGTAGTCGGTCTCGCCCTTGCGGAAGCCGATCAGCCGCTTGCCGAAGCCGATTGAGAAGACTTCAACCCGCACACCCAGCCATTTGGCCACCGCATAGTGGCCGAACTCATGGATCAGGATCATGAAGCCCAGGACTGCCACTACGGCGACGATTGAGGTCAAGAAGTCAGACATATTCGAGGTACGTACTCTCCATCCTGTTAGATTCCAAAACTAAGCGAAAGATGTTGCCCGCGGACTTTCCGATTTCTTTAATTCCCCGACCCGCTGCTTCGCCGATTGCCGGGCCTCGGCATCGGCTTCGAGGACCTTTCCGATAGAACCCAGTTTGACGGAATTCGTAGCCCCCAGAACATCTTCGATGATCCTGGGAATCTCGTCAAAGCGGATGCTGCCTGCCAGAAACGCGGCCACCGCGACTTCATCGGCCGCATTCAGGGCCACCGTCTTGGCTCCGCCCGCCTCCGCTGCCTCGTAGGCCAGCCGCAGACAAGGGAATTTTGTCAGGTCCGGCGGACAGAAGTCCAGATGACGCAGGTCACTGACCGGAAAGCGCATATCCGACGGAATCCGCTCCGGATAGGTGAGAGCGTACAGGATCGGCAACCGCATGTCCGTCACCGAAAACTGAGCAAGTATGCTGCCATCTACAAACTCCACCATGGAGTGAATTGTCGACTGGGGATGGACAATTACTTCCACTTTTGCGGGCGGCATGTGAAAAAGTCTGCACGCCTCAATCACCTCAAATCCTTTATTCATGAGCGTGGCGGAGTCGATGGTGATGCGCCGACCCATTTTCCAGGTAGGATGATTCAGCGCCTGCTCCACGGTGATCGCCGCGAATTCCGAGCGCGGTGTGTTGAGGAACGGCCCGCCCGAAGCTGTCAGCCAGATGCGCTCGACCTCATCCATGCGCCCGCCGCGCAGGCATTGGTGGACAGCGTTGTGCTCACTGTCGATCGGCAGCACTGGCTTGCCCTGCTTGCGGGCTTCGGCGGTGATTAATTCGCCGGCTGCGACCAGACATTCTTTATTAGCGAGACCGACAATCTTGCCTGCTCGGACGGCTTCGTACGTCGCCTCGAGGCCGGCCACGCCCACGATCGCACTGACGACAAAGTCAACCTCGGCATGGGTTGCGACGCGAACCGCACCTGCCGCACCATGAACGACTTCGATGTCGCTGAGAGCTTCCTTTTTCAAGCGCGAACGGAGAGCGTTGGCATCTGCTTCCGTCGCCATCGAAACGACCCGAGGCCTCCAGCGCTGCGCCTGCTCAAACGCAGCTTCCAGATTGCCGCCAGCAGCCAGCGTCACGATCTGAAAGCGGTCGGGATAAGACTCCGCCACGCTGAGCGTGCTGCGCCCAATTGAGCCGGTGGAACCCAGAATGGCGATACGTTTCATGAATGTTTGCAGATTCACTCTACCGTGGCCGTCTTTCACTTCGTGAAGGCTGTGGCGTAGTGGTCGACCCAATCTCGTTGCTCCGGTGTTTCCGGCACGGATACCCCACGCGCTGCCGGCACTTTCTCTACGGCAGCGCACGGGCTCATTCCGGGCCGCACCAGTACACAAGCTGCCACCAGCCCCGTGCGACCGATTCCCTGGCGACAATCGACGACCACATTCTTGCCCGCCGACAGCATGTTATCGACTTTGGCCAACACTTCCGTCAGCCTTGCTTCCGAGCGGGGAACCTGAAGATCCGGAATGGGAAAGGAGACGAAGTCCACTCCTTGCCTCTTCGCCTCCTGCCCTTCATCGCGCAAATCCAAGTCGTTTTCTTCCTCGGGAGCGAGCAATGACAACACTGAGCTTATTCCCGCTCGTTTCCAATTGGCGATGTCGTCGGTGAGCCAGTCTCCGCCACGCGGACGAGCGGCCAATGCCAACTCTCCTGGCCACGCTTCGTCGAGCCAATAGAGTCCCGTCAGCATTGCTACGCTTGCTCCTTGACTACGATCTCCCTGGGAAGATTGTCCACATCCACGCCCGCTGGCGCAGAATGCAGATGCGGTCATGTCCCTCCAGTATAGTTCCATCCGGCCGAGTTTTCAGGCAACCTTGCTCTCCCGGAACCAGTAAGGAAAGCAGGGGGTTCGGTCGAAAGGCGGTCCATCTGTGTACGTTTCCCCACATTAAGAGAACTGTCGGGATGAAGTGGTTTTAGTGGGGGATACTGAGGCAGGTCCACCATCGCTTCAACACCTCACTGCATGACGTGCCAGGCCGCGTAGAACCACAGGACCGGGGCGGCGAAGAGCAGGGCGTCGATGCGGTCGAGCATTCCGCCGTGGCCGGGAAGAATGGCGCCCGAGTCTTTCACTCCAGCGCCGCGTTTGATCAAAGACTCGACCAGATCACCGAACTGCGCGGCCACATTCAATGCGATTGTGAGCAGGATGATCGGCCCCATCTCCGGCTGCTCCAGTCCGAACAACCCGTCGCGTCGCTGGATCAGGCCCCAGCGCAGCAGGGCGGAACTCAAGGGCAGAGAGTAGTGGAACAGCAGCCATCCCACTCCGACGCTCGCCAAGATCGAAGCGATCGCGCCTTCCCACGTTTTCTTCGGGCTGATGCGCGGGGACATGAGATGGCGTCCGATCGACTTGCCCACGAAGTAGGCGAAGATGTCCCCTGCCCACACCACCAGCAACAGGTACAGCAGATAAAAGGCGCCCGCCCATTGCTGGCGAAGTTGCACCAGCATCCCCATCGGCAGAGCGATGTAGGTGAAGGCAAACGCGGACGCTGCCGCCGCCGGATATGCACTCGAGAGATCTTGATTGCGCATGGCGCGCGTTAAGAAAATGAACGGCACAATCGCCGCCGCGAACGCCATCACGATCAGGAACTTCCCTGTTGAAAGAAGCGGTGTCTCGCCTCCTGCGCTGATGGCCAGAGTGAAGAAGAATATTCCCGTGAACAGGTGAGTGGGCCAGACCATCGGCCGCACTCCGTACAATTCGGTCAGCTTCAGGAATTCGTGAATGGTCAGCAGGGCTACGATCGCTGCCACGATGGCCAGCACCCAGACCGGCGCGCGCAAGGTCAGTGCCAGCACAATCGGGATCAGGACGACCGCGGTCGCGATGCGTTTTAGCAAGGGAGTAGTTTGCGGCTTCAGAGGTCATGGCTCGCCGCGCCGCTATGATCTTGGCACGAATCAGCGATTTTCACCACAGAGGACACAGGGATCCACAGGGATCGGCAGGGGAAGTTCCTCTGTGCTTTCCTCACGGGGCTCAAATGCGCGCTATCGCGATTTTTTGCCAACGATACGGTAGACTGGCCGAAAATGTCGCACGCTCCTAAAGCAGCTTCCGAAATCGACGCGCCACTTTCAGGTGAAATCGAAGAAGCGAAGCGCATTCGCGGTGGTTGGTGTATCGCATTGCGGGCAAGTTTGGAAGCAACGACGGTATCCCGCCGGAAGCGATCGTCGGCGCTTGGAAGGTTGACGCTGAAGGAAAAATCCGTGTCACGTTCATTAAGAACCAGCGTTACGACCCAGAACGATGGCCACCCAAATAGTCGAATCTCTCCTCGATGGGTGTAATGGAGAAGATAACAACTGACTTGATGCTCCATCGATCGCGAATCAGTGGGGCTATAATCTCGCCAGCCGATCGATGGATTTGCAAGCGGAGGACGTACTCATGAAAAAGCAAAAACGAATTCTTCTCGTCCTGATGGCGGGCGCGACGCTGATCGCGACCCAGGCAGGGTGCAGGCGAAGGCCGATCAAGAATGAAACCGCAAAGAAAATCGGCGGCCAGAAGCTCCACCTGCAAGGCTACTACCGGCGCTTCCCCTGGAAACAGGGTGGGCGCCAGGAAGCGATGACGATGGCCCTGGCGGGCACTACCGTTCCCTTAGCGCAGCATTCCTTCACCGCTTCCAAGGATGGTCAGAATTACACAAGTGTGGTGGTCGGGACCAGCCCATTCTCTCAGCCGCTGACCGGGTCCACGATCAATGCCGTGGTCGTGCCCCTGAAGGTAACGATCGCCTCGACGACATTCGATCCCACGGTACCGAACTCCTGTGACTCCAACATATCCGCATTGGCCCGGTTTCGGCAGTCGCCGCTTGCGAACGATGTTCCTGATCTCACGATGAACGGTGTTGACCTGGGCAATGTACAGTTCATCAACGGTCAGCGTCGGGCTGAGTTTTGGACGACCATTCAAGGCTCCCCCGACTATCAGAATGAGCTGCACTATTCTTTTGCCAGTCCGTACACGCTCACTGCTGCTCTGGTTGCTGCGCATGGGACCACTGCCGGCAACGGCTGTGCGCAGATCGGAATCTTGTCGACAAACTGGCTCGACGGGTTTCTGCAGAGCACTGTTCTTCCCGCGCTCACCACCTCCGGCGTGGTTTCGCCCACTGCAGTGGTGCTGTTTCTCTTCAAGAACACCGTGCAATCTGACTCGGACCCGCCTGACACAACAAATTGTTGCATTCTGGGTTATCACAGCGCGGTAGGAGCCCCGGTTCAAACGTATGCGACCATCGACTGGGACACATCAGGGAATTTCAGCGGCGTGTCCGATGCCTCCATCGCCAGCCATGAAGTCGGAGAGTGGATGGACGATCCACTAGCCTACAATGCCACCCCACCGTGGGGAAACATCGGGCAGGTCTCGGGCTGTCAAAGCAACTGGGAAGTGGGCGACCCCCTCTCGGGAATCTTGATGCCACCGATCACGATGAACGGAAAAGAGTACCAGATGCAAGAACTCGCCTTCTTTAGCTGGTACTTCAACGAAGACGGCTCTCCTTCGGTCGGCGCGGGCGGCAAGTTCTCATCCAACGGAACATTCCAAGGGCCGGCTAAGGCATGCCCACCCGGAGGAACGAACTGATGGTCGTCCTTCCTTGTGTTGCATTGAACGACTAGCCCGTCTTCGGGCATACCTGCTGCACGTCATCTAGCCGAGCGTATTATGACGTGCATGTGCAAATCAACGATGGGTTTCTGTCTGCTTCTTCTTACTGCCTGCGCCATGGCTCAACAGGAAAAGGCACAAATACCTGAATTTCCCAGCACCGACGAAATCCAACTCGTCGTCACGCAGGCGGAGCGTGTTCTTGAACAGTACAAACAATCCGTAACGATGGAAGCAGAATTGCCATCTTTTAAACGCGACGCATCAGCGATTGAAAAAGACACCGGAGTTTACGACATGGGTGTGAAACTGGTTGACGCTCTGAAGAAGCATCCAGAGGGCTTTCACGGTGTGGGCGGCCTACTTCTCATGTCTTCGCTCGATGACGCGTCCCGAAATGCGGCACTTTGCTCTGCCACCGCTTACAACGACACTATGGAAGCCGTTATGACCAAGTCCGATGTCCATTCCGCTGAGAACTGGATGCACGTCGGCCTGAGTTGCATAAACATATCGGGTTACTCGTACACGGTCAGCGAATCCGTGCAATCCTTGCTTGTCCGCGATCTCAAAGCACAGCAAATGCTAAACGAGAACGCCTCTGAAACTGTGAATCGCTGCACTGCGGCCCTAAAGAAGTGTGGGTCACAGAAACAGTAGGTATCGGCAAGCCTCGAGAGCAGCGGAGGGCGGAAAAGACAGCATAACTCATGATGGAATACCGAGTTCTCAACAGCATCGGCGTGACCTTGGTGGTTGTCGGTTGTGTGCTGCTGTACTGCTTTGGTCTGCCGCCCTCTGTTGATCCGAGCGGCGCGGTTTCTCTCATCCTCGAACAACGGGACGATGCAGAGATTGCCAAAGGCAAACGTTATCGTATGCGGGGTCGGATCGGTATCGCTCTTGTTGCTATCGGTTCGCTGTTTCAGCTAGGCGCTACTTGGGTGGTATAGAAAATCAGAGTAACCACTACCGCCGATCCTCGCTACGACGACGAGTGACGACCGGGTCAGTGAGCGTAATCCCATCTGGTTACGCCAAACAACCAGCCAGTCGGTGTTGTGCCTTTGCTCGGCGTAGAATACAAGCGCAGTTTGGACGGGCGGGGAGGAATATGGGAACGGCCAGTGAATGGCTATCAGCCGTTGTATGGGGAGGTCTTTGGGGCACCTTAATGGCGTGGTGGATGGCACGTCACCAAAACCCAAATTTCACGCGCAGACAGCAAATTGTGAGTCTGGTGCTCTGGGCACCAGCGGGGTTATGGTTCGGCATCGTGACGACGTTCCACGGGCGGGCATGGCGTCGGCCTCTGGTCTTTGTAAACATCGGGTCATGGGTGGGCATATACCTTGTCTCGTGGGCCTTCCGCAAGAAACGCGCTATTTAACATCACAGACCGCAACTTTTCTCGTTCCCTGGCTGGCGTAATATCGCGTCTCTGACACTTATCAACCGTGAGTCAAACGGGCGTTTTCCTCGTGCTCATTTGTGGCAAGGCTTCGGTGTTATTCCTTCTCGCTGTCGGCCTTGAGCGCAGTCTTCACAGCGTCAGTCGCATCGACTCCGGTTTTCAGTGTCTGATTGAAGACACCATTCATGCATTCACTCTCGTAGTTCGCACGACCGTCCCAAGCCTTGTTGGACTCGGGATGGTAGACGGCGAAGCCATCCACATAGCCTCCGAAACCGTTCTTTGAGCGCAGCGCGAATAGCCGATCTTGAGCTTTGCCGCATCCGGCTTAATGTCTTTTGCCCATCCGGAGCGGATCGTCATACCCAGAACTACAAGCCCTTTATCGCGGTATCGCGCATAAAGCTCGTTCCATTGAGGAATCTCTTCGATACACGGCGCACACCAGGTGGCCCAGAAGTCCACCAGGACGACCTTCCCTTCGAGCGCTTTAGAGGTAACCCGAGTACCGTCGACCGATTCCAAATCGAAGGCCGGGATGGGGTGCAACGCCTCTGCGAAGGCAACTGTCAGCGATGCTGCAGACACAACGACGCAATATGCAGCCATCAGACTGAAGCCGAGTCGACGAGGCAGAGATCGCTCGATCATGGAAATTGATCTTCGTTGTTTCACGACTCCCAACGTCTAGCCTCCAATACGCCGCGACCGAGGTGGACCGCGCCTACTTGCCGGTTTCCCCGAGGCAGTTTCCCTGAAAAGGAAAGTAATTCAAGCCGGAGGTCTCGCGCATGTGCCCCTGGTCAGGGACTTCATCCATGACTTTCGGCAGGGTCAACCTCAAAAACTGCGGCGTATACTTCAGATCGCCATGATCTTTATTCCAAGCTCACAGCGTCTATTTCGTTTGGCTCTGCTAGGCACCATGAACACACAAACGAAGTGCTGGGCGTGTCAATGGTGGGTCACAGCGCGGGAGAAGTGATTCACGAAGCGGCCATGGCGCTACGGTTTCGAGCGAAGCTTCAGGACTTCATCGACATGCTGCACGTTTACCCGACGATGGCAGAGGCTCTGAAAATCGCCGCCAGTTCGCGGTACAAAAACCCAGCGAAGCTTTCGTGCGGCGCCGAATAGGATTTTCAACGGCCCGGCTCACCAAGGAGATGACCAATGACGTCCAATAGCGATGTCTGCGAAGTGATTGCGGCGATCCACGTCGGCGACGTGGCCAAATTGCAGCGGCTGCTCGCCGACAACCCTGGCCTCGCTGCCTCGAGGCTCGGCGGTACTGCCAAGGGACGCACGCCCCTTCACGTGGTTGCCGACTGGCCCGGCTACTTTCCGAACGGTCCTCGAATCGTGCGGATGCTCATCGCAGCAGGGGCCGACCCGAACGCCCGAGACCCTGACCAGCCATCCTCCGAGACACCCCTGCACTGGGCAGCAAGCAGCGACGATGTAGACGTGGCCAGCGCGCTGATCGACTGCGGCGCCGACGTGGAGACACCCAACGGATCGATCGGCACCCCGCTCGACAATGCCATCGGCTACGCGTGCTGGCACGTGGCCCGCCTCCTGGTGCAGCGAGGTGCTAAGGTAGACAAGCTCTGGCACGCGGCTGCCCTCGGTATGCTCGCCCGTCTTGAAGAGCTTCTCGCCGGCCAATCCGGGGCCGAACCCGAAGCATTGTCACAAGCCTTCTGGCACGCTTGCGCCGCCGGCCAGCGCCGGGCAGCGGAGTTGCTTCTGAACAGGGGAGCCGCTCTGAATTGGGTCCCCGACTATGCCAAGGGGACACCGTTAGACGCGGCTTGCGGCCTCGGGACTCGCCAGAACAATGTTATTAGCTGGCTCCGCGACCAGGGCGCTCGGCCTTCTGACCAGTCAAAGTGACCGGGCCTCTATCCTGGCTCGGTCGATGGTGGGCTGAGAATCCGCGCGGCTACAACGCCGGCGCGTCTTGAATGCTGGGACGACTCGGAAAGCCGGCGCAGCCCTGGGGCTTCAAACAATTTCACATTTGTAATCCTTTTCGAAACATCTTTATTTTCGCCGAGAGTCTCACTGAAGAAGAGGGGAGTGCTGAACAAGCCGCGGGATGAACTGCGACTCACTGACTCACCGCCCTGATTTGCGCCCCCAAATCAACGCGATTGTGGTGCAGTTCTCACCGTGATCAAGGCACCGGAACATCCTCCCCATGCCGCGGCGGGAGCTGAACTTTTCCCGTACATGCTCGGTCACGAACCATTGCCGCGGCACGACATCGAGGGTCCACCTCCGGCCGCCAAAGCCGCGTAATCACCGCGGTTGATATCGGGTGGTTACTCTTGTTGTGCGATCGGAGGACAATTTCTATGGCGCCTTTCCCAGATTTCGCGGTTCGTCAACTTCAGCCCAGTGATGACCCGATGGTGCGTTCTATGATGACCGTGTTCGGGGACGCATTCAAAGAGGCTGACACCTATACCGGGGCTCCTCCCAGTTCGGCGTACTTGGAGCGCCTCCTCGGCGGCTCACATTTGATCGCTCTTGCGGCAACGAAACCCGGCGCGGTCGTCGGCGGGCTGGTCGCCTACGAACTTCAAAAATTTGAACAGGAGCGCACGGAGATATACATTTACGACATCGCCGTGGCCGAAGCGCACAGGCGTCAGGGCATCGCAACCGCACTCATTGGAGAACTGAAGACATTAGCCGCCGCGCGAAACGCCTGCGCTATATTCGTGCAGGCCGACCGCGCGGATGCACCCGCCATTGCTCTTTATAGTAGGCTGGGCACGCGCGCGGAGGTTTTACATTTCGATATCGGGATCGGGTCGCCGATAAATCGCACGTAATCACTCGATCCTAGCTTTTGGGGCGGTTAGGGATCTTACAGACGCGGCAATCCAACAGGGCAATGAAATATGAATAGAGCTATCACCAACTTACCAAGCACAGACCTCGATCGGACTGCAGCATTTTACCCGCACTGGGATTCAGCATCAGTTTCAGGGACGATGGCTGGATGATTCTTGATAGAGGTGCGATCACGTTAGAGAGCTCTTTCCAGTCGCGGTCGATCCGCGGACGACGACCGGCAGCGCGTGCGCGCGCGTTGACGATTTAGACCTTCGAGCGCCTTAGAAGTAACGCGAGTACCGTCGACCGATTCCAAATCGAAGGCCGAGACGGGGTGCAACGCCTGTGCGAAGGCCCGGTTGGCGAAACCTACTCACTCTCCCCAGCGGGGTCGGACCGTTCTCCTTTTCAGGACAACGCCGCCAACCATCTACACAATCGCCCATACCGGAGCCGTGCTTAAAGTCGGGCAGAAACGCTCCAAAGAAATTGCGGCCTTAGCTGCCGAGCCAGGTTTTGACTGAGATTGTAACTGCGCCAAGTCCGCGCGGTATCACACACCGTCGAGCTCTGACAGAGTTTCAGGGTCACATAACCACCCCAACGGGGTGGCTCGTGCTTCAAGGTCGATCTCCTTATGTATTGTTTGCACCGTCGAGTACGTTGATCACGGGTAGCTTAACGCGCTCCGTGATCGGGGATCGACCTTCTCATCCCATCGCAAAATCCCCCTGCGAGCGTGTGCGGTAGTGAGTTTAGCCCCGTGTCCTCTGTGGTTAGTTTTTTTGCCCGCGGTGCGCCAAGGCAGGCTCTAACTCCGCGTGCCCGTTCGAGTCGGGATGATTCAGGCCGCCGTAGCGGCGCTCGCGCTTCTGATATTCCGCAACGGCTTCGAGCAGGTGTACGCCGCGAAAATCAGGCCACAGGGTTGCGGTCACGTAGATCTCGGCGTAAGCCAGCTGCCACAGAAGGAAATTGCTCAGACGCATTTCGCCGGAGGTCCGCACCACCAGGTCCGGGTCCGGAAGATGGCGCGTGTAAAGATGCCGGCCCACCGTGTCTTCGTCGATCTTCAAATGCTCCATTCCGCCGTTTTCGGAAGCAGCGTTCACCATGGAGCGGAATGCATCCACCAGTTCGCTGCGCGCGCTGTAGTTGAGGGCCAGAGTGAGCACCATGCCTGAGTTGCGCGTCGTGGCCTGGCGCGCCCATTCCATGCGTTCCTGCACGTCGCCGGGCAGTTCGTGCTGTCGGCCGATGTATTCGAGGCGGATGTTGTTCTGGTTCAGCGTGGGTACCTCTGCCTTCAGATAGCGGCTGAGGAGACGCATAAGAAAGCCGACCTCGCTGGTGGGCCGCTTCTTCCAGTTTTCTTCTGAGAAGGCATAAAGGGTGAGCGCGGGAATGTGAATGCGGGCCGCGGTTTCGACGGTCGATCGCACGGCTGCGACTCCGGCGCGATGTCCAGCCACGCGCGGCATGTGGCGGCGCTTGGCCCAGCGCCCGTTGCCGTCCATGATGATTGCGATGTGTCTCGGAAGCCGTGCCGGATCCAGCCGCCGGTAGACTTCGGTTTCCTTGCGGTCGAGCCCCGCGGGCACTTTGTGCTGCAAAGTAGTCATTCCGATATGAGGCTAACATACGGGAGAGGGGGTGCGCAACGACGCCAATGTTACCGTCAAAAAAAGAGAGGGCGTGGTGTTTAGCACGCCCTTCTCGCCTCTGTCGTTCACTTCGTTTTACATCGTTTACATCAACTCGCTCACCCTCGTAGAGGGCTGCCTGAAAGGTATCCGATTAGCGATGTCCGCCGCCGGAGTGTCCGCCACCTCCACCACTGGAGTGCCCGGCGCCACCTCCGCTGGAGTGTCCACCGCCTCCACCAGAGGAATGCCCGCCACCGCCACTGGGCACACTCGAATGACCGCCGCCTCCGTAGCCGCCGCGCGAACCGCCATAGCTTGGGGAAGCGCTACGACCACCACCGCCGTATCCACCGTAGCTGGGACGCGAGTACCCGCCATACGACGGACTGCGCACGATCGGCTGCCTCATATCGAGTTGTGGACGCGATGACGAACCGCGACCGTAACCGCCCGCGCCGTAGCTGCCGGAGGAAGAACCGTAGCCCCGCGGCGACTGCATTGAACTGGGCGCGGTGCGGCTCCAATAGCTTCCGCTGCCGCCCCGCTGCGGAGAGGCGTTCGATACATCGCGAGACGCCTGGTTATCGGATGGCGGCGTAAAGGGCCGGAATCCGTCGCGGTTTTGCGATGGCACAGATTGATTCACGCCGCGCTGCGGCTCAAGGCTGGCGGAAGCAGACGGCCTCGGGTCGCCGTTGGGCGGAGTAAACGTTCTAAGTCCGCCACGATTCACCGGTTGCGATGTCGTGCCGCGTGGAAATCCCACGTTCGCCGAGCCTGGGTTCGCCGAGCCTGGGTTCGCCGAGCCTGGGTTCGCCGAGCCTGGGTTCGCCGAGCCTGGGTTCGCCGAGCCTGGACTAATTGATCCCGCGGATCGCGAAGTATTGCTGCTCGGTGGCGTGAACGGCCGGAACCCGCCGCGATTTCCACCTTGCATCGGTGAGGACGGATTATTCACGCCTCGGTTGCCGGAGTTGTTCGTCGACTGCCGGTTCGAGGGCGTTCCCGGGCTGGGCCGCTGCATTGTTCCCTGCGCAGTAACGGATCCGCCGCTCACGCGACCGCCAGCCGAGAATCCGTTCACATGGCTTTGCTGCATGGCCTGATGCAAATGCGCGGTCTCCTGCTGGAACGATGCCGGGCGTGCCACGTTGTTATGCGCCGACCCGAAGAAGTGTTCCGCGCCACCGTTGCGCACCGTGGACGATGCCGCCGCGCGTCCGCTGGCCGACAGACTGGCGCGCGATGGAACCACTGGCAAATTACCCGCCATCATGCGGGCACCGCTCAACTGCTGGCGCGTCACCGGAGACGCCGTTACTCGGCCTGCACCAAAGCGACCTGCCCCCACCGTCGACATGGCGCGCATGACGTGATCGTTATGAATGTTGTGAATGTTCGAAAACCGGTTCCCGCCGTGCAGCGGCCCGATGCCACCCCACCGGCGCCCAAGGTCGCGGTGAACATTGAATACGTTCACTACGCCAAATCGTCCGCGGTATCCGCCCCACCATGGATGGAACCAGTCGCAAGGCCCGATCGGGAGCCAGCCGAAGCCGCCCCAACCGCCAAAGCCGAAGCCAAAGCCCCAGCCGCCACCCCATCCCCAGAACGACACGTACGCTGGCGCCCAGAACGGGTTGTAGCCGGCATACACCGGGCCCGGCCACCACGCCCACGAACTGCCATACGGGAACCAGCGCCCATAGTGATACGGCGCCCAGCCCCAAGGCTCATAGCCTACCCATGTCCAACCATAACTGGGTTCCCAAACCCAGTTGCCATCGCGATAAGGAACCCAGCCATCCGGCTCATTCGGAACCCACACGTCGCCGTAGTCGGGCACGTTGCGCCACTGGCCGTAGGCATCCAGATCCTGCGCGCCGGTGTAGCGGTGGTTGGTGTGATGCCACGACTGGGCGTTCTGGATGAGGTGATCGCGGTCGGCATTCCAGCGATCCCAGTCATCCGGGTCGGGAGCTTGCGAAATCTTGTACTGGGCCGAGGTGGAGTCACCGCGAATCGTCGCCATTTCGCCGCTGCGTACTTCGGTGCTGCCCTGCGGCGTAGAAATCTGAGCTTCACCCTTGCGGACGATCACCAGCGAGTCGCCATCGGGACGGACTTCAATGCGGAACACGCCGTCATGATGCGCCGGATGCACGGACACGTTCGGGGTATCGATTTCGGGCTCAACCTCGCTGTCTTTTGAAACCGTGTAGGTCGCGATGCCCTGGCTTAACTGAATCTGGATATCTTTGTGGGTGAAGGTTGCGAGGTTGGCCTTCGAATTCGCACCCAACCGAAAAATGTTGGCGAAGTCAAGTTGCAGCTCGGTGCGCGCGTTATCGCCGGTCGAAACCTTGTCACCGCCCATGACCGGCTGGTTCAACGTAGCCGCCGACCAGTCACCGGAGTCGCCGCGCTGGGTCGACACATCGCCGTGAATCATGCTGATGCGCGCCACGCCCAGGTCGCTCTTTGCCGGGCCCTCGCCGGACGGACCACCCGGTTGCGCCTCCGTAGGCTGAGCGTCGGAGGGCTGAGCCTGAATGTCGCTCGATTGGACGTCCGTGGGCTGCTGCTGTCCAACTTCCATCGGGGCGCTGGGCTGCTCGGAGGGTCCCGGGCCTTCCTCGGTCGTTTGCGCCAATGCGCTGAGGGAGAACGCACCCGCCACGGCCAACGTCAGAATTGCGACACCGGTAAGAATTCTGCTTTTCACAACCCACCTCTTCCCACCGAACCTAAGCTTATAAACCCGCATTTTGAGGAATGTCTCCGCCTAAGAGAAAGGCAACTACCGTGCCAAAAGGCACCGCAACTTACAACATTAACTTCTTTGTTTTCAGCGGAAGGAAACAGGCTTTGGGGTTCCCATCCCGCCAAGCCTGGCCCGTAGCGGCCAGTGTGGTGGTTTTCAGCCACCCATTGGTCAATCGCTAGTCTGAGGGTGGAAAACGAAAAAGCATCTCGTCCTTCGCGGACAACACAGTAGCATCGTTGACGCCGTAGTCGGGGACCGCGACTCGGCTGCCGCAGATCAGAGTCGTGCCGTACGGAGATTTCAGAGCGTTGCTCGCAAAACTGAGCAGGACAGGGTTGGCGGCTCATGTATCTATGATGAAGACTCCCCGCGTCCGGGGTCGGCGACGAATAGCCGGTTGGACTGGGCATCAAAGGCCTGTGCGGTCGGCGCATTCAGTCCGGACACAAGTACTTTCGACGTCTTGCTGGAGATCGAATACTGATACACCTGGCCGCTGGCTACATCAGCGACAAAGATCTGCTTTCGCGCCTCGCCGCTGTACTCATGTGGGGACTTTCGACTACTTTGGGACCGTCTATTTCTTTTCAGCCTCCACTGCTCCGTCGCCGTACTCGCCCTCGAACTGAGCACGGATCGCTTCATCCTCCGGCGAGTCGGCCATGCCCTTCTTGCATTCCTTGGCCTCGGCGCGTTCGATGTCGTGAAGCTGCTTTGTGTTTACGGACGTGGTCTGCACTGATCCGCCTTTGCCGATGTGGGCTTTGAAGATGTACTCCGTCGTAGTCTGACTGGCGACATTCTTCGGAAGCACGCCCATCTTGGTGATCTGCTCGACGTAATCGATTTCCAACTGCTGAAGTGCTTTCAAATATGCGAGGCGAGGGGCTAGTCGCGGCCTGATAAGCCGATGAAGCTGCGTAGGAGAACTGTTAAGCTACCGTGATTAAAGGCACTTCAGCCACAATCATTTGGTGCTCATCGGGACGCACATTTCGATCGATGTAGGCTTGGACATGATCGACTGACCCCGGCGGAACTTCGAGTTTCCAACTTTTGCTTACCAGTTCGCCGCCATTGATTCGGAACCTGACAACTTAGAGATAGGCCTTTGTGCACCAGGGAATGTAAGAGTGGACAAGTCGCAAACTCCCAAATCAGCTCGGACTCACGACACGGGCCAAAAGTCCTTGGTGGAAGCAACGGTGCCGTCGAATGTCGAGCCAGCCTGGAGTTCCGCGAAGCCCGTATATGGACCGTGAATCTCTGGCTTCCGGTCTGCTCCCGCACTTGCCGGCCATCCAGATGGAGCGACGAGCCGTTCGGGGGCTATCGATTCGCCTCGGAATCGTCCAGCTCCGAGATCGCGCGGCGCAATGCGATCTCCGCCTCCCAGGATTCTGCGGCACGACGCTTTGCCTCGCCCCATCTGCGCTCGCCCCGTGCCTCGGCCACCAATGCCGACACGTAGATGCTCATCTCGTCTCTATCCTCCCAGTCGTACCACTCGGCAGCGCCGAGTGCGGGCTCGCACGCGCGCACGATCTCGGAAAGCCTTGGGTTGTTCTTGTCGGCTGCAGACATCATATGCCGGAGCGCGCAATGGACCACTTGCTTTGACTTCGTCCGAGCAAGCCGGCCCACGTGCCTGACGAACGAATCGAAGACGCGGCCCCAGCCGCCGGGGTCTGCCCGGAGCCCGTCGGCGCACCAATGCGCGAATACTCGCGGTTCGGCAGCTCCCTGCTTGGTTTGCTCGTCAAAGAGACCTTCCCTGACCCATCGTGACCAGAGAATCACGAGATCGTCATCCTCGGGAAACCCACGGAAAGCCGCTGCCGCCGCGTCCGCACCGAATCGCGCGGGTCCGCGATCCGGATGTGTGACGAGGCGCACCACCTCGGCACGGTACTTACCAGCGAGTGCCTCCGCATTCTTCCAGAGGAACGATGCGAGGGCCTGATCGTCCCGTGGATTTGGCACCAAGAGCAGGCGAATTGCGGCATCCAGCAGAGTGGAATCGAGTCTCACTCCGACCGCCAGGCCCAATACGTCGTACCCCGCGACGATGTAGCGAGCGAGGGCTGCGCTACCTACGCCTGATCGGGCGAATAGCGCTGCGGTTGCGCAGGCTGCGGCAGAGCGGCTTCTGAGACAAGAGATGAGATCGAGGGCGTCATCGAGGTCGTGAAATGACACCTCCGAAACGAGCTGAACATGTTCGTGGCGCAGACCCCCTCCACGCAAGCAGCTGTCGACGAGCAACGCGATGCTGGAGTTCTGGCGAGAGCTCGTCGAGGCTTGTTTCGAGCTGCTGCGCATCCCGTTGAGGCAATGGACGCCCGACGAGCGCTTCCGCGAGTCGTACTAGCACCTCCGAGAATTCGTAACGATCCCTTGCGTCGATCCCAAGGTGAGGCGCGAAGGACGGGTGAGCGACCACGTCATCGACGTAGACTGGACAGACCGCGATCGTTGGACTTGAGCCGTGGCGAAGGCGACCTCTCGCTCGACCCATTGGGAACGTGCAGCCGCGTGCGACGCGACAACAACCACGACGTGAGATTCCCGGATGGCACTGCGAATCGGGTCATCGAGTCGGCTTCCGAGGCGAAGCTCGCGCTCGTCGAGCCACGCCTCGAGGCCGTATCCACGCAAGAACCGCGCGATGCGCTTGGCGATCGACTTGTCTTCACGACTGTGGCTGACGAAAACTGTGGACAATGGACCCTCGTCGGCTTGTCTATACCGTATCGCCTTGCGGGCACATCGTGCCTGAAATCACAACACAGGTCAAGACAGCGCCCGTCCCCATTGGTCCTAGGCGGCGCGGATCATTCGATCCAATCTCGTGTCTTACCTGCGAGGGATTATACGTGCGCGGCCCGCGTAGCTAGGGCAGCCGAGTTGTTCCGAAGTCGCTTCGAGGAGATCGCCATTTGATTCCATTGATCTCCTCCAAGCTCGTTTCTGGCCAACCGGGTAAACAGTAGTCGTTCGCTGGACACAAGGGCGTTTCTGAGGACTTATCCAGTGGTTTGGGATGCAAGAAAAAGGCAGACGTTTTGTGGCGGCTGCCTTTTGAAAAGCGATTAGCAAGTCTAAAAGTAGAACTTGAGTGCAAACATGAGGTTCCTCGAATCCTGACTGCCGGTGATGTTGCCGAAAGTGTTAGCGGTTGTGTTGTAGAACATATTCGGCGCGGCCAGGTTGGGATGGTTGAATGCGTTCAGGAAGTCGGCGCGAAACTGTAAGCGCATTGACTCGCTGAAGCGGAAGTTTTTTTGCAGACTCAGATCCACGTCCACGTAGTGAGGCCCGATAACCGGGCCTTGAGCGGGGCAGGTACCAAAGGTACCGGGCGCCTCCGGTGTGAATGTGCCATTTGTATTCGAGAACCATTGAAGTTGATTGCCCACGCCTGGAACGTCTACTAGCTGGCGGGTATACTGGACCGGACCATTGCAGTTCGGCCGAGCGGAACCGGGCCCAGCACCGTCATTGCCTGTGAAGGTCCCCGAGTTGTCGGGTCCGAAGACGGCCAGGGGGAATCCAGCGTGATAGGAAAATATTGGATCAATCGACCAGTTTCCAATCACCGCATTTGCTGCCGCAGGCAGATCATGGCCGAAGGATTTTCCTCGCCCTATGGGCAGTTCGTAAAGGAGGTAGCCGCTCACGACCTGGCTGGAATCATAGTAGCAACGCGCCCAATTCGATCTCGGATCATAGAGGTTCTGCCAATAGGGAAAGGAGCTCGTGGTCTCGGAATTCGAACTGTAGGTTCCATAGTACCCGCTATTGTTGGTCATGCATTTGCCCCAGGTGTAGGCAATCTGGCCTTGCAGTCCTCTACTGGCGCGCTTTTGTAACACTGCTTGCAACGCGTCATAGCGCATGGTGCCAACCGATGCCGTATCGTAAACATCGGCGAACCTGTTCGGGCCATAGCCAGAACCGACTCCGTTAAAACCGCCGACGAAGGGGGTGTTATCGGTTCCCGGTTGCAGTTGACCGAGGTCCAGCGGCACCACCAGGTGTGTAACCTTTTGCCCGACGTAACCAACCTGCGCAGTGAGCGTTTTTGTCACCTCATTCTGGATCGAAAGATTCCATTGTTCCCCGATCGCCGGCTGCAACACTGGACCCCAGGCGAACATAGTCGCTCCGACAACCGACTGCGGTTGTGGTGCAAACCCTCCCGTAGCTCCAGCCTCGGTGGCATAAGGTGTGGCGCCTGAGGTGTAGTTGTTCGTTCCTCCAATCTGCGTTGGTGTGTATGGGGGATTACGGGGCAGGCGCAGATTCGTCCCCGTACCCTCCAGATAAGACGAGACGCTGAAAGCCCCGCGGATAACGGTTTTTCTTTCTAGGGCCGATGGAGTCCAGGCGAATCCAATGCGGGGCTCAAACTCTCCCAGGCCATCATATTTGCTACCGTAGAGTCCTCTACTGAAGCCGTTCTGGCCGGCAATGCCGTGGGGGACCGGGCTGTTTCCGGGAAACTCCACGATGCCGGTGGTCTTATCGACATTCACCTGACGATTGTTGGTTTCGACCCACGGAGTACGTGCCTCATATCGCAGTCCGAGATTCAAGGTTAGGCCATCGGCTATATGCCAATCGTCCTGTGCAAAACCAGCCAGCAGCCAGTCTCTTTGATGAAAACCGAAGCCTAACGCACCTCGAGAAACGGAATCGGGTAGGCCCAGAGCAAAGCTCGCTCCCGCATCTCCGCCAGATACTCCATCGCCTGCTTCAGAGGTGTAGTTGTTAGTGAAGCCGATGTCACCCAGGACTCCGGCATTGCCCGGATAAGTAATATTTAAGCGGTACCGGCCCATCTGGAAGCCAAATTTCACATTGTGGTGTCCGTGACTCCACAAGACATTGTCGGATATCTGCCAAACGGTAGAAGCGAACTTTTGGATGATCGCGCCGTTGCCCAAACCGGCGTAGTTGCCGATGCCGCCTCCCGTTGCCGCGCTTGCAAAGGTGATATTAGGCAATCCGCTGATGCCGCCTTCGGTCGTACCGGCGATACCAGTGTTAGCCGCGAGCGTGGCGACGGACGGGGCAAAGGTCGTATTCGGGCCAAAGGGCAATACATAGTTCACGCCAATGCGAAAATCGTTGAGCAGTGACGGGGTGAACGTGTGCGTCTCATCAAAAGCAGTGTTATCGATGTGCACTTCCGAGCTCGAATTCCCACCGAGCAGGTAGGAAGTCGTTAAGGGATCAATTTCCTTGGCCCGGGAATAGCGGGCGAAAAGACGATCCTTTTCAGAGGCATTGAAGTCGACTTTAACGTCTTCCTGGTCGTCATTGTTCTGGCTTCCATTAAGAACTACAGCGCTATTGGGCGCACTGGGAGTGGGTTGCGGATAGAGTGGCGAAGCCATGAGCACCTTGAAGGCGTTATCCAGCCGGTTGGGAGGGATAATATTGCCCTGGAAAGGTACCGGGTTCCCCGACAGAACACACGGTGTGCCGCTAACTCCTGTACCTGCCGTACAGGGGTCATAGATCTGCACGCCATTCGTCAGCAGGGCACTAAAATCTCCCCCGCGTTCCGCGGTTGACAACACGGTAAGATCGCCTGCTGCAAGCGGATGATCGAAGCGGGAGCCTTCATAATCACCGAAGAAGAACAGTTTGTTCTTGATGATGGGCCCGCCGATTGTGCCGCCAAATAGATTCCACCGCATCTTTCCCTTCGGGAGACCGGTCGTTCCTTGCGGATTCGCTGAGAATCCGTTTTGCCACGAGTTGGCATTGAATTTATCGTTGCGGATAAATTCGAAGACATCGCCGTGAAAACTGTTGGTACCCGATTTGATTGAGGCACTCACTACCCCGCCCTGAAAATTGCCGAATTCCGCCGATGCGTTCTGGGTAATGACATTGAATTCTTCAATGGCGTCGGGTGATGGCGTGAAACCCACCGCGTTTTCCGATACCTGACTGTCGTCCACGCCGTCGAGGATAAAATTATTCGACTCTTCGCGGTTGCCATTGATATACGGGCGCCCGCCTCCGTTGCCTGCTATCTGCTGCGAGGTCTGGGATCCCGTGTTCATGGTCTGTGGATCGATGGTAAGCGCGCCCGGAGTAAGCAGCGTCAACTGTACGAAGTTGCGCGAGGCGAGCGGTATATTGTCGTTTGTCTTGGAATCGATCAGCGTTCCTACTTGCGCGCTATCCGTCTGCAAGTTGGGCGCCGTATCGACAACTTCTATAACCTCGTTTACACCTTTCAGCCGGAGTTTGAAGTTGAAGCGGGCGATTTGATCGAGCACCAACGTCACCGCGGATTGCTTAATTGTCTGAAATCCAGTCGAGGTTACCGTTATTTCGTACGTGCCAACCGGCATGCGCTGAAGATTGAAGACGCCGTCGGGATTGGTTTTCGTCGCGTAGGTAGTGCCGCGCTCCACATCGTGAGCCACTACGGAAGCGCCAACGACGGCGGCTCCCGAAGGATCAGTCACGCTCCCAGTGATAGTAGCGGTGACTTCCTGCCCCCACGCCGGCAACACACCGAGAGACGCAGCGAATAGAACCATGAAAACAGCTAGATGGAGCAGCAACGACTCTTTCAGTCGGATCATTTTCTTCCTCCTACAATCGACTCACGACGACCACATCTCCGTCCTACGCAGACGGCCAGCTTACGGCCGTCGGATTCCGCCACCGCAGCTATCGGCAACTGATGTTGCAAACGGTCGTTCTTCAAATTGCTTTCCTGAATAACTCGATGCGGTTTTGCTAGGCTGGGCTCGATGCGCGGAGGAGGGGAAACCGCTATTCTCGAATGAGCATGACCCGCCGCCGGTGACGGCACGTGCGGCCATTTCATGCTTAAGCAATCGCTCAAATAGCGGCTGCGCATTGGCTCGCCCTAGGTTGCCGTCCGTAACGCCATGCCGATGTCGAATCACGGCGGCTAAATTAACCTTCATTAGTAAGTTTTGTCAACCTAAATTATGAGGCCTAAAGATCGCGCATCTAGGTGTCAGCTCGAATGTGAGGAGTTTTGCAACAACCCGAAAATGGCAGGTTCCAGGGTGGTAAAAACGGCGCCCCACAAAACGGCGGAGGGACCAAGCGCCCCAGGCTGGACTCGAACTAAGGCAAATTCGCTTCCTTTTAACAGCTTCTGGACTTCCTGTAGCAGGAAGGGATGGCTGCCCACTTCACCTCCGAGCAGAATAACGCTGGGATTAAGGATCAACGCGAGATCGAGAATCGTGTCGGCCAGGACCGTCGCACATTGCTTCACAATACGTTTCGCCAAGGCGTTCCCGCCCAATGCCAAATCGAATACATCCTTCGCGTGAAGCACCTTGGGTTTGGCTCGCGATGCTTGCAGGCTAGACTTCCAGGCTTTCATAATGCCGGGTGCATGCAATGACTTTTCGAGGTTTCCATATTGGTGAATGGTGGGATTCCCTCGCGAAACATTTGGCACGCGGAGATAACCGATTTCTCCAGCCGACCACTGCGATCCACGATGCAGTCGTCCGTCGATGAAAATGCCGGAGCCAACGCCATCTCCTATGGTGATGAAAACGAAGTCTTTTTGTCCTACGGCCGCTCCGCGATAGAACTCACCTTGCGCCGCTAAATTCGTGTCATTTTCAATCGTCACCAGAGATCGAAATTCGCGGTTCAGCATCCCGCCCAACGGCACGTCATTCCAGTCCGGCAGAGCACTATAAGCAACCACGCTGCCTGCATCGACATTCACAATTGCAGGAACTCCAACCGCCAGCCCGAGCAGTAGATTCTCCGATTGTTTATGCTTCTGCAACAAGTCGCGCACAGCTTGGCCAATTGTCCTGCAAACAACCGAAGGCGTTGATGCCGCGCGCTCGATTGCGACTCTCGTCCGTCCGAGTTCATGTCCGTTCAAATCGCACAGGAGAAAGTGCAAAGCGTCAGCCCCAACTTCGACGCCCGCAACGCAGCCGCGTTCCGCCCGAAAGCGCAATATGTCGGGTGGCCTGCCGCCAGTTGAGTCGCCTTCGCCGATCGCTTCCACCACTCCTGCTTGCGCCAAATGAGCAACGACATTGGTCACGGAGGGGGCACTTAATCCGGACGCGCGAACGAGATCTGCTTTGGAGCATGGTCCTTTTTCACGGAGTAAGTTCAGGAGAATCTGCGCGTTCGTTTGGCGAATCAGCGGTGGACGGCCAATTAAGAAGGGTTCCTTCATCGCTTAGCGGCGTAGACGCCGGTCGACAATCTTCGATGCAATCGTCACCATGTTACGGCATTCGTGTCATTCCCGCGAATCGTGCGCTTTAATGAAGGGAGACGCTGAGTCGAGGGTCCGTGTGATCATCAGGCATTATAATGCTTGTTAACTAAGATTGTGATAGGATCGGGTCGCTATGGCGCACGCGAAGGGGCATATGTCATTCCAGGTGCCACGATCATGGTTTTACGCTTTTACTCGATTGGGCGTTGTGGCGCTCTTCTTTATTCCGCTTGTAACGCCGGGCAGCGCGCAAACCTCGAGTGCAAAATTCAGGGCCGTTGCGCTGGCCGAGGCCGGAGGAATTCACAAGCCCTTTGTCGATGCGGCGAAGGTTTGGTTGCAAAAAGAGTCAGCCGCCGAGCACTTCGCGGTCGATTACATTCAGAGCACAGATCCAATCGATGATGCCTTCCTTTCGCACTATCAACTTTTCATTCAGCTCAACTATCCGCCCTATGGTTGGACTCCAAAGGCTGTAACCGCCTTCACGAAATTTATCGAGGATGGTCGCGGCGGGTGGATCGGATTCCATCACGCCACATTGCTCGGCGAGTTCGATGGATATCCGATGTGGCCCTGGTTCTCCCAATTCATGGGCGGAATCAGGTTTAAGGATTACATTCCCAAGTTTGCAACAGCGACCGTCGACGTCGAGGACAAGTTTCATCCGGTGATGACAGGAGTTGGGTCGTCATTCGTTGTGGAGAAAGAAGAGTGGTATACCTACGACAAATCGCCCCGTCCGAATGTTCGTGTCTTGGCACGGGTCGACGAGACGACCTATTCTCCGGACACCAAAACGAAGATGGGCGATCATCCGGTTGTCTGGACAAACGAACACTACAAGGCGCGGAACGTATACATATTTATGGGCCATCATCCTGAACTGTTTAAGAACTCAGCATTCACCAAAATATTTCACAACTCAATGCTATGGGCGGCGAACCAATGAAACGGCGGATTTTCATCGGACTGGTCGCGCTCAGTTTTGTATTCGCGACAGCCGTAGCCTGGAGCCAGCAGCAGCCACGTTTTAAGGTTTTGGCTTTTTATTCGACGAACGTGGAACCGGACCACGTTCAGTTTGCTCTGGACGCTTTGAAATTCTTCGCCGACTGTGCGACCCGAGAGAATTTCGGATTCGATGCGACCTCTGATTGGGGCAAGCTAAACGCGGCAACGTTAAAGAACTACGACATGGTCGTCTGGCTAAACGATTCTCCGACGAATGCTGAGCAGCGAGCGGCCTTCGAGCGCTTTGCGGAAAATGGCGGCGCTTGGCTGGGTTTTCATTTTGCCGGATACAACGACGAAAGCACGAAATGGCCATGGTTCGTCAATTTTCTTGGAGGCGCGGTGTTCTACAGCAACAGCTGGCCGCCGCTCCCGGCTAAGCTAGTTGTCGATGACAAGAATCATCCTGTAACCGCGGGTCTTCCCGCAGTGTATGATTCACCGGCCAATGAGTGGTATGTGTGGAAGCCAAGTCCTCGCCTGAATAAAGATGTGCGGGTCCTGCTCACGCTCGATTCGTCGAACTATCCACTGGGCTTCAAAGACGTCCTTGAAAGCGGCGATCTCCCTGTGGTTTGGACGAACACGAAATACAGAATGCTCTACCTCAATATGGGCCACGGGGACAAGATATTCATAAGCTCTACGCAAAATCAATTGATAGAGCAGGCCATCGATTGGCTCGGCTCAAAGTCTCCGCAGCCGGCTGCTGAACCAAACGGAATTCGGATCAGTCCTCATGCGATCGAGATCAATCCCAGGACGAACAGGGTTTACGCTGTGAACACGCACAACAGCACGGTGACGGTGCTGAGCGCGGGGCATTCGCCTTCGCTAGTGAAGGTGGGTGTCGAACCGGTAGCGATCGCAATCAATCCATCCACAAATCGGGTTTATATAGCAAATTCTGGCAGCGGAAATGTGACGGTCGTCGACGGAGCGACCGACAAAGTTGTTGCTACCGTTCCAGCCGGCGATCTTCCGTACGCGATCGCCGTCAATCCAGTGACGAACAAGATTTATATCGCCAAGACGTTCAGCAGCACGATCACGATGATCGACGGAGCCACCAACATTGCCAGTGTGCTCAAGGCGAATGTTGCGGCAGACGCAATAGCCATCAACCCAATCACGAACCGACTTTACTTTACCAGTTACGAGAGTCAAGCCGTCACGGAACTCGACGAAGCCACGGACCACACCTCTGCTGTCAAAAGTGGCGAACACGTTTGGGCCATCGCGATGAATCCGGTCTCTAACAAGATTTTGGCGACCAATGTCGGTAAGGCAAGCGTGGCCGTGATCGATGGGAAGACGGATGAAGTTATATTCGTCAAAGCCGGAGAAATTCCCTGCGCTCTTGCGGTGGACACTTCCAACGCGCGGGTTTACGTTGCGAACTATGGGAGCGGCGATATCACAGTGATTGATGGAACAACGAACTCGGTCCTTGCAACTGTGAAAGTTGAAGTGCATCCGCAAGCAATTGCAGTTGACTCAAAAACTCATCGTGTCTACGTCGCAAGCACGAAGAGTGACACCACGACAGTTATCGATGGAACAAATGATCGCTTACTGACCACCCTGAAAACTCCCGGAAGGCCATATGCAATCGCGGTGGATAGCACATCCAACACCGCATTTGTCCTCGGATTGACGGCGGGCGAAGTGACCGTCATTGACGGAACGCTGGGCGTGTCTTCGCCGCGGTTGCCAGGAGAGTGACATGTGGAGAACTCTGATCTTTCTTACATGTACGTTGAGCCTGTGGGGGCAGAGCGACCATCCCATTCTTACGCTCGGCTCGCGAGCGCCGAATTTCGAGCTTCCAGGCGTTGATGGCGAGATTCACCGCCTTTCCGATTACTCATCAAGTCCGGTCCTGGTGGCGGTGTTCACTTGCAACCATTGCCCGATTGCTCAGATGTACGAGCGGCGCATCGCTCAGTTGGCAACCGACTACAAAGACCGTGGTGTCGCCGTCGTTGCAATCGAACCGAACGATCCGAAAGCCATTCGGATCGACGAACTCGATTCCTCCGACGTTAGCGACAGCCTCGAAGAGATGAAAATTCGCGCTGAGTATAAGCATCTGGCCTACCCATATCTTTACGACGGCGACACGCAGACTGTGACGGAAGCCTACGGCCCGCAAGCAACCCCGCACGCATTTGTTTTCGACAGCGAGCGCCGGCTTCGCTACGAAGGCCGCATTGATAACAGCTATCGCTCTGAATTGGTTACAACGCACGAGGTGCGCGACGCGATCGATGCGGTTCTGGCTCATCGAGACGTTGCTGTGAAACACACCGGTGTTTTTGGTTGTTCCAGCAAGTGGAAAGAGAAACATGCGCAGCAGCTGCAAGCACTGCAGAAGATCGAATCACAACCCATTCAACTGAATATGGTCTCCGCCGATGACTTGAGAAAACTTAAGAAGAATCCGACTGGCAAAACGCTGCTTGTGAGTTTTTGGGCAACATGGTGCGGCTCGTGCATCGATGAATTCTCCAGCTTTCAGGACACTTTTCGCATGTACGAAGTGAGGGACTTGGAGTTAGTGACCATAGCAGCGAACCTGCCCGAGGAGAAGAATACAGTCGTCCGAATCCTCAATAAGATGCACGCCACCAGCCGCAACCTTTTATTCGATTCGAACGATACGGCTGCTCTCCAAGCCGCCTTTGATCCCATGTGGGAATCGGCGGTGCCGTTTACGGTGCTCATTGCCCCGGGCGGAAAAGTGCTCTATCGAAAACAAGGTTCGGTCGACATATTGGAGCTCAGAAGAACGATCTTGGCGAATCTGCCTTCTGATTATGAAGGGTTCAATAAGTATTGGTCTGATCGATAGTGCTCGTTCCATCATTCTCATGAAAAAAGTATCAAATTCATGCGTAATTCTTCTCGCACTCCTGTCTTTATCGGCCTCTGCTTGGGCGGGCGACGACATACCGCAAGTCGCGTGGCGACGGCCACTTGGTCTTCCGCTTGACAAGCCCGGAGTCACACGTGTTCCGGGCAATATCGACGATGGTTTCTGGCAAGGCGCACCGGTGGGAGGATTTGGATCCGGAACTTTCTCGCGCACATTCCGAGGAGATTTCGCGCGCTGGCATATGAAGGCAGGTGTTCATAAATACGCACCCGTCTACGCTAACCAGTTCGCGGTTTTTCAGCAGGTCGAAGGCGAGGCTCACGGCGTGGCCAGAGCGTTGATGACCGATCATCCGACCGATGGAACGCTAGCTAGTTGGCAATGGAACTATCCGATCGGGGCGGGCGAGTATGCGGCCCTCTATCCCAAAGCTTGGTACGACTATCGCTGGAATCAATTTCCCGCTCACCTTGTTCTCGAACAGTTTTCGCCGTTGTTGCCCAACAATTATCGGGAGTCGAGTTATCCCGTTGCGGTTTACCGATGGCATGCAGAAAATCCGACCTCGCGCGCGGTGACAGTCTCCGTGCTCCTCTCGTGGACCAACATGGTTGGCTGGTTCCGCACTTTCACGCGGGATTTCCAGGGTGCTCCGAATCAAGGCAACCACAACGGCTATAAGAGCGAACAGATCGCGACTGGAACGATGAAAGGAATTGTCTTTGAGCGTAATCGCGCGGGCGGCGAGTTGCAGGAAGCCGATGGTCAATTTGCGATTGCTGCACTAGATGCGCCGGGAATTGAGGTGAGTTATCTGACCAGCTTCGCAGCGGATGGCGATGGAAAGGCAGTCTGGAGCAGCTTTGCCAAGGATGGCCGTTTACCGAACAGCGATATCTCGTGGGTGAGTGACAGCGAAAAATTAGCAGGCGCAGTTGCTGTACGGTTTACGCTCGCACCCGGCGAAAACAAAATTATCCCGATGGTGATCGCGTGGGATTTTCCGATTGTGCAGTTTGGCGAGGGACGCGAGTGGAACCGCCGCTATACCGATTTCTTCGGAGCGGATGGCAACAACGCCTGGGCGATTGCCCGCGATGGATTACTGAACGCGCAGGCATGGAGCGATGCCATCGATGCCTGGCAGGGTCCGTATGTAAACAATGAGAGCAAGCCGCTTTGGTATCGCGGCATGTTGTTCAATGAGCTCTATACCTTAACCGACGGAGGAACATTCTGGGGGCATCCGCGCGGCCCCATTGATAAGGGTCTCGGTTCGTTTGCTCTGTTGGAATGTTTCGACTATGCATACTACGGAACACTCGATGTTCGCTTTTATGGTTCGCTGCCCCTGTTGAAGTTCTGGCCGGAGATCGACAAACACGTATTGCGTGAATTCGGCGACACCGTTCCACGAGAGTGGCCGGAGTTGGGGCAATGGGTTTGGAAGTCACGGCAAACCGACGAACCTAGGTTGCACATGCGAAAGAAGAAAGGAGCGGTCCCGCACGATTTGGGTGTGCCCGAGGGCGATCCATTCTTCGCGGTGAACGAACCCGGCTGGCAGGATACGAATGACTGGAAAGACCTGAACTCGAAATTCGTTTTGATGGTCTACCGCGATTATGTGTTGACAGGAAGCAAGGATAAAGATTTCTTGCGACAGATGTGGCCGGCTGTGCTCGCCGCGATGGCTTATTTGCGGCAATTCGAACGCGGCGGCGGGGTTCCGGAGAACAGCGGTTATCCCGATCAGACCTACGATTCATGGGTTGTAAAAGGGGTGAGCGCGTACTGCGGAGGATTGTGGTTGGCAGCAGTGCGTGCAACCGAAGAGATGGCTCGCACGCTCGGAGAGACGAATACTGCGACTGAGTATCACGAGCTTTTTTTGAAAGCGCAGAAAACTTACATCGCGAAACTCTGGAACGGGGAGTATTTCCGCTATGACACGGAGAGCGAGTATCGCGAGAGTGTCCAGGCGGATCAACTCGCCGGCCAATGGTACGCCAACATGACCGGACTAGGCGATCTGGTGCCGCCCCAGATGCAGGTAGCTGCAGCGAAGAAGATATACGCCTTCAATGTGATGAAGTTCGGCAACGGTCAAATGGGTGCGGCCAACGGCATGTCGGCCGACGGCTCGATCATTCGCGACAACGAACAAGCGCTCGAAGTGTGGGCAGGAACCAGCTTCGGTGTGGCCGCGCTGATGCTGAGTGAAGGCATGAAAGACGAGGCGTACCGCACCGCTTGGGGAATTTATCACGTGATCTATGAGAGCAAGGGATATTGGTTTCGCACTCCTGAAGCGTGGGATGTAAGCGGCAATTTTCGAGCCTCCATGTATATGAGGCCTGCGGCCGTGTGGGCGATGGAGATGCTTCCCAAGGAGCGCCAGTAGTGAGGCGATTTGATACGAAGTTGATTAGCGATTGAGTAACGATCGACGACTGAGTTAAAGTGAAGATGAGCACAATAGACAAACTCGAGCGCGGCTCGGCTTCCAGTTCGGATCGCAGCGTGCCGAACAATGGCGCGGATAGTGGGCATGTCATTGGCATCGATATCGGAGGAAGCAACCTGCGGGTATCTCTCGCCGATTCGAAGGGATGTCTGTTAGGGAAATGGTCGGCTTCCACGAAAACGACATCTTCGCCGGAGATGGTTGTTCAGCAGATTCGTGAAGGCGTGGATTCTCTGCTGGAGCGTCATTCCGTGTCTCAGCGTTCTCTGCTAGCCGCAGCAGCGGGCGCACCGGGACTTACTAGAGTTGACGCCGGAATTGTGGTCGCCACTTCTTATCTAAAAGGATGGAAGAATGTGGCGTTTCGGGATGTGCTGGAATCGGCATTGCAAGTTCCAGCAACTGTGGAAAACGATGCGCGGTTGGCTGCGATCGGGGAGAACTGGAAGGGAGTCGCGCGCGGCCTTCGTAGTTTTGCCTTTCTTGCGATTGGGACCGGAATTGGCGCCGGCATTTTTGCCAACGGGGAATTGATTCACGGCAAGCACTGGACGGCCGGCGAGATAGGCTACATGTACGTCCCGGGCGGGTCCAGCGAGGCGGTTGCTCCGGGTTCGCCCGGATCACTCGAAAGCATGATTGGCGGCGAAGGCGTCAGGCAGCAATGGTTGCGTTGTTGCACAGAAGCCGGCGTTGTGGAGGCGCGTGATCTCACTGCGACAGAAATCTTCGATAGAGCACTGGCCGGAGATCAGTTTGCACAGACCGTGCTGAATCGCACAGCACAAGTGCTGGCTTATGCGATCTACAACATTTGCCTCGTTTTGGACTGTGAATGCGTTGTGTTAGGCGGAGGAGTCGGCATGAGTTTGCCGTTGCGCGATGCGACGCAGCGCATCCTCGATCAATACGAGGAACCTGCGCTACCTAGGTTAGCCACGAGCGCTCTGGGAGAAGACGCGCAACTGATGGGAGCGGTTCGTCTGGCGCTCGATCTCGCGGAATCGCGCAAGCGACACTGACCGTTGCTCAAGCCTCGCTTGCCAAACTAATGCTTTCAAGATCTCGCCTGCAGGTTTCGGGCACAACAAAGCGCACGAAGAGCAGGGTTACGATGCTCATTGTTCCACAAACAGCAAATGTGCGCGCACTGCCAATCGCATTAATCATTGACAAAAAAGTGAGAGTCACCGCGAAATTTGCGATGCCTGAGAACAGCGTTCCGGCGGCCATCCCACGCCCCCGAACCTGCAGCGGAAATACTTCCGCCACTAAGATCCACGCGATTGCGCCCAGACTGAAGGCGAAACAGGCGATGTAAAGCATCAGGCAAGCAATTGCGATTGCGCCCATGCGTGAGCCAACTTGCGCAGTGCGGCTAAAGGTGAGCGAAAGGGTAAATAGCGCGATCGTCATGCCACTCACCCCAACGTAAAGCAACGGCTTCCTGCCCACTAGATCGACGAGCGCAATTCCAACCAGCGTAAAAAGCACGTTCACCAGTGCAACCAGCAAAGTTGCAAAAATCGCGCTGGCATGTGATGCACTCCCGGCCAGCTCGAAAATCTGCGGACCATAATAGATGATCGTATTGATGCCGGTGACCTGCTGCAGAACGGTGAGTCCGGCTGCGATGAACAGCGAGCCGCGTACCGCAGGACTCCACAAGGTGCTCCATCTCTGTTCGACCGGAGTTTTGAGACCGCGCTGAATGTCGGCGAGAAGCCTTTGCGCGCCTTGAGAATCAGTATAAGTGCGCAAAACCGCTTCCGCACTCTCCCCGCGGCCGTGCGCGAACAGCCAGCGCGGGCTTTCGGGAACAGCGAGGACGGCGATCAACAGAAAAAGAGTTGGCACAACCGCGATGCCGAACATGAGACGCCATTGCTGCTGAGCGGCGAGCCAATAACCAACCAGATCGGCCAACGCAATTCCGAGGGTTAAAGCGAATTGATACAGTCCAATGAGCATGCCACGGGACTGGGGCGGGGCTAGCTCTGAAACATATACCGGCGCGGTAACCGAGCTGAACCCAATTCCAATGCCGATGATTGCCCGCGCCACGATCAGCACGTACACGTTCGGAGCCAGGGGCGAAAGCACCGAACCTAAGATAAAAATGGCTGCAGCCCATACGAGCGTGGCGCGCCGGCCGATCCGATCAGCGATAGCCCCGGCTGTGATTGCTCCAATCATGGCTCCGATGAGCACAATGCTGACTACCAACTCCTCCATAAATGTGGAAAGCGCAAAACTGCTTTTTACAAAGATCACGGCGGCCGCGATGATGCCCATGTCATAGCCGTAGAGTACGCCTCCCAATGCAGCGATCGATGAAACTCGCAGCAGGAAGACACGATTCACGCGGAGACCGGAATGCAGGGAAGAATCAGACACCTAGCCCACCTCGCTCCGTATCATATCGCAGTTTATAATCATTGTTTATAAACAATTGAAACCCACGTTGAGGGGTAACCATGGAAAACCAACCGAGCAGTGAGCCGAGCTGGATCGCCGGGGTGGAACCACCCAGCGACGTGCGAAGGCTGGACATGACTGCGATTTACGAGATGGAGTGCCGGGAACAGCCAGAGTGCCTGGTTCGTCTGTTGCGCGCTTACAGGGAAGACAGATCGATTCTGAACGAGCTGGAAACGGTACATCAGATGTCGCTTTCTCCCCTTCCTGTCCTGTTTGTAGGAATGGGAGCGTCGTATTGTTCTAGTGTCACCGGTTCATCTTTTCTGCAATCACGCGGGCGCTCTTCTTTCGCCGTAGACGCAGGCGAATGGCTGCATTACTCCGATGCGGCGTGCGATCAGGCTGCCATTTCTTTTCTGTTAACCACTTCGGGCGAGAGTGCGGAACTGGTGCAACTATGCAAGAGCCCGTCATTCAAACGAATGGCGTTGCTTTGTAACAATGAAAAAAGCACATGTTGGTCCTTAGCTGGCACCCGCTTTCCGATTCTTGCAGGCCCGGAGTATGGGAATGCGACCAAGACATACACGAATGCGACCGCGGCATGCATCGTGATCGCTTCTCATTTGCTAGGCCGGCCATGGAAAAAAGATGCGGAGCAAGTTGTTCAAACCTATCCCTCGAGCCTGAATCATGCATTTGATATCCGCAACCAACTGGCCGACTTCTGCCATGGAGCCGCAAACATAGAGCTCATTGGCCGCGGCCCAGCGTATGGCGCTGCGATCATGGGAGCACTTTGCATCCGAGAGATGGTGGGGAATCGTGCCGCCCCTCACTCCGGCGGGGGGTTTCGCCATGGACCATTGCTCGACGTCAACGAAAGCCATGTCGCAATCATCTTCGCTCTAGGACGAGCCGCACAACTGGGTGTGAGTCTTGCGGATGACTGCATCGCACGCGGCGGCAGGGTCATCCTTGTTTGCACCGAGGATCGGGAGTCTTCCGAGAAGCTACTGCCGGTGCGACTTCCTCCGGTGCCAGAGCCGTGGGAAAGCATTACTTCGGTGGTGGTGCCTCAAGGTCTTACCATGGCGATGATCGAGCGCTCTGGACCGAAACTAAAGCCTCGCTTCGAGTATGGCGAAATGAAGGAGTAGCACGCCAATCAGTCACTATCTTGCTCAGTAGGAAAATCAAAAGCAAGATTCAATATCGATTCGTACCTGGATCGATGCATCGGACGGTAAAAGGCCATGAATTCCACAGTTCGACTGGCTCTCGCAGATTCCATGTTAGACCGGCAAGAATGGCTGCATTCGGCTCGCGGCTCGCGCGCCACCTCGTGGTGCACACGCAAGACGTCACTGGAGATCTGCTGGATACGTTCAGAAACGGCCCAGCCGTGGAGCGGCTCAAGCGACAGGGTGCGGAGGATGAGCAGGTCCAACGTGCCCTGCGGAAGATCAATGGATCGAGCATTCCCGAAACGTGCTATCTTTCCAGATCGAAATGGCGAAGACGAAACTTTTCGTCGGATCTTCCGGGGCGAATATCAGAGTAGCGAGGTTAGTTGCTAATCGCCTTGAGGCTGACGGCGCCGCAGAGGCGACCGTTTGGGACGAGGGGGTCTTTAGTCTTAATCAGGGCTTTCTCGAAAAACTCCTGAGTATATTGAGTGAATTTGACTTCGCGGTCTTAATGTGGGCGCCCGATGACATGCCCGAGAGCAAAGGAGAATCCAAAGCTTCACCACGGTACAACGACGTATTTGAGTGTGGACTCTTCATGGGTGCAGTGAACCTCGTAGCTTTCAGTCATATCTGCTGAAAATTGTACGACGGACGGCAGCACGACGAGAGCCTGGCCCGAAGCAGCCGCTGCGCGAGGCGCTCTGACTCCAACGGTGGGGTGACTTCTTAAAAAACTTGGTGCTCGATCGCGCACTCGATAGCCGGTTTCCCCGGCCCCACATGGCCCCCTACGGACCCAACTTCGCCTCCCAAGCCCTTGCAGTCCCGTCAGGTCTCCGCTTCTCGCGTGCCTTGACGACCAGCGCTCCCTGCAGCAGAGCGTGGATGGAGTTGGGAAACAGGTCGACGGGAAGATTTGCGGTGGTTCCTGGATTAATCTGCAGCGGAGATTTCTCGTTTACCGGCGATGCCACTCGTGTCCAGCACTTTGGACAGCCTTCACCGACGGACACGTCGGTCACGGACACAGCAGCGTATCGGCGACATTGCTCAAATGGATTTGAAGCGGAGTTGTGCCAGAAACGCTGACATATGCCGGCTCTCCCTGCTTTTCTGCGACCAGCAGGTCGGTCTTGGTTGCGTTGTAAACCAGCATAATGATCCCACCGACGGCATTGCTGGTCCCATTCTATACACAGCGAAGGTAAAGGCGTTGAAGCGAACTTGCTGGATGCTGTCCACATCCGTGTAGAGACGATAGGTTTGATCGTCGGTTTGGCCTAACAGGAACCGTGGCGCAGAGAAGAAATAGGGTGGAAAAGGTTACCACTCCTTCCTGCCTGACTCCATTGTGAACTGGAGACCTGGTCCCTGTCCAAATGCAATAGCCGAAAGAACATAAGAGCTACAGTCCTGCAAATCGTGCGCTCGCTCAGGTGGAGTAGGAATCGTGAAGCGGCACGATTTCTTGGCGACATGGTCGAGGTGGACTGGGGCGGGTTGGCTGAGCCCGGCGGTCGATATTGCGCACTTCTTCGCCCTGGGAGACAAGCTATTTTTCTCGATTTGCCCGGAGCATTGCGAGAACTCACTCTTTGTCCGCTTCGTCAGCGATGCCGATCTTCGACAGCCGGTACCGAAGCGCGTTTCGGGAGAGTCCCAGAAGGCGGGCCGCCAGGCTCTTATTGCCATTGGCGCGACGCAATGCCTCCTGAACCATTTCGTCTTCCCACTGCTCCAGGGTCATGCCGTCGGGAAGAAATCCACTCGCGCCATTCGCTGTCTTCGAGGGACGAGCGTCCAGATGAATATCTGCGACGTCGAGGACGCTGCCTTTCGCCAGTGCGCACGCCCGCTCAACAATGTTCTGCAATTCACGCACGTTTCCTGGCCAGTGATAGTTCACCAGAATCTGCATCGCTTCGGGCGTAATTCCGTTCACCCCCTTGCCGGAATCTCCCGCGAAGCGCGTGATGAACAGATTCACGAGGTCCGGAATGTCTTCGCGGCGCTCGCGTAGCGGTGCGATGTCGATGGGCACCACGTTCAGCCGGTAGTAGAGGTCTTCGCGGAATGTGCCCTGCTCCAGCGCCGCCCGCAGGTCACGATTGGTGGCCGCGACCAGCCGCACGTCGACTTTAATGGTGCGCGTCCCTCCCAGTCGCTCGAATTCCCGCTCCTGCAGCACGCGTAGCAACTTCACCTGCGTTACGGGAGGCACGTCGCCGATCTCGTCGAGAAACAGCGTACCTTTGTCGGCGAGTTCGAATTTGCCGGGCTTGCTCGCCGCTGCGCCCGTGAACGCGCCCTTTTCGTAGCCGAACAACTCGCTTTCCAGCAGGTTTTCCGGGATCGCCGTGCTGTTGATTTTCAGGAACGGGCCGCGGGCTCGCCGCGACTTCTCATGAATCGCGCGCGCAATCAGGTCCTTGCCGACGCCGCTCTCTCCGCCCAATAGCACCGTCGAGTTGGTGGGGGCAACACGCTCGACCGTGGCCAGCACTTCCTGCATCTTCGGGCTGCGCGCTACAACGTTGGGATGCGCATAGCGTTTGCCCAGCGCCTCGCGCAGCGACCGGTTCTCTTCGCGCAGATTCCGGACGTCCAACTCTTTATGAATGACCAGCCGCATCTCGGCCAGGGAAAACGGTTTCAGCACGTAGTCGCTGGCGCCGGCTTTCATGGCCTCGACGGCAGTCTCGACCGAGCCGAATGCCGTCATCACCACGACGGGCAGAGCAGCGCTCTGGCGCTTCACCGTTTGTAGGAATTCCAGCCCGTCCATGCCGGGAAGTTTCAAGTCGGTCACGACGAGGTCGATTGCATTTTCGGCTAGCAGCTTCAACCCCGCCTCAGCATCGCCGGCGGAGAACGTCGTGAATCCGTCCTCCCCCAGATTCAACTCGAGCAGGCGGCGCATCTTGGCCTCATCCTCGACGATCAGAATGGCTGGCATCGCCGGGCCCTCCTCAATCCGCTGTCTTGCTTCATGAGATCACCAGATGAGCCCTTTCTCCGACGCCGGCGTGTTTCGTGGCGGCGGGAAAGAACATTACAAAGCGTGCTCCAGTTCCCTGCCCCACCCCGGCATCTTCCACCCGGATAAACCCATGATGTCCGTCCATGATCTTCGAGACGATGGAGAGTCCCAGACCCACGCCGGTTTTTTTCGTGGTCACGAACGGATTGAAAATCTGCTCCCGCAAATCGAGGGGAATGCCGGGGCCAGTATCTTCGATTCGCACTTCCACACCTTCGCGGCCATTCGCGTTCGAAGTTGCCACTTTCACCCGGAGCGCGCCACCGCTGGCGCCCATGGCGTCGTATGCGTTTTGCACGATGTTGACGAAGGCCTGCTCGCTGAGGCTTTCATCCAGGGCGACTGGCGGCAGGTTCGGTTCGTACGATTTCTCGACTCGTACCGGCGCGCCTTTCCACAGCGTCACCACGTCGGTGAGCGCGCGATCGAGAACAGCGGTGATGTCCTGGGGCGCAAGATCGGCGTGAAGCGGCCGAGCGAAGTCGAGAAACCGCGTCACCAGGGCGCTGAGGCGATTCGTCTCGGTCGATATGTATCCCGCGAGCTCGGTGGCCAGCGGGTTGGACTCTCCCAGCTTCTGGGTCAGCATTTCTGCCGAGCCCTTGATCACTCCCAGCGGATTTCGAATCTCGTGCGCCAGTCCAGCCGAAAGCTGGCCGAGAGCAGCAAGACGCTCCGAGCGCCGCGCCTCGGCCTGCGCCTGCTCCAGACGGCGGTTGGTCTCGGCCAGGGTCTCGGCTAGTTCCTGGTAACGCCTCGTCTGGCGGCGGCTCTCCACCACGTAGCGGTTCACTTCCATGGCCGCGAGAAAGAAGAAGAGAATGCGGATGGCGAGCAGTTCGTAGTTTTCCGAGGTAATCTCGAACTCTTGAATCTCAGGGTGCAGCCCCGGATAGAGGTTCGAGCAATACGCCGCCGACGCCAGAGTCGTCCAGAACAAAGTGGCCCAGGGACGGAAGTATTCCGCCGCAGTCAGAATCGGGAGAAAGTAAATGGGATAGTAGTAGCTGTTGATGGCGAGTTCGCCGGTGTGGTCGACAAGCAGAGTCGCCAGCGCAATTTTTAGCAAGACCACATAGGACGGCCCGCGCTGCGGCACCCGCGCAATCAGCCAGCCTTCGCCAAATTGGAGCACAGCGAAGGCGAGCAGGATGAGCTGCTTATGGATTTCCCTCACCGGCGGCAGGATGGCCAGGCCCGCGATGAAGGCCAGCCACAGGAGATCCATCCAGCTAAGAGTGGGACGCTTTGCCTCGGTCATTGTTCTATCACGCTCTGCCAGAAAAGATAACGCCGGGGCAGGTTGCCCGCTCCGGCGTAAGGTTCCATCGTTGTTCGTGTCCGCAAGCGCATCTTCTGCGAACTTATCACACTGCAGAGCCCGTCGGCGTTAATGGCCCTTCGGTTTCTCCTGCCTCTGGGGCTCGGGCCGCGAGGGCTGTTGCCTTTGCGGCGGAGGCGGAGCGGGGCGCTGCTGCTGCCACTGGTGGAACTTCTCCGCCTGCTGCTGTTCCTGTTGCTGGTCATGCTCCTGCACGGGAGGCGTTGGCCGCACCAGGGGATGCGTCTCCTGCGGGAACGGCCGCTCCTGCTGTTGCGGCGGACGGAAGCCCTGGCCCGGAGACTGCGGGTTGCGATTCGGTTCCGGGTTGCGGTTCTCGTTCGCCTGCATAGCGCGGTTCTCCGGCTCAGGAGTTCCCTGCTGCTCATAAACCCGCGGCTGCGGCTTCAGCATCGGTTTCACCTGGCTATTGGTGCTTGTGTTTGACGGGTTCGGCTGGCCAAACGGCCTGAAGCCTGGTTGCGCCGGCTGCGAGCGCGCACCTTGATTCGTCTGCACGGGTTGTGAAGGCCCGACCGGACGCACGAGCGCTTGCTGATTTAGGTGCCCACCGGCGTCAGTCTGGCGCTGTTCAATCGGGCGCGGCGGGGGAGGAGGAGTCCTCACTGCCACCACCGGACGGCTGATGACGGCAATTGGCGGTTTTACCGCCACGGGGCGACCCGCTCCGATCACGCTCGTCCGCACCGGTTCGGCGGTCACGACGTGGCTCACCGGCGCGCTTGCGATTTCCCGCGGCTCAACCCTCATCACGTGGTTCGCTACCGGCCGCGCATTCACAAAAGTGTCACGATCGACGACCGTCACACCGTTGTTCACATGCTGATTCACGTACGTGATGTTGTTGATGGTCGTGCTCTTGTTGATGATCACCGTGTTGTACACGTTCGTGACCTTGGTGATATTCACCGCCGTGTTGGTGATGTTGACGTTGTTCACGTACGTCCGGCTCACGCGATATCCGGGGACGTAGACTTCTCCTGGAGCCAGCGGGAACCATCCCACGCCGACGCCCGCGGAGAAGCGGAAGTTCGGGCCCCCGCCGACGAAGGCCACCAAAGCGGGGGCCCAGATAGGCCGGACGACGACCGGTCCCGGTACCCAGAACCATCCGCTGTTGACGTAGGCCCAACGTCCGTAGTGGAACGGAGCGAATCCCCAAGGCTCGTCTTCGACCCAGGTCCAGCCCCACGGCCCGACATAGACCCAATGTCCGAAGCGGTACGGGGCCCATCCCGCTACCACCGCGCGCGGTCTCCAGCACGGACCGTACCCAGCTTCGTAATTCCAATCGCCGTACTCGTCGAGATCTTCGTAACCGGTCATTTCGCGCGAAACGTAATTGGCGGAATCGGCGTGGTCTTCGCGGTCATCACGCTCAAAAGCCCAGTCGTCGAAAGAGTCGCGGTCCGGGATTTGCCCGAGGTCGTAATTCACCTGATCGGTTCCGGTGAAGGTAGCCGACTGTCCGGCGATCACGGTGTAGGAGGACCCTCCGCCGGTGACCCGGCCGCGTCCGTGCCACACCGTCGTAATGGTCTGACTTCCGTCCTGACTGACGTCGACGCGGTACTCGCCCGGCTGCAGCAGGCTGAAGGCGGTGTTCGGCGTATCGATCTCGTAGGTGTCATCGTCATCGACGTGACGCACGCGCACGATCAGCGAGCCTTGGGCCAGCCGGATCTGCGTGGTGTTGTCGTCAAGATTAAGGAAGGTAATGCCCGTCTTCGGGCCCAGCCGAATGGCCGCCGAGCCGACGTGAACTTCGGCGCGCGAATTCTCATCGGCCCAGAGGTCATCGCCCGTTACCATCGGACGGTTCAGTACGGCCGTAACCCAATCGTCTTCTCCTGCCGGCCGGAAGGACACCGATCCTTCGGAATAATTGAGGCGCGCCACGCGCCCCGGTGGATCCTGCCCTTGATCTTCGTCACCTTGATCTTGTGCAATCGCAATGGTGGTTAGTTGAAGGACAAAGAAAAAGCTTGCCAGAAGGAGCATCCCAGCCCACAACTTCTGCGTTTTCATAATTCGCCCCTGCGAACAGCAATCGGATATGCACTGATGTTACCCACATGCCTCTAAACCCGATAGAGACATTTTAGTTTCCTTGCGGGTGGAAGTGCTTCGGAGAGACAAAGATGGCGCAGAGACGTTGCTGGCAACGTCTCTACGCCATCGTATGGAATGCCGATCTTCCCGAAACGCCGCCGGCAGAGACGAAGCTACGTCTCTACGATTATTTTTCGGCGGCGAATCGGTTAGTTTTTCAGCTTCGGACGCTGGCAGGCATCCACGATCTTGGTGGGATCGATTGCGTCCTTGTCCACCTGCTCTTCCATGATCTTTCCATCTTTGCCGATCAGGAAGTTCACACGGCGCGGAGCCTGGTATTCGTCTTTGTAGATTCCGTACTCGTGGGTCACTTTGCCGCCCCAATCGCTCAGCAAGGGGAAGGTCACTCCAATTTGGTCAGCGAAGGCTTTGTTGGCGAAAGCACTATCCATGCTCACACCCAGGACCTGGGTGTCGGCCGCTTCCAGCGCTTTCAGGTTTTGCTGGAAGGCTTGCATTTGCTTGGTTCAACCCCCGGTAAAAGCGAAAATGTAAAACGCCACCACAACGTTTTTCTTGTCACGATAGTCGCTCAACTTCACGTCCTTGAGGTTGCTACCGTCAAAATATTTGAGCGTAAAATCCGGTGCTACGTCACCGACCTTCGGCATCCCCGAATCCTCCTTCTTCTGCGCGAACAGCGGGGCGGTCATTGCGAGCAACAAACCCGCCGCCAGAGCCCAAGACCGTTTCCTAACCATTTGAACCCCTCCCTTGGGTGATTGCTAGAATAACCTTTGGTAGCTTCCTGGTAAACCCGGAAGTACCCCCACGTCGCACGACCTTTTGGCATTGCCGAATCTGGCCGCAAAACAGTACAGTTCAGTTGACCCCACAACGCAATGAGCATTTCCACTCTAAACGACATTTTCTTTGCAGCCATGGAGCGCGATCTGGAGCGCATGATGCTGCATCGCGAGGCCGGGCAGTGGCTGCCACTATCGTCTCGCGAATTCGGCCGCAGAGTAGCCCGCACTGCCGCCGCACTCGATGCCTGGGGGATTCGTCCCGGCGATCGCATTGCCATTCTCAGCGAGAATCGCCCCGAGTGGCCGATGGCAGACATGGCGAGCCTGCTGCTGGGCGCCGTCACGGTTCCTCTCTACACCACCCTCACCGCCGAGCAGAGTGCATTTGCTCTGAACGATTCGGGCTGTCGCACGATTTTTCTGTCGTCGGACCCCCAATTGCAAAAACTTCTGCCGGTTCTTTCTCAGACCCAGATTGAACGAATCATCGTGATGGACCATGTCGAATTCGCCAGCGATGTGTCGAGGCTTGCCGCTTGCTCGACCATGGATCAGATCACACCAGATGGGCCGGATGCACTGCCTCCCGCTCTGGAAGCCCGCGCTCGCTCCATCACCGCCGATGATCTGGCGACGATCGTGTATACCTCCGGCACGACGGGCACGTCGAAGGGGGCGATGCTCACTCACGGCAACATCGCGTCCAACATCCAGTGCTCGCTGCTCGGATTTGACGTCAAGCCCGGGCAAATCAGCCTGTCGTTCCTGCCGCTGTGCCACATCACCGCGCGGCACGTGGACTTCTCCATGCTCTACCACGGCGCAACGCTGGCCTACTGTCCCTTCATGGAGCGGTTGCCGGCGGCGCTGCTGGAGGTGCGGCCCACCATTTTCGTCGCCGTGCCTCGGGTTTACGAAAAGATCTACGCGCAGGCGGAGCAAAAAGCGAAGGGATTCCCCGCACGCACCATCTTTAACTGGGCTCTGGCCGTGGGCCGAAGCGCCAAGCCCGAAATTCTTGCCGGAAAGACGCCCACATCGCGCAATTGGAAACTGGCTAGCAAGCTGGTGTTTTCCAAGATCCGCGCTGGATTAGGCGGGCGGGTCGAGACTTTTATTTCCGGCGGCGCGCCTCTGGGCCGCGAACTAGCCGAGTGGTATGCCACGGTGGGAATTCGAATTCACGAAGGCTATGGTCTGACCGAAACCTCGCCAGTCATCGCGGTCAACACACCGGTCAATCACCGCATCGGCACCGTCGGAAAGATTCTTACGAACCTCGAAGTGCGCATTGCCGAGGACGGAGAAATCCTGGTACGCGGGCCATCCGTCTTCAAAGGGTATTGGAACCGTCCGGAAGAAACCAAGCCGGCGCTGGTCGACGGCTGGTTCAAAACCGGCGACATTGGACACATCGACGACGATGGATATCTTTCCGTCACCGACCGCAAAAAGGATCTGATCAAGACGTCGGGCGGAAAATTCATTGCGCCGCAACCCATCGAGAACGCGCTCAAACTGAATCCCTTCGTCGGAGTCGCTGCCATTCTCGGGGACAAGCGCAAGTTTCCCGCGGTGATGATTTCTCCCAACTTCCCAATGCTCGAGGAATGGGCGCGCACCAAGGGCGTTTCGTTTTCTTCGCGCACGCAGCTGACCGATAATCCAAAAGTACAGGCTCTCTACGAGGGCATCGTCGAAGGCATCAACCAGAACCTGGCGCGCTTCGAGAAATTGAAGCGCGTGCTGCTGGTGGCCGACGAATTCACCGCCGACAACGGAATCCTGACGCCGACGCTCAAGCTTCGCCGGCGTGTAATCGAGGAGCGTTACCGACATCAGATCGACGAGCTCTATGCCCAAGCCGAAGTGGCGACAGTACCGTAGCAGCTAATCACAGCCAGGTCGATGTGAGAACTCGATCCCCCCAAGAACTGACCGCAGTTGGATGAAAGCCACCCTTCTCAATCGTGGTTGAGCGAACGTCCGCAGAGTCTTGACCGAAAATTTTTCTCGCCCATGAGCCAATTCGCTCGCGTTTTTCGCTTTAGTGAATGCAAGGAAGTTTGGGTTGGCAAAGCCGACTGCCCCCCGGCAGCTCCCTGTGCAAAAACAGAGGAGGAAGTATGAAAAACCTTAGTCGAAGTGTGCGTTTGGCCGGATTGGTCGCGCTTGGCCTCGTCGCAATATTTGCGATGGTTAGAACCAGCAAAGCCAGCATCGGCAATGTAAGCAAGTCTGATTTAGCAGGAGCCTGGCAGATGACCACCATCGGCCAGACTGGATGCGGCTTTGGAACAACGCTGTACACCTTCACCCTGAATTCCGCCGGGGTCGCGTCGAACGTCGTCGCAACCTCTCACACCGCGGGATGCGGAGACGGCACCAGCACCAACGCAACCTTCCAGATTAACAGCTTGAGTTCCAACGGCAGCGGTACGGCTGGCCTGGGTTGCGGCACGGCTTGCGGCTGGAACCTCAATATTCAAGTCGCGGCAGACCGCTCGTCCTTCAGCCTGATCGATGTGTCCGCGGCTAATCCCGGGAACTTCATCGAAGGCGTTGCTGTCCATCAGTGATTCAACTTCACGCCGGGGGAGCGGCAAGGCCCCCCGGTGCCTTTCGACAAGTTGAAGCGTCCGCCGTCATGACGATCATGGCGGTTCACCTTCGGAACGAACGCGCAGATCTGCTGGTCGCCGCAGCTATATTTGGCGCTATCGGTGCAGTCCTGATTTCGCTGGCTCCATCACAGCAGCTATGCGAGCGGGTAACCCCCAACCCGTGAGTGACCGCTAACTCATTCCACGATGATCCGATCCGCCCATTCGATTAGCGACACAAATATCGCCGGACTACCAAACTTTGCTCCCCAATCCTTCAGGTCTGTTTCCGTGACCCCACGGGCCCGGGAACAGGCCCCTCAAGCAAAGACGGGAATGTGTTTGGCTACGACTTTGTCCAGCATTTCGGTCAGCGGTGGCCAACCCACCGGGAGTATGGCCGCCGCCGTCGCCTTGCGCATCAGGTAGGTGGCTTCCCCGAGGAGGAAAATCTGCACCTCGTGGCCCGCGTCGGCCAGGGCCAGTCCATGCGCGAATGGGAACGACGCACGCGTGGGATCATCCGATCCCCAGGCACTCTTCATCATGATCTTAAGTGGCTTGCGTGCCGCGGTTTCTTGGGCACGGGCTGACCCCAATCCCAGCAGACTCAGGCCGAACAACTGCGGGATCTTTGACAGAAGCTGTCGTCGCACCATGATCTCCTCCAGCCGAAATCCGAATTCAAAACCGGGTGAAGAATCTACACCCTGCAACTGCTCGCGTAAATAGCGATCGCACTCACGATCGAAAGTCCTAAATCGTTGATACCGGCCAAGCGACCCACAATTCATTTGACATCTTTTCTCGATGGGAGCTATGCTCCCGCCCACAGGATTGGGAACCTCCCCCCGCCTTTCATCCCAGTACTGACCCATAACATCCGAGAGGACTGCTGTCTGATCAACCTCGAGCCACTCGAACGCACCGGCATGAACACGTCCAAGAACCCATGCCTGTTGGTTATCTGGTCCATGATCAACACATACAACAGCATCGCATCGTCACTTCCGCCTCCTCCCGTTGTAACTCCCGAAGTCCGGAGATCGATGCCAGCGCCCCAACTAACCACCGCGTTGCAGTTTGTTAGCACGTGGATCACCGAAAAACCTCCGAAGGCAACTGCAACCAACACCGCGCGTTGGGATGCCTTGCGCCAGTTGGCGGAAGAGATCGGCGTCGAGGCCGAGCAACTCGGTCTCAGGTTTCTGACCGCTCCATCGAACTTGAAGAACATCGGGAACCCTGTACCCGGCCGCACGAAATCGCGAAGTTACTGGTTGGAGTACCTGGACACGGCACACCGGCCCGGGTGGATACTGTCGGAGAAGTACGAACAATGGTTGGCCAGCAATTCGGTCCTCAGTTTTTGGGACCACATCGGAGCGCCCCCTCCCAACACGGCAAAAGTGAAGTACTACGGAGGCACCACCTCGAGTGTCGCCGAAATCGGGACGGATCGCCGCATTCCCCAGAATCAGCGGAAAGGTCTGCACAAAGCGCTGCATGTTTGCCACCGTTGGCATATAGTGCCCGCTTTTGGCCGTGATCACACGCACCCAGCCGTCCTCCACCGCGATCTCACCTGCCGCGGACACCGCCCCGCCGCTCAGGAAAGTGGAATGATGGTATTTGCCCTCAATGTGCTTGTGGATGTACAAGTTCTGGTCCAAATCCACAACGAAGATGCCCCATCCCTTGCCGGAGAAAACGGTGGAGAGGTTCTCGGTCGAGAATAACCCGCTGTGCCGCGGATGCAAGAGGGCAGACGAGGCCAGCACTTGCGCCTTCGTCCGTCACTTTCATTACAATAAGGAGCATGTCGGACTCGTTGATTATTGCTGGACGCTCCTTTCGCTCGCGCCTGATCGTGGGCACGGGAAAATACAAATCCTTCCAGGAAACGGCGCGCGCGCTCGAGGCCAGCGGCGCGGAGATGGTGACGGTCGCGGTGCGCCGCGTCAATCTCGACCGCAGCAAGGAATCCCTGCTCGACTACATCGATCCCAAAAAGTATTTCCTTCTGCCTAACACGGCCGGCTGCTACACGGCTGACGAAGCCGTCCGCGCGGCTCGCCTTGGCCGCGAAGTCGGATTGTCGAATTGGGTGAAGCTGGAAGTCATCGGCGACCAGGCCACACTCTATCCCGACGTTCAGGCAACCCTGGAAGCGACGCGCGTGCTGGTGAAAGAGGGCTTCACGGTCCTGCCCTACACTTCGGACGACATCGTATTCGCCAAGCGTCTGATTGATGCGGGAGCCGCGACGGTTATGCCGCTGGGCGCTCCCATCGGCAGCGGCATGGGCATACAGAATGAGGCCCACATTCGCATCCTGCGCGAAATGATCACCGGCGTGCCGCTGATCGTGGACGCAGGAGTGGGTACGGCCTCCGATGCGGCGATCGCCATGGAACTGGGCGCCGACGCTGTGCTGATGAACACCGGAATCGCCAACGCCCATGATCCCGTGCTGATGGCCGAAGCCATGGGGCACGCTGTACTCGCAGGACGCCAGGCCTATCTGGCCGGCCGCATGGCAAAGAAACTGTACGCGACCGCAAGTTCGCCGCTGGAAGGAGTGGTCCGGTAAGTTTGCCTTTTCGTGGAGACGTTGCTGGCAACGTCTCTCTCGCCATCGTCCGGAATGCTGTCGGCAGAGACGTAGCAAGCTATGTCTCTACGACGCCGGGAAAAATAGAAGGGCAGCTCGAAAGCCGCCCTCATTTTTATCCGCGAGAATCCTCGATCCTCAGAGCATTTTGACGGTGTCCACCTTGATGGAGTCTTTCCCCATCGAGCCGGTTATGGCAACGTGATGTCCCTCGTGCCCCTTCAGGGCGTCAGGGTTCTCGATGGACAGGATCTTTTGATCGCCGTCGGTGACGACCACCATCTTGGCTCCAGCGGCCAGGCATTTCTTGGTGCACGCCTCGCCCGCCGCACTGGCGCCTTTGGCACCACACTTGTCGTCAACCACCCACCCTTTGACCGTTCCGCTCTTTCCCATGTCATCAAACGCCAGCGCCGACAGGGCGAGCACGAAGCACACTGCAAGACAAATCAGCAGCACTTTTCTCATGGCCGGTTCTTCTCCTTTTCGAAATTCAGATTGCGGCCCCACGCCGCAGAAACCAACAGCGAGTCGAAGACGGAGTCCCAAGAGGACCCACTGATCCCCGTACGATTGTGAGATGAGACAAGGGAAATATACCACGGGGACGGGCGGAGTTTGTCATTGCACGGGTGAAGTCGGCAACTCAGAAGTTGCACGTGAGGAGAATTTCAGCGGCTATTTTTTCGCGGAGTGATTGGCCGGCGCCGCGGGCCTGGCTGGAGCGGGCGCGACGTACACATACTCTCCGGGCTTGGCGTAGCCCAATTGTTCGCGCGCTTCTTTCTCGATGGCTTTCTGGTCGCTCTTCAGACCCTGAATGCGCTGCGTATATCGATCGTTCTCCTGCTGCGCCTGGTCAATCTGCTTGCGCAGCACTTCATGCTCAATCCTTTTCTGCTTGTAAATGACCATACCGTTTGCGCCGAACATAACATGCACAAACAGAGCCACGGCCATGAGCGCGACGGCAAGGGTGGCAATGCGGCGGCGCAGGGCATAGATGCGCAGGGCAAGGGGCCGCGCTGGCTCGATCCACGAAGCCGCCAGCGCCTCGGCTTGCGGCGCACGTTCGACCATCGCACGCAGCCCATCTTCTGGCCGCGGAAACCGCGGGAAGGTGGAAAAGGTCTTCACTTGAAAGCGCTTCATTCGAAAATCCAATTCTTCGCTAGCGTGCTTAGTTTCTCCAAGCCTCTCTCACTTCGCGCTTCCGTGTAGACGCGAACCACGGGCTCGGTTCCCGACAAGCGGTAGCAAACCCACGAGCCGTCGCTGAACACCAGTTTCAATCCGTCTGTGCGCACGACCTGGCTCACCGGGCGTCCGCAGAACTCCCGTGGATCGGACCGTAACTTTTCAGTGAACTTCTCCTTCACCTCGGGGGTCAAGCGGAAGTTCTCGCGTTTGGGATAATAGGAACCAACCTGGTTACTCACGGCCTTCAACTGTTCGCCGAGCGACTTTCCTCTCTTGGCCACCGATTCGCAGCACAGCAGACCGGCAAGCAGGCCGTCCTTCTCCGGAATGTGGTGTCGGATCGACAGGCCCGCGCTCTCTTCGCCGCCGATCGCGATCTTGTCTTGCATGATCAACTCGCCGATATATTTGAATCCGACCGGGGTCTCGTGCAGTTCCACGCCATGAGCCTCGGCCAGCGCGTTGATCAGGTTGGTCGTGGCCACGGATTTGGCCACACCGTTTTTCCAGCCGCGGCTCGCGACCAGGAAGTCGAACAATAACGCGATCACATAGTTCGGCTGTAAGAAAGTTCCGTCCTCGTCGACAATGCCGAAGCGGTCGGCGTCGCCGTCGGTGGCAATGCCGATCTGCGCTCCAGTCTCGCGCATCTTCACCCGCAAGTCTTCCAGCAGGCGATCGTCGGGTTCAGGCGCATGCCCACCAAACAGAACATCTCGATAGTCGTGCACGGTGGCGACCTGCACACCGAGGCCGCGCAGCAGTTCGTCAGAATACCCCCGCGCGGCACCCCACATGGGATCGAAGGCAACCTTCACGCCCGCCTTGCGAATCGCCTGGAGGTCGACGATTTCGCCGAGGCGCATCAGATATGCCGGCTTGGGATCGAGCGCCTGCGTAACGGCAGGCGTTTCCGCGCCGGGACGGGCAGATGACGCCTGATCGCCGGCAACAATTTCCGCTTCGATTTTCTTCGTCACCTCAGGCAGCGCGGGGCAGCCGTCGGGTGTTGAGAACTTGATCCCGTTGTATTCGGGTGGATTGTGCGAGCCAGTGAAATTGATCACTCCATCGGCCTTGTTCTGGATCACGGCATAGGCAAAAGCCGGAGTAGGAGCCGGTTCGGCCGCGACCAGGGGAGTAATTTCGTGCTCCGCCAGAATTTCCGCGGCCATCGAGCAGAAGGTCTCACCCAAGAAACGCGGGTCTCGTCCCACGATCACGCGCGCGCCTTGCGGCTTCTGCGAGGCGACGTAGCGTGCGATTCCACCCACGGCCCGGCGCACGTTGGCGAAAGTAAACTCCTCGGCCATGACGGCGCGCCATCCCGATGTGCCGAACTTGATTTGTGTTGGCATATTTCAACCTCACTCCGTTGCAGCGAAGTGTTAAGCTCTCCGGCAACACGCTAAAAGCTGATCTTAGCCCGCCTGAGGCGGCAAGCGAAGGGACCGACGGCTGATTTTATATGACTGACAAACGAATCGTCCTATCCACCGCTGGCTCCGAAGACGAGGCCCGCAAGATCGCGCGTCACCTGGTCGAGCGGCAACTGGCCGCCTGCGTGAACATCGTTCCCGGAGTCGAGTCCGTCTATCGCTGGCAGGGCAAGGTGGAGTCGAGCCGGGAGTGGCTGTTGCTCATCAAGACTAGCTCGGGGCAGTTTCCCGCGGTTCGCGACGCTTTGCAGGAGTTGCATTCCTACGACCTACCCGAGTGCATCTCGCTGAACATCGAAGACGGCAGCACGGAATACCTGGACTGGCTGGGGGAGTCGTTGGGCAACGAGGCCGCTCCGTGACGCGCGGAGTGGGTACTCTCGGCGGTCGCTACTCTAACGACCGCTATCGGGGCGCTCGGCCGCGCAGATTCAGACGCCAGTAGTCGAGCGAAAAGGGCGGATCATCTTCTTCGGCCTGCTCGGTCAGCCTCGCCACGAATTGCGTCCGCAGCTCTTCGGTCGGAAGATTCTCCAGATGCCGGTGCAGAATGATGATGCGCACGAACTCACTGTATTGCTCGGAGCCGTCGAGGACGGTGGGCGCCGGCTCGATCGAGGTCTCCACCTCAACAAATCCGGCGCGGCGTAAGGTCTCTGCCGCGCCTTCTGCAAACTGAAACAGCCACGGCTCCCGAAAGCTCGCGAAGAACGGCGCGAAACTCGAGGTCGCAGCCAGTTCATCCGCACGCTGGCGCAGCCGGACCACGTTCGGGCCGCCTCCGCACTGTGCCTCCAGCCAGCCCCGTGGAATGAGCGCCTCACGCAGGTTCAAAAATAACTGATCATGGTCGAGCACCCAGTGGAACGCGGCGGTGCTGACGATGCCGTCGAAAGCGTGAATGAACGGCACCTGCGGAAGATCGCACGAGACCAGGCTCACGCGCGAACCGAACTGTGCCAGATGCTCGCGCGCGGATCGGAGCATGTTCTGGGAACGGTCCAAGCCCACAACGCGACCATGCGGCAAGGCTTCGACCAATTCCGCCGTCAACCGTCCCGTCCCGCACCCCGCGTCAAGCACGACTTCATCGCCGCGCAGCTTTAGCCGCGAAAGCACCTTCTTGCCCCAACTCACCTGGGGACCGGAAAGCCGGTGATAAACGGAAGAATTCCATTCGCGAGAGGTTCGAGCGCTCATAGCTTGCATGCGTGAATCAGGGCTGCTGAGCGGCGTAGTTGGCCACAACTCGGGACACTTTTCCAATCGGTGATAGCTCCATGAACTCTGCTGCGCGTGTCCGCTTTTGATTTGTGTAGAGGAGCACCAGGCTATTCACGCCCCACAACACGTCCTCAAGATGAAAGCGGAGTTCGGGATACGCTTCGAGCCCGCGTTGGAAGTAGGCTCTCAAGTTTGCTTTTCCGACCACCTTCCCATCGGTCGTGGCCAGCAGTTGTGCCGCAACCGGTGACGTCAACTCGATTGCGTCATCATAGTGCGTCATTATCAAATCCAGATCATGAGCGTTCCAGGCCGTAACCCAATGGTTGGCTAGCTTCCAAGCCTCGTCCCTCGTCACCGCCGTTCCTCCACTACTGCGAGCACAACTAGATCGCGTCCAGCGCCTGATCCAGATCATCGAGAATGTCATCGACATCCTCGATGCCCACCGAGATCCGCACCAAGCCGTCGGTGATGCCGATGGCCTTGCGCCCCTTCGGCCCCAAGGCCGCGTGGGTCATGGTTGCAGGATGCGAAATCAGGGTTTCCACACCCCCGAGCGACTCGCCGAGCGAGCACACCCGAACCTTCTTCAACATGCGGTTCGCATTTTTCAGCGAGCCGGTTTCGAACGTGATCATCGATCCAAATCCGCTCATCTGCTGTCTCGCAAGAGAATGTTGCGGATGATCGGTCAGGCCGGGATAAAAAACGGCTTTCACTTTTTTGTGCTTGGCCAGGAAATCGGCCACAATCCGGCCGCTGCGGTCGTGAATTTCCATGCGCGCGGCCAGCGTTTTCACTCCGCGCAGGACCAGCCAGCACTCGAAGGGAGAAAGAATCGCGCCGACGGCCTTTTGCAGAAAGGCCAACTTCTCCGCGTGTGCCTGATGCGCGCAGACTACGACTCCGCCCAGACCGTCGCTGTGGCCATTGAGAAATTTTGTGGTGGAGTGCACAACCAGGTCCGCGCCCAGCGCCAGTGGTTGCTGGAAATACGGAGACATGAATGTATTGTCCACGACCAGTGCGACTTTCGTGCGGCCGCAGATCGCGCTGATCGCCGCCAGGTCACTGAGCCGCATCAGCGGGTTGGTGGGCGTCTCGACGTACACCATGCGCGTGTTCCTGCGCAGGGCGCGCTCGACATTCTCCGCATCGGAGGTGTCGACGTAGGAGAATTCTAGGCCAAAATCTGCCATCACCTGGTTGAACAGCCGCGGTGTTCCGCCATACAAGTCATTGCCGCAGACCAGGTGATCGCCAGATTTCAGCATGCTCACAATGCCGTGGATTGCGGCCATGCCGCTCGAGAACACGCGCGCTGCCGCTCCACCTTCTAGCGCCGCCAGATTCTGTTCCAGCCGCGTCCGCGTGGGATTCGACACGCGCGAGTACTCGTATCCCTTGTTCTCGCCGATACCCTGTTGCACGTAGGTCGAAGTGGGATAGATCGGGACGGTAACCGAACCGGTCAGGGGATCAGGCTCTTGTCCCATGTGGATGGCGCGGGTGGCGAAGCCGATTTGGTTGGGAGCCTTTGAACGTTTCATTCTGGGAAGTCGGGACGACAGGGTGGGGGTACCCCCCTCCCCCTCGGTGTATTGAAATCAGGAGCTTAGCGGCAAATTGAGAAAAAGTCTCGATGCAACAATGACATGCGGGCAAACTATTGTTTCTAAAGCACTTATCGCACGCATGAAGTCGCAAATCCTTTGTTTTCGCCTTGGCTACTTTAAGAATCTTGCTGCAAAATCCTGGGCGAACTTCTTGTTTCGCGTTCCCGGGTCTGGGTTTGTGTAGCGCAAATTACACGTTCGCCGAATGGTCGGTTCAAAGTCAAGTGCGGATGAACCTCATATGGGGTTTTGTCGATTGAAAAAGACGTGCGCTGATTAGAGAACCGCCAGGCGAGCCTCATCTCTGTGGCGTAGTCTGAAAAACCGGGGTACGTCCCGTCGGAAGCTGTCGCCACATGTTTGTTTCTAGCTTTAGATGCCGCCTTCGAAAATCTTCTTGGATAGATAGCGCTCGGCCGAGTCGGGGATGATCGTCACTACGCGCTTGCCTGCTCCCAGCCGCTTCGCGATTTTGAGGGCGGCAAACACTGCAGCGCCGCCGCTTGATCCAGCCAGCACGCCCTCGCGGGCTGCCAGCGACTTCACCATGTCGAAGGCATCGTCATCGGGGACCATCATGATTTCATCGCACACCGAGCGGTCAAAGGTTTTGGGAATGAAGCTTGCTCCGATGCCCTCGACCCTGTGGGGTCCAGGTTGTCCGCCAGCCAGCACGGAGCCTTGGGTTTCGACCACGACGGTGAAGGCGCGAGGCAATTTTTCCTTCACAAAACGAGCCACGCCGGTGAACGTGCCGCACGTGCCGCAACCTACAATCACGGCGTCGATGCGACCTTCCATCTGCTCGAAGATTTCCTGCGCCGTGGTTTCGTAATGATAGTCAGGATTGGCGGGGTTCTCGAATTGTCCGGCCATGAAGGCGGTGGGATCGCCGGCGACAAGTTCCTTGGCCCGCCGGATCGCGCCCTGCATGCCCTCGTCGTCGGGAGTACGCACGACATGGGCGCCGAGCGCCTGCATGATGGTCACTTTTTCCTGAGAAAAATTTTCGGGCACGAAGAGCTCCACTTTATATCCCCGATTCACGCCAATCAGCGCCAGCCCAATGCCGGTATTGCCGGCGGTGGCCTCGACAATGGTTCCGCCCGGGGCCAGTTTGCCGTCCTGTTCGGCGCGCCGGATGATCCCAATCGCGGCGCGGTCTTTCACGCTGCCGCCCGGATTCAGATACTCCAGCTTGGCATAAACGTCCGCCGAGCCGGGCGGTGTGAGCCGTTTCAACTGCAGAATGGGAGTTTCGCCGACTAGTTGGGTGATGTCGTCGGCGACGCGCAGGCGAAACATTTCAGGGCTTTTTGAGCGCACTTTACAGGGTACGGGGAGAGTGAGGAATCGTCAATTCGTGGCACGAGGCCTGTCCTCATGTCGTGGGTACTGGCAGCGAACTCGCCAACACTCAAGTTTGGGTTGAAAAAAATCGGGACGTCTTAATCCGAACGGTTTACGGCGTTATCGGATTGATAGCCACTGCTGTGGTCAACTATTTAGAACGACACTAAAATCCAGGTGATGGCGTTTTGCAAGTCAGCTAACTGTTGGACCCTCCCACTTGCGGGCGGCTGATCGGAAGACTGGGCGCACATTGGTTCTGTGGCACGGACCCACATGAGCGAGGAGTATCGACCAGAATTACAGAGCGTTTGCGACCTCCGTTGCGGTTTTGAGCTGTGTGTCTCTTCCTTCCATCAAGCCATCTCGCAACAGTTCAATACAAAACGTCGGAGTGATACCGTTGTTCTCCAGCATCCGCCCTTGCCAGGTTATATACGCGGCAACTGGCAGGCCAAGAATGTAGCCCTGGCCAACCTTGTATGCGCTACCGCTTAGAAGACGGCCGGGCGTCTTCGTTCCCACGATGGTCGCCAGAGCGTTTTCCTCCGCAAATGCTGAGACCATCTCACCGGCGCTCGCGGTGTGCTCGTTCACCAACAGCACGACTCTGCCGTGGAATCGTTGCTGACCGAGCCCTTCGGTAACCACAAGGATGGATTTTTCAACGAAGGCATAGCGAGCCGCTAACCATATGAGTGTCGCCTTGTGGGCCGGAATCCGCCCGAATCGGGTCAGTTCCTCACGACGATAACCGCGCTCGCGACGTTTTCGCGTGAGACTGTAGCCAACCTCAAGTTTTCCGGGTGTCAAATAGCTCATCAGGCGCAACCCGCCGATTCCTCCGCCAGTGTTTCCTCGAAGGTCCACGATGAGCCGGGTACACCCGTCCAGAGACTCAATAGCACGATCAATATCTTTCGCAACGTCGATCCCAATCACGCCAGGGAACATGGCGACTTTGAGCAGGCCAATTTCATCGGTCAACCTTTCTGCGTGTACCGCTTCGGGCGCAGTGACCGGATGTGTCTTTGACTTGGGCATGGGCAGTTGGACTTTAACCGTCTGCTCTCCTCCGTGCAGTTTCTCGATTCGTAAACTTGCCGATTCTCCGACCGAAAACCTCAAATCATAGGGAGGTCGGATTTCCCGCACACCGTTGCCGAGCAACAAATCTCCAGGCCGTATCCCCGCCGAATAGGCTGGACCTCCTGGGTGCACATCCTGAAACATCCAGTGCTCACTCCCGTTCATCGCGATGCGCTGCATGGTTGCGTTGATGGCGTGTCGAGCCGGGACATTTCGCATTCCGGCACGTCGGAAGCCCGTGTGGCTAGTTTTAAGCTCAGCCACGAGATTCTGAACTTCCTTCTCGAATGTCTCCGGTTCTCTGGACGCGAGAATTTGATCCCGACGGTTCTTCACCAGGCTGTTCCAATCAACTCCGTTCATAGAGGGATCGAAGTGCTTGGTCTCCACCAAGTGACAGACCTTGTCGAAAATCTTTGTGCGCTCTTCGAGAGTCAAGTTCATTGCGGTTTGATCCCAATGGGTGTGGAGGTTTCCCCGACAGCGACGAATGCTGCCCAATAGAACGGGCTCACGTGCTCACCATACTTTGCCAGCAAGTCCAACTTCGCGTCTCTCAGAGCCGAACCTATCTCCTCGCCTCGACCCAGTCGCAAATAGAAGCGATCCATAAGGGCACTCGCGAAAGTGTCGTCGGCGCTCCACAAGCTTGCGACGACTGATTTCGAGCCTGCTGCCAAGAACGCTTCCACTAGACTGCTCACACCCTCTTGTCCCTGTAATTTGCCAACGCCCGTATCGCAAGCGGATAGCGTTGTCAGTTCGGCATTCAGCCGTAATCTGATGATCTCGCGTACCTGCAGCAGCCCATCATCACCGGATTTCGGATCCGTCCCCAACACCAGTGCCGAACGCTCCGGATACTGCGTATCTGAGAACCCGTGGACCGCCAGGTGCAACACGCGAAACTGGTCAAGTGGTTCCTTCTTGAAGGCAGTTTCCGTGGCGTCGTTACCCAGCAAGATTACCGCGTCCGGCCCGACAATTTTGCCGATTTCCTCCACCTCTTCCCGGGTTTGAGGAAGATCATGAAGCCGTATCCCGGACAGGTCTGCCACGCCACGAAGAACCCGTCCGCGGACGGTGCCTGGAGCCGGAATTCGCCTACCCGCCACGCCTTGATTCTCGTAGGCAACATCACCTACGCCGAGAAAAGGACTCCTCGCGCTTTCGTTCTTCTTCGCTCGCCGCAAGACATCAAGGATGGTTCCGGAAGGCACGTAGCTTATGACGCGAGATTTCAACAGGTACTGCCCCGCCTTATCGCGCAGTGCTTCAAATGGAAGCAGGTTCAGGACCCCGTCCGGCGCAACGATGAGTCTTGTTGCTGTCTTCGCTTCGGGGATCGGTTCCAAGAGTGCCCGGAAGAGGCCCTCTGAGGTTTCTACCCCTGCACTCTTTGCCCGTACATCATCGACAAATTGCTTCGCTAGTTTTTCGACTTCCTTGCGCCCGATCGGTAACGCTCGAACGTGTGCGCCCCGGCCCGTCACCGAAATACAGAAGGAAATGGGATCATCCAACACATACTCCAGGAGCACTTCATCTGGATGCAGGTCGTTCTCCACATTGGCCAACGCCGCTGGACCCATAGGCAGTCGTCGGTTGGGAACATCTTCTCTGGTCCACGCCAGCCCCAGTCGTCGCTCGTATTCAACGAGGTTGTCGAGTAATTGTTCTCGTTCAGGTGCGCTGTTGGTCTGCATGAGTCGGGCCTGGAGACCCGCGACATCGCCTTCCAGCGCGATTGTCTGATCTGATTCCGTTGCGGGCAGCGCCTTTCTGTCTTTAAGAGCCCATGCGAGAGTTCGGCCTCGAACTCGTTCGAGAACTGCGAACGCTCCGGGCGCGTCACGATTCTTGGTGACAAGTTCAAAGTGTCGCAGGTAGGTCTCGCTCATCGCTGCGGCAACGGAACTGTTCCAATATGGCTCATCGACGCCGATAAGCATTCCCTCAATCACATCTTCCGCCTGTTCGTAGAGAGCATTCGCTTCGGCAAAGTTTCCACGACGCGCCTTCAAGTCAGCGAGCATCGTCAAGTTGCGAGGTACGTAATAACGATCACCAACCTGCTGGCTCGCAGCCAAACCCACCGTGGCACTCGCATCCGCTGTGGCGAGGTCTCCGGCATCACTATAAATTTGCGCGAGTTCGAACATGGCATCGGCTTCCATCCGGTGGAACTGAGCTTGGGTCGCAAATTGGCCGGCATCTTCCAAGTACTTCACCGCTTGTTGTCGATCACCTTTCTGAGCCGCCAGTTTTCCAAGAAGAACGAGCAATTGTGCTTCATGGCCTCGTTTCTGCTGCGACTGAGCTTTGGAGAGTGCATTTTCAAGTACAACCTTCGCCTCTTCGGTTCTGCCGAGCGAGACCAGGGCTCGAGCTTTTCCTTCATAACCCATGAACGGAAGTCCACAGTCAGGATCAGCCTCCGCCAGCTTGACGGCTCTTTCGAAGAATCTCAGCGCTTCCTCGTGGCGGTTGACTTCCTCGAAGCCTCTGCCAAGCAATTCTAGGAAGCGTACTTGACCAGCGGTGTCACCGTTCGCCATGGTCGAAAGAAGTGCACCACCCAGAAGTCTGGCCGCTCGTCCGGGGTTCCCTTCCAGGAAGCCAATTAGACCTAATTCTCCCGATGCCCTTGTTACCCATTGATCCTCGCCCAAGGTCTTTGCGATGTCCTGCGCCTCTAGCCAGTCGCGTTTTGAGGCTCGATAGTCAACCTCGATGTCCGTGTAGCCCTTCGCGATCAGGCACCAAAGCTGCAGTTTCTTGTCAGCCTGCACGATGGGATTCCGGAGCTGTTCGTTCAAGAAACGTGAAAGGTCAACAAAGGACATTGCTTCGGCTTCGGATCTGAGGCGGCCCACATTTGCGTGAATTTCATTCCGCGCATCGCCACGCTCCGAGAAAAGCTTCTCAGCTTGGGCATAGAGCGGGGCCGCCGCAGGACCGTTATTCAGAAAATAGAAGCGATCCGCGGCTTTGAGCAATACCTGAGCGTCCGCCGGCTGTTGCACATCAGCGGAGGCGAGGCGAGTCCTCGGTGCCTCTCGACGGTATATGGTGACAACGTTGTACGAGCCAGTAGTGAGAATTACCACCACCACGGCAGCCAGCCCCGCTCGTATTGAGACACGCCCGCCCATATGGGAACCACATACACGTGGAACCTACGACGTGGTCGCGACGAGGTGGTGCAAGACGATGGCGATTGCGGACTAAAACCCAAACTTTTCAGATAGTTTCTCAGTTTGCGAATAAAAAAGAAAGCCCCGAAACCGATTGTCCATCGGGCGTTTTGACGGAGGTGAGGCCGGATAGCTGCGAGGACAGACGGTGTTCCCTGATGCGGCCATCGAAACTGGGGGACCGGGTTTGCTGGGTGCCAAAACCCGCTGCAAACCGCAGTGCCGACGAAGCTTGCGGCATGAGCACGAAAGCAGATCGACCAGCCGGCGATCGTCCGGCGATGTCAGCAGAACGCGCGGTGTGGCTCGAAAGATATACTTCTCATCGTTATGGGCGGCTATCAAGAAGATGAGGGCTTTGCCTCAAGCGGACCTGCGGAAGGATACTCCATCTGCGCGCGATGCTTTGATGACAAGTATATCGAGGAGTTCATCGAAACGATCGTCGATTCGCAAGAGTGCGACTTCTGCGGACGAAAGAGCAGGACCAAGAACAGAGCTGCGCCTTTGGACGGCGTAGTGGACTTCATCCTCGAAGCGGTAGGCAGGGAATATGAAAAGAGCCGTCGAAGCTCTTGGTTTTGAGAGCGCCGAACGTGGCTATCAGGGAGCACACTGGGACAGCACCGACATGATAGAGCAAATTGGGTTGGATCTTCCCAACGACGATGGCAGGCTGCTAGAAATTCTCGTCGACTGCTTCGGAGACGAGCCTTGGTGTGATAGAAATCCGTATGCGCAGCGGGAGGATTAGCGGATTGTTTCGAGTTGGGAACGTTTCTGCGAGTTCATTAAATATAAGAGGCGCTATTTCTTCTTCCAGCAGGAGGAAGAGGAAATACTCGCGCCGGGAGAGTACCTTTCTCCGGCGGAACTTCTCCGATTCATCGGCAAAACCGCTGAAGATCTCGGGCTGGTAAAGCTCGTGCCACGGGCGCCCCAATCATGTAGTGCGAGGCAGTATAAGGCTGGGCAAAGATTGCATACCCCCTATCACTTCGCTCCGCCCCAGTTGAACTCGCGTTATCTTCCAATAGGATGAGTCCAGCCGGAGTCGTGATGTTCTACGGTAGTGATGATGCAAAGACCGTCGTTTTGGAAAGCGACGATGACCCGAAGCGAGGAATTGCCGTAAGTACATTCCGAACCTCGCGAGAGATGAAGCTTCTCGACCTTACAAAGCTGCCGCGGCGTCTTGGTATTTTTGAGCGCCAGCGAACTCAAGCGAACTCAACAGATATCCTGAAGGTATTGCGGTTGGCATCCTGATATTCATAAGACGCTCGTTGTCGCACGATCCGCTCGTCGGTCTTTGGATGGTAGCCCTGGCTGAGTTTCGCGAAGTCCTCTGCAGAAACCGTCCCGGCAAGTCCGAACCGTCCCGCCAGTCGTCCTTGGCATTCCCCGGCGATGACGCCTTGTTGCGACCAATAGTTCTGTTCTTTTGCGGTGAATTCCTTCTGTTGGTAGGTCTGCGCCTGGCCTGCCGAGAGTGGTTTTGAAACGGTCAGCGTTACCGTCTACTCCACCTGTTTCTCGTACGGCTGAACCGCATATTCGGGGTTTAAACGATTGCCCTGCATCTCGTCTGAGTCTGAAGTGGGCGGGGTACTGGGCACAATCAAGTCCTCCATCGTCCGCTCATCGAAACCGGGACTCTTCTCTTCCAAGGCAATGAAGGGAAACGAGAATCGCGCGACATGGTTGCCGTATTTGAGAAAGCCTCGTAGATCGTCGAGACCCAAAACCTCGGATGGCAGAACAAGCGGTTCAGTTTGCCGGTCGAGTGCGAAGTTGCGCCCGGCGCGTGAGCCCTCGTAGTGCGTTTCACGCAGCCGCTCTATCTCAATTTCGCCAATCGCGTCGCTGACCCATTTCGCAGCCCGAGGCTCGGTGGTCCGGAGAAAAATCTTTGTCGCCGGTTGCGAGAGCATTGCCTCGGCGTCTTCGCCGTATCGGGCCTGCATTTGGCTGCGTCCCTGGAAACCGAGGATGACCGGGTTCTGCGATTTCCGATTCTCGGTGATGGCCGTATGGAGTTGCGGGAGTCGCTGCAAGCTGGCCAACTCGTCGATGACGAACCAGACGGGTTTCTGGTCCGGCATGGGTTCATTTAGGAGACGCAAGACGAGTGTATCGATCCACAGACTTATGAGCGGGCGAAGCGCCTCGCGCATCGTTGGGCGTGAAGTGATGAAGATCCAACCGCGCCGAGTCTCTGCCCAATTGGTTGCCGTCCAGGCAGAGCTAGTCTCGTCAGGCTTGGGCAGAAGCCGGAAGCTGTCCGCGCTCATATTGAGAGAACCCAGAACTCCTGTCCGCTGTTGCGGGGCCTTCGGATCGATCAGCATCCAATACTCCGTTCCTTTAACGCGACGGTCGATTTCGGGAGGATCGGACATCCACAACACAAGTTCCTCCGGCGTCGGAAGGAAGGTCAGCAGGTGCGCGAAAATCTTCTGCGGAGCTTCAACGAAGAAGCGATTCGTCACGCCTTCCGGCTGGCAGAGCGACACGGCCAGTGCCTTGGCTTCGGCCTTGCGCCGGAGTTCTTTCGACGGGTTCCAATAGGGCATCCGAGCGTCGAGCGGATTGAGAACGATGTCGCCGCGGCGCTCGTTATAGAACTGTTTCACAAACTCGCAGGCCGGATCGTAGACAATTGCGCTGTCGCCGCGGGCGTCCACCTGATAAAGCATCTGGCGAATGATGCTCGATTTGCCGGAGCCGGTGTCACCCACGATCAGGAAGTGCTTGTTTTCGGCATCGCGCGGAATACGCAAGGGTCGCTTCGAATCGTTCGTCGTGATGCCGATTCCGTTGCCGCTGACCGCTTCGGTGAAGTCCTTGGCGTTCACGAGAACGGGGCCTTTGAGGCGACGCCCATAGCGAAGTCTCTTGATGCGCCGGATATCCTTGCGAACGGAAAATGGAAGCTGAAGCGCGAAGGCCGCTAGACCAAGAATCAGTTGCATCTTGAAGAGCTGGGTAAGAGGAATCTCCGCATAAACCCAATGCCCGATCCAAGTGTGCAGGGCCTGGTTCGAGTAGCTGCGCGGTTGCTCGCGGAACAGCAAGCTAAAGCCTTTCCGCCGCGCTTCAGATGAAAGCACAAGCGGCAACGGAGCACCCGTGGGCTGCGGTGTCGCTCCTGGCTCTACGTCGCCTTCAAGCGCAGTCCGGAGACGTGATTTGCGATCGGAGATGTAAAGCAGTTGATAGTTGCTCGCGGGGTGTGTGAGATCTGCCAACTCGGTGCGGAGGTAGTACGGCAGGTAGTAGCGTTCGAGTGGTGAAAGACCAAATTGAAAGCGAACGTAGACAAAGAATCCAGTCGCGACGAGCGCGAGAAAGATCGCGCCGAGGATGTGCAGATAATGGCGGGGCGGCCAAATGATCGATTCTCTGCGGCCCCACTGTTGGACGGCGGGCATGTCTATTTCTCCTTGTTCTGGCTGCGCTTAGCCAGGAGCTCCTGCGCCTTCGCGGCCTTGGTCCTCATGGACCTGGGGAAAGAGGACGGTGAGCTGTTCCTGGGCAAGTTTGTCGCCGCCCAGTAGTGGTTCGGGCATGTTCATCAAAAGCATCTGAATGCCGACGAGTTCGGTGAAGATTTGCATGTCCATCGGCTGTGACTCCCAACAACAACACCGTGCAGCAATAGTTCACGCCCCCATTCGCCCGGTGTCTTGCCCGCTCGCGAGGTGGCTTCTTCGACGGCCTTCGCCTCGTTTGGCGTAAGCTTGGTACTGAGGTTGCAAGAGCGCCGGTCGCGGCCTCGGAGTTTCTCCGAACCTCGTTTGTCGATCGTTTCTGTCTCAGCCATGGGGACCGTCGAGTGCTTTGTTTGGGCGGTATCTGTCCAGATACCGATCGATTTCAAGCCCTTGTGTTTTCAGTGATATCTGCCGAGATACCAAAGTATCTGGGCAGTTCCTTTTCAGGGCGGAGTGTCACAATTCTTGCGCTGCGAAGCACAGTTCTTGCACTGGCACGAAATCGAAGCAGGATCACGCGTTCACCGCCCGCACGGAAGTCGTGGACTCCAACCGAGCGATAAGCTTCTTGGCAGGCTCCTCCGCTGCACCATGTACTCAAACCTTTCCGAACGCCCAATGTAGAGGCAACCTGTTTGGCTTGTGGCGTCTTCAGAAAATCCTGGAAATCACGGTCCTTCGAAAAGACGTAGTTGAGAGCCTTGTCCAACATCGTCCGCGGATGCGTGGACGAAAGCGGCGTACTGATCGACCTGCTGGGCTGTGGACTCATCGAAGCCGAACCGAAGCACTGATGTAGCGGATCTGGTTGATTTCAAGCAACGGCATGTTCTGTTCTCCTTATATGAAGTGGAGTCAAGCAATCTTTCTTCGGGCAATCATTCTCTGTGCCGTCATTGCAATCTCCAGCGCACGAGCGCGGCAAAGTGCGATGGGAATCTCAAAGCGGCGACGAACTTCAAGCAGCGTCACAACGTCGTCTATTGGAATGCCTTCGATGAGCCAAAGCCTGGCCGATGCAACGTCAACTGTCCGCTGAGCGTAATAAAGAAAATTGGGCTTATCGGAGCGTCGCGAAGCCAGCTTGCGCGTGAGCTTCGCGGCGTCTTTGCCACGGGCGAGCTCATGCAGAACCCATGCCCAATCGTGTTCGGAATTGGTTTGGTTCGAGGAATGCTTTCGCGCTGTAAATGTGCGAGACGAAACAATGGCATCCGCGGCTAGAATGTCCAGTCGGAAGTCATCAGAATTCCAAGTGGAATTGCCCGGGTATTCGATGGTGACCCGACACGCCGGATCGTACTTGCAATTCAGGAACCCGGGCAGGCGTAGGACGCGGTTGCAGTCGGTGCATGCGGGATCGCCGCCAAAGGTAACGGCAAGCAGTTTCAGGGCGCTTTCTTGTTGTTCGAGAGTGAATCCGTCAACTCGCCAAAGGATCTGGTATTTACCCAGCGATGTCGAGAGGATTGCATTCGGCGGAGGAACCGAATCGGAGGCCCAGAGCGAAGAGAGGCGGGTCTCTCCATCGGTATCTAAATCCAGATAGAGATGGCGTACTGCAACGATGCATTCTTTGGTGCGTTTGCGGCTGCCCGCGCGAAGCGGATTGGCAGCTACGTAGACATTTGCGCCAGCAGCGTTCTCATGGGCGAGCCAGGCGAGGTAACGGGGCGCGAGCGCAGTCTCCAATTGGACGATTCTCTGAATTGTCGCGGCGGGCACTTCACGGCGTAGAAGCAGAGCAATAGTTTCCCCCGGAACGAAACAACGGGTAAGGAAGTCAGCAGCGGCTACGGTTGCATTCTGAGCATTAGTCTGTGGCATGTTTCACCTCAAAGACCGGCTCCATCAGAAAACGCTTGGCCTCCCGGTCGTATCCGCGAATCGCCAGCACTTCGCGGAGGATGCGACGCCCTGGTTGGCGCTCAACATGTACGACGAAATCAACGGCTTCCCCAATCTCGGCTTCTGTGTCGGAAAACGTGGTTTGCGAGTGGTTGCGCATGACCAGATTTGCAAACCGGTGGAGCGCTTTCTCTGCGGAGTTGGCATGAATCGTCGCCAGCGAACCGGCATGGCCGGTGTTGAAGGAATCGAGCAGCGTTCGCGCCTCGATTCCCCGCACTTCGCCGAGAATGATCCGGTCCGGTCTCCAGCGGAGAGCAGACTTCAAGAGATCATCGAAGGAGATGTTGGCCTTGAAGGTGTCTGTCTGGCATTCGGACGGAACAATGTTCGGCTTCTGAATGTGAAGCTCGGAGGTGTCCTCAATGACCACGATGCGATCGTGGTCCGGAACGAAGTCTGCCAATATCCGCAAGAGCGTGGTCTTGCCGGTCCCCGTTCCACCACTGATGAGCAAGGTCTTTCCGCAGCGGATTTGCTCCCCCAGGAAGTCTGCGAGTGACCGTGTCAACGTGCCGCGAGCGATCAGGTCATCGATCGTGTAATGCCGGCTGGTGAACTTTCTGATTGTCAGAGCAGGTGCCGGCCGCACAACCGGAGGAATGACTGCCGCCAGGCGGCTTCCGTCTGGGAGCTGTGCGTGCAACAAGGGATTATCCTCGTCCAGCTTCTTGCCGAGTTGATTGGCGATCACTTCGAGGCCGGTGCGGAGTTGGCCAGCGTGGAAAGTAATCGTTGCTTCTTGGCGCATGATCCCGTCGCGTTCGTACCACCAAGAAGCATCGGGATTGCCCATGATCTCGCTGATGCTGTCGTCCAGCAGCAGCGGCTCTATCGGGCGAAGGAATGGAAGGATCAAGTCGAAACTCATCGTAGGAACCTCACAGCGATGGAAGCCCAGTGATTAGCCGGGCTTCCGATAGTGAAGAACAAGGGCCTATGCGGCCGTTTCCTCCTGGGGTGATTCATCGTGTTCCTGATCTTCGGCTGCAGCCTTTTCAGCGCGATCCAGCTTCAGGATCGAGGCGACCCGAATCTCCCAGACACGCCGCTTCGAGTCCGTCTTCTTACTGTCGAACTCCCGGCTGCGTAGTTCGCCTTCCACCTGGATGTGTGCGCCCTTGGTGAGCGTTTTGGCGAACTCCGAGAGCTTGCCGAAGACTACGCAACGGTGCCATTCGGTGTGCGAGATGTACTTGCCATTCTTTTTGTAGGAGGACTTGGTTGCCAGCGAAAGGGTGGTGACGCTGAAGTCCGCACTGTTCGTACGCGCTTCTGGATTGCTACCGAGGAAACCGATGAGGGTTACTTTGTTCTGGTACATGATTGTCTCCGTTTGTTGAATTTCCCGATCTTGATCGGGGCACTATTTAGCGAGTGGGCCGTGCTCCCAAGTGCCGAAGCTCTGCATTTACGGAGGCTCCGGAGAAATCTTTTCGGTGTTCTTTCCGAACAAGATTTGGAGGGAAACCGTAACCCGCAGGGCGGCGCAGCCGAAGCAGAAGAGCGAGCTGCCGCAGAACGCATGAAGAGCCCCGAAGCGGTGCCCGAACAAAGGCGGGATACATAATGGCAGACGCGCTCCAGAGCAAAGTTTTCATCAGCACACTGGCTGCGGAAGGTCACTGCGATTAGCGCTCGCTCCGAGCTGGAAAGTCTGTCGCAAAAGAGGTGCGGCTCGCCACCTCCGTTGCACCTCGGAGCGCTCCCCTTCGCCCGGCCCACTATGCACAGAGACATGTGGGGCAGGCAAGCCGGATTGGCAGCAGAAATGGACATCTTTTAGTCTCTGGGATTCTCTAAGTGTCCTTAGCTGAACGCCTGGTCGGCCCGGAAGCGCACGATGGTCAGGCCGAGAGGGTTCACGGCAAGCTCATTGTTCTTCACGTTCTCGCGAAAGACATAGGTAACGCTGGCTGTCCATCGCTCCCGTTTGAGTTCAGTATGATCCGCCGGATTGCTGTAAACCTTCTCGAACTCGATCCGCGCCGAATACGGTGACTGTCGCAGGTCGTCAAGGATGACGCTTTTGATCTCGATGTCTACATACGGAAGGGTGCCGTCCTTGACGTAGTTCTGGATGCTGTTGTCTTTACGTTCCTGGTCGATGACGGCGCGTTGCACATCGCTATTGAGGAAGTAGAGCGACTGCGTTTGATCACGTTCAATGGTGAAACGACTGCGGTTGAAATACAGTTCGGCCCAGCGGGTTAGGTAATACTTGTTCTCCGCCTCCTGCGGGCGATACTGAAAGTTCCTGTAGTCGATCGCTTCCGCGCGGCCTACGTCATTGATCCGCACAATCATTGGGTGCATGTTGGCTAGCGCTATCTGGCTCTTGTAGGTGAGCCCAGCCAGGCAGACACACACAGTGGCGAGCACAAGAATGGTCACTTTCAAGTAGGTATTCATCACCAGTGGGTCGCCGTACTGCTCGAGGTAACGCTCCGCAGCTCGGGTGATTTCCGGGGTGGCTTTGGTTTCTACGCTCATCTTTTCTGCGATCATCTTGACCTCGTTCTCTTGTTGCGGTTTTATATCGCACCCCGTATCGCCATCATCGCGATGCCGAGGCCTCCACCGTGTCCGCCGGTACCGCCGGTGAATAGGGTGTGCGTCATGGTCGGAATCTTGAAAAGTATGTAGATGTTGACCAGTACCAGAAGAACAAGAAGTGGCAGAGTCTGGACTATCAACGAAGGATCCGACAAACTCTGGCCAAGCTGGATGTAGTAGTTGGTGAGAACATGAGACAAAATATTCAGAGTGGCCGCGGCCACAACTTTGTAAAAGCTAAATCCGAGGTAAGCCTTTAGCCATCCCCAGAACAACCAATCGAGCTTGTCAAAGACAAGGAATGGAATAAAGATCGGCCCGAGCAATCCGATGATCGTTGCCGCAATTGCGCCGTAGGCAACGATTGCGGAAACAATTGCAGCCAACATGGCCAGGAGGAATTGCACGGCGAAGTACACGATCGCGTAGTAGGGGGACATCACTGTATTCAGCAGCCCGGGCCCTGTTTTGGAAGATGCCGCATTGATCTCGTTCAGCATGGTGTTGGAACCATCTGATCCAATCAGGTTCACAAGATTGATTGTGCCGCCGTCGATGAAGCCCTTGAGGGAAAAGCCAAGTCCGGGGATGGAACTGTCGTAATAGTTCACCATCACATAAGCGAAGGTAAGCAGCATGAAGAGGTTGAGAAACCTCCCCATGCTGAAGCGGGTTTCGCCGTGTGCCGATGCAAGTGCTTCCTGGACCCCGAACCAAACCATCACGATGGTGGCTAGTGCCAGGACGATGTGAATCCCCATCGCGGTGATGGAGGGTGCCACCGTGGCTGCAAGCGACTGGCACGCCTGAGCGATAAATTGGAACAGACTCATATTTCATTCCCCTTGCGTTTTCTCCTACCTCAGTACGCCTGCGTAAGGAGATTTCCCGACCCGCTGCTGGTTGTGGTGATGTTCGCGTTGTAATAGTTTTCGTATCCCGCCGAGTCGCGGAAAGCCGACTTCATTGCGTCCTGCTGCTGTTTTTGGGCAACTATCTGCTGCAGGGCAAGGTTGGCATTGATCTGGTTCGCGTCCTGCTCGGCGCGGAGTTGCAACAGCAAAGACTGGTTGATGCGTTGCAATGTTGCCATGACGGTCTGTTGGGAGGCGTCTTGAGTTTGCGTCGCGGCTTCAAGATTGGCGATGTCAGTTTGTCTTGAGGTCTGATTCGCTCGGATGGTTCCGAGAGCCTGCAAGTTGTTGGTCATTACGGAGTCATTGATGTCAACAGTGGCTCCCTGGGCAGCAATCTGCAGCCTGCCAGCCACACTGGCGGTGTTGTAGCCGGGGTTCACGTTGGTGGTAGTCGGCACGCTCACTTGCTGGTAGGAAGCTGCGGCACCCTTTCCCGTATTCGCCGAATTTAACCAACCCATTGAATTGCCGTAGGTATTCGAGATCTGCTGTAACAAAAGCAAGTCCGAAGGTGGTGACAGGAATCGGGAATAAAGCATTTTCGGCGCAAGGGTCATCTGGTGCACGAGGTTGTATTGCTGCTTTGCGACGTTGTAGGCCTGTAGTGCTGTTGTGGCGATCTTGACTGTGTTCGAAAAGATTTGCTGGCCCTGCTCGATCTGCTGAAATTGGTTGGAAATGGATCGTTCTTCGTGCTGGATCTGCGTGATGGCGTGGGCCGATTGCGTCGGATCGTAGACGATGCCGGAACCAAATTGCGCGTGCGCAATGGGTTGCAACGCCGCAGCGAGGCCGATAGTGAGTGCGGTAACGATTAGCTTCTTCACTTTCTTGTCCTTTCGTCTGCGGTTGGTGTGGACGCTCTCACAGCAACACCGCGCTACTGCTGTGCCGCAATAATTTCTTTCTGAATCTGTGCAAGGCGGTTCGCTTCTGGCTTACACCTCGCGTCTCGTTCTTTCTTTTTGGTTTCCAGCGCCGCTATCTGCTCCGGAGTCAGCTGCTCTCCCGTTAAAAGTCCTGACGATCCGGCGGTCACTGGATCGATGCATTCCTTGGCATAGGACGGGTACTCGGCGTTGTATTGATCCTGCAACTGCTTCACCTTTGCCGATTTGGTCTGACAGCCGGCAGGGGTGAGAGTCCACAGAACGAAGAGAGAAAGGGCCATTTGTCGCATCGGAAGCCTCCTTAAAAAGTCTGTGGAATAGTGTGGTTCGAGTACGCGGGAAGAAGCACGTCCTGCGTAAAATAGACCTTCACGCGATGTCCTTCCCGAATCGTGATCGTGGGCGGTATCTGGATGAAACGGTCAAGGATGCTCGCCGCGGACTGCGAAACGCTGCCCGCTGCTCCGTTGGTGAAAGCCTGAGAACCGCTGCTTGTAATAGTGCCGCCACCCTGAGTGATCTCGCTCGCCCCAGCAACTACACCCAAAGCGATCGAGGTGCCGAAAATCTGAAGGTAGTGATTATTGACCTTGTCTTTCAGGCCTTGTTCCCCGATTTGATCGAGGCCCTGAAACTGGTCGAGATCGACGGAATAACCGTCGGGCATAATCAGGCGGTGGAAAAGCACTGCCATTCGGCGCTGTTGACCGAAGCCCGTCGCTCCAATCTTCTTTGCTTCACCGAGAACAACAGTCCCTTCGGGAATGATGACGTGTTGATGATCGTGGGAATACAGCGGATTTGAGACAAGGACTTTGACCGGTCCTGCGGCGTCCCCATCTAGCCGGTTCATTAGAACGGTGTCGAGCACTGAGCCCTCATAAATCAAATACGGCTGGGCGGTCGCTGAATCCACATTTGCCTCCAGTGGGCGTTTATAGCCTCCGGGCGTGTCTTCCGGTTTTCTTTCGGCTTCCGGAGCAACGAGGCTACTGTTCCCCTGCCGGTCGTCAGGGCCGTACTGGGCAGGCATCGTCTGACCCCGTTGTTGCGGCTGTTCAACGGAGCCGGAGTACACAAGGTTGGAAGCGAAACGTGAGTTGTCCGTGCGTTCCCGCTCCTTCGCGGCGATTAGCTGCGCCTGCTGTTGTGCCGGCGTTAGTTGCATCTGCGTGTCGCCCTGCTGAAATTGCGGACAGTGCTGGCCGGGAACACAAGGGGGGGCAACGCCGTTCGGGCCGTAGGCCGCGGCGACGCTCCGCTGCGCGGGCGTCGCAAATGCGAGCGCCGGATCTCCTACGGCAGCTGCGGCCGTTGTCGCCTTCAGTTCCTTCTGACGTTCGGCCTGGATCTGGTTCTTCAAGTCCTGCACATTGCGGTCGGTGTTGTCCTGCAGCGTCGGTTGCGGCGGCTGGCCTTTCGCGTTGGCTTGTTGCGCTGGTGTCTTCTTTGAGGACGAACTGAACAGCGCCGCCACAATCACGAGCAATGCCGCACCCAAATAAACGAAGGTCTTGAGGTTTTTTTGCAAGACTCCTTTCGGTAGTTCCAGATTGGGACGCAATGTGGGATCGCCGGGGGGCTCAGTCTGCGTATCCGTGCGGGTAGTAGAGATGTTTTCGGTCATGGCGGCTATCCCTTGCGCGTGAATTCCATTTTCTTCTTGCCCAGCTCTAAATATCCGCTGTCCATGATCTTCGGGATGATGTACGTCCCTTCCCGGAGGTCGTAGGTGACGAGATTTGGCTTGCCGTCTTTCATTTCATACACGCTGAATTTCTCAGGCGCGTTCGTCTTGATGTAGGTGAACTTGTCGTCGTGATAGATCGACTGGATATCGAAAGGCGGTTCGTTCGCTTTGTAGACATAGTCGAACTTGAGCTGCATTGGGTAGGCGCTCTTGTACTCGTCAACGGCCTGTTCAACATGCGATTGAATTGCGGCAAGTTGCTGCCGCGACTGTTCGAGTTGGGCAGCCGGAACAAACTGCGGTGGACTGCTCGCGGCCACAATAGCGGAACGGTCGGCAGGTTCGACGATCACTTTTAGGTCAGGGCTGGTGGCAGGGGTGGCACCCGATATGTCTTGGAGGGTGAAACTGTAGATGTTGCCCTTGTCGGTGATGAGGTTCAAGTTGGAGTTGATGCCTTGCTTTGCCGGATGCACAAAGCAGAAGTTGCCGACCACGTCCACAATCCAGAAATCCTTGTCGCCAGTGGCCGCTTCCATGATCTTTTCGCTGGTAGGCAGCTCGATAAGAGTCGTGTATTTCAACCTCGCACGTATCGGAATGATGTCCTGGGAGTGATACTGCACCGTGCGCGCGGAGTCTTGCGCTACGAGACCGATGGAAGAAACAATCAACAGAGAATTGATAATCCATTTCAGATGGTTCACAGCATTTCTCCTTTGCGGTTCGTTGTCGTGGCTCATCTGGCCAGCGTGCGCGGCTGGAATGGGTAGTCTTGCGCCAGATGGCGAAGCCCATCTGCAATACCGAAGCGGTCGAAATATTCCTGCTTCTTGATGTTGTCGCGGGCGTTATTAGTAGCCATCCAGTGCGAGACCGAATCGACGTTCAATTGCACTTTCTTTGAGGACTGGGCTTTCCGAATCAGCATTTGGCCCGGCGGAATAAGGCCTCCGACAATGTCTAGCTCGGTGTCGTTGAGATGAAATGCCTCCCGGTAGACTTCGCGGTTCATCTCAGGGTTGGCGAGGAAAACTTTTGTCGGGCAGCTTTCGGCAACTATCGCCAGCATCCCCGATTCCTCCAGCTCTTTGATGGATTGCGTGGCAAGAATCATGGCGGCGTTGTGTTTACGCCAAGTCTTTTGAGCCTGCACTACATAGTTGCGGATCGTCTCGTTCTTGATGAACAGCCACGCCTCATCGAGCAGGAAGGTCTTAAATGTGGCGAGTCTCTTGGGGTCAGCGATCTCATTTGACGCGCGATGCAAAACGTAAAATAGGAGTGGTTCAAGAACCTCCGGCGCATCGTTCCAGCCGTGAAAGTTGAAAGTCTGAAAGCGGGAGAACGAAAGCGTGTCCTCGGCGTTGTCAAAGAGAAATCCGTACTGCCCACCGCGCGTCCAACGGTACAGGCGTTCCTTCAACTCGCCGATGATGTTGGCGAAGTTCGAAATCGTGCGGTGGTTCGGTTCCAGCACGTAGATTCGCTCGATCGCCTCCCAAAGGCGGCGTTCTTCCTTGAAGTCGAGCCGGTAACGTTGCTCGTTACCCTCAATGAGCACGCGGAAAAAGCTAAATAGAAATTGCAGATTCTCTTTGGTCTGTTGCAGGGAGAACGGATTGATGGCAAAATCCCGCGCTTCCTGGCCTACGTTCAGGTACGAGCCACCGAAAATCGTCGTAAGGGACTGGAAGCTGCCGCCGATATCGAAGATGAAAGTAAGCGGCGCGTATTTCTGCGCGTTCTGCAACAGAAAACTGCAGAAGTAGGATTTTCCGCTCCCGGTCATACCGAGAATCAGCGTATGGGCAACTTCGTCGTTATGCAGGTTCAGAAAGTATGGCGTGCTGTTGTCGGTTTCGAGCGCAGCCAGGTACTCCGTGCCAAGATGTGCGTTCGTTTTCTCGCCAGGAAGGATCGTAAAGAGGAAAGACAGGTCGGCGTAGTTCGTGTTCAGTAAATAGAGTCGGCGGAGGTTGAACGCGTAGTTGCCCGGCACAGTTGCGAAATAGGCGTTGAGCTGATTGTAGGTTTCCGCAAACAGATTGCCGTCGGCGTTGGTAAAGACGCCAGTAAACTCGGCCACGAGGGGATCGAGTTCTGGTCGTGACTGGCCATACAGCACAATCGTGAGCGAGAAATCACCAAGCGATTGACCGTCACCCAAGGCGCGCAGGCAATCGCCAAGATTTTCAATGTCAGCCAGCTTAGACTCGTCCACCAGCACATCGCGCGGGTTTGTCTTCGTGGCATCGTTGCCCATCTGCGAGACGAATCCCGTCTTCGACATATTGAAGTGGCGACGGCGCTTGTTCACTTCTTTCCTGGCCTTGTCCGCGGAGAGCGGCGTCCACTCCGTGACGACATAGAAGTTGGCCGGAATCTTCAGCAACGCGTCCAGCACCAGGGGCCGCGTTTCGCTGATTGCCTCTTTCATGGTCAGCACACGGACAACGTGGTTGCCGACTCGAAGATGATCGCGCTCCGCTTCGATGTCGGAGTTGACCACTTGATAGTCAAGGAACTGCGTGGACTGCGGCCTGCCAGCAAGACGCCAGTCGTCATAATTCAGTAAGCGGCGGAAAAACCTGAACTGGTCCTGCTGATTCAAGGCCTCGATTTGCATGAAATCTGCAAGCTGCCCAGCGAACGCCTGCACGTGCTGGTCGAGCCGTTGAAGATCGTGCTCGATATGCGTACGTAATAGCGTCTTCATGCTGTTGGTGGTGAACTGGGACTTGAGTTCGGCAATCGCGCCTTTCGGATCACGCAAGAGTCGAATAAGCGCCGTACCCACGCCAGTTTTCGACCTAGTGCCTTCGAGCAGGATGCAGTAGAAGACTTCGACCTGATAAAGATGGTCACGCTTGGCTTCAAAGAACTTCCTCCGCTGATCGATCGCTGCTTCTACAACCGGGTCGTCATATTTCGCGAATGGTATGTCGGGTCGATTCGATTTGAAGAGGTACTGGTAAACATGGAAGCCTGGGCCAAAGCCTTTGAGCGCCGCTTCCAACCGCTTCACCGCATACTCCTGTTCCGAATGATCAAGACTTTCGTAGTCCACACCGGGAACAGCGAGAACCATGCCTAGATCGCCGCTTTTGGTAAAGAAGACCATCTCGTTCCAGAAGCCGTGGAGGTTGATGTGGTCGTTCAGCGCCGCACTCTCTTTCCACGGCTTCAAGACTTTGTCGAGACGCAGCATCAGACAACCTCCACGCGGGGAACTCGCTGCTTGAATGCGTCATAGCGCAGTTTGTAGCGTTCCGACTTTGCCAGGATGCGGAGGAATGCCGGATCGCTGTCCGTTACCCAGTGGCCGAAGGCAAAGCCGCCGACGAAAACCGCGATGCCAGCAAGGATAGAATTGAAGAGATTGAAGGCTCCCACCGCGCCGACGCAGATGAAGTAGAACAGTGTGCGCTCCACGCCCAAGTACGTGAGAGGCTTATGCAGACTCTTGAACACCCGGTTTGTGCGCTGCTTCTGCTGTGGGTTATCTGGCATAAGTTCCTTGCTTGAAGATGACCGCTAGTACCTGGCAAATGCGCTACACTCCCCAGAGCCAACTCAGGACATTCACAGCGAGTACGGCAATGCCGGTTCCGGCAGCGACACCGGCGAGCGCCTTTTTCGCGCCAGGTTCTCCGTGCGCGAAACCGTAGCCTCCGATCACGATTGCGACCAGACTCGCAACTTTCGCAATGGTGCCGGTAAAGAGGCTTTGGATGGCGGTAAAGCCAGTGTCGAACGGTGAACCCTGTGCCAACGCGGCGATAGGCACCAGGAGAAACAAGGCAAGAACAACCGCCGTTGGACGCGCGCACTTCGACTGAAGAAAGCGCTCGATGTGACTGAAGGTATGGACTCGGAACCAACGTGGCATTTGCACCTCCCACAGCACCTCAAATAAGCTGCTTGTGGCGCAAACGTAACCTGACTCAATCACCATGTCCAACAACTTCTGGTCACTCTGTTATTCCTGGGAGGAATAACAGACGAACATCAAGTCCCGACCAAGTAGATCGCCCCATTCGGCGCGAGACTTCGTGCAAGAGAATTGTTCTTAGAGGGCGATTGGTGAGCAAAACGGGACTCGGACACAGGTACGCGAGGTGCGTATGGTTAGACGGCCCTGAGATCTCGTTTTGGTGGCGGGCGCGTATTCATTATTTCCCAAGTCTCTGCCCAAGTGCCTGCCAACGAGCGAGATGAGTGTGTTGAGGTCCGCTGAATCAGTTCTTCTGAAACGGCCGCTCCGCATCCGCGAAGCGATTCGCCCAACGAAGTGAGGTGACAAATCGGTTTGGTCCTGTCTGATATTCCCGACAGGAATATCACGCGGACGAGAAGTTATTGGACACGACCCGGCTGGCGTGCTTTTCGTCGGCGATGGGAAACTCCGCCGAGCCGTTTCTTCAGCTCCGTATAGTCCAGCCGTAACGGGTATGCGCGGAATACACGCCGTGTTCCCGGGCCATTTCGACGGCGGCTTGCCACATCGAGTCCGGCAGCCTCCTTCCCCGAGGTTGGGTGCTACGAAACTGATCCAGTTGGCGTTGTAACTGCGTGATTGGCTCAGGAATGACTGTGTGCTCATGCGGCTCACCCTCGACTGCTCGTCCGCGGCTCAACAAACGTAACGGGGCGAGTTAGCGGTCGTCACGCACGCTTGCCGAAAACTCACGGTGCCGTCGTTTTTCGGGATTAGGCGCGACTTGCTGTGGACGAAATTGAGGTTAAACTCCGTCGGGTGTTGCGCGATGTCCTGCGCTCCCGTCTCGGGGAGGATTGTTGGAAGAGCGCCGTGCCAGGGGACTTGCAGGCAAAATAAAGGAACGAATCAGCGAGCGAAATCGGTCAAAAATCGCCGCTCGGATCGAGGACCCGCTGATTCGGCTACAGTACGCCGACGTAATGGACCTTCACCAGATTGTCGACAAGCATTGGGACATCTTCAAGGAAAGATTCGAGCCCTCAATTCACACTTCTTAGCTCTAAAGAATTACCGGAACCCCCTGGGCCACGTCCGAGATGTCGATGTCGTCGAACAGAAGCAAGGGGAGGTCGCGATCATTTGGTTCAGAAGGGCCGTCAGCGTGCCCGTTGATTCGAGTATCGCTCCCGATGTCGCACAAGAAACAACCACGGCTTAGAACCGAGAATGGCCCAAGGAGCTCGTCACGACACTACGCACCTCATAGAGGGCGGTTGTTCCGCAGCCGGCACTTTTCACCCCCAGTCGCTGTTTCCACCACCCACTATCAACAGCTTCTAGCGCTACCCGAGCCAGGAAGTCGTTGGAATCGCTGTTTATTTTGGCCCTGAAAAGACCGCGCTCTTCCGTTTCTGTTCATTCGCCGGGCGGGGAGACATTAGGGCTCCTGAGCCCTGATGAATCCCCCAGTTGCGGGTATTTCATTGCCGAAAAAGCCGCTCACTTGGTTTACCCAGACCACCAGCACCGTCAGGAGCCTGGTTCAAATCGTACTCCACCCAGGAAGATCGGCCTTCAGCGAAGGTTCCCGTAATTCGTAGAACACAAAGACCTCTGTTGACGGAAAGAACACAGAGAGTGCCGAGACGGTCGTAGACTCAGCTTCTTCTCGTAAAACTGGCTTGCCTTCTCGCGGTTCTTCGTAGACAAAGGAACAACCGCCAATGGAGAGCGACAAGGTACCGCCGGGCGTCTCAAACACAACCGTTCTCGCTTTTTTCCCCCTCGTATCGCGACTAATTGAGACCTTCGACACTTTCCCCTGCAGGCCCAGCGCCCAATCGATGCCTTGCTCAACGCTACCCCGACGTGATTGCCGGAAAGGGCTTTCAGAGACTACCAGGACATGAGCAGAATCGTCCTTCCACTTGCTCAATATGGTGACGGCGTCCTCTAGAGACCCAAGACCATGTTCTTCTCTCACGCTGCCCTGTCAACGGATCGTGTCACCAGTCTCGATTTGAGGATTCAAATGACACGAGTCGGATATCGGCTCCACTCCGGCCCAAGTTGGCGCAGACCAACAAAGTACAACCCAGGGCTAAGATTGCGAATGTTAATGTCGGCACGGAGAATGACGACGTGATCCTCTAATGTCGCTGTGCCCGTTGCACGCGAAACCTCATCTCCAGCCTCATTCAGCAGTGCCAGATCGTAGCTTCCCTCTTTGCTCCCAATCGGCAAGTCCATAATCAAGTGCCTGGCGGTTCGCGGTATTTCCAGAGCAACCTCCTTGGCGCCTGTCGGGTTTTCCCCACGCGTAAGTGAGCGCTCACGAAGATCCAGTACGACAGTTGCGGACGTTTGCACAGACGGCCGAGTGCGCACCCAGAGCCATCCCGCTACCGCGATAAAGAGCACAGCCGCTGCAGCTAGCCACACTTGGGTACGGCGGCGTTCCACCGCCCGCTTACGAAATTGCGTGAACTCTTGAAAGCAAGGACTGCAGGAACTGAAGTGGTCCAGCCAGCGATCCGTTTCCGCCAGAGGCACTTTGTGAAGGGCGATGCCTTTGAGCATTGCCAAATCAGGGCACCCGACACGCTGCGGATTTGGAAAATCTCGGGATAAACCCCTCCCCAGCAGATCCATTATCCGCTTTTCTTCGCCGTTGAATTCTTCTTGTGCCTTCAGAACTTGCCTGCTTCCAGTTAAAGTCGTTTCAGAAAAGAAAAGCCAAGTGTAACGCGACCAATCAACGCAAACCACCCTAGCGCGACGCAACGATCACGTAGCGCCGCCCAGTCGAGCACGGATCTTACCGATTGCATAACGAAATCGAAGTTTAACCTGGGGTTCGGTCAGGCCCAGCTGCGTTGCGATTTCCTTCCACGAATATCCGTACTGTCGAGCAGCCCAGACTTTGCGGGTCCACTCATCCATGTTCCGAACGGCCTCTTTGAGCTGGATCGATTGCTCCAGATCGCGCACTGCCCTTAAATCGTGGGCCTGCCGCAGGAACTCCAGATCACGACTCGACGGAAGATGCTGTATCGTCTGGAGCCGTCTGCGCTCCTTCTTTAGAGCGCGGTTGAACCGATGATGGAAAACACCGAAGAGATAGGCTTCCATGTTCTTTACTTGCCAGTTTCTCCCGTCGTGGCGTCGGATCGTTTTCGCGACCGAGCGCAACACTCCTTCCCAGACCTCAGAGGCAAAAGCAAGGGCTTCGTCAGAGTTCTTCCCCGGCTGCTCCCTATAACCGTGGGCCTGGATGCTTGGCCACAAGCGCCGCGCGACAATTATCAATTCGCTTATCTCGTGCTGGGGAGCCGCGATAGGGGGGATAAAACTCGAAAGAACCCACTCCGGGCTGAACTCGCGGCTGGACATCTGAGAGGGCCTCAACCCGACTCAAAATTAGATGGCCAGAAGTCAAATCGTGACATGCCGACTAGTGAGTGTCAAGCATTCCCCTTGTCCAGCGGCCCATTCCGCCGATTGAGAAAAATAATTGTTTCTTGATACTTTTCCGCGCTGCCGGTTCCTTGACTAGATGTTGGGTGTGGACCGATCTCTCCGTGTTATGGAAGGAGCTTGGAGCAGTGTTCCCCAGGGTTGAAGTACGCCACCTCCACGCAGTCATCGTCTTGGCCGAGGAGTTGAACTTCTCTCGGGCTGCCGACAGATTGCACATTACTCAATCTGCACTCAGCAAACAGATTAACGAGATCGAAAAACATCACAGATTTCACCTATTCATTCGCACGAATAAGAAGAATGTTGAACTCACCGAAGTGGGGCGCATCTTCGTCGAAGAAGCGCGACTGGCGATCTGGCACATAGACCGGGGAGTTCAGGCTGCTCGCGAGGGGAGCGATAGCATTTTGACCATTGGGCACTCACCTGATGCCGACCTGGCCTGGATTTCGGCGATTCTCGCAATCCGTCTGCCGATGTACCCTAAACTCCGCATTCAGCTGATTAGCGAGTTCTCAAGCGAGTTGGTCCGACGCGTCATGGCAGGCGACTTGAATCTGGCATTGGTGACGGCACCGTCGGAGAACTCACGGATCACGGCTGCGGCATTCGCTCAGACGCAACTCTATGCCGCACTACCGCAGACCCACGCAGCGGCTCAAAAGGAAGACGTCGCTTTCCAAGATTTGGCAAAAGACGAATGGATTCTATTTGCTCAACGATCTCATCCCGTCGTTCGTGCTGCAATCATGGACGCGGCACGGCGTCAGGGCGTCGCTCCGAAGCACGCGCACGATATCCTTACCGCCCAAGAAGCAATTCATCTTGTATCTCAGCACGTTGGAGTGGCTATCGTGACCAAGCCCGCCTCAGTAGGCATCAGCGCTGAAGGTGTCGTTGTCAGGCCACTGTCAGATCCATCGTTGTGTTTCGAAACATGCTTGATTATGAGAACCGACGATGATTCGCGACTGGCGAACGAGTTTGGCCGATCGTTTCTGCGAAAGTATGCACCGCGGTGTCCACCACCGACAACTGACTCTACCGCAGCCTGCTTAGCTGCAATACGCAACACCGGCCGAAGCTAAATGCCTACGCGAGCGGCATGTTGCAACACCTCCCGAATCTTTTTCTGCTTGGAGTACTTGCCGCAGAATGAAACTGCCCGTGAAAGCTTCTTCGGGTCTATGTCTTTGCCTTTTTCCCGAATGCGTGAAGGGACGGCGTCCCGATCCTCCGCAACGTCGCGTTCGCGCGGCCTCGCCGCCCCCGCACGCGGTCCTATACGCAACCGCTAGTAGGGCGACGAGGATGGCACTATTTTACGGATGCCTACGGCGTTTTGCAGGAGTCATCCGCGCCTCGTGCCGAGGAACACGCAATCTGGGATACTTTGCCATCCCGCACGCCTGGTTCTCTAGGGGCGATGCCAAGCCAGTTCGAGACCTCACGCGCGATCTAGAAAGGGTGAATCGCAGCGAACCTTGAGCGAACCGATTTCTCCATTCGAATCGAAACTTATGTATAATCCGCCGATGCAAGTAATACCGTGGAGCACAATTGCGCTCGGCTCGCTGTTGCTCATCTCGGCCCGCTCAATAGGAGGACAGGACGTGCAATCTCCGCAACCTGAAAAGTCGAAGCCGCCTGTCAAAATGGAGCAGCGCGGGCGCATCCTTGGAATCGGCGGTGTGTTCTTCAAATCCGCTAATCGTGATCAGATGCGCGAATGGTATTCGAAGCATCTTGGACTCGCTGACAAAGGCCAAGGCGCGATGCTTCCGTGGCGCGAACACGACGACCCGCAAAAGGAACATGTTACGGTTTGGACTGTTTTTCCTGCCTCCACTAAGTATTTCGATCCCAGCCCCGCACCGTTCATGATCAACTACATCGTGGACGATATGGATGCTTTGCTCGACCGCTTAAAGCAAGAGGGAGTAAAGATTGACGCCAAACGAATGGATGAATCCTACGGTCGCTTTGCCTGGATCTATGACCTGGATGGGAATAAGATTGAGCTCTGGCAACCGCTGCCCGCAAAGCCCTAAGGGCCTTCCCCTGCACTTGCTCAATCGGTTTTTGTAGCTACGGTCCCGTAGTCGTAGAATGGCCGATGCGGGACAACCCCAAACTCTTCCAACCGCGCCCGATGCCTGAACCTCCACCCGTGACCAAAATCGTGTTTCCCGTTAGGTTCATCGTTTACTCCTGAAATTCCCATGCTCGCGAACACCTTTGAGCCTGCACTCAGGCGCTGCTTGCGCTTCTTGACTCCGCGCCCGCAGGCGTCAGCAATTCGATAAGGCCCACGCGATGCAGCATTTCTGTCCGCATGCGGTCCATTACAGCAAATACAACGTCCGCCCCATCCTGCGTTGGATCTATATGAACGCGGAACGAGATAATCTTCACGAAACTCCTGAGTTTGGGCACCGGGCAAAACTGGCTTGGATTAAAGCAAAACGTGGTGCGGGCGGAGGGACTTGAACCCTCATGGGCCGTTTAAGCCCTGCGGATTTTCATACCGTCTACGGCTTTCGCCGCCCGGACGTGACGCCTTTGGAGAGCTCACGCCAGGTTTGCGGTCTGGACTATCCCTTCACCTTCCTCGGGAAAATCCGAAGTTTAGGTGCTGCCCGTCTAGTCTCTACACCTTCCCGGTTGGTGTCTCTCCGGGCTTGGCTCGGGATTGCCATTTAAGGTTTCCCCGAATTTGAGCAGTTCTGCATCGCCGGTTTCCCAGACGAGCACTCAAGTTTTCCTTAAGTCCGCTGCGTATGCCATTCCGCCACGCCCGCGCGCGGCTGTCTTACTCATGATAGGGCACGTAGCCCGATTTTACACATCCGTTTCCTCGTCAGCAGTTTGCGTTTGCGTGGGAGTCTCCACGTTATGTTCCTCTACCTTGTTCCTCTTCTTCCGCATGACATTGATTGCAGCGGTGTCGAGCGATGTCTTGATATCCTTTATCGTTGTGCGACGTCCGGAAGGTGGGCGCAACACGAGCGAGGAGCCATCGGATATGTCCCCGGCGATGCCAGCATCGAGGGAGTGAAGGTGGTTGTGGTCTCCGACGGGCACAGCGCAGAGAGAAGGTTGCTGACCCGCGTCGAGCCCGAATACCCGGAGACGCTACAGCAGCTTCAGATCGGCGGCACCGTGCGTCTGGCCGTCACCATTTCGCCGAGGGGTACCGTCGAGAAAGTGGCCTTACTGGGAGGCAATCCCATTCTTGCCGAAGCTGCCAGCAAAAGCGGTGAGGCAATGGCTCTCTACGCCGGGGCCATCCCAGACCACAATTGAAGTGACCGTGCCATTCGAGGCCCACCGCTAAGCGGTACCCCAGGCATTTGTCGGACTCCTTCGTGATTTTCAGATTCCCGCAGCGGATATAATTACCCCCCACCGACCCACGAAAGGATTTACATGCGACGTTTCGCCGCCGTTGTAATGATCTTCTCCCTGATTCTTCCGAACCTGGCGTTTGCCGCCGATGAGATTCCGCTAGCCGGATACGCGCCGCGCTCCAGCCAGAGCGAGCGCGATTGGGAGGCGAAGTTCCGCGCCATGCCGGACCCCGCCAATCTCCGTGAGTACATGCGCCGCTTGAGCGCGCGGCCGCACCACGTTGGTTCGCCTTACGATAAGGACAATGCGGAATGGATCCTCGCGCGCTTCAAGGAATGGGGACTGGATGCCCATATCGAGACTTTCGATGTGCTGTTCCCCACTCCGAAAGTGCGCGTTCTCGAGATGATCGAGCCCACGAAGTTCACCGCCAAGCTCGAGGAACCGGCGCTAGCGATCGATCCCACGTCGAACCAGAAGTCCGAACAGCTTCCCACCTACAACGCCTATTCGATTGACGGGGACGTGACGGCGCCTCTGGTGTTCGTCAACTACGGCTTGCCGGAGGACTACGCGAAGCTTGACCGGCTGGGAATCTCGGTCAAAGGCGCTATCGTGATTGCCAAGTACTATCACTCCTGGCGCGGAGTGAAGCCCAAGGTTGCGGCCGAGCACGGCGCGATCGGGTGCCTGATTTACTCTGAACCGCAGGATGATGGCTACACCCGGGACAATGTGTTCCCGCAAGGACCCATGCGTAATCCGGATGGGGTGCAGCGGGGCAGCGTCATGGATTTTGCCTCGGCGAGCCCGGGCGATCCGCTTACTCCTGGCGTCGGAGCCACGAAAGATGCCAAGCGGCTAACGGTGAAGGAAGCGAAGAGCATCACCAAGATTCCCGTTCTGCCGATTTCCTACGGCGACGCGCAGCCGCTGCTCGCGGCACTGAAAGGACCAATGGCGCCGGAGGAGTGGCGCGGCACCTTGCCCATCCCATACCACGTTGGGCCGGGACCGGCGAAGGTCCATCTGAAAGTCGAATTCAATTGGGACCTCAAACCCGTCAACGACGTCATTGCGAAAATTCCCGGCAGCGTTGCACCTGAGGAATGGATCATTCGCGGCAACCATCACGACGCGTGGGTGAACGGCGCCGAGGATCCCGTCTCCGGCCAAGCCCCGCTCCTGGAAGAAGCCCGCGCCCTGGGAACGTTGCTCAAGCAAGGCTGGAAGCCGCGTCGCACCATCATCTACGCTGCGTGGGACGGCGAGGAACCCATGCTGCTGGGCTCGACCGAGTGGGTTGAGGCCCACGCCGAAGAGTTGCGCCAGCACGCCGCGGTCTACATCAATTCCGATGGCAACGATCGCGGCCTACTCAACATGGGCGGCTCGCATAGCCTCGAACAGTTCATCAACGGCGTGGCGCGCGACATCGAAGACCCTGAGACCAAGCTCACCGCGTGGCAGCGTGTGCAACTGTCAAAGATTGCCGAGGCCAAGTCCGCTGATGATCGAAAAGAGTTGCGGCAACGTCCTGACTTGCGCATCGCGGCCTTGGGCTCGGGCACGGACTTCACCGGATTTCTCGATCATCTCGGCATCGCAACGCTTGACCTAGGTTATGGCGGCGAGGATGAACAGGGCATCTACCATTCCATCTACGACGATTTTTATTGGTACATGCATTTCTCCGACAGTGATTTCGTCTACGGGCGCGCTTTGTCGCAGACGGTAGGAACATCGGTGATGCGTCTGGCCAACGCCGAAGTTCTGCCGTTTGATTTCGTAGATTTCGCGGACACGGTGCAGAAGTACACGAAGGACCTCGAGAAACTGCTCACGGACAAGCAGGAGGACATTCGCGAGCGTAATCAGGAACTGGAGGAGGGAGTCTTCAAGGCTACGCTCGACCCGAGACGTCCGACGGTGGCTCCGCCGAAAGAGGAAGTTCCACCACACCTGAATTTCGCCCCCATGGAGAATGCCGGCGAAGCCCTGGCGCGCAGCGCCGAGCACTACCGGCAGGCCTTGCTGCACAAGCAATCCGCGCTGGCCGAGTCCGACGCGGAAGCGCTGCGGGCTCTGAACCAGCGACTGATCGAGAGCGAACGCAAGTTGACTAACGACGACGGACTTCCCCGCCGTCCCTGGTACAAGCATCTTCTATATGCTCCCGGAATTTACAGCGGGTACGGAGTCAAGACCGTTCCCGGTGTGCGGGAAGGTATTGAGCAGAAGAAGTACGCGGAAGCGGAGCAGGAAATCGCACGAGTCGCGAAGGCACTGGAGGACGAATCGGCGCTAATCGAATCCGCGGCGCAACTGCTGGAGCCGGAGGCTCACTAGACTCGTGACTCGGGAACGAACCGCCAAGCCGTCGGTTAACGAATCTCCCATCTCAGGTAGCCGACTCTCACCTAGCATGTTCCGCTGGGACGACTGGGTGTCCCGGATTCCTGAGTCGGGAGGGTCTGCGTGGCCGGAACTGTGAACGGTATCGTTCCAGCCAGGTTAGCCGCACACTGTTGGATCGCCTGCGCATCGCCTGGCAGAGTGGACGGCAAACTCGGAATCGACTGGTCAGGATTTTTGAAATTAAACGCGCTCGTTAAGTCTCCGACCGTGGCCCGGCGCCATGCGCTCACATTGGGCACTTCGGCCCCGAACAAGGTCTCGAGAAATCGCAAAACCGAAGTGTGATCGAACAGGTCCGAGGACACAAATCCCCCGCGACTGAATGGCGAGATGATCAACATAGGTACGCGGAAACCTAACCCAATCGGCCCGGTGATCGCCGGACTTCCGACTACGGTCGGGTCTGGAACCGCAGGCGCGGTCACATATTCGCCGGGGGTGCCGGGAGGCGCCGTGACCGGTGGAACATGATCAAAAAATCCACCATTTTCATCGTAGGTAACCAACAAAACCGTCTTCGCCCAGAGGGCGGGTTTCGCACTGAGAGCGCTGACGATAAGGGAAAGAAAATTCTCTCCAAAGAGCGACGGCGCGGGCGGGTGTTCCGAAGTCAGGATCGATCCTATCAGCCAGGATACTTGGGGCAAATTGCCGAGTGCTACATCGGATAGGAAGTCGACGGGAAACTGTGGTTCAAACGCATTCTGATGCAGCACCGATGCCGGATCCTGGAAATTCTTGAAATAGGAGAGCACATTGTCTGACAGAATCCCGCCGAGAATATTCTCATCTGGCGTCGAGTAAACCTTCCAGGAAATTCCCCGAGCCTGAAGTTGCTCGGGCATGGTCGTATAGGTCAGACGGCCGTACATCGCCGAGCGATTGGTGACGATCGTCTGCAAAATCGGTCCGCCATCTTTTCCATCTGGATCGATCGAGGCCGCCATCGTATAGAGGCGATTCGGGTCGGTCGGGCCGATGACTGAACAAAAATAGTTGTCGCAAATCGTGAAGCCGTCGGCCAGAGCGTAGTAGTAAGGAAGGTCTGCGCGGGTATAGTAGCCCATGCTTAGTACCGCGTCGTTGGAATTAATCGGTAGACGCGAACTCACAAAACCGTCCATCTTGCCGTTGTCCCAGCTCTGATGTTGCGGCACCCAGTCGTGGCTAATGTCGTGGGTGCACGCCGCATTCGCTTGCGAGGTGTCCAAATGAAACGGCAGGAGATGTCCCACCGGTGAGGTCGTGGTGTTCGCTGGATCGGGTTGCTGGAACGCCGAGCTTTGATCGGAAAATCCTCGCACGCCCCGGTAGGTTCCAAAGTAGTGATCGAAAGAGCGGTTCTCTTGAATCAGGATCACCACATGCTCGATGTCCGTCAACTTGGAGCAACCGGTAGGTAGGGGCGGAACTAACTTGGAAATACCGCAACCGTGCAAACCCAAGGACGCCAGCTCGGCAACTGCCGCCGCGGACCCGATTTTAAGTAGTTCGCGGCGAGTGAAATTCTGCATAGTTCCCCGGCTTAGATGCACTCGCCCGAGCAAAGGTAGGACCGGTACCAAAACCTTCTGGTTGGCAAGCTGGAAATGCAGTATTCAATATTCGCACGGTTTGGCAGTGCACTCTTGATTATGTTCGTGGCGGCCACAAACCGAGCTCTAGGGCACGGCATTTCCAAACCCTCCAGCTCAATCCGGGCAAGGTCCAAGCCCCACGATTTCACTCTCGGCGCAATTCCCGATGGTCGAAGAATAAAATCTCGACAGTCTAAACTTCTAACTTGATACCAAGAGGCTCACTTTTTCTTCACGGCAGAACAGACCTCGCCCCTCTGAGCAGGAGATCATGGGCACTGAAAACGCAACCTGAACGGCGACGGCAGCTCAAAATGGATGCGGGCGTTGATTGGCAGGAATTTACTTGAGAGTAGAACGATTGTGTTTTCAGAGACTTCGCGGTTGACGCACAATTGACTTGCCCTGCATTGATCCCGAGCTTGTTTTCAAGCATCTTGGCCTCAGAGGAAAAGTTGGAACTGGCATGGGACGGTGCTCGCTGGGTTGGGAGCACTGGCGAGCCCTTTTTGGTCGGACGCCGAAAGGAAGCATGAAACCCCAAATGCCTCAGTCTGCACCTCACACTGCCAGGTCTTCTTGTCTGCCGCTTACTTCACCTCCCTGTGCCGTGGCCGCCGCGAGCACCGCGAAAAGCGTGGCACGGCAGCTCAAGGGCTTGCTGATGCTGGCGCTAGTCTTTCTTCTCCTCCTTATGCTGGAACCGGCGAAACTCCTGGCACAGCAGACAGAGCTCGGCGATCAGGGATGGTCGCAGAACGATCCTGACGCGCAACGGCCTTATTCAGATTCCGGTCAACCGTATCCGGAGCGGGGTTATGGCCAGGCCCCATCTTCGGCTCAGCCGCTCAATGCAGCGCAACTGGAACAAATCGTGGCTCCGATCGCGCTTTATCCGGACACGCTGGTAGCGCAAGTGCTGGCCGCGTCGACCTACCCAGGTCAGGTTGCGGAGGCCGATCACTGGCTGCAGACGCAGGGCTACACCTCCTCTGACCAGATCGCGGCCGGTGCCGACGTTCAGAACTGGGACCCGAGCGTAAAAGCGTTAACGGCGTTTCCTCGTGTGTTAGCGCAGATGGACCGCAATCTGCAATGGACCACCGACTTGGGCAACGCCTACTATAACCAGCCGCTAGACGTATTCGAGGCAGTTCAGGTGATGCGCCGGCGCGCTCAGGGAGCCGGAACCCTCCAGAGCACACCCCAACAAACGGTGCATTACGACCAGGACTACATCCAGCTGATGCCGGTGAATCCGCAACTGGTGTACGTGCCAACGTATAACCCGTGGACGGTCTACGGAGCGGAGGTTTCACCGTATCCCGGATTTTCGCTGCTCGGCGCAGTGGAATCATTTCTGGGCTCGTCGCCGATCAACTATGGGTTCGGAATCGTGATGAGCGCCTTCAGCCACACGCCCTGGGGCTGGCTGGCGTGGGGTTTGAACTGGTTAGCGCAGTCCGTGCTCTTCAACCAGTCGGACTACTATTCGCACAGCACCACGGTGAGTGATTGGGGATTCCGGCACGATGCGTTTCATGCCTATGCGGGAAGGGGAGCGTTTGCCAGGCACGGCGGTGACCGCGGGTTGGGCGGTTACCATCGATTCGGCGGCTACAACGGGAATCGAGGGCAGGGATTCTCCCACCCGCGTGAAACATATGCCGAGAGCTGGCGAGGAAACTACAACCACGGCTTCCACTCCTTTGGAGCCAGCTATGACCGGACGCCGCGCCAGGCCTACAACCATATGCAATTGCCAGAAAGCAGGCAGCAGTCCGACCTCCGTGGCATCGGATCCAGCTTGAACCGGGGGAGTGGCGAAGGCTACCGCGGCGGGACGGGTGGAGCCTCCTACCGTTCGATGCAAGCCTATCGCGGGCCGACCTCAGGTTTTCAGCGCGGCGAATTCGGGGGACGATCTTCCGGGACTTTCGCGAGCAGGGACTTTGCGGGCTCTTCCGGAAAACCACCGCACTCGGGTGGCTTCCACCTGTTTGGCGGCGGGCACGCGCCCAAGAGCGTTAGCAGCCGCGGCTCAGGCGGCTTCCACATGGGCGGCGGCGGGCATGCGCCGAAGAGCTTCCACGGCGGCGGCAAGAATTTCGGCGGGGGGCATTCGCACGGCGGAGGGGGTCACTCCAGCGGTCACGGCGGCGGCAAGCATCGCCGCTGAGGTGATTCGCAGTCCGTCGGCGAGGTACGAACCCGACAGGCGAGCATTAGGGCTGTTGGTCGGAGTCCGGTCTGGCCAGCAGGAGCAGCACGATCCCGATCACGGTGAACATCCGGAAGGCGGCATCCTGGCCGTTCCACGTTTTCGACTGCCACATCAGGAACCATTCTCCGCCCACGCCGAGGAATGCGACCATCCACATCAACAGGGCGAGATTCAGCGCAGCAACGGCAAGACCTTTTGCCTGATGAAACGCGGCCGCCGGTGCTGAAAATGCGCGCGCTAAACGCGCTGCTCCCCACCAGCAGCACAACATCACGATGGATTCCCATGCGATGATGGAGACGTAGAATGCCGTGTGCCACGCCGGTGAGTTCAGAGCTCGCCACATACCGTGGTTGCCTGGAGAAGTGGAATCCATCATCAGCACGTGACGAACGAACTGGTAGTTGGTGTTGTAGTCCGTGAGATTGTTGAAGACGACGAACGTGTAGAACAAGGCCACAGCGACGACCAGCGAAAGCTTGGCTGCACGCAGGGTCATGGTTTCTCCGAGGTCGCAGGGGATGACGGAGAAGAGGACGAAAAAGCTCGAAAGTAGGCGGTCAGAGCTTGCAGGGTTGCGTCGTCGTACCCGGGGTTTGGGGGCATCTGTGCTTGCGGATTTTTCGATTTTGGGTTGCGCACATATGCAGCGAAATGCTCGGGAGATGCCGCCGCCCAGGCAGAGATCACGAGCCACGGACGGCGCGCTTTCTCACCGCCCACATCGCCCATGTTGTGACAGCGAAAGCAATTCTGTTGGGCAATGCGATACCCGGACTGGATGGTCGAGTCGGCGGCGTTCGTTCCGCGGGCCGCGATTGCCTCGAAGACCGCCTTTTCGTCGCGGAATTCGAGACGAATCACCCCCCATGGAATCTGCGCTTCGTCCTCGTGTGCGAGGATCTTGAAGCTGGGGATGAACTGGCGATGGGAGACCATGTAGAGACCCATTGACTGACCGTGACCTTCCGCATCCTTTGGCCAGCGCTCGGGCGGTTGGCCATTCACTTTCAGCACCAGCAACGGATGATGAGCCGCGAGATAGGCACGCGGGTAGTGGGCATGGTATTGATCATCACAAATCGCAATCGCGAGATCCGCGTCGGGCGTGCGGGCGAGCGCGCGCATCAGATCCTCGAGCGGGACGCCACTAATCTCGGTTGAACCCTTGAAGTTTGAGTCGTCGGTGACCGTGTAGGTGACTTGGGGAAGTCGAAGCAAGTCTTCTCGGCTCAGATAACGCGCTCCGGCAGAAAGATCTGCGATGTCTCCGGCGATCTCGAGATCAGTGGCGGAGAGACGCTGGGTGTGCGCCTTGGCGACCAGGCTGGTAGCCGAAGAAGACGCGGTTGCGAACGGAACGTGAACAGTGATCGCTGCGGAGACGGCAATCGCGAAGAACACAGCCGTGACCAAGTCTCGCATGGCACATGTTAGCGGAGTCGTGGGAAGCAGGCAAGAAATGCAGGTCCGTTGTGTTAGAGTGACTCCACTTTTCGTGTTTTGGGTCTACCTTACTCGTCTTCCGCGTCGTGATCGAAACGATTTGCCAGTAAACCTCACTAGTGATATAGATGCAGACTTCCAATCTGCAACGGGGATCCCGGTCATCAGTCAAAAACACTCAGACTTAGGCAAGATCCGAAATGACGCCCACGCTCAGCGAGATGTTTCGACGTCTTCTAAACGCTGAGGATCAGACCCGTGCCGCACGCTCGGTCGAGTACTTTGGCTGGCTCGATATGTTCTTGGGGAGCATCATCCTCATCGCACCCTATTGGACCGCTTCGTTGCTTCAACTGCCTACGCTAACGGTTCAAGGCGCGAACTATCTGCGTCTGGTTGGGTTGCTGGTCGGCGGACTTGGGGTGTTATATGTGGTTGCCGGGCGCCTGAATGCGCAGGGCTTCGTCTTCGCCTCTTTGCTTGATCGGCCGCTTGTGCCCGCGATCATGGCCGTCCTTTGGTACAAAGAAATTCTTCCCGGCCCGCTGGCAATCGCGTTCTCAGTCAGCGACTTCGGCGGCTTTGTCTGGACTCTTTTGGCCTGGTGCGAGGATGCGGGACTGGGCCCCGATCCCGACCATCCTCGTCTGGTTGCGCGGTTGGCCGCAGCGTACTTCGCCTTCGTGAGCGGCGTGGTCCGTAACGCACGCACTTTTCATCCTGATGGCAGGGTATTTCGCGGCACCGTGCGATCCCTGCAACCGGCCGATGCGAGTTTCGGACGCGCCGCCGAACAGCTCGCAGGATCGGCTCTCATGCGCATCGGTATGGGAGTAATGAAGCAGGGAGCGCCGCTCTGGTTAGCCGACCGGATCCCTGATGCGCCGAGCATCGCGACGCGCTTTTCTTCTTCCCCAGCCAGCCAGATCAGCTTGCAAGGCCGCACCGATGATTGCCTTGACCTTTTGTGTACCGCCGGTGGCAACCGCCTGTGGAAGCTGATTGTGAACCTTGCTCTGGGCGGCAGGATGTATGGTCTCCGTCAGTTCGATTACTTCAAGAACGTCTATTACGCCGACGTGCCGTACAGGATCGACAACGGCAAGCGCGACGTATGGATTCGGCTGGTCCCTGATATGGAGACACCCGGCCTCCCGCAAGACGGTCCGGCACGCGAAGATGGCCTCTCCAAAGCAGTCGCACGTCACGCGCTGCTTCGCATTGAAGTGCAGGTAGTTGGGGATGCTCGTGAGCCCTTCGTTCCCATCGCTGAGATCCGGTTTGAGGAGGAGATCCAAATCGATCAGGAGGCTCTGCATTTTGATCCGATTGCGGGGCGTGGTTTTGAACCACACGGAATCCTGACCGAAGTTCGCAACAGCGTCTACCCAGCAAGCGTTCGAAGCCGCCCCGCAAGCGCGCCGGAACGACTTCGTCGCGACCAAGAAGGTGTAGGCAATAGGCTGGCGGTGTACCTGGATGAAGGGACTCGCGCAACGGCCACTGGACGCTGGCGCGGTTGGGTCAAGTTCATTTGCTTATCCGGAGCCGCACTACTTGTGCTGTTCGCGATCTATATGGCAGTACGGCTGACCCGTGATCGCCCGGTCGAATACGCAGATGACGTTCTTCACTTTGAGTATGGTTCGACTGGCGGCGAGCGGACGAACGGCATTCCCTATTGGTTCTGGGTCGCGCTCCCCGAACTCTTTCCTGAGTACCTGCCCGACAAGATACCGGGCCGCGGTTACTCGGCCTTCGGGATGATTTACGATCCGGGCAAAGATCCGCGCTACGATCTGCCAGTCGGCATGTCGATGCGCAATTTCCGTGGCATCGATGTGGTGTATCTCAACTGCGCCTCCTGTCACACAGGCACGGTGCGAGATGCACCCGGCGTGATGCCACGCATCGTCCCGGGAATGCCGGCGCATACGTTCGACTTGGGCGCTTGGGGGAAATTCCTCACGACGATTCCCACGGACCAGAAGTTCACCCCGCAGCGTCTGCTCGACCAGATCAGCAAGATGCAGGACGATCCCCATCGTCGAGTGGACAAACCGGATCTGATCAACAGACTGATCTTCAGATACCTGGCGGCCTATCTGATGCGAGACCAACTGCTGATTCTGGGACAGCGACTCAGCTTCATCAATAAGGATTCCTGGGGGCCGGGCCGGGTTGATACCTTCAATGCTCCGAAGGCGCTCCTGAACTTCCCGATGGAGAAGTATGCCGACCCCAAAGAGCTGATCGGTAATGTTGACTTCCCGTCGATCTGGTATCAGGGGCCAAGAAAAGGGATGCAACTGCACTGGGACGGAAACAACACGTCGGTGGATGAACGCAACCTGTCAGCTGCGTTCGGCACCGGGGCGTATCCTCCGACGCTGGACGTCGACCGTGTGCTACGGACTGCAAAGTGGTTGGAGACCGCGAAACCGCTGTCTTATCCCTATCAGATTAATGGCCCCCTGGCGGTGCAAGGCAAGCAGATCTACCAGGAATACTGCGCTCGATGCCACGGCACACAGGAACCGCCGTTTCGCCATGACCCGCCACAACCGGACGAATTGGTCGGCACTGTTGTACCGATCGAGAAGATCGGCACCGATCGGTGGCGCCTCGACTCCTATACCTGGGTCTTGGCCGTCAACCAGAGCACTCTCTATGCTGGTTATGAGAAGGACTGGGGCTTCGCGCCGCCTTATCCCCAGCGCTTCAGCCACTTTCGCAAGCAGCCCGGTTATGCCAATTCTCCCCTCGATGGAATCTGGCTGCGCGCGCCCTATCTGCACAATGGATCGGTTCCGACTCTGTGGGAATTGCTCAAGCCCGAAAAAGAGCGCGTCGGGTTCTTCTACCGTGGCAATGACGTTTACGATCCCAAGAATGTTGGGTTCGTTTCCAGTATCGCCGAGCAGGACGGGCACAAGTTCTTCCCCTTTGATACTCAAGAACCGGGCAATGGCAATGGCGGACACACGGGTCCTGCGTATGGCACTGATCTGGCGGACGACGGAAAATGGGCCCTTCTCGAGTATTTGAAAACCTTTTGAGCGACCGAGCATGCAAATGAAAAGGCGCACAAAGCGATATGTGTTGATCGTCATCGTGGCAGTGCTCGTCATCGTCATCATCAGCGCATGGAGTTACCTATGGCGGGAGATCCCCCAGCCAGGATGGATCACCGCCGACGAACGCAGCAACTTCCTTTATGGCTCGGTCGGAGCGGAGCGCGAAGCCGGCATTCCTTATTGGATATGGCTGGCGCTTCCCCGCATGTTTCCCGAGTACATGTCGGGAAACGGCGGCTATGTCTCTCTCGGCTTCTCCTGGGAGGAAGGCAGGGAGATGCCTGCGGGCTTTTCCAAGAAAACCGTCGGCTACGTTCGCGTAGCCGGGAATTGCGCCTTGTGCCACGCCGCTTCTTTCCGCACCGGACCGGACGAAGGGCCCGAGGTTCTGCCCACTGTTCCGGGACGCGCCACGGATGTTCAGGCATTGCTCACATTCTTTCAGCAATGCGCTCAAGACCCGCGCTTCAACGCCACCGAGATCATGGCCGAGATCAATAGCGCGACCAAGCTTCCTCTGATTGACAGCCTGCTTTACCGGTTCGTTCTGATCCCGCGCACGCGACGGAAGTTTCTTAGCCAGAACTTGGTGATGATCGACTCGGCTCTCCAGCGGCATACACGCGACCCGTATTCCGAGGCTCCCTTCTCCCATCCGCAACTGAAGGCTCTCGCCGGCTGGGTGGAGGGCTTCAAAGTGCCGCCGTATCCGCTGGAGTGGGACCGCGCGTTAGTGGAGGGAGGCAAGCCGCTGTTTGCTCAGCACTGCGGATCGTGCCACGCACCCGATGGCAAGCAAAGAGGGATGTTGGTTCCTATCGCCGAGATCGGCACCGATCGCGAATTGGCCAATACCCAGAAGGCCAGCGGTTACGTCGCGGATGTCCTGGATGGAATTTGGATGCGTGGGCCATACCTCCACAATGGCTCAGTTCCAACGGTGGGTGATCTTCTCAAGCCCCCGGCACAACGGCCGGCGACTTTCTACCGCGGCAACAACCTGCTCAAGAATCATGACATCGGCTTCGTGTCAGACTTGGCGCAGGAGAAAGGTCTTCACTTTGTGTTCTTCGATACGAGGCTGCCGGGCAACAGCAACGCCGGGCATCTCTATGGGACGGAACTCTCGGATCAGGAGAAGAAAGCCATGCTCGAGTACCTGAAAACTCTGTGAACTCGAGCGCATGAGGTGGGCAAAAGGAAGCACGTATAAGGATGAGTTCCAAAGTTCCAAATTGTGAATATGTCGTCGTCGGCTCGGGAGCGGGGGGCGGTACCGTGGCATCTCGTTTGGCGCAGGCAGGAAGGTCCGTTGTACTGCTCGAAGCGGGTGGAGATCCTCGAACACTCAAGGCTGGCGATTCTATTCAGCCTGATGCGAACCGCTTGCCGGCGGATTACGACGTTCCTGCGTTCCATGCGTTTGCTTCCGAAAACAGCGCCATGAAGTGGGACTTCTATGTTCGTCATTACTCCGATGACGAGCAGCAGAGGCTCGATCCCAAGTACTGCCAGGAACATGATGGGGTGCTGTACCCACGAGCCGGGACCCTCGGGGGATGCACCGCTCACAACGCGCAAATATTGATCTATCCCCACAACTCAGATTGGGAATACATCGCCAATCTGACACAAGATTCCAGTTGGCGGCCGGAGAGGATGCGGACTTACTTTGAGCGTCTGGAGAATTGCCGCCACCGGCCCTTGCATCGCTGGTTGTCAAAGATAGGGTTCAATCCATCTCGCCATGGCTGGGGGGGATGGCTGCACACGGAAAAATCCATCCCCATGGCAGCGCTGTTGGACAGGGACCTCTTTCAAACGCTGGCGGAGTGTATCGATGAATCCCTTGAGTCTTCCGGTAATCCAGTCGAGCGCGTGGGCTGGTTTTTGGAAAGCTGGGGTGATCCCAATGACTGGCGCCTGGTCAGAAAGAACGCCAAGGGATCGCGCTATACGCCGCTTACAACGCGAAACCACGCGCGTACGGGGTCGCGTGAGTTCGTTCTGGAAACCGCTCGTAAACATCGTAATTTGAAAGTCGAACTGAACGCCCTCGCCACCAAAGTTCTGTTTGATGAGAACAAGCGCGCCACCGGAGTGGAGTATCTCCAGGGCGAAAAACTTTACCGCGCCTCTTCCCGGACCAGTCCGGAGCCGGGAGAACCTAGAAGAGTCTACGCTTCGAAAGAAGTCATCCTCGCCGGCGGCGCCTTCAACACTCCACAATTGCTGATGTTGTCTGGCATTGGCCCACGCGAGGACCTGGAGCCATTTGGAATCAATGTCATCGTGGACCTTGCTGGGGTGGGTAAGAACTTACAGGACCGATATGAGATCGCCGTGGGCAATCGGATGAACTTCCCACAGTGGCATATCTACAAAGGGGTGAAATTCTGCCCAGGAGACCCGCAATTCCAGCAGTGGGATCTCTGCCGATCCGGAATCTACGCGACCAACGGCTCGGTTCTTTCCTTCTTCAGGCGATCGCCGGCCGCGGAGGGACCGCCGGATCTGTTTTGCATGGCCCTGCTGGCCAACTTCCAGGGATATTCTCCAAACTACTCAAATTTGTTTGCCAAAGACCTCAATTACCTTACCTGGGTTGTACTAAAGGCGCACACCCGAAACCGCGCCGGCAAGGTTACACTTCGCTCCGCCGATCCGCGGGATGCGCCTCGCATTAATTTTCGCTATTTGGAGGAAGGCGGGGAGAAGGACTTGGAGGCAGTGCTCGACGGCATTCGATTTGTGCGCGGGCTCACCTCCGAACTCAAAGCGCAGAAACTTATGTCGGAAGAATTTCCAGGAGATGATCTTCAGACTGACGAGGAGTTAAGGAACTATGTCCGAAACAACGCCTGGGGGCACCACGCGTCCTGTACTTGTGCGATCGGCCACGACGCGGACGGAGTACTAAGCAGCGATTTCCGAGTGCATGGAACTACAGGGCTTCGTGTGGTGGATGCGTCGGTTTTCCCTAAGATTCCAGGTGTTTTCATCGTCAGCGCGGTTTACATGATCGGCGAAAAAGCCGCCGACGTTATACTCAACGGCCATTAGAACCTTTGATAGGCCGGATGTTATTCACATTCGGTGGGGGCCCACAGTCGAAGACAAATTGACTCGGCCAGGTCCGGACTCAAGTCGGCTCGTTGAGTCCAAATATGAGGAGTACTAAACATGGCTTACAATGTGCCGCAACTGCTGCAAATGTCTAATTCCGATCTGGATTCCCTCTTCTCCGTTAGTCCGACAGGGGACATTCCGGATGGCCCAGCCAAAGGCACTGCGATCCTAGCTTCTGGCACTATTTACAGCCCGGAGATCGCCGAATTCGTCAGCCTGTTCGTGTGGCAGGGCAAAACGTTCGACTCGCAGAAGGGAGTGTTGAGGAACCGCATTCTGCCAATCGGCCTCAACGCTATCATTGCCAAAGTCTACAAAGGCGCCAGTTGGCTTGATCAAAAGGAATGCGTTGTTCTTGACTACTCCGAGACCTCGCTGGTGGCGCACTGGATTCGTGACGAAATCCGGCTGATTGAGCCGGGCTTCTATTTGGGGCGTGTTTACTGGGACAACAAGCCGCTGATTCACTTTTGTCTGCAATTCGGTGCTGCGGCGGGATCGTAGATATCGTCACGTTTAGTTTGGGATCGGCCAAGTTCGGGAATCGCATGTGACAGGCAGGAGGAAAGACTGTGATTAGCAAACTGGTTCGAGGGCTTCTGATCATTGTGGTTGTTGTACTGCTCTTGGTCGGTGCGGGTGTCCTCCTCTACTGGTGGAATTTGCCAAAACCCGGGCACGTCAACGACGAAGCTCTCTTAGCGGGCAGAGATGCTTCCAGTTTCCCCGCAGCCGATGACGACGACTTCCATGAGATGGACGGGGGCGTGGCCCTGAGTGCCGATGAAATCAAAGGGCGTAACACTTGGATGGTATGGACGGCCGGCAACGACCGCCTCTGGGATAAGCTGATCTACGCCAGCGCAGGTGCGCTTGATTTCCTGAAAGTCCTTTCCTCTCACCCCGAGTTACTGAAGATTAACCCCAACTTCAATCACGATCACCGGTGGGAATACCTCGGCTTGGTAAATGATCCCTGCTTCGAACAAGCCACCGGGCCCAATCCCGAAAGATGGGGTCTTTGGCTCGATAAGCGCCGCTCGAACTGCCAGCCAGACCACTTCGAAAATGAGACGAAGTATCCTGGGGTGAAAATTGGGACCCGTGGCTCGAATCTTAACGGCAAGGACTTTCCCGTCGGTTCGTTCTACGGCTACGAGACCGGCATCGTAGGCTTACGACTCTTTCCCAACCCGGACTTCGATGAGAAGGCCGCCAAACATTGGGATCCGGAGAGATACTATACCGACCCCGCTTACTACAATGACAAGCATCTGGTGCGTCCGTATCGCGTAGGCATGTCCTGCGGTTTTTGCCACGTTGGGCCCAACCCGGTCAAGCCTCCGTCCGATCCGGACAATCCGAAGTGGGAGAACCTCAGCTCAAATGTCGGCGCCCAATATTTTTGGATTCAAAGGATCTTCTACTGGCAGGGCGAGGAAGACAATTTCGTGTGGCAGCTCTTTCACACTTCGCGGCCAGGCAGCCTCGACACTTCTTTTGTTTCTACGGACAACATCAATAATCCCCGGACGATGAATGCTGTTTATCTTTTGAAAGAGCGCCTGCAGCACGCGAAACGTTGGGGCCAAGAAACGCTAGCCGGCGGTCAAAGAAATAACAAGCAGTTTAATGATTTTGTCCACGACGGATGGCTTACCAGTTTTTATTCCGCGACAGACACGGTGTGGACTCCACGGGTTCTAAAGGACGGCGCAGACTCGGTCGGCGCTTTGGGGGCACTCAACCGTGTCTATCTGAACATCGGTACCTTCAGCGAAGAGTGGTTGTTGCACTTTAACGCTCTGGTTGGTGGCAAGCCCATTACACCCATTGAGATTTCCGTTGCGCGAAAGAATTCCGCTTACTTTGCCGCTACCGAGGCGCAGACTCCCGCAACCGCGCTCTTTTTCTTGAAAACCACCGAACCACATCATCTAAAGGATGCTCCTGGAGGCGCCGAGTACCTGAAAAAGGACGAGGGGTTAGTGCCGCACGGAAAAGAAGTGTTCGCCGAGCGTTGTGCGCGTTGTCATTCCAGCAAGGTACCTGCTCCGCCGGTGCCCGGTCTGGATCCATCCGGTTGCGCAGGAAAGGACTATGTTAACTGCTGGAACCAATATTGGGAGTGGACCAAGACGTCAGACTTTAAAGAAAAGATGAAGAACATCGTGATGGCCCCCGACTTCCTCGATGGCAACTATCTGTCCAGCGAACTTAGGGTCCCCGTAACACTGCTGCAAACTAATGCTTGCAGCCCGCTCGCCACCAATGCTCTGGGCGGCAATATCTGGGACAATTTCTCCTCCCAGTCTTACAAAGACCTCCCTTCCGTCGGAACCATTACTTGGTACCATCCCTACACGGGTGAACCCAGGAATTATGTGATGCCCGCGGGCGGCCGAGGCTACACACGTCCCCCGTCGCTGGTGAGCGTGTGGTCAACCGCACCCTTTCTGCTGAACAACACCGTCGGCAAGTTTGACTACGATCCATCGGTCCAAGGGAGGTTGCGATCTTTCGAGGACGCGATTCACCAGATGCTTTGGCCGGAATCGCGGGATAAAGACGAACTGCTCGGAGACAAGATTCCGGGCAAGATCGACCGCACAACAAAAACGAGTTATCTCAAAATCTCCTACGGATACCTTCCTGATGCGTTGCAACAACTTCGCGGTACCGCGCGCTTTTTCCCTTGGCTTATCGACGACAGAGAAAAGATCGTCAGGATCGGCCCGATCCCCAAAGGCACTCCCGTGGGGCTTCTAGCAAATATCAACCCGCTGCCCGAGAGCAACGATCCGGATGAGCGTCTTCAGCACGACAAGAAGCTTCTAGGCCTGGTGCTCAAGATTAGCGGTGATCTCGAGAAACTCCCGCCCAATGCAACCGATGAGGACGCAGAAAGCGTCTTTAAGAACGTGGTCGAGCAGATGCTCGAACTCAGCAAGTGTCCTGACCTCATCGTGAATCGTGGTCATTACTTCGGAACGGATAAATCCGCCGGAGAGGAGCCGGGGCTGAGTAACGACGATAAACAGGCTTTGATTGCTTTCTTGAAGAGGTTCTAGTGTCTTCCCCGGAATATCTGAACAAAGTCGGGTCCGGGGTCAACATTCGCTGGCCCGCGAGCCCAATCAGGGCTGGAGTCCACCCGCTTGACGTCGCAGCGGCGTGGTTGACATGCCGGGACAAATTGTTTTCGCGAGGCTGGGGAGACGAATCACTCTTGACGGACCTTGTCCAGCGCGCCTCATTCGCCCACCCGCCCGGTTTGATTTCGGTCGACTGGTCTGTCGGAGATCGCAGGGCTGGCAAGATCCAGCAGGACGGCACATTCATCTCTCCCCTGGATTTGCTTCCAGCGGTCACTAGAACTGTGCACGTCCGGGCATGGTTGAAGCCAGGTAACAGAGCAGGCTGCGTCATCCTTGCCGCCTCCCGCGACGAAGGATACAAAATGCGAGAGCGCATTTTCGGCGCTCTCATCGATCGCGGACTCGACTTGTATCTATTGGAGAATCCGTTCTATGGCCGCCGCCGTACATCCTCATCGGCCTCGCTCGCCACATTCAGTGACCACATGCTCATGAATTTGGGTTCGGTCTGGGAGGCGCGAGCGCTGCTGGAGTATCTGCGTGGTTCCTACGGAAAGCTCACCGTGGCGGGGTATAGCATGGGCGGTCACATGGCTGCGATCACGGCCGCGGTGACTCCGTTCCCGGTGGCATGCGCTGCGCTTGCCACCGGGGCGTCCGCCGCTCCCATCTATACCAAGGGCCTGCTCTCCTGGAGTGTGAACCTGGATGCATTGGCTGCCAAACCCGGCCAACAATTAGCGGCGAGGGAACGACTGCATCTCCTGATTGAGGCGGGCGACTTAACCCGTCACGACCCGCCTATGCGAGCAGACGCTGCCGTTGTCGTCGGCGGCGTGAGAGACGGCTATATCATGCCAGAGGAGACTCAGCGCTTACATCAATACTGGTCAGGAAGCACCCTACGCTGGCTCTCAGCAGGTCACGTCACGGCGCTGATTTTCTTTCGAGGCGTTTTACGTGACGCTGTCGCCGATGCGACGGCCAAGTTGTGACGCCAAGGCTACCCTCTCTGGAACTGAGAAAAGCCCAAGCGCAATTGTGGTCGCGGAACGATTTAAGTAACGATCTGCCAGGCACCTCGAGCCATTCCTAAAATGGATTCGAGACAACGTCAAGAAAGCTACAATAGGGTCAGCGTTGTACCGATTTCGTGCTCCTTGAGCTCCTGCGAATTTGGCTATCTCGAGAATTGCCCACGGAAAGGAACATAGTAATCTGAATTTGCTGATCCCCTATTCTCGGATTTTCCTTCTCTCTCCGGCAAACCTTGCAGGCATTCGCGCAGGCTACGTGACGAGACCAGACTCGGCACTCGACCTTGCACGCCGCCTGCGTGAGGATGGCGTGCCCCTGGGAGAGCTGTTTAGCTTTATCAGCGGACTCTACTTTCGCGGCAAGCTGGCGTATGCTCGAGCTTTTTCCGCGCCTCCCGCCTTATCAGGGACATTCATTATTACCGCGACCGGGGGCTTGGTTCCGCCGGAAACCGTTGTGACCCTCGATCGCCTGCGCGAGATTGCGGCAAACGACATCGATCCAAGCGATCAGCGGTACCGCGCGCCCCTCGATCGCGATTGTCGCGAGCTCTCAGAGAAGATGGCAGATTCATGTGGCGTTGTTCTTCTGGGAAGCATCGCGACATCAAAGTACGTGGAACCCTTGCTTCAGATTTTTCGTGAGCGATTGCTCTTTCCGGCCGAGTTCGTCGGTCGCGGAGATATGAGCCGCGGCGGACTGATGCTGCGCTGCGTCGAAAACGGCAAAGAACTCGCGTACATACCCGTACTGAGCGCGACGCGTCGTGGTCTAAGACCCCCGAAACTCTTACCCCTCAGTCGTTCCACAAAACAGGTGCGCGGAGTCCAAGACAGTTCCAAGATGGGGTAACCGAGAAACCGGAGCCCACCAATCGGTTGCGCGGTCGTCTCGGGGCAAACTCTCGGCTTTGGTGACTCTTCCCTTACGTTGCTAGGCCAGTGCCTGGGCGACTTCCGCGGTGCGGCTTGTCGCTTCTCAGGATTCGATTCCAGTGGCCGTCACCCAAAGTTCTTCTCAGACGGCTCCTCGTGATCGGCGTGAACACGCAACGCTGGAAAGAGCAGGCCAGTACAGCGGGGCTACCACCATTCCCAGCTTTCGCTTGACTCCGTTGTGGTCACGGCATACTGTCGCCAGACGAGAGGGGGGACCTCCTCATGCCACACTATGTATCACTGCTTCGCTACACGCATCAGGGTGCTGCAAAAATCAAAGAGAGCCCGGCGCGACTCGACGCGGCCAAGAAGGCAGCCGAAGCCGCTCAAGGAAAGGTCCACGCCTGGTACTTGACGATGGGGGAGTATGACGCTGTGCTGGTCTCGGAGTTTCCCAATGACGACGCCGCGGCACAGTTCATGCTGTCCACGGGTGCTCTGGGCAACGTTACTACTCAGACGCTGAAGGCCTTCACCGAAGCCGAATACCGCAAGATCATCGCCTCGTTGCCTTGATCTGAAAAACTATCCTGGCGAGCACGAGAGGGGCTCTACGATACGCTGTGGTGTGTCTGGAATCGGTGGTCAGCCGATGTTGCCGCTGGCGGCGGTGCGGAGTATGATCTCCGCCGTCAAAGGAGGAGCCATGAAGAACGTGCTTGCGGTTGCATTGCTCTGTTTGTTTTCGTTGTCTCTCGCTGCCGGTCAGGCGTCGAAGACGAGCGGTGTCGAGGATGAGATCAAGAAACAGGAACAGAACTGGGCACAGGCGACCCTAAAGGAAGGCGCAGCTGCAGTGGATCAGTATGAAGCCGATGACATCATCGACACCGACCCCACCGGCCGCGTTACCGACAAGGCTCAGGACAAGGCGGACTTGAGCTCCGGTGATCTGAAATTTCAGTCGATGGAGTTGAGCGACCTGACAGTCCACGTTTACGGCAACACCGCCGTGGCCGCCGGAATCAACACGGTGAAAGGTACCTACAAAGGGCAGGATATAAGCGCCAAGTATCGCTTCACTGACACCTGGGTCAAGCGAAACGGCAAGTGGCAAGTGGCAGCATCGCAGGGCACCAAGCTGCAGTAAGCACTAAAGATGGCAGCACTCGCGTCCGAAGTAGCAGCGCGAATCTGTTGCGGCACCACAGAAAAGGCCCGGCCCTGAGGCCGGGCCTTTTTTAGAATCTGCGTGCAGTTTATTTGAGCATGACATGCGGCAGTGCGCCTATTGTTTGGTGGCGGTAAACTGGCTGTTGGTGCCACGCAACTTGTCCTCGACCATGAGCATCATGGTCTTGCCGCCGGCAGCTACCGTCATACGCGCTACACTGATCACCTTTCCGTCGCGCTTGTCGGTCTCCTCTATCGTATTCTTGCCCGCGTTTTTCACGGACACGCTGGTGGTTCCGGGATCTCCTTTGTAGGGGGCGTCTGTGCCATCCATCTTCGCAACGTAGGATTGCCCGGTTTGGTTACTCATCTTTAGACTATCGCCTTCCACCTTGAAGGTGACGACGAGTCCGTTGTCGGACAGGGTATCCATCTTCGAAGTCACCCAGGAACCGGAAATCGCATGCGATCCGGTGGGGCCCTTGGCGACCCGTGTAATGCTTCCCTTCCCCGTGACCGGGTCGGCGTTGGTGTTGCTGCTGTCAGTGAACTCGAAAGCCGCGGTCTTACTGTCTGGTGAGACAACGGTCTTACTCGTGGTAACGGTCTTCCCATTTTTCTTGTCGATTTCCTCAATGGTCCGATCATCGACTACTTTGATACTGACACTATCCAGGTAAGGGTCCCCGCTAACCGGCTGGTCTTGGCCGTCCGCTTTTACATCAATCGGTGGAACGCAGGTCTTGCACTGATACTTGCCGTTTTGCAACAGATAAACGTCGGGTTTTTTCGGGAACTGCGCGTCGCTGAGGTTGAACTTCCAGGTCCCGTCGATGGCATTCTGGGCGATTGCTGGAGCGGAAGCTAGGAGCGCAATCACCAGTCCAAACAAGAGTAGGTTCTTCATGTTGTTTCCTCCATAGACTTCTGAGACGGGGTTTCCCAAGGCCGCTTAGCGCCCCCAAATGTACTCCTGACCCTGCGCGCCTGCAACGGCAGCCTCCCAGTGTAGGATGAACACGCGCAGTTCGCGTTTCACCGTGAAGGCGGGAGGTCCGCGAGTGACGGCTGAGACAACCAACAGCACTGGAGTTCCGCAACTGCGCCGCAATTCGCTTGGACTTTCGGAACTGGTGCTTCACGGCATCACTCATATCGCCCCTGCGACCAACATCATTTTTACCTTTCCCGTCATTGCCCTCAAAGCGGGACCGGACATGCCGATCTCGTTTCTGCTGACGACGGTGGTCTGTTGCTTCATCGCCAACACAGTGTCGGAATTCTCCAAGTACATGCCGTCGAGCGGGGGCTACTACTGTTTTGCCACCCGCGGGCTCGGGTGCCGCGTCGGATTCATGGCGACCTGGAGCTACTTGATCTATGACATCATCGGCCCGGCCGCTTCCAGCGGATTCCTTGGATACCTGTTGTCGGACACGCTGCATACCAGCTTCGGCATAAACATTCCGTGGTGGCTCATCGCGGTAGCAACGTTCGGCGTCATTTGGATCTTCACTTACTACGGAATACGGCTATCGATGCACACGACCGCAATTCTCGGCGGGCTGGAGATGCTGATCATGCTGGCGCTGGGGATCACCTTCCTCGTTCATCCCGGCCCCGGTTCCACTTACGTCGCACCGCTGAAGCCCTCGCTGTCGCCGCATCACTTTGGCGGCATTCTCGCCGGTATGGTCTTCTCGATCCTGGCGCTCAGCGGGTTCGAGGCTCCAGCGCCCCTCGCGCAGGAAGCCCGCCGGCCGGGCAAGTTCATCGGCCTCGCAGTCATCCTCTCGCTGGTGGTCATCGGAATCTTTTATGTCTTCACGTCCTATGCCAGTGCAATCGGCTGGGGGACGGGCAACATGTACGCGTTCGCTTCCAACCCGAACCCCTACTACGAACTTGGCCACGCACTGTGGGGATCTGCATGGCTGCTGGTCATCCTCGCGATCATCAACAGCGCGGTCGGTGCGGGCCTGGCGTGCACCAATGCCGCTTCCCGAGTGATGTACACGATGGGACAGGCTGGCACACTTCCTTCCAGTTTCGGCAAGATTCATCCCCTGCATCGGACTCCCACCTTCGCGATCGCCTTCCTCCAAATATCCGGCTTCGCGGCGGTGCTGCTCGTTGGTCTGCTATTGCGCCCCGAGGATATCTTTGGTTTCCTCGGTACCATTGCAACGCTCGCGGTCATCGTCCTATATTGCATGGCGAACCTGGCGCTGACGTCCTACATCCGCCGAGAACTTCCGCATCAATTCAGGATCTGGCGGCACGCGGTGATGCCCTGGACCGGGACGCTGGCACTGCTGCCTGTCCTCTTCGTGACCATCTACCCAGTCCAGCCGGCGCCGTACAACATAACGCCTTATCTGTTCGTGGTGACGTTGATCCTCGGTTTTGGTTACATGTACTGGCGCGAGTCACGCACCCCCGGAGCGCTCGCCCGAGGTGCGACGATGCTTGTCGGCGCCCGCCTCGACCCAGAGGGAGACGTGGACTGGGACGCACCGGCAATTCGAAGCTAGTGCCGGCCCATGGGTGTGTGCGCGTGCGAAAGGAGCACTGCGATTCAACGCGACGCAGGCACGGCGGTGACAAAATCGCTTAATCGTTTAATCGCTCACTGACCAGATCTTGTAAACGTTTACTGCTTCCTTGGTAATATCGCCTCGTAAAAAGGAAGTAAATTACCGATTTAGGCTTGACTTATGCGGTGATTGGCGTAAGGTCAGAACAAATACCACGTCGTATACCAACAAATAGCCAGCACCTCGCAGTGCGTCCTATCTAGGAGTTTAGTTATGAATCCGGGCTTGCCCCCATTCCCGAACCGTCCCGACTGGAGGACTCTGTATAGAGCCGCCATATTGGAAACCAACAAGAGTGTTCTGCCGCAGCGCGTTTCAGAGGCAGAAGAAGCAGTGATCACGCGTGGGCGAGAAATCTTTTACGATCCCGCAACCCTCGACGAATTCGACGAAAAGGAAGCGTTAGAAGACGCTCTCTACGCCTTGCGTGCGTACAAAACCTCTTGGCAGAGCGCCGAAGCCGCTTGATTCCAATCAGGTCCATGAGGGCGCGACCTGGCGGCCGCACCAACCGATAGATAGCGTCACCCGCACCAGTGTGTCAGGGACACCGGTGGTGTGGTGTGACTTTTTCCTTCCTGTCAGGCGCTAGATCATTTTCGAATCTTCCCATCCACTTGAAGCATCGCCCGATGCAAGCGACGTCGGGGAGGTGTCGATCGGTCGACGGCCTACCGCCTTCAACTCCACTGCCGCCCCGAGAGTAGAGCGTTAACTCCTTTGCATTGTGCCAGATACTCAAGCCCCCGGCCGCCTCTTTCTTGGAACGGAACCTGCACTTACTCACGGCCGGTGGGGATTGCATTCTTTCTGATTCGCCCTAGCGAAAAAACGGGAGCGTGATTGAACCCTGCGTGAGGCAATATGTGGATTGTTCGACTGGCGTTGCGGCGGCCCTAGACCTTCATGGTGTTGGCCATTCTGATCCTGATCCTGGGAGCATTCTCGATCGTCCGGACCCCCACCGACATATTTCCGAACATCAATATTCCGGTAGTGAGCATTATCTGGAGCTACAACGGACTAAACGCCCAGGACATGAGCGACCGCATTGTTTCGGTGACCGAGAGGGCGCTAACCACCACGGTCGACAACATCGGGCATATCGAGTCTCAGTCGCTCAACGGCATCGCAGTGGTCAAGCTTTTCTTTCAGCCGACCGCAAATATCGAGCGCGGCATCGCACAAGTCGCTGCCGTTTCCCAAACGCAGCTTCGACAATTACCGCAAGGAACCACTCCGCCTCTGATCATCAGCTATAGCGCGTCGAGCGTGCCCATTCTACAGCTTGCTCTTTCGGGAGGAAAACTCTCGGAGCAGCAACTGAATGATTACGGCTTGAACTTCATTCGCACGCGCCTGATTACCGTGGAAGGGGCGTCGGTGCCGTATCCCTACGGCGGCAAGCAAAGGCAGGTGCAAATCGACCTGAACACGGCCGCCTTGCAGTCGAAAGGCTTGTCTCCGCTTGATGTGGTCAACGCCATCAGCGCGCAGAATCTGATCTTGCCGTCAGGCACGGCCAAGATTGGTTCCAAGGAATACGACGTCGATATCAACGGCAGCCCAACCAGCATCGGGGAACTCAACCGCTTGCCGATCAAGACCGTCGGCAGCAGCACGATCTACATTCATGACGTCGGTTGGGTGCGGGACGGCTTCCCACCACAGACCAACATTGTGCGCGTCGACGGGCAGCGGTCCGTGCTGCTGACAGTGCAGAAGGGGGGAAACGCCTCCACTTTAAACGTTATATCGGGCATCAAGTCGTTACTGCCGCAGATAGAGGCGAGTCTCCCACCGGAACTGGACATCAAGCCGCTCGCGGATCAATCGATTTTCGTGCGGGCGTCGATTGACGGCGTGATCAAGGAAGCCACGATTGCAGCATGCCTCACGGGGCTGATGATTCTGATTTTCCTGGGAAGCTGGCGTAGCACGCTGATCATTGCGGTCTCGATCCCGCTCTCGATTCTGACCTCGATTATCGTGCTGAGCGCTTTGGGCGAAACCATCAACATCATGACCCTCGGCGGCCTCGCGCTCGCGGTTGGAATTCTGGTCGACGACGCCACCGTCGAGATCGAAAACATCAATCGCAACATTGCGCAAGGCAAGGAAATTCAGCAGGCCATCCTCGACGGCGCGCAGCAAATCGCGGTACCCGCGTTTGTGTCGACTCTGTGTATCTGCATCGTGTTCGTTCCCATGTTCTTTCTTACCGGAGTCGCGCGCTACCTGTTTGTACCGCTCGCCGAATCCGTGGTGTTTGCCATGCTGGCCTCCTATTTGCTGTCGCGGACATTGGTGCCGACGATGGCGAAGTATCTGCTGCGTGGCCATGAACAGGAGGCTGGGCACTTGCCCGCTTCGAGCGGCAATCCGCTGGTCCGCCTGCAGATACGCTTTGAAGAAAGTTTTGAGCGCATGCGAGAGCGCTATCAGCAGATTCTGGAGCGCTGCCTGCACCATCGCCGGGCCTTTCTGGTGGGAGTGCTCGGGTTTTCCGTCGTGTCGTTGGCGGCACTCATCCCATTCCTGGGGCAGGATTTCTTTCCCACGGTCGATAGCGGTCAGTTCAAACTCCACCTGCGCGCGCCGACAGGGACTCGCATTGAGGAAACGGCCAGGCTCTGTGACCTGGTCGAGCAGTCGATCCGGCAGCAAGTGCCGCCAGCCGAGGTCTCAAGCATCATCGACAACATCGGGATTCCGTACAGCGGCATCAACTTGTCCTACAGCAATTCGGGCCTGATCGGGCCGGCGGACGCCGACATCCTGGTGAGCCTATCCCCGAAACATGGACCGACTGACAAGTATGTGCACGACCTCCGACTCCGGCTCGCGGATCAGTTTCCGGGAATGACCTTTTCTTTCTTGCCCGCCGATATCGTGAGCCAGATTCTGAATTTCGGCCTGCCTGCACCGATTGACATTCAGGTTGCCGGCAACGATCTCGAAGGAGATCGCCGCTACGCCGACAACGTGCTGCAAATGCTCCGCGGCGTCCCGGGAACAGCCGACCTGCGCATTCAGCAGCCGTTCGATCAGCCCGAGCTTTATATCGACGTGGACCGGACGAAGGCCAACGAAATCGGATTCACCCAGCATGACGTTGCGCAGAACCTGCTCGTCTCGCTCAGCGGCAGTTTTCAGACCTCGCCCACTTTTTGGCTTGATCCCAAGAATCACGTCAGCTATTCGATTGCGACGCAGACCCCTCAATACCGGGTTCAATCGCTGCAAGACCTCGAGAACATTCCGGTGACCGGACCGAACCCAAACGCTCCGCCGGAGATCATGGGCAGCCTGGCGTCAGTTACGCGGCGGGTCCACATGCCCGTCGTATCGCACTACGACATTCGTCCCGTGATTGACATTTACGGCTCTGTCCAAGGACGCGATTTGGGTGGGGTTGCTCGCGACGTCAATCAGATCCTTGCGGAAACACAAGCCTCGGTCCCGCGCGGATCGCAGGTGATCGTTCGCGGGCAGGTGCAGACGATGCGCTCTTCCTACATCGGTCTGCTGGCTGGCCTGGCATTCTCCATCCTGCTGGTCTATCTGCTGATCGTCGTGAACTTCCAGTCGTGGCTTGATCCGTTCATCATCATCTCCGCGTTGCCGGCTGCGCTGGCGGGCATCGCCTGGTTTCTATTTGTCAGCCACACCACGGTCAGTGTGCCGGCCCTTACTGGAACAATCATGTGTATGGGCGTCGCCACGGCCAACAGCATTTTGGTGGTGAGCTTCGCCACGGAACAGATGCAGGAAGGAAAAGGTTCGATCGCCGCGGCGCTGGCTGCGGGGGCCACGAGGTTCCGGCCAGTGCTGATGACCGCGTTGGCCATGATCATTGGCATGGTCCCGATGGCGCTGGGACTGGGTGAAGGCGGCGAGCAGAATGCGCCCCTGGGCCGCGCAGTGATTGGTGGGCTGTTATTCGCCACGGTCGCAACCTTGCTGTTCGTGCCCACGCTGTTCAGCGTGTTGCACGGGTTTCGCGACGGTGGGAAAAAGAAGCAGAGCGAAATGACTCTGCAAGAGTCCTGATAAGAAAGCGGGGAAATTATGCCGGTAGGATTGGACAATGAGAAAGAGAAGCAAGTCTTGGTGGAGGAGCCATCACTCCAACCTTCAACAACAGGGACCAGGCACTGGGCGGCGGGAATTGTAGTTTCTCTCGCGATCGTAGGCGCGCTGACGTCCGGTGTTCTGCCTCGTGTCACAGCTCGAACAACTCTGCGCAAAGAAACAGCGCAGTTGGCTCTGCCAACGGTGGCCACCGTGCATCCGGAACATGCGGCCCCCGCGGACGAGGTTGTTCTTCCCGCAAATGTACAGGCGTTCATCAGCGCTCCGATCTATGCCCGAACGAACGGCTACCTGAAGCGGTGGTACGCGGACATCGGCGGACATGTGAAACAGGGGCAACTGCTGGCCGAGATTGAAACACCGGAGGTCGATCAGCAACTGCAGCAGGCACGAGCAGATTTGGCCACGGCGCAGGCGAATCTCCATCTCGCAGAAATCACCGCAAACCGCTTTCAGGACCTGCTCAAGACGAATTCCGTTTCGCAGCAGGAGACTGACAATGCCACGGGCGCATTGGCAGCCGACAAGGCAACGGTGCAATCGAGCCAGGCGAACGTGAGTCGGCTTCAGCAACTGCAGTCCTTCGAGAAAATCTACGCTCCGTTTGATGGGGTCATTACCGCACGCAAGACCGACATCGGAGATCTGATCGATGCCGGGGCCAGCGGTGGTTCGAAAACGGACTTGTTTGACATTGCCCAGACCGACAAGCTGCGCGTGTACGTCAACGTTCCCGAGGTATACTCGCAGGCGGCAAAGCCCGGCCTCACGGCGAATTTGATGCTGGCGGAATTTCCGGGTCGTCCCTTTCAAGGCCGCCTGGTGCGCACAGCCGAGTCGATCGACCAGGCTTCGCGCACGTTGCTGGTGGAGATCGACGTGGTGAATCCGACCGGTGTGCTGCTGACCGGTTCCTATGCCGAAGTTCATCTCAAACTCCCGGCAGGAAGTTCTTCGTACATCGTGCCGGTCAACACTCTGCTGTTCCGGAAAGAGGGTCTCCGCCTGGCCGTAGTGAAAGACGGTAAAGCTGTTCTCGCGGCGGTAACACCGGGGCATGATTTCGGCGACCGGATCGAAATTGTCGGGGGGCTCGCGGGCGACGAGTCGATCATCGTGAATCCTCCAGATTCCATCGTCTCGGGACAGCCGGTGCGGCTCGCCCAGCCCACCCCGGGAGATTCTCAATGATCGTCCGCTCAGTAACTGCACAACCATGGCGTCTTACGCTGCTGGGATGCTTGTTCCCGCTCTTGTTGCTGGGCGGCTGTGAGGTGGGTCCGCGTTATGCTCGCCCCAGCGTGCCCGCGCCTCCCTCATACAAGGAGTTGCCGCCTGATTGGACGAAAGCGCAGCCCAGCGACGCCATCGCCCGCGGCAAGTGGTGGGAAATTTTTCAAGACACTAAGCTGAATGAACTCGAAGAGCAAATTAACGTATCGAATCAGAACCTGAAGGCGGCACAAGCACAGTATGTGCAAGCGCGAGCTCTAGTCCGGCAGAATCGTGCGGATTATTTTCCGACGATCACCGGTGGAGTGTCGGCCACGCGCAACCATCAGTCCCAGAATCGCCCCATCGGAACTCAGGCGACACAGACTTATACCGATCTCGCGCTTCCGGTCGAGGCGTCGTATGAGGCCGATGTCTGGGGCCGAGTCCGGCGAACCGTCGAGGCCAGTCGGGCGCAGGCCCAGGCGAGTGCCGCGGACCTGGAAGCCGTAAGCCTGAGCCTGCACTCAGAACTGGCGGCCGACTATTTCCAACTGCGCGAACTGGATTCGGAGGAGCAACTGCTGACCTCCACGGTGACGGCGTACCAGCAGGCCTTCGATCTCACGCAGAATCGCTTCAAGGGCGGGGTCGCATCCGAGGTCGACGTGGCCCAGGCTCAAACCCTGTTGGAAACCACGCATGCCCAAGCCATCGACGTCGGAGTGCAGAGAGCGCAGTTCGAACACGCGATTGCGGTCCTGGTGGGCCAACCCGCCTCAACCTTCAGCCTCGCTTCCTCCCCACTGACACTTGAGCCTCCCGCAATTCCTCCCGGCCTGCCCTCAGAACTGCTGGAGCGCCGGCCCGACGTGGCCGCCGCCGAACGCCGGGTGGCTGCCGCCAATGCCAACATCGGAGTCGCGAAGGCAGCGTACTTCCCCAACGTTTCTCTGACAACGTCGGGCGGATTCGAGAGCAACACGATTACAAACCTGCTTTCCGGCCCCAGCGGGTTTATGCTCGCGGGAGCGTCCGCCATAGTGACCGTTCTGGACGCGGGCCGGCGACACGCCATCACCGACGAAGCACACGCCGCGTACGACCAATCGGCTGCCAACTACCGTGAGACCGTCCTCGGCGCTGTTGAGGACGTAGAAGATAATTTGGCTGCGCTCAGGATTTTGCAGGACGAAGCGAAAACTGAGCAAATAGCAGTGCAGGCAGCGCAGCATTCCCTGAATCTTTCCTTGAATCGCTACAAAGGTGGGGTCACAACCTATCTCGAAGTGATCACAGCGCAAGGGCTGGCGCTGTCGGATGAGCGGACGGCCGTACAGATCCTCGGCCGCCGGATCACCGCAAGCGTATTGCTCGTACGTGCGCTTGGCGGTGGATGGGATAGCTCGACGCTCCCCCAAAAGCCGGAGTGCTGCGGCAGAATGATAGGCCAAGCCATTGACGCGCCAGTTGAAACACCGGTGCTGGCAGCATCGCAGAAAGAAGCGAGCAACCGTCGCTAAGCAGGTTTTGGGAGCCTAGTTATTTTCAGGTATAACGTGAACCAAACTGCATTGTCATCCCGAGCGAAGCGAGGGATCTCGGTCCTTGCCTGCGCCATCAGTGTTGCCGCTGCCAGCAAACACCTAGATCCCTCGCTCCGCTCGTATGACAGATCGCTCCCGGACTCGAATCCAGCCTGGTTCACTCAGGCTGCCGCGCGATGCCGAGCCTTTTCATCTTGTAAATGAGCGTCGTTCTCGGCATGCCCAGTCGATTTGCCGCCCCGTCTGAGCCACCCAGCACCCATTGCGTCTCGTGCAACGCTTGAAGAATGTGTTCCCGCTCCGCATCTTCGAGAGTAATCGGCGGGCCCGCAGAATTTTCCCGCGGCCGGGCAAGCTCTGAGACGGGCGCACAAAGAGTGTGCGTCTGCGAGAGAATCACTGCCCGTTCAATAAAATTCTGCAGTTCGCGGATATTCCCCGGCCAGTCGTAGCGCATGAGGGCCTCCATCGTCTCCGGACGAACAACGTCAATCCTCTTATTCATCTGCTTGCCGTAGTACGTGACAAAATGCTTAGTGAGGAGAGGAATATCCTCGCGCCTGTCGCGCAGGGCTGGGATCCGTATGGGGAAAACATTGAGCCGATAGTAAAGATCAGCACGAAAGCGCCGGTCCTCCACCATCTTCCCCAGATCCTGGTTGGTTGCCGCTACCAGGCGCACGTCAACATGGATCGACCGGCTGCTCCCCAGGCGTTCGAACTCCTGCTCCTGCAGAACCCGCAGTAGCTTGGGTTGCAACTCGGAAGGAATGTCACCGACTTCATCGAGAAACAAAGTTCCCTTGTCCGCAACTTCAAAGCGCCCAACCTTTTTCGCGATCGCGCCCGTAAACGCACCCTTCTCATGTCCAAACAGCTCACTCTCGAGCAAGCCGGAGGGAATGGCGGCGCAGTTGAGTTTGGCGAACAGGTTCTCGCGCCGGGAACTGAGGTTGTGAATCGCCCGCGCCACAAGCTCTTTCCCCGTGCCGGTTTCGCCGAGGATAAGAACAGTAGAGTTGGTGGGAGCAACGGTAGAGATGTGCCGCAGCACTTCCTGAATAGCCGGAGTTTCTCCAAGAATTTCGTCGAAGCCCTGTTCCGCGCGAATCTCGGTTCGCAAATACGAGGTCTGCCCGGCAAGCCGCTCCCTCGACTCGTCCACTTCGCGGTACTGCATCGCGTTGTCGAGCGCAATCGCGACCTGGTTCGACACCTGCTGCAGGAACTCCGCATCCGCCTCTGAGAAGCGATGAGGCTGGCGGTCCAACAAGTGCAGGACGCCGAGCTTTCGATCCCCCCGAATCAGAGGCAAAAAACAGCCCGACTGCACGCCTTCCTGGAAATTGATCTGCAGCGCCATCTTGTGCAGCGCCTGCGGCGCGGTCTCATAGAGCACCGGCTCTCCCGTTCGAAACGCCTTGCCCGGACTCGTGCCTTCAATGGGGATTTGCATTTCCTCCTGCAGGAAGCCTCGTCCTTCCGGAAAATCCAACCCATGGATTTCCAGCCTCTGCCTCTGCAGATCCGGCAATGACAGGCAAGCGCCGTCACACTGCATCGCCAGCCGCACGCGACTCGGAATAACTTTGAACAATTCCGTCAATGACAGGTTCGAAACCACTGCATTGTTGACGTCAAGCAGCAGTTTCATCCGGTCCCGCTCATGAGCTACTTGTTGCTGCAACTCCACGGCGTCCTGATAATTCAACGCATTTTCCACGGCCACCGCGACCTGGCTGGCCGCGAGTTTCTGAATCTCGAGTTGATCCGAGGAATAGGCGTTGGGCGCCGCATTCCCGAGAGTGAACGCGCCCAGCCGGCGGCGCGCAGTCGTCAGCGGCATGCTGCAAAAGGATCGCACACCGTATTCCCGCACCAGCTTGACCGGGCGCGAAAATCGCGTCTCTCGGTCCAAATCGTTGAGGACCAGGGGCTCCTGATTTTTCCACACCCAGCCGGCGGGAGACTCGTCCATGGAAAACTCCATACCCGGACGAACGGTGTCAGCACCATCGGAATTCAAGATATGCACGCGCATCACATTGCGCGCAGAATCGTAGAGCAGCACGCTCAGGTAGTTGAATTCGATGATGGAATGAAGCCGGTGGCCGAGATCCTTGAACAGTTCTTCCAGCGTCCGATGCGCCGCAATCGCCGCGGAAACCTCGAGCAGAGCGAGATAACGTCCCGAAAGTGCGTTGCCCTTTTCGTCGGCAATACCTAGCATAGTGACCTTAGAACGCCCCAAACCCGGCCCGTGTCGGACACTGTCGAAGTGCGGACTCCGGTGGCTCCCAGCGTATAGAGTTCAGATGACGCAGTGGACACGTTGGATTCAACAAGAGCTTTGCCTTCAACGAGGTGCAACAACAACGGCTCTCTCCGAGTATGGCGTGGAAAATGCATCCTCCAAGGCGGAGCACAGAATGTGCGCCGCTAAGAAGCGAAGAAATAATTAATGAGGAGGTTCAGATGGAAACAAGGCAACTCGGCAATAGCGATCTCATGATTACCCCCATTGGCGTCGGAGCATGGGCGATGGGCGGCAGCGGATGGACCTGGAGTTGGGGGCCGCAGAACGATGACGATTCTCTGTCCGCAATTCAGGATGCGCTCGATCGCGGTATCAACTGGATTGACACAGCGGCGGTCTACGGTTTGGGACACTCCGAAGAAGTAGTCGGACACGCGCTCCGCGGCCGAAGTCAACGACCATACGTCTTCACAAAGTGCGAGCGGACCTGGGATGTGAAGGGGAAGATAGGCGGCACATTGAGGGCAGAATCCATCCGCAAAGAATGTGAAGCCAGCTTGCGCCGGCTCGGTCTGGATGTAATTGACCTTTATCAAATTCATTGGCCCGACCCGGATGCCGACATCGAAGAGGGATGGACCGAGATGGCGCGCCTCAAAGAAGAGGGCAAAGTGCGCAACATCGGCGTATCGAATTTCAACGTGAAACAGATGAAGCGCGCCGCCGCGATCGCCCCCATCACTTCTCTGCAGCCTCCCTACTCCATGCTGGCTCGCGATGTAGAAGAGACAATCCTGCCATACGCCGCAAAGAACAACATCGGAGTCATCGTCTACTCTCCGATGTATTCCGGCTTGCTGAGTGGCGCTATGACGCGCGAGCGTATTGCTTCTTTCGCGGCCGAGGATTGGCGGTGGCAGAACCCGAACTTCCGCGAACCTTTGCTCTCAGGAAATCTCCGTTTGGTCGAGCTGCTGCGGGAAATCGGAGCACGCCACGGCAGAACGCCCGGCGAGGTCGCCATTGCCTGGACACTGCACAACCCGGCAGTCACCGGCGCCATCGTTGGTGTGCGCAATCCGAAGCAGGTTGCGGGCGTAATTGGAGCCGCGACTTTCCGGCTGTCGTCCAGAGAATTTGAGGAGATCGAGAAAGCGTTGCAGCAGGAGGTGGTCGCGAGCCGGTGAGTTCGCCCCTTCCCTTTATCCAGAGCTCGAATGCGGGCTGGCGTTGTTCGCAACCCTGGTCGCCGGTTGAGCCCCGGATTCAGAGGAACGTGCCGTGTCGTGGAGGTAGTTGCGCGGGCACCCGTCGACTGATAGGTTAACGCTGCATAGAGTGTAACGTGAGGCTGATTTATTACTCTCTCGCGTATTCCGGCGGCTCCGTCTGCGAACACCAGTGGATCCAGAGCATCCGGAGCCTACGGCGCTACAACCCAACGATTCCTGTATTTCTTTTCCTCTACACCGGCGCTTCTCCGGCTCTGCTGAACCAGGCGGATCGATCGCGGGTCAATGTCCGCTATCTCGGCGACTACCGCGAGTGTCTTCAACGCATGCACGTTCGCGGTTCGGTGTTGGCTCTGTATCCCACGTTCCACAAGTTTTTCCCGCTTGGAGAGGGCCCCTTGGACGCAGCCTCGCAACTTCTCTACCTGGATTGCGACACGTTCTTTTTCGACGACGCCGAGGCGCTGTTCCACACCTATCGAGGACAGGACTGGAATGCGCGCGAGGAACCCTTGTCGCGCCGCAGTCACTATGGATACAACCCATCCCACATCGACGAATCTTCCCTCGAATCCATCGCGCGGCGCGAGCGTTTACAGCTTATCAGCCCCTTCAACTCAGGGGTTTGCCTGCTGAACAATCCCGTGAGGATCGGTTTCGATCGCGTCCGCGTCAACTTTCTGGATCTGGCCTGGCGACTCCTCGTCGGCCGTGAGCTTTCGACCCGCACTACTTTCGGAAGCAATGTACAGATCCAAAAAGCGGTATTGGAAGCGATCGGCGCGGTTGACCGCCAACGAGCGCTGCCCTATCCTTCCTCCAACTCGTGGATCCTGGAACAGATCGCGTTGTGGCTCGCTCTTGGACATCTGCCACAGATCTCGCATGGCCTGATGTCGCGCGAGCACGTCGTCCAAGGCGGAGAATTTCAAGAGCCATTCGGTTACGGCCACCGCTGTGTGGTCGCGCATTACTACAGCCATCTGACAGCCCAATTCTTCTCCGCGGTGCCGCCGCTCCCGAATTAGTAAAGCAATCGCTTTAGGATTCCCTACCGCGTAGCGTCTTTGGTTACCGCGCCACTGAACCAGTAAATTAGAATCCCATAGCCTACACCTGCCGGATCTCCGGCCCTTGCCGCCTGGAATGCCATGAATCGGCCATCGGTTGACACCACGGGATTCGAGGCCTTCCCGCCGACATAGTCGTTGAAGTGGGTCACCCGGACGAAGTCTTTTCCAGTGCCATCGAGCCTGAGTTTCCAAATGTCGATGTTGCCTGAGCCACGCTCCCCTCCCAGCGACTCGCATTGCCGGTCCGCTTCCACCGTGGTGTAGAGGCCATCCGGGAAAATACCTTCTGGCTCGTTGTACGTGCCCGGCGTCTTTGAGAAGTTCGTTACCTGGCCAGTCTGCAGATCAATCCCCATCACCGATGCACCATGGGGCGGCTCGTAGCACGTAAAGATCATCTTGGTATCGTTATCATAGAAATCCTGGGCCTCAAGAACGCAGTTATGATCTTTGCTTTGATAGACGCTCTTCTGGTTGATCAACTTTGGCACACTGCCGGAAAGATCAAGATCGGCGATCATGAGCCGTGATGAATCCGGCGCGAGATCTGCAGCTTCCGCCGGCAACTGGGAGAACGCTATTTTAAGGCTCTTCTTCGAAATGGCCGCCCCCTCGCTCATCTTCTGCCCTAGCTTAACCGGCTTCGACCCTGGTTCCTTGCTGAGAAACCATAATTCATTGTCGCGAGTGCGACTGGTGTGTATGTCCTCGAAGTGGTCGGGACCAATCAGGATGTAGTCTCCCGTGACCAGATGCATTACTCGCAGGAACGCCGCCCCCGGCACATTGCAGCTCAGGCATGTAATCACCCGTGTTTTCAGGTCGATCAGCATCGCATCGCCGAAACTTTTGTCCATGAATGCGATCCGTTGGTTATCAGGAGAAATATCGGCGCGCTCTCCGAAGTGAGTAAGCACCTCAATGTTCTGCGGCAGGTGCTCGATAGGATTCTCCCTCTTTCTTTCGGCGGGACCGGCAAGAAGAAGCATGACAAACAGTGGCAGAAGGAGTTTCATGCCGGCTATGCTATCTGAATGTCACCGGGGATTTCACCAACTCGAAATCTGATGAGTCGCCAGTGCGGTGAAATACCCCGCCGCCCTCGACCAGCGCGGAGCAGGAAGGCTCCCCGCTTACACGGACTGGAGCGTCCGCGAACATCGCTACGGGATGTTGCTGGCCACATATTCCCAATTGGTGGTCTCGGAGAACATTTCGCCCGTGGAGTTGACGAAAGCACCATGAGCGTAGGTGTCGCCCTGAAGACGATCCATGAACCACGCCGTGGGATAGCCCAGATATCCGTAGACCCCGTTGACACAGGGGAACGGGGCTTGCGCGCATCCGGGCTGTCCGCCAAGGTCGTTGTGACTGGGACCAATCAACGTTCCCTTCACCTTGGCGACCGAGTTGGGAACGGCCTGGTAGAAGGCATCGATCGACTGGAGTCCGGTGACGTTGTTACCCTGCTTGGGAGGAGAGATGAAATCGGCCGAGCCATCGACGAAAAAGATCGAGCCAGTCAGGTTGGCAGGATTGAAGAAATTCGTGGAATTGCCCCATACCTGAGCGGGGATTTCGATGGGCACGACAGTCTTGATCAGCCCGCTCGACTTGAGCAGAGCGTTGACCGCACCAGTGGCTCCCTGGGAATGTCCGAAGGAACCGATCTGGTTGACGTTCAGTTTGTGAAAGAACGGACTGGTGGAATCAGAGTTCGCGGCCACCATGTATTTCGCCGCGTCGAGAATGGTTTGCCCGGGGCCGGTCATGGGATCTTCGCTGCCCACGATCACGAAGCCCCACGAGGCCATATGCCGGAGAAAGTACTCGGCCTGCTGGGGCGTGCCAAAGCTGCCATTCCCCCAGGTGAGGATAGGGTGGAGAAATCCGTTGGCGCCCAGGTTGCTGGGATAGAAGAATACGCACTTATTGCCCTGAGAATCACAGGGCACCGAACTCTCGCTGGAGGTAACGGGCCACGGGCCTGAGGCATAGTAGTGGAGCTCAATGGGGCGTGTCGGATAGTTGGGTGGATGATTCGGGCAGGCGAGGATGACAACCAGCGCCAGCGCGACGAGCGAACCAGACCGGCAACGATTCATGGGTCCTCCTGAGTCGTCGGAACATAGTGCATCCAGGAGAGGCCGCGTTTCAACCGACTGATAGCCGTCGAAGGTTTTTCTGCTCAACCTGGCTATCATCGGAGCCCACTGGGGAGAAGACTCACCGTGAATAATATTCGGCCGGCGCTGGTCAAGAACCAACAAAAGATTGGAGAGCGCCTCCCGTGAGTCGTTTCGGATTACCTCCTCTCTGATTATGGCTGCGTCCACACGATCCACTACATTCGCATTGTCCGAGAAACAGCATGCATAGTTTGGGGCAACATCCAACTGCTGCTCTGCCATGTGCACGATTCCACTGCTCTGGAGGTAATCCCTTCATGCGACTTCTCATTCGCCGCTGCTTTGACGGCGTTCTTAGATTCGCCGTATTAGCCCTGCTCGCTTCTGCCACGCTTCCGAGTGTCTTTTCGGCAGACGCCCCAAAACTCGTACAGTAGGATGGCCGTTATGCCCTCATGTTTGACGGCCGCCCGTATCTGATTCTCGGCGGTCAAATTCACAACTCCAGCGCATGGCCCAGCGAACTGCCGCAGGCATGGGAATCGATGGCCGCTTTACACGCCAACACCGTGGAGGCGCCGGTCTACTGGGAGCAGTTTGAAGCCCAGGAGGGCCACTTTGATTTCACCAACGTGGACCAGATCGTCGAAGGCGCCCGCGCCCACAATCTGCATGCGGTGCTGCTGTGGTTTGGTACGTGGAAGAACGGAAACATGCACTATGTGCCGGCGTGGGTGAAGACTGACACCAAGCGCTTTCCCCGTGTCATCCGCCCCGATGGCGAACCGATCGACGTGCTCTCGCCGCTTTCCCGCAACACGCTGGAGGCCGACAAGGCAGCGTTCGTGGCGCTAACGCGCCACCTGAAGCAGATCGACAGCCAGCAACACACCGTTCTTCTCGTCCAGGTGGAAAACGAATCCGGCAACATCGGCAGCGTGCGCGACAATTCCGCGGGAAGCCAACCGCGCGTTTGCCAGTGCGGTTCCTGCTGATCTGCTCCCCGCGGCCCACCAGAATGCGGGAACCTGGAGCCAGCTCTTCGGAGCTGACGCCGACGAGATGTTCCAGTTCTACCATCAAGCCAAATACATCAATGAAATCGTGAGCGCGGGCAAAGCCGAGTTCCCGATTCCTTATTACATCAACGTCTGGATCGACTATCCCGCCCCAGAAACTCCTCAACGCCAGTTGGAGATGCCCGGCATCGGGTACCCCAGCGGCGGTGCGGTGCGGAAGATGGTGGGACTGTGGCGTGCAATGTCGCCATCCATCGACATGATTGGCCCGGATATCTACGCCGATGATTCCCCGTTCTATCGCGAGACCATGCGCGCTTATCACCGCCCGGACAATCCGCTGTGGATTCCAGAAACCGGCCGCAGCGACAGCTTTGGCAAGTTCTTCTTCTATGCGCTAGGCGATGGCGCCATCGGCTTCTCGCCCTTCGGAGCGGATCACGCCGGCTGGAACATGCTCGGCGATGAGCCGTGGAAGGCGCACGCCAACAATTTCGCCCTGATCGGGCCGATGAGCCGCGAAATTGCTCAACTGGAGTTTGATGGCAAACTCAAAACGGCGGTAGAAGAACCGGGCCAGACTGCCGTGGAAGTGGACTTTGGCGCGTGGCACGCCACTGTGGCCTTTGGTTTTCCTCAGCCCGATGGCCGCAGGGCTCCCGGCACCAAGGATGCCCATGGTGCCGCACTGGTGGCCCAACTGGGACCGGATGAGTTTCTGGTCACCGGTTTCGACGCCAGCATCAGCTTCCATCTTCCGGGAAGACTGCCCTGGATGCGCAGTCAAATCATCTCCGCCGAACAGGGCATTTATGAGAACGGCGTCTGGAAGCCGCTCCGGCTATGGAATGGAGATGAGACCGATCGGGGTCTTTGCTTCCATGAAAAGGCCGAGGTGGTGCGGGTGCGTGTGGGACGCTTCTAGTCTAGAAGGCTGCGGAGAAATTCACATGGCGTTCCTGTTTTGAAAGCCCATGTTTTGAAAGGGCGCGGCTTTGAGCCGCGCCGCAAGCCCAGCGGGATCAGTGGCGGCTTTAGCCGCGGAGGGAAACTGTGAGGGCTTAGAGTTCCTCCCGTTGCTAGGCGCAGATCCGCGGCAGCGCTCGGGTTGAACCGCTCTGCGATCCATGCTTGAATAACTCGGGCGTGCCTTCTCTTACACAGTTACAGAAACTTTACGATAGCAATCGCTTCCTCGACGCTTTCCAGCAAAGCTCGGAACACTGGAACCCGTCGACCTCCATCCACGATCTCTCCGTCGAGGAATTGATCTTTGGTGGCAGACTGGCGACACGACTAGGGGGATGGCGGCTTTCAAGGCGGCTATTTCGAGCCGCGTACGCGCGCGATCCATCAAATCCCCGCGTGCGTTACTTCACCAACCACGCCCGCCGCAAAAGATCGCAATTGCTGGACAACCTGCGGTTTTTCGAAGCGAATCCAGATCTCTGTGCGGAAGACCCCGATATGCAGGCCTCCTGGCTTGCTTCCCACGCTGTGACCTGGGCCTTTCTACGTGACTTTACCAGCGCTCACCGATGCTTGGAGCGTGCTCACAGCTTGCAGTGCCGGGATGGATGGGTGACCAGTTGCGAGTCTGACGTTCTTGGACTTGAAGACCGCTGGGGCGAAGCTCTGAATTGCGCCGAAGTGGCTTGGGAGATTAATCCCGGAAGTCCCCACGCGGCCCGAAGCCTTTCCACCAGTCTGCTCAACCTTGGCCGCGTACCGGAATCGGCCAAGCGCCTGGCGGATGCGTCGGAAAACTCTCAATCCTACGAAGTCGTACACCTCGCCTGCTGGTATCAGTGCGCCACGGCTGAGAGCCTGGAGGGTGACGATCGTCGTCGCGCCCTCGACAGCGCCCGGGCGTTTGCAGAACGGTTGCCCATCTTGGCGCCGCTGGCCGACCGTAATCCGCGCAGGTTCTTTTCGCGCACCCGCCTCGACATTGCGGAGCTTTCGGACAATCACGCCGAAATGGAACACTGGGCCGAGGAGGCACGCGTTCCCTTCTATCGGAAAATCCTGGCGAATCTGCGGAACAATCCTGAAGGCTTACGCATCCGGCTGCCCTTCCGCCGGGCGATCCAAAAGCATGAAGCGTGTCTCCCCACCAGTCTATCCTCTGCTCTGGCCACGCTCGGAGAGCACCTCGACCCCAACGCCATGGCTGCGGAGATTACGTTCGGCGGCACCGCGGAATGGGCGGCGGGCGAGTGGCTCGAACAGCACGGGTTCGCGGTCCGTTTCTTCGCGGTCACTCCCGAAACGGCCACCCTGCTCATCAAGAATGGAATCGGTTTCGTCCTGACGCTTGAGTGGGACGACAGCGCTCACGCGGTCGCCGCGGTCGGCTTGGACGAGGCCGCCGGGACTCTGATCATCCACGACCCAATGGCATATCGGACCACGGAATATCTCTTGGAAGGGTTCACCGGGAATTGCAATCCTTTCGGGATGAAAGGCATGGCGGCGGTTCCGCGGGAAAGAGCTGCGTTGCTCGATCAACTCCTGCCAGTGAATGACGTCGTTATTATGACTGCCGCTCAGGCTCACCAGAGAGTTCTGGTTCGGCAAGGACCCACTGCCGCCCGCGAGGTTGTCGCCGACGTCGCGAACAAGCTGCCCTCCCATGCGGGAACTCGATTGCTCCGGTCGATTCAAGCCGCCGAGGAGGGCCGCTCGGGCGAAGCAGTACTCGGCTTCCAGCAGCTGCTGAATGAGTTTCCCAACTCCCCTTACTTGCGGTATCGATTGCTGGAGGCATGTCGCGCGCGCGGCAACACGGCGTTGATGCGCGAGTCGCTCGCGGGAGTAGTCGAGCGCGGCATCCTTCCCGGAGTTCAATCACAACAGGAATGGCTGTTTCCTCCGGCCCGCTATGTCTCCGAATATGCCGACATGTTGCGCTACTCCGCTGAGACTCTTCAGAGCGCCAGTGCCCTGCTCCATGGACTCATACGGCGACAACCGCATGCTGCGGATGGCTGGCACGTGCTGGGCGACCTCCGCTGGAAAGAACGCGATATCGAAGGGGCGTTGCTATGCTTTCGAATTGCCTCCTGCCTGGCCTCGGGCAATGAACATTACGCGTTTGCTTATGGCAATGCCCTGGCGCGGAACCACCGCGAACAAGAGGGTTTCTGCTGGCTGGAGAGTCGCGTACGAAAGTTCGGCAACTCACGACCAGCCGTTGGAACTTGGATCACGTGGATCAGTTCGCTGGAAGCATGGGGTCACCCTGACAACGCTTTGTCCGCTTGCACCGAGGCCGTCGCTCAGCATAACGACGTGCCGGAACTGCTGGCGTTCATCGTTGCGTTCCTGGCCCGCATGGGACACTGGCAGGAAGCTGAAGAGCACCTCGGACTTCTGGAAAGGACCGGGAACCTCCCACGGTTCCGTGAAGCTGCCGTCGAGTTCTATCGCCTGCGGGGAGATCTTCAACGAGCCGTTGAGCAGGCTGAAGGTTGGGTGCGTGAAGTGCCGCGCCACATGCCGGCGCGCTACGCGCTGGTCGATCTGATTCGGAAGCGCGACGGCGAGCAGCCAGCCATCGAACTAGCTTCGCGCTGGTTTACCGATAGTCCTGGCCATGACGAACTCGGACAGCTCTATTATCGGCAGCTCGCCGGAGAATCAAAGCGCAAGAAGTATTTCCTCCTGTTCCGCCGCGTGAAACGCGACCCAGAAGATGGCTGGGCCTGGCGCGAGCTGGCATTTATTTGCATGCAGGACTACGAAAGAGCATCCCATCGGCGCCAGGCGAGGCTCCGGGCGCGCGTGCTCGCTCTACTGGCGCAAGGCGACCGCACCGCTCCGGAAGATCCCGCGACCATTCGTATTCATGGGCGATGGCACCAGGTTTGCGGTCAGTGGACGGAAGCCGTCGCCGCTTTTCTCGATTCGATCGATCGCGACCCCACCAACTCCTATGGCTATCAACAGGCCTGGGATTGCTCAGCCACGTTCGTGGCTGAGAAGCGCCGCGACGTCTGGGAGCGGATCGAGCCGATCATGATGGGCTCTCCGGGACACTTGTCGATTGCTCGCGAAACCGTGCCGTTGCTGGCTCAGCGATTCGGGGTCGCTGTGGCCGAGCAAGCCGTCACGCGGTGGAACCAGCAGCGTCCGGACGATCCGGAAATCGTTGAGTCCTTTGCCGATCTTTTGCTGGAGCACGGACAAGGTCGCACCGATGCGGAGCGCGCTCATGCCATGCTGTGCCCCGCAGTCGAACGTTTCCCCCATCACCTTGGACTGCGCTTGTCGCTCGTGCGCGCCTGCCGCAAACTGCGCAAGCTCACCGAAGCCGAAGCCGGACTGCGCGAGATCCTGCGCCGTCACCCTGACAACACGGGCGCGCGAATCCAACTTGCATGGGTGCACGAACTCCGCGGCGAGCGTGACCAGGCTCGCACCCTGTTAGAAGAGGCCGGCGCAAACGATCCCCAAAACAGACAAGTATCCGATGCGCTCGTCCAGGTTCTGATTCGACATAACTTTTTCGATCGGGCGAAATGCATGATTCGCGAGGTCTCGGACCGCGCCCCTCGCGACGTGCACTGGCGCGATCGAGCCATCCAGCTGTTGCTGGAGTGCGGTGATCAGGAAGGCGCCGTGGCGACGGCTCGCGCTGGCGTGAGCGTCTATCCCCGGGGTGCCTACCCATGGTTTCTGCTTGGGTCCACCCTGAAGAATCTGCGGCGGTTTGCGCAGCCCGGCGAAATTGAATCGTGCTTTCGTCGCTCTGTGACGTTCAATCCCTCGTTTTTCAACGCTGCTGACGAATTATCGATTCTCCTGGCGGAGCAGCGCCGGTACGAGGACTCGGAACAAGTGATGCTAAATATTCGGCCCAGGATGGGCGACCCATCGCCAGCTCTGGGCCGGCTGGCATGGATTCATCGTCAACAGGGGAAAAAATACGAGGCGCTTGAGGAAATGTCCCTTGCCGTTCGCGCCCACCCCTGGTACGTGTGGGGATGGAGTGTGCTCATCGACTGGTTGGTGGAAGACAAGGCGTGGGAACAGGCTCGTGAATTGCTCGGTGAGATTCCAGAACAGCTCCGCACCAATCCAAAATTCCGCCGAGAGCGCCTGGTCGCACTTGAAAAAACAGGTCTTCCTCTCCCTGAACTGGATGCGGAATGGAATGGTCTCCTCCACGATTTCCCTGAGGAACTTTCTCTCCACCTCCATCGTTACGATTTGTTGCGCGAGGCCGAGAGGCTACCCGAGGCTCACGCCGTTCTCAATTTATTCCAACCTTCAGACCCGGACAATCTGTACTATCTGGCCCGTCTGGTTGAGGTCCGCGCTCAAGAGAAAAAAAGCGAGGAAGCGGTTGACGCCATGCAAAGCATTTTCTATGCGGAAGCGGAGGTCTCAACTTGGCCCGCGGATTACTCCTGGGAAGCCCTCAAGAAGGCGCAGTTTGTCGACCGGGCGTATCAAGAGGCACGTCGTTACTTGGAGAAACATCGACGCCCCACGCCGCGGGCCTTTTTCATTCTGTGTTCGCATGCTTTGGAGCAAGGGAAAACCGTAAAGAAAATCCCGCAATCGCACTGGGCTAGCTGGTTTCCAGACCGGGGGGTCAAGGAATTACTGAGCCTGCTTCAACTCGCCGATGCCAGCCCGTGGATTAACGGGGCATACCGTGCCAGGGCTATGGACCGGCTCAATAGCGTCGGGCACTACCGGCTGGTCATCAATTATTGGAACAAGCACCGAGCCGAAGTGGAAACCGACGTAGCTACCTGGTCCGAAACGTCTCGCGCACTCGCAGCGCTCGAGCGGAAAGGGGAAGCCGCCAAGCTCCTGTCCTCGTGGCGCCAGCGACCCGGCATCAGCATGTGGGTTGTGGCCAATTATGTCGGTTGCCTCTCGCCGTTACGATCAAGCGGCTTGCAGGAGATTATTGCGTCCTCGGGCGATGCTCTTCGGGACCTTCCCCACGATCACTGCGCTCGATACCTGGCCCACGCCAGAGCGGAAGCCTTCGCTCTCCTCGGTGACAAACAAGGGTTGCTCGAGACCTGGAATCAATACCGCAGCTACTTTGACTGCAAGGAACAAAGCAACGAATGGTTCGAGGATCGACGGCGGCCTCTGCTCACCGATATTCCGATGATGGTGCGCTATCTGGAACAGAATCACCGTGGCCTGTATCGAAGGGCGGTCTGGCGACTGCGCTGGCGGCACATCTCGTGGTCCCTGGGTAAACCGATAAATCTGACTGGTCCAATGCCCCTTCCATGGTGGGCGTGGGTGATTTTCATTTGGACACTTCTGCAGCTACTTCGGACTTTGGAAATTCCGAAATAGCATCATCTCCACCCGCAGAGCTAATTCAGGAAGTATTGTCGGTACAGGGTGTCACGCTGCGCAGGACGGAAGCCGGCATCGCGAATAATCCTGCGCAACTCTTCTTCGGTCGTACAGTTAGTGACGCCGGCGGCGCGCACCACGTTCTCCTCGAGCATCACCGATCCAACGTCGTTCCCGCCGAAGCGTAGCCCCATCTGGCAGACTTTCAGCCCTTGCGTCACCCAACTGGATTGGACATTAAGGAAGTTGGAGAGATAAAGCCGCGAGATGGCCAGTACCTTCAGGTACTCGACCGCGGTCGCTTCATCCCAGTGACGCCCGCCGAGAGCTGTATTGTGCGGCTGAAAACTCCACGGAATGAACGCCGTGAATCCGCCCGTCTCCTCCTGGAGGTCGTAGAGCCGCTGGAAATGGTTGACGCGGTTCTCGTAGTTCTCGCCCACACCGAACATCATGGTTGCGGTGGTGCGCATGCCGATCTGGTGCGCCGTGCGATGCACGTTCAGCCAGTCACCGGTCAGGCACTTCAGCCGCGCGATCTTGTATCGCACTTCGTCGTCAAGAATTTCCGCGCCGCCGCCTGGGATCGAATCGAGTCCCGCATCGCGCAGCCGCAGAATCGTATCGCGGATCGTCAGTCCGCTGTATTCGGCAATCGCAATAATCTCCGACGCCGAGTAGCAGTGCAGGTGAACCCGTGGAAAGCGTTCCTTGATCCCGCGCAGCATCTGCTCGTGCCAGTCAATCTTCAAGTCGGGGTGCAACCCGCCCTGCATGAGTACGCCCGTCCCGCCAAGTTCCACAGTCTCGCGAATCTTCTCGTAAATCGTATCGAAATCGAGAATGTACCCTTCCTTCGCCGCCGGTCCCTTCAGCGGCCGATAAAACGCGCAGAACGTGCAGTACTCGGTGCAGAAGTTGGTGTAGTTGATGTTGCGGTCAATGATGTAAGTGACCACGCCTTCGGGATGCAACCGACGCCGCACGGAGTCAGCCTCCATCCCGATGCCAATCAGATCATCGGACTCAAACATCTCCAGCGCTTGATGCTTGGTTACGGACATGAGGGATCACAGAACCTTGATTTCATTGTAACGGAGAACCATGGCAGAAAAAATTCCTGCGAGCGGGGCTGATGAGCGCTTTTTCGGCGAGTCCGTTTCGGCAAAATCGCGGTTTTGCAGGAGTACCCCCTCGCCCACCCTCTGAATGCCGCTACCGGCGCCGGGTTTGCAAGAATGCTTTGCAAAATCTTGAGCGGCAAGGGTTTAGAGGTCAAAATCTTGAGTACAAACGAGTTAGGTCCCCGCCCGCGATTTCTGCCTGCACCCCTCCGCCTTGACCATGATCTGCACTTTTGAATTCTTGGATCAAGGTCAGATGTCACACTGGGTTGTGGAAAACCGAGGGCGAGTCTTGCAGCGAATCCCACCCTTTCGCAAAAAGAGCGAAAGGACGGGGCACCCGCGATGATCTCATCAGCCCAAATCATTGAAAACCCACGTAGTTGAACACGTTCAACTTTACCCTTGACGCACTCCTTGGCGCAGCGCTAGAGTGGTTTTGAACACGTTCAAGATTTGGCCGAGAGGGAGAAAAACATGCAAACCGCCAATAACATCATCGTCGCTACCTACCTGGTCTACCTGTTGATCAGCGTTGACCTGACCATCTGGGTCGCACGCACCCTGTACAAGCGGGGTGGCATTTTCCTGGTCGACGCGTTTCATGGCAACAAGGAACTCGCGGACTCGGTGAACCACCTGCTCGTGGTCGGCTTCTACCTGATCAACATCGGCTTTGTCTCTCTCGCTCTAAAAACGGCCGAAGTCATCAACACCTCGCGTGCCGCTATCGAACTGCTGAGCGACAAGATGGGCATGGTCCTGCTGATCCTCGGCGGCATGCACTTCTTCAATCTGTACGTTTTTTCACGCATCCGCCGAAGTGCACGGGCTCCGCGCGGGCCGGTAATGCCAACTCCGCCGGTGGCACCGGACGCCGTTCTCAAGGTGGCCGTACCCCGCTAGCGGGTGCGGTAACGGGCAAGGCCAGAATGAGGCCGTTCAGAGGAGGTCCGCCGTGCAGAAACTCTATGTGCTCTATGATCCGAAGTGCGAGCTGTGCTGCCGCTTGAAGAACTGGATCCTGGTACAGCGCTCATGGATTGGCATCGCCGTGTTGGAAGCCGGCTCAGAAAAGGCCAAGCGGCTGTTTCCAGAATTGGAGCAGATCGCCACCAAAGACGATCTGGCCGTCATCAGTGACGAAGGCGCAGTATACCTGAACGATCGCGCCTGGATCATGGTTCTATACGCGATGGTGGAGTACCGCGACTGGGCAGCCCGGCTGACGCATCCTCTTTTGATGCCGCTGGCCCGGCAAGCTTTTGCCGCCTTGTCCAAGAACCGCCACTCCATCTCGAGGTGGCTCAGTTCGGAAGATCCTGAGGCGATCGCGGGCGAACTGCGCAAGGTCGAACTTGAGCCCTGCGCAGTGCCCACGGGAAGTGCTCCAGTCTCGACGGTGCGGGAGTACTTGCAATGACCGGCACGACCATGAAGAGCAAAAACACTCCGCGCGCGGAAGATACACGCCGCAAGATCTATGAGACCGCGATGGAACTGTTCCGCAAAAAGGGTTTCGACGAGACCACCATGCGCGACATCGCGGCCAAAGCCGGCGTGGCGCTCGGCGGTGCGTATTATTACTTCTCCTCCAAAGACGCCATCGTGCTCGCCTTTTACCGCGAGATGCAGGAGAGCAGCAACGGGCCAGTCCTCGAAGCACTCGCGGGCCGGAAGAAGGTCAAGGAGCGGATTCGCTGCGTCCTCAACAAACGCCTGGAGTTCCTCGCACCGAACCGCAAATTCTGTGCTGCTCTCTTCCGTCACGCGCCGGATGGCGCCGACCCGCTCTCTCCCTTCAGCGAGGAGACTCGCCCCATCCGCGACGGCGCGATCGAGCACATGCGCCTGGCGTTGGAAGGCAGTGACCTAAAACTGCCCTCTGACTTGAAACCACGTCTGCCCTACCTGCTCTGGCTGTATCAGATGGCACTGATCATGTTCTGGCTCTACGACCGATCCCCAAACCAGGAGCGCACCCAGGGTTTGATGGAGAGGACGCTGGGACTGCTCGTAAACCTGCTCCGACTCTCCGCCTTGCCGCTGACGAAGCCCTTACGGAAGGCTGTGCTGGAGTTGGTGGAACCCACGAGCCCGGGGTCAGTGGCCAGCCCTGAGGGAAAGCCGGTTTGACACCGTTTCCCGCCTTACCTAGACTGCCAGAGTAGGCGTTCCGCGAGGACCATCCATGGGCTGGCTGCAAAACAAGTTTGAAAAGAATTTCCTGATCTCCACCGTCGACTACGTCTTCAACTGGGCGCGCAAGTCGGCGGTGTGGCCGATGACCTTTGGCCTGGCCTGTTGCGCCATCGAGATGATCGCTTCGTCCACAGCGCGCTTCGACATTGCTCGCTTCGGCTCGGAGGTGTTCCGTCCCAGCCCGCGCCAGAGTGACCTGATGATCGTGGCCGGCACAGTCACGCTGAAGATGGCACCCGTGGTCAAGCGTATCTACGACCAGATGCCCGACCCGAAGTGGGTGATCTCGATGGGCGCATGCTCGTCGGTGGGGGGCCCGTTCAACACCTACGCCGTGCTGCAGGGCGTAGACAAGATCGTCCCGGTTGACGTGTACGTCACGGGATGCCCTCCGCGACCCGAGAACCTTTTCTACGCGCTGCTTAAGCTGCAGGACAAGATCGACACTATGACGCTGGCCAGGAAGCCCACGGAAGTCCGCCTCGATCCGAATATGGTCGAGAATTTCAAGCGGCAGGTCATGATTGCCCAGACGCTGCAGCCCAAATAGCTGTTAGTCACGAGTCGGCAGAAGTCAGCGGAATAGTCCATCTGGGGACAGCCGCCCTCGGCTGTCCGGCCGAGCAAGCCGAGCAAAGCTCGGCTGCCCTTGCCAGAATCACCGCGGTATACTTCTTTCGTCCTGCGGCGAGCGAACGATCTATGCTGGGAACCAAAAGGATCCGCTGAACGAACTATGGCCTTCGTCAAAATCATTTCCCAAGCCCACCTCCCCACCGTCAACGAAGCGCGCGATTTCCCCTGCAACGGCAAGGTGATCTGCATTGCCAACGTCTGGGGAAAGATCAGCGCCATGGATAACGTATGCCTGCATCAGGGCGGCTCGCTGGGACAAGGAATGGTTGAAAACGGCAAGGTGGTCTGCCCCTGGCATGGCTGGCGATGGGATCCGAAGACGGGCACGGCCGAGGATCATCCCGATCAGAAGTTGAAGACGTACCCCATCAAGGTCGAGAACGGCGAAGTATTCATTGACATGTAGCCGTCGCTGCGCGGAGCAGATCAAGCGCGGGGGAACGAACCACGGCGTAAAGCCGATCGCCCGGTCGGCCATTTTCTGAATGATTCCGATAATCTCTTCGAGAGTCCTTCCGTCCACAGCGAGCGCATCGAACGTTCTGGTCAGCATGGGCAGGGTGTCGATCGCGATCGGCTCCTGAAGGGGCGTGAGCGGAGGATACCAGCGGCCGTAGCGCTCGACGATCACTCGCGCACCTCTGCGCCGGCGTTCGTTGCGCGCTCGCAGCCCCTGTCCAATCTCGGAATCGATTGTCCCCAGGCCGGGCAGCCTGCGGATCACATCGCGATCCGATGCCCAAAATTCCGCAAAGACGCGAACGAAATCGTGCAGCATGCGCACGGGATCGTTGTCTTTTTGGAAGACGTCCGCCAGACGATTCATTTCTCCGCGCCGGGCGACGTGGTTGTGGTTGTAGAGCTCCTCCAGTAAGCCCGTCTTCGATGCGAATTGGTAGTACACGGTCGGCCGTATCACGCCAGCCTTGCGCGCCACGGCTTCCATCGTGAACTCCGAGAAGTCCTCGGCGAGCGGCAGTAAGCGAGCTGCGGCGAGAATCCGCTCACGATTCGCGTCGGCCAGATTCTGGCGCCGCATCATGCGGTAGGGCCGAGGGCAGCGCAAGGAATCTGTGACCTCAACGTTTTATATTTAATCATACACAGTGTATAATCAATGCAGAACGGGTGCTACGAGAGGATTTATGCAGGTACCGAAATCGACAAGTCGGCTGGTTTGGACGGGCGCGATTTTTCTGGCGCTGATTGGAGTCGCCGCCGTCACGCGACGCACGCTGGTTCTGCTGTGGCCCGAAACGTTTGCCGGGAAGTCTTCGCCGGCGGCGCTGTTGGATGCTGGATTCGAGCGGCACATGGCGCTGACCCTCGTCCACATTTTGCCGGGAGGGCTGTTTCTGATTCTGGCTCCATTGCAGTTCGTACCCGGAATCCGGCAGAAGCATCTCAAGGTTCATCGGTGGATGGGACGCATCTTGGTTCTCTGTGGACTGATCATTGGAGTTTCTGCGCTGATCATGAGCTACAGCATGAATATTGGCGGGGCCAACGAAACCGCGGCCACTACACTATTCGCGATCGTGTTTCTGATTTGCCTGATCAAAGCGTACCTGCACATCCGGCGGAAAGAGGTGGCGCGGCATCGCGAGTGGATGATTCGCGCCTACGGGGCAGGATTGGGAGTAGCGACGACGCGCCCGATTGTCGGGATGTTTTTCGCGTTTCGCAGGCTCTCGCCGCACGAGTTTTTCGGAATCGCGTTCTGGCTAGGATTCACGACAACGTTTCTCGTGGCGGAGGCGTGGGTGGAGTACACCAGGCAACGCTTAATGCTGGAGACGAATTCCGCCGCTTCGGGCCGTGAGCAGACGCTTGCGGCCTGATTTGCGGGATTCATCAACCAAGATAGCGGAGAAACTTCCCTGGCTGGTTGTCATAGCCGGGGAACACACTGGGTAGATCCCTGTTACCCAGGTGCCGGGCGACGGCTTCTCCAATCACCTGGCGAAAGTCGGTAGTCAGGGCCAGATCGCGGCCTTCGTACAATTGCGACTGGTCGAGACCGGGCCAGCGTCCGTAGACCTTGCCGCCTTTTACGGGACCTCCAAGGACGAACATTACGTTGGCATGGCCATGGTCGGTGCCGCGGTTGCCGTTCTCACCGGCGGTGCGGCCGAACTCAGACATGGTGACCACGACCGTGTCTTCTCCGAGATCGCCAAGGTCGGTCCAGAACGCTCCGAGCGCTTGGGAGAAATCGGTCAGCACATTGGCTAACTGGCCTTCAGTCGCGCCTTCGTTGACGTGGTGATCCCAGCCACCGATATCGGCAAACGCGACCTGCACGCCGAGATTCGCTTTGATCAGTTGTGCGAGTTGCCGCAGGCTGTCGCTGAAGCGTCCCTTGGGATAATTCGCGCCAGCCGCGGGAGTGTATTTGCCGGGATCGGCCGCCTTCAGCATCTTTACGGCGTCGAAAGTTTCTTCTCCTGTGCCGTGAAGCACGGCATCGGACGAGAGGTTGTACATGGCCTCGAAGGCGCTGGCGGCAGGCGACGGTTTCGGGCTTTTCCCGCCTACCGAGAAATCGTTGATGTTGTTCATGGCGACCGCCGGCTCCGCGCCACTCAGAATGCGCGGCAGCGATGGGCCCAGCGCAATCGCGCGGAATGCGGATTTCTGCTCGGATGAGGGCAGGCCTCGCAGTGATCGGTTGAGCCATCCATCCTCGGTGGCTTTCACGCCCGGAGTGCCAGTCTCCATAAAATCCTGGGCGTCGAAGTGCGAGCGCGTCGTGTCAGGCGATCCGGCGGCATGAACGATGGCAAGATGACGCTGCAGCCAGAGCGGCTGGAATGCCGCGAGTGATGGATGCAGCCCGAACCTGCCGTCGAGATCGAGCACCGCCTTGCGCGGAATATTGATGTTGGGGCGCATCGCGTAGTACTGCGGTTCGGCGTGAGGGACAACGATGTTCAGCCCATCGGCGGCGCCGCGTTGAAAGATCACGACCAAGCGCTTCGTGCGGCCACCGCTTTCGACAGCGCCAAAGGCGGCGCGAGTCAGAAAACTCGGCACAGCGGCCGTGCCGACTACGGCAAGAGCGCTGTTGCGAAGGAAGATGCGACGCGTGATGGACATAAAAACAGCTCCTAGCTTCTAGCTAAAAGCTCATCTCCTCTGAAACTCGGGCGAGCCCAGCAGCAGGCCGGCGATCATGCTCGCGTCCGGGGGACGCGCTACGACTGGCTTACTCTGAGCTGTTTTATCTTGTTGAGTCTTAGCGTCCGATTGCGACACAGCAGTCTTCGGTGGCGGGGCAATCTGAGCTTCGATCGAATCGTGCGTCTGCTTCGACACGTCCGCTGCAAGTAACTTCGCTTCCATGGTGGAAAGCGTCAGGGTTGCATCCGACGGCGGAGGCGGTCCTCCTGCCAACTGCGCGGCGTCGACCTTTGCCCCCCGGACCTTCCCTGCCGTCAGGGCGATCGCGAAATTCATGCGGTTCAACAGAGCTGACGAATTCACCCAGGTCTCGGCTTTCATCGAATAGCCGGTGGGCGGCTGCGCCCCGTACAAAGGCATGCCCATGCCGCTGAGTCGGTTCGCGAGCGGCGTGGCATCATCTACATCGGCTCCCGTGGCGCGCACGGCGGAGGCGACAAACTCCAAGGGGGTTTTCACCTTGGCGCGATAGGTGCCGTCGGCCCAGAATTCCGGCGAGTGGAACAGCGTGATCAGCACCTCGCGGATGTCGCCCTTTTTGTTCTTGAAAGTCTTTGCCATACGATCCACCAGCGCCGGCGGTGGATCGTCGGACACAAAGCGCTGCGCCAGTTTCAGCGAAATGAAATGCGCTGTCTGCGGGCTGGTGGCCAGCATGTGCAGCACTTCCCTGCCCTCGTCCTCGCCTTTGGGCTTGATGCGATGTCCGAGCACGAACTTCGGTCCAGGTTCATGCATGCGCGGCTCGTATTTGAAACCGCCGCCTTCGTTGGGCTTGTCGATGGTCCAGCCCGTAAACACTTTGGCGACTTCGGTGACGTCGCGCTGCGAGTAGCCGCCATTCACGCTGAGCGTGTGCAACTCCATGAGTTCGCGGCCATAGTTTTCGTTCAGGCCAGATTTGCGTTTCGCACTCGGATTCGGCCGGGGAAAGGGCGGATAACGGCGCGGCCGGTACGGACCAGGACGGGCGGGAATGCCGAGCGCCTGCATGGAGTTCGGTCCCACGCTCAGCCAGTTGTCTAGGTAAAACAACATGGCGGGACTCTTGGCCGTGGCCACGAGCAAGTCTTCGAACTTGCCCAGGGCGCGCGGGCGGATCACATCCTGCTCGTAGCTGGTGAGCAGCACTCGGTCGGCCCCTTTGTTGATGAACACGTTGAAGTGGTTGAACCAGAAGTCGCTCATCACCTCCTCGAGCTGGCGCTCGCTGTAAATGGCGCGCAGCAGTTTGGCCTGGACCAGTTCGTCCACTATGACGGCCTGCGGGTTGTTCATGGCGAGCAGCGTTTCTTTTTGCTCGGGCTCGAGGCCGGTTAGAAACTCCTGCCCCTTGCCTCCGCGTATCAGGTCGGCAAAAGCAATCTGCTGCTCCGCAGGCATGGACAACACCTTCTTATAGCGCTGGTCAGGAGGAAGGTCGACCAGCTTTTGAACTTCGAGATCGGCGTACAGGCGATCCTCAAGGCGTCGCGCCTCGGCATCGTCGGCAGCAGAGGGTTTGTGCGCAACAGCGCTGTCCGAAGCATTGGTGCTGTTCGATGAGCTCGACGTGCTCATCGAATTCACAGAGTTGCCTTCCGTGGGCGCGTTACCGGCGGCATCTGCGCTAAAAGCAGCTGCGGCAGCGATCTCTGGGGCGGTCTTCGCCGTCTCGGATGCAGATGGCGGATCTGGCTCGCGACGAGGAGCAGCCGCGATCTGAACCGCCGTATCTGTTCCCTTTCGATCCTTCTTTTCTTCTTTCCTTTCTTGCAGGCGTGCAATCTGCACCTGAAACACCGCGCGCTTGGCGGGATCAGAGGGCAGGGATCGTTTGCCGTCCATGACGTGTTTGATCATTTGGCCGTCAGGAAATTCTTCGACCATTTCTCGTGAACTCATGCGCAGGGTGCGGAAGGGGGCGAGACGGGATTCCACGGCGCGGTCAGGGACTTTCTCCGGGTGAAGCTGCAGATCGATCCAGCGGTCGACGCCGACCGCCATGACTTGCTGGAGATCGCCGGCACGCGGGCCAAAGGTGAGGCGATTGAGCGCGTGCACCGCGCGCTTCTGTTCACTTGCGCTCGACGCCAGATCCTTGTCCTTCTCCTTCTTCTTGGCAAGCAGTTGCGGAGCCGCGCAGGCGAGAGTCAAGCACAACAAAAGAAGAGCGGGCTTAGCGAGGCCGGATCTCATGAACGCTCCCGGGAAGGACCAAGTCTCTCCTGATTATGAACCCCGGCGGAGGAAAAAGTTGCTCCCGCGCCAGAATTCGAAAAAGCTGGCAAGTGATTGAGGGACAATGGTTTCGGCACGCACTTTTTATCGCGGGCAATCTGCGCTAGGTCAGAAACACCTTGTTGCGCGTAGCCTTGTGCTGCAAAGTGGCGGCCAGATGATCGATGTCAGTCGCTGCGATGTTCGCCGTAACGCTCTCCAGCAGCGGACTGCGGTTGCTTCCCACCACATCGCGGCGCACCTGGATGAGCAGGGCCTGAACCACGTTGGCGTCGAATTTCTGCGGCGCGGCGCGCACCAGTTCGCTCAGTGCGTTGCCGACCGTAAGCGGGGCGCGGTAGGGGCGCGCGCTGGTCATGGCGTCGAACGAGTCCGCCAGGGCCACGATTCGCACGGCCATGGGCAAGTCGTCTTCCGCGAGCTTGTCAGGATAACCGGAGCCGTCGCTGCGTTCGTGATGCCAGCGAACGATCTCGGGAATTTTGGGCCAGGGAAACTGGACGCTGCTCACGATCTGGTGGCCCACGGTGGTATGGTCCGCCATTTCGCGAAATTCCTCGGGATCAAGCGCTCCGGGCTTGCCGAAGAGGCGGCGATCCACGGCAACCTTTCCGATGTCGTGGAGATATCCGGCGCTGCGCAGTGCCGCGATGTCGCTCGGCTGCAGGCCCAGGGCCTCGCCAATCGCGCCGGCGTAACGTCCCACGCGCAGTGAGTGGCCGTGAATGTTAACGTGTTTGACGTCGATGGCAGTCGCAAAAGCTTCGAGGGCGTTATCGTAGAATCCGTGCAGCGAGGCCATGAGCCGCAGATTCTCGGAGACGCGCTGCGCCACGGTCTGCGTCAGAGCGTGGTTCTGTACGGCCAAGGCTACGTAGGTGCAGAGTAGTTCGAGCGCGTCGAGTTCGCTGTCTTCATAAAAGGCGTCGCCCGGACGGCGACCCAGAGCGACAACGCCGGCCAGGCGGCCCGAAGCTTTTAATGGGGCGAGACACTTGAACAGTTCCGGCGCAACGTTGCCATTGGAACTCAGGAAGACGGAGTACGTCGAAGAGTTGAGGACAATAGGACCGCGCGCTGCCGTCAGCGCATGAACATGCTTGGGAAGGAGAGGAATAAAGGCGGGATCGGGCATCAGGGCGAATCCCTGCGCCGCGGCCGAGGTCAGCATGGCCGGCTTGTCGCTGAACAGCAGGAGCGCTCCTTCCCGCGCACCCGCCGCTTCCATGATGGCAGACAGCATGAGGTGAGACGTGTCGGAGAACTCGCGCTCCGCCGTTAGCGCGGGGCCTAGTTCCGAGAGCGCCTCTACTGTATGCAACAGCCGTCGTAGATTGTTGGTCTGTATGGCCACCGACGAAGTGGGAACCGCACATTCCCAAGCAGTTCGAGCGTAACATGCGGAAATGCCTGCAGCGGGATTGGGTTGTTGGTTAGTTTGATGCGGTGACCAAAATGAAAACATGGTGACGAAAGTGATTCTGCCACCGAGGGGCCATGGATGTTAGTCGTGACAGGTCGGTGCTAGTCACCGGAGGGCGCGGATTCATTGGCGGCGCGGTAGTGAAGCTTTTACAGCGTGCAGGCTATCGCGTGGTCTCTCTGGACCATTCCGTTGCGGTGGCCGCGAGCGAGTCCGATGTGGATGAAGTCGTGTGCGAGATCAGCGATGCGGCGCAACTGCAGCGAATATTTGAGGTAAGGCCGATCGGCGGAATCATCCATCTGGCGGCGATTCTGCCGACGGTGGCGCAGCGCGAACCGCTGCGTGCGACCGAGGTTAATGTCCTTGGCAGTCTCAATGTGCTGGAAGCTGCGCGGCGGTTCGGCGTGCGGAGAGTTGTGTTCGGGAGCTCGCTTAGCGCGTACGGCACGTGGCCTGCCGACCGGGTGGTGGCGGAGACCGATCGCTCGACACCGGAGGATCTTTACGGGGCAGCGAAACTCTACATAGAACGGCTCGGTGAAGCGTATCGCAGAGTTTGCCGAGTGCAGCTGCTGAGCTTAAGGATCGGTCGCGTCGTGGGACCGGGCGCGCATTCTGTAACGTCGGCGTGGAGGAGTCAGATCTTTGAACTGCTGGATTCAAGGCAGCCAGCCGAGATCTGGATTCCCTACTCGAGATCCGAGAAACTCCTGCTTATTTACGTGTACACCGTCGCTAAGATGCTGGTGACGCTTTTGCAGGCGCCGGCCCCGGCACATGCCGTTTACAACGCCCCGTGCGAGCCGGTGGTGGTGGCGGATTTGAAGCGCGTGGTGGAGAATCTGAATTCCAGGATCACGGTCAGGATAGGGGAGGAGTTGGCGGCAGGGAATCCGCGATTGCTGGACGCGAGTCGCTTCCAGCGCGAATTTGGTTTCGAGCCGGTGCCGATCTTCGATCAGCTCAGGGACTATCTCAGAATAGCGGCGGGACAACGAAGTGTTTAGGACAGTTTCACGGTTGCTGTTATACCAGAGCGATATGTCATCCCGAGCGCAGCCAGGGATCTGGGGCTTGCCGGCAGAGGCGACCCTGGCGGTGCAGGCAAGGACCCGGATCCCTCGCTCCGCTCGGGATGGCAATGTGGTCTGGTTCACGCAATGCCTAAAAATGGACTAGAAGTGCTCTCGCAGTTCTGCGAAGCGGCCGACGATCAGCAACTTCTGGCCCGATGGCGCTGCGTTTACTTCTTCGTGCTCGAGAACCCAGGTCGCGCCGTGCGGCACGAAAACGGCGTGCAATCCGGCCGCCAGCGCGGGATTGATGTCGGATTTGGGGCTATTGCCGATCATCCACGTGGAATCGTGCTCCAGTTGAAACTTTTCGACCGCGCGAGCATAGGCGGCCTTATCTTTCTCAGCGACGATTTCCGTTGCGGCGAAATATTCCTTCAGTCCCGAGCGCTCGATCTTTCCGGTCTGCTCGGCTATGGCACCCTTCGTCATCAGAATCAGGTGATGTCGCTCGGATAAGTACTCCAGCGTCTCGGGCACCTCGGGCAGGATCTCGACTGGATGATCGGAGATGCTGTGGGCGAAGCTGTTGATGCGGGCGTGCAGTTCGGGCGTAACGGGTTCGACGCTTAGCCGCTCAAAAGTGTCAACCAGCGCATGCGCGAAGCTATGCAGGCCGTATCCGTGCTTCACGATGCACTCGCGTTCGACATCGTTGAGCACGGCGCGTACTTGCTCGGGAGAGAATTCGTGATGATTCAAGAAAGAGATGAAGCGGGCGATGGCGCGCTCGAAGTAGATGTTGTTTTCCCAGAGCGTGTCATCGGCGTCGATGAGGAGGGTTTGGGGAGACAAGCTTCTAGATCCTAGCTGCTAGCTATCAAAACACAATTCGCTGTTTTTAATTTTCTTGAAGCGACAAAAACACGGCGGCTTAAACATCACTGGAATCGAGAACGACAAGCTAGAAGCTAGGAGCTAAATTAGCAGCTGGAAGCTCGTTAAACCCAGTCCACTCTTGCTTCCGGGCCGATGATTCCCGCTTTGTGGCCCATGTCGAGCAGGCGGCGGACGGCTTCGCGGCCGTCGGGGCCGTAGTCGAGCGTGCGCTCGTTCACGTACATGCCGACGAACTTGTCGGCCGATTGCACGTCGAGATCGCGGGCAAACTGCATGGCGTAGGCGAGCGCCTCCTCGCGGTGATCGAGTGCGTACTGGATGCTCTCACGCAGAGCACCGGTCACTGCCGACATGAGGTCCGGACCCAATGTGCGGCGAATTGCGTTTCCTCCCAGCGGAAGGGGCAACCCGGTGACTTTCTGCCACCACCGGCCCAGATCCACGATGCGGTGCAAGCCCGACTTGTCATACGTCAGCTGGCCTTCGTGAATGATGAGTCCGGCTTCGAACTTGCCTTCGAGTACCTGCGGGATGATCTGGTCGAAGGGGACGACTTCGGTTTCGACTCCCGGAGCAAAAAGGTTGAGAGCCAGGTAAGCAGTGGTAAGCGTGCCGGGCACTGCGATTCGCTTGGTCTTGACTTCACTCGCCGTAAGAGGCCGGGGCGAGACGATCATCGGACCGTAGCCTTCGCCCACGCTGCCGCCGCACGACATCAGGGAGTACTTGTCTTGCACGTAAGGGTAGGCATGGAACGAAATTGCCGTAACGTCGTAGACGCCATCGCGGGCCTTCTGATTCAGAGTCTCGATGTCACAGAGAGTGTGACTGAAGCGCAGGCCCGCAGTGCGGACCTTGTTGGTGGCGAGGCCGTAGAACATGAAGGCGTCATCGGAATCAGGACTGTGGGCGACGGCGATCTCACGCACTGGCGTTGAGGAAATGGTGCCGGGCGCTTTGGTTGTTTCGGATACTGCAGTCATTTTGTGAACTCCACGAGATCTGCCGCGTTACCGTTTTACTCCGCCACGGCGCCAGCGGACGGCAATCGCGGCGGCGAACATCACTTTCATGACTTCGGCGGCGACGAAGAAGTAAAGGCCGAGATATGCGGCCTTGGCCAGCGAATGGGTAAACATATAGAGCCAGGTCAATCCGCTAGCAAACAGCAGAATCTCAGCCACCAGACCGGCCATCGCAGCGCGCCGGAAAGTCTTTGCTCCGCGCTCAAAAAGGAAACCAGCCACAAAGGCTACCAACGGATACACCATCAGAAACCCGCCGGTCGGACCGAGCAACTGCGCGATTCCGCCCGGACCGCTGGGATTGAACACGGGCAGCCCGGCCGCGCCTTCGATCAAATAGAGAGCCAAGGCCGCGAATCCACGCCGGCTGCCGAGCAAGAGGCCTACGAGAAGCACAGCGAGGTTCTGCACCGTCAGCGGCACGGGAGTCAGAGGCATCAACGGAATGGTGAGGTGTGCGCCTAGTGCCACGAAGAGGCTTGCGCCTACTACGAGTGCAACCCGTCTTGCGGCTTCGAGCGCGCGCTCTTGCCCGGTGCTTAGAGTGTGATCCACAGTGTTCGCCATACAGGACCTCCCGATGGTGCGCCAAGGGTCAAACTTTCAGTGTTCGATGTGGTTTGCCTGGGGTCCGGCTTCACTCGCCGTACCCTCGTGAGCAGGGGACACCTTCTGCAAGTGCCGCCGCAGGTGGATATACAAGGCGATCGCGACGCACACTACGACGAGCGTACTCATGCCCAGTATCAGAAACCACCAGATCATCCGCACAGCCGATTAGGATAACAGATGAATTGGCGTCGGGATGTGATTTGCTGACGAGCGAGCCTGAAGTAGGCAGGAACTGCTTTCCCCGACGGGCTCAGCTCGACTTGCGCTCAGCCCTTCTTTGCCGCATCATCTCGATCCCCTTCAGCATGAACTGCAGCCGGTCGCGGCCCCATTTGTGTGGGTGATGACTTTTTCAACATTCAGGAATAGGTGAGGGTCGTCCAACTTCTGGCGGAGTTCTTTGATGAAGGGGTGAAGCTTGGCGTAGATGAGGAACATTTCGCCACCGAAGCCTGGTTGCAGAAACAAGTCTTCGTTCAACGCATCCTGAAGGACAAACGATGCCTCCATTGCCCAATATCCGCTCACCATCCGCAACCAGTTGTTTTCCTGCGTTCCCATGGCCCAGGCAACTTTCAGGAAATCGTCGGCGTTCTGCGGAAAGAATTCGCCAGCCCACCAGTTGCGCGCCTTGCGCATCTCGGCTTCACGTCGAAGATCGTAGAGCTGCAGAATCAGTTGCACATCGGCTGCGGCTGGCCTTTTGGCCATTGGCTTTCCTCACTGGGTGGAACGGCGATGTTAATTGATCCGGAGCAGTCGGACGGGCAAAGGTTTTTCGTCAGGCCGTCTGCGACGGTGCAGCGGCGCCGGCAGCCGAATCCGGTGGGGGTGGCGCTGGCCGCTCGTAATCGCATTCCTTATTCGGGCAGGCGATGACCGGGCCAGCCTTGAGATTCTTTTCCACCAGATACTCGCTGCCGCAACTCGGACACTTCTCGGCGATCGGTTTGCCGGCGGAGGTGAACTTGCACTTTGGATAATTGCTGCAGCCGTAAAACGTGTTGCCCTTGCGAGCACGTTTCTCGACCAGGTCTCCGTCTTTGCAGTCCGGGCACTTCACGCCGATGAAATTCTGCTTGACGTATTTGCATTCTGGATATCCACTGCAGGCGGTGAACTCCCCGAAACGGCCGTGGCGGATCATCATGTTGCGCCCGCATTTCGGGCAGAGCTCGTCGAGCGGAATGTCGGGAACCTTTTTGCCTTGATCGAGGCGGCGCGTGGTCTTGCAGTCGGGATAGCCCGTGCAGGCCATGAACTGGCCGAAGCGGCCGCGCTTGAGCACCATTACCCGGCCGCAGTTTTCGCAGTATTCCTCTGCCGCCCCAGTCTCCTGCATGTCGGCGGAGTCGAGGTCAGGCAGGTTGATGGGATTCTCTTTCGTGAACTTGCAGGTGTTGGGATCGTCTTTGTCGTAGGTGCTGCAGGCGTAGAACGATCCGTGCTTGCCCCACTTGATCACCAGCGGCGCGCCACAGAGTTCGCACTTCTCGTCGGTGGGCTTCTCCATCCGCTTGATGTTCTCCATGTGCTTTTCGGCGTACTTCAGATCTTTCTGGAATTTCTTGTAGAAATCGGCGAGGGTGTCGGTCCACTTTTCCTTGCCCTCTTCGATTTCATCGAGTTCTTCTTCCAGACGCGCCGTGTATTGCACATCGAAAATATCGCGGAAGTTTTCCACCAGCAGATCGGTGACGACCAGGCCAATCTCGGTCGGGGAGAACTTTCCACCCAGCTTCTGCACGTACTGCCGCTCTTGAATGGTGGAGAGAATGGCAGCATACGTCGACGGCCTGCCGATGCCGCGTTCTTCGAGTTCCTTGACCAGCGAGGCTTCGTTGTAGCGCGGCGGAGGCTCGGTGAAATGCTGCTCCGGCTTCAGTTCCTTGAGCGTCAGTTTCTGGCCGGCATCGAGGGCGGGCAGCTTGTGCTTCAGTTCTTCGTCCTCTTCGTCCTTGCCTTCTTTCGATTCTTCGTAGACCCGCAGGAAGCCGTCGAACTTGAGCACGGAACCGGTCACACGGAACCAGAAAACGTCGTTCCCGGTCTTCGCTTTGGCGTCGATATCGACAGTGGTCTGGTCGAATACGGCTGGGTTGATCTGCGAAGCCACGAAGCGCTGCCAGATCAGCTTGTAGACCTTGAACTCATCTTCTTTTAAGTACGGCTTCACCTGGTCGGGATGGCGTATGACCGCAGTGGGGCGAATCGCTTCGTGGGCCCCCTGTGCGTCTTTCTTCTCCTTATATGTATTAGGCGTCTCGGGCAGGTAGCCGGCGCCGTATTCCTTCCCGACGTACTCGCGCACTTCCTGAATGGCTTCCGGCGCCACACGAACCGAATCGGTACGCATGTAGGTGATGAGGCCGATCGAGCCTTCCTCGCCTAATTCCACGCCTTCGTACAGGCGCTGGGCGATCATCATGGTGCGTTTGACGCTGAAGCGCAGTTTGCGCGAGGAATCCTGCTGCAGTTTGCTGGTGGTGAAAGGAGGCGCGGCGTTGCGGCGCCGTTCTTTCTTATCGACGGAACGGACCACCCAGTCGGCGGTTTCCAGGGCGGCGCGGATTTTCTCGGCTTCCTCGCCGTTGGAAACTTCTATCTTTTCCTCGCCCTTCCCCACGAAGCGCGCGTCGAACGCCGGAGGCTTGCTAGCAGCGAGGTGAGCGTCGATCGTCCAGTATTCCTTTTTCTCGAAGGCCTTGATTTCGCGCTCGCGCTCGACAATCAGACGCAGGGCAACGGTCTGCACCCGGCCTGCCGACAGGCCGCGGCGAACTTTGTCCCAGAGCAGCGGCGAAACCTGATATCCGACGAGCCGGTCGAGTACGCGCCGGGCCTGCTGCGCATCCACGAGATTTTGATCAATGCTCCGTGGATGTTCGAAGGCGGCCTGCACCGCGCGCTTGGTGATTTCATTGAAGGTGACGCGCTGAATGCGCGGAGGCGCCTCAGGCTCTCCTTTTTTTGGCTTCTTCGCTTTTTTGCGCTTGGCACCATTCTCGTCGAGCTCGAAGGCAAGGTGAGCGGCGATGGCTTCGCCTTCCCTGTCTGGGTCAGGCGCGAGATAGATCGCGTCCGCTGAGGCCGCCAGCTTTTTCAGCTTGGCTACAACTTTTTCTTTGCCGGGGATGACGACGTAATCCGTCTCGAACTCGTTGTTGGTATCCACCCCCAGAGTGCTCTTGGGCAGATCCTTGACGTGGCCGAGCGAAGCCTCGACGGTGAAGCCCTTCCCTAGATATTTCTGGATGGTCTTCGCCTTCCCGGGCGATTCGACAATGACTAAACCTTTGGACAATGTACCCTCAGTACGTTCGTATTGATTCCCGAAGCTAGCACGAATTGGTCGGCGGCAACAAGTTACTGCAAGAAAGCTTCTAGCTTCTAGCTCCTAGCTTCTAGCTAAAACCCCACTCTTCAAGCGCTGCGATAAAGAGGCCAACATCCGTTGGAGTTCGAAGATTTTCGCCTCCAACTCTTCGAAGTCGTCGACGCTTAAGAAACGGCAGTCCCTGGCGAGCAGCAGATGATACTCCAGTTCGCTCACTGAACCTGGTGCGATCTGAATAGAGCGATTCATCTCGGGGTCGGATCTCCGTCCGCATCCTTCGGCAATGTTGGCGGCAATCGATGCTGATGCGCGGCGTATTTGGCTGGTCAATCCGTTGATTTCTTCTTTTAGGAATCCGCGTGTCTTTTGGTAGATCGCCAGCGTCAGGTCGTGCGCCCTTGACCCAGACTTCCAAATCTTTGAAGTTCTCCATGTGCCGGTCTCCCTCCGGGTCAGCTAGAAGCTAATACCTAAAAGCTAGTGGCTTTTCACAAAATTCTTTCCCGGCATCTGCCGGACCTCGCCGGTCAGCTCCAGCTCGAACAGCGCGGCGAAGATTTCTGAGGACGACATTTCCGTCTCCGGCTTTTCCACGATCTCATCGATGTGCGTGGCCTCGTCGGCTTTCAGGGGGCCCATGATTCGCTTTTCGTGAGGCGGGAGGCCATCGTCCGGGAATAGAGATGCGGACGACGCGCCTTGAGATTCAGGAGAGGAGGAGGGAGTCAATGTAAGTCGTACTTGTGTCGGGAGATCTTCCCACACGTCTTCCCAGGTCGCAACCAGCCTGGCGCCCTGCTTGATCAGCGTGTTGGGGCCCCAGGAATTTTTGTTGGTGACATTGCCGGGGACAGCGAAAACGTCACGATTCTGCTCGAGTGCGCAGCGGGCGGTGATGCGCGTGCCGGAATACTCCGCGGCTTCGACTACGAGTACTCCGACCGACATTCCGCTGAGAATGCGGTTGCGGATGAGAAAGTTTTGCGGGGCTGCGAATGTTCCCAGGGGAAATTCGGAGATCAAGGCGCCGCCGAGGGCGAGGATCTGCTCGGACAGGCGCGAGTTTTCCTTGGGGTAGATCACGTCGACGCCTGCGCCAAACACGGCGAGCGTCTTGCCTTTGGCCGAGATCGCGCCGCGGTGGCTGGCGGTGTCGACGCCTCGCGCCATGCCGCTGATGATGACTAAGCGGAGCGGCGAGGTCGCAGGCGAGGCGTTCTGCCTGAACCGTAAGGCGTCGGATGCCGCGTTCCTGCCATGGCGATGCCGGGCTTGGTGAGAATCTCGACACCGCCGCGGACATAAAGAATAAGAGGCGGGTCATAGATTTCTTTGAGGCGCGACGGATAGGAGGGGTCGTCCATGGTGACCAGGTTTACACCTGCAGCGGCGGCACGCGCGATTTCCTCGCCCTCCAACTCCGCGGACTTTCCCGTGGCGAGCGACTGCGCGGACACGGCCTGAATGCCGGCGCCTTCCGGTACCGTGAGTGATGCGCGGAGCACGCCTTCGGGGTTTCCAAAGCACTCGACCAGTCTTCGGGATTTTGTAGGGCCAAGGCCAGGGGTCAGCGAGATTGCCAGCCCACTCCAGCAGATGGGTGGCGGGGGACAGGGCGGTTTGCGAACAGCAACTCCAGGTTGGAGTGCAATTCGGCATTGCGCCCCAGGTTCAGCCCGGCGGTCCAAGGACCGAGAATGGTCCCAACTGGCGGACTGTACTCAGTTGCGAGGGGCCGTGTTAAGGTCATGCGTCACAATCGTTTGTTAATATTGTGGAAAGACATAAGAAAAATGAGACGTTTACGTATTTCCGCCATTTCCTACCTGAATACCGCCCCTTTGATGTGGGATTTTGAGCATGGAAAGGTCGGCAGCCGATTTGACACCTCCTACACGCTGCCTGCCGCTTGCGCGCACGCGCTCGCGGAGGCAACGGCCGATATCGGGATCATCCCGGCGGCTGCTTATGCGCAGATTCCTGGACTGTTGGTTCTGCCGGACGCCGCGATCGCCTCGCGGCGAGCGGTGCGTTCGATTTTGTTGGTCAGCAAAATGCCGATCGACAAGGTGCGCACCGTCGCGCTCGACACCTCTTCGATGACGTCGGTGGCTTTGACGAAAATTCTGTTTGAGAAATGGCTGGGCAGTGGCAGGACGTTTGTTCCTATGGCGCCGGACATCGAGCAGATGCTCGCCGAGCACGACGCCGGCCTGGTCATCGGAGATCCGGCGCTGAAGATTGATCGCGAACGATACCTCACGCTCGATTTGGCAGAGGAATGGATTCGCTACACCGGCAAGCCTTTCGTTTTTGCCTTCTGGGCCGTGCGCAGCGCGGCTTTGGCCGAGGCCGATCCGGCACTGGATCTGGCCGCGGTGTTTCGCGATTCTCGCGATCACGGACTGGAGCCTTCGAGCCTCAATAAGATCGCGTGCGAATGGGCGCCGCGGCTGGGGCTGAGTGAGGCGGCGATTTACGGCTATCTCACCGAAAATATCCACTATCAACTGGACGCCGGTTGCCTGGGAGGCTTGCAATTGTTCTACCGCTATGCGGCGGACATTGGCGCCTTGCCTGCCGTACCAGAACTACGTTCGGTCGAACGCGCCAAGGCCCTCACAACCTGATACCAGCCGCTTCAGATCAGGGACTCCGCCGCCTATTGCATGTTGGTTTGCACCGTAACGTCGAGATGAGGAGCACTCTCACTTTTCAGATACGTGCTCAGAAATTCCTCGGTCAACGAGCAGATCAATTCGAGTCTGAGCAGGGCGTTTTCGAATGCAATGTCGTCTGGTTTGACGTCACGCATGAAACTATTCGAAATCAAGTCTCCGTCGGAGAAGCTCATGTGATCGGCTCCGCCCACAACGCCGTAGTAGACGTTGGGTTCGAATCCCATTCTCTCCGCCAACTTATTGAAAATAAATAAGTTAATGTCAATTTGAGAGATACGTCAGCGCCACTCGCCGCGGGTGTTTTATCTTTGGAATGAGTGAGATGCAGTTTTGGCCGGCCCTAATGCGTCCCATTAAGGGATGAAACCGAGTTTCTCTACGGCGTTGCTTGAGCAGGACGACAAACGTCGTGACGCTGTGCGCATTCGCCCCTCGCTTCGTGAGGAAGCGACGCCTCCACCAAGCCTCCATCCAACGGCGACCCGGAACTCCGGGGATTCGGAATCAGTTTTTCGATTGGCGAAGGGAAAACAGCAGACCCAGTCAACTAACTATAAAAAGATTCTCGCGGACCATAAAACAAAAGCAGTCCTGGGTGTATCCATGCTGGGCGCCAATGCGGGCGAGGTTATCCATGAGGCGGCAATGGCCCTGCGATTTCGGGCAAAGGTCGTGACTTTATTGATCTCCTGCATGTTCATCCGACCATGGCAGAGGCCCTGAAAATCATCGCCATCTCGCGTTTCAAGGACCCGGCGAAACACTCGTGTTGCACCGAATGATGCTGGAGCGAACGAGACGCTAATGTGACCTAACTGGGGTCATCAATTGAAGAGCTGAGATTGAATGACACATGTCCGGTGTCAGCCCGACTTTAGATGAAACCCAATTCGAGGGCTTTCAGGACTGCCCGAGTTCGATCCCGTACTCCTAGCTTGGACAGGATGCTGGAGACGTGGTTCTTCACCGTCCCTTCAGACACTCCAATTGCATCCGCGATCTCCCGATTGCTGTAGCCAGTAACCATGAGTCGCAACACTGCGGTTTCACGCTCCGTGAGGGGATCTGGAGGATTCAGGCTAGGAAAGTCTGGCTTCGCTCGCTCTAGGCCTCGCAAGATTCTTTCCGTAATAGCAGGCTTGATGAGAGTACCACCGGCTTTCAATGTACGGATGGCCTCGGTGAGCTGCTTCAGAGTTACGTCTTTTAGCAGAAAGCCGCGCGCACCAGCTCGAATTCCTTCAAGGAGCAGGTTGTCATCATCGAAAGTCGTAAGGATCAGAGTAGGAGGAAGCTGATTCGATTCCTTCAGCGTCTTGAGCACCTCAATGCCGTTGCGCTTCGGCAACTGAACATCCAAAAGAACGACATCGGGCTTCGCCTCGGAAATGATGGAAAGGGCTTCCTCTCCATCGTGAGCCTCGGCGACCACTTTCACATCTTCGGTGAGGTCGAGGAGACTGCGAAGACCTTGACGAACGAGCGTTTGGTCCTCGACGATGCACACACGAATCATGTCGAACTCTCCGGGGCCGGAATCCGAGCTTTCAGGCGGAATCCGATGCTCGGGGTGGACTCGATTTCTAAGCGTCCGCCTACGTGTTCGACGCGCTCGCGCATCCCGGTGAGGCCGTTGCCGTGACGGAGTTGTTTGACACCTCTGCCGTCGTCTCGGGCGCGGACTTCAACTCCATCTGCCGACTTGAGCAATTCAATCCACAGGTTCTGGGCACCAGAGTGCCGCACCGCATTCGTAATGATCTCCTGGACGCAGCGGAGAATGGTCTTGGCCCGAACGGGATCGTAGATCCCCAAATCATCGGGTACATCAAGATGAATCTGCGGCTTCGGAATGTCCTTAGTCAACGTGCGGACCGCTCGCCCAACATCGAAGCTATCTTCCCCTCGCAGGCTGTTCACTACCTCCCGGACGTCGTCTAAAAGGAGTTTGGTCACTGATTGTGCCGTCTGTATGTGGTCCTGCGCCTGGCCTTGGGTGAGATGGCTGGCCACCTCCAAATTGAGGCTGAGTCCCGTCAAATGATGCCCGAGCAAGTCATGCAGTTCGCGGGCAATTCGCATACGCTCAGCTATCTTGCTGCTGTCTACAACCAACTGCTGAGTGGCACGCAGTTCTGCATTCAGTTTTGCCAGCTCGTTCCTGGCAGTGGCCTCGCGTGCGACCGCCTGCGACATGAACACGGTAAAGACCTGAACGCCAAGCCATGAGGCGGAAAGTGTGAGGGCGATTTCAAAAGAGAAATGCGAACGAATCACGAGGCCCATGAGCAGAGTCTGGCCAGCCACCCAGCTCAGCGACAAAGGCAAAGAGAATATGGGAGCGAGTTGGCCAGCCACCACGACCAGTAGGGCCCCCTCGGAGCCGCTGCAGATGCCGTTGATCATCACCAAGACCGGTGCGATTTGGACAATCAGGGACACCGTCAGCCACGCTCTGGACAGTTTCTCGGTGCGCCTGGCGGTAAGCCAGAAAAGAAGAATGAAAGCGGCATAGGCGCATAGCCACAGGACGAGACGAGTCTTCGCAACAGCGTGTGGATTGCGGGCTAAGGTCACCAGTACGAGCAAGAAGGGGGTAGCCATGGCGCCTAGCAGAGCCAAACGAAACAGACGCTGTGAGCTTGGAATAAAGATCATGGCGATCTGAAGTATACGCCGCAGTTTTTGAGGTTGACCCTGCCGAAAGTCATGGATGAAGTCCCTGACCAGGGGCACATGCGCGAGACCTCCGGCTTGAATTACTTTCCTTTTCAGGGAAACTGCCTCGGGGAAACCGGCAAGTAGGCGCGGTCCACCTCGGTCGCGGCGTATTGGAGGCTAGACGTTGGGAGTCGTGAAACAACGAAGATCAATTTCCATGATCGAGCGATCTCTGCCTCGTCGACTCGGCTTCAGTCTGATGGCTGCATATTGCGTCGTTGTGTCTGCAGCATCGCTGACAGTTGCCTTCGCAGAGGCGTTGCACCCCATCCCGGCCTTCGATTTGGAATCGGTCGACGGTACTCGGGTTACCTCTAAAGCGCTCGAAGGGAAGGTCGTCCTGGTGGACTTCTGGGCCACCTGGTGTGCGCCGTGTATCGAAGAGATTCCTCAATGGAACGAGCTTTATGCGCGATACCGCGATAAAGGGTTTGTAGTTCTGGGTATGACGATCCGCTCCGGATGGGCAAAAGACATTAAGCCGGATGCGGCAAAGCTCAAGATCGGCTATCCAGTCGTGGTCGGGAACGACGATCTCGAGAAGGGCTTTGGCGGAATCTGGGGTTTTCCGACCACGTTCCTGGTAAACCGCAAGGGGCAAATCTATAAGAAGTACATCGGGGCACCCCCGCAGAAACAAGCACAAATCGAAGTAGACATTCAGAAACTACTGGCGGAAAAACCGTAGGAGCACCTAGCGAAATGAAAAGACTCAAATCACTCACAGCCCTGACGGTCTTTCTTGCATCGCTGCTTCTCCCACCAAACCAGGCAGCAGCGCAAACAGCGGCCCCGATAGCGGCCCCTACAGCGCTGCCTGACAAACAGCAAAAGGTGCTTGATTACATGCTGAACGACTGGAATAAGCCTTCGCGTATCACTGGAGTGGATCTGGCGATGCAGAACGTCGGCGGCCAGTATTCGGCAGACGACCGGTACGCGATTGGGATGTTCCTCCGAAATAATCCCCGCCTACATCGAACCTTGCGAACGTTCGGCTGGGAGACTGCAGTTCTGACTCCCAGCGAGAAACATATTGGTCGAATTGTCAGCCGGGCCGAGCGGCAGCATCAGCCTCCGCCGAGTCGAGAGGAATTCGCGCAAGTTTTGAAGGTCTCGCCTGCCGCCGTGACAGACGCGCTGAAAATGCTGGAGCGCTTTGAAATCATGCGGCCCGATCTGACGCTCAAGGGCCTCGGCTATCGCATGGCGGAGGACCGTTATGTGGACTGGGAAGGGGCCATGCGGATCACCTTCATGAACCACCGCGTTCAAGTGGAAGGAGAGAAGCCCTTCGAAGTCTTTTGAGCGATTGACTTTATGCTGCTGGTCAGCAGCGAACTGAAGGACAACGTAGTAACAATAGACGACAGCAGTCAGTACAACGGTGCGCCAATCCACTTAGTCTTCGAAAACTCCCGAGTCAAGGAACTCGACCCTGCTACGACAAGGGTTTTCCTAGGCGGTGGTTGAGGGATCAACAATCTCTTCAGTTCAGAAGAGGACCTCAAGAAATGGGTGGCGCTACACCCAGAGTTGGCCGATCGAAAGGCGTACAACGTGCAGGACTTCTTGGATCGTGTTCGCAGAGGAGAGATTCACCAATTCGTTTTTCAATGAGCATCGGTGGTTCGTGGTCGTGATGCGCTGATTCCGAACTAGAGACCCAAGACCCCGTCTCGGGGAATAAAACGAGAGGAGGAAGAAACATGAATCGGAAGAAATACACAATTCTGGCCGCGTTCGTCGGATTGCTATTTACAGCCCAACTGACGTTCGGCCAGGCCAATTCCGAAGGCACGAAACCACAGGGCGCAAACGTGCTGTTGCGCTTTGCAAAGGACGGCACACTCAACACGAACTGCAGCGAAACGCTCGGCCTCATTACGCAAAGTGTGCTGCAGGTGGAAGGCGTGAAGAACGTGAAGCTCGACGCAAAAAACAATGGGGTCCAAGTAAGCTACGATCCGGGCAAAACGACTCCGCAGAAGATTGTCGCATCCTTCAACAAAGACAACCCGGACACGCTACTCGCACTGTCGGACACAAAACTGGCAACGAGGAAGTGATGGGACCAAACTTCTGGGCGCGAGGGCGGAACGCGATCGGCAAGGTATAGCGCGACGAGCGGCTGCGAGCACTCATTCCACTGAGAACCGGCGTGCGTAATCTGTGGACTCTCGCGAACCTCAAGGGCAAATCCAAGCGACATATTGACGGAAAGGATGGGAGAAAGCTCAAACTGCAAATGCAGGTATACATCGACGGCATGATCGGGACAAAAGAAGATCGTACGCATTTCAACTGGGATTAAGAGGCACATTGATGCGCCAGCTCAGCTTAGTCGCAACCATCTCCGAAACCGAAAAACAATATCGGCGCAGTTTGATTGGGAAACGGTGAGTACTGCAATGACGAACCGCAGTTGCCGTCGTGTTAACGATGTCAATGGCGCAAGAGCGACCCGGCGTGAATGGCTAGGGCTCGCGGTGATCGCCTTGCCATGCCTGCTGTACTCCATGGACTTGACTGTCCTGAACTTGGCTGTCCCCCGCCTGAGCGCGGATCTGCAGCCGAGTAGCGTTCAACTGTTGTGGATCGTGGATATCTACGGGTTCATGCTTGCGGGCTCGCTGGTCACGATGGGCACGATCGGCGACCGGATCGGTCGGCGAAAGCTGCTCCTCATCGGCGCTGCAGCATTCGGCGGCGCATCGGTGCTCACCGCATTTTCAACCAGTGCTGTGCAGTTGATCGTCGCTCGCGGGTTGCTCGGTGTTGCGGCGGCCACGCTGGCCCCGTCGACGTTGTCGCTGATCCGCAACATGTTCAAGGATGTCAGGCAGCGGACGACGGCGATTGCGATCTGGGTGGCGAGCTTCTCGGCCGGCGCCGCCATTGGTCCGGTCGTGGGTGGTGCGCTTCTCGAACACTTCTGGTGGGGCTCCGTCTTTCTGGTCGCTGTGCCGGTCATGGTGCTGCTCCTCATCCTGGGCCCTGCGCTCTTGCCCGAGTTCCGGAATCCTGAAGCGGGACGCCTCGATCCGATGAGTGCGGCATTTTCGATTGTCGCAGTACTGGCGGTGATCTACGGCCTCAAACAGATCGCACAGGACGGCGTCGGGAGATGGTCCGTTCTGGCGATTCTCGGCGGAATCGGTGTCGCGTGGGTGTTCGTCCGCCGGCAGCTGGCACTGACTGACCCGTTGATCGATCTCGGGTTGTTCCGCGAAGGCGTGTTCACCACCGCCCTGGCGGTCAACGTGATCGACTTCTTCATCGGTTTCGGCATCTTTCTCTTCATTGCCCAGTACCTGCAGTCCGTGCTCGGGCTCTCGCCGCTCCACGCCGGCTTCTGGACGGTGCCGTTGGCCGTCGGCAACATCGTCGGTTCGATGCTGACGCCCGTGTTCGTACGTCGAGTGCGGCCTGCGTTCGTCATGGCGGGCGGTCTCGTGCTGGCGGCGATTGGGTTCGCTGTGGTGACGCAAATACACGGGGCCTCAGACCTTCCAATCCTGGTAACAGGGTCTGTTCTTTTCTCCGTCGGGCTGGCGCCGCTGACGACGGTGTCGACGGACATCATGGTCGGCGTCGCGCCTCCCGAGCGGGCAGGAGTGGCATCGTCGATCCTAGAAACCAGCTCAGAGCTGGGTGGAGCTCTAGGGATAGCGGTCCTCGGCAGCATCGGCACTGCCATGTACCGCGGCCACGTTGCTGCCGCGATGCCAGTCGCTGTGCCAGGGACCGCTGCACACGCCGCCCTTAGCACCCTCGCGGGCGCAGCGACCGTGGCCGCGCAGCTCCCTGACCCGCTTCGCCTCGAGGTGCTCCGCGTCGCTCGTGACGCGTTTACACACGCATTGGCGCTGGTCTCCGCAGTCAGTGCAACTGTTGCTCTGGCAACCGCGATCGTCGCGGCAGTCTTGTTGCGGCACGTCGACCAACGTGACGCAAGCGAATCGATACCCGGGAGAGCACAATGAACACAGTCGAAATCGGGGCACGAGTGCGGACCATCGGGACGGCCATGCTTCGATACGGAGTCGTCGTCATGTTGTTGATGATTGGCTCGTCGAAATGGACGCCAACCGAGGCAGAGGCTATCCGGCCGTGGGTCACGAACAGCCCTTTCTTGTCGTGGATCTACCGGATCGCCAGCGTCCAGGCAGGATCGGAGATCATCGGCATCATCGAAATTCTCGCGGCCGTTCTGATCGCGTTACGACGCTGGGTGCCCAAGGCGACGGTCATCGGCAGCGTCATGGCATCAGGAACGTTCGTAGTCACGCTGAGTTTTCTCGCGACGACTCCGAATCAGAGCCCCTGACACCCAAGGGTTTCTCCTGAAAGACTTCTTCCTGCTCGGTGCATCGATCTGGAGCGCCGGCGAAGCCCTCCAAGCATCCATGCGCAAGACGCAGCCGTGACGTTCGAGACGGAGAGACTTGTTGATAACTATGCGGGCGCAATTCACGATAGGTGCTGACTCTCACCGCGATACCGGCTTAGTGCCGGCAGCGCGCGCCGACGGCCTGCCTTGGCGGCGTGCCTGGGTTGGAGTCGAGAATATTCACGGCACTTGGTTTGGGGGTGGTGGCGGTGGCGGAAGAAAAAACGGAGGCATGGGACCACCGAATCGAATGGTTTCAAACATCTTCAACACCAATTCTTGTTGCGTAGCACTCAATTCTTTTCCCCAAATACAGAGGGAGTTTTTGCCAGATGCTTTTGGGAAGTATGCGCCTGTGCCATAGCCCGGAGTGTGGGGGCTGACTAGTTTTGCGAAATGGCTGCCAATATGTTTCTTGGCGATTAGGTACGCTGGTGCCTCATCCTTCTTGAAATAGCCGCTTGAGTGTCGGCCAAAATCAAAGGTGAGCACCGCGCCATCCCCAGCGAATTCACTACAAACGAATCGATTCCCTGTAACTGGTGAAACTTCCATCCTGCCGGAGCCAGAATCGAAAAGGGGCCAGCATCCAGTTTGTGCCGACACGCTGTGATCGCAGGCGCAGCCCCGTCGCAACTCGCTATATTTACTGCGCTGCTTTTGTTGGACGTGGCTACAGCACAGGCAGTTAGAAAGAGGAAGACCCCACCGCGAACGGCTTTTCTACATTGACGGGTCATACGCAGTTATTAATGAGATAGCGACGTTTTAAGCGTTACGAATCACGACAGCCACATGAATACTTCCTTGATTACTCTCTATGCTGCCCCGCGCTTTTCCATGACTAAGTATGAACCTGAGGCACAGTGTCCGCCACACCAATTGCTGGAATAGAGTAGCGCCTGCTTTCCGTCAGGACTGAAGCCTACGCGCGACAGCCGCATGTGCCCCTGTGCTCCCGGATACTGCCTGTAATACTGCGTCCAACCGCTGGGACTATCCTTCAGAATGGAGCCGATCTTCTCTGCTGACACGAGTTGATAAGGCAGGGGCACATGGAAGCTAGGCGCAAGTTCTCCCTGTTTTTCGTTCGCTCCGTGAAAATTGCTGATTGTGACTACCCGAAGTGACGGCGCTTCCTTTTGCAGATACTTTTCCTCCGTCCCACCCGGTGACGCGTCGTTGGGATCGAGGAAATCATCCAAGTCGTCCTTGTCAGATTGTGTGCAGTTAACGATTACGATTTGTGAGGTCAATCTATCGATCCGATCCTTGCCAGCTGTGCCGACAAACGACTGGCTTATGTATGCTGAGAACACTTCGTATTCGGCTTCGCTGACGTTCGTTTTCTCGGCGGCTGGCCGCTGCGCCATAGCCACGAGGGGCAAGAGCAAGGAAAAGGCGATTCCGACTCGAAAGGTCGAGCACGCTGTCATGTGAAGATTATCTGCGCGACAGCGGCAAAGGGGTAGATTACCGTTGTGAACAAAGTTATTTCAGCGAGCGTGCGCAAACGACTTGGTTACAACACTGCCCGGCCTCTGACAACGTTGTGCCGCTGACTCTCATCCTTCTATGCGGTAAGCTGAGTTGTGCGCCATTGGCGCGAACTGACCAGTGAGCCTGTTCCAGCCCATCCCGAACGCGGGCAGCGCGGCCGACCCGACGCGGCCAATGGCGGACCGCATGCGCCCGCGGACTCTTGAGGAATACGTTGGCCAGGAGCACCTGATCGGCCCCGGCAAGCCGCTGCGTACGCAGGTGGATCGGGACGATACCGGCTCGCTGATCTTCTGGGGGCCTCCGGGTACGGGAAAGACCACGCTCGCCAAGATCATCGCCAACCTGACCAAGGCGGAGTTCATTGAGTTCTCCGCCGTGCTCGCCGGAATCAAAGAAATCAAGCAAGTCATGGCCGACGCCGAGCGCGCCCGGCAATACGGTACACGGACGATTGTCTTTATCGACGAGATTCACCGCTTTAACAAGGCGCAGCAGGACGCGTTTCTGCCACACGTCGAAAAGGGCAACATCCGCCTGATCGGAGCGACAACCGAAAATCCGTCGTTCGAGATCAACTCGGCCTTGCTCTCGCGCTGCCGTGTCTACGTCCTGAAGCCGCTCACCGAAGAGCAGATCGTGTTGCTGCTCAGACGGGCGATCACGGACCGCGAGCGCGGACTGGGAGAAATGAACCTGGTGGCCTCCGACGACGCGCTGAAGAAAATCGCTAGCTACACCAGCGGTGACGCTCGCAGCGGCTACAACGTGTTGGAAGTAGCGGCTGGCCTAGCGCAGAAAAATTCTGCAGGCGCGCGGGAGATTACTGATGACATCGTCCGCGACGCGTTGCAGAAGCGCATTCTCCTCTACGACAAGACCGGCGAAGAACACTACAACCTGATCTCGGCGCTGCACAAGTCGGTGCGCAACAGCGATCCCGACGCGGCGCTCTACTGGCTCGGTCGCATGCTCGAAGCCGGAGAGGATCCGCTTTACGTGGCCCGTCGCGTCGTGCGCATGGCTGTGGAAGATATTGGACTGGCCGACCCCAACGCGCTCTCGCTGTGCATGGCGGCCCGCGATGCGGTGGACTTCATCGGCATGCCAGAGGGCAATCTGGCGCTCGCGCAGGCGGTTGTGTATCTCTCCGTTGCTCCGAAATCGAATGCGCTCTATACGGCTTATGGCGAGGTCCAACAAGACGTCGAACAAACGTCGGCCGACCCGGTTCCCCTGCACCTGCGCAATGCGCCCACGGCATTGATGAAGGGCCTCGGCTACGGCCGCGGATATGAGTACGCGCACGATCTTGAAGGCAAGGTTGCCGATATGCCATGCCTGCCCGACAATCTGCGCGGGCGCGTTTATTACCAGCCCACAAATGAAGGCATCGAGAAGCGCATCGGCGAACGGCTGGAAGAAATAAAACAGCGGCGTTCACACGCCGAACCCCGCCCTCGGCAGCGAAAGAAAGAATCGTAACGCCGATCCGGGCATCAAAAATCTGAGAAACGGGCGCTTGGTTTGCCATTCTTCAGCGTCGCGGGGGCGCTCCCATGGCTGCGATTCCCAGCATCAGCGGCAACAAACTTCCAGCCCGGCCTGCGTCTGCTCCCGCCGACATGGTCGAGGACCTGCAGCGCGTACAAAAGGCCGCGCAGAAGATCACATCGATTCTCGATCTCGACCAACTCATTGACAGCGTCGTGAATGAAGTGGCGCATTCGTTCGGCTGCCTGGAAGCAGGTGTCTATCTGCACGACGAAGAGCGCGGAGAGATGGAGCTGGCCGGAGTGCACGGGTGCTCCCTGCATGACAAGGGCTATCGGTTGAAGATCGGCAAGGAGGGGATGGTTGGCCACGTGGCTTCGACCGGTCGGATGCACTACGCTCCCGACGTTCGCCTGGACAGCTACTATATCGGCTGCGAGGAATCGACGCTCTCCGAGGTAGCCATTCCACTTCGTGTGGATGAGCGGCTGGTGGGAGTCTTCACCGCGTCGCATCCCGAGGTGGATGGTTTTCCTCGTCACCAACTGAGGCTCCTGCAGGCCTTGTGCGATCACGTCGCGGTTGCCGTAGACAATGCGCGGTGCTTTCAGAACGAGCGCGCGGCGCGAGCTGCCCTCGACCGCGATGCGCAGGAAGCGCGCGTGATCCAGCAGGCTCTGCTGCCCAAGAGCTCTCCTTATATTCCCGGGTTCGTGATTTCCGGTCGCAGCGAGTCAGCCCGCGCGGTCGGCGGCGATTGGTACGACTTCATTTCATTCCCGGACGGCCGCTGGGGGATCGTACTGGCCGACGTTTCGGGCAAAGGTACTGCAGCCGCATTGCTGATGTCGGCGACGCGCGGTGTGTTCCGATCGCTGGCCGAGGCGTGCTCCACTCCGGGTGAAGTACTGACGCGGCTGAACGAGTTGCTGGTGAACGATTTTCCAGCCGGTAAGTTCGTCACGATGGTGTACGGAGTGCTCGATCCGTCTACTCGCACAGTGACCTTCGCCAATGCCGGTCACTTGCAGCCGCTGTTCATCGACAATCGCGGCCACCAATTTCTGGAAACGGAACGGGGATTGCCGCTCGGGCTGGGCTGCGGAGACTACTCCGAAACTCAGGTTACGCTCTCAGAAGGGTCGAGGCTTTTGTTTTACAGCGACGGCATTACCGAGGCGGTGGATCCAAACGAGGAGGAATATGGTTTGTCCCGTCTCGCCGAGCACACCGCACAACCGGGAGCATCGGCCGTAACCATTGTGGACGATGTGCGCTTATTCGCGAACGGATCAGGCGTGCGGGACGACGCTAGCGTGGTCTTTGTGGGAGTTAATGCTTAGCCAGCCTCGCACTGATCGCGCTTTCCCGCGCTGCCCTCAGCACGAGCAGCACACGCAAGTCTGTAAGCGCGTGGAGCAAAATCGGCAAGAGCAGACTCCCCGTACTCAGAAAAAAGACGAAAAGCAGAAGACCCAACACGCTCGCCGCCAAAGCGCCTTTGAGTCCCTGATATAGATGACCTAACCCAAAGATCGCGCAGGCCAGCGCGATCGCGAGGCCGGGAGCCAGCCTCCAGGGTCCGGCATGAAGGTAGTCCAGGAGAAAGCTCCGAAACAGAATTTCCTCGCAGACCCCGGCTGTGATCGAAAGCGGCGCCCACCAAAAACGTTCCCGGGACGACTGCGGAAGAACGAAGGACAGCTTTTCGATTTGGCGCGAGAGCGCCGCCAACCCCTCCGGCTTGCGCACAACGACGAGCGGCACCAGCATGGCCACCACAGACGCGACGGTCATCCCAGCGACCACAACGCTTCCCGGCAGCCATCGTTCTTCGGACGTGCTCAGGTGCGCGTACCAGAGCGTCCGAGGTCCCATCACCCCTAGCACCAAGACTGTAACAAACCACTTCGAGGTCATGGTCAGCCAATAAGTGCGGAGACGCGCATCGCAGTCTTTCGCCCGTTTAAGCCGGAAGATGAAGAACTGGTTCCACACGACGAGCGAGACGACCAGGAATGCGAGCAGGTGGTCTGCTGCCATCGGGTTACTCTATCCCAGCTGCGCCCGGTGTTCCTTCAGAATGCAGCGATCCATCACTACGAAGATTCCAGCCTTCCGGGCTTTTTCTGCCGCCTTTTCGTGAATCACTTCCTCTTGCATCCAGATGGCCGGAACTTTGAGTTGGATGGCCTGGTCTACGATCTCCTCCACAAACTCAGAGCGCCGAAAAATATCCACGATGTCGATTCTCTCCGGCACGTAGAGCAGGGACGCGTAGGCTTTCTCACCCAGGCATTCTTCGATCCGCGGGTTCACTGGGATGATACGGTATCCGTGGCTCTGCATGTACGCCGACACGCCATGGCTGGGACGCAGGGGATTACAGGAAAGGCCAACTACGGCAATGGTTTTGGAGCGCTTCAGTAAATCGGCGATGGGATCGGACTGGGGTAAGGATGCCAAAGGGGCCTCAGATTTTACTTTTTGTTCGCTGCTTCCAGCTTTTGCTTGTACATCTTCAGCGCCAGTTTGCGAATGGTCTCTGAAACTTCCTTGTTAGCCGAAATGTTCTTGAGGTCTTGAACCAGCAGATTCTTCATCAGCCCCAGACCGAGGTCGAGCGGGGTGCGCGGATTGGCGACGAGATTCCGCACCACGATGTAGTTCTTCATGAAGCGCCGCTTCAACGGAATCTGGCGGAGCACGGCCTCGAGCACGTTCTTCTGGCTGGCGAATTTTTCCACCTCACCGTCGGAGAGCTTGGGCGCCTCGAGCACGGCGAGCGCAACGACCTTGGTGCCATCGCGGATCAGAAGGGAGCGCTCCTCTTTGTTGCCTTTCAACGCCAACTGAATTCGGCCTTTCACGTCGAGGTGGCTGATTTTCTGAAGGGTATTTTCGCGTTTGGGGGGTTGGCCCGGCGCGGGCTTCCTGGGTCCGACCGGGGCCGCTTTTGCCTTTGCCGCGCCTTCAGCGGCCGGGGCCGAGCCTGGGGACGGGGCCTCGGGCGCTGCCGGTCCGCTGGCTTGCGTCACCGGAAAATAATCTGACCCCAGCAGTTCGACAATCCCTCCGATGGCTTGAAACGGCGTGCTGCCTTCCGCGTCGATCTCATGCGCGTGGTCTTTTAGATAGGCCTTGACCTCTTCGTCGGGGTCCTCGTGCTCGGTTGTAGTCGCTCCCGTCTCCACTTCTTCCGGTTCCGGCGTGTGAACTGTCGCATCCCCGGCTGCCGCAGCCGACGGCTCAGGCTGCACGGTTTCGCCGATCTCGATTGGAGTGAGGGGCTGGTCTGCGGGTTCACTCGCAGCAGTCAGCCTTCCGATCTCCGCCACCTCTTCCTTCCGGAGATACGGATTTGTCTTGAGAACTTCGAGCACACCGGCGAGCGACCGTACCCGGGCGCTCTGGAGCATCACCTCAATCGTTTCCCGCGTAGCAGAGACGGCAAGTTTCGCCATTTTACCCTCGGGCACTGATGGATTTGCCAGCAGCGCGGGCAGCAGCGCGGGACGAAGGTTGTCAGGGGCAATGAAATAATCCAGCACTTCAGGAGCAGTCTGCGGATCAGCGGCGGCGGCGCGCGAAGCCTTCTCGTCCCATCCCGCCAGCGTCATGCGCGCCAAGTCGGCGAAAACTTTGTTGTGCAGAGCGAGGTGAACCAGGATCTCGATGTTCTCGGCCGGCGGAACCTGCAACGCGCCGCGGGCGGCGAATTGCATCATGTTGGAAGGCAACTTCGAAGCGCGGATTTGATCGATCATGCGCGGCATAATTTCATGCCTCAAGGGCGGGCAGACAGTTCTGCCCAACGAGCGACTCTAGCTCGTTTACGGCCAATTCCAAATCCCGAGTGATGCGATTCGGCGCGTGGCGGAGAAATTCGTCCCGCAAACTCCGATAGTACCAAAGAGTACCCTCGCGGCCGCCCTGGAAGCGGGCCCAGACGAGTTCGCCCACCTCGCGGTAATCGCTGAGGATGGAGCGCACATTGTTCAGCTTGTCGGCGGCCGAAACCAGCCGGGTGTCGGCATCAGCGGCCGCAAGATGGCGGAGGTAATTTTCTTTGCGCTCGCGCCACGGCGGCTTGGGATATGTGTCTGCGTCGGTGCAACCATCCACCACCTTCGCGACGCGTGTGCCGAACCGGCGACGCACCTGTTTCAACATGGGTGCCCCGCCGCAATCTTCCACCACATCATGCAGCAATGCCGCGATGGCGAGATCTTCGTCGCCGCCCGCTTCCAGCACCAGCGACGCAACACCCATCAGATGCGCGATATAAGGAATGGTAGAAGCTTTGCGGGTCTGGCGCGCATGCTTCTCGGCAGCAAACTGGAAGGCCCGCAGGAAACGAAGCCCGAGCTTCATGCTCTTCTGCGTTCCGGGGGGCTTCGCTTTCGTCTTTGCCGAGACTTTCTTAACCGCCACTGTCTTCACTGCTTTTCCCCGCGCCGCGCGAGCAAATATGCCCGGATAAAGGGCTGCAAATCGCCGTCGAGCACGCGGTCCACGTCGCCCACTTCGGTCTTGGTGCGATGGTCCTTGATCATGCGGTAGGGCTGCAGCACGTAGGAGCGGATCTGCGAACCGAAATCGATGTCGAGTTTCGAGTCTTCGATCTTCTTCGTGGCTTCGCGCTTCTTCTCCATCTCGAACTCGTAGAGTTTGGAGCGCAGCATGCTCATGGCGCGCTCGCGGTTCTTGTGCTGCGAACGCTCGTTTTGGCAATTGGCCACCAGTCCGGTCGCGATATGCGTGATGCGCACAGCAGAGTCGGTCGTATTGACGTGCTGTCCGCCCTTACCGCTGGAGCGGTAGGTATCGACACGAATGTCTTCGGGCTTGATGACCACTTCGATGCTGTCGTCGATTTCCGGAGACACATACACGCTGGCAAAGGAAGTGTGGCGCCGCTTGGCCTGATCGAACGGCGAGATGCGGACCAGGCGGTGGACGCCGATTTCACTGACAAGCAGCCCGTACGCGTACTCGCCATTCACGGCGAAGGTCGCGGACTTCAGCCCGGCCTCTTCTCCCGGCTGGTAGTCGTAGAGCACAGTCTCGAAGCCCTGGCGCTCGGCCCAACGCAAATACATTCGCAGCAGCATGTCGGCCCAATCCTGGGACTCGGTGCCGCCCGCGCCAGGATGGATAGTCACGATGGCGTTGCGCGCGTCGTTGTCGCCGGAAAGCAGCGTCTCCGTTTCGAGTTTATCGATCAGATCGCGGAGGGCGTCGATTTCGCGCTGCAGATCCGCGTCGACGTTCTCGCCTTCTTTGGCTAGATCGAAGTAGGCGGCAATGTCGTCGCCGCGGCGTGCCAGGTCTCGGTCGGTCGAGAGCACATGCTCCAACCGCTTCTTCTCGCGCATGATCTGCTGCGATCTCTGCGGGTTCGACCAGAGATTCGGATCGGAGGCCTGCTTCTCAATTTCGGCTAGTTGCGGACGGACTGTCTCCGCGTCAAAGATACTCCCGGAGGTCGTGAACCTTCTTGCTCAACTTTTCGTAAGACTGTTCCAGCTCTTGATTCATGAGGACGCATCAACTTTCTTGCGGTTTTTGAAGAATGACCATCGCATCAACAGCGCTCCAATGGAAATTATCGCACAGCCATACGCGAACCAGTCGCCATGCCTCGTATAGAAAGTAGTTACCGAAGTGAGCGCGTAGGGCGCAACTAGCGCCTTGCGCTCCTTGCGGGGAATTCGCGCTACCACTCTGCCCCACGGATCAATCGAGGCGGTGACGCCGGTATCGGTTGCGCTCAGCAGCCAGCGATTATTCTCGATCGCGCGCATGCGGGTCTGGTTCAGATGCTGGGCGTAGGCGCCACTGTCGCCGTACCATCCGTCGTTAGAGATGTTCACAAAAACCTGCGCGCCGTTGTCCGCAAATTGCCGCACTTCGTCAGGGAACACAGATTCGTAACAGATGAAGACGCCAAGCTGCGTTCCTCCAGCGTTGAGGGGCTTGCGGGAAACGCCGTGCTCGAACGCACCCACTTCTTTCGTGAGTCCGCCAGCGAATGCGAACAGGCTGGGAAAGGGGAGATACTCCCCAAAGGGAACTAGGTGGATCTTATCGTAGCGGGCTATCCAATCGCCGGTGGGACCAACAAGACTGGCGGAATTGAACACCGGCGTTTCCCCGGAGAGATTGGGACGTGAAGCCGGGCTGGCCTCGCCCATCGCGGGTCCCGTTCCGATCGAACCGGCAACGATCCAGGCGCCGGTCTGGCGCGCCATCGCGCTGATCGCGTCGCGGAATCGGGCATCGTTGGTGAAGAACGGAGCGGGCGATTCTGGCCAAACAATCAATCCGAGCTTGCCTGCCGGTGTGTTCGCGGACTTCAGGCTCAGATCCGTCAAGTCGGTCAACGTCTGCGTCTGCTGAAAGTACGCCGGCGTCCAGTTGGCGGAGACGGGAATGTTCTGCTGCACCAGCAGGGCCGCACGATCTGCGGTCGCAGCCGGGGCCTCGATCAACTGCCCCGCCTGCAACACAGCGGCCGCCGCCAGCGCCGCGGCCAGCATGGCTCCGCGCTTCTCGCGCGGAACCAGAAAGGCTGACGCCAGCGCGACGTTCACCAGCAGAATCTCAAATGAGATGCCGTAAACCCCCGTCCACGTCGCGATGCGGCACAAGGCGGCGTTGTCGACCTGCGCGATGCCCAGCAGATTCCAGGGAAATCCGGTCACGCGGGTGCGCGCCAGTTCCACCGCGACCCATAGGAACGGCGCTGTGACCAACGCGCGGCGGTGGTCGCGGGTTGAACCCGCCAGCAACCCCAGCAGCAAGCCGAACAGCCCGTGATACAGGCCGAGGTAGCAGCAAAACAGGAACAGCACCAGAGCCGCGACCGGCGCACTCATTCCTCCGAATTGGTGCATGGTGTCATAGATCCAGTAGCAGGTGCCGGCATACCAAAGAATTCCACAAAGGTAGGAAAGCAGAAACGCTTGCCCGGGATTCGCGGGACCGAGGCGCAGAGAGCCCGCAACTTCGAGTTCTCCCGCCGGACACGTGCGCAGCAGCGCGACAATCAGCAGACTCAAGGCAAACCAGGAGAGAACGTAAACTCCGGGCAGCGGGAAAATCAGCACCTGCAGGACGGCTGACAGTAGCATCAACAGCCAGGCGCTGGAATGAATTTGCCGCACGGGAAAGGATAGCAAAAGCCGTTCTCAGGTCTCAGTTTGTCAGCCTTGCTTGATGACCTGCGAGGTAAGGCTGGAGCGTACGAACTGAATCACTTCTGGTGTCACGTACATTGGGGGCGTAATACGGAACAGCGGGCGGTCGGCTACCGGCTTCAGGGAAACGGCCTGCCATGCCGATTCGCCAGTATGGTGCAGAATCACGCCGTCGGCCCGGTCCAAAAACTCCCGCGCGGAATTCTTGAAATCGACGGTCGCCGGATCCAGAACCGTCAGATACAAATCCGGGCGCAAGAACTTTAGAACGCTGTTGGACTCGACAATTACGTTGCGCGCGCCTTCGAGGCGCTGGCGTAGCGCGGGCATCGCTTCGGCCAGCCGGCCTTGTTCGGTCCGCACCCACAGGGCCCGCCTCGCTCCGGCTATGAGGAACCGCGAGGTGTCCGACTCGCCCGACCGGTCGTGCTCTTCTGAAATCGCCCAGGAATGGTCGTCCGTGGCGCAATCGCAGGGCTCGCCATTGGCCGAGCAGACGCCGTGACCGTACTGCGTGATCTTTACCGCGGTCCAATCGAACTCGCGCAGAGCGGAGATCAGGCCGGCCACAACGCTGGTTTTACCCACGCTGCGGGTATGTCCGCCTATGACGACCAGTGCCACGCTTTATCCTTGCTTCGATCTTCCTTCAATCTTTTTTCGCCAGGCGCGTCAGCGTCGCCAACTGCTTCAGATACTGCCGCAGCGGCTGCGCCGGAGTGCCCCAAAAAGCGACGCCTTTGCCGCGCAGGATCTTGTTGGGCAGAACGCCTCCCTGCCCGCCGAGCATGACTCCCTCGCCGATGCGGGCATGCTCGCCAATGCCAACCTGGCCGCCCAGCACGACACCGTTCTCAATGACAATGCTCCCGGAAAGGCCGGTCTGCGCCGCGATGATGACGTCTTCGCCGATCTGGCAGTTGTGGCCGATGTGGACCAGGTTGTCGATTTTGGCTCCGCGCCGGATACGCGTTTCGTCGAGGGCGCCGCGATCAATGGTAGTATTCGCGCCGATCTCGACGTCATCCTCGATGACCAGTCGTCCGACCTGCGGAAATTTTTCGTAGCGTCCGGTCTTGCGGTCGCGCACGTAGCCGAAACCGTCGCTGCCTAGCACCGCACCGGCATGCACAATTACGCGATGGCCCAGTGTTGTCCCGGGATAGATGGTGACATTGGGATAGATTTCGCAGTCGTGGCCAACCTTGACGCCGGCTCCGATGGCGCCGCCCGCGCCGATCCGCGTGTTTTCGCCGATCTGCGCTCGATCGCCGACAACGGCGCGCTCTTCGACCTGCACTCCTCGTCCGAGGACTGCCGAAGGATGCAAATCGGCTGTCGGGTTCTTACTCGCGGGCGCTGTCCTTTCGGGCGACAAATCACTGTGCAGCAGCCGCGCCGCTCGCGCGAACGCAAGCTTGGGATGATCGCTCACCAGGATCGGCTTCGTGGAAGTAACCGTAGCGGCGAATTCCCCTACGATCACCGCTCCCGCTCCACTCTGAAGGGCCGCGTCCAGATGTTTCTCATCCTCAACAAAGACGAGATCGTCCCTCGAGGCCGAGGTCGTACTGGCCACTCCTGCCACCTCGACGCCGCTGTCCCCGACCAGGCGGGCTCCCACCGCCTCCGCGATCTGTTCGAGCGAGCGCTTCATGGCTCCCACTGTATAGCAGTGGGGCAAGGGGAAGAAAGGGGGCGCCGACGGCATCGAGAGGATCAAGAAGAGCAAGAAAGCAAGTATTTGCGGTCAGTTCCCTTCGAGAGATGCCCGACGCGCGTTCTAGGGAACGGTGCAGGTATTGGCCCCCTGGCACATGATGAATGTGCCCTGCTGACCCGCACAACTAGCGTCACCCTGGCCGCCTGTCAAGCTCCAGGTCCCCGAGACGACCCCGTTGCTTAGGGTTCCGGTCGTCGTCGTGGTTCCGTTGGATGTGCCGGTCAGGTTCCCGGTGAGCGAGAGGCTATTTCCCGCCGGCGTTACCGAGGTCACGGTAAAGCTTAGCGTGCCCGTCACCTGGTTCGTCCCGCTGGTGTTCAGGGTCGCGTTGCCGGTTTCGGTGGAAGCACCGACGCCATTGGCGAAGCACGCTCCGGCATTGAAGAAGCTGAAACCTGTGATGGTGAGGGGTTGGTTATTCGCGCCGGTGGTATCGGTTACGTTGAACGTGGCCACGAAATTCAGTTCGCTGGCTGCGCCCGTACCTCCATTGAGCAGCGCCTCCCAGCTTCCACCAGCCGTCGTGGTGGTTGAGTTTTGGGGCGTACTATTGCCGCACCCGCAAACCGCGAGTTCCAGCGCCAGCAGCGCCAGGATTGCAAGCTTCTTCATGCACCTTCCTTTGATGGATGACCCTTCTGAGAATAGAGAGATGCAGGCAGAGACGTCAATGGATGCAAGCGGCCGGGCCTCGGGGCGAAATCGCCCGGCGCGCCTCCTCTCCGGGCGAACCTCCTCATCTCAGAATCCCTCGCGTTTGCCGCGCCAAGCCGAGGATCAGCAAGGCGATCGACATCCCCACGAAGAAGCCGCTGCAGAAGTGCGAAAAGTTACCGTGGGTCCAGAGCCGCAACATGAGGCCGAAGGACAAAGCCAACGCACCTCCGGCGGTGAACAAATTCCTGTGCTGAATCACACTGCCTCCTGATCAGAGAGTTGATTACGAGGCTGCGCCTGAGCATGCCCCGCCAGCGTTTCAGGGCGCTGCATTCGCGGGCGAAGAGCCTGCCCTGAGCGAAGTCGAAGGGTGCCCGCGCCACACAACCGGTGCTACGCTCCGCGCTTGGTCTTCAATTCCGCCAGCAACTGCTCGATGCGGTCTTCCTTCTCGAGCGCGGCGAGGCGGTCGTCGATGTTGTCGCTGGCGATTTCCGACTTCGCCTGGCTGACCGCTTCCGAGCGTGCTACCTTGCGCTTCATGCGGTCGAATGCCGCGGTTTTCGAGCCGTCCCCAGACGCCATGCGCGCGTCGCTGGCCTTGCCCACGGCGCGGGCGCGGCGATGTTGTGCGATGAGGACGTCGGCCTTAGCCTGGGCCTCGGTCAACTTCTGCTCCAACTGACGCAGAGCGGACTTCAGGTTCTCCACCTGCGCTTTCTGGTCGGCGACTTGCTGCGTGAAGTTCTCGCTCAGCTCGCGGTAGCTCTCCACGCGCAGCAGCGAGGCGCGCGCCAAGTCGTCTTCTTTCTTGTCGACGGCGAGTTCGGCTTTGCGCATCCACTCCGCCACTTTCTCTTCGTTTTCCTTCTGCTTTTTCTCGAGCAGGTGCTGGTCGGCGATGGCAATGGCGACCTGCGTCTTGACCTGCAGAAGCTGGTTCTGCATGTCGAGAATGACTTGCTTGATCATCTTTTCCGGCTCCTCAGCTTTGTCGATCAGGTCGTTGAGGTTGGCTCGAACTAAGGTTGCAACCCGCTCCAGTAGTGCCATAGTGAACTCCCTTCTTTTCTTAGCTTTCAGCTATCTCCTGTCAGCTCTCAGCTTTTTCCTGATGCATGCGGTGCATGGCGGCGCATCTCGGACACGGCGGTTCCTTCCGCTGGAACGCACTGCCCAGCACCATGCCGATAGCTACTCCGATCGCCAGCCACACGCCCATGTTCCCGGCCAGAATTCCGGCCACTGCGCCGAGGGCCGCTCCCAGCGCCAGGCCCAATCCCGTGTGCTTTGATTTGTTCTCCATGACTCACTCCCGCCGAACCACCGAGCTTCGCTCGCCGGACCGGGTTCCCTCGACTTCGCTCAGGACAGGCTCGACCCGGTCCCACACGAAGCGGGGAGCGGGCCCCGGCCCGTCCCCGCGACCCCTCGCTATTTCTTCGGCGGGTCGCCCGGCTTGGGGGCTCGGTCGCCGATCTGCCGTACCTTGCCCAGCAACTCGGACAGCGGCATGCCCGAGAGGGTTTCGAACAGCGCCGGCACTTGCGCCGCCATCTTGGTGATGTCGCCGGTGATCTTATTCATCCCGGAAGCATCGCCATTTCCCGTGGAGACGATGGTGATCTTGTCCACGTTGGCCAACGGGCTCGCCAGCGCCTTCACTACGTCGGGCATGCTGGCGAAGAGTCTGTCGATCACTGCCGCCTGGTTGTATTCCTGGAAAGCCTCGGCCTTCACGTTCATCGCCTTGGCTTCAGCCTCACCTTTCTTAAAGATAATTTCGGCTTCGGCCTCGCCTTGCGCGCGGATCGAGGACGCGTGGCCTTCCGCTTCCGCGATCAGCCGTTGTTTCTCGGCCGCCGCCAAGGTCTCGATGCGCTGACGCTCGATTTCGGCCTGCTTCAGCACGGTCGCGATCAGTTCCTTCTCCCGGCGGTTGATTTCCGCTTCCTGTACCTTGACTTGCTGCTCTTTTTCGATCTGCTGTACCTTCACCTGTTCGGCGATGACCTGCTGCTGCATGATGTTGGTCTGGATGTCATAGGCCTTGTCGGCCTGCGCCTGCTGACGCTTGGTGACCTCGAGGTATTGCGCCTTCTTGACTTCGAGATCGCGCTGCGCCTCGGCTTGCTTGGCGAGCGATGCGGTCTCGGCCTGCACGCGCTCCTGATCGGCTTGCGCCTTGGCGACCGCGGATTCCCGCGTCGCCAGTGCGCGCTTGATGGCAGTATCGCGATCGGCTTCGGCTGCGGCCACATCCGCGTCGCGCTTGATGCGAGCCACGTCCGGTCGCCCCATGTTGGTGATGTAGTCGTTCTTGTCGCGGACTTCCTTGATGGTGAACGAGATCACCTCCAGTCCCATCTTGTTCATGTCGTCGGCGCAGGTGGAGCGCATGCGGTCGGAAACCATTTCCGGCTGCTTCACGATTTCTTCGACCGTGAGCTGGCCGATGATGCCGCGCAGGTGGCCTTCCATTACCAGTCGGATCAGGCCTTCCCGCTCCTGATCGCTCTTGGTGAGGAACTGCTCGGCTGCGGTCAGGACAGATTCGCGATCAGACTTCACCTTGATCTGCGCCACCGCTTCGACCGTTACCGCGACGCCTTGCTTGGTGTACAAGTCCTGTTGCGGCGCCACATCGAACGACATCAGTTCCAGCGATAAATCGCGGCAGACTTGGACCATGGGCAGCACCAGTGTGCCGTGTCCCTGCACTACCCGGGTCCCACCCAAGCCGTACACGATGAGTGCCTCGTGCGGCCCCGCCTTGCGATAGAGCCTGGCCATTCCGCTCATCAGGAAAAGAATGACCATCACTCCGAGCCCAACGAAGATCCAAATCACCACCACGTTCGAAATCCCGTTGAACATAACGCCTCCTGTTACGAATGCAGGTTAGAAATCGTCAATCGGTCAGCGTCACGGTGGCCGGGGACGGTGAGCCCAACCAACTCAGAATGGGCGGGCTGCGCGTTAAGGTTATACTCGACAATGCGCTTGTTGCCGTACCAAGTAATGCCCAATACGACGTAAAAGAACGCCAGCAGGGGCCATGCCGGGCTCGACCGCGTGGCGCGAAGAATAAAGCCGCCCACGGTAAAGATCACCAGCAAGAAAGCCATAATGCCGAGCCCCAGCACAAGTGCGCCTTGGCGCGAGGTGTAGCCGTTGGGCTGCCAGTTGGCGTCGAAGTGCACGGCCATGCGCGCGGGCAGTTGATCCCACGCGCGCCAGTAATTCAGCGCCGTGATGGGAAGGGCCAGCCACATCATCCAGATCGCAGTCGTATACCAATTGCGAGTCATAGGTTCCTCAGCGACACCGTCGTTGACCGGAAGTTGTGGTTTAATTGGCGACTCTGACCTCGCCAAGCCTGTTATCAGGTCGAGATCGCGAATGATTCGCTCCGGATCGCCGTGCCCGAGAAAAACTTCCCCGTCGGTCGTCTTGATGTGAACTACCTGGTTTCCCCACACATAAGCGCGGGTGTTGCCTAAGCCACGAATTCCGTATCCTCGCAGCAACCTCCAAGGCTCAATCGAGTAGCTCACAATCGCTTGCTTCGGAATCGTGCGCAGCCGGTACCCAAGTGTCCGAATCTCAAGGCCATGGCGCAGGAAGCGATACTTGAATCCGCTCCACGCCATCGCGAACGCGCCCAATCCAATCACTGCCACTGCTGCCAGCGCTACACGCGCCGGAGCCGACGGAACCAGAGCCACCGAGACGGCCGGGCCCAGTACCGCGAGCAGAATGATCAGGCCCCACAAGGGACTGGAATGCGTCTCGACGGCGATTACCTCGCTTTGATTGGTGCTGGTTTCCATGGTCAGATCCTTGTGACTCGTTCGCAGGTCGTTACTCGTTAGCCATCTCTTCCCACAGCCGCACGTAAGCAATTCCCTTTTCATAGCGTGTGACTACGACCTCGGTTCCCTTGGCGATGGCTGTGCTCTCCTCGCTGCGAGCGCCGCAGACGCGGCGCGTTCCCGCCTGGGAATAAATCAGCTCGCCGGTGCCACCTTCGCGAATGGAGATGGAAAGCTTGCCCAGCACCCCGACCATTTCGTAGTCGGCCGGGTCCATGTTTTCCTCGTCCGAGATCAGTACCTTGCTCAAGAACAGAAAAATGATGCCTCCGCCCACCACTCCGCTCGCAACGGAAAGGATTAATCCCATCCCAACCCATAGCGAGGAAAAACGTGTAAGCAAATATCCGGTGCCGCCAAACCAGGCCAGGAATGCCGCCAGCGAAGGCGGATTGAACGGCGATACCCCGCTACGCGCAGGCTGATTCGCCGCCGAAGCCTGTGCCGTCGCCGGCGCGTGCGCAGCAATCGGAGCGTGGCCCCCGCCCGCGTGCACGGTTGGCCCGTGCGCGACCGGACCGGCCGTTGTCGGGAAATGCGGAACCCCGTGCCCGTGGAAGTGGGGCAGATGCAAGCGACCAAAGCGCGAACCTCCGAGTACGAACGAAAAGAAGCTGAAGCAAAAGCCGACCGCAAAACAGATGAGATAGAAGTCTGCCCAGGTCATCGGACTCGCCTCCCCTCCGCGCTCAGCGCACGGTGATGGTTGCTGCCCGCCGCCAATTCAGGGCGCAGCGCCTCGAGCAGCCGTTCGGCCAGCCCGGGCGTGTCGAGGATCGCGCCCAGCAACAGGAGGCAGCGCCGCGTGTCTTTCTCGCGCGCGGCTTTGATCAGCACGTCGCTGACCTCGGGATCGCTCGCGAATTTTTCGGAACCTTGCAGCAACCAGACGTCGATTTGGCCTTCGGTCGTGCGGAGGTCCGAGGTGAGCTCGGCGTGGTAGCCGTCGGGGTCATCCACCAGAAAGCCGGGATGCACCTTGAAAAACTTCGCCAGCAGCGCCCGCGAGGACTGCGTCATGTGCGGACGCGCTCCGCTTTCAATCTGCGACAGATACGACTGGCTGATGGTTTTCCCTTTTCCAGAGCCGCCTTTGCCCAGTTCGGCGCGAATGGCGCGCACCAGTTCGAGCTGCGTCATGGGCCGGCCCAGGCCGCGGAGAGAGCCTTCGACTTCGCGGAGATAACGGATTTTTTCGCCCAGCTTCATGACCGGACCCAAGCGTTATTTCAAATCGAGATAGTTATATTGCAATTTGCGATTTATGTCAAGAACCGGATTAGGCATGGTTTCAGGGGCTTAGGAGTTCCGAGCCGACTGGCCGTCGATTCAGTCTGGAGGATGGGCTGGGTCGGATCTTCTACAGGCCAGCTTCGATGCGCGAGCGGGGATCGAGGTAGTCGCGCAGGGCGTCGCCGATGAAGTTGAAGCTAAGCACGGCAAGCATGACGGCAAGCGCGGGAAAGAGCACAAGATGCGGGGCGTCGAACAGGTGGGCGCGACCGTCGTTGAGCATGGTTCCCCAACTGGCCGTAGGCGGAGGCACGCCGAGGCCGAGGAAACTCATGGTGGCTTCGGCCAAGATCGCTCCGGCCATGCCGATGGCGGCCTGCACGACGACCGGCTGAATGATGTTGGGCAGAATGTGGCGGACGATGATACGCAGATCGCTGGCGCCGAGGGCGCGGGCGGCTTCGACAAATTCGCGTTCCCGGGCGGCGAGGACTTGTCCGCGAACCAGGCGCGCATAGCCAACCCATCCGCCGAGCGAGAGCGCGAGCACCAGATTGAAGATGCCCGGGCCGCGGAAGGCGACGAAGGCGATGGCCAACAAAATTCCAGGAAAAGAAAGGAATGCGTTCATCAAGACGACGTTAACGAAGCGGTCGATAGCTCCGCCGTAGTAGCCGGCGATCGAGCCGATGATGAGTCCCAGGGCAAGCGAAGTGAGCACCACACTACTGCCGACCATCAAGGAGATGCGGGCGCCGTAGATGACGCGGGAGAGGATGTCACGGCCGAGTTCGTCAGTGCCGAACCGGTGTGCATCCGAGGGCGGGTCGAGGCGTGCGGGTAGATCGATGGCAGCGGGATCTAGCGGCGCAATCCAGGGTGCGAACAGTGCGAAAATCATAAAGACGATGACCAACACCGCACCTGTGGCTGCCAGCGGATTGTGCCGTGCATTTCCCGCAACCCAACGGCGGAACGAGATGGGGGCGGTGGACATTGCGAATCGTGTACGACGATCTTATACGCCCGATCTGATTCGGCCAATTCTGAGTGCTTGCCCGCTAGAAGGCACAGCCGGCGTTGGCGCTCGTCCACTTTCCACTTTTGGACGCAAAAAACATCCACAAGTATTACGCCCGCGGGCCTTGAGATCGGGCAGTGACTGTGGTTTCATAAGAGAAATAGCGGGACCGCAACGCGGACTCGCCTGCGCGCCGAAACCTCCACCCTTTAGCCGTAACTCCAAGGAGGAGAATCATGAATAAAGTCTCGTATATCCCGAAAGACTACAACTCCATCACACCTTACCTAATTGTCAAAGGCGCGGCCCAAGCCATTGAGTATTACAAGAAAGTCTTCGGCGCGACTGAAGTCTTTCGGATGAATGGTCCGGATGGCAAGGTGGGTCACGCCGAACTCAAGATCGGCAACTCGCACATCATGCTGGCCGACGAGAATCCCCAGATGGGGCAAGGGCACACCAGCGCGGCCACGATCGGCGGGAGCCCGGTCAGCCTGTATGTATACCTCCCCGACGTTGATCGCGTGATCGAACGCGCGAAAACCGAGGGCGCGAAAATCCTGAAGCCGGTCGAGGACCAATTCTATGGAGACCGCTCCGGCTTCATTCAAGATCCGTTCGGACATCTGTGGGGTGTGGCCACGCACATCGAAGATGTGTCGCCCAAAGATATGGAAGAACGGGCGAAGAAGTTGCAGGCAGCGTAGTCTGAATCACACAGGAGGCGGGGCGATCGCTCCGCCTCCGCCCCTTTTGTTGCGCAAGCCTCTCCGCCCTGGTGTGCGACGCAAGCTTCGCCAAATGCGCGAAGGAGGGGGGCACCTGGACAATCTATTGCCTGATCCTCGGGTTGGCCACGGAGTACAACACATCCGTCAGGAAATTCACGGCCACGTAGGTCAGGCCGATCGCCAGGATGCAGCCTTGCACCAGGAAATAATCGCGGCTGGAGATGGCTTGGATCGTCAGGCGGCCGATGCCGGGCCAGGCGAAGATTGTTTCCGTGACGATGGCGCCGGCCAGCAGCGCTCCGAACTGCAGGCCCAGCACCGTGATTACGGGGATCATGGCGTTGCGTAGGGCATGGCGGTAGACCACCTTGCGCTCGGGAAGGCCTTTGGCGCGAGCGGTGCGGACGTAGTCCTGGCTGAGTTCTTCGAGCATGGAGGTGCGCACCATGCGGGTGAGGATGGCGGCCAACGCGCTGCCCATGGTGATGGCGGGCAGCACCAGATTGGCGAATGATCCTGCGCCTGAGACTGGCAGCCAACCGAGTTTGATGGCGAAGAGCAAGATCAGAATCGGGCCGAGCGCGAAGTTGGGGAACGACAGGCCGAAGAGACTGACCACCGACAGCAGGCGGTCGTCCCAGCGGTTGCGGCGGCGGGCGGAGCGCACTCCGGCAGGGATGGAGAGAATGATGGCGACGAACAACGACGCCAGCGTGAGGAGGAGCGTGTAGGGATAGCGCTGGGCAATGAGTTGGCCGACTGTCTGATTGTAGCGAAAGGAGCGTCCGAAATCCCCGTGCAGAACGCCTTTCCAGTACCGGAAGTATTGCTCGCCAAGGGGGGCGTCGAGTCCGTAGGAGTGGCGGGTGGCGGCGATGTCGGCGGCCGGCGCGCCTTCGCCGAGTATTTGCTGGATGGGGTCTCCGGGGACCAAGTGGATGAGGAGGAAGACAAGGCTCACGACAAGCCAGATTACTGGCAGGGTGTAGAGGACGCGTTGGAGGACAGTTCTCAGTTGCCAGTTCTCAGTTGCCAGTTCTCAGTTGTTGATTTGCGGTATCATCCTGAGCGGAGCGAGCTCGAATGAGCTCGCGTAGTCGCAGGATCCCTTTCATCTCAACCTCAATCGGGATGCGGCTGGGAGTTCTGCTTCTGCGCCTGATCTTAAGCAGAGAAAGCCTTGACGCACCTGGAAGAGCACGGACTGGGTAGGGATCCTTCGACTGCTCGCGCCGGTTCGCTTCGCTCACCGTCGTGCTCCGCTCAGGATGACATTCGTTTGGGTTCGTGTTATTAGCACGCATTCACGTCAGTCCCCGCTCTGCTTGGCGGCTTCGGCTTCGCCCTCTACCTTCGCCGTCTTTTCTATGCGCACTCTTGCAATGCGGTGACCCTGGAGTTCTTCGACGGTGTAGCGGCGGCCTTCGTATTCGAAGGAGTCGTGCAAGCTCGGGATCTTCTGCAGGCGGGCGAGAATGAATCCCGCCAGGGTTTCGAATCCGGCGTCCCGTGGCAACGTCAGGCCGTATTCGGTTTCGAGGTCGCGGATGTTGACCGCACCCTCGAGCACCAGCGCCGACTCATCTTCAAGCGCCGGCTCGCTGGGGGAGACGTCAAACTCGTCTTCAATGTTGCCGACCAGTTGCTCAAGGATGTCCTCCACCGTGATGACGCCGGCAGTCGAGCCGAACTCGTCGACCACCACGGCGAGATGGCGGCGGCGCTCTTTGAACTCCGCCAGCAACTCGGCGAGGACCTTCGTTTCGGGCACGACCAGCACGTCGTGCATGATCTGTGCGATCTGCATGCGGGAAATCCGGGTGGCGGAGGTCTGGCCGAGGTTGCTGAGGCGAAGTCGCATCCAGCGCATGAGGTCTTTGTAGTACAGCACGCCCACGATATGCTCGGGGCCGCGCTGCGGGTCATACACGGGGATGCGTGAATGCTGGCCTTCGACGACGCGGGCCAGGGCGTCGTCGAGCATGAGGTCGGAGGGCAGCGAAAAAATGTCGGGACGGGCGACCATGACTTCCCGCGCGGTGACGTTGTCGAGTTCGATGGCGCTGTGGATCATTTCCTCCTGAAACTCGGGAATCTGGCCGAATTGGCGGCTGGCGGTCACGATGAGCTTCAGTTCGTCGGGGGAGTGGACGGCACCACCACGGCGGCCGGCTTGAGCGCCAAACAACCGCAAGACCAGGCCACCGGACCGGCGCATAAAGAAGAGGACGGGACGGGTGAGCGTAAGAAAGGCCTCCATGGGGGCAGCCACCGCGAGCGCCACTTGCTCGGCCCGCTGCAGGGCAAGGGTCTTGGGCACGAGTTCGCCGAGGATCACGTGCATGTAGGTGATCAGGCTGAAGGCGATCGCGATGGCGATGGTATGAGCATAGACGGCGGCATGCGGGACACGGTGGACGAACTGCATCCCTTCGACCAAGCGGGCCACCATGGGCTCGCCGATCCAGCCCAAGGTCAGGCTTACCATGGTGATTCCAAGCTGAACGCCGTTGACGACTTCGTCGAGGTGCTGGTGGAGGCGCTGCACGATGCGGGCGCCGATACGTCCGGCATCAATGAGCTGCTGAATGCGGGTGTCGCGGACACTGACCAGGGCAAACTCGGCGGCGGCGAAGAACGCATTGGCTGCCACCAGGAGAAGGATCAGAAAGACCCGGAGCAGCACAAAGGCGATCATGGATGGGTAATTCTAGCACTGGAATGGCGATAGGTCGGGCCGGTGGCCATGTGGGGACAGCTGCCCTCGGCTGTCCGGTCGAGAGGACCTCGACTGGGTTGGCAGTCGGCAAGTGGCGCGTGGGAGAGACCTTCGGGCCTTCGGCCCGAAGGACAGCCGAGGGCGGCTGTCCCCACACGGCTGCCCTCAAATGAGGCGTGCAGGATCACAAAATTCCGGTCCGTATGCGCTATCCTTTTTGAAGTGCCTTGGTCTAACCGGCAGGCGGCATAGGACTTGGACAACCCGCCCGGTCGATCTCGGTCCTGAGTGGCAAATCCTGGTCCGAAAAGCTCGGAACAAACTCAAGCTTGACCACGTACAACAGAGCGAGGGCGCCAGCGCTCTCAATCTCCACCTGGCAGTACCCCGAGGAGGCGTTGTGAACGGTAACGGAAACGGCAAAAAGAAGCGTCGCAGACTGATGATCTGGGGCGGTGTCGGGCTAGGAATCGTCCTGCTGATCGCGGTGGGAGTCTTCGCCGCGACTCGCGGTGGAACCAAGATTGATCCGTCGAAGCTGGCCAAAGTGGAGAAGGGCGACCTGGCCAAGAGCGTTGTGGCCACGGGCAAAGTGACGCCGATCACGAAGGTCGAAGTAAAGTCGAAGGCCAGCGGCATCGTCAAGAAGCTGTTGGTGGACTACGGCGACCACGTCAAGAAGGGCCAGCTGTTGGCCCAGCTTGACAAGGTCGAGATCGAGGCGCAGGTCGAACAGTCGCGCGCGGCGCTGGAAGCAGCACAGGCGAATCTGAAGAGTTCGCAGGCGGACTTTGAGCGCGCCAAGGTAGACGCGGAGGGTCCGGATGTGCCGGTGCTGAAGCGAGCCTACGACCGAGCTATAGGAATGGCAAAGGACGGAGTGGTCTCCGCCTCAGCGCTCGATGACGCACAGAAGAACTACGAGATGGCGCTGAACAAGCAGAACGTGTCCAAGGCTCAGGTCACGGTGCTGAAAGCCAAGATTGCACAGGCCGACGCCCAAGTGGCGCAGGATCAGGCCAACCTTAAGCAACTGGAAGAACAGCTGAGCTACACCGACATCGTTTCGCCTATTGATGGAATCGTGCTGTCGCGCGACGTCCAGATGGGCGACGCCGTCAGCTCCATCCTCGTGCTGGGCTCTTCGGCCACGCTGGTCATGAACCTCGGCGACACCAGCGAAGTCTACGTCAAGGGCAAAGTTGACGAGAGTGACATCGGCAAGGTTTATCTGGGACAGCGGGCGCGCATCAAGGTGGAGTCTTTCAAAGACAAGACTTTCGAAGGCAAGGTAACGAAGATTTCTCCCATGGGCGTGGAGAAAGACAACGTCACCACGTTTGAAGTGCGCGTATCCATTCAGAATCCCGGCGGCGAGTTGAAGGCCGAGATGACCGCCAACGCGGAAATCATCCTGGAAGAACACAAGAGCGTGCTGCAGATCCCGGAAGGCGCCATCCTGTACGACAAGGACAAGAAGGCTTCGGTCGAGATTCCCAACCCGAAGGGGAAAGAGGGCAAGGAAAAAGTTGCCGTCAACATCGGGATCTCGAATGGTGCGAAGACGGAAGTGTTGAGCGGCCTGAAGGAAGGCGACCAGGTCGTACTGCAGTAAGGACTGTTGCAGCGTTGGGTCTTAGGCCTCGGGTACTAGGTGGTAAGCCTAAGACCTGATCCTTAAGACCCAACAGCTTTTTTGGCGGCGGTTATGACTCTCTCCGAAATCCTGCGCCAGGCGATTGCCACATTCCGAGCCCACAAGATGCGGACGTTCCTCACGATGTTCGGCATCGTGTGGGGGATATCGTCGGTGATTTTGCTGGTAGGGCTGGGCCGGGGCTTCGTCGTTGACCAGAAAAAGCACATGGAGACGCTGGGCAAGGACCTCGTCATCATGTGGGGCGGGCGCACGAGCTCTCAGGTGGGTGGGCGCGCTGCCGGGCGCGAGATCCCACTGAACGTCGACGACGCCATCCTGATTCGTGACGAGTGCTACCTGGTTAAGAACGTCAGCCCTGAATTGCGGCGCACGATTCCGGAAGTGAGCCAGTTTAATTTGGCCAATCGTGGGGTGGTCGGTATGTGGCCCTCGTACCAGGATTTTCGGTCGCTAAAAGTTTCCGAGGGACGCCTGATCACCGACGACGACGAACGCGAAGGCCGCCGCGTGCTGGTTCTAGGGTCGAAGGCTTACCGGCAACTCTTCCCCGGCCAGCCGGCGATGGGTGCGACGGTGCTGGTGAAGAGCGTGCCGTATTCGGTGATTGGGATTCTCCAGGAGAAGAAGCAGAATTCGAATTACAGCGGCCCCGACAACGACTACCTGTTCGCCCCCTATTCCTCCATCTCGCGCGACTTCCCTCCCCCGGAAAAACCGGGCGCGGGAATCACGCGCGGCTATCTTGACGACATTGTGTTTGAAGTGGCCGATCCGGAAGACCATGAAGCAGCGGTACTGCAGGTGCGGCGCACCATCGGCCGCGTGCGGCATTTCGACGCTCTCGACAAAGACGCCCTCTTTATCTGGGACACGATGGACGGGGCCAAGCAGTTGGCCAAGATCTTCGGCGTGGTAACCATCTTCTTCGGTTGCGTGGCGATTGTGACGCTGTGCCTGGGCGGGATCGGAGTGATGAATATCATGCTGGTTTCGGTCACCGAGCGCACCCGCGAGATCGGCATGCGCAAGGCGGTGGGGGCGACCAAGCGTGATATCCTGCGGCAGTTTTTCGCCGAGTCGGCTATGCTGACGCTGGTCAGTGGCGTTCTGGGGCTCAGCGCCGGAATCGGCATTTGCGTCGCGATGGTGGTTGTGCCGCTGCCCGACTTTGTGCCGCACCCGATTGTTTCTCCGATTTCGATTATTGCCTCGATTCTGACACTCTCTTTGATCACGGTGACCGCGGGCATGTATCCGGCCCAGCGCGCCGCCGAAATGACACCTGTGGAGTCCTTGCGCTATGAATAACAGTCGAACTCTCCGCTCCGCTCTTGTGTCCAGCCGATTTCTGTTTGCCATCGCGCTGGTCGTGCTGGCCGCATCGACGGCCGCTCTCGCTTCTACGCCTCAGGGTTCATTTGAAAGAACGCTCCAGGTGAGCGGGCCCGTGGATCTCGAAGTGCTCACCCACTCCGGTGACGTGACCGTGCGCAGCGGTTCGTCCGGCTCGGTAGTGATCCGGGGGAAGATCTACGTGAGCGAGCATTGGAAGATCTTGCCGGGGATTGAAATCGGAGGCCGAAAGGATGCGGTCCACGACATCGAACAGAATCCGCCCATCCGGCAGGACGGCAACAGCATTCACATTGATTATTTGAATGTGCACGATATCTCGGTGGACTACGAGATCACGGTGCCGGCAGAAACCACTATTCGTACACACAGCGGCTCAGGAGATCAGACCATCGAAGGCACGCGCGGCAACGTGGACGTGCAGACCGGGTCGGGTGACGTGAGGCTGAGCAATCTCACGGGCGAGATCCGGTTGCAGACGGGATCGGGCAACATTAAGGCTCACGAGATTTCGGGGCCCATCCGAGGCGGGGCGGGCAGCGGGGACATCGAAGTTGAGGAGAGTGGACCGGGCGACATCGATCTGCACACGGGCTCGGGCAATATTAACGTGCGCGGTATTCAGGGCGGCTTCCACGCAGAAGCTGGAAGCGGCGACATCACCGCAGAAGGCACGCAGAGCGGCCGGTGGGAGATTCGCACGGGATCAGGCAATGTGCACATCGGGCTGCCCGGCAACGCCGCCTTTGACGCCGATATCTCGACTAGTTCAGGCACGATCGAGGTGAATTCCCCACTTGAGATGACCGTACAAGGACGCGTGCAGGAAACCCGTAAGCAGATTCACGGAAAGGTTCGCGGTGGAGGGCCGTTGCTCTCGGTGCGGACGGGCTCGGGCGACATACGCGTTGATTGATAGAAGCAATTGCGGTTGCCACGGATTGACGCGAATAAACACAGATAAAGCTTGCGCGGATTGGTTTATCCCTGAGAATCCGCGAAAATCCGTGGCGAAATTTGACTGCTTATGTTTCTGAAAGAGCTCATCACGCAAGGCTGGCAGGCGCTGCTGCGAGACCGCATGCGCTCGGCGCTGACCATGCTGGGCATCGTGTGGGGTCTGGCGTCAGTGGTGCTGCTGCTGGCCTACGGGCAAGGCCTGGGCGGCTGCGTGTTGCACGCGTTTCTGAACATGGGGAACAACGTCATCGTCATGTGGCCGGGGCAAACCAGCATGCAGGCTGGCGGACAGCGTGCCGGCAAGAAGGTCACTTACGAACTCGAGGACGTCGAGGCCATCCGCGACGAAGTGCCGCTGGTGCGCGCCGTCAGCGGCGAGATCGACCGCGATTTCGGATTCAAGATCGGAACCCGCGTGGTGTCGATCATGGTGCGTGGCGTGGACATGCCGTATGGACAGATGCGCAAGCTTGATCTGGACGATGGCCGCTATTTCACCGAGGTCGACTTCAACGATCATCGCCGGGTCGTGATTCTGGGTTACCAGGCAGCGAAGAAGGTGTTCCAGGGCGCCCCTGGCGTGGGGCAGCGCATTGAGATCGGCGGGCTGGACTTTGAAGTTATCGGGACGATGCGCAACAAGATTCAGGATTCGATGTATCAGGGGCCGGACAACGAAAATGCGTTCATCCCCTTCGCCCTGATGCGCGACCTGAAGAATCTTCGCGATCCCGACGAAATCATCATTCAACCCACCGCGCCCGAACTCAACAAGAAAGCGCTGATGGCCGTTCGCGAAGTGATTGCGCGGCGCCACCATTTCGACCCCAAAGACGACAAGGCGACGCCGGAGTGGGATACGATCGAAGACCGCAGCATGATCAACGCCTTCTCCTATGGCCTGCAAGCCGTGCTGGGGTTGATCGGAGTCTGTACCCTAGCCGTGGGCGGAATCGGCGTGATGAATATCATGCTGGTATCGGTAACGGAGCGGACGCGCGAAATCGGCCTGCGCAAGGCGATTGGCGCGCGGCCGCGGCACATCCTGGTCCAGTTCCTGCTGGAAGCGCTGGTACTTACGTTCGTGGGCGGGCTGATCGGGATGGCGGTGGCCGAATTACTGACCTGGGCGATTCCCCCCATGCCGCTGTATGACGAGTTCTATAAGACCACCGACCACGAGGGCGCCATCTTCCTGCACGCCTCGATGAGCGTCATGCTCATTTCGTTTGTGATTCTGTCGATGGTGGGAATTGTGTCGGGATTCTTCCCTGCCCTCAAGGCCTCGCGGCTGAATCCGATTGAAGCGCTGAGGTACGAGTAAGCAAGGTCCTGAAGCGCGCGGCATCCCGCATGATGAGCGAAACCACCCGATAGTATCAATTGACAGAGCCCGCCTGACCGCGCCGATCCATCATACTCAGGTTGCACGCTCACGATCACGCAGATAAACTCGATCGAATGCGAATCTTCTCGATTGGGTGTGGCGTAGTGGTTCTCCTATGCGCGGGTCGTCTGGCAAGCGGCCAAGAGAAACCAACACCACCTCAAGATTTGCAACCCTTGAAACAGTGTATCGACAAGAACCCTCCGCCCTGCGCCGACAAGCCTCCGACCCTCACTTCCGCACCCGACCCAGAATGCTCGAAGGAAGCACAGAAGCAACGATCAACGGCACCGTTGTCCTTGCGGTCGTCGTCGGCGCAGATGGTCTCCTTCACGACATCTCCGTTGTGGCGCCCGTGGGCTATGGACTGGACGAGGAGGCAGTTAAGGCCGTGAAGAAGTGGAGATTCAAGCCGGGAAAAAGTTCGGGGCAAACCCGTCTCCATTCTGATTCGCGTAGAGGCAGCGTTTCACTGTTCTGCGTGGTGAAGCGATTGCCGGCGATAACATCGCGATAAAAATAAGAATTCTTTAGCGCCACCCTCATCCATTACCTCCGTGCCTTGACCCACCACCTCCCGGCCAATTAACTTCGCTGTACGTAGTTTTGTCTGCGGAATTTTGTCTTCCAGCGAGGAAACGTTGGCGCACCGTCCCATTATTACTCTCACCACGGATTTCGGAATCAACGATCATTTTGTCGGGGCGATGAAGGGAGTCATTCTCGACATCGTGCCCGAGGCCGCGATTGTCGACATTTCGCACGCCGTGCAGGCGTTTGACGTGCTCGACGGCGCCCTGGCCATTTCCCAGGCCTACTCGTACTTTCCCCCAAGAACGGTACACGTGGTCGTGGTGGACCCGGGCGTGGGCACGACGCGGCGGCCGATCCTGGCTTCCAGCGACGGATATCATTTCGTCGCACCCGACAACGGCGTGCTGTCGATGGTGTATGCGCGCGAGGAACGCATTCAGGTTCGGCACATCACGTCGGACCATTACTTCCGCCAGCCGGTGAGCCAGACTTTTCATGCGCGCGACGTGTTCGCTCCCGTCGCCGCCTACCTGGCCAAGCAGGTCGACTCGCACAAATTCGGCGACGAGATTGAAGACTACGTGCGCTTCGCCGCCCCCAAACCGAAGGCCACCGGCGAGAACCGCATGCGCGCCGTCGTCCTCAAGGTCGACAAATTCGGTAATCTGATCACCAACGTGACACCGGCCGACGTTCCCGCGCTGTTTTCGGCGAAGCCCGCCGCGTTCAAGATTGTAGTGGGAAGCCGCGAGATCACGGCCATCCACTCCGCCTACGCCGAGGGCGCACCGGGAGAGGTTTTTGGCATTCTCGGGAGCATGGGCTATTTGGAGATCGTTGCCAACCGCGCCGCGGCGGCGCAGATCACGGGCGCCGGCAAGGGTAGCGAAGTCAGCATCATCCTCGGCGACGCTGCAGCGGCCGGAAAAAGCGCCTGACACTCGAGGCCCTGGGCTACAGCCAGCGTCTTTTTGGATTCAAGCGGCGCGGCTGAAGTCGTGCCCTTCCCAAAACCACCTAACGGATACTTCACGAACTCTTCGGTTTGGGATGGACCCAGCGCTCCATCTCCCCCGTCCACTGGAGAAAGCGCCACAACTCGCGCCGCTCGCGCCACATAAATTCCCAGAATTCCAGAAAGCCGATCTGCTTCATCTTCACGCCTGTGTAGGTTTCGATACGCCACAGCAGATACGGGCTCCGCCACGGCGCCAACTTGTGGCCCTTGGTGGCATTCCAGAGAAAACGCAGCTTGGAGCGCATGAACGCATGATAACCACAAAGGCCGCGAAGGTACACGAAGAAAGGCTGTGGGTGCTTCTCGCGCAAAGGACGCGCGAGAAATGGGGCACCCACGTTTCGGTTGCTCCCCATCCCACGTGTTAGAATCCATTCTCCGCTTGGGATTTCCACGCATGTCTGACGCAAACGCCCGCCAGAAGGCCGAAGACCACTACTACGCCGCGCTCGACTTGATGGGAGACGGCCATCTGGAACAGGCCGTCGCGGCCTATCAGGAATCTCTGGCCGCCGACCCTACGTTTACCGAAGCCATGCACGGGCTGGCGCGCGCCCTACAGGACCTCGAGCGCTACGATGAAGCTATCGCGGTGGCACAGCGGATGGCGGAGATCGATCCTGACGATGTGCTGGCCCACACCAGCTTGTCGGTGCTGTATCAGAAAAAAGGGATGATCGGCGAAGCCGAGGCAGAAGGCGCGAAGGCGAGAGTGCTGGGGTGGAAGCAACAGTTGAAGAAGAGAAGCTCCTAAATTAGCTTCTAGCTTCTTTTCTACAGTCCGTACTTCTTCATCAAATGCCGGAACGAGCGGTAGGAGATGCCGAGGACGTCGGCGGCCTTGGTTTGTACGCCTCCGCTTTGGTTGAGCGCATTCTGCAGCAGGGAGCGTTCGATGCCGGCCACGTAGTTCTCCATCCCCATGCCTTCGGGAAGGGTTACGTCGCTGCCGATTTCCGGCAGAGCGCCGGCTCCTGCCGATGCCGCGGCAGCCCGCGCCTTCGGGCGCTCAGCGGGGAGTTCGACGTGCAATTCTTCGCTGGTCTCGAGCGCGACCGCGCGCTCGACCGTGTTTTCGAGTTGGCGGACATTGCCCGGCCACTCGTAGTCGCAGAGAGCGGAGAGCGATCCGCCATGCACGCGCAAGATACTGCGCCCGGCCGCGGTCGCGTATTTTTTCAGGAAGTGATTCACTAGCATCGGGATATCTTCGCGGCGTTCCCGCAGCGGCGGGACCAAAATCGGAATCACGCTTAGCCGGTAGTAAAGGTCTTCCCGAAACAGATTCTCCGCCACGGCTTTGTCGAGCTCGCGGTTGGTGGCGGCGATGACGCGCACGTCGATCGAGATCTCGCTGGTGCTGCCGACCGGGCGCACGGTGCGTTCCTGGAGCACGCGAAGCAGCTTGACCTGCATGGCAAGCGTCATCTCGCTGATTTCGTCGAGAAAGATCGTGCCCCCGTCTGCGACTTCAAAGAGACCGCGTTTGTTCTGGTTCGCTCCCGTGAAAGCGCCCTTGAGATAGCCGAACAGTTCGCTCTCGAGAAGAGTTTCAGGGAATGCGCCGCAGTTCACCGAGACGAAGGCCTCCGTAGCGCGAGGTGAACATACGTGCACTGCACGGGCCACGAGCTCTTTACCAGTGCCGCTTTCCCCATGGACGAGCACTGTGCTGGCCGTAGAAGCCACCGTCCGCACGGTTTGCTTGAGCTTCTCCATGGCAGCACTGGAACCGATGATGTTGTCGAGCGAGTTGCGGGTCGCGGCATCACGGCGGAGGGCAAAGTTCTGCCGGCTGAGGACGAGCTTCTCCAGAGAGCGGTTGAGAGCGAGCTTGATCTCATCGACCAGCCCGGGATTTTTGCGGATGTAGTCGGACGCGCCGCCGGCTTTCACGGCTTCAACCGCGGCTTCGTAATCGTCGACGGCAGTGATCAGAATGACGGCGGAATCGGGCGAAACTTTGTGCGCATGTCGCAGGACTTCGATGCCGTCGACGTTCGGCATCTTGATGTCGGTGATGATAACGTCGTAAAGAGCTCCGTCAATCTTGTTCTTGGCCGCCTGCCCATTTTGCACCGTTTCCACGCGGTGCCCTTCGCGGCGCAGGGAGATGTCGAGCATTTCGCAGATGGAGCGCTCGTCGTCGCAGACCAGGATGTTAGCCATGCAACTTGCCTCCAGCGGCGGCCGCCAGCGAGGGCGCGGGAACAGGCGCCTCGGCCCTGGCTGCAGCGGTGAACATGCTCTGCCCGGCGGGGACAGACCGCTCCGCCTCGACGCGGCGCAACCGTAGAACAAAAGTCGCTCCCTGTCCCGGCTTGGATCGTGCCCAGACCTTGCCCTCGTGGCCCTGCATGATCTGGTAAACGATAGCCAGTCCGAGTCCGGTGCCGCCTTCAAAGTTGGACTGGAAGGGCTCAAAGATCTTTTCGACTTGCTGCGGCGACATCCCCGTCCCGGTATCGGCAAAACTGACTTGCCAGTCTTCTCCCAGGGACTCAACCGCGACCGTCAGCGTTCCTCCACTCTTCATGGCGCGAACCGCATTTTCACAGAGGTTCCAAAAGACCTGCTTGATCCGGTCGCCGTCGGCGAAGACATACGCCTGGTTCACGGCAAACCGGCGCTCGATCGAAATGCCCGTCTCCTCGGCGGTCATACGGTGATCCACAAGAGTCAGCGTATCCTCGAGCAACTGGATCAGGTCGGCCTTCGCGAAGTGATATTGCTTGGTGCGGGAGTAAGCCAGGAAGTCGGTAATGATGCCGTTGAGCCTCTGCGACTCGCGGGTCACAATGTCGAGCAGGCGGCGATGCTCCTCGTTCATCTCGGGCACTCCCGACAACATGCTGACCGAGCCGGCGATAGAAGTCAGGGGATTGCGGATTTCATGCGCAATGGCCGCGGCCAACCGGCCTACGGCGGCGAGACGATCCTGCATGCGGACTTCGCGCTCCAGCCGGCGAATCTCGGTTAGATCGTCGAAGGCGTAGACGAAGCCGAGCTCGGCGAGTTCCGGCACTGTCAAGGCCGCCACCCTCACTCGCAGGGTCTTGCGAAACTTCGATGAGGGATCGAATCTTACCTCCGCGTGCGGGTTGCGCGACACCACGCTGGGCAGGGCGTCGAGGAACAGCTGATCGACCGGAGTACCGACCAGGTCCGCCTCGGTGCGCTCCAGCAGCCGTTGCGCGGCAGCGTTCACCAGCGTGATGTGTCCGTCGAGGCCGGTCGTAATCAGGCCGCTGCTGATCGACTGAATAATGTTTTCGTGCAGGGCCTGCAGGTTTTCCAAAGCGCCGCTCGTATCTTTGAGCTGCACGCCCACTTGCCGGAGCTTCGCCGTAAGCAACCCGGCCAGGTACGCCACCGTAAGGAACGCGAACAAATTGACGAAGATGATCGCCTGCAGAGCCTTGAAGCTGGGGTGTGTGGTGCAGTAGGAGGGAACCACGCCGTAGTAGTTCAGTTCCAGCACCATCCCGTAAAGGATGAAGGCCAGGGCCGCGACCAGCTGGGCCCACACGCGGGTCAGCAGCACGCTGGCAACGATGATAAGCAGAGGATAAAGAAAGTTGAGCGAACTGTCCCAGCCCCCGGTTTCGTGGATGACGAGGCTGACGAGGAACAGATCGGTCAGCACCTGCAGCGAAGCCTGCAAGCGATGCTCCTGCCAGAACGAGAGCAGGAGCACGTAGAACAACGACAGGCTGAACCAGAACAGAATGGTGCTCAGAAACAAACGCATCGGCAACGGCGTGGGGCTGAACTGGAACACAGCCAGCTCCATCGCCAGCAGCAGGGTCAGGATGAAAATCCGAACCTTGACCAGCCAAACCAGCCAATTGCGTTCGTCAAATGTCGATTGCATGCGGTTCGAGCGATCTCGATGGCCTGTGACAGCACAGGCGTGCAAGGTTTCAACGTTTCAGAGTTTCAAGGTTTCAAGGTTAAAGGGCGCCGAAGTTTCGAAGTCTTCCAGGCCCAACTTTGAAACCTTGAAACCTTCGAACCTTGAAACCTGCTTTTTCTAGCCAGACAGCTTGGCGATCATGGCAAACAGCGGCATATAGAGCGAAATCACGATGCCACCAATCATGACGCCCAAAAGGCCAATGATCACTGGTTCCAGCATGGCCAGCATGTCTTTGGTGGCGGCGTCGACTTCCTCTTCGTAGAAGTCGGCGATCTTCTGCAACATCGAATCCATGGCGCCGGTCGCTTCGCCCACGCCGATCATTTGCGTCACCATGTTCGGGAACACGCCACACTCGCGCAGAGGGTCGACAATCGTGCGGCCTTCTTCAATGGCCTTGCGCACCTTCATCAGCGCCTCTTCCAATACGGCGTTGCCGGAGGTCTTGGCCGTAATCGACAGGCCTTCGAGAATGGGCACGCCGGAAGTGATCAGGGTACCCAGCGTACGGGTGAAGCGGCCCACAGCGATTTTGCGCAGCAGGAGGCCCATAACAGGCAGATAAAGCAGCGCCTTGTCGAAGTAGTACCTGCCGCGAGGATGCTTGCGGATCTGCTTGACCCCGAAGAACAGGCCGAAACCGCCCACGAAGAACATCCACCAGAAAGTCTGCACGAAGGCGCTGAGCCCCATCACGATGCGGGTGGGGAGCGGCAGGTTGACGCCCAGTCCGGCAAACAGGTTGGCAAAAATCGGCACCACCCACTTGAGCAACGCGCCGACGATGAGGACCGCCATGCTGACCACCGCGACGGGATAAATCAAAGCCGACTTCACGGCAGCTCTGAGGCGCACGGCCTTTTCCACGTAGGTGGCCAGGCGCTGCAGAATGATGTCGAGAATACCGCCGGTTTCTCCGGCCTCAATCATGTTGGTGGTAAGGTCGTCGAAGACGGCGGGGTACTGGCGCATGGCATTGGCCAGAGTCGCGCCACCCTCGACCGTAGTGCGGACGCCGGTCAGGGTCTTCTGGAAAGACTGATTTTCCTGGTTGGCCGCCAGGATTTCCAGACACTGCACTAGCGGCAGGCCGGCATCGATCATGACCGAGAACTGGCGGAAAAAAACCGCGATGTCCTTGACCGCGACCTTGCCCGAGCCGAACGTGGGCAGGGAAAATTCCTTGCCCTTTTCGCGAATAGCGCCGGGCGTGATGCGCTCGCGCCGCAACGCCTGCGCCAGCGACTGTTTGTTGGGGGCCATCCGCTCGCCGGAGATCTTCTGTCCGCTGGCATCCTTGCCGGAATAGGTAAAAACTGGCATGGTGTTAACCTCTCCTCACTGACGTGTGCCTGTTGCGTGAAAGCTGTACTGGTTGCATCTTCATACTGGAATCGCGACTAGCGCTTGGACGGAGCCGCTCCTCGAGCCAGGGTGGTTCCCGCCGTGGTCGGCCGGTTTAGCAGGCTGGCACCGCGGTTGATCATTTCCTGCAACTCGTCGGTATTGCTGGAGCGCGCCATCGCCACCTCCAGGGAAATCTGTTTCTGGAAGTAGCAGGTGGAGAGCGCCTGGTTGAAAGTCTGCATGCCAAACTTTTCCTGTCCGGATTGCATGGCGGAATAAATCTGGTGAATCTTGTCTTCGCGGATCAGGTTACGGACGGCGGCGTTGGGCACCAGGATCTCCATAATCATGGCGCGGCCCTTGCCGTCGATGCGCGGCAGCAGCGATTGACACATGATGCCTTCGAGCACCAGCGACAGCTGGGCGCGGATTTGCGGCTGCTGGTGAGCCGGGAAGACGTCGATGATACGGTTGATGGTCGAGGTCGCCGAGTTGGTGTGCAGCGTGCCGAAGGTCAAGTGCCCGGTTTCGGCGATGCGCAGTGCCGACTCGATCGTTTCCAGGTCTCGCATTTCGCCAATCAGCACCACGTCCGGGTCTTCACGGAGAGCGGCGCGTAATGCGTCGGTGAAGCTCTTCGTGTCCGCATGAAGTTCGCGCTGGTTGACCACGCAGTTCTTGTTCATGTGCACGAACTCGATCGGATCTTCGATGGTGAGAATGTGGTCGTGGCGCTCGCTGTTGATCTTGTCGATCATGGAGGCGAGCGTGGTCGACTTGCCGGAGCCAGTCGGCCCCGTGACCAGGACCAGGCCTCGGGGCTTGTCGCAAAGCTTGCTGACCACCGGCGCGAGCCCGAGCTGGTTGAAGGACTTGATCTCGAACGGAATCAGACGGAAGACGGCGGCCGTGGCGCCGCGCTGGTTGAAGACGTTGGCGCGGAAGCGGGCCAGGCCTTTCAAACCGAACGAGAAGTCAAGCTCCAGGCTCTCTTCAAAACGGTGCTTCTGAGAATCGGTCATGACGCTGTAAGCCAGCTGCTTGGTCTCCGCTGGCGTCATCTGGGGCAGATCGAGCGGCACCAGATGGCCGTGCACACGAATCTGGGGCGGCGAGTTGGTGGTAATGTGCAGATCGCTGCCGTTCATCTCCAGCATTCGTTTGAGCAAATCGCTTAACGACAATCCCATGGGATTCCTTCCCTTTCACTTGCAACATCAGTTCCGAAATCAGTGAATCGTTTCGCGAGCAACTTCCTCGAGGGTGGTCATGCCCGCGGCTACCTTGATCAAGCCACTGCGACGCAGCGTGATCATGCCGCGCTCGATGGCTTTCTTCTTCAACTCGACGGCGGAAGCGCCGACCAGAACCAGCTCCCGGATCTCGTCGTCCACTTCCATGACTTCATAAAGACCGCAGCGGCCCTTGTATCCGGTGTTGTTGCAGACGCCGCAACCTTTGCCCTTCTGAATCTTGACGGTCTTGGCTTCTTCTGGCGTGAACCCTTCTTCGACCAGGGTCTGCACCGGCACTTCCACGGTTTCGGTACAGTCTTTGCAGACGCGCCGGACCAGACGCTGCGCGCAGATGAGGTGGACCGAGGTCGCTACCAGGAACGGTTCAATACCCATGTTCATGAGGCGGGTGATCGTCTCCGGCGCACCGTTGGTGTGCAGCGTGGAGAGCACCAGGTGGCCGGTAAGCGCGGCCTTGATGGCGATTTCTGCGGTTTCGAAGTCGCGGATTTCGCCGACCAGAATGATGTTGGGATCTTGCCGCAGGAACGATCGCAGAGCAGCGGCAAAGTTCAAGCCGATCTGCTCTTTCATCTGCACCTGGTTGACGCCGCCCAACTGGAACTCGACCGGATCTTCGGCGGTCATGATGTTGGTATCCGGCTGGTTCAACCGGGAAATCGATGAGTACAGCGTGTTGGTCTTGCCCGAGCCTGTGGGCCCGGTGACCAGCACCATGCCGTAAGGCTTCAGAATGGCCTTTTCGAATTTCACCAGCGACTCGGGTTCGAAACCGAGCTTGGTCATGTCGAGTCGCAGGTTCTCCTTGTCAAGCAACCGGAGCACGATCTTTTCGCCCCACAGCGTGGGCAGAGTGCTGACGCGGAAGTCGAGCTGCTTCTTGCGTCCGCCGATATTCATCTTCAGCATGATGCGGCCGTCCTGGGGCAGACGCTTTTCGCTGATGTCCAGCTTGGCCATGATCTTCAAGCGCGACGTGATCGCGTCTTTCAACTTCATCGGCGGAGACATGATCGACTGCAGCACACCGTCAATACGGAACCGGACGCGGAACTCCTTTTCGTAAGGCTCGATGTGGATGTCGCTGGCGCCCCGCTTGACGGCATCGCCGAGCACAACGTTCACCAGCTTGACCACGGGAGCTTCGTCGGCGGCTCTTTCCAGCTCCGACAGCTCCATCTGGTGTTCTTCCGTTTGCAGCTCGACGTCGCTTTCGTTCAGCTCGGACATCGACTGCATGACGGTCTCAAGGTCTTCTTCCTTGGTCGCCCCGTAGGCCTTGTCGATTCCCGCCAGAATAGAGCTTTCCGAGGCCACTACCGGCTCAATGTTGAAGCCGGTCATGAACTTGATATCGTCCATGGCAAAAACATTGGTGGGATCGACCATCGCGATGGTGAGCGAGGCACCCACGCGGCTCAGCGGAAGGATCTGGTACCGCTTGGCAGTCTCGAAGGGAATCAACTTGACGACCGCGGGATCAATTTCGAAGTAGGAAAGATTGATGGCGGGAACGCCATACTGACGAGAGAGAAAATTAGTAACGTCTTCGTCGGTGAGAAAGTTGAGCTTCACCAAGGCGGAGCCCAGGCGGCAGCTCTGTTCTTTCTGCAGCTTAGTCGCTTGTTCCAACTGCTCTGGGGTAATAATCTTCTCTTTGACGAGAAGGTCACCCAGCCGTTGAGACATACGTCGATCTCCTATCCACGCGGGTGGAACGTCGCCGGGAACTTGTACCGGCAGGGCGCGCACGGCTGCCCATCATTGTGGGAGAGAAGGCAGCTCATTCGCGTTGACATAAATTGTCAACGCAAGCCGATTACGGTACCACTTACTTTGGTACTTGGACTTCGCGAGCAACTTCAGCAAAATCGCGCCCTTGGCTCGAACCCCGCGCCAAACGAGGTTTTTTCAATAGTGAGAGATGGCTCAGACTTCCAGGTACATGCACTTCGGTAAGCGGCGACCGAATTCGCAGGGACACGGGTCCGCCACGGTCCGGTCCCGGTTTCATGCGGCAGTCAGCATATGAACTTGTCGCGAACCAGGAAAGAGAACGAGCTGCGACGTTACTTTCGCACCCTCTATCAGGCTTGGGGACGGCAGCACTGGTGGCCGGCAGACACAGCGTTTGAGGTCATCGTCGGAGCCTACCTGACGCAGAACACCTCCTGGACCAACGTCGAGCGGGCGTTGACGAATTTGCGCGCAGCGGAGGCGTTGAGTGTCGCGGGAATCCGAAGTATAAGGCTTGCAAAACTCGAGCGGCTGATTCGTCCTTCGGGTTACTTTCGCCAGAAGGCGAAGCGGCTCAAGACTTTCGTCGCTTTCCTAAATCGGAACTACGACGGATCGTTGGAAAAACTCTTTTCTCAGCCTACCGGGAAACTGCGCGAGGAATTACTTGAGTTAAACGGCGTAGGGCCGGAAACGGCTGATTCCATTCTTCTCTACGCCGGAAATCATCCCGTGTTCGTGGTGGACGCCTATACGCGGCGCATTCTGGAACGCCACCGGATTCTGGAGGAGAAAGCCGACTACGAGGACATCCGAGAGTTGTTCGAGCGAGCATTGTCGCCAATTGCGCAGGAGCAGCAGGAATGGCCGGTAGATTTGGCGCCGCCCCTTGCATCCGGGATCCGTGGAGCCCCTCACCCTCCATCCGCCACGAGTACGAGCGAACGCACCGCCACGGTGCAGATCTATAACGAGATGCATGGCCTGATCGTCGGCGCGGGCAAATACTTCTGCAAAAAGGCAAAGGCAGAGTGCGAGGCCTGCCCCCTGCGGCCATTCCTTCCTTCCAGCTAACGTGGCGGGCGAAGAAGCCTGCGCCACGAAAGGCTGTACACTTTCTGCTGCTTTACCGGACTCCTTGTCCAACCTACAATTGACAATCCCCCAAGGAGAACAGGGATGAAGATCCTCGGGATCGAGGGCATGTCTCCCGATCGGCTGCAATTTGAGATTCAGCGGGGCGCAAAGCTGGTCTGCTACCAGTACTGCATTTCCATTGTTGTGATGACGTTCCGCCGAGCCTCCAACGTCTACTACATTCCGGCGGGAGAGAGCGCCGTGGCCAAAGGGTTGCCCTGGACTTTGCTCACCCTGGTTGCAGGTTGGTGGGGGATTCCCTGGGGACCGATTTTCACGGTGCAATCCCTGGTGACGAATTTCCAGGGCGGCAAAGATCTCACCACAGAGTTGAGCGCACACCTGTCGCGTGCGGCTGTGGCACCGATCGTCCCCGCCAAAGCCTGAAGGGGCAATGACGTTTCCCATCGGTTTTCGCATTGTGGGCCGCTGCATCGCCGTGGCGGTGCTGGCGATTTCTGGCCCGCAGTCGCTGCGGGATGCGGCTGATTCCGCGGGCATATTAGTGGGCGCGGCGGTTCGTCCTTACTGATTCTCCGACGCCGCATACTCGGCGACTCTCGCTCGCGAATACAACATGGTCGAGCCCGAGAATGCAATGAAGTGGCCGGCCTCGCGGCCGACTGCGGGTGGGTTCGATTTCCGCGATGGCGATGCGGTTGTCCGTTTTGCGCGGGTTCATCGCAGAAAGTCCGCGGGCACTGTCTGGTCTGGCATCAGTACAATCCGGAATGGCTGACGCAAGGCCATTTCATGGCGGCCCAGCTATCGCTCCTCCTGCAAGAACACATCGCCACGGTGATGAAGCACTACTCTGGGCAGGTTTTCGCGTGGGATGTCGTGAACGAAGCACTCGATGAAAATGGACGGTTCAAAGATTACGCTGACGCAAGTAGCTTCTTCTCTCAATCCTCCAGGGACGGTTGTCTACACAGGAACCATCACAGGTGGTACTGCCAACGCGTTTGCCGGAACTGTAGCTCTGATTTCAGGATTCCCGGAGACTACAGGATCGAACAATTCCGGTCCCGGAGGTTATCTGGTCACCAACTCTTCGGCTACAGCGATCACAGTTCTTAACTCCAATACCGTAGCAGCGTCTGGAGTGACAGCGACGTTGAATCTGGTTGTTACAAACTTTGATGGTCCTTTAGTCCCATCGACTAATAGTTCTGGCGCATCGACTCCCTTTCCTAATCCGCCAGCAACTGGTGGCATTTTCGTAGAAGGAGCTCCTGTAGGAGCATCGTTCACTCCCAGAAGTTTCCAGAGTGGTTGGAACTACACAAACTCTCAGATGAGCACGCAGAAAGTTCTGGACACGCAAAATGTCATGAATGGAATACAACAAGGGAGTCCTTCAATCAGCAACGCAGCTAGTGTTGTCATCGCTAGGCAGTTGCCAGGGTTTCAGAGTGGCGGATTTGTTGTCTGGACAGGAAAGCCTGTAACGGCCGGATTCTAGATTTATGCCCTCACCGGCTTGCCAGTGAGACGCGATTTTTCAACAACTCACGCGTCAGCGTAGTGAGGCGGCCCATTTTTCCGTTTCGTAGCCACACCTCCAGCCCACACAGTTCCTGCCTCAATTTTCGATTGCCGCGACTTTCGAGGAGTAAAATGGTGGCCAAGAGACGGGCGTGTTCGACAGTCGGCCACTTCGGCAAAACACTTCGTGAGGAGGAAATTGTGCCGACGAAACTTCGCTGGTCAACGCTGACCCTTCTAGTTGTACTGACCACAGGTGTGCTTCTAGCGGGGCAGAATCCAGCGCCCCAAACGCCGCAGCAAGGGCACGAAGCTATGGGAGCGGCAGCAAACGGCTTAGACGCTCACCTGCAAATGCTCACCGAGAAATTGAATCTGACCGATGAGCAAAGGACAAAACTGAAACCCATTCTGCAAGATCAATGGCAGCAGCAAAAGGCGGTTCACGACGATACTTCCCTCTCGCCAGAGCAGAAGACCGTCAAAATCAAGGCCATCCACGCGTCATTCCGCGATCAGATTAGCGCCGTGCTCACACCCGAACAGCAAGCCAAGCTCAAGGAGATGAAGCACGAGGGAGGGGAGAAGCACCAACAATAACGACCAACTTCGAAACCCAGTTCTTCTCAAACCTAAGGAGGCGGCGCCCTCCGGGCCGCCTTTTGCCCGGATTGGTTTTCTAACCAGGCTTGAGCATTTTGGCTGTTCGGGGTCAATGTAATCGAGATTTTGCAACAGTCTGTAATTGTAGAATTATCCGCAACGACAAATTTCTTAGGGATCGGAGCGTCAAACCATGCCCGAAGAGATCGCAGCACTTGACCGGCGGATATCGCATCTAAAGAACTACGTCGTGGTTCTCGCTTTATTGTGGGCAGGCACAACAGGAGCATGGCTCATGACAATGTCCCCTAATGCTGCCCGAGCCGCTCGGCCAGAAAGCCTCACTGAAGCGGCTGGCTGTGGTAGGTGAAAAAGGGACAGAGCGAGTGGTAATTTCAGCCCCTCTGCCTGAACCCATAACTAACGGGAAACGCGAGAAACGCGACAGTCCGGTATCTGGACTGCTGATCTACGACCCAAAAGGTAATGAGCGCGGCGGCTACGCAACGTCTGACGGTGGGGATTTGGGGGCGCTTCTGACATTGGATTCGGAAAACGACCAAGTGTTTACTGCCTATGCGAATGCTGGTTCGGGCGCAGCAGTCTGGGTAGCAAATGAGAAGCATCAGAACGTCGTGATGAGCACACATAACACTGCCGTGCTCGAGATTACCCAGGGCAAGAAGGTCGTTTATAAGCAGCCTCCTGACGCTGCGGCTCTGAAACAATAGTTACGTTTAATCGGTCCGAGAGCAGTGCTCATTGTCCAGTCCCCGCGTTCGTGCCAAATCCAGCAATCCAGCGTGTTGCAACTGTTGACATCAGGCGTTTTCGCTCAAATTTCGATTCTTTCGATTCGGTTCACATCTGAAGATGTTTGAAACTAGTCGGAAAATGAGCGCAATGGGGATTTCTCGCCAAATGCAGAAGCGAAGGACTGCGCCAATCACCCAGACTCGTTGGTCAGCGAATGGATGTGTACAAGAACTCTTACCTTTGTGGAATGGAGTTCTGGGAGCAAGGTGCAGCCTCGCTCCTTCAGGCCACTCTGGTAGAGAGATTGCGTATCCTCGCGCATGGGCACGTAGCCAGCCTCGACCAGCCATCTTCCCGCGCCCATCAGGCGAATCGAATGGCTCTCCCTCTTAATCTCGTAGGTTTGGAGCGGAGCCAGCTTGATCCAGTGGTGGTCAATATCAAAACCAGCATCTCGGTCAACAAACCGATCCGCTGCACACCCTCGGCTAACATTGGGTCGGGATACCCCCTTAGGAGGCGTTGCGGTCGCCGCGAGTTCGCCGCTTATGCTATAGCAGTCTACCGCAGGCGGGGGGAAGCAGATAAGCGAGTTGGACAGGTTCGTGATCCTGTAGATCACCACGACTGTTTCGTCTACGCTGTAGTTCTGTTTAGAGAGTGCAACATCGAGCCGGGCAGATTCTGTTTGCTGAGTACTCAGTTCAGGCATCGAGACGAACATTGCCGCTGTCAGAAGGATGAGTATGGCCACAATAGGGGTGCGTCTCATATACGAACTCCTTGCAGTCGCCGAATCGTTTAGATGCTCTCAATGATCTTGTCGTGACTGACGTTACCAGGCGATGTCACAAGTGAGCCAGAAGACAATCATTTTAACCGTCAGTTTATTAGCGCTGTAAGCTGTAGGCTTCCCTTGTTGTATACCCCGCGATTTAGTTTCTCTTTGGTTGCTGACAGGATTTCTAGGCGCCTAGAAGATGACCGTGGGAGCCGCCGCGAATTACAGGAATAACGAGTTTATTCAAAGGACTGCTGTTTGAGCGTAAGTCTGGAAACAAATTATTCTATGACCGCGATCACGTTCAAGCATTCAAGCAATGTGCGAGTTGTCACAAATACTTAACTTTTACTAAGAGTGGGGCCTCGGTAGAATCATTTCTAATGCATCTGAAAGGTCCTATAGGTGAGCGAAGCGTGGGATAAGGCCAAAATACGGGCTAGGTGGCTCGGCAAGGCAGGACTTGTGGCTGGTGCTGCCGTAGGAGCAATCGTAGGAGGCTTCGTTTTTGGGTTGCCTGGATTTGTCGGCGGATTGATAGCGGGGGCGCTAAAGCTCGGATTCATGGCGTTGTGGCAGGAGTGCAATTGGCGGTGTATTCGGGGCAGTTGCAGCAAATCGACTTGAGTCCACGAAAATGGAGAAAGAAAAAGCTGTTGGCTGCGCCCTGTCTGAGAGCGTCGCCAGCGTTGAACCGAACTCAGCGATAGGCACACCTGCTCCAACGCGTAGCTTTCAGCAAGCTATAAAGCAATCGCGGTCTCAATCAAATGCTCGAAGCGACATAACGTCTTTGCCGGCACCGGGGGGAGCAAAGGTGCCATCGTCAGTTTTGTGAAAGCCCAAAGATTTTAGATGACGCCGCAGGCGCTTCTTGAGCGAGGCTTCACGCGTCGAAACGCAAATAACGGATTTGCCGTTCTTACCCATGATCCCCTCATCAATGCGCGAGTTATCCCCGGAACATCGTCACTTTATTAAATGGGGTGCAACAACGCTAATGAATTCTCGCGGTGTTATTACTTTGGTTTTCTTCCAGAATCTGGGAAAGTGCTTCAAATTGCCGGTCACCAAGTAGTCGGCACGCGCATCATCGGCGCATTCGAGGAATACGTTGTCATCGGGATCACTCGTGACCTCCAGTCGGCGCGTCGGCGCCACAGTGTAACAGCTGTTCTTGATGAGTTGTAGAAGCTGCTGCCGGAGGCCTCTGCGAATTTTCAGTTCAGGGCGGGCAAGCACTTCGCTGTATTCTTCCAGAATAGGGCGGGAAATATACAAGCGGGCCGGTTTGGTAATTGCAAGCAGCAGAACGGTGCGCTGCAGCCCGGCTGGCTTGATGGCAGCGGAAATCAACACATTCGTGTCAATGACAAGCCGCAGCGGGAGCATTACCGCTTCGATCTCTCGGTGCGTGAGACCTTGATAACCTGCTCGATCTGACGCGCGGTGAGGTTACTCGTCCCCTTGCGTTCGGATTCCTCGCCGATGACCCTTAAAACTTCGGGCTCAGGCGCGGCAAGCTTCACGTAGTCGCGGATGCTGAGCAGTACCGCCTTGGGCGTTCCGCGCTTTTCGATAACGAGCGACCGGCGCTCATCCTCCACCCGGCGCAGGAGCTTACCAAAATTGGCGCGAGCCCGCAGGGCGGAGACGACTATCGTGCCGTTCTTGTCGGTGGTAAGGGTAGCCATAAACTCTCCATTTCGATTAACTGAACTGTACAGTTTGCCAGGGGTAGAGTCAATGGGCCCGGCAGGGGATTTATTCCCTGCCCGTCCGCCTGCCTCGTGCTGCAGCTTCGGCGGCGTTCTTTGCGGTGATCAGGATGGTGAAGGACTTCAAACACCGCGGCGTTCCCATCGACGGAGTCGGGCTGCAACTGCACATCTCCGGCTAGACGTGGACACCGCAGCCATCGCCAGCAATATCGCGCGCCTCACCGCTCTCGGCGTCCAGGTCCATATCACCGAGCTCGACGTGTCCCTGCCTGTCGACGCGAGTAGCGCGGGCAGTTCCGAGGACTTGCACCGCCAAGCTGACGTCTATCGCGGCGTAGTGCGCGCGTGCCGCCAAAGCTCCGGCTGCAGCGCAATTCAGACCTGGGGATTCACCGACAAATACTCATGGATCGGATCTCAATTCTCACCGGACCGGCGAAGCGCCCCTGCCTTTCGACCGTGCCTACAAGCCCAAACCCGCCTACGATGCCATGCTCGAGGAACTGGTGGGGCACCACAGATAGCGCTAGCCCGGGCCCGCAGACCGCTCTCCCGCATCTATAATGACCTCCAGCGGAGTGGTGCGAGACGCCGACTTCGCCTCCGAACCTGACTCAACGTGATGGATTCCGCTCCAAGTCGTCCTGCGAAACGGACAAACCGAAAGCAGGTCATCATTCTGCTGGCGATTGCGGTGGTTCTCCTGTTTGCCGTTCTGGCTTCACAGACGGCTTTTAATCCAACCATCCTGCAAGCCGAGACCAATCAGCAAGCGGTGGTTTTCTATGCGCTTTCGCTGTTGATCTCGCTTTTGTTCGTCGCGCTGACGTTTGTGCTCGCGCGCAACCTGCTGAAGTTGTTCGCCGAGCGCCGCATGGGGGTGCTGGGTTCGAAGTTTCGTACCCGGATGGTCGCCGGTGCGCTTTTGTTATCGTTCGTCCCTGTAATGGTGATGTACTGGTTTGCCTACGGCTTGATGAATCGCTCTATCGACAAGTGGTTCTCCACGCCGTTGGAAGAAGTCCGTTCGGATACGAACGCCATGACGTCTCTGTTGGCGAACTACGCCATGCAGAATGCAAGGGTCGAAGCCGCCGCCATCGCCGCTTCGCCAGAGATTGAGCACGCCTTCTCCGGGCATGATTTCTCCGACGTGGTGAGCCAGTTTCAGCACCGCCAACTTACGCTGCAGGGCGGGTTCGCCCTCGCGGTTCGCGACGACAATGCCGAAGCCGCCTTCAACGCGCCTGCAGCCTGGTCCGCTCTGAAGTCCAGGCTTCCCCTGGCGGAGGCGGCCGCGGGACATCCCGCGCAATTCACCTGGCAGCAGACCGACTACTCGGTGGGCAGCGCTCCAGTACAGGGAGGCGGTCTGATTCTGGTAGGGATTCCGCTTCCTCGTGAGTTTTCGCAGACGGTGCGCCAGGTAGAAGCGAGCCAACAACGCTATTTCCAGTTGAGCCGGGAGCGCCGCAGAGTGCGCCAGACCTACGTCGGCCTGCTCTTGCTGCTGACGATGATGGTTTTGTTTGTGACCACATGGTTGGCGCTGTTTCTAGCCAAGCTGGTGACGCGGCCGCTTTCTGCCTTGGCGGAAGCGACTCAGGAAATCTCGCGAGGCCGGTTGGATTATCGCGTGGACGTCAGCGCCGCCGACGAAATTGGCGATCTGGTGCGCTCCTTCAACCGCATGGCGGAAGATCTCGAGGCGAGCCGGCGGCAGATCGAAGAGTCTAGCCGCGACCTGAGCGCAGCCAATGCGGAGTTGGATCATCGTCGCCGCCAGACTGAGACCATTCTCGAGAGCATTCCTACCGGCGTACTCTCGCTCGACGGCGACCGGCGCGTGATCCACGTGAACCAGGCGCTGCTGCGCATGTTTTATCCCGACCCTGGACATGACTCTTCCGGTCAGATTCTTCGTGGGGCGTCGTTGGCAGATGTGTTCCCGGCGGAGGTTCTGGAGGATTTCGAGCCGCTGCTCCGGCGCGCCGACCGCATGGGGATGACCACCAGCCAAATGGAGATGCAGTTACCTCGCGGGTCGTTGAACGTGGCGGTCACGGTAGCGATCCTCAAACATCAGGGAGAAGGTGCGGGGTACGTGGTGGTGTTCGAAGATCTCTCGGACCTGCTCAAGGCGCAGAAGCAGGCGGCGTGGCGGGAAGTCGCGCGCCGAGTGGCGCACGAGATTAAGAATCCACTGACTCCGATCGCGCTCTCGGCGGAACGCATCCAGCGCCATCTGGACCGCGCCAAACCCGCGGATGCGGCCGCGCTCGGCGTGGTTCGATCGTGCGCTGAAACAATCGCGGAGGCAGTAGAAACTGTGCGCCAGTTGGTGGATGAGTTCTCCACCCTTGCTCGCTTCCCCGTGGCCAAGCCCAAGCTCGCCGACATTAACGACGTGATTGAGACTGCGCTCTCCATGTTCACCGGCAGGCTCGAGGGCATCGTCCTACACAAGTCGCTGGCCTCCGATCTGCCGAAAGTGATGGCCGACGGCGAAGCGATCAAGCGCGCGGTGGCCAATCTAGTCGATAACGCGGCGGAGGCCCTCCAAACCTCTATTGTGCGCGAGATTGAGATTTCCACTGCGTTGGTAGCAAGCCGCGATGCCGTCGAGATCACCGTGGCCGATACCGGCCATGGCGTGACCCGCGAGCTCAAAGAGAAACTCTTCCTCCCTTATTTCTCGACCAAGAAACGCGGTACGGGCCTGGGCCTCGCCATCGTGAGCCGCATCATCGAAGATCACCACGGCTCGATTCGCGTGGAAGAGAATCGTCCCGTTGGAACGCGCTTCGTTGTGGAATTGCCGGTCGTTCCCGAGCCGGTCCCGGCCGCCGCCACCGCAGACCATGCATAACGTCCTGATCGTAGACGACGAAACCGGCATTCGCGACTCACTGGCGGGGATTCTGACAGATGAAGGCTACTCTGCCTCGACCGTCGAGAGCGGCGAGGCCTGCCTGGACTTGCTGCGCAAGACCGCATTCGACGTGGTCCTGCTCGACATCTGGCTGCCCGGCATCGACGGCCTCGAAGTTCTCGAAAGGATTCGCGAACTCGACAACCCGCCCGAGGTACTCATGATCTCGGGCCACGGCACGATCGAAACCGCCGTGCGCGCGACTAAGCTGGGCGCCTACGACTTCCTCGAGAAGCCGCTGTCGATCGACAAGACGCTGATCCTGGTCAAGAACGCCATCGACTCGAAAAAACTGCGTCAGGAAAATGTCGACCTGAAGAAACAGCTGCAGTCGAAGAGCATCATCGTTGGCGACAGCATCCCGATGAAGGCTCTGCGCCAGCAGATCGGCCTCATGGCTCCGACGAACGGTCGGGTCTTGATCTACGGCGAGTCGGGCACGGGCAAGGAACTGGTGGCGCACGCGATGCACGCGCAGAGCCTGCGCAAGGAAGAGACCTTCGTCGAGGTCAACTGCGCCGCGATCCCGGAGGATCTGATCGAGAGCGAGTTGTTTGGCCACTACAAGGGCTCATTCCCGGGAGCAGCGGCCGACAAGGAAGGCAAATTTCATAAGGCCCACGGAGGCACGCTCTTCCTCGACGAAGTTGGCGACATGAGCCTCAAGACGCAGTCCAAAGTGCTGCGCACACTCGAAGAGCAGCGCTTCACTCCGGTCGGGAGTGAAGAAACCATCACCGTCGACGTGCGTGTGATTGCTTCGACAAACAAGGATCTGGAAGAGGAGATTTCGCGGGGCAACTTCCGCGAAGATCTTTTTTATCGGCTCAACGTGATTCCCTTCTTCGTTCCGCCGTTGCGCGAGCGCAAGGAAGACATCCCGCTGTTTACGCGGCATTTTCTGAAGGAGCTAGCGGCAACCTACGGACGCCGGCCGCGGGAAATCACCGACGACGCCATCGAGGTACTCATGCGCTACTCCTGGCCCGGCAACGTGCGCGAGTTGCGGAATGTGATTGAGCGCATCGTGATTATGAATCCAACCACCACTCGCTTCGACAGCAAACACCTGCCGCCGCTGGTGTACCGTGACGGCAGCCGTCGCGCGCCCAAGACGGAATTTTCCACGCTGCACCAGGCGCGCGACGCCTACGAGCGCGACTACATCCTGAAGAAGCTCGACGAAAATCACGGCAACGTGAGCCGCACCGCCGAGGTGCTGGGCCTGGAGCGCAGCCATCTCTACCGGAAGATGAAGGCTTTGGGGATTGCGGCGAAGGAGTAAGGCTTTGGGCAGAACAAAAGCGTTGGTTAGAGTTAGATCCCCAAGCTAACCCTCGCCGCAGAGCTCGATCGAACTGCAACTCAGGTTCTCCAATGCGCGCAGCCAGCGTGGTCTGTACGTGTTCCAGGACAAACCTCCGGTCGTTGTTCCCCAGCAAGCGACCTGGCTTCGGCAACACCGTGCCGAGCAATACCAGTGCAGGCGGCACAATGAGTCCGACCCATGTGTCGCCAATCATGTGATGACTTCCTGTGGTGACGTCCACCAGGGTCCCCACAAAAATCGGTATCCCCACCAACGCGGCTCCGGCAAGCCAGATTCGCATGGAGTATCTCGCCCAACGGGGGGCATCGAAATAGCCTTCGGTTCTTGTTCCTCCCGGCTCGGGTGCCTCTTTTGTAACCTGAATGTGTCCTTACCCACCTCGCCCACTAGCGGGCGATCACCTCGGCAGCCGGACAATGAGAATAGTGTCCAGTGCTCTTCGTCGATTGAACGCCGCAGCACATCCGCAACTGAGGTCGGCGCGACAGAGGAATGCAATCCGTAGACTGTGCGGCCCATACTAGTGGCCTACCGCTTCACCATGTGGATCTCAGTGCCGTTCTTGTGGAACTTCACCTCGTCCATCAGCTGGTTGATGAGAAAAATTCCGCGGCCGTGATTGGAATAGAGGTTCTCACCCATGGTGCAGGCAGGGATCGCTTTGGGATCAAAACCCTCGCCGGGATCGCGCACGATGATGAGAATGCCGCGCTGCTCATCGCACATCACGAGGCACTCGACCACCTTGCTTGGGTCTTCCTTCGCGCCGTGGACGACGGCATTGGCCAACGCTTCCTGAAGAGAGAGTTCGATAGCATCTTCCTTGCCGTCGACACACTTCATCTGGCGGACGGATTCCATCACCTGCTCTATGACTGGGTCCACGGCCTTGCGGTCGGCCGCGAGCGTGACGCGCACGCGCAGGGTTAACTGCTCTGGATCGAAGTCTTGCTCGGGGAGGTGTTCCTCGGGAGGTGCCCCAGATTCCATGGTGGGTTCGCGCGTCCTTGTCCGCCGGTTAGCGGCCTGTTGAGATTCTAGCGGTAATACGCCGAATCCGGCAATGACCGCCGCATTCAATCAACCGTTACGCAAGTTCGGGTACGGCGCACAAAACACAGCTTCATGTATCTGTCTCGTTTCGCCCGGCCTGCGCAACCGCGGTAGATTCTTTACTTGGTTCGTTCGTCCTCTGATCTTGCATGCGCTGCTCAAGTTGCCTGCGCCAGTCGAGTTCTTCTACAAACGCCCGCGAGTCGCGCCATCCGGGCTGGACCTTCACGAATAGTTCGAGGAAGACCTTGGTGCCCAGCATGCGCTCGATTTGCAGCCGCGCCGCCGTGCCGATCTTCTTCAGCATCTGGCCGCCTTTGCCAACCAGAATTCCCCTCTGGCTCGCGCGCTCGCAATAGATGGTCGCTGCGATCCGCGTGAGTCTGGTGTCTTCCTCAAAGCTCTCCACGATCACCGTGGTTGCGTAGGGGATCTCCTCTTTCGTGTTCAGCAGCACTTGCTCACGGACGATTTCCGCCGCCATGAACCGTGCGGGCTGGTCCGTGACCTGATCCTCGGGAAAATAGGCTGGGCCCGCCGGCAGCGCCGAAACGACCAGGTCCAGAAGCACGTCGAGCCCCTTGCGCTTGAGTGCGGAAATCGGGATCACCTCGCTGAAGGGATAGAGTTCGCGGTATTCCTCGATGAGCGGCAGTAATTTCGCCTTCTCGTGAATCAAGTCGACCTTGTTCAGAATGAGGAATGCCTTCGTCCCCGACTGCTTGAGCAGATCGAGCGCAAACTGGTCACGCGGATCGAACTTGTGCGTGACGTCCATGATGACGAGCACGAGATCGCAGCCTTCCATCGCTTCGCGCACTTCGACCATCATCTTGCGGCCTAACGAACTATCGGGCTTGTGCACGCCGGGAGTATCGAGGAGCACGATCTGTCCGCCGTCCTTACTCTTGCCCTTGATCTTGGGAACGTGGACGACACCCTGGATACGGTTGCGCGTAGTCTGAGGCTTGGGCGAGACGATCGCCAACTTCTCTCCTACGAGCGCATTGAGCAGTGTCGACTTGCCCGCATTGGGCCGGCCGAGAATGCAAACGAAACCAGAGCGGAAGGGCATGAAAACAAGCTACTAGCTTCTAGCTCCTAGCTGCTAGCTAAAATGACTCGCCTGCGGCGTTTGCGAGCTTCCCCGTTGCCATTGGAAACCTGCGCAATGACGCAAAAGCTAGAAGCTAGGAGCTAGAAGCTGTTTTATATCAGTTTCAGTTGCTGTGGCTGCACAGCGGTTACGCGTACGCGCTCGATCTTGCGGTCGGTCGATTCGACGACTTCGAAGCGCAGGCCGTCTCCTTCGACGACTTCGCCCTTGCGCGGGATCCGCCCGGCCATTTCGCTGACCAGGCCGGCGATCGTCGCCGACTCTTTCGCGTCGGGCTTGGTGCCGAAAAGTTCGTCGAGACGATCCACATCCATTCCGCCGGACACGATGAACGAGCGCTCACCTTCGCGCACGATTTCCGGCTTGTCGCGCTCGTCGCGAATCTCGCCCACGATCTCTTCCACCAGATCCTCGATGGTGACCAGGCCCGCCACGCCGCCGTATTCATCGACCACGATGGCCATACGGATGTTTTGCTTCTGCATCTCACGAAGCAGGTCGCTTCCCAGCTTGCTTTCGGGAACAAAGTAGACATCACGCCGCATGAGGGTGTCGAGGGTACGAGTATGAGCCTCGGTGTCGGAAACCTGCAGCACGTCCTGCGCGTAGACAATGCCTTTGATGTTATGGATGCTGCCTTCGTAAACAGGCACGCGCGAGTAGTGCTTGGCCCTCAGCATCTCGATAAAGCGCTCCACCGTTGTTTCGATGGGAACGGCGAACATGGCGGGGCGTGGCCGCATGGCATCGCGAACGGTCTTGCCGCTGAACTCCACCACCGACTGGATCAGATCGCGGTCGCCCTCCTGAATGATTCCTTCTTCCTGCCCGGCCTCGATCAGAGCGTCCACCGCCTCAGCCGGACTTTCGGGTTGCTCGGTCGTGCTTTGCCTGGTCAGCGATGCCACCGACTGAAGGAAACCCAGCACGATCGTCACCGGCAGCACGAGGTAGATCAGCATCTTAAGGACCAGTGTCCAGCGAACCAGCCAGTCCCCCTTGGTGCGCGAGAAGAACACGAACGGCAAGAAGCGATTGAAGACGATCACGATCATGATGAAACTGAACGCCGCCTGCAGGATTTCGTAGATGCTCCATTCCTGATCGCTGAACACCACGAAGCCCACGAGCAGGGCAATCGCTGCCATGCTCAACTGCGCGAGCACGGCCATAGAGAGTGAAGCCCGGGCGCGGCCCACTCGCAGGCGCGGCTCTACCTTCTGCTCGAAGGCATCGATGTTGTCCTGGAAATCGCGAGAAAGAAACCTTCCCGCTTCCTGGTAAACGCGGTCGACGTAGGAGACCAGCGTGAGCAGTCCCAGCAAGAGTAGCAGCGAGATGGCGACGGCGACGTTCATCCCGTTTTTCGTGCTGGCGTTGCGCGAGTGTTGCCGCGTTTCTGGCGCAGCGACGCTTTCGCGGTGGATTGAGTTCGCTCGGTCAAGGCAGCAGGCAGGTGAAGCCTCTGGCGCAGTGTCATTTCTTTGCGCGCCATCGTTCCATTATCGCGCTCATGGTCAAACCCTGCCAGATGAAGAATGCCGTGAAGGGCCAGGATCTTCACCTCTTCGGCGGCAGAATGCCCAAAACGGGCCGCGTTTTGCCTGGCAATGTCGGCTGAAATTGCAATGTCTCCCGCAAGTGGAAGTCTCTGCCGGGCAGCTCGAGCCGACGGCGCACTTGAGGGAAATGACAGCACGTCAGTGGCTTTGTTTTTGCCGCGGAACTGGCGGTTCAGAGTTCTTACCACGGTGCTGCTCGTCACCAGAACATTGGGGATGCCGCGCAGGTCCACGGCACGCCGCGCTCGCAGCACGAAGCCAGCGAGCGCCTGCTGGCTTAACTGAGGAACGCGTTTTTGCAGAATGACCAAGCTTGGCTCCATCGCTGCAAGTTCCTTGCTAGAACAACACGGGAGGGCCCGAGTTGGAGCCCTCCCGCGAATGCTGCATGCTCTATTCTTCGACTTGCGGCGCCGCCGGCTTCTCCGCCCCAGGCGATGCGGACTTTCCGTTGGCACTCGCGGTATCCATGCTCTTGCCTTCGCTGAGCAGAAGCATCTGCTGTTCAGCGACGCGCGTCTTGTGCTCGTCGTAGGCACGAACGATGCGCTGCACCAGATGATGGCGCACAACGTCGCCTTCGTCGAAGTAGGCGAAGGCCAGCCCTTGCACGCTCTTGAGAACGTCGATCGCCTCAAGCAAGCCGCTGCGGCGCGCGTTGGGCAAGTCGATTTGCGTGATGTCGCCGGTGATTACCGCTTTCGAGTTGAATCCCAGGCGCGTGACGAACATCTTCATTTGCTCGGAAGTGGTGTTCTGCGCCTCGTCGAGGATCACGAAAGAATCGTTCAGCGTGCGCCCGCGCATGAAGGCAATCGGTGCAATTTCGATGACGTTCTTCTCGAGATAGCGATCCACCTTCTCGGGATCGAGCATGTCATATAAGGCGTCATAAAGCGGCCGCAGGTAGGGATCGATCTTGTCCTGCAGTGTGCCGGGAAGAAAGCCGAGCCGCTCGCCCGCTTCCACGGCCGGACGAGCCAGGATGATGCGATTCACGCGTTTGGCCAGCAAGGCCGAGATCGCCATGGCCACGGCAAGGTAAGTCTTGCCGGTGCCGGCGGGACCAATGCCAAACACCATGTCGTGTTTCTCGATGGCTTCGAGGTAGCGGCGCTGGTTGCTGCTCTTGGGCTGGACAGTGCGGCGTCCAAACGAGCGCTGGCGCCCGGCGTCGGCCAAGCCGCGCAGCGTTGAGTTGGGATCGGAGGTCAGCACACGCAGCATGCTGTTGAGGTCGCCATTGTTGAAGCTGTAGCCGGAGCGCTGCAGGCTTTCATAGTCGGCAAAAACCTGCTCGGCGCGGGCCACATCGCGCGCCGCGCCCTCAAGTTCAATGGCGTTGGAGCGAAGGTTGATGGTGACGTTGAGTCCTTCTTCCAGCAGGCGCACATTCTCGTCCCGAGTGCCGAACAAGGTTTCGATGTTGGGACTGATCCCGATACTCTTCTTCATTCAGTTTCCATGAACCATGTTGGGACAGCCACCCCCAGCTGTCAGCCGAGCAACGCTCCCCGGCCGGCTAGTCGAACGCACCTACGCCTGCTGTTCTTCGCAGACAAAGCAGGATTTTTCTCAGAGACGGGAAGAATCGGAATGTTCGCGCCCATGGGGCGAGCGACTACCATTAGTTAAAGCCTACCCCGAGGCCGAGTGGCCGTCAATGGCGGTTAAACCCGGAGATTTACACAGCCGAATCCTGGGCGGAAGCGGGCACGGCCCTGGTCCTTGCCCATTGGCGCAAGGCCTCGATTTCCTCAGCGCGTGTGGTCGACAGAGGCACCGTCTGGCCCAACGCGTCGATCAGCGACTGCGTGGTCACAGGCTTCTTTTCCGAATATGCCGCGTAGAGTGCGCCTTGCACGGCGGCGTCGATTTCGGCGCCGGAGTAGCCCTTGGCGGCCACGGCGACTTTGTCCAGGTCGAACTCCGCCGGATTGCGCTTCCGCTTCGCCAATTGAATCGAGAATATCTGCTTACGCTCGGCCTGATAAGGGAGATCCACGAAGAACAACTCGTCGAAGCGGCCCTTGCGGATCAACTCGGGCGGAAGCACCGTGACGTTATTGCAGGTGGCGGCGACGAATACGGGCGCTTTGCGGTCCTGCATCCAGGACAGAAATGACCCTAGCAGGCGAGACGAGACTCCGGCATCGGCCGATGCTGAATCTGGGCCACTGCCGGCGAAAACCTTCTCCAACTCATCAATCCAGAGCACGCACGGGGCGAGGCCCTCCGCTACCTGAAAGACTTTGCGAATGCGCTTTTCCGTCTCGCCGATGTACTTGTCGTAGACCGCCGAGGTGTCGAACTTCACCAGCGGCAGCTTCCACTCTCCGGCGACGGCGCGCGCGCAAAGTGACTTGCCGCAACCCTGCACACCAAGAATGATCATGCCACGCGGCGGCTCCAGGCCGAATTCGCGGGCCGCGTCTTCCCACGCTCCGCGCCGTTGCTGCAACCAGTGTTTCAAGTTCTCCAGACCACCGACGCTGGCCATGTTGTCGAGGGCCTCGACGAAGTCGAGCATGCCGGAATGCCGCAGCAGTTGCTTTTTGGCCTCGATTACATCGGTGACGGATTCGGGGCAAAGCGCGTACCGCGTGACCAATGCTTGGGAAATTGCGCGCTCGGCCTCTTCCTCAGTCAGGCCGCGCAGGTTGGCCGACATGGCGTCGACGCCGGCGGCGTCCAGTTGCAGCTTCAGCGTGTAGGTCTTCGAGAGGCGGGTGAAGGTCTCGCGGATAATCTCGTGCAGCCGATCGCGATCGGGCAGCGGCAGATCGAAATATTCCACGAGGTGACCAAGTTCTGCGGGGACGGTGAGTTCGGGCGCGGTGATGACGACCGTCCGGCGGTTCGCTGCGAATTTCTGGCCGACATCGCGCAGCCGGCGAACCACGATGGGATCCTCCATGTGGCGATGAAAATCTTTCAGGATGAAGACGGCTTCGAGCGTCATCGACTCCATATTGGCGAGGGCCTGCACCGGCTCGCGCGTGTTGTAGATGGCATTTCCTGCGGCTGCCGTCGCAGAATCGGCTCCCAGCGAGGACATCACGGCTCGGGTCAGCCTGTCCGCTTCCCCGCTGCCGGGGCTAAGGACGGTTCGCGTTTGCGTGGGACCCCGACCACCCTGGGTCAAAACGGTGGCCTGGTCCACACGGGCGTGCATGGCTATCTTTTGCGGTTCGGGCGGAGCATTGGACCCCGAGCGCAGAAGGCCCTCGGCGATGCTCCATTCGAAGGTCGCCATGTTCAGTTCGGCGCAGGCGGAACGCACCAGGTTTACGGCGCGCACTTCCTCCGAGGTCTCCATCACGACGATCGGGGTCGAGGAGTTGATCAAAACTTTCAGGCGATCGAGGCCGTCGCTCATTAGGGCAGTGCTCCGCAATGGGGTTGAACTGGGTAGTACCTCAGTCAGGTTGACAAAGAAGCGAGCCGAACGCGCGATTGTTGCGTCGCAAAGAACGCGACGCTTCGCGCTGCTCGCCCAGATTCCTCGCTGCGCAAAAAACGCTTGCTCGGAATGACAATCAGACTGAGATAACTGCCCTGACGCTGCATCTGTTTGACCGGTCGAGAGTTGCTGCCCTATAATAAGTAATTCGGACCCACCCGAATATCTCTCTAGGCACACGAAGGTAACGAAGCAAACATGGCAAATCATTTTTCGGCGCTGAAGCGCGCCCGTCAGACTGAACGCCGCACCGCCCGTAACCGGGCCAACACTTCGCGCCTGCGCACACAGTTGCGCGAATTGCGCGAGACTATTGAGAAGGGCGAAAAGGCTGCCGCTGAGCAGATGTACCGCCAGACCGTTTCCAGGCTCGATAAGGCGATCCAGAAGGGCACGCTGCATGAGAACACCGCCTCGCGCTACAAATCCCGCCTGGGCGCGCGCGTGACGGCGATGAAGTAGGCTGTCGGCCATCGGCTCTCAGCAATCAAACTCTGGGCAGGCGCTTCACGGCGTCTGCCCTTGTTGTTTTGGGCAATTGGTATATCCCACGATTTTTGGGGCATCCAAATCTCTAAAATCCTTGTTTTTATTGAGTTGCGCTCCGAGATATGAGTGGGGGATGGGCAAAATCTCGAGCTGCAAAGACTTGCATGCAAGATATTGTGGAATAAGGAGTTAGCTTCCGAGGTTTGCGGTCGCTCCGGCTTCAGTCCTGTTGGGGAAGCAGTCAAGCATATTCCCAGTTTCTTTCTGTATCCTGTAAAGGTTGTGCGTCACATTGGGAAGATTTCTTGCTGTGGAAATCCGAAGGATCTCCGCAAGGGTGTTGACGATTGAACGGGGATTTGAGCGCGTGATTAGGCCGTCGAGTCCGGTTTCTCACAATTGAGTTGGGGTCGGGAGGCCAGATGGGTTTCCGGCGAGGTTTCGACATTTGTTGGGTCTGATAGCTATCGGGGAGGTCTTTTTCAGTAAGGAGTTCAAACCGAGGGGCTGGACAATCTGGATTATATGGGCCAGTCGCCGGGGCAGAATGCCCCGGTGACTGCTCTCGGCAGGCTAGACGAATACTTCTCCCGGCAATGCCGTCAACGTTCGCGAGACTAGCGTGTCCTGAATGATCCGCCTCGGTGGCGCCGCTGTCTCCGTGGCAATTTGCTTGCGTTCCATTCTTAGTTGCAGGCTACGCTCGATGTGGCGCAACTCCAGCACTTCTGCGCCTGCAACCAAGGTCGACGCCCGACCTTGCAACCCGGCTCTGCCGGTGCGGCCCACGCGATGGATAAAATCCTCGGCCATCTTGGGCAGGTCGTAGTTGACCACATGGGCCACGTCGTCCACGTGCAGGCCACGGGATGCGATGTCGGTAGCGACCAGCACCTGGAAGCGGCCTTCCTGAAATCCGTTCAACGCTCCATTCCGCTGCGACTGCGAGCGACCGCCATGAATCATGGCGGCAGCGAAGCCGTCCCGCACCAACTCCTTGGCCAGGCGTTCCGCGCCACGCTTGGTACGGGTGAAAATCAGGGTTTGCCCCTTTTCCGAATAGAGCAACTGCCGCAGAACGTCGAGTTTCTCTCCTGGTCGAACTTCGTAGGCTTTGAGCTGCACGCTCTCGGCGGGCTTGAGCACCGAGCCCAACGCCACGCGCACCGGATCGCGCATGTAGTCATTTACTAATCCGGCCACGGATTGCTCCAGAGTGGCCGAGAAGCAGAGGGTCTGCCGGTGCTGCGGGAGTGCCGAGAGAATGCGCTGGATCGCAGGTAAGAAACCCATGTCGAGCATTCGATCGGCTTCATCGAGCACGAGCATTTTGACGTGGCGCAGATCGGCGAACTTGCGGCTCATCAGGTCCTGCAACCTTCCCGGCGTGGCAATTACCAGGCCGGAGCCGGCACGGAGACCTTGAATCTGCGCCTTCTCCGACACGCCGCCGATGACTAGAGCGGCCTTGGGCAAGGCTTTGGTGCTCAGTTGCTCGTATTGCTCGTGAACCTGCATCGCGAGTTCGCGCGTGGGCAATAGCACAAGTGCAATGGTGTGGCGCAAAGGTTCTCGGTCGAGAGTCTCGATCAGCGGGATCAGATAGGCCAAGGTCTTGCCGGTGCCGGTCTGAGCAGTGCCGATGACGTCGCGGCCTTCAAGCGCGGGAGGAATTGCACGTTCCTGGATGGGGGTGAGGTTAGTGAACTGGGCTGCTGCCAGGCCCCGCTGCAATGCAGGAGACAAGGGCAGTTCCGAAAATGTGGTCATTCGAATTTGTTTCTTTCTGGAGGGGCTTTGTGATCACGCACTCTGACACACGTCGAGAGCCGTCACGCCGCTCACATTCAATTTTGGGTTTCACGCAAATAAACGGAGGGCAGGAAAAGCGGAGATGATTCTGGTCAAACAACTGACCACCGCGTGACGAGCAAACCGTGACAAAAGCGTCTTGATCATTATAACAGAGCACGATTCTAAACACTGATTTCCTCCCAGAGCCGCAGGGTCAGGTGGTCGAACTCTGGGCCTTCTCCTTGGTCTCTGGCCACTCGGGGCCGACAGCAGCGTGACCCGGAACCCGAGCGTGCGCAGCAGCGCTGCGAACGCGCCGTTCAGTTCGTAGCAGAATCCGCCACGCCGCTGCTCGACGAACTTGTGGACGAAGGCGTCCTCGTCGACGAGGAACGATGTGTGATGGCCGTTCTGAACCACTGCGAACATAAAGGGAACTTTGGGGATTGACACGGTGTCATTTGAAGGTATCTCCTGTCGCCACCGATATGACGTCCGCGCTCGAATGATCTCCCTGTGAGGAGGGTACCGTTTATGCACCTGCTTGCGACAATTCGTGGCCTGCAGTCCCTCTTCTTTCCAGCCCGAAAATCCACACCTCTTGCCAAGAACCCGAGACATGGGCCACCCCGCAAAAGCCTGGAAATCGCATTGTGGATTCCGGCCTTGATGTTTGCATTAATCGGGTACGCGCAAACGACTATACCGGATACTCCGGCCGGAAGAACTCTCGGTGCCTGGCTCGACGCATTTAACAGTGGTGATCGAGCGAAAGTCGAAGCGTATATCAAGACGTTCGATCCCCAGCAATCGGTGGAGCGGATGATGGGTTTCCACGACCAAACAGGCGGCTTCGATTTGCTGGCAATCGAAAGCAGCGAGCCGTTGCAGATCAAGTTCCGCGTCAAGGAGAAAGGGAGTTCGACTGTCGGAATCGGAAGCATACAACTGAAGGATGACCAGTCGGGTATTGTGGAAAGCTTTGGCTTGCGGGCAATTCCGCCAGGAGCTGTTGTTGAGAACGTGAAGGTGGATTCCGCTGAGCGGCAACGCGTGATTGACGGAGCCGCGAAGAACTTGAAGGAGTCGTATGTGTATCCGGATCTGGCGCAGAAGATGGAAGACGCCATTCGAGCGCATCAGAAGAAGGGCGAATACGACACCATCACAGACCCCGATGCTTTCGCGAACCGGCTGACGAAGGACTTGCGGGCGGTCAGCCACGACAAGCACCTCGGAGTCAATTACAGCCCGGTCAAGCTTCCGCCAGAAGGACATACGCCCAGCCCCGAGGAAGAGGCTGAGTTCCGAAAGATGATGGAGCGAACGAATTGTTCCTTTGGGAAGGTCGAAATCCTGTCGCACAACATTGGATATCTCAAGTTCAATGCCTTCGCAGACCCAACCATTTGCGGTCCAACCGTCGTCGCGGCCATGAATTTTCTGGCACACGTGGATGCGATTATTTTTGATCTTCGCGAGAACGGCGGGGGAGACCCAAAGATGGTGGCTATGATTTCAAGTTACCTCTTCGATAAGCCAACTCATCTCAACGACCTTTATAACCGCAAGGAAGACTCCACGACACAATACTGGACTCTGCCCTACGTTCCCGGCGCGAGGCTGGCTGATAAGCCCGCATTTGTTCTGACGTCGAAGAGCACTTTTTCCGGCGCAGAGGAGTTTACTTACAACCTGAAGAACCTCAAACGCGCCGCGATTGTGGGCGAAACCACTGGAGGCGGAGCCCACCCGGTATCGGGGCAGCGCATTGATGACCACTTTATGATCGGAGTCCCCTTCGCGCGAGCAGTGAACCCAATTACGAAGACGAACTGGGAAGGAACTGGTGTTGAACCGGAGGTAAAGGTTGAGGCGTCGCAAGCCTTGGATGCGGCAGTCAAGCTGGCCGCAGAGCGTATCAAGGACAACGCTGACAAGAGCGAACCGGTCCGACATCCATAGATGCGGAGTACGCCTGATGGGATTCCTGGTCAGACCGGCAACTGATCTTGCATCCATCCCGGCGTTTCGGGCTTGGGTTCGGTGGTCAGATCGATCACCAGGCGCTCTAGCACCATGCGTTTGCTTACGGGATTGGAGCGCAGGGCGAGATCGGCTTTCGCCACCAGGCGAATGGACCGCGTCAGTTCGCGGCGTGATTTATAGCGACGGGCCTGCTTGATAATGTCGTCGGCGGCGAACGGGGGAACGCGGAAGCCCTGCCACAGCGCCGCCCACAGCATGCGTTGATCGCGGACGTTGCGCTCCAGGATCACCAGCATCTGGCGGAAGGTTTTGGCCAGCATGTAGATGTGACCGATGGCGGCTTCTTCGCCTTCGCCCGAGGATAGAATCGCGTCCAGAATTTCCAGAGCGCGCACGCGGTCTCGGCTGGAAATGGCGTCGGTCAATTCGTACAGCGAGCGCTGCTTGGCGGCCAGGACCATGGTCTCGACGTCGCCCAGCGTGATGCGCTTCTTCTCGCCGACATAGAGAATCAGCTTCTCCAGTTCGTTCGAGATCATCATCATGTCGCCGCCCAGGGCGTCGACCAGTTCGCGGCCGCCGTCGGCTTCCATCTTCACGGCGCGACTGGAGCAGTAATCCGAGATCCAGCGCACGGCTTCGCCTTCTTGCACCCGCGCCAGTTCGACGATGCCGCAGTACTGGCCCATGGTGTCGCGGATGCGCTGGTAGCGGTCTTTGTCCTGCATTTCCATGCGGCGAACGTCGGCGGGGATGCTGATGTGGTCGGCTACGAAGACTACGAGCGCGTCGGGATTCGGATTCTTGCAGTATTCCTCGATGGCGGAGAGTTTTTCTTCATTCGATCCGCGGCCAAAAAGGGTCTTCACGCCGCGCACGAAGAACACCTGAAACGGGGCCATCAGCGAGGGCGTGCGGGCGCGGTCGAGAACCTCGGCCAAATCGGTCTCGGCTAGATCGAATTCGAACAGGCTGAAGTCGCGGAGGTCGGCCGGCACGAGGTGGTCGAGAATGGCATCGCGGAAGCGCTTGCGGAAAAAGGCTTCATCGCCAACGAACACGTAAGCCGCGCGCAGTTTGCGCGACTCCAGTTCGCTGACGAAGCGCTCGGCATGGGCGAAGGCTCGCATTCAGGAATTCTCTGTCTTCGATTGCGACTTTAGCATTGGGCAATCGATTCGCATAGTGGCGCGTTCGTAACGGCTCGAGGGACTGCGTGGCAACCTGTGCCGTCCCCTACAGGACTCGCCTGCTGTCCCCACTCCCACCCGGTACTTTCGTGCCGGGCTTTCCCATTCCGCCGCTGCGCGGCTGGAATTTGACGAGGTTTTAGGTCACCAATCTCCCGCAATCTAGTTCTTCCGCACATTCTAGAGGCGGCTCAGGAACTCCATGACCTCGGGGGAGTTCCAATTGATGGGGCCGACGACCTTGCGGCGCATCACACCCTGGCGATCAATGATGAAGGTTTCTGGCCAACCGTGAGTGCCATACCTACCGCTGATTTTTTCTTCCGGATCGCGAACCGTCAGAAAATTGACGCCGTGCTGTTTCAGGAAGCGGTGGTAAGCGTCGCCATCGACGTCGATACTGATGCCGAGCACAACCACGCCCCTGGCCCTGGTGCGCTCCTGCATGCTCATTAATGATGGCAGTTCTTCATTGCAGGGAGGACACCACGTCGCCCAGAAGTTTAAGACCAATACCTGGCCGCGAAACTGGCTCAGCTCAATTTTTCGATCCGAGTCCTGCACACTGAAATCTGGCGCCGTCTCGCCGATACGTCGCGGGCGGGATCCATGATAGCAGCCTGCCGCGAGCGCTACGACAAGCAGAGTCAGGGCGAGGATAGATCTCTGCAACTCTAGAAACCCTCCAGAATGTTCGACACCAGCGTCCGCGCGAAATCCTGGGAAAGGCGACGCGAGGCTGGGGTGTCCTCCTCGAAAAAGCTCTTGAGATCCTGCGACACTTCGTACTGTTCCCGAAAGAGATAGGCGGGATTCTGGTACAAGACTTTGCCCTCGCGGTCGGAGAGCGTCACTTTCATGCTGACCACTACCAGCACGCTGGCGGCGCGCCCCGAGGCTGTGTCGTAGGCGAGGGGCGAGGCTGCGGTCGACAGCACGGTTCCACGCAGCGTGGCATCGGCGGCCTCGCTGGGGTCGTTGAGTATGCGGTAGTGCGTGCGGGTGGTGAATTCCCGCACGACTGAGGCGGTCAGCATTTGCTCGATGCGATAGGTCGCGGTCTCATTCTTGAACGCCGGCACGGCGATGGTCTTCACGTTGTCGGGCAATTGCACGGTGTGTCCGGCGGTGTGATAGCCGCAACCCAGGCTGCATACGAGCAGCGTCGCGAGAGGCCAAACGCGTGCGGTCATTGAATTTTTCCCGAGGGGCGGGTGGCGGTCATGCTCTCGGCGCATTCCACGGCGGTGAGGGCGGCGATGCGAAGATTGTCTACTGCGGCCCACAACCAGACGCCGTTAGCTTGCGCGGGATCAGGTTTCACCATGAGCTGAATATCTGCTTGCCCGGCTGAACTCACATTGCTCGGCGAATCCTCTTCCGGTGCGGGGATGGCCACATGATCTCCCGCCAGCGCCTGCGACAACGTGGGCAGATCCGCGGCACTCTCCATCTCCAAGAAAACCGCCAGAGCATGACCGTGGAAGATCGGCGCCTGCAGCAACATGAGGAAAGGCAGTGGGGCATCGTCGCCAGCAATCTTCTTGTAGTGCCGAAGTACGCGCGCCTCCACCGAATCGAGCGAGGGCTGCGATTTGTGGCCGTAACGCGCGACCATGTTGAAAGCCACCTGCGCGTCGTAGACATCCTTGGGCAAAGGCTGAAACGAAAGCAGATTTACGGTCTGTTGGTGCAACTCGTCCATGCCGCGCTGTCCATGCTCCGACGCCGGTTCAAGGACAGTGACCACGACACGCCGGATCGGCCCAGCTTTCCTGACGCGCAACAGCAGCAGGGCGAGCGCCACGGCGGCCGGATGCGCCGTCACGCAGGGGCCCGGCTGTAAATCGGGCGGGGCAAGTTGGCCGCGTTCACGCTCGACCCACAGGGAGCGCACGCTAGCCCCGGGTTCGTTTTCGAGGGCCGCCGAAACATCGATAATGGCGCTGCCAGCGTCGCGGGCACGCTTCCAGTTCTTGCGCGTGCAATCGGCATCCGAGGCAAAGAAAGTGAAGTCCACATGTTCGAACTGTTCGGCGCGGACGCTCTGAATGAAGCTGATTTCGTCTCCCATGGCCTCGAGCTGACCCAGCGACTCGTCGTCGTCGAGCAGACGCACGTCGACAGCGGGAAAATTCCGCTCGTTCAGCATCTCGGCTATCTCTTTGCCTTTGAGCGAAGCCGCGCCCACAATCGCGGCGCGGTACAGTCCGCCGCGAAGGGCGACGCTGTGCTGAGATGCGGATTTCACCGGCTCGCTCATGATGTCTGTGAGGCCTCTTTGTAGTGTGGTGGAGGGGGAGGGCCCGACCGCCGCCGAAAGATCCACTGCAGACGCCAGAAAACCCCGGAAATCATGTAGAGCAAAGCGATGAAGAACAGCACCTGGCGCGAGAAGAACCAGATCGAGGCAAACAAAGCGGCGAAGAAGATGATCAGACGGAAAGGATGCCGCGAGCGGAAATCAATGTCTTTGAAGCTGTAGAAGCGCCAAGTGCTCACCATCAGGTAGCCGACCGTGGTCACCATGGCCAACCAGGTCAAGGCCGTGTACCAGGAGACGACCGGATCCCCGGCTTCGAAGTGGACGACCGCCGCAATCACGCCGGCTCCCGCGGGGATCGGCATGCCGACGAAATATTTCTTGCCCGGACGCCCCGGATTGGAAGGCTGCGGGTTGGAGGTGATGTTGAATCGTGCCAGCCGGCTCGCCCCCGCCATCAGAAACAGGAAGCTGGCAATGGCCCCCAGTTGCGTCAGCTTAATGTGCCAGTCAGTCAGCAGGACGGTGGGCATCAGATGAAATCCCCACGTCCAAGCCAGCATAGCCGGAGCCACGCCGAAGGTGATGGCATCCGCTAAGGAATCCAGTTCCCTGCCGAAGTCGCTGCTGGTGCCGGTCATACGCGCGATGCGACCGTCGAGTCCATCGAACAGCACGGCGAAACCAATCGCTTTGGCCGCATTGTCGAGGTGCCAGTGTTCGCTGAGGGAAGCATGCATGACCTCGAGAATGGCGTAGTAGCCGAGCGCCATGTTGGCGGTGGTAAACAGCGAAGGGAGGATGTACATCCCCTTGCTGAGGTGGCGTCGTGGTCTGGGGGGAGCTTGATCCATCAATACGCCTTCTCAGCGGCAGCACCGCCAACTGCGGCGAGTGTTCCCTGGGGTTGGACATAGGCGAGCACGCTGGCGCCGCCTTTCACGCGGTCTCCTACCTTCACGTTGACGCGCGCGGAGGCGTCGACCAACAAATCCACGCGCGACCCGAACTTGATCAGGCCGACACGCTGGCCCCGCTCCAAGCGGTCTCCGACTTTGGGGTAGAAAATAATCCGACGCGCCAGCAGGCCGGCGATTTGTTTGAAGATGATCCTCTGGCCGTCGGCTTCCATGGTGACGATGTTCTGCTCGTTCTGCTCCGCGGAAACCTTGTTCATCGCGTTCAGGAACTGGCCGCGCTGGTAGCGCACATCGCGAATGACTCCCCCGACCGGGGAGCGGTTCACGTGCACATCAAAGACGCTGAGGAAAATGCTGATTCGCGTTTTCTTTTCATTTCCGGTGGTCACGGTGGAAACGTCGGTGACCTTGCCATCGCCGGGAGAAACTACCGCGCCGGCCTCGTGGGGAATTGCGCGCTCCGGATCGCGAAAGAACCACAAGAAGAAAAAGGCCAGCAGGAAAGGAATAATCGCCCACACCGGATTTGTGAGCCAGCCGAGGAGCAGTCCGGCGACAATCAGGGGTACGGCGTAGAAGTATCCATCGCGAACCATGGGAAGTCGTCTAATTATAGTCGCGAGCAGCCTGCTCGTGGGGCCTGGGCTGGCTGAGGTTCTGTAAGTGCAAATAAAAAAAGGCGCTTCATCGCGCCCTGTGGAAGATGAATTCCTCCCTTAGCGGCGACGCCGCATGGAGGTTGGTCAGATCAATTACGCTACGTTGACGCCGTACTGCTGCCGATACTCGCGCTCGATGGACTCCATCTGATCCTTCAGGCGCAGTTTTAGCTTCTTCAGCCGGACTTCCTCCAGCTTTTCGTCTTCGCTGAGATATCTTTTTTGGGTGAGTGTATCGAGACGTTGCGAGTACTGCGAATGCTCCTGAGCCAGCTTGCGGAATTCCTCATGGCTGGTCAGGAGTTGGTCTCTCGAAGTCAGCATCCAGCAGACCTCCAAACCGGGATATATGCCCTCACCGTAGCACAGCCCAAAAACAGGAGCAATGCCAAAAAGTGGTGCAGTCTCAGTATGAGAAATAGGTTAGCTACGAATTCGAAGAGAGGTTCCGGGCATACAGAATGGCGTCTTCCGTCGGATTTGTATAGTACGACTTCCGCTGACCCGTCTGGCGGAATCCCGCTCTGTGGTACAGAGCCCGCGCAGCGGCGTTTGATTCCCTCACTTCGAGAAAGATGGAATCGCTGTTGGTGTGGGCGGCATGGACCAGCAAGGCATCCACCAGGCGCTGACCACAACCCTGACGGCGGGGCCCAACTACGATGTTCTGCAACTCCCATTCAGACACAACGCGCCTCGCCACAAGAAAACCGAGCAGCGTTTCTCCGCGGTCTCCCGTCGACGAATCCGCAGCCCTGGCAAGCGTTCCACGAATCACGAGAACGAGTCTTTCCGAGCCAGTTCCGCTCGTTTGGAACAGCTGCCGATACTGCTGTTCCGACCAGTGGGCAGCGGTTGGGCACGATCGTTCAAGATTCATCATGAAAGGAATGTCGGCGGCAGTGGCGGGGCGGATGGTCACGGGTTTCGGGTTCGGCATTGTTAAGCACGAGACTCACTGCCCATGGAGGCACACCCAGGACTTACGTCCTGGGCTAAATTATGCCGCCGCTTCGCGGCTGGATCTTGGGAGGTTTTCGTCCACCGGTGTCCCCGGAATTCTGGTTCTCCCGCACGAAACTGGCGTCGCGCCGTCTCAAAACCTGGCCCACTCTTCACGCGAACTGACGGGACAGCACATTCGCTAGGAACTGGAAACCGGCTTCGCAAAAATTTCGGCGTCCGACCGGCGGATGTAGTTCGCTTCCAGTTGCTCGGGCGAAACGGTTTTGCCAGCTTGCAGCTTGTGCCACCCGAGGCGCGAGATCATCTCAGCGCTCGGAGACGGAACGGGGAGCACAGAGATGCAGGCTGTGCGGGCGGATGCTGCCAGAGCCTCGTCGGGTGTCGTGACGGCAGTCTTTCCCGCGCCGGACCAGAATTCATCCTTCGGCAGCAATTGCTCCTGCAGCAGACGTGCGGCGTCCCCGGCAATTTCGTACTCGCCGACATACACTTCGCCGCGGCCAGCGTCGAGCGCAGCCAGAATTTTCCCCTGCGCGCCGCTGACCAGCGCCAGCACTTCCAGCAGAGAGACGGGGACGATGGGCTTTCTGAGAATCTCGGCCAAGGCCTTGATGGCGGCGAGTCCCACACGCAGGCCGGTAAACGATCCGGGCCCGGAGACCACTACGAAAGCGTCGATATCGGTCTTGCTGAATCCGTTTTTGGCAAGCAGCGCCGCAATCTGCGGCACCAGTTGCGCCGAGAAAGTGCCGCCGGCTAGTGGCATCTCTTCAATCACCGCAATTCCGTTCGGCTTCGCGCCTTCACCCCCGCGCGCCAGCGCCACGCTGCCGTGCTTGCCCGAAGTGTCAGTGACGAGAAGAAGCATTGATGTGTTCTTTCACCCTTCGACCAACTCGAGCAGCACCCCGCCTGTGCTTGACGGATGCACGAACACGTATTGGTGACCGCCGGCACCCGTCTTGATCTCATCTGACACCAGGCGCACGCCGTCTTTTTTCAGCCGATCGACCGCCTCCGGCAGGTCGGGAACTTTAAGGCACACGTGGTGCAAACCTTCGCCACGCTTCGCGATAAACTTCGCAATCGTCGAATTCTCTGAGGTTGCCTCCAGCAGTTCCAGTCGGCTCTCTCCGACTGGCACCATGACTAGCCGCACTTGTTCCTGCTCCACCGTCTCTTCCGGCGAGATGCTGAGGCCAAGCTTTTCGTAGATGGCCTTGGCTGCCGCCAGTGACTTTACGGCGATGCCGAGATGATCAATCTGGAAGGTCAACGCTTGCCGACCTCCGCCGCAATCTCTTCGACCAGCGTATAAGGATCGCGCCTATGTGCAGCAACCTCGGCCGCCAGGCGGGCGACGTTGCCGTTGCCTAGGTGTTCGCGAGCCTTTTCCAGCATGGCATCGCGCAACATCTCGACCAACCGCTCCTGCCAGTTCTCGACACTTTTTTTCAACGCCAGATTCTCTTTCTGCAGATAGGCTTCATATCCGGCTACGGCGGCAGCCAGTTCCGGCACGCCCGTCCCTTCGCTCGCGACGGTTTTTACGATGGGAGGGGTCCAGCCGTCTTGCCGCACGGCGAGCGACTGCAGGGCGCGGATTTCGCGCTCCACGCGTTCGGCCCCTTCGCGGTCGCTCTTATTGATGACGAAAATATCCGCAATCTCCATGATACCGGCCTTGATGGTCTGCACGTCGTCACCCATGCCGGGCACCAGGATGACGACCGTGATATCGGCTAGGCGCACGATGTCGACTTCATCCTGGCCAACGCCGACCGTCTCGATCAGGACCACGTCGCGGCCGGAAGCGTCGAGCACAGTGGCGACGTCGGCCGTAGTGCGCGCCAACCCACCCAACGAGCCGCGGGTGGCCATGCTGCGAATATAAATTCCCGGGTCGGAGAAGTGATCCTGCATGCGGATGCGATCGCCTAGAATTGCTCCGCCCGTGTAGGGGCTGGTGGGATCGACGGCAATGATTCCGACGGTCCGGTCCCGTCTTCGATAGAGGCGTGCCAACTGATCAACCAGCGTGCTTTTCCCCGCTCCGGGCGGGCCGGTCATCCCAATCACGCGCGCGCGGCCGCTGTGCGGAAATAACGCCTTCAGCAAATCGGACCATCCGGCTGCGCGATTCTCGACTGTGGAGATGGCGCGCGCTAGGGCGCGAGCATCGCCCGCACGAAGCGACGCAATCCATGCCTCGATGTCGTGATTCAAAGCACTGTTCAAACAAACAGTGTAAAGCAGGACTGGCGCTTGTGAACAAAGTCATCCCCGTCTGCGACCTTGCTGGCTAGTACCTCAGACCGCCGCAGGCGGGACGCGACCATCGAGCACTGGTGTCTGTCACCAGGGGCGGTTGGCAGAAGGGCAGACTACATCCGTGGCGGGCAGGATCGTAGCAAGCCTCTGCTTCAGAGACGGCCCGCTGGGCGTTCGCAGCAGATGACGCAGAAGCAGGACTGCGAGGGTTGGTGCGGCGATTCGGAAAAACCAAGGGAACGCAAAATCGGATTCGACTGGTGATATCCAGAAGATGACTGAAACGACAATCAGGCACGCCAGACCAGCCCATTTCAACGATCGGCGAGTCTTCCGGCTCACGTGGGGATCGTGACCACATTGACCGCATTTCCAGTGCTACCAAAAACCTCGAAACTGGTCTGCAACCTTCCAGCATCCGTTGTGAGGACGTGACCGTCGTTCGGAAGGAATCGCTCATCGAACCCCGGCAACCGTTGAGATCGCTAAGCCTTACGCGGATTTGCCAGATTGCGGATGCGCTTCGCGTCGCGACGGGCTGCCCGCCCAAGTAAGAACTCCCAAGGCAAACGCCGGGTGCAGAACCGAAAGCTAATCCCTCAGCAACTGGCGCGCGATCACTAACCGCTGGATCTCGCTGGTGCCCTCGCCGATGGTGCACAGCTTCACGTCGCGGTAGAACTTCTCGGCGGGATAATCCTTGGTAAAACCGTAACCGCCGAAAATCTGCACGCCTTCGTTGGCGCAGCGGACGGCGACCTCGCTGGCATAGAGCTTTGCCATGGAAGATTCCTGCGTAGTCTTCATGCCAGCGTCTTTCATCGAGGCGGCGCGCATGGTGAGCAGCATAGCAGCGTCAATCTCGGTGGCCATGTCGGCCAGCTTCCACTGGATTGCCTGAAAATCGCTGATCGCTTTGCCGAACTGCTTGCGCTGTTTCGAATATTTCAATGCGGACTCATATGCCCCCTCGGCCATGCCCAGCGACAGGGCCGCAATCGAGATGCGGCCTCCGTCGAGCACCCGCATGGCATCGGGGAATCCCTGGCCTTCGCCGCCCAACAGGTTTTCCGCCGGAATCACGCAGTCTTCGAAGATCAGTTCCGCGGTGTCGCTGGCACGAAGTCCCAGCTTGTTTTCCTTCTTGCCCGGGCGGAATCCCTTGGTGTCTTTCTCGACAACGAACGCGGAGAGGCCATGCGTGTGCGCCGTGCGGTCGGTCACGGCGAGCACGACAACTACGTCGGCGTAGTGGCCATTGGTGCAGAAAGTCTTGGTGCCGTTCAGCACCCAGTTGCCGCCCTTGCGCACAGCCGTCATGCGGGCGCTGCCCGCGTCGGAACCCGACGATGGCTCGGTCAGGCCCCACGCGCCGATGAATTCGCCCGCTGCCAGCTTGCTGATGTATTTCTTTTTCTGCGCCTCGTTGCCGGCAAGAAAAATATGATTCGAACAAAGCGACGTGTGCGCGGCGACGATGATTCCTACCGAGCCATCGACGCGTGACAGTTCCTCGATCGCGGTGACGTACTCCACGTATCCCATGCCGGCGCCGCCGTACTCGGGAGGAAAAATTGTCCCCATCAGGCCGAGCTTGCCCAGTTCTTTGATGGTGGCGAGCGGGAAGTCGCCGGCCTCGTCCCAGGTCATGACGTGGGGCTTGATCTCACGCTCGGCAAACTCGCGCACACTTTTTTTCAGGTGTAGTTGTTCGTCGTTCAGCTGGAAATCCAAGGTTCCTCCGGCGTCGAGAGGGCCGTACGGCTGCCATCCTACTCTCTCTGCGGCACTCCGACCGCAACCCGTTTCGATTAGAGCATAGCGCTACAAGAGTGAGAAGTTACCTGCAGAAGGAAAATCGAGACATTGAGATGAGCCGCGTCAATACTGAGGATTTCGCGGGTTGAATCGACTGGAGCCAACCGACCGGATGGTTGGGCTTGGAAAGCGCGGTTGGAGCCGGCACCCAAAATCTTGCGCTCCGTTCGGGGTCTCAGGTTTTGGCAGCACAATCTGCGGACGTGATGAAGCGCTGGAAAACTTCGTTGGAAAGTAAGCGGCCGCGCGGGGTAAGACGGATGCGATCGGCGTCTCGCTGCAGCAGTCCGTCCGAGACCAGTTGCTCTATCGTGGGGCGCACGCTCTGAACGGACTGCGCTCCAAACTCAGCAGCAATGTCCTCGAGGGCGATGCCCCGGTTTAGACGCAAACCCAGGAAGAAGCTTTCCTCCAAAGCCGTCGCGGCGAACACAAACGTCCTCTGCAACGGCGCACCTGCCACGTATTTCTCCAGCACATCTGCAGTTCGAAGGCGCAGGGCGGCGGGTGCGCCTCGGGTGGAGGGCAACATCGAATGCGCATCCACCCCGAAACCGAGATAGGGCTGCCGCGTCCAGTATTTCAGGTTGTGTCGCGACTCGAAGGCGGCGCGTGCGAAGTTCGAGATCTCGTATTGTGCCACGCCTGCCGCTTCCAATGCTTCGCAGGCGGCGAGGTAGGAGTCCGCGGTGGCGTCTTCGTCGGGGACGAAATAGGCGTGATAACGGGTTCCACCCGCGATCAATTCGCGGCCCAGTCGAGAATCTTCGTCCACTTCGAGCATGTAGACGCTCACGTGTGGCACTCCGGTGGCGATGGCCTCCGTCAATGATTCCTTCCAACTCTGAGGGGTCTGGTGCGGCAGACCGGCAATCAGATCTACATTGATGTTCGTGATTCCTGCCGCGCGAAGGCGGGCAATGTCATCCAGCACAGTCGCCCGCTTATGCAAGCGCCCTACCGCTGCGGCCTCCAGGTCGACAAACGATTGCACGCCCAGACTGACGCGATCCACGCCGCATCCGAGCAATCCTTCCAGCCCAGGGGGGGTCAGCGTGCCGGGCGCGCACTCCACGGTGATCTCTGCATCCCGTATCACGGAGAAATGCGTCCGCAGCCCGTCAAACATCCGCCGTAACTGCGCGGGTTCTAGAACCGTGGGCGTCCCGCCGCCCAGGTAGATCGAGTCCACGTCCCGGTCGATCTTCGCGCCCATCTGCTCGGCAAGATTCCCTGTCGCGGCAATGTCGGCGCAGACACGATCGACATAGCGCTCGAAGACGGCCCGGGAGAATACATCGGAGGCGAAGTTGCAGTAGCTGCACTTGGTGCGGCAGAACGGCACCGAAATGTAGATCCCCAGAGCCACTGTCTTGATTATCCCACCCCAAACCTTTTCCATCCTGGGCAATGCCCGGGCATCTATTTTGGGGTACCCTGTTGGACGGCGCGCGCGCAGCGCCGTTCGTCGCCCGACTGACTGCCCGAGACGCAATGGCCCAGGAAGAAGAAATACTAGGCAAAGCCTACGATAGCCGGTTGATGCGGCGACTGCTCGCCTACCTACGGCCCTACCGCTGGCAGGTGAGCGTGGCGATCGGTGCCGTCGTCCTCAAGTCTCTCTGCGAGATACTCGGCCCTTATCTTGTGAAGGTCGCCGTCGACCGCTATCTCGCGCCTGTTGGGGGTGCCGACTCCGGTTTGTGGAGCTGGCTCAGTCCCGACGCACGGCACGGGATTGCGCAACTTTCCGGCATTTACTTCAGTCTGCTGGCGCTTACCTTTTTGTTCGAGTTCCTGAAAACTTACTTCATCCAGTGGACCGGCCAGAAGGTAATGTTCGACCTTCGCAGCCAGATCTTCCGCCACCTGCAGCGCATGCATGTTGCCTTTTATGACACGAATCCGGTTGGTCGGCTTGTGACGCGCGTCACCACCGACGTTGACGCGCTGAACGAGATGTTCACCTCGCAGGTCGAGGCTATTTTCGAAGATCTCTTCGTGCTGATGGGGATCCTGGGAATCATGCTTTGCATGAACTGGAAGCTGGCGCTGGTTACGTTTGCCGTGTTGCCCTTGATCGTGGTTGCAACAAAGGTTTTCCGCGACAAGGTGCGCGATTCTTATCGACGCATTCGCATCGCAATTGCCCGGATCAATTCCTATCTCCAAGAGCACGTCAGCGGCATGGTGGTGCTGCAGCTTTTCAATCGCGAACGCAAGGCCTACAAGCGCTTCGCGGAAATCAACCGCAATCACATGGACGCGTACAAAGATGCGATTATGGCATACGCCGTCTACTATCCAGTGGTCGATTTTTTCTCGGCGATCGCCATTGCCTGCGTGATCTGGTACGGCGGCCAGGACGTCATTCGGAAGGTCGTTTCCAGCAGCGTGAGCCTCGAATTCCATCGTCATCCGCTGGTCGTGTTACTCCATCTGGTCGCCGTTCCCGCCTCGCTCGGCGTACTGATCGCCTTTATGCAGTACGCGCAGCGCTTCTTCCGCCCCATCATGGACTTCAGCGAGAAATACAACACCCTCCAGTCCGCCATGGCGGCCAGCGAACGCATCTTCAGGCTGCTGGACACGCCGGTTGATATCGTCTCGCCAGGCGTGACCAAGAAACCCACAGGCCCGGGCCGGATCGAGTTCGACCATGTCTGGTTCGCTTATCGCGATGTGCCGAATGAGAGTGGCAAAGACCATGGGGGGACGGCGGCCCCTGTGGCAAGCTCAGGGCAGGGTGCAGGCAGTCCGCCCGAGCAAAGCTCGGCTGCCTCTGGCCCAAACAATGGCTCAGGCCCGAATCCCGACTGGGTACTGCGCGATGTCACCTTTGCCATCGAGCCGGGAGAAACCGTCGCGGTAGTGGGCCACACCGGCGCCGGCAAGACCACGCTCATTTCCCTGCTGCTGCGCTTTTATGACGTGCAGCGAGGCGCGGTCCGCATCGACGGAGTCGACGTGAAAGAAATGGATCTCGCCGACCTGCGCAGCCGCTTCGGCGTGGTGCTGCAGGACCCGTTCTTGTTCAGCGGCACGATCGGCGGCAACATTCGACTGGGCACTGAGCGGATTCAAGACCAACACGTCGAGCAAGCCGCCGAAGACGTGAACCTCGGCGACTTCATTCGCGCGCTGCCCAAAGGCTTCGACGAAGAAGTGCGGGAGCGCGGCTCGACGCTTTCGACTGGACAGAAGCAGCTCATTTCGTTCGCCCGGGCTCTGGCGCATGAGCCGAAGATCCTGATTCTCGACGAGGCTACTTCGAGCGTGGATACCGAAACTGAATTCAAAGTGCGCGATGCGCTCGGCCGCATGGTCGAAGGACGCACGTCGCTGATCATCGCCCACCGCCTTTCCACTATCCAGCGTGCCGACAAGATCATCGTCCTGCACAAGGGCCAGGTTCGCGAGATGGGCAAGCACCAGGAATTGCTGGCCAACCGCGGAATCTACTTCAAGCTCTACCAGTTGCAGTACAAGGATCAGGAGATTCCCGTGGGAAGTTCGCCCCAGTCTACGGTCAGCGCGGACGACTAGATTGTGTGCGCCGGGGAGCTTCGCTCGGCGGACAGCCGGGGGCGGCTGTCCCCACATGACAAGCGCTGATTTCCGCCTCCTCATTACCTCATTTCCCGCAGTAGCATAGTCCGTTCAGGGAGACTTCTTCCGCTACTCATATGAGAATCCTAAATGCTCTCTTCCGCTCCGTACTGGCCCTGGCAGTGGTCTGCTCGTTTGCCGCTACTGGTCAGGACAAGATTGCCAAGCCTTCGCCAGCGCCATCGGCCGCGCCCAAATACCGCAATCCAGGTTGCCCATCGAGGACCGGGTGGCCGACTTGCTTTCCCGCATGACGCTGGAAGAAAAAGTTCAGCAGATCTGCGGCGGATCGAGAGCCGAGATGGAGGTCATCGATCCCACAGGAACTTATGCAACCGAGACCGCGCGCGCCGTGCTGACTCGCTGGTGGGATCCAGATCTCGCTTTCCCGGCGCGCAAGGCCGCCATCCTGCGCAACGGGGTGCAGCGCTATCTGAAAGAGAAGACTCGCCTCGGCATTCCGGCGTTATTCATGGGCGAGGCGCTCCACGGATTCATGGAATACGGCAGCACCAGTTTCCCTCAAGCGCTCGGTCTGGCTAGCGCTTGGGAACCCGACCTCGTTCATCAAGTCTTTACTGCCGCGGGCAATGAAGCTGGCGCTCGAGGCGCATGGCAGGTCTTCAGCCCGGTGCTCGACATCGCGCGCGACCCGCGCTGGGGGCGTACCGAAGAGACTTACGGGGAGGATCCATTTCTGGCTTCGCGCATGGGCGTGGCGGCGATCACAGGTCTGCAGGGGAATTCGTTTTTGATCAATCGTCACCATGTGGTTGCCACCGCCAAGCACTTCGCGGTTCATGGGCAGCCGGAGGGCGGCACGAACACCGCGCCAGGCAACTATTGCGAGCGCATCATTCGAGAGAATTTCCTCGTACCGTTTCAGGCCGCCGTGGAAGACGCGCAGGTCGGCAGAGTGATGGCTTCTTACAACGAGATTGACGGCATCCCTTCGCACATCAACCACTGGCTACTCGACCGGGTGCTGCGACAGGAGTGGGGGTTTCGCGGCTACCTCACCTCCGATGGCGACGACTGCAGATGCTCACTGCCATGCACCAGGTTGCGGCCGATAAGGCCGAGGCGGCGCGACTCGCGCTTTCTGCCGGCGTTGACTACGACCTGTCGGATGGCTCCGTCTACCGCACGCTGCTCTGGCAGGTCAAGAAGGGGACTGTTCCGGAAGCTGAGTTAGACAGGTCGGTCGAATCTTGACTGCGAAATTCCGCCTTGGACTGTTCGACAATCCGTATGTCGATCCTGACTATACCGAAAAGGTCACCAACAACTTTTGAAAGCGGCGCAAAAGGGAGTCGTGCTTCTCAAGAATGACAAGAACCTGCTGCCGCTCGACTTGTCGAAGCTGAACACTATCGCCGTCATTGGTCCCAATGCCGAGGGCATTCACCTGGGCGGATACAGCCGGGAACCAGCACACAGCGTCAGCATCCTAGAAGGCATTCGCGACCGCGTGGGGTCGGGGGCCACAGTGGTTTACGCGGAGGGCTGCAAGATGACCGATGCAAAGCCGGACTGGCACGGGTGGTTCGCTGACAATGTTCACCTGCTCGAAGCGGCGACACAGCAAGATAGCGTCCGGGCCGCGGCCGATACCGCACGCAAGGCGGACGTCGCCATTCTAGTCGTGGGCGAGAACGAGTCCAGCAACCGTGAAGCCGGGTCGGAACAGCATCTGGGAGATCGCGATTCGTTGGATCTTCTGGGCGCGCAGAATGATCTGGTCAAGGCCGTGGTCGAAACCGGAACACCTACGGTTGTGCTTTTGATGAACCGCCGGCCACTCTCCATCAACTACATCGCGGAGCATGTTCCTGCAATTCTCGAGGGCTGCTAACTCGGACAGGAAGGTGGCACCGCGGCCGCCGATGTTTTGTTCGGCGACGTGAACCCGGGAGGAAAGTTGCCCATCACATTCCCACGATCGGTGGGCGACCTGCCTGATTTCTGCAATCACAAGCCGTCCGCTAATCGCGCTTACGCTTTCAGCACACGCAAGCCGCTATTCCCTTTTGGCTTTGGGCTCAGCTACACCGCGTTCCGGTTTGAGAATATGCGCGTCGAAACATCGCAAATTGTATCTGGCGGGACAGCCAAGGTCAGCGTCGACATCGCCAATATTGGATCGCGCGAAGGCGACGAAGTTCCGCAACTCTACGTTCACCAAAGGGTCGCCTCGGTTCACTCGGCCGGTCATGCAGTTGAAAGGATTCCAGCGGGTCACGCTGTAGACAGGCACCGCGTGGTTGAGCCCGGTGTATTTGACCTGATGGTCGGGCCGAGTTCGGATCAGACGAGCAGCGTCGCGCTCACGGTTGTTGGGGCGCACGGTGAGAGCGGCAAGCCGCTTCCTCCGCCTGCAACGGCAGGCTCAGAGTCGGACTAGCATTCGTGCAGGCACAGGTACTGCGGAAATTCGAATTCGAGAATGGCTAAGTCGAAGTCAGTCGATTGCAGCGTGCCGAATTGCGGGGGCGCTACAATCATTGCTTGCGAATCCTGATCTCTGCCGGGGAAGCTTCCGGCGAAATGTACGGTGCGCAGCTTATCGAAGCCTTGCGCCGCGCTGCCGAGTGGAAGGAAGCGGAGCTTCGCTCCCCCGGACAGCCGAAGGCAGCTGTCCCCACACGGGCAGAGGAGCTTCATTTCTTCGGCGTCGGCGGCGACCGGATGCGCGCCGCTGGGTGCGACACTGTCGTTGATGCCAAAGATCTGGCCGTTGTCGGCATCACTGAGATCCTCGGGCACTTGCCGAAGATTCTAGGGCTCTACCGGCACTTGATCGGCGAGGCCGCTAAACGCCGGCCCGATCTCGCGATCGTCATCGACTCACCGGCATTCAACTGGCGGGTGGCGCGCCAGATGAAGAAGCGCGGCGTTCCCACCGTCTATTACGTGGCGCCTCAATTCTGGGCTTGGAGGCAGGGACGCGTGCGCCTGCTCCGTGATTACATCGACAAGGCGCTCGTCATTTTCCCATTCGAAGAGAAGTTCTACCGCGAGCGTGGCGTCGACGCGAGCTTCGTCGGCCACCCGCTGGCTGAGTTGCCCCGCCCGACGATGGAGCGAGCCGAGTACGCTGCGCAGTTCCGCCTGGACGCGCGGAAAACATGGATCACGCTGATGCCGGGCAGCCGGGTGAAAGAAGTCCGCATGAACCTGGGGACGATTGTGCAATCATCAGCTTTGCTGGGCCAGAACCATGAGTTTCTGCTCCCGGTGGCACCGACCCTCGATACTTACTTTATTCATAGGCTGGTCGAAGCGAGCTTGGCAAACCGGGATCCGGCGGGACAGAAAACGTCCAACGAACCAAAAATAACCCTCGTGCCTGAAGCCCTTCCCGCGTTGTGGCACTCGCGCGCTGGCATCGTAGCTAGCGGAACAGCCACGGTCGAGGCCGCTATGATGAACACTCCGTTTGTCATGGTCTATCGCGTCTCGCCCGTGACCTACCTGCTGGGTAAGCCGCGAGTGAAAGTCCCCAGATTTGCCATGGTGAATTTGATTGCTGAAGAGGATATTGTCCCCGAACTCGTGCAGCACGATTTCACCGCGGCCAAGGTCGCAGCCAGCCTGAACGAGATTCTCCCTGACGGCCCGGCCCGGGAGCGCATGCTGGAAGGACTCGCGAGAGTCAAGGCCCGCCTGCGGGCACCGGTAACGGGCGCCGAAGCGGCTTCGCATCCTGCTGATCGGGCCGCCGAGATAATCCTGAAGCTTGTGATTCGTGACGAGCGCAGACCCACAGAATCCAGCGCCTGAAGGCGGTTTTGATTTGCGCGCACTGGCGGCATGCCTGAAGGCATGCTTGATACGAAACTTGCATCTTTCCTGGGGAGCCTGTGCCAACGCCCCACTTGCGGGTCGGGACGGCGGCGCTACTGTTGCTTGTGCTCGCAGCATCTTTTGCGTCAGAATCTTCATCATAGGAAATGGGTTATCATTTCCTGGAGACTCTCCTGAATGTGGATTGACCTGCGGCGCCGCTTGAGCGTCCTAACCGGTTCCCTGACTGTCTTGCTGCTGTTTGGGCTCGCGATCCCGTCCTGGGCCGCCGAGAAAGCCCGTCTGCGCGTGGACGACTACCAGATCGAGGCTGAACTGACGCCGCATCTGCATACGATCACAGCCCGCGCCAAGGTCAAATTTACCGCCTTGCAGGACCTGAGCGTAGCGGTTTTCGAGTTGCACAACGACCTGCGGGTCACCAAGGTTCTCGACGAAAAGAACCAGCCGCTCTCCGCCGAGCGCGTTACCCAGGATTCCACGGTCCGCGTACCCCTGCCAGCCGGGCTTTCCAAGGACGCGTCCACCACTTTGACGTTTGAGTATGAAGGGAAGCTCGAAAGCGGGGATAACAGCCCGGTTCCCGGCCTTAAGCTCGCCTATATCAGCGACGACACCAGTTATCTGTTGTACGCGGGGAGGTGGTTCCCGGTCAGCGGTTTCGGGTTAGACCGCTTCACGTCGACCATCAGCGTGACCGTTCCCGCGCATATGGTCGTGATCGGCAGCGGCAAGATGACGGTGGCCGACGCCCCGGCTGCGAAAAAGCCCAATGCCAGCGTCCTGCCGACCAAGAGCTTCACCTTCGTTTCGTCGAAGCCCACGTTCCCGGGCACCATCATTGCCGGCGTATTTCAGGAATATAAGAGCGACGAAGCGGGCATGGACCTACACGTCTGGTTCAAGCCTACGCATTCGAGTCTGGCGCCTGCTTATACGACCACGGCGGTGCAGGAGTTTACTTACTTCATCACGCTGTATGGCCTGCCGCCTTCCCAGAGGCTCAGCGTCGTGGAAATGCCGGGCGATACTGTTCCCTATGTCTGGGCGCCGGAGATCGCCGGTCTGGCCGGTCCTTCCATCACCGAGAAAACGAACTATCGTCTGCTTGCCGATGCCATTGCCCACCAGTGGTGGGGCGTTTCGGTGAGTCCGGCGACCAAGGATGATTGGTGGCTGACCGATGGGTTCTCCCGCTACTCGGAAGCCATGTACGTGGAGAGTGCCGCCGGGGCCGCAGGCCTGGAGGAAGCGATAAAGGACATGTCGGTGGGCGCGCTGGCTTATGACACGGTGCCGCTTTCGAGCGCCAGCAAGCTCGATATCTTTTCGACCGAATTCCAGTCGCTGGCGACCGACAAGGGAGCGATGATCCTGCACATGTTGCGCTGGGTTCTCGGCGAGGATAAGTACAACAAGACCATGCGGGAGTTCGCTTCGGAGTTCGCGGGCAAGTCGGCGACCATGGATGACTTCCGCGCCATCGCCGAAAAGAATTACGGCGACCAACTGACCTGGTTCTTCTCGCAGTGGCTGGATTCGACTGGCGCGCCGGAGTTCAAGGTGAAGTATACGACCTACCGTCTGGGTGGCGCCGCCGCCACGCAACAAGGGGCCGAGAAGACTCCGGGCTTCCGCGTCACAGGAGAGATTTCGCAAGATCTCGACCTGTTCCGCATGCCGGTGGACCTTAGGATCGATACCGACGGAAAGACTGAGAGCAAGCGCATCGAGGTCGTCGGCACGAACTCACCCTTTACGATCGAGACCTTCGGCCGGCCGCGCCGCATCTCAGTCGATCCCGACCACCACGTCCTGACTAACTCCAGCGACGTGAAGCTCCGTGCCTCCGTGCTGCGCGGGCAGGCACTGCAGCAGCAGGGCGACCTCTCCGGCGCACTCACCGAGTTCAACAAAGCTCTGGACCTCAACAAGAACAGTTCTCTGGCGCACTATCGCATTGCCGAGGTTTTCTTCCTGCAGCGGAACTACCAGTCCTCGGCGAACGCCTACCGCGAATCGATCAACGGCGATGGGGAGCCGCGCTGGACAGAAGTGTGGAGCCGCATCCAACTGGGCAAGATTTTCGACATCACGGGGCAGCGTGAACGCGCGGTGAACGAATATCGGCAAGCGCTGCAGACCAACGACAATACTTTTGGCGCCCTCGAAGAAGCCCGAAAGTATCTGCAGAAGGCCTACGAGCGGCCCAAGCCGAAATCCCAGCAATAACTAACGCAGTCGCCGGAAAGGCTTGGCACCGAGCTTTGGTGGAGCGGCAGGATCGGGGGACGAAATCCACTGCTCGGCCTCCTCGAGGGAGTGGAAGATCTCGAAAACTTCTCTGTGCGCGCAAAATTTGTGCATGCGGGCAGCGTGAGACTGGACCGAATTTCCCACTACGAACGCGCGCTCGGATTCGAATGAGAAGGGGCCGACCTTGTCGGCCAGCCGGATAAGTGCTTCGGCCTTCAGAGCAAGCTTTTCCACATCCCTAAGATCCGCAATTTCGGAAAAGCCGGGCCGGAACGATCGACTCTCCCGCAATTGCGCTGGGTATCGTTCAATGTCTCCAGCTGACACTGTCTTTCCGAACCGGGCCGTGACCAACTGTAGCGCCGAATCGACAGTAAACCTGGCAACCTCGCTCCGATTGCCTTGGTTGGGCCTACTGAGAAGCTCCGTTCCAGGCGAAGCTCTATTTTGCGCCAACGCCATACCTCCGCCGCCCTGGGTACTTCCACAGGTCACATCGTCAAAAGAAGGGCTGAGCTTGAGCTTTCTGTGGTTTTCGGCCTCTCCCGGGTTCGGCTCTGACGGCTAACCTTTTTGGCCCCCATGGGGTCTAAAGAACTACATGCCAGCAGGGAACTTTCCATCGCCCGGCTGCGTATTTCTGATCAGATGTTAGGCGGGATTGAGACCCCTCGCCTGAACGTTACCCGGGGCCCCCACGCTCCTCCCCGGAGGCGTGGGGGCATGTTATCGCCAATCAGCTATGCGCATGTTTCTTGACATCGTCCGGCAGTCGCTGTCCACACTCTGGGCGCACAAGCTGCGCTCTTTCCTGACCATGTTCGGGATCGCGTGGGGTGTCGGCTCGTTGTTGCTCCTGGTGGGTCTGGGTGAGGGCTTCCGTAGCGGCCAGGAAAAACAGCTTGCCACCCTGGGCCAAAACATTATGTTTATGTTTCCGGGGCGCATTCCAGCGGTTGAGGGCAGCACCCAATCCGGGCAGATCTACTACTTTACCTACAAGGATTACCTTGCGATCCGCAACGAAGCCCAGTTCGTAGGAGCCCTGTCGCCGGTCCTGAACCGGGAAGACATCCGCGCGGTTAGCGATTACGGTTCGACGAACGGACAGGTCTTCGGCGTCGCCTCCGATTACAACCAGATCCGCAATGTGCCGGTACAGCCAGGACGCTGGTTCAACGAACAGGACAATGGCGAGCGCCGACGCGTGGCCGTGGTGGGCTGGGAGCTGCTCAAGAACATGTTTCCGGGCCGTCCCGCGGTGGGCTCGACCATTCTGCTGAATGGAATCAATTTCGATGTGGTTGGAGTCGTGGCCAAGGTCGGCCGCGACGGGAACAACGGCACGAATTCGCGCATCTTCATCCCGATAGAAACTATGCGGGACCTGTTCCCGCTGACCAAGGCCAACTCCGAAGACGCAATCTCGTTCATCAACTATCGCCCGATCACCAAGGACCTGCATGCTGAGACCAAGGACGAACTTCATCGCATTATTGCGCGGCGCCATGGCTTCAATCCCAAACTGCAGGATGCCTTCGAAGACTGGGACACGATCGAGAACATGAAGCGAGTGGGAAGGATCTTCGACGCGATGGACTGGTTTCTGGGCGTCGTGGGAGTGGTGACGCTTGGTTTGGGGGCGATCGGGATCATCAACATCATGCTGGTGTCGGTGACAGAGCGAACCAAAGAGATCGGCCTGCGCAAAGCTTTGGGCGCGACCTACCGCGCCATCCTGACGCAGTTTTTCATTGAAGGAGCGTTCCTTACGGCCTTTAGCGGCGGCATTGGATTGGCCATCGCGACCGGCTTTGTGACCTTGCTCGCGATGCTGCCTGCGCCCGAGGGCTTTGATACGCCGAGGATCATCCCGGCATCGGCGTTGGCGGCGATCGGTTCATTGGCAATCGCCGGCATCGCGGCGGGCCTGTATCCAGCGCGTAGAGCAGCGTTGTTGCCTCCGGTAGAAGCGCTAAGGCAGGAATGAAGATCAGCTTCTAGCTCCTAGCCAACCTGGGTTTGTAGGTCGGCTCGAAGCGAAGAGCTAGAAGCTAGGAGCGGTTTTCGATGATCGTTGATCTCGCCACTCAGGCCTACAACGCGCTGCGCCACAACCGGCGCCGCAGTCTGCTGACCATGCTCGGCATGGCCTGGGGCATTGCGACCGTCGTGCTGTTGCTGGCTTATGGCGCGGGCTTCGAGCACGGATTGTGGGCCGCGTTCCGTTCCTTCGGCACCAATCTCGTCTTCATTTTCCCGGGACGCACCGAACTGCAGGCCGGGGGAACCAAGGCGGGCACACAAATACGATTGAACGTCAACGACCTCGACTATATCCGCGCCGAGGTGCCCCTGCTAAAGCACGTTTCGCCCGAGGCGTTCAAGAACTGCGTGGTGGCTTACGCAACGCGCAGCGCGAACTACGGCGTTAGTGGCGTTTATGCCAATTACGGGCGCATGCGCAAGATGGAGGTGACTGAAGGGAGTTTCTTCAACGAGGCTGACGATTTTACCCACACGCGCGTGGCTGTGATCGGCGCCGATGCAAAGAAGAAGCTGTTCTCCGGGCAGAATGCGCTCGGGGAGAACGTCCGTTTGGACGGCATCTCTTACCAGGTCGTCGGCATTCTGAAACACCAGGTGCAGAACGGAGACGACAACATCAACGAGCATGTTTACGTCCCCTACAGCGCCATGAGCGACCTCACGAATGCGTATTATCTGAGTTCGGTCGTCATGGAATATGAAGGCGACCACGACAAAGTGGTCAAAGGCGTGCGCGATTCCATGGCGTTCCATCATAGCTTCGATCCCAAGGACCATCGCGCTATCTTTGTCTTCGACGTGTTCGCGGACCTGCTGGATCTGCAGGTGATTACGACCGGCATCAAGATTCTGCTGGGCTTCATCGGACTGCTGACTCTCGGCATTGGCGGGGTCGGCCTGATGAACATCATGCTGGTCTCGGTGACGCAGCGCACGCGTGAAATTGGAGTGGAGAAGGCACTGGGCGCGCACCGGTGGCATATCCTGTTCCAGTTCCTGGCCGAAGCCCTGGTGATCACAGCGCTGGGCGGACTGTTGGGTGTGATCCTCGCCTATCTGGTGTCATGGTCAGTGGGATCGCTGACGCTGTGGAGCGCGTTCGAAGAAAACGCGAGCGAAGGCGACATTCACCTCTACATCGACGCGGCGACGCTGATGTGGTCGACGTTCATCCTGAGTTTCGTCGGCATCGTGAGCGGCATGCTGCCTGCAATCAAAGCCGCGCGGCTGAATCCGATTGAGGCGCTCAGGTACGAGTAAGGCATCTCTCCGCCTCACAATTGGTCCAGTTCGACCCAGTTCAATATGTCGTCCTGTGTGCAACCGTTGGTGGCTTTTGCGCACACCTGAAAGTGTTCAACCGGATGCAACTCCCACGCGGAAGCACGCCAGCAAGATCGCTTTTGAGCCTGAGTCTGCGCGGTAGCGCAATTTTGTGACGGCATATTGTGTTCGTTGTCGATCAGCAGTTGCCCGAGCACGCGCACCTGATGGCCAAGCGCTTTCTGCAGATTCTCGACTGTCCAGATGTTATGTTCGAACTGGAAACGGTACTGAGGAGTCATCTCCACGATCACGCTGGTCTGCTCTAACGCGCTGGCCGCTGAACCTTTCGTGGTCTTGCCTGGCGACCGCTGTGAGGCAGCGGGAGTAGCCGCCGGATTTTCGTCGCTGCGGAGTCCCTGCGCCACCGTGGGGTCAAAGCCAATTCCAATGTGATAATCGACGTTGCTTTTCTCCGGATCGTCGCTGGGGCCGGTCAACTCGCAGTTGCTGCTCTCGGCTCCCGTCGGTTGAAAGTAGTACAAGAAGCCAATCACACCGAAGGCCTGGCCCTCCCCCATCTTTTTCAGTTGATTCTGGAATTCGCCATGATTGGATCGAGTAAGCCCAGCCGGCGTATCGGCGTCGAGACCGGCAAAGTCCTGTTGGGCCAGGAATTTTACAGCAGTAGAGAGGGGCGCAGGCGGGTCGAGCGCGTTTTTGAGTGAGTTCAAATAGGCATCGTAGCCGGCCGCCGGGCTGCAGCCCGTGGGGAAGCGGCTGTGACAATCCTGAAAGTCAACGATCTCGTCGCACTTTTCGGCCACGATGGCGCCCTCGGAAGCCGGCGCGTTGGCCGGTTTCGCGGCGTGGGGAGGCGCCGCGTTCATCGCCAGGGCCAGGGCCAGAGGCGCGAAAGGAGCCACGTGCCGCGCGAAGGTACGGCTGGTTTGTGATTTCGTGTCGGCCATATCTGCCTCCTTGCGAGTGGGTCAAATCGTTTGCCGGCAGTGAAATCGCCCACTCGCGTCCCGTTCAGGGATGCGGGACATTGCCACCGGCGGGCCGACCTCCAGCCGGTCCACCGTCAGCACCCGGTTGCCCGCCATCTCGGTCCTTTGTGCTTGCCTCGATTCCCTTGCCGACTCCGTACGTCGTCGCGCTGACTCCCAGGAGAGCCAGGACGGTCCCGGGAACGTCAGGAATGTCGCATTTACAGAGCACGACGAGGAAGAAACTCAGCCCGATGACAAGGGTGAAAATCAGAAACTGGAAGCGCCCCATGCTGGCGCCTCCTGTGCCTTTCTCCTCCAGCAGTTGACTGATATCGATTTTATTGCTCGCGATCGCTGCTAGCACCAGAAAGCCGAACAGGAAGAGTAGAATCAGCCCGCCATACGCGATGGCGATCTTCAATTTGTCCATGGGAGGGCCCGGAACCCAAAGTGCGATCGCGAAAGCGAGCGCAATGCTCAACACCAGCATGATCAAAAACTCGACGGTCTTCATCGTGTCCTCCTTGCGATTAAGGGAGTCGGGTCATCGGCCCTCGAACAGGTCCCGGGCTTTGCCAGCCAGATAAAAGGCGTGACTTCCTCCGAGAGCCATAACCATTGGCACAGGCAGTCGAGGCAACTCGGTTGGGTTGCGAATCACCTGCAGTAGGTAGTAGCCAGCGACGAACAGCGTCACTACCAGTGTCTGCGCCCGCCCTGTGCTGGCCTGGGAAGAGAAACCATTCGCACTGTTTGGGTCGCGAACGTGGCCGTCGAGCAAGTAGCTCAAAGGGATGCTGCCCGTTAGCAATTTCCCAAGCACAACGCCCAGGAAGCCGCCGAACAGCAGGACCGCCTCCCAATAAGCGAATTTCACAAACAAGGGCATGCCTCTCCAGAATCTTCTCAGTCTTGCGCACGCCGTGGGCCTTGGGGGAAGTGGGCAAGGTATACACAACCTCTGCGTTTTCGGCAAGTAGTATTTTCCGCCGTTACGAAAACGGAACATAGACCTGCGTGAGGTGCGTCCGAGTGCGCGAAGCAGGTCCGGCATCAGAAGCTCGCTTGAGGCGATACAATCTCTCCCGTGCCCGACTTGGTTGATTCCCGCCTCGAGCGCGTCTTGGCGCAGTTGCGCCTATACGAACATCCTCTCTTGAACTTCTCCGCACGTGGGAAAGGCGAAGGGGTCGAGGTCATCATCAAGTTCAAAGACGAACACGTACCCGTTCACACCTACTACTTTGATCTCCACCCCCGCGATCTCGATGACGCGCAGTTCGAATGGAGCTTCCAGCGCCAGCTCTACGACGCCTTGCATGACTATTTCGTCGAGATGTTCATTCGCACGCCGCAGGACCGAGCCGACCGACAAAAGAGGGGACTGTGATCGGGCTGCGCGGAAAGATCGAGGACGAGATCCGGAAGCATGGCCCGATTCCCTTCTCGCGCTATATGGAGATGTGTCTCTACGACGCCGAGTTCGGGTACTACTTGCGTAACCCGGCGCAATTCGGTAAGGCTGGAGACTTCTACACCTCCAGCGATGTCCATGCCGTCTTTGGCCGCTTGATGGCGCGCCAGTTCGACGAGATGTGGCGGTTTCTGGGCTCTCCCGCCAGCATCGTGATTAAGGAACTTGGGCCGGGACGTGGACTCTTCGCGCAGGACGTGCTGGACTGGTCGGAAAAGAAGTTTCCGGATTTCTTTTATGCCTTGCGCTACGTTCTGGACGAACGCTCGCCTGCACTACGACAGCGAATCGAGCAAACTCTGAGCCGGCACTTCACATCTGGGAAAGCTGCGTTCCCGTCCTCTGGAGAAAGGCTTTCTATAACGGAGATCGTCTTTGCCAACGAGTTCTTCGATGCTCTGCCGGTTGAGACTTTGAGTTCGCAGGGATCGCTTCGCGTGGACTTGCGCGAGGGACGTTTAGCAGAGACTTGGGTTCCGGCTTCGCAGGAAGAGCTGGAGTTCCTCGATCGTTACTCGATCCATCCCGAACCCGGCGAACGAGTCGAGGTTTCACATCAATCGCAGACTGCGATGAACGTTGCGGCGGAACTGGAACGCGGGTTCGTCGTTGTCGTCGACTACGGGTATACGCGCGACGAGCAACTCGCAGGACGGCATCGGGGGACGCTGAAGGCCATTCGCCAGCATTCCGTGAGTGCCAACCCGTACGAAGCCCCGGGCGAGCAGGACATCACAGCCGAGGTAAATTTCACGGCGCTGGCAGCGGCAGCGGAAAAACGAGGCATGCATGCGCAAAGGCTCGTCACGCAATCGCAGTTCCTGATGGGGATCGGAGAAGCGAATCAGTTCGCCGATGCTTTCGAGGATTGCCGCCTGCCACAAGAGGGGGCCAAGGTCGCGTTGCAACTCAAACACCTGGTGACGCCAGCGGGCATGGGGGAGAGCTTTCACGTGTTGGTGGCGACTAAAGGAGTCGAGCGGGAAGAGGCCGCGACCCTTGCGGGCCTGAGTTTCGGCGTAAGTCGAGTTCGGCGCTGAAGATACGCTCGCCGACACGCCACTACGTGGCGTAGCTGACGAGAGTTTCCTTCACAGCAATTCCCGCTGCTCTGCCCCTTCGATCTGAACCAGGTCAGGGTCGCGCCGTCCGAGCTGCGTCACTTTCTGCCAACGCACTGGACCACCGACCTCACCACGCAGCCGGGCCACCGCTGAGCCGACGTACAACGACGGGAGCAGAAAATGATCCACCTTAAGCGGGCCCGCTACTTTCACATTGCGGATCCAATGTAGTGCGCCGCTGATGCTACACCCGCACTGGCTGCAATCCGGATTTCCTCCAAAGACGCAGGGCTCGACTTGGGAACGCAGATCGGCAGAATAATTCGTCGACATTTTGGCGAACAGGCAGTCGACCGGGCTCTTCGGTGGCTTCAGGAAGGCTCGCGCCATTCCCTGCGGAATCAAGAGCTTGCTGTAGTTGGTTTGCAACTGCGGCAAGTCACGGGCGACACGCTCACGATCTTCGGCGGTGAGCCGTTCGGCGCTCTGCTCGCCAGTCTGCGGACTGTATAGGCTTACCCAAATTCGATTCACTTCGGGCTGCGAATTCCAGAATGCAACGTATTCCTCGAGGTAGGAAGGCCGCGAAAGCATGGGTCGCGTGATCACCCAATGCACGTTGATCCTTCGTCCGCAGATGTTCGCCAGGATACGCTCGTAGGTTGCCGGCTTGCGTCGGACGTTATGATGTTCGGGAAGTCCATCGATGGAAACAGCCACTACGAGTCGGGGAATCTCCATCCAGTGGGCTGGAATAGGAATCACCCCACTCGTCACGACCATGGTGAACGTCCCCAGGTCACCTAGAGCGGGAAGAATCCGGTCGAGTTCGCGGTGCCGAATCATCGGTTCGCCGCCGACCAGCGACACATGCAACGGCCGATGCTGTCGCACCAGTCCAATGATACCGTCTACCAGGACGTCGCCGCGAAAATCGCTAAGTTCACGCAAGGTTTTCCCGCCGCCCAGATGACTTTCGCCGTAGGCGTAACATCCCGGACAAGCCAGCGGACATTCGCGCGTAATCTCGATCGAAAGTATCGGACTACGGCCATTCACCACACACCACCACGCTCTGGCCAGATCGTGCGGCGTAATGCTGGCACGGGGTTGTACCACAGACATGTTGGTTTAGATGCGCGAGGCGAGCCCAGAGTCACTAAAGAATTACATATAGAGATTCTTGCGGGACAGCCGTCAGCGGTTCGTATTGGCAGCAGGGAGGGTCTCGCCAGAATGCGTTGCCAGTTCAGGATATTCGTACACTCCGCGACCCGACTTCCGCCCCAGTCGGCCCGCCTTCACGTACTGCACCAGCAGAGGAGCGGGGCGATATTTCTCTCCCAACGACTTGTGTAGATACTCCAGAATATGCAACCGCGTGTCGAGCCCAACCAGGTCCCCAAGTTCGAACGGGCCCATGGGATGGTTCAGCCCCAGCTTCAGAGCCTTGTCGATGTCGGCAGGGGTCGCGATACCTTCCTGAAGCATGTAGAAAGCCTCGTTGCCGATCATGGCGTTGATGCGGCTGGTCACGAAGCCGGGCGATTCCTTGATCACCACGACTTCCTTGCCCATGCGCTTGCCTACTTCGACGGCGGTGGCCAATGTGTCTTCATCGGTTTCGAGCGCGCGCACGATTTCGAGGAGCTTCATCTTGTGCACGGGATTGAAGAAGTGCATGCCGACACACTTCCTGGCGCGGTAGGTGACGCTGGCAATTTCGGTTACGCTGAGCGAAGACGTGTTCGAAGCCAGAATGGTGGTGGGGCGGCAGATTTTGTCGAGGAGAGTGAAAATTTCGATCTTTGATTCCATTTCCTCGGGAACCGCTTCCATGACGAGGTCGGCCTCGCGCGCAGCCTCTTCCACCGAACTGGCGTACCGCAGGCGGCGGAAGGTGGAATCGGCATCCGGGCCACTGACTTTGCCGAGTTCGACAGCCCTGTCGAGATTGGCGCGAATTTCGGATTCGGCCTTGCGCAGGGCTCCGGGCAGCAGATCTTCGAGAATGGTGTGGTAGCCGCCGAGGGCGGTGGCGTAGGCAATGCCTCGTCCCATGATGCCGGCGCCGATGACGGCAATCGTGTTGACCGGCGCCACTTACTTCTCCGCCTTTTCCAGATCGGCGATGGCGGCGGTCATCTGGGTACCCGCCCCACGCAGACTCTCAGCCAGGCGTTTGCGTTCTTCCGCATTCATGTTGGGGATGTAAATGCAAATCCGTCGAAGGGTCGCTGTGATGTCGTCCACGTAGTTCATCGCTCGAATCAGTTCACCTGTCGCTACCATGAGTGCTCCTATCTTGTTTCGGACCGGGCGTACGTCTCTGCATCGCAAGGCGCTCAGGCCGAACTTTCTATTGTGGACGTGGTGGCGAATTTAGTAAAGGAAGCGAGACGGGCGACGGGTTCTTGCGACAATCATCCGTTTGGGAATTCGTACTGCGGCCTGGGGATCGCCGATTCGCCGTGAATGCCGTGTCCAGAATGATTCCCTCTTTATTCACAATAAGTTACCCGAGCAGGAATATAATCCCGATCAAATCTTTTTATGGGGCGCGGGAGAGTGCCGCGAATCGAATAACCATGGCAGATACACCATTAAAACGTTATATATTCGCCAGCGACTTTGACCAGACGCTCACCTTCAACGATTCCGGCTATGTGCTCGCGGAACTGGTCGGCATACCGACCGAGGAGTTCGAACGCAAAGCCAAGGGGATGACGAAGATCAACCTGGTGCAGCAGGGCGCGGAATTGGCTTACCTTTTGCTGCACGATCCGGAGTTCCGGGCGAAGGTTCGCAAGGAACATCTACACGAAGTGGGAAAGCGTATTCGACTGAAGGGCGAGATCAAACTGCTGTACCAGATTCTCAAGAACGGTATTGACGGACATGAGTTTGATTTCTACGTGCTCTCGGCCGCGCCCGTCGAGGTGATTCTATCGGCGCTTGAGGACATCGTGCCTCCGGATCACATTTTTGGGACAGAGTTTCGTTACAAGCCGACGGGCGAAATTGACACGATTGTTCGCGCCACGGCGGGTTATGGCAAAGTGGCAGTGCTCGATCATTTGCTCGAGCAACGTGTGGCCGGGCCCGATCATGTGATTTACACCGGGGATGGTAGCTCCGATATTCACGTGATGTTGCACATCAACTCGCGCGACGGGCTGACGATTGCGGTTTCCGAATCCCCTAATGTTTCGCAAATTGCCAAGCGTACAGTGTTGAGCACCAGCGCGCTCGCGGTGCTCGCGCCAATTCTCGAGGAAGTTGCCGGATGGGAGCGTTACCGGATTCGCGGCTTCTTTGAAGCCAACGGAATGCTGATTCAGGAATGGGAACGGGTGCGCACCGACTGGCTCACGCTGCGCCCGTCCGTTGATGAGCCTCTGGAGACGGTCTAGCGGGCTGCTGAGGACTATGCTGCGTGATAAGAACCTGATTCCGCTTTCGCATCAGCACCAGCGTGCTCTCGCGCTGTGTGTGCGGATTGAGCGCGCGTCGCCGATTCCAGATGCGGATCTGGTGGCGTGGCAAACCGAGGTCGCGCAGCTGTTTCAGAACGAGGTCAGCACTCACTTCGACGCGGAGGAACGAGTGTTGTTTCCTGCTGCGCGCAGATTCGAGGAGTTGGTTCCACTGGTGGAGGAACTGGTTAACGAGCACCACGAGTTGCGCACGAGTTGCGCTCGGGCAGGAGCGAACGACATGTCCGCAGCGGACTTGGCCGCGTTCGCGCGGAGTCTCTCAACCCACATCCGCAAGGAAGAGCGTCGACTGTTTGAACAGTTGCAGGAATTCATGGGTCCCGACCAACTCGCGACTCTGGGCAAAGGACTGGGTGACACGCTTCGAGGAGTTGAGCAGGCGTGCGAGCTGCCCAGTGAGATCACCAAGCTGCGGGCCCTCAGGGGCTAAAGCCCTGTATCCACCACAACCGCATGCGGCAGGACTGAAAGTCGTGCCCTTGACGGATATGGCTACGGCGAAAGAGCTGTAGACAATGGGTCAGCCGCGCAGGCTGGGCAGGGATTGTTCGCTTCGCTCAGAATCACAGAGTGCGGGGTGTGACCGCCTTAGTTGGAATAGGCTGGTTGAAGAGCGTGCACCTGCTGGAATCTGGCCGCCTCCTCTCGACCCATGTAGCGTTCCAGAACCACCGGGTCGGTGCAGCGTAAGTCCACCACTACCAGGCCGTCGAGCACATTCGAAAATTTCTGATCCACGTTGAAGCCGACGAGCTTTCCGCCGATTTTGGCATATTGCCGGAGAAGAATGGGCAGGCCCTTGCCATCGGCCTCGACGTCAGTGATCGGCTGCGAGAGTTCGTCCAGGTCGCGCAGCGCCTGGCACATTCCGCGGCAATCCCAGCGGCGCAGCAATCCCGGACGAAACGGCCGCCGGGGTTCGACCATCCCCGCAAGTTCTCCCTCTTGCATGCGTGCCTCGAAAAAACGGTAGATCATTTCGCGCGATGTCTTGTTGTAATCGTTACTGATGCTGACGGCGCCAAAGAGCACCGGGATTTCGGGACGGGTCGCGATCAGGCGGGCAATTCCCTTCCACAACAGCAGGAGTGGGGCGTATTGGCGCTGGTATTCCGGGCGCACAAAGGAACGGCCCATCTCAAGCGCGGGTCCCAATTTCGGGAAGAGCCGCTCGTCGTAACGGAACAGAGTGCTGGTATAGAGACCGGCGACGCCAAAGGCGGGGAGAATTTCGGCTGTGTTTCCGGCGCGGTAGGCACCTACCAATTCGTGCCTGGTCTGGTGCCACAACAGCAAGTGCCAGTAGTAGTCGTCGAAACGGTCGAGGTCCAGACTTTTGCCTGTGCCTTCGCCGACATGGCGGAAAGTCACCTCGCGGAGCCGTCCTACTTCCCGCAGCAAGCGCGGTATTTCGCGAGCCGTTCCCAGATACACAGCGAGGTCGCCATTGGAGGCAAGACAGCGGTCGCCGGGGAGCCTCTCGATTTCCTGCGCAAGCAAGTCTCGACTTTCCGGCGCGGCGATGGGTTCCTGTGCTCTCAGGGCTAGTTTGGATCGTACGGCGTGGAGCCGCGAGCGTTCGGGTTTGCTGCGCCGCGCCAGAAGGTAGGTGCGCCAGCGCAAGTATTCTGTGGCCTCGCGGTCGCCGGCAAGTCCGGCGATGGCGTGGTGATTGATGGGGCTGCCCACGCGAACTTCCACGGTTTTGCCTTCCTGCTGCAGGAACTCCTGCAAGAGGAATGCGCCGCGCAACTTGGGATGAACCATGCTGAGAAGCTGGAATCCGACGCTGTTGTGGCCGCAGAAATATACGGGCATGGCGGATGCCCCGCTACGGCGCAGCAGTCGGACGGCTGCGGCATTCCAGGCGGGATCAGCGATCTGTGCGGCCGGCATCTGCCAGTGCGAGACCTCACCGGCGGGGAACATGGCCAGCATGCCGCCCCGTTGCAGCCAGGCAAGAGCCTCCCGCATCGCGCGCCGGTTCGCTTCCACCGAGTGGTCGGTGTGAAAGGGATCGACAAAGATGCAATGCTGGGCCAGTTCCGGAATGTCGGCGAGCAGGTAGTTGGTGAGGACCTTCGCATCCGGGCGGACGCGTGTCATGAGCATTGTCAAGATCGCGCCATCCAGCATGCCATACGGATGATTGGCCACCACGACAACCGGGCCGGTCGCGGGAATGCGCGCTTGATCGGCGGTATCGACGCGAAGTCCGATTCGCATTTCGGTGAGCAGGCTCTCCAGGTGAAATCCCTCGGGCGATTGCCGCACCCGTCGATAGAGATCACGCACACGGCCTACCGGAGCAAACCTCGCGGCCAGACCGGGGAGCTCAGAGATTCGCGACAACACCTCCGCGGTCTCGCGGTTCGTGCGAAGTTGGTCTGATGGCATATACCACGAATAGTGGAATCACTTTGCTACAGGATGACGGGCAAGTTAAAAACTGATGAAATGTGATGCTGGTAGGCGAGAGAGTAACCACGCGAGTAACCTCTCGGCGAATCGGCTCATTCGGAAAAGAAGCAGAAACAGCTCATGCCTCACGGTTGTGGTACTCCGACAGCACGACCGAAGTCGCGGTATTCCTTGAGCTCTTTTCAGCGGGCCAAATACGCCATGCGCTTAAGGTGAGAGCCGGTGCTTTCCCTTGCGGGACTCGCTTACACTTCCTACTCTTACCCGGCACCGCCGTGCCGGCCTTTCCCATGCCGCCGCTGCGCGCCTAGATCTTGGATGAGTTTTGGTCCATCGTTCTCGTGAAATTTAGTTCTCATGCAAATTGTTTAGCCGAGGCGCGAGGGTTAAGTCTCGAGCCTGTAGCGCGTTTCGGCCAGCGCGTAGAGTCTGCGCCAAACGAGGCGATTGATGGTAACCACGGTAGCAGCCATCATCATGGTGGCGGCCAACAGCAGATCGAAATTGCCCTGGTCGGTGGCTTGCGAGATCGTCGCGCCCAGGCCCGCCGTGGTGTAGATGTGTCCCTTGAAATGAAAATACTCAGCTACGATGCTCGCGTTCCAGGCACCGCCGGACGCGGTCACCATGCCGGTGACGAGGTAGGGAAAAATTCCGGGAAGGATGAGTTTCTTCCAGCGCTGCAGTCCTTCCAGGCGAAAGACCGAGCAGCACTCCTTCAAATCTGTAGGGATGGCGATCGCTCCTGCAATCACATTGAACAGGATGTACCACTGGGTGCCGAGCAAAAGCAGGACGATCGAGCCCACGCCCAAGCCGCCGCCGATGCGAATCAGCAACAGCAGCACCACGGGAAAAAGCGCGGTCGCGGGGACAGAGGCTGCAATCTGCGCCAGGGGTTGGGCGATACGCGCCAGCCGCGGGTTGAAACCGATGGCGACGCCGGCGGGAATCGTCCACAGAGCGCCAATCAGCAGGGCGAGATTGACGCGCACGAAAGTGGCGACCAGGCCGATGCCAGCCTCGCGCAGCTCGGCCTTCTGCAGACCGCTGAGAATGATACCAACGCGCACGAGCCCGTAGCCCATGCCTCCGAGTAGCGCCACAGCCAGGAGACGGGCGAGCCAGACCTTCCAAGGACTGATGGGCTCTGCTTCCTCGGTCGAGCCTGGGCGTGCGAAATACGACATCAGGTGCTCGCGCAGCGCGGTTACGGTGCTCTTGCGGATGCGCGCGAGACTGCGCGAATGGCGGATCAAGTCGAGCACCCACGATTGCGGTGCGTCGGTACTTTCGACCTGCTCGACCTTGAACTTCTCCGCCCAGGCAATCACCGGACGCCAGACAAACTGGTCGAGCAGCACGATGACCGCAATCATGGTGGCGACTCCCCACAGGATCGACGGCGTGTCTCCGGCACTGGCGGCGGTTTGGAGGTACGATCCCAGGCCGGGCAGGCGGAAATCGCGCGCACCCAGGACGAACATTTCACAGGCCATCAGAAAAAACCAGCCACCGGCGACCGACATCATGGAGTTCCAGACCAGGCCGATGGCGGCATAGGGCAGTTCCATCTGAATGAAGCGCTGCCACCAACTGAAGCGGTAGATCTTTGCCGCTTCGCGCATCTCGTTCGGAATGCTCTTGAGCGAAGCGTAAAAGCTGAAGGCCATGTTCCACACTTGGCCGGTAAAGATGAGCAGGATTGCCCCCGCTTCCACCCCCAACTGCCTGCCGGGAAACAAGGCCACCATGGCCAGCATGACGCCGGGAAGGAAGCTGAGTACGGGAATGGACTGCAAAACGTCGAGCAGCGGAATCATGAACCGCTCAGCCCGTGGGTTGTACGCCGCGATGTAGCCGTAGACGAGGGTGAAGGCCAGGCTCAGCACATAGGCGATGGTAATCCGTAGCAGGGAGTAACCTGCGTACGCCGGCAGCGCCAGCGGACTGCGCGAGATTTCGACTTCGGGAGTGAAGGGGCCCAGCCATGTGCGTCCCACTACGAGCAAGCCGTAGAACAGAGCGATGCCTGCGCCGAACATGAGGAGGTCGGGCAGATAGGAAATCTCAATGCTGGGCAGTTGCGTCCAGATCCGATAGGCTGAGAATCCGCGAAAGGTCGCCGATTTCTTTGCGTGAGTCATGTTTGGCGTTTCTCAGGGTTTCGGGGCAGCAGCGGAGTTCTGATTCTCGACCGGAGCAGGTCCCGTTGGCGCCGGCGGTTCACTCAGGACGAGGCGGCCGCTCTCGCGGTCATAATCGAAAATTTCGGCGTAGCGTCCCCAGTTCGAGGCGGTTTCAAACTGGCGCTGCACTTCTTCTTCGGCAAAGTATTCGTCGAGGATGTCGTGGAAGAATTCGTCCTGAATGGAATGATCTGACTTGCGTTTCAGGATGCTGTCAATCTGCTTCAGGATGGTCACATGCTCCAGGCAAGCCTTGCGGAATAAAACCTTGCGCTGCTGAATGTCGGCTTCCGCGAAGGCCGTTCCTTGCGCAGTGATCTGAACATCGCCTTCTTTCAACCAGGCAAAACCCAGCAGCACACAGGCCTCAAGAATAGGGAGCAGGTCCTCGACGTCCATGACCAGTTCTTCAGAGAGCCGGAAGAGATCCTCGCGACCGCCGCGATCCTCGAGCAGTTCGACCAGGCCGGCGATGCCGCCCACACGGGCATGGGGCAGCATCTGGTATTTTGCCGTGCGGATGGGAGCAGTTTGTTTCTTGAGTTCGTCCTTCGTTATTCCAGCCTTGGGAAGAATAAGTTCGGCCGTGGTCTCGGCGTCCGGTATGGTGTGTTCGACCTCGGGCTCCGTCATTACTTTGTAGATGTAGTCGACCAGTTCGACAAAGCGCGCGGACTTGCGGTCCCGCGGGTGCTTGAGCCGTACATTGAAGTCGGAGCGGACCCGCGCGGGATTCCGTCCTAACACCATAACGCGGTCGGACAGCATCACCGCCTCTTCGATGTTGTGGGTCACGATGAAAATAGCGCTGGTCGGCATCTTCTTGTTGAGCCAGAGTTCGAGCAGTTCACCGCGCAGGTTTTCGGCGGTGAGCACGTCGAGCGCGGAGAATGGCTCATCCATGAATAAGACTTCCGGTTCGACGACTAGAGCGCGGGCGAATCCCACGCGCTGTTTCATCCCGCCGGAGAGCTCTTTGGGATATGCGGTTTCGAATCCATCCAGACCCACGGTATCGAGCGTGCGTAGGGCGCGTTTGTGGCGCTCGACTGCCGCGACGCCCCGGGCCTCGAGGGGAGCTTCAACGTTCTCCAGGACCGTAAGCCAAGGGAAAAGAGCGAAGCTCTGGAAGACGATTGCAACATTCGGCGTATGGCCATCGAGAGGCTTTCCGTGCCACATCAGAGTTCCTGACGTCGGTTGCGAAAGGCCGGTCAGCATGCGCAGCAGAGTGGACTTGCCGCAGCCCGAGGGGCCAAGCAGGGCAATGATCTTGCCGGATTCGACGACCAGATCCGTCGCGCCCACCACTTGGATGCGCGTACCGTCCGGTTGCGGATAGGACTTTTCGAGCGCGACGGCCTCGATGATCGCTTCGCTCACGCTTAGGCTCCCGTACTTTCTATACACGATCGGCGCAGAAGCGCAAAGCACGCTTTGCGTTGTAACACGACGTTCACAATGAAATCCGCCCGCCAGTTCAGGCAGCGAAGGTGGCGTCCGATGGCTTGGCGAATAGTTGGGGAAGTCGGTCGCTCAGTTCGGCAAGATGTGCGAGCTTTGCAGACAGGTCGCCGGTAAGATGATCGGGGTCGAACCGCCAACGCCAGTTGCCGCCGTAGACGCTAGGAGTGTTCATGCGGGCTTCGCTGCCGAGTCCAAGCACGTCCTGCAGGGGAATGATGCTTAGGTTCGCGGGAGAGCATTGCGCCGCGCGGATGAATGCCCAGTGGATGCCGTCTTCGCAGCGGCCCAGATAGGCCTCCGCGTTGCGGCGTTCGTGATCGGCTGCGCCAGCGCGCCACCAGCCCACGACGGTGTCATTGTCGTGCGTGCCCGTGTAGATAACTTTGCCGGCTGCGCGATGCGGCAGGTACATGTGCGCGCCTTCATCGCCGAAGCCAAACTGCAGGACGGCCATGCCGGGAATCTGCAGGCGGTCTCGCAGAGCGTGGACTTCGGGAGTGATGTAGCCGAGGTCTTCGGCGAAAAAGGGCAGGCCGCCCAGCGACTCGCGGAGTTTCAGAAACAAGTCGTCTCGAGGGCCGTCGACCCAGCGGCCATTTACCGCCGTCGGGTCTGCTGCAGGAATCTCCCAGAACTGATCGAATCCGCGGAAGTGATCGAGACGGATGTAATCGCAGTTTTGGGTGGCCCACCGTAGGCGCTCCACCCACCATTGATACCCTTGCTCTTTCATCACGTCCCAGCGGTATAGGGGATTTCCCCAGCGCTGTCCGGTCTTGCTGAAAAAGTCAGGAGGCACTCCCGCCACCACCTCGGGCTCGAGTTTGTCGGTGAGCCGGAACAGTTCGCGGTGCGTCCATACATCGGCGCTATCGTGATTCACGAAAATGGCCACATCTCCGACGACACGAATCGCGCGCTCGGCGCAGTAGCGCCGCAAAGCGCGCCACTGCTCATAGAAAGCGAACTGCAGAGCGCTGCGAATCTGGATGTCGTCGGCGAGATCGGCACGGGCCTTCATCAAGGCGGAGGCCTCCCGGTTTGCCAGATCGTGTGGCCACTGATTCCAGCATTCCAGCTTGTGCCGGGCGCGCAGCCCATCGAAGAGAACGAAGTCGTCGAGCCACCAGGCATTTTCGGCCCGGAAAGTCTCAAAGCGCCGCAACCCTTCGCTGGAGCCAGAGCGCAGGAAATTCCTAGCCGCCTCAAACAGCATCGGCATTTTTTGCGCGAAGACGGATTCGTATTCGACGGCATCGGAATCGGATGCGATCTTTGCCGGGTCGATCTTTGCCGGGTCGTTCTTTGCCGGGTCGTTCTTTGCCTTGTCAATCTTTGCCTTGTCAATCCAGCCGTGTTCGGCCAGGCGCTCCAGGCTAATCAGCAGCGGATTTCCCGCGAATGCCGAAGTTGACGAGTAGGGCGAGTTACCGTAACCGACCGGGCCCAGAGGAAGCACCTGCCAAACGCCCTGGCGGGCAGAGGCAAGGAAATTTATGAAGCGGTAGGCAGCGGGACCAAAATCACCGATGCCGCCGCGCGCAGGCAACGACGTGGGATGCAACAGGATTCCTGCGGCGCGGGGAAAGGACATGAACGCGGCTACATTCCCTGCTCGTTTCCCGTGCGAGTCAGCGTTTTCATCTCGTCCTGGTTGATCTTGATCTTGCCAGACTTCTCCATCTGGTCGCGCAGGCTGGAAACGAAGATACCGAAGAGTTCCTGCTGCTTGGTCTGCAGCAGCGAGCCACGAATCTCGTCGCGCTTGGCGGCGTAATCGGCTTCGGTAGGCTTCTGATTCTCAAGGACGGCCAGGACCACGCCATTGGCGCCGCTGTTGATGGGGCCACTGACCTCCCCTGGCTTCATGGTGAAGGCTACAGCGGCCTGTCCGGTCATCGAGCCGACTTCGGGAACCTGGCCATCGGGAGGAACGAAGTCGCTGGTCTTCACCGTTGCCCCGAGTTCCTTGGCCGCGCGCTTCAGGTCATGTTCGGTTTTGGCGCGGTCGGAGAGTTCCTGCGTCTTTTGGGTGAGCAGTACGCCGGACCGTTCGTTCTTGAATTCATCCTCGACCCTGGTGCGAATTTCCTCAAAGGTCGGCGTGGCGGCCGGCTTGACCTCCAGCAACTGAAACACAACGATTCCCTGCGATGCCGAGGCGACATCGGGCGGCGACTTTTCGGCCGAGGTAAAGACGGCATCCATGAACTGCGGCGCCGGTCCGAGACCGGGCAGCATGTCCTTACGGGCGAAGAGGCCTGACGTAATCACAGGAATCGATTGTGCCCCGGCAGCGGCGTCTAGGCCTTGCGTGCGGGCCTGCTTCAGTAAATCTTCCGCTTGCTTCTGCGCGATCTGTTGTGCCTTTTGACGCTTCAGAATGGGCTCGATTTCACCCTTGACCTCGTCAACAGTCTTCATGTGCGCGTCCTGCTTGTCGTCCACGCGGATGATGTGGAAACCGTAGCTGCTCTTCACCAAATCGCTGATTTGGCCCTTGGGCAGCGAAAACGCAACCTTCTCAAACTCGGGAACGGTCTGCCCCTTGCCGATCCAGCCCAGCGATCCGCCTTCCTTGGCGCTGCCGGGATCTTCCGAATACTTCTTGGCGAGATCTTCCAGCTTGGCTCCAGCCTTTAACTGCTTGAGCAAATCTTCGGCGCGATGCTGCGCCTCCGCGACGCCTTTCTCGTCGATCTTGCCGTCCGGTCCCGGCAGCGGCGTCTTGATCAGAATGTGGCTGACCTTCACCTGCTCCGGCGTGCGGTATTGTTCGCGGTGCTGATCGTAATATGCACGAAGGTCATCCTGGGTCAGTTGGATGCTGCCCTCGACCTTGCTCGTATCGATGACGGCATACTTGACCTTGCGCTTTTCGGGGATCGAATTCGCGTAGTTAGCCTTGTGGCTCTCGTAATAGGCTTTGAGTTCTTGATCGGCGGGATGCAGCCCTTTCTTGATATCGTCCTGCTTCAAGACTGCGTAGTCGAACTTGACTTTGGAGTTCTGCTTGATGAACTGGTCGTGAATCTCGGATTCACTCACGCTCGCGCCGCCAGAAATCAGGGCCTGCAGTTTGGTGATCAGGATTTCATCGCCGACTTCCTGTTCGAACTTAGCGGGAGTGAGATTTGCTCTCTGCAGCATTTGCTCGTACTCGGGTTGGCCGACGAAGTTACCGCCCGGGAAAAATGCACCGGCATAGCGTCCATGCTGCAGTTCGTCCTTTACCTCTTCCGGCGTGGCCCGCAGTCCCATATGCTGGGCTTCGCTCAACAGGACCTGGCGTGTGATCAACTGCTCGGCGGCGCGCTGCGCGAAGAAAGGCAGGAGGAGCCCCATGTTGGCGCCACCCTGCGGCATTTGCTGCTGCAGCATCTGGCGCGCGGTCTGGCGGACTTCGTCAGCGGTAATATCGCCGCCCTCTACTTTGGCGACGATGCCCTTGCCGGGCTGCCCGCCGCCAAACACCTCGCTGTTAAGGCCACCGGGAATCAACGTAATGACCATTGAAGCACAAATGATCAACAGCAGGCCCCCGAGAACATACTTCGTGGCCTGCCCGGACTTTTGCAGAAATCGAATCATCGCTTGTCACTCCAGAGTGGGGAAGGCGAATTTTTAATTATAAACCAGGCGGGACTGGTTCCATGGCCAAGACACCGCACAAAACTGAGGGCAGTCGTGTCGGAACAAGAAGGCACTCAAATTCAGCTATTGAAACGAATTAATAGAAGTGTTATCCATTTTGCGGGGCGTTTGTGCGAGGACCGCTCCCGTTTTCTATGACGATCAACCTTCCGCAAGAAACTAGGAGCACCATGAATTTTCAATGGCGGGGCGTGATTTCCTTCATCGCTATTCTTGCTCAATTTGTTCTCGTCTCACCCGTTCTGGCGCAAGACAAGCCCGAAGCCCGAGGTGCCGGGGAGTCCAAGCTTGCTCTGCGCGATGCCTGGAGACTGCAGACTTCCGCCAAGGTCGAGGCCAAGGGAGAGGTCATTTCGACGCCGAAGTTTTCTACTCAGGGTTGGCACGAAGCGACCGTGCCCACTACGGTCGTGGCCGCACTCGTCAAGGATAAGACTTTGCCTGATCCCTTCTTTAGGATGAACCTGCGCGATTTCCCGGGCGTGACCTATCCCATCGGGGGGAATTTTTCAAACACTGCGATGGCGCCTGACAGCCCGTACGCCGTTTCCTGGTGGTACCGCAAACAGTTCGAGGTGCCGGCTTCGTACAAAGGCAAGGCTGTGTGGTTGAAGTTCGACGGCATCAACTACCGTGCGAACATCTGGCTCAACGGAAAGCAGATTGCAAACTCCGACACGGTTGCGGGAGCGTGGCGCACCTACGAGTTCAACGTGACCACGGCGGCTAGGCCCGGCGACGCGGAGAATGTGCTCGCGGTGCAGGTCTTCTCTCCCACTGAAAACGATCTGGCCATTACCTTCGTCGATTGGAACCCCGCGCCGCCCGACAAGAATATGGGACTCTGGCGCGACGCTTACCTCACCACGAGCGGTCCGGTTGCCTTGCGTTATCCGACGGTTGTGTCGAAGCTGAATCCTCCGGTCAACGACCGCGCGCAGCTGACGGTCACGGCGCAGGTCAAAAATGGCACGGGTCAACCGGTGAAAGGGACGCTCAGAGGCCAGATCGAGGATGTGAAGTTCGAGCAAGAGGTCGAACTCGCCCCCAATGAAGCGAAGGATGTGACCTTCACTCCGGATCATTTCGCGCAGCTCTTCTTTGCGAAGCCACGCTTGTGGTGGCCGGCGCAGATGGGTAAACCGAATCTGCATCCGCTGACCATGGAGTTCGAGGTTGGCGGCGTGGTCAGTGACCAGTCTCACACCGAGTTCGGGATTCGCGAGATCACGTCTGACCTCAACTCCGTGGGTGGGCGCGCTTTCCACATCAACGGCAAAAACATTCTGATCCGTGGCGGCGGCTGGACGCCCGACATGATGATGCGTGAAAATTCGCAGCGCCTGCGGGATGAAATGCGCTACGTCCGCGACATGGGGCTCAACACCGTTCGCCTCGAAGGCAAATTGGAAACGCAGGAGTTTTATGACCTGGCGGACCGCGAAGGCATCCTGGTCATGGCCGGGTGGTGCTGCTGCGATTTCTGGGAGCGGTGGGCGCGCTGGAAACCGCAGGATTACGAGATCGCCAAGCAGTCGCTGCGCGACCAGATCTACCGGCTGCGCAGCCATCCCAGCCTGGTCATGTGGCTGAACGGAAGTGACAATGCGCCGCCGCCAGACGTGGAGCAGATGTATCTGGACGTGGAGAAGGAACTGCTCTGGCCCAACCCGGTCGTGTCTTCGGCCACGGGAAAGGGAACCTCGGTCACCGGCGACAGCGGCGTCAAGATGACAGGGCCGTACGAATATGTTGCTCCGACCTATTGGGAGGTGGACACGCCGGAAGGTCAACCCGGGCGCAAGCAGTGTAATCCCGGCGGCTGTGGCGGCGCTTATGGTTTCAACACCGAAACCAGCATGGGGCCAGCCGTTCCTCCTGTTGAGAGCATCCGTGCCATGGTGGGCCAAGACCATATGTGGCCGATCGACGACGTTTGGAACTATCACGCGGGTGGTGGCGAGTTCAAAACGATCGGAGTGTTCACTGACGCGCTCGCCAACCGGTACGGCAAGTCGGACAACGTGGAAGACTTCGCCACAAAATCACAGATGCAGACCTATGAAGGCGTGCGCGCCATGTACGAGGCCTACAGCCGCAACAAATACCAGGCCACGGGCGTGATTCAGTGGATGCTCAACAACGCCTGGCCTTCGATGATCTGGCACCTCTACGACTACTACCTGCGACCCGGTGGCGGGTACTTCGGTGCCAAGCGCGCGATGGAAGCGCTGCATCCGATCTACGGTTACGACGATCACGCGATCTGGGTGGTCAGCAGTCAATACGTGGATGCGAAGGGCCTGAAGCTCACCACGAAGATCTACAACCTCGACATGACCGAGAAGTTCTCGCAGGAGAATACGGTCGATGCTCCGGCCGACAGCACAGCAAAGGTCTTTACCCCGCCCGACGTGCAGGGCTTGAGCCCGGCATACTTTCTCGTGTTGCGCCTGGAAGACTCCGTCGGCAAACTTGTCGGGTCAAATTTCTATTGGTTGTCGGCCAAGCCAGAGACTCTCGACTGGGCGAAGTCGAATTGGTGGACGACGCCGACGGACTCGTTCGCTGACTTCACTGCACTCTCGCAACTTCCAAAAGTCAAACTGAAGGTCACCGACCGCACGGAACGCCGGGGGGAAGACGCGATTACGCACGTCACGCTCGAAAACCCGAGCAAGGCCCTGGCCTTCTTCGTGCGTCTGAAAGTCGATAGGGGAGCCAAGGGCGAGGAGATTCTGCCCGTTGTCTGGGAGGACAACTACATCTCGCTGCTCCCGGGCGAGAAGCGCGAGGTCACCGCTACATATCGCGTCAGTGAATTGGGCACTGCCAAGGCTGCGGTGGAAGTCAGCGGCTGGAACGTGGAGTGAAGGCAATGGAATAATTGTGAGATCGGGTAAGATCGGGTAATTGATGAATTGAAAGGCAGCGTCGAGTGACCGGTTTCAACTTTATACAATTACCCGATTAGCTAATTGCCCAACTTTTAGACGTGCTCGGAGACCGAGAGGATATTTCGGTCGGGATCCTTGAACCACGCCACCTTGTCTCCCGTAGGCGCGGTCCAGATTCCCAGTTCGTCCTGTTTGAAGAATCCGAAGATCTCGAAGTGGACGCCCTTTTTCTCGAGAGCGCGCACTATTTCCTCGATGTTCTTCACCTGCCAGCCAAGAACTGTGAATTGTGCCGGCGTGACGTCCTTCATCTTCGCCGCGCGAACCATGATCCCATTCGCGTCGAACACTAGCGCGAATCCATCGTCTTTGACGAAACGCAGTCCCAGCACGCCCTCGTAAAAAGCTCGAGTTTGCTCCGAATCCGTCATCGGAACAAAAGCAACAATGTTCGCCGAACCTAGCATGCAACCCTCCTCACCGATGCCATGACGTCAAAACGTGAAGGCCAAAGACTACGCCATTGCGTCGGTTACGTCATTACGGTATTGTGACAATGAATGTCGAAAATAAGACACGGTGTACATGTGTGCCCGAAGCTACTTTCGCCTGTGACGGCCCTCGCGTTCGAATTCAATCACGGTCATGTGATCCCGGAACATGAACATGCTGAGGACCAACTCGTCTACGCGTGCCGGGGAGTCATGACGGTACGAACCAGTGCCGGAATCTGGGTTGTCCCGGCTCAGCGCGCGGTCTGGATACCGGCGCGGACGCCGCACAGCATAGTCATCTCGGGTGCCGTTTCCATGCGAACCGTCTACCTGCGACCGGGCTTGGTGAAACTTCAGCGCGGGTGCGGCGTGGTGAACGTGTCCCCGCTTCTCGAGCACTTGATCCTTCATTTGTGCACCCACGAAAGGCTAAGCAGGAGGTCGAGGATTCACGCGAATCTGATCAATGTCTTCATCGATCAGCTTGAAACCGTGGCGGCTGTTCCGCTGCAACTGCCCACTCCAACTGACGCCAGAGCAGCGCGTGTCGCTCGGACTTTGCAGCACAGTCCAGGACATCCTTATTCTTTGGCGGCTGCTTGCAAACTCGCTGGAGCAAGCAAGAGGACCATCGAAAGATTGTTCCAGCAGGAAACACACTTGACTCTGGGAAAGTGGCGACAGCAGTTGCGATTGATGCGGTCTCTGCAACTTCTGGCGGCAGGAGAAAAAATCGCTCACGCGGCTCTGGAAGCTGGGTATAGCACTCCCAGCGCGTTCATCGCAATGTTCAAGAAGGCACTCGGAACCACGCCCCGGCGTTATTTCGCGGATCTCTCCGGCGAAGAGTCCGGCTCTTACTCTGCTACGAGTCGCTGAAGTCGATCATCACTGGCGCGGAGCGAAACCAGTTCGTCTTGTAGCCGACATAGAGAATTCCGATCGCGAACCAGATGCCGCCGACGGTTTTCGCTAGATTGTTCAAGTTCCACCAGATCAGGGCGCAGAACGCGAAGCCGATCAGGGGCAGAATCGTGTCGCGCAAGACCCTCCGCTCGGCACCCGTCTTCTTGGCGATCATGGTGAACTGCCAGAAGCACGCGAGGTTTACACCCATGAACGCGAGGAAGGCTCCGAAATTGAGCAATTCGCCCGCATGCTCATACGCGCTGCCGATGGAATTGAGCAGCACAGCGCCAAGAAACGCCACGACACCGATCAGCAAAATGTTATAGGTCGGAGTGCTGCTGCCAGGCTTGAGATAGCCGAAAAATCTTTTCGGCAAAACGCCGTCGCGGCCCATGCCAAACAGCAGGCGCGCCGCACCCAGAGTACCGGTGAGTCCACTGCCGAACGCGGCGACGATCAGGATCGCACCCATGGCGTTGAACAGAAGCACTCCGCCGACGCGGCTGCAGATGTCCATGAACGCGGTTTCAAGGTTGGGAAACGAGCGCCAGTCCGGCCATACCCGCGATCCGAGATACGCTTCTATGCCGCTGCAGACGCCTGCAAAAACGCAGGTTAGCACTACCGCCAGCAGGACGTTGCGCTTGGGGTTCTCGACGTCCTCGGCCAGCGTGGTTACACCATCGAAGCCGATGTAGGTTAGGGCGGCAAACGACGTCGCGGTCAGGATCTCATGCGAGTTGAACGTCTTGGGATCGTACAAGGGCTCGATCGAGAACAGTCCGCTCCATCCCTGCCCGCCGTACAGATAGCGAATCGCAAGCACGACGAAGAAGGCCACGACCACCGACATAACTGCCAGCAACACCTTATTGGCGTGCGAGGACGACTTGACTCCCGCCAGGTTCAGTACGGTCATGATGCCGGCGATCAGGGCCGCCCATGCGATGTAGGGGATCTGCGGCAGGTAGCGCTCGTGCAACGCTGTGGAGATCCATACGGTATTGATGAGAGGCTGCAGCAGGTAGTCGAGAATCATCGCCCAGCCCGCCAGAAAGCCGAGGTGCGGATTCAGTCCCTTGCCGACGTAGGTGTAGGCCGACCCCGCGGTGGGATAGAGCGCACCCATGCGTCCGTAACTGACTGCAGTGATCAGCATGGCGAAGAGGGCGATCAGAATGATGGTGACGAAGTGGCCGTCCGAAAGCTTCTGCGCCACGCCATAGAGCGGGACTGGCGCGATGGGTTGGATCAGAACGATTCCATAAAAAATGAGGTCCCAAAGAGTCAGCGTGCGACGCAGGCGTGGAACGGCGGAAGGAGCGGCGGTTGAAGTTTCCATCGGTCCGGCTATTGGATTATGGGAGGGGCAAAAATGTCAACATTAAGACGATTCCGTAAGCTCATCTTCGCTCTCCGTAGTCGAACCAGTATCCCCGCTGCTCATTGCCGGACATGTGGCGGGTGTTGTATTCCAGCAGATAGTTCACGTGGGCTTCGTCGAGCGGGAAAGACTTCTTCGGGGTGTAAGGATACTCGCCCATGCTCAGGAACGGCAACGGGGCAACGTAATTACCTTCTGCGGCGTAGAAGTCCATGTCTTTTTCGTAGCCGTTGGCGGCGAAGAAATAGTCGCGGGCCCAACCCGCCGGCAGTACCGGGAGATTCGATGGATCGAAGTCGAGGCGTACTTCGTCGCCTGATCCGAAGACGGCCAGTTTATCGTCGGTCGCGGTCAATAGCGGCAGGACGTCGCCATAGCGCGTGTAAGTTCCCGCCGGACGCGTGTACGGTCCCGTCGCGCTGGTTTGCTCGTAGACATACTGCACGTTCCCTGGAGGTGTGCCTTCGATCTTGAGAGGATATCCGTGAGATTCGAGATCGGCGTGCACGAGCGGAACGGACTTGAGGAGGGGTTGGATTGCAGGGAGATCCTTCGCTTCACCTGAAGAACGGCTCCGCTCCGGATGACGCAGGGGAGAAAGTTCTGCCGATTGACGATCCTGGGGCGTGCGACTGATGAGGATGCTGTTCCAATAGACCTGTAGATTCGTGGAGATGCGAATCTTCCTCGTGCCTCGCGGCAACTTGCCAGTGAGATCGGCGGTCATGGTGCGCGGGCCGCCCGCGGGGAAGCCCATATCGTCCATTACGCGCGTCCACTTGCTTCCAACCAGCGCTTCCACATACGGTGTGATGGCATGGATGCCCGCTTGCGACGCGGCGTACATGCTGTTCGCGGAAAAATATTCGACTTCACCATGCAGCAGAAGCCATAACGGGCCGCCGGCGTAGGAGTCGCCTAGATCGAGCGTCAGGGTGTGCGGCTTAGCGAATCCGAGGAATTGCGTCAGGGCAAAATCGCCGAAATAACGACGCGCGAGCAAGTCGGGCAGCACGTCGTGGCCATGGTCGTCCCATGCGCCAGCGGGCGGACGCGCGTCGCGGCTCACCACGATCTTGAACGGAGGATAGGGCGGGTTCGATGCGAAGTATTCATTTGGATACACGTCGACATCGGCGGGGTGATCCACGGCCAGCAGTCGGACTTGATCGAGGTAGACGGCTTCTTCGAGCGGCTCCATGAAACGGAAACTAAGTTTGCTATCTTTTTGACGGATTGCATCGCGATCGATCTTGATGTACTCGACCGGGCGCGGGATGTCGCGCTGGCCGGGACCCAACCAGTGTCCGACGACGCCAGCGCCTAGCATGTCGGCGACGAACTCGTAGCGCTGGCCGTTCCAGACGAAGAGGGTCGGGCACGAACTGCCGCGACGGTCGATCTCGAGATAGCCCTGCTGCTTGTCGCCGGCGACCTGGATTTCGTCCTGCAACACGCCGGTCGGCCACAGCATGCGGACGATGTCTGCTTCTTTGGCATCGCCGAGGCCGACCACGATGTCCGTGGAATTCTGGCCAAGATAGCCATTGGAGCCGTAGATCTCAAACTTCTGCCGGTTGCCGCCGGAGAAAACTTCAACCTTGGTGCCGATTGCAGACTTGTTGTCGTTCAGGCCCTTGAGCGCGAGGCGCAGCCAGTGATTCTGATTGCCGCCTTCATTGCGCAGCAGCACTGCGGGACCGTGATTCTGCGTGATCAGCAGGTCGGTGGCGCCGTCGTTGTCGTAATCGCCGGTGATGATGGCGCGCGGATCTTTGAGCTGAATCTTGTCGAGGCCGACGTCGGCGGTGACGTCTTTGAAGCCGTCCGGGCCGAGATTGCGGAAGAGGCGGACTTCACCCTTGCCTTCTTTTGCCTCACCGACGGCAACAAGGTCGACCCAGCCATCGTTGTCATAGTCGAAGGCGGCGACTCCCCAGGCATGCACCCAACCTACCGCGGGCAGAGAGACCCGATCAAATTTTCCATGGTTGTTTCTCCACAGAGTTATGCCAGGGTCAACCGAGTGCGTAAAGGCCAGATCCATCCATCCATCGTGGTCAAAGTCAAAAGCAGTCAGACCGACCGTAAGGCTCGGCACAGGCGTCGACCACGGCCGCTTTGCCTTGAAACTGCCTTCTCGCGGATTCTCGAAAATTGTCGGCGCTTTTCCGCCTGCCATCACTAGGTCGACGGCGCGGTCGTTGTTGTAGTCAGAACCGATGGCGCCGGCAGCCGCGCCCGCCTGCGCTACCCCCAACGAGACGCTCACATCGGTGAACGTTCCGTCCCCGTTGTTTCTCCACATGACGTTGTCCGCCCCCTCGCCATCGATACCGAAAGGCATGCCGGATGAAGGGGCGAGTTCGTGGTTTCGACTTAGGCGAGTGATGTATAGGTCGGTGTCGCCGTCGTGGTCATAGTCAATGAACGTCAGGCCCAGGATGGAGCCATCGGTTTTAATGCCAGCGGCTTCGGTCGCATTCCGAAAAGTGCCGTTTTTCTCGTTGTGCTCCAGTAACACCCCGCCGTCTAAACCGATCACCAAATCGACGAAACCATCATTGTCGTAGTCACTGGCGGAGCAACTAACTGCGCGAATCGTTGGGTCAAGTCCGGCTCGTCGCGTAGCGTCCTCGAACTTGCCGTTTCCCAGGTTGTGATAGAGGCCAATGCCGCCTTCCGGGCCTCCGCCCGAAAAAAAAATATCAGGCCGTCCATCGCCGTCGTAGTCCAGAAAGCACGCGCCGGGACCCAGGAAGCCGGCCATGTCTCTCGGCTCCGGTGTGTCCTTTCCCAACAACCCCGCTTCCTTTGTGACATCCACAAACCGAACCTTAATCGGGGCGGGCGGCTTTAGCGCTGCTTGTGGGGAGTCTACCGCACGCGAGTACTGGCCCTGTTCGCCGTAGGCCAGGCTCATGGGCGCGCCGATTTTGTTTTGCGTGATGTACTGGAATCTCTTGAGGTGCTCGCGGGCGTGGTCGACTTCGGAGGACTGCTGATAAGCGCGCGACAATCCGAATTCCGCGGAGGCGTGCAGGGGGTTGATCTTTAGCGCGTGTTGGAATGCCTCAATCGCGGACGGAAATTCTTTGGCCTGCACGTAGGCCGTGCCCAGAAAATACCAAGTGTCAGCGTCGTTGGGGTCAATCCCGGTGACGCGCTTGAATGCCTCAATGGCGGCTTGCGCGTCGCCGGTATTCTTGGCGAGCAGGCCCAGGCTGTACCACGCGTTCGGACTCTTCGCGTCCTGCTTGAGCGCATCCTCCAGCGCGGCTTTGGCCTCGTCGACTTTCTGCAGGTTCAGGTAGGCAACGCCTTCGTTCAACCGCGCGATCGCAGACTTGGGATCGGCTGCCGCGGCTTGCTGGAATGTCTTCAATCCCTTTTCGAAAAGCTGCTGGTTCATATAGGCGCAACCCAGATTGTTCAGACGGGCAGACTCAACCGGATTTGGCTTTGCGTCGGGAGCAAGCAAGCCGGAGGTAGCAAGCAGCGTGGCGACGAGGGCAGCGGAAATTCGTAGATTCATTTCGCTAACGATTTAACCACAGAGCGAACCCCAGCGGCTAAAGCCGGACTAGCACTGGAAACCTAATGGGCACGACTCGAAGTCGTGCCCTTCCCGGTTTTCGGCCAAGAACTGGCGAACGGAACGCCCGCACCGATCACCTGTCATGGTCCGGCAGCTTTCGCCGTCACCGTCGCGCGGGGCGTCGAAAGCCTCCCGTATGCCCGGTTGGCGACCACTCCCTTCCCTTCCTGTACCGTGACTGTCTGGCCGGCGTTGAGGTTGGCGAGCTTGTCAACCTGGCCGCTGGGCCATTGAATCTCGACGCTATCGGCTTTTGTCTGCTGGCCAAGGCCAAAGGTCAGCACCAACTCGCTCTGCGCGAGGTAACTCGAGCCCGAGCGCAGCATCTTCCACTGCTTGTCGCTCCCCGACGCGAGGCGGACGACCGCGCCGATGCCGTCACGGTTCGATTTGACGCCGACCAACTTGATGCGGAGGCTGTGATTTGTTCCGCCTTCGTTGTGGAACAGGTAGGCCGGGCCGGCGTTGGTGGTGAGCAAGATGTCGAGGAAGCCGTCGTTGTCGATGTCGGCATAGGCTGCGGCCCGCGCCACTTTCGGCGCGGCAAAGATCTTCCCCATCTGCGCGGTCACTTCAGTAAATTTTCCGCCACCGAGATTGCGGAAAAGATGCGCGGGCTCGGCGTAGCTCACGCGTTTCTGCACCCGCTCGATCTCATCCTCGATGTGGCCGTCGGCCACGAAGATGTCGGGCCAGCCGTCGTTGTCGTAATCGAAGAAGAAACAGCCGAAGCCAAGCGTGACCAGCGTGGCGCGGCCAACTTCGGACTGCGGCGCTTCGTCGACGAACAGGCCGTTGCCCTCGTTGTGGAAGAGCGAGACCATCTGGTTGGCAAAGTTGCTTATGAGGACACTGGCGTGACCACTGCGATCGTAGTCGGCCGCATCCGTACCCATGCCCGCGCGGGCTACACCGTCTTCGCTGAAGCCGATGCCGGCGGCGACTCCTCGTTCCTCGAAGGTTCCGTCTTTTTTGTTCAGATATAGCTTGTTGGGTTGGGTATCGTTGGCGATCAGTATGTCGGGCCAGCCATCCCCGTTGGCGTCGAGAATTGCGATGCCCAGGCTTTTCGACGTGGGATCTCCCATGCCGGCTTTCTGTGTTGCGTCTTCAAACTTGCCGCCGCCCAGGTTGTGCCACAACCGTACTGACGTTCCTTTGTATGACTCGGGTGTGCAGTAGGACTTGTGCGCGCCATCCAGCGTGCAGTAGAGATCGGTTTGTTCAGTCCACTGCACGTAGTTTGCGACGACTAGATCCAGCTTTCCATCGCGGTCATAGTCCACCCATGCGGCACTGGTGGAGAATTCAGTCGGCCCCCACATACCCGCGGACTTGGTGACCTCGGTGAATGTACCGTTCCCGTTGTTGTGGAACAGGTGGCTCTGGCCCAGAGCGGAGATGAAGATGTCGTCAAGTCCGTCGTTGTCGTAGTCGCCAACCGCCACGCCGAATCCGTACATGGGTACGGCCAGGCCGGCCTTGCGCGTCACGTCGGTGAAGGTGCCGTCGTGGTTGTTGTGGTAGAGCTTTGGCGTGGTTGCGCCGGCGTGCTGGTGTCCGGGAAAATCGTCACCGTTGATCAGAAGGATGTCAGGATATCCGTCGTTGTCGTAGTCGATGAATGCGCAGCCGGGACCCATGGTCTCGGGCAGCCATTTCTTTCCGAAGGCGCCATTGTTGTGGGTGAAGTGAATACCCACATGGGAGGTGACGTCGCGGAAGGTGATCTGCTGGGCAGCGCTTGTCTTCCCATTCAACAAAAAAAATAAACACAGACACACGGAGGCGCTGAGAGAGACGGCGCAGGTTCTGTTGGAGAAGGGCATTTACCTGGAGGCTCCGGAAGCGACAGCTAGCCGGGCTTTGCCCGGCGGGACAGCCGAGGCGGCTGTCCCCACATGGGGGGTAGCAGGGATTGGCAGCGTCACCGAAACGTGTTCGTGCACAGCCTGACGCTCGTTGTTGTCCTCGGGATGAAGCTGGCGGTAGGGGCCGGTAATAGCTTGCGATGATTCATCGGCCTTGAAGCGCATGTAGCGTGCCTGATGTTGTTTTGCCAGCTTGTCGTTGCCCAAGCCGTTGTAGCATAGCATCAAGTTATAGTGTGCCTGCAGGTCTTCGGGGTCGATGGCGAGCACCGACTGCAGAACTTTCACCGCTTCGTCATACTTGCGTTCCAGAAAAAGTACGCGTCCCAAGTCGTTGAGTGCGACCCGATCGCGCGGATATTGCTCCAGCACCATTCGCAAGCGAGCGTCGGCGCCGGCGTAGTTGCCATCGGCGCGCAGAACTTTGGCGTAGAAGAAATTCGCGCGCGCCAGTCTGGGAGAAAGTGCGAGAGCCTTCTCGAGCACCGTCCGGGCACGCTCCATGTCGCCTTCCTGCACCGCGGAGCGGCCGATGTTGACCCAGCCGTCGGGATTCGCCGGGTCGGCTTCGGTGACTTTCTGGAAGGCAGCGGCCGCACCTTTCAGGTCTCCCTGCAGGAACAGGCCGATACCATAGTCGTTCCAGCGCTGCCATTCTTCCTTGCCGACGATAGTCTTCGGTTCGGGCGCTGGGGCGTTGTGAGAGACCACCGGTAGAGTGACTTCGTCTTCGGCGATGGCAACGATGGGGAGGTCGGGAATCTTTTCTTCCTTGGCGGAAACCCCGTGGAGCGACGCCGTGAATACGGTCGGACGGTCGTCGTAATCCGGCGAAACTGAATTCGGAGCGGCGGGGTCAGGCTCACCAGCGAAAGCCTCGTGTGTGCCATACCAGGAAAACTTCCGGTAGCAGAGACGCGCATGCAGCGTAATCTTGCTCCCGGCGTTTTCAGGGACGAGCAGGCGGTAATGCACAGTGTCCGCCGCGCCCGGTGGAATCAGTCTCACATAAACCACCGACCGCGTTGCCCAGGCGTTGCGCTTGTTGATGGGATTGCCATGCGCGTCGATCTGCAGGGAACGATAAAAGTGTGCGCCCTTCTCGACCGGGCCGTGGCCGTTATCCTCGACCATGCCGCTCCAGAAGATCGTTTGGCCCTCATCGTCAGTGCCCTTCAGTTCGAGCCAGGTGTCGTAGGCGTCAACGGTGCCGCCGGGGAAGAAGTGCCCCAATTTCTTGGTGCGCACGACCACATCGACGCGCACGGCATCGCCTCGACGGAGGGCGGGCTGGACGCGGTTCAGCGGCGCGGTGACGGAAGCGGTTTCTCCACCGGCCTCAACCGGGACTTTGCTTTCGGCTTCTTCGCCCACAGCGAACGTGGTGGAAAGTTCCGACCGTGCTGCCGCTCCTGGCTTCAGCGGAGCCTGGGCGGGAGCCAGTGCGAAAATGTCGACCGTCAGCGCGCCGTTCTTCAGGAAGTCTTCGGTCAGCTTGAGTTGCGGCGCGTCCTCGTTCGCGGTGGGAACAGCGGTGTTGGCCGCCGGGAAGCGATGCGAGTGCACGAAGCCGTTCACGTTCCCGAAATCTTTCGACGCTTCCGCAGGCATGTGGCAATCAGCACACTGCTGCGGCTTGGGCGGATAGTAGAACGAACGTGCTCCCTGGCCGGAAACGCCACTGGCCTGCCAGTTGTCGTATTCGTTGAAGCCACGGAACCAGCGATAGTGGTTCACCGGGATGTCGAGGTGAACCTTATGGCAGGAGGAACAGAACTCAGCCGTCTGATCGCGCATGAAGGGCTTGAGGAAAACGCGCCGGTGCGGCTCCGGATTCAGCTTGATCAGAAAATCGTGGAGAGCGCGCGCCACGGGATTTTGAGTTGCGGCGAGTTCATGGAGTTTTGGATATTCCAGATAAAAATCGGCCTGCCCCATGGTGCTTTTCACGTTGGCGATGGAGTGGCACATCATGCAGCCCAGACCGGCCTGCGCTTCCGGGCGATGCACGATTTGCTTGATCGGCGTGTCCATCAATCCGGCATAGAGGACGGCGGGATCGTGGCATCCGCCGCACCACTTCGAAGGTTCGGTGCCGATTGTGTCCTGCATGTATTCGATCGACTTGCGGTACCACTGGTTGTTGAACGAGGAAAAGTGGTGGGCTGAACTGAACCACTGGTTGTAGATGTCCTCATGGCAGCGCTTGCAGGAGTCGGACTCCATGAAGAACTTGCTGGGAATTTTTTGCTTGCCGTAAACCTGCGCCGAACTAGGGAAGAATGCGCCATCGGGGCCATCGCCTTCGCCGTTCATCGTATCGGGAGGCATGGTCGGATTCTCGATGCGGTTCCGCGTCTGCCAACCTTCGCGCACATAACGAGCACCGTAGCCGATGCCGGCTAGCACCACCAGACAAATTACGGCTCGCAAGGCCGCCACGGTTGGACTGGACTCATCATACTTGCGCTGACCGAGCCAGGCAGCCACCAGCAGACCGACGCCGGCCAGTGAGATTGATATGTGCCAATAGAGCTTGTTCCACTCGGTGCGCGGGGTACCGGTCTTGAGCAGGATTAGGCCAAGTACCGCTCCGAAAGCGATCAGCAACCAGCCGGCGCGAGAAGAAACGCTTCCAGTCGGAAGGCGTCGCAAGAAGGCAGGGATGAGCAGGATCGCCGTAAGCCCGCCTCCTGCGGCGTGCAGCAGGACGACTCCCGCATAGAAAATGTTCGGCTGGGGAAACGTATATAGGTAGGCGGCCGAGATGGCCAGAAAGACCACCAGCCACGACAACGTACGATCGACGAATCCCCTGGAACTTTGCATTGCAAGCGGGCGCGAACGCGCCGGAAAGTTACGGGTTGAGATTAGCCCCACAGCGGCCGGAATCTCGCGCCAATAACGTTATAGAGACGCTCGCGCGCGCGGAATAATACAAAACTATTAGGCTTCTGCGAATGCCGATTTCTAGCGAATCGGCGGGATCTTCCACGCCTTGCACTCTCTCTCCAAAGTTTCGGCGACGGCCAGCACCTGCTCTTCTTCCCACGGACGGCCGACGATCTGCACGCCGATGGGCAGGCCTTCGGAGGAATGGCTCGCGGGAACCACAGCGGCAGGATTGCCCAACAGGTTGAACCACTCGGTATAGCTCCAAGCGTCGAGATAGTGAATCGTCTGGCCATCGATCTGCCACTCACGCTCGCCATGACGGAAGGCATGGATTGCTGCCGCCGGACACAGCAGGATAGGATGTTCCCGCGTTTGCCGGAGAAAATTGGCGCGGGCAACATCACAGCGGATCCAAGCATCCAGCAGAGACTCTCCGGTAAGATCCGGTTCCGCAGCCGACCATTCGAGAAACTGCCTCAGGATCGGGCTGAGGTCGTGCTCACGACCGTGAAACATGGGGCGAATGACCATTCCCGCGGCTTTGACGAAGAACTTCTTCCAGAGCTCGCGCGCCTCCGCTAGGCCTTCAAGACGAAATGGTTCAACTCGAAATCCTGCGCCCCGAAGCGCGTTGGCAGCGGTTTGTACGGCGTCGCGAGTTTCGTGAGTGACGAGGGTTCGGCCATCATCTTTGAAGTATCCGATGCGCAGGTTCTTGATTTCGCGCTCGTCCGGCCAGCGTAGAGGCACGGGGGCGGCGCTGGCATCTCCGTCATCTCGACCTTGCATCACTTCGAACAGGAGCTTGAGGTCCGCTACGGTTCGCGCCATCGGACCCACCACGCCGATGAGCGCGAACGGGCCGCTCGATGCCGGGAAGTGGCCGGTGGAGGGAATCCGTCCGGGCGTGGGTTTGAGTCCGCTGATGCCGCTGAAGTGCGCGGGCACACGGATGGAGCCGCCCGCATCGCTGCCGACACCGCCCGCGGACATTCCCGCGGCGATCGCGGCCGCTTCCCCGCCGCTGGAACCTCCAGGAGTGCGTTCGAGATCCCAGGGGCTGTTGGTTCGGCCATAGAGCAGGTTGTCCGTTTCCCAGGCCATCAAAAACTCCGGCGTGTTGGTTACGCCGAGCACGATTGCGCCGGCGTGGCGGAGCCGCGTCACCAGCGGAGCGTCTTGCGCAGGGACAAATCCAGAGCGAAGGCGCGTGCCGGACTCACATCGCAAGCCAGCTACTTCGAGAGAACTCTTGATGCTGATGGGGACGCCGTGCAGGGAGCCGACAGATTTGCCTTTCATCATGGCCGCCTCGGCAACACGAGCTTCGCGACGCACACGCTCCTGGTCTACATGGACGTACGCGTTCAACTTTGGGTTGAGCCGCTCGATTTGCGCCAGGTGGGCGTCGACGAGTTCGACTGGAGAAATTTTCTTCTCCCGAATTTGTTGCGCCATCACGACGGCGGGAAGGAAGGTGAGATCGTGCATGATTGTTTCAAGCCTGCTTTGCTTCCAAGGAGCGGCTGAAGGCCAAAGGAGCATGGCTCATTGCATGATTAAGTGAGTGCAACTCTTCCACGGTCAGGGCTCGGTGTGCCCCCTTGGGGAGCTTGCCCAACGGCAACGGGCCGATCGCAACGCGCACCAGGCGGAGCACTTCGACACCGAGTCCGGCAAGCATGCGCCGAATCTGGCGATTCTTGCCCTCGTCGAGCGTGATCTCCAGCCAGGAGTTTTTCTTTCCGGAGCGAAGGACGCGCGCGGCCACGGCGCGAATCAACTCTCCATCACTGTTCACACCCGCGGTCAGAGCCTTCGCCAGTTGCTCACCCGCAATCGATCCTACTTGCACGTGGTAGGTTTTCGGCAAATGCGTGTCCGGAGCAGCTACTCGCGCACTCCACTCGGAGTCGTTGGTCAGCAGTAGAAGACCTTCGCTGGCTTTATCCAGGCGGCCGACGGGCGCAACCCACGCCAGCGACTCGCCTGCAGTTTCAAACGCGGAATACACCGTTTGCCGGCCCTTCTCATCCGACGCAGTCGTCACCAGGCCGCGCGGTTTGTTCATTATCAGGTAGACCTTCTTTTGCGGCGTGATTCCCTGGCCGTCAACGGCGATGCGGTCGCGTTCAAGGCGGACCGGCGTTTCGGGATCACGCCGCACCTTTCCGTTGAGGCGCACGCGGCCGGCGCCGATCAGTTCGGCAGCTTGGGAGCGCGAGCAGTACCCCAGTTTTGACAGCGCGCGGGACAGGCCTACCTTGCGTCCTTCCTTCTGTGGCACGAGTCCATGCTACTCGAAAGCGAATGTGGCCTACATGCACAATCCATCAGTGCTTGTTACCATGTCGGAGCGACGAAGCAAAAGGAGTTCCTATGGCTCACCAGCATCCTCCCCGCTTTTTGAAAATCGTGGACGACGCCAAGACGCGGGTGCGCGAAACCGGTGTCGACCAGGTGAAAAACCGCATCGATCGCGGCGAGAAGTTCCTGCTCGTGGACGTGCGCGAGGAGAGCGAATTCGCCAAAGACCACCTTCCCGGCGCCATTCACCTGGGAAGGGGTGTGATCGAACGCGACATCGAGGCGCGCGTGCCGGAATTGAACACGGAGATGGTTCTCTATTGTGGCGGTGGCTTCCGCTCTGCGCTGGCCGCCGACAACCTGCAGAAGATGGGCTACACCAACGTGATATCGATGGACGGCGGAATTCGTGGCTGGCGGGAGAAAAGTTATCCGCTGGTTAAGGGATGAGCGCAGTTGTCGACGGATTCTGGCTCAAATTGCGAGTGAACGGCCCGATTCTGTGGTAAAGTCCGCGTCTACCTACTATGAATGCTCGCATCTTCTTCTGGTCGCTCACGTCGGCGCTCGCGGGATTCCTCTTCGGTTTTGACACCGTGGTCATTTCCGGCGCGGAAAAAACCATCCAGACGCTTTGGGGACTGAGTCCTGGTCTGCACGGCATTGCCATGGCCTCGGCTCTTTACGGCACCGTAGTTGGTTCGCTGGTCGGGGGTTGGCCGGCTGATCGTTTTGGACGCAAAGCCACGCTGCTTTGGATCGGCGTTCTGTACTTTATCGGTGCGGTGGGTTCAGGCCTGGCGCCCAACGTAGCGACGTTCATCGCGGCACGCGTCATCGGTGGATTGGGCATTGGCATCTCGACCGTGGTCGCGCCCATGTACATCTCCGAGATCGCGCCGCCCAAGCATCGCGGACGCCTTGCTGGCATGTTCCAGTTCAACATTGTCTTCGGCATCCTGATCGCTTTCGTGTCGAACGCTCTGCTGGCCGGCATCGGCGATAACGCGTGGCGCTGGATGCTCGGTGTGGCTGCGTTTCCGTCCTTCCTCTACGCCGTGTTCTGCTTTGGACTTCCCGAAAGCCCTCGTTGGCTGCTCAGCAGAAAGGGAGATCGGGAAGCCGCCCTTCAAGTTCTGCAACGAGCCCAACCTGATGTCTCGAAGGCCGAGATCGAGGCCGAGGCGGACGAGATCGCAGCTGCATCTGCGGAACCGGTATCGTCCGGACATTTCTGGACTCGACGTCTTCAAAAACCCATCCTGCTAGCTATCTTGATTGCGTTCTTCAACCAGATGTCGGGCATCAACGCGATTCTGTACTTCGCTCCTCGCATCTTTGAACTCACCGGCCTCGCCGCCAAGGCCGCTCTGCTGCAATCGGTCGGGATTGGAGTCACCAATCTGGTTTTCACTTTTGTCGGCCTCTGGCTGATCGACCGGCTCGGGCGACGCACCCTTCTCTATATTGGCTCCTTCGGCTATATCACATCGCTCGGCCTGGTGGCTTGGGCATTCTTTACAGAACATTATTCGATTGTGCCGGTTTGCATCTTCAGTTTCATTGCTGCCCACGCGATCGGCCAGGGGGCAGTCATCTGGGTGTTTATCTCCGAGATATTTCCCAATCGTCATCGCGCCGAGGGCCAAACACTGGGCAGCTTCACTCATTGGATATTCGCCGCTGCTTTGACAACCTTCTTCCCAAGGATGGTCGCCGCCTTTCCGCCCGGTTATGTTTTCTCGTTTTTTACCGGCATGATGGTTCTCCAGCTCCTGTGGGTGTCGACGATGGTTCCGGAGACAAAGGGTGTGCCACTGGAGCAAATCCAAAAACAGCTTGGGATTGAATAGAGCCTAGGATCGCCGCTCGATGGCCGCGGTTTCGGCGCCAGCTTGTTTGCGCCAACGATAAAAGAACGGAATACCTAGAAGGATCACTGCCAGACCCAGGGAGGAACGCACGGGCCGGTCCATCCATAAGTTGACGGTCAACACAACTGCGGCCACGAAAAAGATGAGCGGCGTCCAGGGATATCCCCAGGCGCGGTAAGGCCGAACCAGGTTCGGCTCCTTTCGGCGCAAAAGTAGCAGGGCAATCGCGGTTAAGGCGAAGAATATCCACACCGCGAAAACGAACAGTGAATAGAGTTCTTCAAACGTCCCGCTGAGGGCGAGCAGCGCGGCTATGGAGCCCAGGAAGATTAATGCCCCGCTGGGCGTCCGAAAGCGGGGATGAAGGTGCTCCGCGAAATGGAAGAAGACTCCGTCCCGGGCCATGGCGTAAGGGATGCGGGCGCCGGTCAGGACCACAACGTGGAGCGCTCCGAAAGCGGAGACGGCCATAGCAAGCGTGAGCCAAACCGCACCCCGAGAGCCGGCAAACGACTGCACTACATCCGATGCGACGTGCTGGGAAGCCGCCACCTCTCGGAAGGGCAAAGCGTGGAAGTAGGCGACATCCGCCATCAGGTACAAACCGCCCACGGTCAGCAGTCCCACGATGATGGCTCGGGGAATGCTCTTCTGCGGGTGGAGAATCTCTTCGCCCACAAAGCCAAGATCGTTAAAGCCGTTGTAAGCCCACATGGCAGGTACCAGGGCGGTCAACAAAGCGCCAATGGTTCCCAGACTCCACGGACTTACCAGTGGTGTGGCCGCGCCGGTATTTTTCGTTCCGATGAGCAATCCTCCGACAACAATGACCAGGATCGTTGTGACCTTGAGGGTCGTCAGAAAAACCTGGATCGCGCCACCCATCTTCACACTGAAGTAATTGATAGCCGTGACGATCGCAACAACCAGCGACGCCATCGGCTGGGCCGTCGTGAAGGTGAATTCGTATCGCCCGAAGCGGCCGCTGAACAAAGGCAGGGTCATCACCGGAAACAAGAATCCCAGAAATCGCACGAATCCAGCCGCTAACGTGGCCATCGCTACCGGCCGCTCCAGAAACGAGCTCATCCAGCCAAAAAGAAATCCCCACAGAGGACCGAGACCGCGGCTGAGGTAGACGTAGGGGCCGCCGGCTCTTGGAAACGCCGCCCCCAATTCGGCGTAACAGAATGCGCCCAAAAGCACGATGAATCCGCCGAGGATCCAGGCGACCAAAACCAGGGTGGAGGAGCCCACGGCGCGTGCCATGTCGCTGGCGACAAGAAAAACCCCGGTGCCGATGGTATCGCCAATGACGATGGCGATCGCTGACCATGGGCCCAGGCCGCGAACCAGGTCGGATTGCTCGGAATGGTCAGCAGAATTGACGACCATCGCAGAAGAAATTCAGAGCCTACTATCGACGAGGGAGGCGGTCAACCAGGACGATTCGCCCGGTTCCGCGCTATGATCGAAGTCGATGGCGGCGCATAAAGCCATGCTGAGCAACTTTCCCTCGGACGAACGTCACAGGCTGAGGGGCATCGAAGATGTCCTTACCCCTGCGCTCATCGTTTATCCAGAAATCGTTGCATCGAATGTTGCGCGGACTTTGCATCTGCTAGGCGGCGATTCGGATCGCTGGCGGCCGCACATCAAGACCGCAAAGCTGGCCTACACTGTCCGCATGCTGGTCGAGCGAGGTGTGAGGAATTTCAAGTGCGCGACCACACTCGAACTGCTGATGGCCTGCCGCAACGGCGCGGCGGATGTGCTTCTCGCCTATCCGGTGATCGGCCCAAACGCACGCCGGGCGCGCGAAATCGCAAATCAATTCCCGCAGGTCGGCATCTCCGTACTGGCCGAGAATGAAGAACAGGTGCGGCAATGGCAAGGCACCACGGTCGGCATCTTCATCGACATCAATCCCGGCATGAATCGCACGGGAATCGAACAGGGACAGAAGGACAAAGTGGTTCGGATCGTGCGAGCGGTGGAAGCCGCGGGACTGGAATTCCGGGGGCTGCACTACTATGACGGCCAGTATGGCGCATTGGATGAGCCCGAACGGACAGAAGCGGCGCATGCCGGTTATGATCGCTTGCTGGAGCTGGTCGGTGGAATCCGGAGCGAGGGGATGAGCGTGCCGGAGGTAATCACCGCCGGGACACCCACGTTCCCCTGCTCGCTCTCGTACGAAGGTTTTCACCAGGGAGGATTGATCCACCGGGTCTCGCCTGGAACGGTTGTTTATTGCGATGCTACCAGCCTGGCACAACTCGCCGGCGAGTACGGCTATGCTCCCGCTGTGCTGGTATTGACGCAGGTAGTGAGCCGGCCGCACGCCGGCATAGTGACGTGCGATGCCGGGCACAAAGCAGTATCCGCTGACGCCGGCGTGCCCACGTGCGTAGTCGTCGGTCATTCTGAACTCATGCCGCTTGGCCCCAGCGAGGAGCACCTTCCCATGGCACTGGAGGGAGGAACCACGGGTCCGCAAGTCGGTGACGCTTTATTTCTTCTTCCGCGACACGTTTGTCCGACGGTGAACAATTTCGACTCTGCGTTGTTGGTGCGGGATGGTCAGATCGCCTCGGTAGAGAAAGTGTCCGCCCGAGGACGCGAGGGACCGTTGCTGCGGAGTCTAGATTGGGAACCTTCTCCTGTGGGTCAAGCACCTGGCGAGAAGGTCTAACTGGCGACACTAAAGCAGGTCCACGGAAACGTTGCTATTTGGTCTTGCTCGCTCTTTTATTTCCTGGGCCGCCTTTCTTCTTTGACTTCGGCACTCGTTTCGATTGCTTTCTTTTCATGCTATAAGCGATGCAATCGATTTCGATCAGCATGCCGGGCGTGTGGCCGAGATCACTGCCCACGGTCGTGCGCGCCGGATAAGGCTGCGAAAAGCGTCGGGCATAAACCGCGTTATACCGAGGGAAGAGACTTGTGTCGCTGAGATGAACGGATACTTTGACCACATCGCGAAGAGAAGCGCCGTCCGCCTCGAGTATGGCGGAGATGTTATCAATGGTCTGCTCAGTTTGCAGCTCAATGTTGTCGCCGACGAGCCCTCCGTTGACCGGATCGATCGGGCCTGTTCCGCTCACGAACAGGAAATCGCCGGCCCGCCATCCCTGGGAATAAGCCCCTCCGGGTGGTGCACCGCGCTGGGCTTGAATTACGTATTTGACCATTTTCTTTTCTCCTTGCCCGTTCACAAGGCAGCGTAACCAAAGCATCAGATCGGGCGCACCAAGCCTTCATTCGTGGCTTCTGTGTTCCGAACCAGCAGCAACACCAAAATCATGCCCACCAGGGGCACCAGTCCTGCCAGAATCACGATGGGATCGAAGGAATGCGTGCCGGTGGCCTGGCGAGAATCGAAGTAATGACCAATCAGCTTGAAAGCAACGATGGTACCGATGCCCGCCCCGGTACCGCTGAGCCCGCCCACTGATGCTACTGACTCGCTGCTGAACGGGTCCGATGGCAAGACGGTCTGCCCAATGGAATAGGCGACCCGGAATGCTATCGATATTCGCAGAGTCGGAATTAGTCCAGTGATATTCGAGTTTGAGATAGGGTGCCAGCAGGGAAAGAGTTTGCCGGTCGAGGTAATTGATGACCGTGGAGAAGAACAGCAAGCTGCCAATCCACCAGCGCAACGACAGAAATCGGCCTGGGAGCGGTCGCCATTCGTTTGGAGTGTTCCGACGGTCACGATCTCACCGTCACCTGCGATTCCTTACCCCGCACCCTCCGCAAGTCCGGATTGAGCAGTGAGGCGGAGTTGCTGTCTAGATATACGGTCGCATTCGGATGCCGGCGCAGAATCGACGCTGGCGCCATGGGGCTGATCTCCCCTTCGAAGCACGCCTTCACGGCTTGCGCTTTGCGATGGTCGGGGACGACCGCGAGAATCTCTCTGGCCTTGAGAATTTGGCGCGGCGACATCGAGATGGCGCGCGTCGGCACCTGTGAAATATCGGCGAACCAGGCCTCGCCCACCTGCTGGCGCCGGCACGCCTGGTCAAGGTTCACGATGAGGTAGGGATCCTCGATAGTGAAATCGGCGGGGGGATCATTGAATGCGATGTGCCCGTTCTCTCCAATTCCCAAGAACGCGATGTCGATTGGTGCCGACGCAAGTTGCTGGCCCACACCGCGAACCACGACAGACGGATCTGAGGCGTCGCCCTCGAGCAAGTGATACGTGGGAATTCCAGTCTTCGTGACCAACAACTCCATCAGCATTTTGCGAAAACTGCCGGGATGCGTAATAGGTAGCCCGATGTACTCGTCGAGGTGGAAAGCTTCAACTTTCGCCCAATCGATGCCCGGCGCCTGGGTCAGAGCGTCGAGGAATTCGAGTTGGGAGGCGGCGGTCGCCGCGACGATGCGGGCATGATCCCGCGCCGCGATGGCGCGTCGAATGGCGCCCGCAGCCTGCTCGGCGGCCGCGCGGCCGAGGGAGACTTTGTCGCTGAATATTCTAAGAAGCATCGGCAAAGACCGCGACTGAGGCGCACAGAGCGCACTCCCTCAGACCCACAATTATACAAAAGCCGTTGACTTGCCCCCCTCGAAGCATGAATCGGGATTTCGGGAGGCACAATGCGTTGGCGTCGCAGCAGCTTCGATTGATAGGCGTCTTGACAATAGTCGTTATAACGATTATCATTCACAGGTATGAAAGAAGCGCGATCCCCGAACAAACGGCGCCCGCTTGCCTGCCCCGAGGAGGCCGCTTTCCTGGAGTTGGCACGTACCACCGACATGCTGTCCCGCGGCCTGGTCCGGATTCTCAAGAACGAGGATGTCTCGCCGACGCAGTACAACGTATTACGTATCCTGCGCGGGACGCCGGAGGGCCTCCCCTGTGGCGAGATTGCTGCCCGGATGATTACACGCGATCCCGATGTGACGCGACTTCTCGACCGCCTCGAAAAGCGCGGCCTTATTTCGCGCTGTCGGGAAACCGAGGATCGGCGAATGGTGATGGCGCGGATCACCCCGGACGGACTGAAAGTCCTCACCCGGCTCGACGAACCGGTCGTGGAAGCGCATCGCGGGCAACTGGGGCATCTGGGGAAGGATCGCCTGCAGGCTCTTTGCGAACTATTGCGCGCCGCCCGCGCTCAAGTGAGTTGATTTTTTCAAGAATATATCTGTTGCAACGATTATCGTCTTAACGCATCTAATCCGGGAAGAAAGGAAAACAAAATGAGCGTACTCGTTACACCGCAGACTGCTACCACCACCTGGAACATCGACCCGGCTCACTCCGTCGCCGAGTTCAAGGTAAAGCACATGATGATCTCCAACGTAAAGGGCCAATTCGGCAAGGTCACGGGAACGTTGACCCTGGACGAATCCGACCCGACAAAATCAAAAGCCACGGCCTCGATCGAAGCATCCTCGATTGAAACCCGCGACGCTCAACGCGATGCCCACCTGAAAAGTGCCGACTTCCTGCACGTGGAGAAGTTCCCCAGCCTCTCCTTCACCTCTACGCGCATCAGCCTTGTCCGCGACGGAGAGTTGGCAGTTGAGGGTGACCTGACCATTCGAGGCGTCACGCGAAAAGTCCTATTCAATGTTGAGGGTCCCACCCCACCTACGAAGGATCCCTGGGGCAACACTCGCGTTGGAGTCTCCGCAACCACCAAGATCAACCGCAAGGACTACGGTCTAGCCTGGAATGCGGCCCTTGAGACCGGCGGCATTCTGGTTGGTGACGAAGTGACGATCGCTCTGGAAGTCGAATTCATAAAGGCGTAAACAATTTCGCTGCACGGCTCAAACTTGCCGTGTGGCCAGGAAAGAGGGAGACAGTTTATGTCACTCCGACCGGTAAAACAGATTATTCAACCGAAGCCGACCATCGAAGGTGCGGGCGTAAAACTGCAACGCGCCTTTGGCTTCGGCAAGACGAAGGATTTCGATCCATTCTTGTTGTTGGACGACTTCCGTAACGACAACCCGGCCGACTACCGTGCCGGATTTCCCTGGCATCCGCACCGCGGGATTGAAACCATCACCTACGTGCTGGCTGGCTCCGTCGAACATGGCGACAGTCTGGGCAATCAGGGCAAAATGACCGCCGGAGACGTGCAATGGATGACCGCCGGCAGCGGCATCCTGCACCAGGAGATGCCCAAAGGCGACCAACACGGGCGCATGCACGGCTTTCAACTGTGGGCGAACCTGCCCTCATCGCTGAAGATGACCGATCCCCGTTATCAGGACATTCCGTCGAGTGCAATTCCCGAGGTTACCGACGACGACGGCACGCGCGTGCGCGTCATCTGCGGTGAATTCTGGGGCAAGCGAGGTCCGGTGGAAGGCGTTGCCGCTGATCCGAACTATGTCGACGTATCGGTGGCGCCCGGCCTACGGAAGCGGCTTAAAGTCGAAACTACGCGCAATGCTTTTGCCTACGTGTTCGCGGGATCCGGAACGTTTCGAGACGCCTCCGATCCGCAGGCAGTCCTGACCGAGCAAGCAGCGGATCCCAACGCGCCGGCCAAGTATGACGCCGGCAATCACTCTCTGGTGGTGTTCGACCGGGGGGACGAACTGACGGTGCAGGCGGGGCCGGAAGGAATTCGGTTTCTGCTCGTATCCGGCAAGCCGATTGAGGAGCCCGTGGCGTGGTACGGCCCGATTGTAATGAACACGCAGGAACAATTGCGCCAGGCGATGTCCGAACTGCAAAGCGGCAACTTCATCAAACATCGCTGAACTAACACTCAGGAATGCTTCGCTATGGCTGAGAAGAGGAAGCGCCGCATGATTCGGATGCGGTCGTTTGCCTCTTCTCTGGCCGCGCCTGGATAATTCCGATTACGGGTTGACTGATACAGCGCCCTTGAGGGGCGATTGTGAGTGAGCCATTCGAGGCGTTGGCGTCGTCTCTTGTCTCGGGCGTCAGATCTGGCCGGGATCCTCTGGGTCGGGCTCGCGGACGGGCACATCCGGGTTTTCTGGCGGATCGACGGGTTCTCTGACCGGAGGGGGTGCGGGTTCGGCGGGGGTCCTGAGAAACGCGGGGTTGGGGACGGTCGTATCCGATGGCATGACCCTCAGATGCCAGACATCGGACCGAAGGAAGCTTCCTTTATCTTTTTATGCTTCGCACCTGACCTGATCTTTCATGGGGAAACAGGGGAGTAGGTGGTTGCTGGGCTGACGATTGAAGGACCGACCAATTGGGTTTTATTGGAAAAAAAAGAAGCGTCATAATTGCGCCGAGCGCGATTCCCCCGAGCAAGAACGTGACCGCGGTAGGCAGATCGTATTCCGGACGAATTCGTTTTTCAGTGCTCACGATGTGGGTGCGATGCTGTCGACGTGAATCAAGTTGCTGTCCAAGTTTAGTTTGCCGATGACTCTTACCTGTCTGCCTAGGAACGGCTTGGCTTTCGAAGCATCGTCCAATTGATAAATCATCTTTGTCACTGGATCCTTCAGCAATATCCGGCCCTTCTCTTTAACCAGGCGGCCGGTGAATGCCAGAGCATCCTGGGTTTCTGCTTCGCCGGATGGGCGTGGCCGAACGTTTTGTTGTTGTGGCGACTGCTGCGCCGATTCGGGCTGCTGTTGCCGCGCAACCGGCGTGCGGGACTGTTGCGCATGGCTAGAGTTGGCGATGGCACAGGCGGCCAGAGCGCAGCCGAGTGTAAGAAGTACCAGAGAATCCCTCATTCAACACCTTTTTCGATATCGCATTCCGCGATGCCGCCCGCATCACTCCGGCAGCTAACATTTCACCTAGCCTGCGGCGACTCCTACTGCAAATCCGAAAGTTGCCATCAATAGGGCAAGAACGACGGCGATTGACGTACCAAGCACAACAATTTCGACCCAGACGTGGTGAATCTTCATGACGACCCGGTCTCCTCTCCAATGGCCAGTGATGGATGCGCCGTGGGGCCGAGCAGTTGGCTGTTAGAAGAGGTTGCAACTGACCTGCCACTAGGTTGGTGGCCAGCTCGCGCCAGTCAAACCGGGAACAGACAGAACTCAGAAGACCGATTTCGTGAATTCGTGCAGCATCGCTGGCGATGCCGTCATGTAGAAAAGTTCTAGTAGCACCTCGAATCGTGACAAAATTGCCGGTGCCGTTCGAGGTTGACGTCCGAAGCACAGAGGAATCTTAAGCCGCGACCTCATCTGTTTTCATTGTTCCGAGGCTTGCAGCTTCTCTTGCTCCCATACGGCGTAGCAGGTCGAGGGCGCAGTCCGCCTTAGAGCTCTCCTGACATGACACGTACACCAGGGCGCCGACATCCGATAGTTGGTGGCCAAGCCGTTTGGCGTCGTTCTCCGAGAACCCCAGGTCGATCATGGTTCTCGATCCCCCACAAGGAGCGCCAAAATTCTGATCAGTTACTAGTGCACGAAAGAAGGCTCGGGATCGGATGAAGAAACCGACCGTAGGAATTACTACGGCGCCGAATTCCGAAAACCAGCCGATCATGCGGGCGCTGACCGCGCTCTCATCGGGTTTGTCATCGACGATCTTGGCATCGCGGACGACCGAGGCTACCGGATGAGCTGGGGAGAGCACCATGCAGATGTCCTCGTTCTCAAATCCTGCCCGGTTTAGCGTGTAAACGATTTCCGGCAGGGCAGCATTGCGAGGGTACATCCCATAAGCGGCTGCTCCAAGTGCTGACATAACTTGATCTCCTCGGCGGATTGGGAAGGTTGAAGGGCGCTTCTAGAGTCGATGCCTGATACGATACGGGAATTGTTGACAGCCGCGCACTAGGGTGAATCGTGTAGGGGTTAGTAATGGGCCTGTCTTGCTTAGTCTTCCTTAATCAAGCGATCTCAAGCCACCTTGCATTTAGGAAAGTAGTTCGATCCTGACAACATGAATTGTGTTGCTGCCGGGCTCGACGGTACCTACGATCTTCACCTCTTTATCTTGATAGTGTTCAGCACTGCTCTGCTCGTCGAGTTGATAGGTCGTATTACTCGAAACCTTAAGCACGTACTTTTCGCCGTTCCGCACAATCTTCCCCGTAAAGGTCTGGGATGGCGTCTGCTGGCGTGCATGGGGACTTGGGGGTTGAGCGGGCTGCGGGTCCGGACGCGAATCAGGCGGGGGAAGAGGCTGCGGCACTGGTTGTGGTTTTTGGAGGCGTGACCACGCGATGAGCTGTCGAGATGCTGGAGCATCGGCGGACGGAATCGCCTCAATATGTGGTTCTTGCCCCACCAGAAATGGCGTCAGTCCCAACAGCACTCCTGAGAATAAGCTTGCCTCTCGACGCAGTAACATACGGGCACCCCCCGAGAGACGAAGCAGTCACAACTGATGCCAATTTCCACCTTCCGGTCATCCATACCGCCGAAGCAAGCTTCTACATCGTCGGTAATACTTTTTAACTCGGCCAGTCTGCCTCGTCCATAAAGTCTTCCCTGTAACCCAGGGTGGCGCGAGTCAGAAAGGCTGCACCAAGTTAGGGGGCGGAAGGGTTAGGGGGCGGAAGGCTCACGAATCTTGCAATTAGGATCTTGCTGAACAATCAGGTTCCGGGAACGCGAAACCGGGCGGCAGCCAAAATCCTCCATATGGCATCCAAGAATCGCTTAAAACTTGCAGCCAGTTAGACATCTCCTGGAAGGTTCGGCGTGCGCATGCTGGGGTAAGAACCTGTGCGGCGGGTAACTCTCCCGCTGCCAAGGCTTGGTTGTGACATTGCTCAAATAAGCCGCGGAGCAGCCGCTACGGCCGACTCCGATTAAGGATCGTGCATGCGACTGCTAAGCGCCCGGCTCATTGTCTCTCTTGTCTTTGGCGTAACGTTGGTCTCGCTCTGTTCGTCTGGCTACGAGGTCTTCGTCGTAAAAAGGAGCCTTCGGCGCGATCTGCAAAGACGGGCAGAGGTATTGGGGGAGAGCCTCGCGGGAAATGTCGACCGCGACATCGAAAAAGGGACGCGCCAAACCCTGCAGAAGACGGTGCAGCGCTTCGCTAATCGCGAGCATTTGAAGGGCCTGGCTGTGTACGACCCCGCCGGTCACGTAATTGCCGTGACCGCGGATCTGGCTTCGCCGATGAATGAAGCGCCCGCCGTCGTTCTCCAAACTCTGAAAGACGATAGCAAAACTGACGCTTTTCAGAGGCTCGCCGACGCCCGTGTGCACATCTGTGTTCTGCCTCTCCATAGTCCAGACAAATTCCTGGGCGCGCTGGCGATCGTTCATGACGCGGAGTATATCCGGGCACAAAGTTTAAGGATTTGGCGAGAAACATTTTTGAGCGCGCTGGCGCACGTCGTTCTGATTGCTCTGATTACACTATTGATCGTCCGCTGGAGTATTGAAGGACCGATCGCGCGAACGGCCCATTGGATGCGAGCTCTCCGTACCGGGCGCATGCCTTCTTCGCGGATCGGCGTACCAGACCTGGAACTGTTCCGGCCACTTGCGAGAGAAGTCGCGACTTTTGCCGAGAGCCTGAACACGGCGCGCTCGGCCGCTGAGCGCGAAGCGCGACTAAGACACGAGGGGCAGTCCCAATGGACGGCGGAACGTCTGGCAGCTGATGTTCGGACTCGCCTGGGAGCGGGCCGGTTGTTCGTGGTCTCAAACCGCGAACCTTACATGCACATGCGGCACGGCAAGTCCGTGGAAGTGACCGTCCCACCCAGCGGGTTAGTGACAGCGCTCGAGCCAGTACTGTGCGCTTGCGATGGAACCTGGCTGGCGCACGGCAACGGCACCGCTGACAAAGACGCGGTCGACCGCAACGGGAGGGTACGGGTACCTCCGGAGGACCCTCGATATACCCTGCGCCGCGTTTGGCTTACGAAAGAAGAGGAGGAAGGCTATTACTACGGTTTCGCCAATGAAGGCCTGTGGCCGCTTTGTCATATCGCACACACCCGTCCGATCTTTCGCGCAGAGGACTGGAAGCAATATCAGACGGTCAATCGCAAGTTCGCCGACGCCCTGGTTGAAGAAATGAAAGATACGGAACATCCTGTCGTCCTGGTGCAGGACTACCATTTCGCATTGTTGGCCAAGATGGTCAAGCAGAAGCGGCCGGATGCGCGGGTAGCCATTTTCTGGCACATCCCCTGGCCGACTCCCGAAGCCTTTGGCATTTGTCCGTGGCAACGCGAACTGCTGGACGGGTTGCTCGGCGCCGACCTGGTCGGATTCCACATCCAATCGCACTGTAACAACTTCCTGCAGACTGCGGACCGGGTTTTGGAATCGCGAATCGATTGGGAACACTTTTCAGTGCAAAGACTCAACCACACGACGACGGTGCGGCCCTTCCCGATTAGCGTCAACCTTACCAGCCTGCCCCCTGATGCGTCGGACCGATCCGTTCCCGACGCACGTTCTGCGATATTGAAGGACCTCGACCTGGAGGCGATTTTCCTCGGTGTCGGCGTAGACCGAATGGACTACACCAAGGGAATTCTGGAACGATTTCTGGCGGTGGAACGGTTCCTCGAAAAGCATCCACGCTATCAAGGCCGGTTTTCCTTCATACAAATCGGTGCTCCGAGCCGCAGCCACCTTAAGCGGTATCACGACCTGGAGGCGGAAATCGAAGCCGAAGCCGGACGCATCAACTGGCGCTTCCAGAGGGACAAGTGGAGGCCCATCGTTTTGCTCAAGCGGCAGCATAGTCACGATGAGATTCAGCCTTATTACCGAGCTGCGGATCTGTGCCTGGTTACTTCGCTGCACGATGGCATGAATCTGGTCGCAAAAGAATTTGTGGCCGCGCGCAGCGACGAGTCCGGCGTCCTTGTCCTCAGTATCTTCACCGGCGCCGCGCGGGAACTGCGAGACGCGCTCCAGGTCAACCCTTATGACTTCGAGCAAACCGCTGAGGCCATTCGAGCCGCCCTGGAGATGGAACCGGACGAGAAGCAGTCGCGCATGCAACATATGCGGCGCGCGGTTCGCGAACACAACATCTACGAGTGGGCAGGGAGTCTGATCGCAGAACTTTGCGAGGTGCGTTTGGATATACCTGACCGCGCCGAGGATGGTACCCACGTCCGGACATCCGCGGCATAAAAGTATCGCATTCTGCACCCTGAGCTTTACAGGACCAAGAATGGTAACCCGTGGGAGAAAACCGCTTCAGAATTGAAGGCATCACTGTATTTCTAAATCAGGGCCGTTCTTCTTAAATAGCAGCGGGAGGAGACAGGCAATGTCCAACACCGCAAAGAAGCACGTGGATGCGTCTTCGGCTGCTGATCTTAGACGAACCTTCGAAACCGCCTTCACTCAGCTTCAGCGCAGGAGAGAGCCAGCTAAGGCTCCCATCGCGGTTCGCAATCAAGACGATTTAGCCGATGAAAAACGGGCATTGAACAGTGCGGCTCGCGCGCTCGCGCAACTGTGGAATATCTCCCCCAGCCTGGTCCGCTAAAGGAGGGTTCGTATGGTGCGGGCGTTAGCAGCATACCTTTTGGTTTTTTGGCTACTCGGGCTGATTATCCATGAGAGCGGTCTTGCCTACCTCTTCGGAGGCCTCGCTGTAGCATTGTTAGCGATTGATCAGCTGATGGCATACTCCGCGACAACCCCACGTGCCCGTAGGATGACAGCAGGAAGATCCTTTAGCCAACGGCACCTTCTGTAATGGAGATCTGGCGATCTGTTAGCGCCGATTTAAAAGGGAGCCAGCAACAGACTATCTCGACGTGTGACCAATGAGGGGCAGTGTAAAACTTCCCAGGCCGCCCCCACATGGCAAGCGCGTGGCAGGAAACTGTATTCGCGGGCGAAGGACAGAAAGCGGGGATGAAACCGCACCAGGTTGCCGTCGTGTTCGGCAACGGCAGTTGCGAGATTGTCGTACCAGAGTTCGGGTGCGATCCCGCCCAGAAACTGGAAAGCGTGGATATGACAACGTAGGAAAGTCTCGAGGCTCTGGCTGTGCGTGAACTCCACAAACAGCTTGCGGCTGTGACATTCGACCAGACAGAAGGCATAGAGCTTGCGCGCGTGACCCTGGTCGCGTGACCCTGGTAGAGAAGGGCACCGAAGTGCCCCCAGTCGATTTCGAAGCGTTCCCCCGGCCCTGGCTCCATACGCACATAGGCACGCTTGGCCGCGCTCTCAGTTCGAACCGCGTGTAAGTAATCTTTCAGGATGCTCAGTCCACCGGTGAAGCCGAGCGGACGGAGTCGTTGCGCGATCTCCATGGCACTCGCCTTGGCATCTTGCTCCAACAGTTCGGCGATGGTGGCTTTGAACGGATCCAGTTTGCTGGCACGTTGCCGGCGAGCCGCGCTGCGTGCCGGTGTGACCAGGTACTGGGAGATGGTTCTACGTCCCAGGTGAAGATGACGGGCGATCTTGCGCACCGACCCGTGCTCGGCCCAGTGCAGGCGATGAATCGAGTTGATTTGTTCCGCGGTCAGCATGACTCTGCTCGAACCGTGTAAAGCCAGCCGCGTCCGCAAGCCATAGAGATGTTCCTATCAAGACGGCCTGCAGTCCTCCGGCGAATGGCCGAGTGACGGGAAAATCAGGACTTGCGCGGAAGCTAAGTTGTTCCTGACAAGAAGACGCCGCCGCAGACGTCGCTTCTGATCCCGCTGCCGCTGACGCTCACGGTTGTTTTCCACCCCTTGCGGATTCTGCCGCCGCCACTGTTTTTGATAGTCAGGGTGTACCTCTCGCCACTGCTTGCGACTTTCCAGGCGACCTGGTGATACTCGGCGTCAGTCTCCAGGTTTCCGTTTATTGCAGATTTTCGTCCAGATCAGTGCCACAGCCCGAGGTCCTTCGACTGCGGTTGTCGTTTCGCATTTTGCGAAACGAAATCCTCGCTCCGGATGACGGTGGAGTAGGCTTGGCGGCGCGACTGGAAGCGGCGCCCTTCAAGGTTGTCGATTGGGAGGCGCGACGGGGGACATCCGGAGATCAAAATCCGCAACCTAAACTCGCAAACTGAGTGAGTTTCGGATGGGGCACCCGGCATTTTGTGAAGTAGCGTTCGGTCCGGATTTCCCGTCCGCATCAGCGCATCAGTCTGTCCGCGAATTTCCACGAAAGTCTGAAACGTTTTCAGACGTGGTGTCACTTATTTGAAGACGGGTCTCGGAAGTGCATCTTCGGGAGCCGAATTCCAACCTGCAGCCCCCCCGAGAAAAATAGGAGAAGTGTTGTGAAAAAAGTTGTCGCTACGACGCGAACCATCCAAAACCGCGTGGTGCTGAGCATGGCTTCGTTCCTGTTCATCACGAGCGGAATACTGACTGCGCAGCCGGGGCAAAAGTCCTTTGTGCCCTTCAACGATTTCATGGCAAACACCCGGAACGAAAGTTCCGGTGCTTACCTCAGCAAAGGAACCAGCAAAGTCAAAGATGCGCCGGCCTTCGAGGAGATGCGCCAGCACATCCTTAATCTGTATGAAGGCGTCGAGGTGTCCCACAGCTTCATGCTCGATGGGGACCATTTCGACTGCGTGGCTCTCGAACAGCAACCGGGAGTCCGCATGCATGGTCTGAAAAGCGTTGCCAGCCCACCCCCCTCGTCAGCGTTGAAGGAACTATTCAAGGATAGCGGCAAGTCGGCGAATAAGTCCGCTGGCAGTCCGCAGCTTGGTCCCGGACGGGAGATCGATGAATTCGGCAACTCGCGCGTTTGCGAAGACAAAACCATTCCGATGCGCCGGGTCACGCTGGAAGAAACCAGCGGCTTCGTAACCTTGAAGAACTACCTCGAAAAGAGCCCTGACGAGACCGGAAAACTACCTCATTCCAACAAGGTAGTCCCTCCCAGTCCGATTTTGCACAAGTACTCCTTCACCTATCAGTACGTCAACAACACCGGCGACACCACTACTCTCAACCTGTGGAGCCCCTACGTCAACACGGGTCTGGGTGAGATCTTTTCCCTGTCGCAATCCTGGACCATAGCCTACTCCCCCGTTCTGCAAACCGCAGAAGTGGGATGGCAGAACTATCCCGGCCTTTACGGCGGAGAGAACTCGCGGCTGTTCATCTACTACACGGCTGACGGCTACAACCGCACCGGCTGTTACAACTTGACCTGCGGAGCTTTCGTCCAAACCTCCAGCGGATGGTATTTCGGCGGCGGCTTCAATAACTACAGCTCGTATTACGGACCACAGTGGGAAATCACCGCCCGCTACTACTGGTATGCGGGCAACTGGTGGTTGGGATTGGGCACCAGCCCCACGAATGCCACCTGGGTCGGATACTATCCCGGCTGGCTCTACGGCACCGGGGCTATGAGCCGAGGCAGCTCTCAGCTTCTTGAGTTCGGGAGCGAAGGTGTTGGCTCGAACCCGTGGCCACCGGAGGGCAGCGGCTTGTGGGCGAGCTGGGGCTGGTCTTGGGCGGCCTACCAACGCGAGCTCTACTATTGGGTGTCGAACGGTTCCGCATACTGGGATACCCTGACCGCGGATCAGCCGTCCTCGAACTGCTATACGATCGCGGGTCCGTACTGGTCGAGCAGCTGGGGAACCTACTTCTACGAGGGAGGCCCCGGCGGTTACAACTGCTACTAACGCGTGCCGTCGACAGTAACATAGGTTTTACCGCACGCAAGCGAAGGCTCGCTGGAACCTGGGCGAGCCTTCGGCTTCTGCTGCAGGGGATCGGGAAAGGTCATAAAACAGAAGCTCAAGAGGTCCCAAAGATCAAAAGCCAAAGAACAGGAAACATGGGGACAGGAAGCTGGGAAAAAATTGACTCTTGAGGACACGGGGATTCTTAGTCCCAGCAAATTTCGCGTTTAAATGGCCCCGGAGCGACGTTCGCGGACCGAAGATACATTTGCGATCCCCCGCGATAATTCAGAATTTGATTTTTTCACAGCTTCCAGTCGCAAGTTTCTAGCGGTGATAATCGGTGCGGCGCCGACGTTGGCACGTCCGCCGACTGCACACGCTTTGTTGAGGACGATAAGCGGAGGGTAGAAACGAACTATTACAGTACGGACAACGGCGGGACTGGCTCAAGCCGACTCCTCAGAGGATCATTGAGATGCACTGAGGAGAATCGAAACTTCGACCACTGCGCAAGCCTGCGCGGAAAAACTAATTTAGAAACTGTTGTAAAGTTCTTACCGCGTCCCCGCCAACGGGGGCTCTCTCTACTGGATCACTGGCTCCGGCCTATACCGTCTAAAATGGCTCCCTTTATCACCGGCGCTGACAGCGATCCTTCTTTCAGCCACAAAAAGCAGAGTGCGAGACAATTTGTGTCGCCCGCCACCCTGCTTTTCGGACTGTACTGGAAAGTGCGCGTTATTACTAAAGTGAGGTGGTATCCCGCTAGCGGCGGGATCCTCGCATCTCTTCCGACTCCTCAGCATCGGTATCCTGCACCCTCTGAGGCGGTTTGGAGGATGTCTTAGCATCGTCGGCTGCGTTTTTGGCAGCATCCGTTAGCTTGCCGAACGCGTTCTGCAATTTGCCTTCGACCTGTTTCGCTGAACCTTCAACCTGCTTCTTTGGATCGCCCGTCCACTCTCCCGCCTGACGCTCGACGCGTCCGGCCATGTCTTTCACCTTGCCTTCCACCCGATCCTTATTCATCCTGTCCTCCTCGTTGAATGATTGCCTTCACCAACGTTTGGGGACTCTCCGTCACGCCACCGGGCTGCGGCCCTGAATGATGCGTACCAGGACCACGATGACGGCTATTACCAGCAGAATATGAATCAATCCACCCATGGTGTAGGAACTGACCATTCCCAGCAGCCAAAGGATCAAGAGCAGGGCCACGATAGTCCAGAGCATCAGAGGTCATCCTTTCTGGCAACAGCACTACACATCAGTTGCAGTGTGAGACTACCGATGATGCACGGGAACGTATATCGAGTGAAATCCGTAATGATGCGCGCGGGCGACTCTATAAAACCTAGGCCAAATAGGACGTCATGCTTCGGCGCCGGAGCTGGGGAGGAGCTAGACTAAAATACCTGGACGATTCCGTTACGCACGGCATACCGGGTGAGATCTGCGATGGAATGGAGATCGAGTTTCCGCATCAGGTTGGTGCGGTGAGTTTCCGCCGTCTTGACGCTGAGGTTGAGAGCGACTGCCACTTCCTTGCTGGTCTTTCCCTCAGCCAGTAACTGGATGACCTCTCGCTCTCGAGTCGTCAAGATGTTGTCAGAGATGTTGCTGGTCTCGCCGTCTCCACTATCACGATCAAGATAACCATCCAAAACCATCTGACTGACTCGGTTTGTGAAAAAAGTTCTCTGTCGTTGCAGGGCCTCGACGGCGGCAACCAGATCGCGCCCCGCGTCGGATTTGAGCAGGAATCCGCGTGCCCCGGCGCGGAGAACCTCCCGCACCACGTGATCGGTGTCGTGCATCGTTAAGATTAGGATCACAGCTTCGGGCGACGTAGCCAGGATCTGTCGCGTGGCCTCCAGGCCGTTAAGATTCGGCATGCCGATATCAAGCAGAATCAAGTCGGGGTTCAAGCTTTCCGCAAGTTCGACGGTCTCGCGTCCGTCTTTGGCTTCCCCGCACACCTCCCAACCCGGATGACTCTCCAGCAGGGCACGGATGCCGTGTCTCGCCACCTCATGGTCATCCGCAATCAGAATTCGTAGCATTCTCTACCTCCCAGATACTTGAAGATGTCTAACCTGGTGCGAGTTTCGAAGGCATCCGAAATACAGTTCCGAAAATGTCGAGGAATATCAACCCGGTACTTAGCGAGCAACAATCGTGCCAAACGCGTATGCTATTGCAATCCAAGCTAGTTCAGCGCCCATGGTATTCGGCCCTTCGTGTAAGTTTTCCAAAACGAGGGGGGGAATGATTGGGGGGCTTTTTAGCGAGCACTAATCAGCCCCTACAGTGTTCGCCGTACCCACTCAGGGATCGCGGCCGAACGCTTTCTCCTTCCAGTAGTTAGTTTCTATACAAAAGTTCTGCGGATTGGTCCGGAGTGGCATCCAAACGATGCACGGAGGCTAGTAATGCGTTTCGGCCCGAATTACGTTCTCGGCTCAGGAGTCAGAATTGTAGCGATTGCGGTATCTTTGTCTGCGTCTACATTATTTGCCCAAAGTATCCCGCCCGCCCAAAGCAGTCCTTCTACCTCGCCGACCTCTCCCTCGGCGACCACCGCCGGACAGAATCCCGAGTCCGTCCCTCCCCGCACTGCGCAGCCAATTCCTTCTGCACAGGAACGACCTGGCCAGACCTCAACTGAGCCGCAACCCGCACAAGATCGACAGGAACCGATTAAGCCCGAGTCCAGCGCGGACGATCCGGGCAGGTTTGTCTTCAAAAAGCAAGTGCAAGAAGTGGTGTTGCATGCCACCGTGGTAGACGAGACTGGCCACCTCGTGACCACGCTCGATCGCAGCGCTTTTTCGGTCTACCAGAACAACCAACCCGAACCGATTACGTCGTTCAGACGCGAGGACGTACCGGTGGCGATGGGAATCGTCATTGATAATTCCGGCTCCATGCGCGACAAACGGGAAAAAGTGAATCACGCCGTGCTGAACCTGATTCGGGCGAGTAATCCGCAGGATGAGATTTTCGTCGTCAATTTCAGCCAGAACTCCTATCTGGACCAGGATTTCACCTCCGACGTAAACCTGCTGCAAGCGGCTTTGCATCAGGTCTCGACGCGGGGTAGCACTGCTCTCTACGACGCCGTCGTGGCCTCCGCGGTCCACCTACGAAATAATCCTCGCCTGGACAAGAAAGTCCTGCTGGTCGTCACCGACGGACAGGACAACATGAGCCGGGAAACGCTACCGGAAGCCATTCGCCAGTTGCAGCCAAACAAGGGCCTGACGGTATACGCAATCGGACTAACGGATGAAGGGTTGACGTCCGCCGGACGGGATGCTCTTCAGAATCTGGCCTCGACTACGGGCGGCGTTGCATTCTTCCCCCAGAGTCTAGACGAAGTGAATGTGATTACCCGCGCGGTGGCGCACGACATTCGCAGCCAATACACGCTTGCGTACAAACCAGCAGGCTCCAAGAATGGTTATCAGACGATTCGCGTCGAAGCCAAGGCACCGGGAGGCGCCCGCCTGATCGTCCGCACGCGAAGTGGGTACTATCCGGGCGAGACGGTTCGTTAGTCCAGTCTCGCCCCGAGGAAGTTATGCCGCGGTAGGTCCAGTCGGGCCCGTGGGTGCTTTCGGCGGCGGGAGCTCGATCTGGATGAGGTTGTTCTTAATCGCGTATACGACTAAATCCCGGATGGAGTGAAAGCTTAGCTTCCGCATGATGTTGCTGCGGTGGGTTTCGACGGTCTTGGTGCTCAGGTTCAGGAGAGAAGCGACTTCCTTCGAGCTGTTCCCTTCCGCCAACAACTGCGTAATCTCTCGCTCGCGGGCAGTCAACGTCGGCAGCTTGGGAGTTTCGTTCCTCGACAAAGAATGCCCCTTCTCGAGGAAGCCGGCCAGCACCAGGTCGTTCACTCGCGGTGTAAAGAACATGCGCTTGTTTTGCAGAGCTTCAACCGCAGAAACCAGGTCGCGGGCCGCGTCGGATTTCAAGACAAACCCGCGCGCCCCTGCGTCCAGGGCTTCACGAATCACCTGATCTGAGTCGGTGATGGTCAGAACGATAATCTTGAAATTAGGGTCGTGCTGCAGCAGTTGACGTGTGGTATCCAGACCGTTCAGTAGCGGCATCCCAATGTCCAGGATGACGACATCGGGCTTTAGCTGGAGCGTCTTCTCCACCGCCCCGCGGCCGTCGGCGGCTTCACCGCAGACTTCCCATCCTTCGTGCTTTTCCAGTAAAGCGCGCAATCCGCGCCGAACAATCTCATGATCGTCGGCCAATAAGATTCGCAATTTCATGTTCACCCCCCAGTTCAAAGGTGGACCCCAGTTTCCGATGCCAGGGTCTAACGTGCACCCGCAGTGTCTCGTCCATTGAGCGCAGTAAAAACGCGATGCTGGCTGACCGCTTCGACCGCCTCCAACAAGTCTCGGGCGGCATTCGACTTCACCACGTATCCCCTTGCCCCAGCCTCCAAAGCTTCGCGCATCATTTGCGGAGAGTCGTGCTGGGTCACAAACAGGATCTCAAGTTGAGGAGCCCGTTTCCTCAATACACGGCACGCTTCCAGGCCATTCATCCTCGGCATGGTGACATCGAGCACCATGACGTCGGGGCTCAGTTCCTTCGCTTTTTCTAACGCCTCAGCTCCATCGGATGCTTCCCCAATTACTTCCCAGCCTGAGCGTCCTTCTAAAAGCGTTTTTAAACCCTGCCTTACAATTGGGTGGTCATCGACGAGTAGTATGCGAATAGTCATGCAGTTTCCGTCCCCCGGTAAAGACCGAGACAACCCGCCACATTTTAGCTGAACCCGTGCGATCTGACTGACCAATCCCTTTCACTCGGACGTCCTTCGTTCTAGGAATGCAGCGGCGGATTTCCCCCGACCCTACCTTCGCGTATCGAGAGCCTTCAGCGCGGCGGAAAGCCCTCTCCTGAGCTTTGACGAGTACCACACGGTTGCATAGGCCTCGAGAACCTCATAGTCAAGCAGACCACGCCGGACCTCGGGCCCCTGTCGTCCCCCCATGGATTTAAGGGGCGACAACTCACTTTCGGGTACTTTTGTTGCGAAGACTCGCTATCGTAAGCGTTAGCAGGCATTTGCACCGCGAAAGCCACCGGTCGGGCACACTTACAGCGGGCACTCTAACCCGCTCCTTACTGTGACCGCAACCGTTCCCTTAAGCCTCCAGTGAGGTTACCTTCTGAAACTGGTGGAGTCCAATACGGGGAATCCTGTATTTGGCAAAAGACTCCAAAAACTCTGAGAGTAACTCTTCTGGCCGAGTACATATCGGGCAAGCTATCAGGAGGGGACTACCGGGAAGTACGTTTGTTCATGCAACAACGCCTCGACCGCTTCGACCACGGACCCCACGTCCTGCTTGGCACAGGCTCCGCGAACGCCCGCAAGACGGGCCGCTTCGGCCAGTTGCCTCGATAGGTGAATGGTTACCATCAGAATGGGGATCTTGGGGAAAAGCTCAAAAATCTGCTTCGCGACGTCAACGCCATTGAGGTCTGGCATCTGATAGTCCAGCAAAATCAGGTCGGGAGGAGCGGCAAGCACTTTCTGCAACGCTTCGGCACCGGTTCGCGCCTCGCCGCACACCCTCCAGGACGCCTGTTGCTCAAGAATCGCCCGCAAGTAGTGCCGAACCGAGGGATTGTCATCGACCAGCAGAATGCGAACCACGCGAATCCCTTCCCTGAGCCAGATTTCACAACGCGTAAGTGATTTCCGGTGCGCCCCTTCGCCAACAACCCACGTAAACAGTAGGCGAGCGAAAGGAAGTGTCACAATCCAGAGAAGCCTGTACGGCAACCCACCTCAGCCAACATTGACTCCCCCGATTTTCGGGGCACGTTACCAGATTCCCTTGTCGCTGCCGGTAAGTTTCTGCTCCAGGGCAGCAGCCGTGGCCAGTCCCGGCAGCAAGCTGAGGCGGAGACTGTTGCGAAGGTCTCCTCGCAGCACGAGACTCTTGAGCTCAGACGCGTACAAATTCAGCGAGTGCGGCAGAATCTGTACCCGCAAAAAGTTGCGGCGGAAGCGAACTTGGTCAGCGCCGAACTTTGCCCCGCGAGTCGCGAACAACGGCAATGGTACGCCGTCTCCGCGATAGGCTTCGACATACTGAGAAATGATCGTCAAATACGTTGCAATTCCTTCCCAAAGACCCGCCGTCGTGCCGAGGGAACGCAGATAGGCGAAGTCGACCGAATAAGAGTCCACGAGCTGCGCGTTGTCCACGATGTCGCATAACCGGATGTAGAAGTGGCGGTACATTCGCTGAAGTGTACTGATGATGATGCGGTCCTCAGGTGCCGGCACGCGGAACTCGTGTGCTCCTACCTCCACGAGACGAGTGCGAGCCGCCAGGGATCGGGTGACGGCAGTTTGCTCTCCGGTTTGACCCAAGCGTCCGGCGTGGATTTCAACCAGTTCCGGCAAACCGGGCACTATGAAGTTCCACTTGTTCGCTAACCGGTCTCCCCAACTGCGGGCGTCGGGCTTCGCTTTAAAGCGCGATCGCATGACCTCGATCACGTCGGCAGACGGGGCGTCGGTGTACAAGTCCAGATCGTTACCTAGATCCGGCCAATGATCGAGGGACTTGATGACCGTGACCGGGCATCCACCCTTCTCCAAGGCTGCACAAATCTCTTCCAGGAATCCAAGGGCGTGGTTGATGCGCGCACGTTCCAAGCGCCGTGAATTCGCCACCCACTCTGCCCCACGGCGGTTCCCTGCTGCTTCAAGCATTAACTGAAGCGGCTCAAATGCCCGCAGGATCACGTGGTTTGAGATGGCGAGCGCTTCCAGGTCGTCGAGATCTTGCTCGCGTAACAGTGACAACAACTCATCGCCCTCAGCTTTCGAGATCGCTCGTACCTGCATAGTTATGTCTGGGAACGAAGGACATGCCAACGCCAGTTCCGACAATAGTCGAACGTCCCTCGTTGAATCGCGTACAGGCTCCATCGCGTCTCTCTCCCGCTGAACGTTGTGAAAATGCCTCGGTTTGATGTGTCTCCGGGCGAAGTGGTTGGCGTTTGCCCGGCGGGACAGATTTCAATTTGAGTTCGACCCGGCCTGCCCCGCCGGGTTGCACTGAGTGAAACTGAGTCGCTCCACGGCGGTGCCCTCCTCATAGTCATTCCAGGTCTCGATCAGGAGAAATGGAAGGGGGTGGGCTTCGTCATAGTATCGCTCGTAGAGTCGCAGAGTGTCGTCCAGAGTCTTCCCGCATCGACTCTGCATGTGCCGATTCAGGCCCCATTTCGCGACCGAATCATCGAAGCCCGGCCACGCCGCTCCAACTGCAATCTTGTCGGGATGCTTGCTCGTCATGCTTTTGTAAAAATCTTCCAGGTACTGCTCACCCCAATTGCTTCCATCCGTGGTCCACCCCGGACGCCCTGGCTGCACCCAGGCGTAAAGCCCCGCAAAGTCAGCGGCAAATTGAGTTTGAGGTTCGTCCTTGTAGAACAACAGCGGCGGACTCTCCCACTCGCGGCAGTGCTCGACGACGCGATTCCAATCCACCTTCCCGTGTTTAGGGAAAATGAAAACCACGGGATGGCGGTTGAACGTGAGATAGGCGGTGCGGTGCGGCGCGTCAGGTCCCATGTAGGCCTTGTAAGCTTTATCCAAGGCCGCAATAGCTTCGTCCGTCGCCTGCCCGTCGTCATCCTCGGCCTCGTTATACAAAAGTGCGACCCGGAAATGATTTTCGTCCGCAGCCTCCTGCAACAGACCGAAGTTGTGATCGTTGAAAGGTTGGCTCTCGCCGTACCAATCCACGACGAAGGCTGAAATCCCCATGTGACGGGCTTGCTGAATCTGCCGCCTGAGGACTGCTGGATCGCTGCTGGAATAGCCCACATCCTTGTGCACATGGTCTCCAAACCACGGCATGTAGACGGCGAGTAGTTTGGGCCAGGATCGGGGAGCCTGCTGATTCTGCTGCAAGGCTCGGCGCATGCCGGGAGTCGTGCAACCGCTGCCCACCATAAAACACACGACCGCCAGCGCTAGCAGCGTCTTCGACAAATGAGGACTCCATGTCTTCCAAGGTTTGAATAAACCTTCGATGCGGCTGGTGAGGACAGTGGTTGGTGGGGTGAATCCCTTAGAACTCGGGGACGGCCTGAAGCTGCCGGATTACCCACCGGTCGGCGGCGGGCGTCATCAGGACCACGTAGTGCACGATCGCGCGCTCGCTGTGAATAGTCTTGCCCCTATCGAGGATCTGCAGGTCGTATTCGGCGGTATCGTGGAGCTCAACCACGTCCCCTTCGGGGGCATAAAATACCGCTTCGAGTTTGTGGCTCTGGTTGAGATAGCGGGAACTAAGCCCACTATGCTGCTGTTTGTTCACCAAACCAGTGAGCCAGTCATTTGCCGTTCCGGCAAACAAGCCGTTCAGAGGCGCGGTCGAACTGGATTCCAAGGCCTGAGCAAGGTTCACCCAGGCAAACCTGTAGTCGCGAAGAATGCTGCGCTCGGTCAGACTTTCGATAGCTCGCGGACCCGCCTTACTTGCGTTGAGCACCACTTGGGGGGTGTCGGCGCCGACAGAATAGAGGGACACCAGGGCGAAAACCCCGAGCGCAATCGCCTCAGCCAATCGTCCGTGAAGAGCCCCGGACCGTGTCGTCATTGCGCCCCCAAATGGAGTTCGTTCCCCATCACGACTCCCGAGGCTGCGGATATGGAAACAGGCCCTGCGGCCGTCATGTGGGCGCGCGCAATCCCTTGTTTGATCGGCGCGTCCACTGTGCTCGCTTCCTTCCCGCCTTTCGCAGTGAAGGTCACGACGGTGCCGTCAGGCACGGGATTGCCGGCACAGTCGCGGACAGGTTCCGTCTCGACCATAATTCCCTTCGCCGTACGCTGGCCTTTAATGCGCAAGTTGCAGGGATCGGACGCCACCTGCTGAACAATCCGACGCGCCGACGCATCACGGAGCGAGGCAACCACTTGCAAAGCGCCCGCTGATTTGCCGGAATTTGCCCGAAACCACGCGATGCCATTTTGCGACGAAACCGAATGTGACATCGGACTGGAGCTGCCCGCGGTCAACTGGAAGTTAACCGTGACCGGCGCCACCACTTGATTTCTAAATTCATCAAACGGCAGTGCCACCCCGCTGATCACATCGTTCTGTCCCACGGGAGCACGGGACGGATGTACGAGGAAGGTGAGGCTGACCGGCTTTGCCGGCATCACAAAGAATTCAACACTTCCGCAAGTATCAGCGCAAAGGATTCCCACATAGCGACCAGCACTCCGCAGGTCTTCGGAGGGAACCGAGATTTGCTGTCCCAGGTCCACATCGCGCCTTGTCGCAGCCGATGGTCCAACCAGATAAAAGGTCCCGGTGCCGCTGCCCGTGGTCGGAATTGAAATCGAGGTTCCGGCCACCACCCGTGAGGGAACGCGAAGCTCTCCCACTTGCGCATCTGACGCCGCCACCAGGCAAAGGGCGCCAACCAATGCGGCCAGCCAGCTGCTTCGGGCATTATGACTTTTGCAAACTGTATTGGTTGACGACGACATGAAAGTTCTGTACCTTCCCGGCCAACGATTTGGGGATCTCAACGGCGAAGGGCTCAGAGGCCTGCGGAAGCAGGGCGCTCTCGACGTATCCATCGGAAACCCATACCACTTTGCCGCTGTTGTCGTAAAAGCTGGCGATCACATGGGGAATATTCACGGTCTGGCCACTCTGATTGAGCAGATTTCCATGCAGCACCGCCCGGCCCTGCGCGTCAGTTTCCAACTTCTGATTCATGGCCCCGATTACGGGATCGGACGAAGCCGGGACCAGCGTCGCTTTCACGTCCATGCGCACGTTCTTCACCTTGCTCAAGCCGACATGTGGAAAGTCGACGCGATAAGGTGAAACCTGTTTGGGCAACAGTACATGAAGGATCTTGTCGAAGCTGCTCTCCTCGTCAATCGCACTTCCGGAGGCGTCGACCAATGTAGCGTTCACGTTGACAAATGCTGGAATCGTATCTTCATTGACGACTTCGCCCATTACCACGGTCCCCTCGGCGGTATCGACCGCGTTCATGGATGTGATGCGTACGTGGGGCGCGTCCACATTGCGTGAACCCCACTCCTCTCCCGCGGTGCCAGTGACTAGATCCCAGCGCAAGTAGTTGACCGAGATTACTTGTGACGGTAGGTTCGGGGCCGGTCCCTGATCCCATACCACTTTCCATTTGTCGCGATGGACGAGGTGGAAGTCACGAACGTCGTCGACCGGACCCACTGGCGTGGCCCAGTGCAATCGCACACGCATCTGCGCTTCCGAGTCAGTCGCATGGAGCGGACGCATTTCATAGGTTTCCAGGTTCGAAAACGATCGCAAGCCGCCATTCGAACCAATCCACTCTTGTATAAAACCCTGTTCGTTCATCGCGTCGTTAGTCTTCTCCACGCGGGAGAAAGCCGGACCCCAATTGCGTCTCTGGACGTCACTTAGAAAGCTGCCAAGGGCCTGCTCCGGAGTAGCCCCGCTGTCGGTCAAGCCAGGCAGAGCCGAGCCCGACGCGATGCCGACGGTTCCGATCGAGCGCCCTGCTCCCGTCAAACCCGCGAACAGCAGAAGGATAGTCATCGCCACGATGATGATTGGCAGTGCAATTTTCATTTCGCCCTCTCAGGCAACGTAATGCCCCTCACGTTCGTCTATCCGGACTGGCGATTCGATCACTCTCCCCATGCGCTGGCCTGAGGGCAACAGTAACTCCAGGAACATCGTTAACACGCTAATCCCGATCGGAAGTGTGCCCCAAAGCAGGCCCATCCAGGGAGGCGGCACGGCATCGGATTCGATCCTGTGGGCGGGGGGCACGTCATCCTTGGTCCAGGCGGTAATGTCGCCGTTGTTAAACGTCTCGGTCTTCCGCCAGCCTACGAATGTCAGCAATGGTTCATAGTAGGAGTCGTGTACGAAGATGTACTTCAGCCCGTACCGGTTGGCATGTTCCAGCATCGCCCGCAGCGAGGCCATGCCGGCCGAGCCGTAGAACTTCGCATTGGTAAGCTGCGCCGAACCGTACTGGGTCATTTCCGGCAACAGACGCGCGGAATTGTAGTCTCCGTCTACGCTGCTGGCGTCAGTGTAGGTTGACACCTGCGCCAATTCGCTGCCAAAGCCCAAAGTGAGATAACGGTACGAATCGTGGCCATCGCGGTTCAGAAAGGCGATCACGGGCTTTACGTCCATAGAAGTCGTAGGACGATACGGGTTAGCGGTGAGCCACGCCAATGCAGCACCGATCGTGACCACCGACGCCAGCGCCAAACCGACGGCGGCTTTGGCGTGGAAGCGATCCAAAAGTTCAAGCGCCAGCAAGCCCACAAGCGGCATGGCCATGAGCGTGGCCCAGAACGCAAATCGCTCGAAAGTAAGAACCTCGAATGCCCGTCCGAGCAGCCATTTCGGCAGTGGCGTGGTCCCACCCAATCCGAAGATTAGGCACAGCCAAAATCCCCAGAGCAGGGGCCGCAAGCGCCGCACCGCCGAACCGCGAACAATGATGAACGGCAAGGCCAGAATCAAGACTCCGTATGGAATCACGAAATAGTTAATCCCCGTTATCGAGGCCAGCAGGTAATTGGCGCGGCTGTCGTGTGGAATGGGAATCTGATTGATGGGATGTTGAACGAGGGTCATCCAATAGGGCAGCAAAACTACGCCCACTCCGACACCCACCAAAATCGCAAACACCAGTGCTCGCGAGAACACTCCACTGAGCGAACCGCTTACACGCTCGTCGCTTGCGTCCTGGCAGGCAACCCACAATACGGGTCCGGCAAATAGTACGATGCCGAAAATCAGCGTGACGTGGTGAGCCGCAGCCGCAGACAAACTGACGGCTAATCCCTTGATCAGCGATCGGCCTGAGGCCTCCGTAGTCCACTCGTAGAAATACGGCAAAGCGTTCAGATACAAGGCGGCCGATGCGACCGTCGCCAACTGTCCCGCCTGATAGACCAGGAACGCGAGCGCTCCCAGGAAGATGCTGCCGAGGGCCGCATAACTCGCGGCGCGTTCCCCAACCCAAATTCTGGCAAATCGAAAGACGCCCACGGGCAACAGCAGAACAGCGATCAACTGCACCACCATGTAGCCCATCTTGAGTCCAACAATGTTAGAGAAGAGCGCGATCCATTGATGGGTCAGCGGCGGGTAGGTGGTCTGCGAGAATCCGGCAAACCATTTCTCATTCCACGGATTGAACCAATGATGGGCGTAGTGGGAGGCGAGAAAAATGTGGAAGTTGGTGTCGAACGATCCAGCAGGAAGCTGCATGAGCAGCAGTGGCCCATGCACTGCGAGCGCTACCAGCACGATGGCCAATAACGGAATGGGTCGAGAGTAGCTTTGGTTAGTGCTCATGTTGCGCTCCAGTGCCCTCTAGCAGCGTTTGGATTCAGAAAGTTCCCACAGGGTTTATGCCGATTTTCCTCCCTCCCCGGCCGCGCAACGTTGGAAGGCAAACCTAGGTCTCAGCGTGGCATCTGAAAAGAACCGCTGCAGTCTTGTGCGGCAGGATCTCTAATAAATACGCAGTGGTGACTCGTTGAAAAGCCGACATCCGCTCACGAGTTTTTGCATGGTCATGGTTCTGGGCCTGTTGGTGCGAGCCCGTGGCCAGACGTATGACGTCAGTAGCCCGGGCAGTCCGCCTCAATCAGGCAAACAAACCAAGACCGCACCGGCCAACTCTCCGCAAAGTGGTCCGGATTTCAGTTGGGGAGCTGGTATTGACGTTGCGCGCCAGGCGCGCGCCGCGCAGGATGCTCTGAAGAGAAACGACTTCGCCGCAGCAGTTTCGTATGCTGAGCAGGCTGCCAAATCGGCGCCACAAAATGCCGAGCTTTGGTTCTTGCTGGGCTATGCGGCGCGACTGGACGAGCGCTATCCGATGGCGGTGGACGCCTACAATCGGGGACTCGAGAAACAGCCGAATTCGGTGCGCGGGCTGGCGGGATTGGCCCAGACCTACGCCAAGATGGGCCGTGACCAGGAAGCCGAGCAATTGTTGCGCCGAGTGGTAGATGCCAATCCCAAAGATGCCGGGAGCCTGCAACTTGCCGGAGAACTTCTGCTTAGCACAGATCCCAAGCAGTCGCTGGACCTTCTTCTACGCGCCGATGCCCTCAAACCTTCGGCCCACAGCGACTTGCTGATCGCGCACGGTTACGACCGCTTAGGGCAGCCGGATGAGTCGACACGATATCTGAATCGCGCCAAGAGCCGCGCCCCGCACGATCCCGACGTTCTGCGCGCCGTCGCCGGACAATACCGCGATCAAGGGAAGTACGACCAAGCAATCGCTACTTTGCAGGCAGTTTCATCCAAGAGCCCCGACCTTTTGGCTGAACTTGCCTTTACTTATCAACTCGCAGGCAAGCAGCAGGAAGCCGCCGAGCTTTACGCGCGTCTGGCAAAAGCGGCCAAGGGCAACATCGGTCTGGAGTTGAGTGCTGCGCAAGCCTGGGTCAATGTGGGGCAGCCCGATGCGGCCCGTCCCTTCCTTGAGGCGGCGCGACAGATTGACGGCAACAACTACCGTCTTCACGCCATCCTCGCGGCGATCGCTGAGTCGGACGACCGTCTCTCCGATGCGACTGGCGAATACATGCATGCGGTGAACAATCTGCCAGCGCATGTGCCGGAAGGACCGCTCTACCCCGTTGAACTGCGGCTCAATCTCTACGAGCTTTATGTCCGTCAAGAAGACGCAGCCAAGGCGAAACAGCAGCTTGATTCCGCCGCCGCCGCAATTCAGCAGCTCCAGGTTCCAACCGCTTCTCGTCCCGAGATGCTGAGGCTGCGTGCGGCGGTCGAAGCGGCAACCGGCGATCTCGACGCGGCTAACCGCGACCTGAAGGAGGCACTGGCCCTTGCCCCCTCCAATGTGAACTCCCTGGTGAACTATGGCACTCTGATGTGGAAGCTGGGCCAGAAAGACGCGGCTCGCCAGACTTTCACCAATGTGCTCGAACTCGACCACCACAATCGGCAGGCGCTTTCGTCCCTCGGCTATCTCGCCCGTGATGCAGGCGACACAAAGCTGGCCGAGACTTATTTTTCACGCGCTCGAGCCGCGCACCCCAAGGATTACGCCCCCTACCTCGCTCTAGGCGATCTGTATACAGCCCAACGCAATTTCCGCGCTGCCGAAACGAACTATGAGAGCGCCTATGAGCGCATGCCTGACAACGCGCTCGTAATTGGCGGGGGCGCGAATGCTGCGCTGGAGGCCCACAATCTGGATCTGGCACAGCGCTGGCTGCAGCGAGCCACAGCGAAGACAAATGCAAGTGCGCAGGTCAAGCGCGAGCGCGAGCGTTATCTCACGTTTAAAGGCGAATACGCCGAATCGGCCAAGCTCGGATACGAGGTGATCGAGAAGTTGCCGAACGACCGCGAAGGTGTGGTCTACCTCGCCTACGATCTTTATTACCTCGAGCGGTACGACGAAGCTCTCGCTCTGGTGAACCGATATGAGCCAATCCTCGCCAAGGACAAGGACCTTCCGCTCATCGCCGGCAATGTTCATGCCCACAACGGCGATTTGAATGCGGCGCTGAAGGATTTCACCCTGGCCCTGGAGCGCGATCCTAAAATGGCGACGGGATACGTGAATCGCGGCTTCGTGTTGAACGATCTCCGGGAGCCCGGTAAAGCGGCGAAAGATTTTCAGACAGCACTGCAGTTACAACCCAGCTATGGGGAGGCCCACCTCGGCCTTGCTTACGCACGTCTTCAGCTTCACCGTCCCAGGCCGGCTCTGACGCAACTGGACTCCGCACAGAAAGCGCTGGGAAAGTCGCACGCGTGGCACTTGGCTCGGGCGGAAGCGTTCCGGCAGGAACAGGACTTCCCTCACGCCGCCACTGAATACCGTACCGCCCTCGCGGAAACGCCCAACGACCTGACGACTCAACTGGCATTCGCCGACGTCCTGTACCACATGCGGCGCTACGTTGAGGCAAACACCGTGCTCACCGGCGCGCAAAGGCTCTCGCCGTCTGACCCAACGATTTATGCCCTGATGGCGCAAGTGCATGCGAAGCAAGGGGACCGCGAGCAGGCGCTTCGTGACATTCAGTCCGCGGAGCAATTGGGCGGCAACCGGGTCGAGATTCTTACCGCGACCGGCGATGCTCTTCTGACGATGGACGATCGCAACGCCGCGATCGAACGTTTCTCTCGAGCCCTGGAGGTGCCGGGCGGAGATCGCATTGGCGTACGTCTGGCTGTTGCCCAGATCTTCGTCCGGCAAGGCCACCCGGATGAAGCCCGCCGCCAGATCGCACTCGGATTCGCGGAGGCACGTCTGTTTCCCGACTCCCCAGTCACAGCCGAAGACCTTGCTGAAGCCGCGAACATCTTCCTGGCGGTGCACGACTTCGATCTTGCGGAAACCTATTTCGACAAGGCGAAGTTGGCGGGAGCCAACCGTCGGACGGTCGCCCTTGGCCTGACCAACACCTACCTCGCCGAAGGAAATACCCGCAAAGCGGAAACAGCGTTGGCCAGCCTAGGTCCTATGAGCGACTTTCGTGATGACTACGACTACATGATGGCCTCGGCAAATCTTTCACGCCAGCGCCAGGATCCCCTGCATGCTCTCTCCGCATTCGCACAAGCCAGCACCGTTTCTGGGCAGCAGGATCAAGGCGTTGCCGAAACCTCGCAGTATGCCGCCGCCAAGGAGCAAGGCCGTCAGATCGGCGAGAAAGTGAGCTTGGTCCCTGAAGCTTCTTTTGCATCAGCTCTCGAAGACATCAATGTCTACACCCTGGATGCGAGAATTCTACGCGTAACCAATCCGGCTCTGCTGCCCCCGCCACGCCACTCCTTTCAGAGCTTGGCGGAATCTCACTATCGAGTAAATCTGGGGGGACTCCCCGCGATAACCGGTTTCGTCGGCCAGGGCATGACGGCTGGCCGCTTCCTTTTTCCTAGCATCGGCGTCGTTCAAGACCGCAACACATATGACACGGTTCTGAACGGCGGAATTTCACCAATACTGCACCTGGGCTCGAACACGATTACCTTCAACGGCGGTCTGCAGTTTACGATCCGCCGCGACACGATCTCGCCCGTGTTCATGAGCCAGAATCTCTTCCGGCAGTTTCTCTACATTTCGACCAGTTCCTTCTCCAACTGGGTTTCGGTAACTGGTAGCGCCGTGCATGAGGCTGGTCCTTTCACCGATCAGAGCCTCAGCTCCCGCGATGTCTCGGCCAACATTGAGTTCACCGTCGGACGGCCCTGGGGGAGTACTGCCCTCATCACGGGATACTCAGTGCGGGACCTGCTGTTCCATCCGGTTGTTCAGGAGTACTTCAATACTTCGGTCTACGCCGGACTTCAGCATAAGTTCGGAAGCCGCCTGACCGCAGCCATCCTCACCGAGGATTTGCGCTCTTGGCGGGTCGAAAACAGGCAGTACGCGATCGCGCAGGCTCTGCTGCCGGGCGCCCGCTTCGACTTCCGCGCCAGCCCTCGGTGGAGCGTTCAGGGTTCGTTCCTTCTCTCCCGGGGCGCTGGATATCACGCCTACGACAATGTCCAGAGCGAATTACTCGTTTCTTACGTACGTCCGCTCCATGGAAACCTGAAAGCCGGAGGAAATGAGGTTCCGGTGGCCTTTCCGATGCGCTTCTCTTTCGGGCTCCAGCAACAGACGTTCTACGATTTCCCCGGTTCCAGCAAAACCACAGTGCTTCCGGTTGTGCACTTCACGCTGTTCTAGGTTGACCTTGGCTGCTCAATGCCCACGATAGAGACAACACGCGTCGACAGTTCTTCCGGCAGGCCAATTTCCTACGCGCACGCGAAGAAAATGCGCGAGAAACTGCTTGGTGGCAGCCTAACTCTGCTGGCCGGATCTGGTTTGGTTGGAATTACCAATCTGGTTTACAACGTGGTGACCGCCCGGTTACTGGGACCAGCGGGTTTCGCGCACGCCACGGCCGTGTACACGCTCTTGATGCTGGCTTCGGCCATTACTCTATCCTTTCAGGTGGTTTGTGCGAAATACGTCGCCAATCACGAACTACCGGAGGAGAAAGCCGCAATCTTTGCCGCCGTTCACCGCCGGGCATGGATTGCCGGGATCGCTCTGGGTTCCGTTCTATTCCTATTTAATCGGGTCCTGAAGGCATATCTGAATTTGCCTAATCAGGACCTGATCTCATTGCTCGCCTTGGGAACGGCATTCTACATTCCGCTCGGAGCGCGCCGGGGATACATCCAGGGCATCCACGCATTCCGATCGCTAGCTCTCAACTTCATGCTGGAAGGCGTTGTCCGTCTGGGCGGAGCGTTCGTACTGATCAGACTCGGATTGGGCGTGAAAGGCGCGGTGCTGGCTAGCGTGATTGCGGTGATCGCGTCTTATTTTCTGGCTTCCACCAGCCCCGATGTAAAGTTACTCCGCTCTGGAGCCATCCCAATTTCCTTCGGCGAGGGTCTCCAGGCGATTGTGTTTTTTTCCGGCCAGGTCATCATCAACAACTTCGACATCGTACTGGTGAAACATTTCTTTGCTCCCAATCAGGCTGGGATTTATGCGGCAGTTTCGCTGGTTGGACGCCTGGTCAATATGTGTGCGTGGTCCGTGGTCAACACCATGTTTCCAGTTTCGGCAGGGGCCCGCTCCAGCGACCGGGAAGCGCGTCCCGTGCTGTTTATGTCGTTGGGCATGGTATTTCTGATTCTTGCCGGGTTGATTCTGGGCCTGTGGGCTATTCCTAGTTTCTTGTGGCGGGTGCTTTTCGGTGCACATTTTGAACTGGAAAACTACGGCGGACTGGCGGCTCTACTGATCCTCTACGCAGTCACCACAGGGATTTATTCCCTCAGTTCCGTGATGATCACCTACGAAATGTCCCGCAAGATTGCGAACACCAGCTGGGTCCAGTTAGCTTTCAGCGCCGCCGTAGCCCTGGGTATATGCGTGTTTCACCAAACCTTGCGGCAGGTGATATTTGTTCAACTTGTGATCATGGTGACTCTGCTGGTCATGGTCGCGCTGCCTCTTCTGCGCCGGGAAATCGCTCCCCCCGAAGAAGTTCGCACCTACGCCAAACTGAGTGTACTTCGGGCTTTGAGCGAACACGAAGTCATTGCCGAATTCCTGCGCAGCGAGTTTCACCACCCCGAGTTCGAGGAATATCGCCAGGAATTTGAGCACCTCGTCAACAACCCCGACCTGGACAGTCACCGCCAGAACGCCCTGCGTCGGGCCTTGCTGTTTCTTCGTCGTGGCGCAATGTGGCGGGAACTTCCCGAAGACACGCAATGGTTCAAGGTCGAGGTAAGGAGGGGCGATCTGGCCCGGATCCGCTTTTTCCCTCGGGCGCAATGGCGCCGCGTGGCGGAAGGCAGCTTCTATTTGACGGATATGGTCGAGTGCCTTCGTCTCAAAGGTCAAGAGTTTCCGGACGATGAGTTCTTCCTCAAGCTCGAGCGAATGACCCAGTCGATGCACGAGACTCTAGTAAACCCCACGGTTTTGCTGATTGGTGTGGACGAGCGTAGTCCTCTGACGATTCTGGACGGCAACCATCGTATGGCCGCCGCCATGCTGGCCCAACCTCCGGCCGCCCTCGAGAGTTTTCAGTTTATTTGCGGACTGTCGCCGGAGATGACGAGTTGCTGCTGGTATCGCACCAACGTCAATACTCTGTGGCGCTATCTCACCAATGTTTTGCGCCACATCTTCCACGATCCCGAGTCGGACATCGGCCGCTTTCAGATCAGTGATTCCTAGTTTGCCATTACTGCGGAGGCGGGTTCTTGTCAGCTGGAGGTGCGGGCGGAGCCGATTCCTCGACAATGCTATTATCGCGCCGCCGGAGCACGACCGGTTCGTTCTGTCGCCGCAGAGTCTCGCGGTCCTGGGTAATCTTCGTCCCGACCTGTGTGTTGTTATCGGCCGCGACTGCGAAAAGCTTCATTCCCTCTGCCGAGCGGCGAGTCGCCACTCCAATCGTCGTGTTGGCCCCGACCGCTTGTCGCGCACGATCGTAGAAGAACTGCGCGGTCTCCCGGTCTCCTTCGAGTTCCGCCACATAGGCAATGTTGTTGAGCGCGAATGCGTTTCCCGGATCGAGCGCATAGGCCTTGCGAAAATCTTCGCCCGCCGCTCTCACGTCGTTGCGGTTCAGGGCCGAGACACCCCGCAGATTCAATTCCGCCACTTGTTCCGGTATGTCGTTCGCGCGTGCCAATCGCGCCCGTAGCCCCTTGGCGCTCGCCGCCGCCATTTCGCTCACCTGGTGGCCATGCCATGTGCGGTCAGCGGTCACAGCAGCGGTCGCATCGGAATGCGCCCCGGCGGCTTGGTCGTAATATTTCAAGGCTTCTTGGTCCTCTCCCTCCATCTCCTTGACGACGCCCATATTGTTTAGGGTGAAGATGTTGGTGGGATCGGTTTTTAGCGCGTCTTGAAGAAGCCTGTCGGCTTCTGTCGTACGTCCCTGTGACAGCAATCGCACCGCCTCGACGTTGGCATGATTGACCTGAAGCGGCTGGTCCGTGGCCGCCAATGCTTCTTTCATCGGCCGGCCCTCCATGCGCGGCGCACTCGCCCGATCAATTACGGCATCGCTCGACTGTTCTGCTGCCAAAGCATAGAAACTCTGAGCACGGTCAACCTGTCCCTGCAATTCCGAAATGTAGCCAAGGTTGTTGAGCGTGAATGCATCGTCGGTATCAAGCAGGTAGGCCCTGTAGAACAGTCGTTCTGCCTTCGCGTACTCATGTTTTCGGACAGCCTCTACTCCCTCGCGGTTCAGACGCTGAACCGGAGTAAGACTGCTTCGGCTCGGGATCGTTATCTTGAGGTCTCCGGCCTGTGCACACTGCAATTCGAACCCGAACGTGACAAGGCCGACAAAACCTGTGAACAGCCAGCGTTTAGAAAGCATGACTACTCCAGGTCGTAAGATGCAATCTGAGACGTCGTGGGATGCTGTGGCGAAGTCTTTTGTTTTCGGCGAAATCGCTCGTGGGCGCCGATTGGGTTCGAATTTGGGACTACCTTTGCACCTGCAAATCGCATCCAAACTGCGCTGGATACACACACCATTCATCGGGAGTACGCATGAGTTCTGTGGAGAAATTCGTTTTCCTTGGTCTCATCATCGGCAGCTTCGCTTATGCACAAGCCCCCGCGGAACCGGCGGCTTCGAAGGCGACGTCCGCAGTGATCTCCGCGGCGACTGAGAGCAACATCAAGCCCGAGCCAGCGGGTATCGCGGATGCCTCGAAGGATGATAAGGAAGATACGGAAATCGTCGCCGACCCCGCCAGTTTGCTACCCGACTTGCCGCCAGTGCCCGGGCGAAACGCAACCCTAATCGGTGGAACCGTCGAACGGCTGGATCGTGTGCGCGATCAACTCACCGTACGAGTTTTTGGAGGCGGCCGAATGAATGTCTTATTCGATCCGCGCACTCGTATTTATCGTCGGGGCACCCAAGGTACCATCGGTGATCTGCACGAAGGCGAACGCGTTTATATCGACACGATCCTCGACGGAAGCACAGTCTTCGCTCGGAGTATTCGTGTGAAGACACAACCGGCTGTTGGCGAAAGCCAGGGAATCGTGTTGACATATCAGGCTGAGCGCGGCGAGTTAACGATCCGCGATGCGATTTTCCCAGAGCCGCTCCGGGTGCGCACGAACTCTTCCACGCGGCTCATGCAAGGCGACCGCACGGTTCCGGTCAGCGCGCTGACGCCCGGTTCGCTGATCGCTATAAGATTTGCCTCGGAACCGGACGGCCATGATGTCGCCCGTGAGATCTCCATCCTTGCCCTGCCTGGAACTCGCTATACGTTTCGAGGCCAGGTCGTACATATCGACCTGCGCTCTGGCTTGCTGGTCTTGTATTCTTCAACTGACCGCAAGAGCTACGAAATCCACCTCGATCCATCCCTCGCCCCGGACGACAACCTACGCACCGGCGCAGTGGTTACGGCAATCACGACGCTTGAGGAATCGCGTTATGTGGTCCGCAATTTGACAATCAATTCACCGGGCAAGTAAACGATCAATTCGCATTGACGCCCAGCTCGAGCCGCGTTACTGCAACTTCTGGTAGTCGCAGGTCCCGCCCGTTGCCTGCACTGGGGGAGCGGGCGGAGTGGCCCAAGGTACGTTCTGGAAATCGAAGAATTCAGTCATGTCGATTTGCGCCGCATCCCGTTTCGTCAAGGGCGGCACGTTAAATCGAGCCTCGATAAACCTTAGAATCGCCGTATAGTCGGCCACCGTATGTGACACATAATTCTTCTTGGTAAACGGCGAAATTACCATCAGCGGCAGGCGGAAACCGGTGTAGTTGAAGTCGCAATTGGCGCCGCCCCCGGTGGTGCAAATATCGCTGGGGTTCAAGTCTATCGGTGCGATTCCATCCGGATTCACTGCCGGTTGCGGCGCGACGTGGTCGTAGAGCCCGCCCGCTTCATCATAGGTCAGGATGAATACGGAATCCTTCCAGGACGGGCTATTCATCAGCCCGTTGATCAAACTGGCGGCATAAGCAGCCCCTTTCTGCACATTGTTCTTGGGATGCTCATCCAGACCGGAATTGTAGCCGCCTTCAATCATCGCTACTGCCGGCAGGGTTCCATTTTGCGCGTCGGTAACGAACTGTGAGGCCGGCACAACGTTGGATGGCAGTTGGTTTGGCGGAGCATAGGCAGAAAACATGGTCAGATAGGTCGCGGGGTCGGTTCCGTTGGTGGCGAAGTCCGTGGCGTAGACTTTCCAGGAAATACCGGCCTTCTGCAGGGCATCAAAGATTGTGGGCACGTTTAGCGGGGCATTGTCGGCGGAGTTGGTTCCTGGTGGATACGCATATCCGTGGGAGGTCGCCGCCAGGAGATACATTCGGTTGATCTGCGTACGGTCCATCGCGGGCGAGAACCAGCGGTCGGATGTGGCAAAGTTTGAGGCCATGAAATAGTAGTAATTCAAGTCGCTCCCATCGTAGTAGCCCATCGCGCGAATTCCTGCCGTGTCGTAGATCGGCGCCTCGCTGGCCGGGGGGTTCAAAGCATAAGCGGCGGCGTTGTAGACGTAGCCATCCATCGTGCTCGTGCTGGAAGTTGGATTACTGCGGTTCCAATCAACGTGGCTTTCATTCCACGACGGACTGAGATTCTGAATGCATTCGGTCGCAACGTGATAAGCCGGCACGGTGGTCGTTCCGTTATAGCTCGGGTTGGTGGCGTTGGCGGGCAGGCCGTCGAATTGCTGGGACGGGTAGCCATTCGCCGCCCAATAAGCTGGCAGCTGTCCGAAATAGTTGTCGAAGGAGCGGTTCTCCTGCGCCATAAAAATAATGTGATTCACGGAGGTGATATCGCCCGTGCCGGACGTAGATTGCTTGATTCCCTGACAGCCGCATAGCGCAAGCAGAACGACGATCATGCCAGCAATTGAATAGATGCGGAGTTTTTCAGTCATCTCTCATCACCTGCTCTTAAGAAGTGTCGAGTTTACGAACTCAGGTTGGATGAGTTTTTGTGCTGGAATGTTGGCGTCGGAACCGACGCCACGGATTCGCCGCTCCAAGTGAAAAGCCTGAAAACACGGGCCTTGGCAGGCATTTCGAGGATCTGGTCAGGCGTCGGTATGCAATCCACTCACTCCCGGGCGCCAGGGCAATGGCCCGAAAGTTCATCACACATTAGTTCCCGTCCCACGGTGATCTATTCACGCGGCGCACGCGCACACTAAGCTGCTACCCGTTCCCAGAAAGTTGCCCGGCTGGTTCAGAGAAATTTAGAGGCGCGGGCCTCTCTCCCAGACCAGTTGCAAGTGCCTCGTCCCCTCCGCTCCAGAGGATAGATGGTTTTTAAAGATTTGGGTGTTGTAGTTCTGCTCCTGTCCGCGACAGGTGTATGCGCGGCCGGAAACTACGTTGTACCCACCACCACGTTGGCCGCGCAAACGGCAAACAATACCAGTGCGACCAACAGTTTTGGCGGTCAGACCAATGGCAATGAAGGTGCCGGGAATGTTAGCAAGGTGGATGTCCATTCCCTGCTCTATTCCGGCGCCAGCACGAAGGTCTACGCTCACCTGTTGCTTTGGTTCGGAGGGTCGAACCATATGAACGTGGGCTACAACTCCACCGACCCGGCGCAGGTCCATGGGCAGATTACGGATATGATCAGCCGCGGAATCGATGGCGTGATCATCGATTGGTATGGTCCGAACACCAGCATCGATCAAGCCACAAAACTCGTGATGGCGGAAGCCGAAAGACATCCCGGCTTCACCTTCGCCATTATGGTCGACCAAGGCGCGATCCAGTGGGATTCCTGCACGGGATGTTCGCCGCAACAGGCTCTGATCAGCCAGTTGCAATATGTCGAGCAGACCTACTTCCCTTCTCCGGCGTACCTGACGCACCAGGGAAAGCCAGTGATCACGAATTTCAACATTGACCTTTCCTATTCCGTTGATTGGAACGCTGTCGCCGCCGCTCTTGCCACGCAACCTGTCTTTCTCTTTCAAAATAACGATGGATTCGGCCACTTACTGAGCGACGGGAGTTACTCGTGGGTCATGCCCACTACCACCGACTACGGGATGAGCTATCTCTCCAGTTTTTATGACACTGGCCTGCCCCTCACAAACGATCAGACGGTGGGGGCGTCTTACAAGGGATTCAACGATTCCCTTGCTGCATGGGGCTCAGGCCGTGTCATGGGCCAGCAGTGCGGAAAAACGTGGCTGCAAACATTTTCGGAAATCAACAGCCTCTACAATTCGGGGAGGCAGTTGCCGGCGCTGCAATTGGTAACCTGGAACGACTACGAAGAGGCCACTGAGATCGAGTCCGGGATCAGTAATTGCCTGACTCTGTCCGCCGCCGCAGCCGGCAACTCGCTCGAGTGGACGATTCAGGGCGATCCCAGCACTGTCGACCACTACGTGGCGTACATCAGCACGGACGGGAAGAATCTGATGGCTCTGGGAGAGGCGATGGCGGGAACGAATTCTCTGAACCTGTGCAGCTACTCGATCCCTAACGGAAACTATGTCTTGTATGTGCAGGCTGTGGGAAAGCCGAGTATTGCCAACCAGATTTCCGGCCCGGTGAAGTTCACACCGACGTGTGGGGGAGGTTCGGCTGGGGACACACCTTTAAGCTTCGGAACTGACCCAACATCGTTGACGATAGCCTCAGGAGCTTCGGGCAGAGTTACCGTTACGGCGGCGTCCGAATCAGGCGCCTTCGATGGAGCCATCGGTCTGACTTGTTCCAGCGTGCCCGCGAACCTGGCTTGTTCGTTCGCTCCCGCCTCCATTACCCCGGGCAGCGGTGCCGCCCAGTCCGTTCTTACCATTTCCGCCGCTTCCGTGGGGGCCCTGAATCGTACCGCGAATAGATTCCACCTCGTTTTCGGTACTTACCTGTTTGGTTTCACGCTTGGATTTGCGCTTATCGGCAAGACTCTGCGCAAGCGGATCCTGCCCGCTCTCGGAGCCTGTGCCCTGGCCGTGGTGATCATCGGTTCCACCTCGTGTGGCGGAACTGGGTCCGGCCGCAGCCGTACCAGCTATCCGATCACCATCAACGGCACTTCCGGAGCCGTTCAAGTGTCCACGACCGTTACCGTTACTTTGCAGTAGTCGAAAATCCTGCTGGCCGTTCCACGGCGCGTGGAGAATCGCGGAGCGTCTTGTCCAGCTTAGGGAGTTCCGAGTCATGAAGCGTAACAGCCGGGCCTTCGAGGGCACCCAACTGGGCAGCCTGCGGAATCGCGATACGTATCTGAGCGCCTGGGTCCGCTGCTGAAGCTCAAAATGGCGAACATATTTCTGTACGACAGTGGGCATGGTCATACGCAATACCGCGGAGAAATTCTGCGCCGCCATCGCTCGCTGCTTCTCGGGCGCCTGTAACAGATGGACCAGGCAATCCGCGAGGGCCGCGGCGTTCCCGGTCGGACAAAACTCGATGGCTAGCTCCTCGCCCTGCGCCATTTGGCGGAAGTCAGGCAGGTCCGAGGACACGATGGGTACCCCAAACGCACAAGCCAGGTGCGCAACGCCGCTCGATCCCGTGGACGAAGAATAGGGCATGACCGCGACGCTGGAGCTCTGAAATAGATCCGGCAACTCGTCCTCGGGAACATAGCCTCGGAATTCGATTTTGGGATTGCCCGCACACTTTTGCCGTACCGATTCCGTGTAACCAGCAGCCTGAGGATGATCTCCGCCGGCGATCACAAGCTTGGTCGCGGGTAACTTTGCCGTGATCAGTTCAAACGCCTCAATCATCAGTTCAAGACGTTTATAGGTTCCCCATTTCCCAAAAGCCAGAATGTGGTGAACCGGATTTCCGCGTCGTGAGAAGTCAGGGAATTCAGGACGGCGCGCGAGAATGCCATGCGCACGCAAATGGACGTTGTCCCGTCCGTACTTGTCGTTCAAGATTTTTCGATAGCCGGGCATGAGCACCGAGACTGAATTCGAGAGCAAAAGCATTCGCGTAGCAACCGCACCCGCAAGGCGATACAGCCACTCGTGACGAACTCCGATATCTTTGAGTTCCACGGTATCCATTAAATGATGCAATGTCACGTGCGTGTAGCGGCCACTCAGGCGCGCGAGCAGAGGGGTCATAAGACCAGTGAATGCAACCACGGGGCTGCGTCCAAAAGTACTGAACAGCAGATTGAACCAGACCACGTCTGGCTTTAGTCGATGCAGCGCCCGCATCAGCCTGAAAACGCTGCTCGGGTCGTCGAAAGACCAGCAGCGCAGAACGGAAAATCCCTCGGGCTCGGCATGGTCCGACGGTAGCTTATCGGCCAGAACGGTGAGGCTAAGGAACGGATTGTGCTGCAACTCCTGCGCCAGGTGAAACCCGTATTCACTCAATCCCCCGGTACTTGGGGGAAAGGTTGTGACCAGACAGATCTTCATTCGTCTCCCGCCTCATGATCGCCCCGAGGTTCGATGATCGTTCAAGACAATATGTTGGTCGCCAGGATATTAGGTGCACTTCTCATTTGTCGGAAGCATTCGGATCCTGGCATCCGGCAGGGCATTGGGACTGGAGTTCGAGCTCCTCGCGATCCGCTCGTAAGCACATCTTTGAGATCGATTCCATAATCTCGGAAGTAGTCTCTTCGACAGAAAGCGAGCCGACCACAGTCATCCCGCGGACAAGATGGCTTAGCTTAATGTAGGCATTGCGATTCTGCCGCAGGAAATTCAGTGGATACTCGGGCTTGCGGATGCGCGCGGCTTCTGGCTCGGCGTCCACCAGATAAGCGATATCGGGCTTGGGACTGATGCTCAGAAGCATTCGCACATAAAATCGTATGGGCCCGGAATGAAGTGGAAGATTCGCCAATTCATCATAGATAAATCTGTCGAAGATTATGAAATCCGCTCCGGCATGGGATCTCCCGAAAGTCAGACGAAGGCTGAGGGTATCGAGCAGGTAAAAGAACAAACGCACGCCGGTGGCGAACCAGGAGGTAACGTTTTTATCACGCCGGCTGATCGGCTTCTCAGGGCTTCCGGCCCCTTTGTCTCCTTTAAACGCTGTGTGGCTGAGAGATTCCCGCAAGCGCGAGAACACCACCACGTCGTCCCAGAACGTATACAGGGTCGAACGAAATCCCAGCAGGTGCAGATGAAATTGCAAGGCCTGAATCTGAGTGCTCTTGCCGGCCCCATCAATCCCCGAGAAGCTCACCACTTTTGCGGTTCCTGTTCGCATATTCTTCGGCCACAACTCAATGGGAACTGCAAACCGGCGCTTAATGAGCGCCCGGGGGCTTACTCGGAGTGCCCGCGGTCAAGGCCAGAGTTGTTCCTAAAGCGACGCCGGCGCCCACCAGCGCACCCACTTTGAGTACAAGCATGCGCACGCGGCGCTGCTTGGCCGGAGCGATCGCAATTCCAGCGGGCTGGGCTGCGGTTTCGCCGCTGACCGTCGGCGCTTCCGCGGCGGCCGTCCCTACCGGCCGTTGAGGCTTTCCGTCATGTGGCGGCGATTGCGAGGTCTGCGGTTGCGATGGATCCACGGTGGGTGACTGCGAGGGGCTGTTCTGGGGTGGAGAGGCACTCTGACTCTGCGATTGCACAGCACCCGGACTATCAGGAAGTTCCGCGGACGCGGTTTCCTCAATCGCAGATGCAACCCGAGGCCGGTTCGACTGGCTCGCACCAACGATTGAGGATACAGCCTGCTCGTGGCTCGCTCCGACCAATTGCGCATCTCGCGCGGCGGTCTGTTGTCCGCCCTGCGCGAGAATACCGGCCGGACAACCCAGAGCAAGTACTCCGCATGCCGCGTACCGAATACCAAAGTCCAAAAGTCGCATTGCCTTCTCCGTCGCCCACTGGTGGACTAACTGGCCTGCTTCAAGACTTGCACGTCGCCAAAGAGCCCGCCGTACAAGGGAGTGTCCTGCGGAACTGCTTCCGCGGGAATCGCGCTGAAACTCCGTACCGCATCTTCGGACGTCGGGAATACTTCAAATACGCGGTCTACGCGCAGGAATTCCAGGATCACTTCTGATTCGGGGGACACCGCGGACAACTTAAGATCCCCATCGCGCTTCATCGCCTCTTCCAGGCATTGCAGCAGCATTTCAACCCCGCTACCGTCGATGTAATGAACGTGCGAACCGTCGAGAACAATTCGCGGACGGTGAGACTCGAGCAACGGCTGCAATTCCAGCAAGAACGTCTGCGCGGTTTCCCGGTTGAGGACCTCCGGTAATTCCATGATGACTACGGGTTTAGTGATCGGCATTGTCTTACCCCTTTTGAATTGGAGCTACTATGTTCAAAGTTCAGATACATCATCTAAATCCAGCCCGCGCTTTTCCTCTTCCCGCGTAGACTTGGTTTCTTCCCAATCGAATGTATCCGCGGGTTGCAGATTCGCTTCCTTACGTGGAATAGCGTTGCGCCGAATCATGCCAGGGTCTTGAATTTCCAAAGCCACACCCCGTTCCAGGTTCAGCAGTTGGTTTCCGTTGACGATAGAGTGTGACACGTCAAGGCCGATTCCGACGTAGCTGTTCGACAGTATCGAACTGTCCTCCACCACCGTTCCGTAGTCAATCTGGCAATTACTTTCTACGTTGCTGCATCGGGTAATCAGGCACTGCTCCTCAATCTTCGACTTTCGCCCCAGGAAGGCCGGAGCCACGATTCGCGCCGTGCGATGCACCTGTGCGCCTTCATCCACCCAGACGCCGGGACGCGTTTCAGAACCTTGCGGCCGGAGACGGCAACGGGAACTGAGACTGTCGACGACGAGACGCCGCAAATCACGCGGTCCCTCGAGTCGATTCACGTACCCGGGCACTTCATAGCGGGCTGGTTCTGATTCCCCGAGCGTCCGAACAATGTCCTCGCTCTCCGCCACACCAGCCGTATCAATAATCCAAATATCCAGCGGCCCCGCCTCATCGAAGGCGCGGGTCACCACTTGCTGCTGGCCCCGATGAAACTGGAGCGCGTCGAGAGGATCCAGTTCAACGTACGCAGCCGCACGAACCAGGAAAGTCACGTCGATTCCGGGTTCTTTGTGACGCCTCAAAGTCCGGGTTGCGCCGCGCCACGCATCGTCTCCCCATGTGAGCGGGAAATTCGTTGCGGCTTGATCGACTTCATCCCGGACCGGAGCAAAGCAACTATCGCCCAGGAGCGTGATCGCGTTAACGCCTGCCCGCAACATCTGGTCCACCCCTCGCTCCAGCACCGATCGGCCCAGCACTTCGATACAGGCAAGAGGAGTTCCCTTCTTAAATTCCTCCGGACGCGAATCGCCACCCGAAGTCTTCGCGGCTGAACCCCCGCGAGGAAGCTGTGGAATCTCCGGTGCCACGAGAATGATTGCGCCTACCACTCCGAGGTCGCCTTTCTGGAGAAGATCAAACTTCGCGCCCAGTCAACCTGGACGTCATCGCCTTAACCTTTGCCTTCACGGTTTCCCTAGCCCTCCGGTCTCGGCCCGACTGGAGGTTCAGCGGAATTTCCTGCTTGGCCGCGATCGACTCGATTGACGGGTTTCGCGAGATGCGCCGCCGTAAGATTCTTCTTTTTGGGAACAGAAGGTCGCGCATTTTCAGCTTTGCCTTATGCAGTTGTGATTTCGAGTTTCCAATGGAGCAGTCGAGCAACTGCGCAATCTCGTGGTGCTGATAACCCTCGACTTCGTGCAATGCGAAAATAGTCCGGCAACCTTCCGGAAGTTCCTGAAGCGCACGGCCCAAAGCAATACGATCCACCACGCCGGCAAGTGCGGGGTCTTTCTTGCCCAAGTCGCGATGCAACGAAGGAGACTCGGGATTTAGCGGCTCGTCCAGGGAAACCGTCGGTGGAGCCTTGCGCCGCCGAAGCTTCATCAGCACGGTGTTCACCGCGACACGATAAAGCCAGGTCGAGAACGCGGCATCCCCGCGAAAGGAACTTACTGTCCGAAAGACCTGAAGGAAAGCTTCCTGCGTCAGATCCTCAGCCTCAGCAACATCTTTCGTCATGAGCAGACAGACCGAATAAACCCGGTTCTTGTGTTGTTGAAACAGCGTGGCAAACGCTTCCTCGTCGCCGGACTGCGCGCGCTTTACCAGGTTGATCTGAGAATCGTCGCGTCCCTTAACGCTGGTCGCGGGAATGACATTCGCTCCAGTTGCTGAAATCGCACAAGTCGCCACGGTTGATCTCCTTCAGGTTTCTGAAAGTTATTCCTCGCGGCTAATACTCGCGAGCATGGATGACAGAGTAGAAAAAGCACGCGAGACCTTCTATCGGGTCACCTCTGTAAACAGTTGCAGGAGAGGCTGTAAGCCGATCGATCGGTTGGGTTAGGCGGAGATCCGCCCATGGCCAGCGGCTCGGCTTCATTGGTGCCGCGCTCAATCTTGTGGGACTTCCTTGTGGGACTTCTTGAGTTCTGACGAAAGGCGCTGGACCAGCCGCAAATTAGTAGAGGTGGAACTCCACTTCCACGCTAATCTGCACGTCTACAGGCTTCCCGTCTTTCAGCGCGGGTTGGAAACGCCACTGTCGAACGGCTTCAAGAGCCTTGGCGTCGAGCCCAAGGCCCAAGCCTCGAACCACGCGGATATCACGCGGGTGTCCCGCAGAATCCACGATCAACCAGAGGACACAGGTTCCTTGTTTCTTGGCTCGGCGGGCCTCCTCGGTATAATCGGGATCGGGGGAACTGATGGCTTGAGGCGCCGAGATACCCGCGCCCACCTTGTAAACTCCGCCGCCGATGCCGCCGCCACTCCCTGCCCCGATGCCAGGCCCGTGGCCCACGCCCACACCACCTCCCGACCCTGAGCCAATGCCGCCGCCTGATCCGACCCCGTTAGAGGGGGGAGCTGCCGGCATCACGGGTCCCGTCGAAGGCCCAATGTTCGGCATGTGATTTTCTGCAAGATGGACTTGCGGCGGAACCACCGCAGTAGGCTCGGCCGTGAGGCGTGGTTTTTCATTCCGAACAATGATGGCTGGCGGCGTGATCTGCTGCAACGCTACCTTCGGAGGATGTCCCTTGGGCGCAGGCAGTGGATCGTGGTCTCCGCCCCCTCCTCCACCGCTCACGACTTGCTTAGAGGTTGGTAAGGTATAGGAATCCGGGGAGGGAGCAATCAACGTCACAGTTTGCCGTGACTCAACCTTCTGGACAATTTGATGACCGAAAAGCGCTCCACTCAGGACCAACCCGAGTATCGCCACGTGGATAATTGCCGACATCACGACGCCATTCTTACGATAATTGTTGTATTGTCCCCAGATCTGGTCCGGCGGCCGCGAAATGTACGTGCTTGGACGCCGCCGAATGCTGCGACCAGCATCGTATCGGACCCGTGCCAGAGCTGGGCCTACCAGGTTCATTAGGGATTCACCGTTGGCGAGAGAATTTTCACGGCTCGACATCAAGGCTCCTCGCTAGCGTGCAATAGTAGTGGTCGTGCGAATCCAATGGTAAGTTTCTGTTGAAGTCACAGGCGGCCGGCCAAAACCAGGACCAGAACCACCACAACAATCAGGCCAAGTCCACCGCTCGGGTAATACCCCCACGAACGACTGTAGGGCCAAGTCGGCAATGCACCCAGCAACAGCAGCACCAAGACAACAAGCAGAATGGTGTACATAAATTCTCCTTTATTTGAAAAGAGCTTTCCCCGAATCGTGATTGCTGGCCCGGCATAAGTCGGGCCAGCGTTTGAAAACCATTGTGATGCCCGTTACTGTGACGCCGAATCCGCAGAGTCGTTCATGCTTGATTCTCTGCTTTGGACGGAGTACTTCCTGACCGCAGCCAGGAACGGCTCGCTGATGGCAGTGGGGCGTACCTTTCCGCCAAGGATTTCGTCGAAAGGCACAAAGCTACCGTAGAGCAAACGGGTCTCGTCCTTGTCTTGGGTGAGAGCAGCACCACTCAGGTCGATTCCGGCAAACAGACCGCGAGCGCGGGAATAGGTCAGCACTTCGGCTCTCATCTTTACGTCGGTGTCCGCGGCGGCGTCGCGGCCCACAGGTCCAGCGGCGGCGGAGGCGTCAGCCCCAAGCTTGAATTTGCTGGAAAGCAAATGCTGCATTCCTTGATCGTTGGTTACGATCATGACCAGGTCTACGGCCTGGCCTCCGAGCTGCAACCCCCAGCTCCCTCCCGTAATTGTCACCGGCGCGGGAGCGCTCCAGCCGGATTCCGTTCGGCAGGTGGCCACGCCTTTACCGTGGTTGCCACCAAATCCAACTGCGATCTTCACCATCGAAGGAATCACAGCGATACATTTGGCGTCGCGCATGACCTTGTCCGGAATTGCCTTGTCCGGAGTAGCCATAACTTCGTTCAGAACTTTGGCGGAAGCGTCGATCCGCTTCGCGATATCCGATTGATCTTTATCGGCGGACCAGCTCACACCGATAAACATTGAACAAATGCTCAGCACCAGGAGACATCTCGTCGCAACCCCATGAATTTGTCTCATTATTGTTCATGTCCTCTCTGTGCTCACGTGAGCACCGGCCATGGTCTCGCGAGTAATAAATTAGCCCGTGGGTGTCGACCATCCCATCCGGCGGAGGCAGTAAACAACGTGAGAACATCCTTGAGGGACGATTCGGACGTAACCGGGAGATGGGGGCGGTTATCTGCTAAGGTACGGGTTCCACAGTATTGTGAGTTAGGATATGTCTGGTTATTCTCGAGACCTACTCGACACAACGCCCCCAAAGCAGGTGCCGGTCCACTGGGAGTGACCGGCGCCTGCTCCCTTCACAACTGGGCTCGAGTAAGTATCCGCCTGTACGGAAATTGCGCGCGCCGAATACAGTATGGCGCCGATATCTCGCGCCAGCATCACCGCGTATTTTTGGGCCTGAGATTTTTCTGGAGGATGACGATGCTTTATTGGGCGCTTGTATTTTTCGTGGTCGCGCTGATTGCAGCGGTTATGGGCTTTACGGGCATAGCGGTTGCGGCAGCTGGTATTTCGAAAATCTTGTTCGTAGTATTCCTGATCCTTGTCCTCATCTCCCTGGTCAGCCACTTGGCGGGCAGTCGAGGCCGGACGTACTAAGACCGGCGCGAACCATTCCCAGGGATAGTGTCGCTGTGGGGAGGACTTCCAGACCTAGGCTTCAACTGCAGGAGCAGAATCTTCCTTTTTCGTCGCACAAGCGGTGGGGACTACCGCCACCAACACCGATCCTCCGCTCGACGATTCCACGTTGATTTGACTCCCAAACTCAGCCAGCCTTTCCCTCATCGCTGCCGGCCCGATGCCGGGCGCCGCACCGTCACGGAACTTTAGCGGTGACTTCCCGTGGAGTACCCTTTCCATCATCCGCAACAGTCATGATCACGTTCCCCTGAGTGCCGACTATTCAGATCTGTGAACAATCAACTGAACCCCTTAGACGTCCGGAGAATTCCTGGTAACGGAGAGGAGTGAAAGGATGAGTGGGGGGATGCCCGGCGGCCAAGGACGGCTTCCAAGTCGGTCAAACTGCAAAGGCCCGGCTCGGGCCGCCGTGTGCAGTCACTCCTGTAAGGACGTGGCCGCCGGTATCCTGTCACTGTAACAATAAACACGAAGACTCGATACCAGAATCCGCAAGAGTACGTAGGAAGACACTCGCGATCACTCATACCGCCCCCTCTTAAATGGCTTGTTCCACAACCTTGGGGAACATTTGCGGGGGGTGTGGCGATCGTCAGTCTGCTCAACTACGGCCAGGTGCGGGCGACATAGGCTACTCCTGCTAGTTAGCCGCCGGCTCAAGCGTCGCCGGCAACAGCCGCTGTGACTGCCGGGAAGGGATGACAACCTCAACGATCGTACCAGGGTTGGCATTCGCTAAGCGCAGACGGCCGCCCAGTTCCGTGACCCGCTGCTTCATTCCGCCGATGCCAACTCCAACGCTGTCTGGGCGAAATTGAACAATCTGTTCCTCGATTCCTTTTCCATCGTCGCGAACGGTCACCATGACATTCTCTTCCCTTTCGATCAGAGTTACGCGGCCATTGCGAGCCCCGGAATGGCGGAACATATTGGTCAAGGCTTCCTGGATGATGCGGAAGATAGCGGTTTCCAACTCCGCCTTAAGCCGGCCGAGATCGGGAGGGTCAACCTCCAGATGAATTTCAATTCCGCTGCGTTCTGAAAGTCCTTCCAGATACCATCGAAGGGCAGAGACCAGACCGACCTCATCGAGAAGAGGCGGGTGTAGAAGGTGCGAGATCGTGCGGACCTGCTTGATAGCACGGTCCACCAACGCACTTGAATCCGCGGCCGCCTGCCGCATGGTAGGCGAGGAATCCTTGGAGAGGATTCCGTCCAGAATCATCTTGGCTGCCGCCAGTTCCTGTCCCAGACCATCGTGAATTTCGCGGGCAATTCTGCGCCGTTCCTCGTCCTGCATCGTCATCAACCGGCTGGAGAGGCGCCTGAGTTCAATGGTTCGGAGATCCACCATTCTCTCCAACTCGATGGCGTTCTCACGAATCGATTGTTCCAACAGCTTGTTGTCATGAATGTCCGAGCAAGTCCCGTACCACTTGACGATCGCACCCTGCGGATCTCGCAAGGGTACGGCACGAGCGCGGAACCAGCGGTACCGTCCGTCAGCGGCACGCAGACGGTATTCGGTTTCATAAGCCTCACCCGATTGTACGCAGCGCAGCCAATGCTCCATGCTGCGTTCCCGGTCATCGGCGTGCACATATTCCAACCAGCCGACCCCCACCGCTGAACCCGACGGTGCACCAGTGTATTCATAGAATCGGCTGCTGATGTAGTCCCGCGAACTGTCAGATTGCCGGCTGAAAATGATATCCGGTGCCGTCTGCACAATTGCGTCCAGTTCTTGGTTCTTCTGGGCCAGATTGCGATTCAATTGCTCTAGGGCGACCGCTTTACGTTCTAACTCCTGCGTCCGATCCACGACGCGTTGCTCGAGTTCGACGTTCAGCCGCTCCAGTTGCTGGTTCTTTCGGTGCAATTCTGCAAACACCCTCACCTTGGCCCGGAGCACTTCCGGCACAACGGGGACAGACAGATAATCCACCGCGCCGTGCTGGTACCCCTTCAGGCGGTCAAGATCGGTCAGATGCACCGCAGACACAAAGATGATTGCAGTTTTCTGAAAGCGCGGATGCTGACGGATAATCTCGGCCAGTTCAAAACCGTCGATCTCCGGCATGCTCACGTCCATCAGCAGAACTGCGACGTCGGTTTTGAGCAGCTTCTCGAGGGCCTCCTTGGCGGAGGTCGCCTGAATCAGATTTTCGCCAAGCTCAGCCAGGATGGCTTCATAGGTGAGCAACTTGCCCGGCTGGTCGTCGACCATGAGGATGTTGACTTTGTCCTGGGCGCTCATGATGTTCTTAAGTGATTTGCCATAACATGGACTCGCTTTCAACACCCCCGATGACCAACCGAACTTTTGCTCATCTGTGCAGCCACATGCGCAGCGCGGAGAGCAGTTGCTCGGTGTTGACCGGCTTGGCCAGGTATTCCGAGGCGCCCGCTTCCAGGCACTTTTCGCGATCGCCCTTCATAGCCTTCGCAGTCAGAGCGATGATGGGCAGCCTCCGGAAAGAGGGATTCTGCCGGATCACTTGCATGGTGGCATATCCATCCATTTCCGGCATCATGATGTCCATCAGAACGATGGCAACGTCGGGAGTCGATTCCAGCATAGAGATTGCTTCCCGCCCAGTTCCGGCGGTTAGCACTGCCATCCCCCGGCGCTCAAGGACGCTGCTGAGTGCGAAGATGTTGCGCATGTCGTCGTCGACGACCAACACCTTCTTCCCCACCAGTGCTTCATCCGATCGGTGCAGGCGATCGAGCATCCTTTGTTTCTCGGGCGGCAGATCGGCAACGACCCGATGCAAGAACAGCGCCGTTTCATCCAGCAACCGCTCGGGCGACTCCACGCCTTTGACGACCACGCTGCGAGCCAAAGTGTGCAGCCGGGCGTCTTCCTCGGGAGACAGTTCCTTTCCAGTGAAAACGACAACCGGCAGGTCACTGACGGCGGGATTATCCCGCATGCGTTCCAGGATGTCGAAGCCAGTCATGTCCGGCAATCGCAAATCGAGGACAACGCAATCGAACGACTCTTTCTCCACGACCGCCAGCGCTTCGGCGCCTGTGGCGACCACGGTGATGTCAATATCGTCGTAACCCAGCAATTCGCGAATACTCAGTTGTTCGGAAGGATTGTCCTCCACAATCAGCAACCGCTTGCGGCGCGGCGTCGCATACTCCTTGATTCGCGACAATGCCACGTTCAGCTCTTCCGGGCTCGTCGGCTTCGTCACAAAAGCAAATGCGCCGCGCGCCAGCCCATGATGCCGGTCCTCATCCAGCGTCAGCATCTGGACCGGGATGTGCCGGGTGACTGGATCCTGCTTCAAATGATTCAGCACCGTCCACCCCAGCATGTCTGGTAGGAAAACATCCAACGATACGGCGGTGGGATGAAACTCACGAGCCAGGCTGAGGGCTTCGTTGCCACGCAAGGCCACAAGAACCTTGAAGCCTTTATCGCGTGACAAATCACAAAGCACGCGAGCATAGTGCGGATCGTCTTCGACAATCAGCAAGACCGCATCGTCCGGGTGCAAGTTCGCTCGATCGTCCTCGATTTGCTCGACCGGATGTTCCGATACCACGATGTTCGCCATTTGCAACGGCGCCGTGGACGACGATGTCTTCCAATCTGCCAGCTTCGAGGTCGACGGTCCGACATAGGTAAGAGGCAGATAGAGTGTAAAGGTGCTCCCCTGGCCCGGTGTACTGCGAAGTTGAATTTCGCCACCCAGCAAGCTGGCCAGCTCACGGCTGATCGCGAGTCCTAGCCCTGTTCCTCCGTACTTGCGGCTGGTGCTGGCGTCGGCTTGTTGGAAGGCTTCGAAGATGATGCGCTGTTTATCGAGCGCTATTCCAATCCCCGAGTCTGCGACCTCGAATGCAACGACCGATGCTGCGCCGCTGAGAATCGGATGGTTTTCACTCCACCCTTTGGTTGCCACCGACACCGCAAGGCGGACGGAACCGTGCTCGGTGAATTTGAAAGCGTTCGACAGCAGATTTTTCAGCACCTGTTGCAGACGCTTGGAGTCGGTGACCAGGCTGCGTGTGAGATGCGGGTCGGACTGCACCTCGAACGCCAGCCTCCGGTTTTCCGCCTCGTGGCGGAAGGGCCGGGCGACCATTTCCAGCAGGTTCGAAAAGAACACGTCCTCGGCCTCGACCGAGACCGTCCCCGACTCGATTTTGGAAAGGTCAAGAATGTCGCTGATCAGGTTCAGCAAATCGGTCCCGGCGCCGTGAATCGTGCGCGCGAACTCGACCTGCTTCGGCGTCAGGTTGTGATCGTGATTTTCACTGAGCTGCTGGCCCAACACCAGAATACTGTTCAGGGGAGTCCGCAACTCGTGGGACATGTTCGCAAGGAATTCCGACTTATACTTGGAAGTGAGAGCGAGTTCCTTCGCCTTCTCCTCCAGAGCGCGGCGGGCTTGCTCGATTTCCTGGTTCTTGCGTTCCACTTCCACGTTCTGCTCGGCGAGTTGCTGGGCCTTTTGCGCCAGCTGCTCGTTGGTTTGCTGTAGTTCCTTCTGCTGGGTCTGCAGTTCGGCCGCCAACTGTTGCGACTGCTTGAGGAGGCCTTCGGTTTGCATCGTTGCTTCAATGCTGTTCAGCACAATGCCGATGCTGGCCGTGAGCTGCTCGAGAAACGCCAGGTGAGAGGCAGTGAAGGCGTTTAAGGACGCGAGTTCAATCACAGCTTTGACTCGGTCCTCGAACAGCACCGGAAGCACAATGACATTCCGAGGAACCGATTCGAATAATCCAGAGCGAATGGGAACAGTCGTTTCCGGCAGATCCGAAATCAACATGCGGCGTTTTCCGGCAGCGACCTGGCCCACGAGCCCCTCGCCAATTTTCAACCTGCGCAAGTGCCCGTTCTCACCATCGTCCGCAAATGCAGACAGCAGCACCATGCCTGCCGACTCCTCGGTCTCCATCTGATAGATGACGCCCTGCTGCGCGTTCACCAGTGGCGCCAGTTCAGAAAGCAACATTCTGCCGACGGTCGCCAGATCGCGCTGCCCCTGCAGCATTCCGGTAAAGCGAGCCAAGTTGGTCTTGAGCCAATCTTGTTCGGTATTGCGATCCGTTGTGAGCCGCAGGTTGTCGATCATGGTGTTGATGTTGTCTTTCAACTCCGCGACTTCGCCGCTGGCCTCGACCTGAATCGACCGGGTCAAGTCACCCTTGGTTACGGCGGTGGCGACTTCCGCGATCGCTCGGACCTGGTTGGTCAGGTTGTCGGCGAGCAGATTGACGTTACCCGTCAGATCCTTCCAAGTTCCCGCTGCGCCCGGCACGTTGGCCTGGCCTCCCAGACGGCCTTCCACACCCACTTCGCGCGCGACGGTGGTCACCTGATCCGCAAAGGTGGCCAGCGTTCCGGTCATATTGTTGATGGTTTCCGCCAGGGCTGCGACTTCGCCCTTTGCGTTCACGGTGAGTTTTTGGGTGAGATCGCCATTGGCGACTGCGGTAACGACCTTCACAATACCGCGCACCTGCTCGGTGAGGTTCACCGCCATGACGTTGACGTTGTCGGTGAGATCCTTCCACGTGCCGGCGACGCCCGGCACCTCAGCCTGACCGCCCAGTTTGCCGTCGGTTCCCACTTCGCGCGCCACGCGGGTAACTTCGGCGGCGAATGCATTGAGCTGGTCCACCATGGTGTTGATAGTGTTCTTCAACTCGAGAATTTCGCCCTTTACATCGACCGTGATTTTGCGCGACAAGTCACCGCGCGCCACAGCGGTCGTGACTTCGGCGATGTTGCGCACCTGGCCGGTCAAGTTGCCGGCCATCGAGTTCACTGAGTCCGTGAGATCTTTCCATGTACCGGCCACGCCGGGGACTCGAGCTTGGCCACCGAGCTTACCCTCGGAGCCAACTTCGCGGGCCACACGCGTCACTTCGGCGGCGAAGGCATTCAACTGGTCCACCATCGTGTTGATGGTTTCCTTGAGCAGCAGGATTTCGCCGCTCACGTTCACCGTAATCTTCTTCGACAGGTCGCCACTTGCGATTGCGGTCGATACCTCGGCGATATTGCGCACCTGGCCGGTTAAATTGCTGGCCATGGAATTCACGGAGTCCGTAAGGTCTTTCCACGTTCCTCCGACTCCGGGAACAAGGGCCTGACCTCCCAGTTTGCCGTCGGTACCAACTTCGCGGGCCACGCGCGTGACTTCCGATGCGAATGATCGCAACTGGTCAACCATCGTGTTGATCGTGTCTTTGAGCTCGAGGATTTCGCCCTTCACGTCCACCGTGATTTTGCGCGACAAATCGCCACGCGCGACGGCCGTTGCTACTTCGGCAATGTTTCGCACTTGGCCAGTGAGGTTGCTGGCCATGAAGTTCACGTTGTCGGTGAGATCTTTCCAGGTACCGGCGACTCCAGGCACCTGAGCCTGGCCACCCAGTTTGCCCTCGGTACCGACTTCCCGGGCCACGCGGGTCACTTCGCCGGCGAACGCATTGAGTTGGTCCACCATGGTATTGATGGTGTTCTTCAGTTCGAGAATTTCGCCCTTCACGTCCACCGTGATCTTGCGTGATAAATCACCGCGAGCCACAGCCGTCGTCACTTCGGCAATGTTTCTTACCTGGCCCGTCAGGTTTCCGGCCATGGAGTTGACGGAGTCGGTAAGATCTTTCCACGTACCGGCCACGCCGGGCACATTGGCCTGACCGCCCAAGCGGCCCTCGGTGCCGACTTCGCGGGCCACGCGCGTTACTTCTCCCGCGAAACGATTGAGCTGATCGACCATCGTGTTGAGAGTCTCTTTGAGTTGCAGAATCTCGCCTCGTACGTCCACCGTGATCTTGCGCGACAGGTCACCGCTGGCGATGGCGGTTGCGACTTCCGCGATGTTGCGCACCTGGCCGGTCAGGTTGCTGGCCATGAAGTTCACGTTGTCGGTGAGATCTTTCCACGTGCCACCGACACCTGGAACTTGTGCCTGGCCTCCGAGCTTGCCTTCCGTACCGACTTCGCGAGCAACGCGCGTTACTTCCCCTGCGAACGCGTTCAGTTGATCCACCATCGTATTGATAGTGTCTTTCAGTTCGAGAATTTCACCTTTCACGTCGACAGTGATCTTGCGCGACAAATCGCCGCGGGCCACAGCCGTGGTGACCTCGGCGATGTTGCGCACCTGAGCCGTCAAGTTGCCGGCCATGGCGTTCACCGAATCCGTGAGATCTTTCCAGGTACCGGCGACGCCGGGCACGACCGCCTGTCCGCCCAGCTTGCCGTCGGTGCCGACTTCGCGTGCTACGCGCGTCACTTCCGAGGCAAACGACCGCAACTGATCCACCATCGTGTTGATGGCTTCTTTGAGCTGGAGAATTTCACCCCGCACGTCGACCGTGATCTTGCGCGACAGATCACCACTCGCAACAGCCGTGGCGACCTCGGCGATGTTGCGTACCTGACCTGTCAGGTTGCTGGCCATGAGGTTTACATTGTCTGTGAGGTCCTTCCAGGTCCCCGCGACGTCAGGCACCTGCGCCTGGCCGCCCAGTTTGCCTTCGGTTCCCACCTCGCGCGCCACGCGCGTAACCTCCGCCGTAAAAACGCCGAGTTGCTGAATCATCGTGTTGACGAGATTGGCGGAGCGCAGAAACTCCCCCTCTAAAGGCCGCCCATCCACGTCCAGCCTCACGGTCTGAGTAAGGTCGCCTTGCGCCACGGCTGCGATCGCGCGCGTGACTTCGGCGGTGGGACGAAGCAAGTCTTCCACCAGCGTATTGACGGAAACCTCCATCTCTCCCCACGCGCCTCTCGACTCGTGGAACCGAGTGCGCTCCCGCGTCTTGCCCTGTTTGCCAACCACCTGTCCGACGCGCTTCAACTCTTGCGCCATGTGCTGGTTGGCAGCCACAATCTCGTTGAATGTGTCGGCAACTTTTCCCGCCAGGCCAACCCAGGTCCCCGGAAGCCTCACCGTGAAGTCGCCATCGCGCATGCTCTGCAGGCTGGCTAGTATGACAGTGAGATCCAAAGACCCGTTAGAAGATTTGGGCTTCCCATTGCTCTTGACCGGTGGAAGGTTCTCAGTGGTATTGGGCGCCATCGTGTTGTTGAGGGCGGTTCGTTTCATCGTTGCTCCCAAAAGCAGTATCGAGCGCCAAGGCTATACGCGGCGATGCCGTCCGTGGCACCGATGTGCGCCCCGTGTTCGACTCTCATCGCTGTCGGCAGACCATCAGATCCCGAGCGTAGGGGTATCCCCCTCAAACAGTCCTGTCCCCCGGACCAGGGCTCTCTCGACCCATGCATTCGTACCACGAACAGAAGATAGCAGGCCCTAAGGTATTTCCTGTAGGAAGATCCCATAAACCGGGGCCAACGTTAGATTTCACGACTTAGGTTCCGTCTTGAGGCAGAGTGAGGGCGCTGGTTCGAGTATGGAGGTGAAGACGCCTTTTCCGGTCTGTCGTTCCGACAAATTCGGAGACTGGCACCACCGTCAATGACGAGCCTGCCGAGGCTTCAACCAGCTGATTAAACCCGCCCGAGAGGTTACACGGCCTACAAGGTTTTATGGACGTGGCACGTGAGGACACTGCATGACGAATTTACGCGCGCCGGAAAAGTTCCTTCACGCAAAGAAATATCGAAACTCCTGTAAGTGCTTCTAAAGGTGGCTTTGTCAGTCTGGAAACTTGCCTGCATTTCCACTCATCGCCACAAACGTTGGCCGTTCATCTCGGCTTCATGGAGGCCTCGGAATGACTCAGGATCGCTCAATGGACTGGCAGGAACTGTGCAAGAAAGCGGCAAATGAACTCGATCCAGCCAAGCTGATGCAGCTCATCGCCGAACTCACGAAAGCGTTAGACGAGCGCAATAACAACAGGAGCAATGGTCTGGAGCGAGGGGACGACAAGGATCCTGGCGGAAGGTCTTTGCAATCCGCCTTTTGAGCACTCTTCTCAGGGGCGGAAAGTTAAAGGGTACCTTCAATTCAACCTGATGAATCCCGCAGCCTCACCCCCAAAATCGAAACTCCGACTTCAGGAACAAAGTCGTATCGGGCACTCCCCGGCTCAGTCCCTTCACCCTAACTTCACAAATGATCATCGCCCGCAGTCGCAGCCTGGCAACTCTCGCGATCGAGTCATGCCCGCTTGCCTGCTTGAAATCATTCGACTTATGACCTTCCTTTGGGGGGTCTAGGTTCAGCCCGGTTGGGTGGTGGTGGGGGCTGTCGCTGCTGCAAGCTCTGCTGCTGTTGCTGGTGCCTCTGTTGCAACTGCTGGGTCTGCTGCTGGTGCCTCTGTTCCATCTGCTGCTTTCGCGCTTCGTCCCCGGCCTGTTTTGCCATTCGCTGATGCTCCTGCTCTTGTTTCTGCTGGAGCGTCTGCCGTTCCTGCTCCTGCTTTTGCTCGAGCTTTTGCTGCTGCTGCTGGAATTTCTTGTCGGCCTTCGACTCCCCTGTATTCGCAGGACGCTCGAACGGGGGGAGATCGTTGGGGTGGATTGGAGTCGCGGGACGGTTGCTGCCATTCACGGGGCGGCTGCTGTTGCCGCCACCAGCAGTTCCTCGATTCGCGGGAGGATTGTACGGGGCTCCGGCTTCGCGGGCCGATACGGCTTCGCGGCCGCTGAACGCTCCCGGTCTGGCAGTCGCGGCGACTGGCGGCTTGCCGCGATTGGCGGACGCCCGCAGCTGCGGATTTCCACGGGCAGCCTGCACATGCTGAACTTGAGTGGAGGCCGGAGGGAGATGCCGCTCATGAGCGGCAGCTTCCTGCTGAGGCGTTGGACGGGCATTAATTCCACCAGGGCCGCCGTTGTAGCTAACCCGATTCACCGTCGTGTTGTTGTTGATTACCGTCGTGTTATAGACATTGTGAACGACGGTTATGTTCACGTTGGTCACGGAACGGTTGTAGAAGAAATGGTCGTGGTCCCAGCGTCCTCCCTCGAAGCCTTCGCCGAAGTAGCCGAAACCGTAGACAACGCCGCCATAGAAGCCGACATGCGGGCCCCAGTAGCCGTCGTAGAAAACGAATGCACCATCGGCCCAGGCCCAATACGGCGGCGTCCACAGAAAGCCGACTTCCGGAGCCAGTATCCACGTACCTGGCACCCAATAATAGTCGTCATCGTCATCGCTCCATGCCCAGTAGCCGGGCGTCCAGATATAACCATCACCGGGGCAAAGTGGCTGCTCGTAGACGGGTAGCGCGGGCGGACCGAACGTGGCTGAAATACGGACCTGCCCAAGCGAGGTTGACGACATCGCCAGCACCGCAATGGCGAACCATAACACCACACCCATGGAGGGAATACGCATTGGCTTCTCCTACCCGATCATCCTTCGCTTACCCGGTGTCGCTTTGCTCCTGCGGGCTGCGTGGACTGGTCGGACCCACTTTGATCGGAACCCATTACTGTCACAGAACCATCAGGATCGTCCGAGGGATGCATTGACCTTCTCGTCCTTGACTCTCTTAAATTCTCAGGCCGACCGGGTCCCGCGCTTCCAAAGAGGCCTCGTCGGACGCTTAGAGATCGAACCCACTCCGGAGGTTGTGCAGAAAGTTGGGTCTGATGAGTAGCCGAGAACTACGATATTCCCTATGCCACCGGGGCCAGGCTGGAGACCACAGAGGAAGCCGACACCGGTAGGCTCGCAATCACCGTAGTGCCGCGCTCAGTCGAAGATATTTCCAGTTCCCCCCCGAGCTGACTTAAGCGCTCTCTCATGCCGCGCAGTCCGACCCCGATGACCCGCTGCCAGGCTTCGCCTGACTCCAGCAGAATCGCAGCAGGAATTCCCTTTCCTGCGTCTCGGATTTCGAGGACAGCCATTCCATCCTTCATGGACAGCCCGACATGCGCGGTTTCGCTGCCCGAGTGTCGATGTACGTTGGTCAGACTCTCCTGGAGCACGCGAAAGAGCGCCAATTCAGTATTACGCGACAACCGAGGGAAATCGGCGGGCGCGTCGAACGTGACTCGGATCCCGCTTCGCGTCGTGAAACCCTCGAGGTACCAGGGGATCGCCGACTTCAGTCCCATCTCTTCCAGCATGGGTGGATAAAGCAGGTAGGAAATCGTGCGGACTTCTTTGACACACTCCTCCGCCAGACGGGCACAGTGCCTAACCTTTTCGCTGATCTCTGGGTTGCTGGGAGTCACGGAGTACGCCAAAGAATCCAGGCTGATTTTCATCGCAGTGACACATTGCCCCAGCGTGTCGTGAAGATCCCGCCCAATCCGCCTCCGCTCCTCATCCTGCAATTGCAGCAGGTGTGAAGCAAGATCGCGCAGCGACTTTTCTTTCCGCATCGTATCGGTGACGTCTCGAGTAACTTTCGCGAAACCGATCAGCTTGTTCGCCTCATCTCGAATCGGAGTGATGATCACGTTCGCCCAGAATACGGACCCGTCCTTGCGAACCCGCCAGCCATCGTCCTCGAACCGACCTTGTTCCGCGGCGACCTGGAGATCCAAACCAGGCTTGCCCGCACGAATATTCTCCTCGGGATAAAAGCAGGAAAAGTGGCGACCAATGATCTCCGTAGCCTGATACCCCTTGATTCGCTTTGCTCCCGTGTTCCAGGTGCTGACGTAACCCTCGGGGTCTAGCATGAAGATGGCATAATCCTGAACCGCCTCAGCCATCAGGCGGAAACGATCTTCGCTTCGACGCAAAGCGATTTCTGCGCGTCGGCGCTCGGTGAGATCACGCGTGACTTTACCAAAGCCGATCAACTGCCCCGCCTGATTTCGAACCGCGGCAATGGTCACACTGGCCCAAAATCTCGAGCCGTCTTTACGAACACGCCACCCTTCATCCTCGGCGTGTCCCTGTTGGGTTGCCAGTTTCAGCAGCTTGTTTGGCTTGCCGGAAAGAACGTCCTCCTCGGGGTAGAAAGAGGAAAAGTGCTTGCCAACAATCTCCGCAGCTTTGTATCCCTTGATTCGCTCCGCTCCGGTGTTCCAGGTGCTGACGCATCCTTCGGGGTCCAGCATGAAGATGGCGTAATCCGGGACTGCTTCCACGAACAATCGAAATTGCTCGTCCCTCCGGTGCGATTCGGCCTCGGTCAGAAGAACCTGCATTCGTTGCTGCAACCGAACTATGCTGCGCCGGCGTTCTTCTGACGTAAGCTCACTGAAGCTCTCATCTGGGATGACTGCCGAATGTTCAGCGCAAATCCTCTCCAGCGAATCTGCATCTTCCTCGCGGCAAAAACCCTGCATCGGGTATGCGCACCGAAGCGAAAAAGAGTAGGCTCGGGCCAACTGGTTCCAGAGTTTTTCCAGGTGAATCGCGGCTTCGGTCTTTCCTTCCGCCCACAGCAAAGACACCATTTCCCCGAACGCCACGACCCGCCGATTCTGGTCCTGGGCGGCCGACGCAGCTTGCGCCAGCACTCCTCCGATCACCTCGGAAAGGCGCACAGTGTCCGGCAAGCCACCCACCATGATTCGCGTGAGAGTCTCGGCCGCGTCCAGGGCCACGTACCGCCCGCTGGCAATGGTTCCTGCGAGATCGAGACCTTGATCCTCCAGTCTTTGAGCAAGACTGTCTTTATGACCTTTGGTTGCGATGACGACCGCGGAACTCCCTACCATTAGAGCCGCGCCAATGAACTGCGTTAGTTCCTCGATCAGAAATTTGTCTTCGCCGTAGAGTTGGACAACATGAGAATGCTGTCCCGTGTTCGTTTCTGAAACCGACTGTGGCATCTGGGTTGTGCTCATTTTCGTCTCAATGCGTTACCGATCGGATCTTCCCGAGTTTCGTGGAATTGTACGGGAAAGAGGCAGAGAATCATTAGCAGGTGAATCATTAGCAAAAGTTCGAGATTCGTCCATACACAAAAACCCTACCATTCAGAGTCTTGGAGTCGGCCCGGTCTGCTCAGGCATTCGCTGTATTGTTGCAAGTCCGGTCGTCCAGTAATTTGGCCAAGTACGACGAGATAGATCCGGGCAGTCATGGGTTAGCGTCGGCCGTGTCGACATTCGGACTCTTACGACTGCCCTTCACTGGACTCCGCAGTGTGCGCAAGGCGGAATTTCCCCCAAGGAGACTGATATGAGAAAACTGATGACGATTCTCTTTGCGTTGAGCCTGCTGAGCAGTTTCAGCCTCGTCGCTCAAGACACGATGAAGCAGGACAACATGAAATCGGATACGTCAGCGAAGGCGGCCAGCATTACGGGCAAGATCAGCGATGACGGGAAAACCTTTGTAAGCGACAAGGACGGCAAAAGTTGGACGATCAGCAATCCTGAGGCCGTGAAGGGCCACGAAGGACACCACGTCATTCTGAAAGCGCACGTCTCTGCCGATACCGGCTCGGTCGACGTTGTGTCGCTCAAGATGGCGGGAGAAAAGATGAAAAAGGACACCTCACAAAACTGACCTGATCTGCGAAAAAACCTTCCCCCGAGGGCCAGCAATGATGCTGGCCCTCATTATTTTGCGGAATGCGCGAGCGATTGAGGCAAACTTCTGCAGGAGAGTTGCAGATTCAGTCCGACAGCGGCCGAACGTCATTGAGCGGATTCTGCCTCTTCAAGCGGCAGAGGATTCGGACGTGAACCGAGGACTAGCCTCTTGACGCAGATCTTCGGCTAAACCTCGGCCACTCCGTGCCAAAAGTGTGCTAACTGGCTTGACCTCGAATGTTCCGCACCTTTTCTCTAATCGAACTGCGGATTTCCTTCCCGCTGGCGGGCGCCAGAAGAACGCCGGCACCGATGCCGACGCCCACTCCCGCCACAAAACTCAGGATGTTGCGCAGTTCGTGATTCTCAGGGTAGATCACTTCTCTGCCCCGGTCGACCATGTCCGAGACACGGTCCGACGCTCGATCCACTAGCTCATAGTATTGATCCATCATGCTAACGGCAGTTCTGAGAAGCGACTTGAGAAATTTGTTCACGACAAACCCGTCCTTTCCCGTCCGAAGGCTTTGGGTAAGGCGCCGGAATCGGATAAATCCTGGAGTAAGTTTCAGGTCAGTGTGCCGTTCAGACCGCACGCCGGCCCATTACGAAATGCAAGATCAGCGCGATGACCGCAAATATCAGCAGCAGGTGGATCAATCCACCAGCCACGTGGAACAGTGTGAATCCGCTGATCCAGGCGATCAACAGAATCACAAACACTATGTCCAGATGCTCATAATTTAGTCGGTTATTGGGGCCCCAACGAGAACTTTGTTCTCGTTGGAGGATTGAATCAAGCAGCAAGTTTCAGCCCGACCGCAGCGACCAATTCATCTAG